>CDZD01047795.1_pt1 | contig 236044 bp, 169 predicted proteins | sample 554771 | NCBI WGS metagenome assembly CDZD01 (sample SAMEA3182069, study PRJEB8094) | gut metagenome | biome: human; feature: gut; material: Stool; isolation source: human stools | place: Canada | collected 2011-11-08
CCGGGCATACAGTTCAGTGTAAAACTACCCATTCCCAAGTGTGTACTGCGGAAAGTAGTGCACACATTCCCTTCCTCGTCTTTCACCTCGCCTTCCACGTCCACCGACAGTCCGTCGGTACCAATGGCCTTGAAGGCGATTTTGGATGGAGAAGAAAGAACGGCCGTTCCTCCTTCCGGGAAGAATGTCACACTGAAATCGCTATCATCGAAAGGCAACGACAGATAACGTTCGGCTATCTTATTATTGTAAATGGTCTGTAACAGATATGTTCGGGATGTATTGACTTCTTTTTCTTTGAATGTATATTCAGCCACTCCGTTTCTGAATTTCAGATGATCCCCCTTTCCATCCGGATCACCATCGGCAAAAACGAGTACTTGCTGTGGTACAATTGTGTCTGTGTTGTCTGTCTCACTAGAAAAATAAATACGGGTTTTCAGGTCTTTCCCATGCTCCGTAATCACTACGTGAGGCTTCAGTTCCTGCGAAGCGGGTGTCGAAATAAACACCGACTTGTGCGCAAAATAATCTTCACCGATGTTCCGCATAAACTGTGTATAGGCCCTGATGGTGTAATATCCCTCCGGCTGCTCCTCATCAATGTCCAGATAGCCGCCGAAACTTCCTTTGTCGTCGGGTCTTATCTTGATACGTTTTATCAGGCTCCCCGTAGGGGCCGTCAGTTCTACATAAACGTAACGGCTTGCATTGGCCTGCACCATTGTCAGCGCATCCACTACATGCACTCTGAACCACACCCGTTCTCCGGCCAGATACACACCGCGATCGGTATGTATGCTCATCTTCTCCTGCGGGAAGTGGGACAGTTCCTTCTCGAAAAGACGAACAATCGTATCCGGCATTATTTGCCAGGCATTTACATTCGTCACAAACACAAATACCAGAAATAATGCAGATACGATTGTCCTCATCTTAAAAAAAGGGTAATAAAGAATATAAAAACTAATACCTGTCCCTTATATTAATCAATTATCGTATACGCGATGCTCTTCCATCCAGTCGGTAATCTCGCGTAACTCATCGTCACCCTGACGGTCTTTGTAGAGGAAACCACGGGTTATCCATTCCCGGCCTTCATCTCTGAACTTATACCACAGGTCGTACACTTCCATATCTTCGTAGTACATACCACCACCTTCTATCAGGTCGAACTTATCCCACGGTTTCAGAGTCAACGAATTGTCCTCGTTTACCGTGATGTTGAAGCAGTAACCCGGACGATAATCCGTTGCACCCTTCGACCACTCATTTTTCTGGTGATAAACACGTACCGTGTTTCCATCAATCACAGCCTGTGCATTACGGTTGGTCTTATAAATAAGAGAATCCTTCAAGTTATCCAAAGGCTTGATGACACCGTCCATGTAATACAGTCCGGAATACTTATTCATCAAGTTCAGACGGATCTTCACCACGGTATCTTCTTCAGCCTTGGCAAACTGCGAAACCGATTCCAACTTCAGGGCAATCATGTAGAGCGAATCAATATGCAAGGTAGATGGATCAATCAGAATGGGATAAGTACCATACACCTCTCCTTTTTTCACCACTACGTTCTCCTGAGGGAAGGAGTAAACTCCTACCCCCGGATTGCGGTAATGGATATCATCGGAACCCAATTCCTTTTTGTTGTAGGCGTCTACACTCTCAGGCGACTCAACAACGGTAGCTAACACATCGCTCGGTGTAGAAAGTGAACCGCTCACCGCCACCGACGCATAAATGGTGTCAACATCGTAACCGATGTTCAGGTCTCGGTTGATCATCACTTCACCGGCACCCACCAAATATACCGATCTCGGATATTGTTCTTCCTCCAAAGGTATTCTATTGTCGCATCCGACCATGCTTGCTGCTAACAGCACAGCCGATAAAAAAGCCAATTTTTTCATATCTAATTATCTGAATTTGTCACACTATTAATATTGTTAATTACCAACCCGGATTCTGTACCAGCTTACCGTTTCTCTGCAGTACGTTTCTCTCCAAAGGCCACAGATACATCTTGTTGTTGAAGACGCGGTTCATGGTCTTCTCGGTGCTCCATACACGCTCGGTATAGAACTGATTGCGCTGAGCCGAGGTTGCACTGACGTCGAGGCCTCTTACCGGTCTGTTGTACGCATCGTAAGCATCCTTCCAACGGCGCAAATCCCAGTAGCGGTGTCCTTCGAAAGCAAACTCTATCTGGTACTCGTGCTTAATGATCTTACGCATGTTGTCACGATCTTGGGCATCAGCAGCCGTTATACCCGGCTGTCCGGCACGGTAGCGGATCATGTTGAAGTACTTCACCATTTCGTCCACGTTACGCGATACGGTGATACCGGTCGCCTCGTCGGTATACGAGCCTTCCATTTCGTTCATCGCTTCCACGTAGCCTAGTAATACTTCAGCGTAACGAATCACCGGGAAAGTCTTGGCCTTCATCGAACCGTTCCAGAAAATACAGTCGTCCTGATGTACAAATTTACGGCTTGTATAACCCGTACGGTTATGATAGTTATTGTTATTCAGATCGGAACCCGAACCGCCACTATAGTAATCGCACACATAGTTACGAGTACCAGCACCAGCATCGCGGTGCGAAGTAGTAGGCCATACACAAGCATTGAAACCAACAGAAGCGTAAAAACGCGGTTCACGATTCCAATCGCGGTGAGCACATTGCTCAGACACCTGATAATCGGACGAGAAAGTCAGACCCTGCCCGATAGGATCACCAGATTTTTCAGCATCGGTCGCTTCGCTGAAGGGGCGTCCGTCGGCCATACGGTATTCATCGATCATGTCCAAAGGTACACTCAACGTTGCATTACCACCCAATTTAGCGGGCATCACCATACGATAATCACCAGTACCAGCTCCTGTATTCATTGAACTAGGATAATACAAAATGTACTCTTTCACCTGAAAAGCCTGATATGTACCGTCAAACAACGTTTTATACGACTTGTAAGGGTCAATATTGCCGGCACCGTCGGGGAAATTAGCATCAGACACCGTGCTAGGCAATGGCAAAGTACCTGTACCCAACGTATTCACAATCTTATCTACAGTATGCAACGCATATTTACCTGTATCGATTACACGCTTAAACGAAGCGGCGGCTTTTCCCCATTTACTATTATCGACTTCCTGAGAAATGAAGTTATTACCTTCCTCTGTCTGCCAATCAGAATAGTAAGTATTGCCGTTGAACAACGGACTGGCGGCAAACAACTGCACGCGAGCTTTTAACGCCATTGCCGCACCACGGGTCGGAATGTATTGCAGTCCCTCAATACGACTATCAGACAAATATTCGATAGCCATATCCAGGTCGGCACAAACCTTCGCTACACATTCATCATACGTAGCACGCGGGAAAGAAATTTCCTCGGAATCGGTATCAACCGGAGTATCGGGCACAAGAACAACCGGACCGTAAAGACGCATCAGATAATAATAGAAGAAAGCACGCAGGAAGTAGGCACGACCCCGGAAGTCGCGCATCTCCATTTCTGTCAGCTCTTCATTACGATCGATGTTCTGTAAGACAATATTTGCCTTACGGATACCCTTGTAACAATTACCCCAAGGATTAAATTTAACATCAGATTCGGTTACTTCATCGTACAAGATGGCATTAGCCGGCATCACAAACGGAATAATGAATTCATCGGTACCCAATCCGGAAGGGAGACAGGCACCAACTCCCCAATCATTACCTGTCAGCACAGATTCGTCAGGGATCAAGGATGCTGCACCATTGATATATTGTTCAGTTCTTTCGCGTGAAAGAAAGATGGAGTCGAGGGTGGTCTGGTCGTAGACATACTGCTCAATATCGAGGTAGTTTTCGCAGGAACCCATCATCATGCTGGCAGCTGCAAAGGCTATCAGGGAAGCAGCCTTGCCCACCTGCCAAAACTTTTTCTTATAGATAGTAAGATTTACCATAATGCTCTGTTTCTATGTTTAGAAGTTGAGATTCAATTGTAATGTATAAATTCGCTGAATAGGATATTTCGATCCATTATAGAGTGCCTGAGAAGGATCAAGAAGCTTTTCAGGTGACCACACTGCTAAATTTTCACCAATTAAGCTAATAGTAGCCTTCTGCAGACCGAACTTCGAAAAGAACCGGTTCTTCAACGAATAGGAAATCTGTACATTTTTCAAGCGAAGGTAAGAACCATCAGTCAACCAGAATGTAGAATTCTGACTGTTGTTGCCGCTACCACCGTAGTACAGACGCGGATACTTGGCATTCGGATTCTCGGTTGCAGCCGTACCAGAGATTTCACGGGAAATCCAGCGGTTGGCAGGGTCAGCAAAGTCGGTAATCACGTTACCAGTTGTTCCACCGGAGAAGGGTTGGTACATGGAGCCGCCATGGAAATAAGTCACACGGCTGACACCTTCGAACAGTACACTGAGATTGAAATTCTTCCAGTTGAACTCCGTAGCAAAACCGTATTGGATCTGCGGCACACTCGAATACTTCAGAGGTACAACGTCTTCACCATTCACATAACCGTCACCGTTCACATCCTTGTATTTGATGTCACCCGGCAGGTAAGAACCAAATTGCTGAATCGGACTGTTGTCGATGTCTGCCTGATCTTTGAAAAGTCCCAAGGCAATCAGACCACGATTGATACCACTCTGATAACCTACGGCTGACTGATACGGATAACGCTGAATGGCTTCCTCATAATTGGTAATTTCGTTCATGGACTGAGTGTAATTGGCACGTACTACCAAATATTTATCATTATCACCCAACGGTTGAGTATAAGAAATGTGACCATCAGCACCCCAACTCTTCATCTCGCCCACATTGGCCCAAGGCAGTGAAGGTAAACCAACTTCATCAGGTACACTTGCACGCTGTTGATAAATACCCGAACGATAATCCTTAAAGAAGTCAATCGTCATATCGAAACGTTCGTGGAAGAAACGCATATCAATACCTAAGTTATACTTCTTGGCTTTTTCCCAACGCAGGTTGCTCGAACCGACCTGGGTCTCGATCAAACCACTACCGTTGTTCCAAACACCAGAACCGCCCGTTCCTACCAATGTCAGGTACGGGAAACGTACAGAGTCGTCCCACGTCAGTCTGTCGTTACCAACAACACCATACGAAGCTCTGATCTTGAAATAGTTAACGAAGAAGTTACGGTCCTGGTACCACTTGTACTGCGTTGGCGACCAACCCAACGATATGGCAGGGAACCATCCAAATTTCTTACCTTTCTCGAAAGCCTCGGAACCGGTGTAACCCATGTTAAATTCAGCCATGTAAACATCATTGTACGAATAAGAGAAACGGCTGGCGTAACTGTTGTAACGTTTGGGAATAGCAGTCAGCAACTGAGCCCAATCGGATTTAGTATAATCCTGCCAATAAGCATTGACAAGAGCACCCACACGGTGAACCTTATTGAACACACGATCGTAATTGACTCTGAACTCGAAGTAGTATTTACGATCGACATACATATTACGGCTGAAATAGGGTTCTACAGCTTCAGAAACCTTTTCCAAGTTAAGCGAACCGTCACGATTACGCCCGTTGGCATAATAAATAGCAGGCTGTTTTCCACGGGTTTGCGTCATATTGCTGTTACCGTCGAAATTGAACAGACCCATTACAGACAAACCCGGGGTAATGGATTTAAGGTCCTGGGTCAGCTGCATCGTGATCTTGTTGTTGTTGGAATAAAATTTCTGATAACCCATCAGGTTCATCAGTACATAGGGACTGATAGTATTCTTATTGGTACCGTAACCAGGTGCCTGACCAGTAGTGTACATCATCGGTACAGTGACCGGTGTCAGATTGGCCTGTGCTTCCCACAGCACATCGCTGTTATTACCACCGTAGCCGGGATAGTTCTGCGTAACAATATAAGTCTCCTCATTCAGCGAGAGAGTAGTTGTCGAGGTAATATTCACATCGACATTGGCACGGAAGTTAAATTTGTTATACTTCACATTCGTGTCATACTGATTCACGCCCTTGTCCTGCTTGAAAATAGCGTCCTTGGTCGTAAAACCTGCACTAACATAGTAACGAGCTACTTGTCCACCACCCGAAGCACTGAGGAAGTACTGCTGGTTCCAGGTATAGTCTTTCAGAATAACGTCGCGCCAGTTAACGTCGGGGTGCAAGTCGGGATCCATGTGACTCCGGAACAAGGCCAGATCGACATCGGAATAGATGGGCACACCGCCACGGGTGATGGAGGCCTCGTTGGCTAGTTCGGCATAGGTAGCGGCATTCACATACTCCGGCATGCGCGGTGAATAAGACAGACCACCATTCATCTTGACATTAATTTCCAATTTACCAGCCTTACCTTTCTTGGTGGTCACCAATACAACACCGTTGGCACCACGTACACCGTAAACAGCCGTTGAAGAAGCGTCCTTCAAGATGGAGAAGCTTTCGATGTCCTCGGGGTCGAGGGTATTCAGGTTGCCTTCGATACCGTCAATCAACACCAGAGCACCGGAACCGGCACCGAAGGTACTGATACCACGTACCCAGAATTCGGAGAAGTCGTTACCCGGCTCACCACTACGATTGACGGAGATGATGCCCGGCACGCGACCACCCAGCATATTACTGATGGAAGTTGCCGGTGCCTTCAGTTGGGCCACCTCAACACCAGTAACGGCACCTGTCACGTTGATCTTCTTCTGTACCTTACCGGAAGAAGTGATCACGACTTCATCCACCAACGTCGAACTTTCCTTCAACGCTACCCGCATCTGGCTCATATTTTTCGTTATTTTGAATGTCTGTGTCTCGTAGCCAATGTAAGAAACTTGCAGCGTTTGCCCACTCTTGATACCACCTAATTTAAAGTGTCCGTCCACATCGGTGATAGCACCCAGCGAAGGATTTTCCTTTACCGAGATAGTCACACCGATTAATAACTCTCCCTTTTCGTCCATCACCGTACCGGAGGCTGAAAGGGTCCCCTGTGCATGTAGCGCGCCATACGAAGCGATCAACGCTACCAGGAACATGATGATATGTTTTATTTTCATTTTGACTAATTGTTATGTTGATAATAAGTTTGTGTTCAACCCGAGTGTAGTGTAAGCTTGTTATTCAATGGTCATCTTACGTATTACACCTGTATTGTCTTCACCAATAAAGAAGTTTTCCTCACCGTCGAGAGCAATGCAGAGCGGATTGTCGAAGTAAGCCTCGGTAGGTGTACCGTTTACTCTACCACTCTGGTTAGGATGACCGGCTACGAGAGAAACCTCACGGCCTACAATCTTCACAATGCAGTGCGCACCTTGCAGAACTACATAAAGTTCACCTTTACTGTTGACACACATACCGCATGGATTCTTCAGCACAGCATCGTTCAGACGGTCGCCTGTCACGTTGTCACCTTCCCAAGAAGCCTTGAAACCAGCATAACGTTCTACTTTCCAGGTTCCATCCGTTTCCTGCCAATATTTGAAAATAGCATTGTTGTCAGGATAAGAACAGAAGAAAGCCTTGTCATATTTACTATAAGTAAGGTAGTATCTCCATTGTGATGTGTTGATACCTGAAAATTCGGCAGAGAACTGATTGACGTTGAACATCATTTCAGTCGTTTTGTTTTCCAAGTCAATCTTATGTAAGCCATCGGCACCCATAACATAAACGTAACGATCGTCTTCAGCAAAGCTCATGTTACCCTGATTGTTACCTCCGGCGAACGGATAAGTAATACCAGTAGCATTCAGCGTCCATCCATCGCTACGTTTAGCGGTATAAATCTGCCCATCACCACGAGCTACAATAGCAACTCCATCGCGCGAATTGTTGGTAGCCACACTACCCATGTAGCCGATACCGGTAAGCTGAACCATCATGTTGTCGTCAAACGATACCAGATAAATTTTGTCAGCCCAACCACCACACGATACAATCAGGTTGTCGCCGTCCTGTCCAGACACAGCTGCCAAATGAGACGTACTGTTCAGACGAGCCTCATCAAGAGTACCTACTACGTGAGGGTCAGTTTCTCCGAACTTACCCACAACAGTGGTTACTGATTCAGTCAGATAATACTTGAACGTAAAATTGTCCAATGTATAAGTCTGTCCGTCTACTTCCATAGTGATTTCTTTCACTCCCGCCGGTTGCTTGGGCACCAATCCATACAGGTCGCGTCCGTCGCAGTTGACCAATACCGCTTCTACGCCACCAAAAAAGACCTTGATTTTACTCAAATCGAGCGGGAAATTACCGGTAATCACAAAATTGTTATTAATTCGCCCCCAATTGGGAGACATCGATTCCATCGCAATCGGCTTGCTTGGATCGTAATAGTTGCCCTTTTCAGGCCACTTCTCAATTTCCTCCTTTCCATTACATGAGGTTATCATTAGTGAAAAAAGAACGGAAACACAAAATAAGATAGCGTTAATTCTCATAATGTAATTTTTAAATGGTTAACATTATTATGGTTTCTTCGATGCAAAATTAAATAATGTTATACCAAATGAATAGGGGTAAAAATACTTTCGATAGGGGTAAAAGTACTTTTTAAGGGTAAAAAGGACACTTTACCCACATTTATCCCTGATTTCATAAGGGAAAAACAACTTTTGAGGTCAACCGGACACAACAAAAAAGAAGACGATTCACCACAGAGGGCACAGAGAAACACAGAGGAATAAGTGGAGGCAATCTGTGAAATCGGCGCAATCTGTGGTGAAACCAAGCGTTTAGTGGTAAAGTTTCACCGTAAGCAAATGAGCGTGAGCAAGTTGAGGTGAAAGATGGATACACGAAATAAGCGAATGAAACGCAGATTTTTAATTTTTAATTGAATCAGCGTGAAGCTTTATCTTTCACCATATCTTGCTGTATACCAGAATGAAAGTTTCCTGGTGAAAGCGTGAACCCAATTTTCCTCTTTCTACTTTTTATCCGTGTAAATCTGTCCTATCTGTGCTGTCTGCGTATCTATCTTTCACCCATTCTTCATTTCGAATGTTTCACTTTTCGTTCTCAAAGTGCCACTTGGTGGACGTAACTACCTACTTCAGCCTAGCAACATTGATGATGGGCTGGTAAGTTTTGTCCATACCCTCTACGAGCATTGCCTGAATACCCCGTCTGTAATGCAAGTACGGCTCGCGAGCCGTGCAAGCGTCCCACAAATGGAATGCAAGCGTGGCTCACGAGCCGTACAAGTGTCGAAGAAATGCCTCCCGGAATTACTTGGAAATCAGTACGTCGAATTCGGAATAACCCGCCACTTTATCGCCCTGCGTATTGTTCAAGGCACGGAGCTTGACGAAACGGGTCTTGACGGGAGCAAACTCTTTCATCTGCCACGAAGGATTGTTGCGGATGTTGGAGAACTCGCCTTCGCTGACCAGCTTCCACTCACTGCCGTTGTCGGAAACATAGAACTCGTAGAAGGTGATGATGCCCGACGGGAAATAGTCGCTCTGGTCGGGCAGGTATCTGAAGCCTTTGATTTCGAGGGATTCACCAAGGTCGATAACCAGGTCGGCAGGCATCATGCCACGCTGGTGCCATCCGGGCCAGGCTTCACCATCGATCACACGGGCGGCGTTCGCATCGGCAGCTATCACTTTCCACTTCGTGCGCGACACGCCGAACTCTTCGCGGCTCACTGTACTCTGTTTGCCGGTAGCCATATCGACCGAAACGGCACTGACAGTAACAACGCCGTCGGCCATGAACGGGCCGGTGTAACGGAGCGACTGGGTAGTGGGGGCGGTGCCGTCGAGGGTATAGAACACCGCTGACTCGCCGTCGGCGGGACGAATGATAACTTCACCATTGGGATGGCGTACAATCTGCGGTTCGGTGAGTACCTGCGGTGCATTGTAGATGCCGATGTTCGAGATGAGCGGACATGCCTTGGCATCGAGGATGGAGATGCGGACTTGCGTAGCCGTAACAGTGGGCAGGCGCAGGATGCGTTTGTAGCCGATGGTGGTCTCGCGGGCCAGTTCGCGCCACTGTCCGTCGACGTTGGCTTCGACCTTGAATGACTTGACGCGCTGTCCCAAACGGATGTACTCTTGCAACAAAACGCGGTTCAGCGTAGTAGATTTCTTAAACGTAAAGGTGATGTCGGACTGTGTAACACCGTCGTCGGTGGCCCAGTAGGTGTCTTTCTTGCCGTCGATGGCTTTGGAAGCAGCATACTTTTTGCTGCCACCGCGCACGTTGCCGGCTTCAGCTTTGGCTTTGCGGGCCAGATCGTCGGCAAAGGCTTCGTCGAGCGCCTTGCGCAGTTCGAGCACGGCACGCTCGTCGTTGGCATGAATGCGGCCTTCCTTATCAATAGGGAAGTTGAGCAGCCATGTACCGTTACGACCGATGGAGTTGTAGAAGATGTCGAGCAGTTGGGGCAGTTTCTTCACCTTAGCATCCTCGTACTTGTGGTAGAACCAGCCCGGACGGATGGAAACGTTCACTTCGGAAGGAATCCACTGCTTGCCGTCCTCGATACCTACGCGAAGCTGTTTGAAGTCGGGTTCGCCGGGAACAAACTGCTTGTAGTTGTAGAGACTCCAGTTGGTCTCGCCCACCGAACCGCCTTCGTTGCCACACCAGCGGATATCGGGACCGCACTCGTTCCAGATGATGGCCTGCGGTTGCAGTTCGCGGATAAGGCTGATGGTGTTGTCCCAATCGTAATAGGTGGAGCGATCGATGTTGCGGTTTTCGCGTGCACCGCCGTAATAGCCCCAACCACCGTTGGCACCGTCGAACCAGACTTCAAAAATATCGCCATACTGAGTGAGAAGTTCCTCTAGCTGGTTGCGGAAATAGGTGATGTAGCTGGGCTGGCCGTAGTCGGCACGGTTGCGGTCCCACGGCGAAAGATAAATGCCGAACTTCAGCCCGTACTCCTTGCAGGCATCGGAAAGTTCGCGAACCAGGTCGCCTTTGCCGTCTTTCCACGGCGAGTTCTTGACAGAGTATTCGGTATATTTCGTCGGCCAGAGGCAGAAACCGTCGTGATGCTTGGCGGTGAGGATGATGCCTTTCATGCCGGCTTCCTTGCAGACACGTGCCCACTGGCGGCAGTCAAGATTGGTGGGGTTGAACATTTGGGGCGTGTTGCCACCGTCGCCCCACTCCTGGTCGGTGAAGGTGTTGATGGCAAAGTGGATGAAAGCATAGAACTCCATTTCGTGCCAACGCAACTGATTTTCGTTAGGCAGCGGACCGCACGGAGCAGGTGCGGTGGTCTGTGCCTGTGCTGCGGACAGAAATATCCACAGGGCAGAAAGTAAAAATAAGGTTTTCTTGATCATGGAACTTATGATAATGGTTAATGGTTAATGATTAATGGATAATGAGCTGCAGAAATTCTTCATTCTTCATTATTCATATTCATTCTCTCGGCTTTAACTCCTAAAAAAATGTATCATCTGAAGAGGTTGTGTCAAAACCAAGTGATGGTATCTGGCTCCCCTCCTTCGGGAAGGAGGAGAGTTTCAGATACTTCTGTTTTTGACACACCCTCCAGATACTATATTAAGTTAAGGAACTGCTTTCCTTTTAGGCACGGATTACACGGATTTTCGCGGATGATTATTCTTCTTTCTCTGCGTTTTTCCGCGTAATCCGTGCCTAAAAATAACAAGATGTCAGTCACTTTTAGTTTTTATACACCCTTCTTGAGGCATTTACTTCGTCAGCTTACGGGTCCGGACATATACGCTGTAGGGTTCGTCGGTAACTTCAAACAAAGGCTTCAGGCGATACGTGGTGCCACCGTCGTCGAGCGAAAAGACGAGATTCTGCGCATCGGTTACTTTCAGCCCCGAAACTACGTCGGACGCCGAACCTTTCAGCCAGATTTCATCGGGCGACTGGAATGCCAGCAGCATGGGGCCGTAGAAGACGGCAATCGTACGGTCGTCGTCGGGCATAGGCTCGATGCGGAAACCGAAATCGAAACGGATTTCGATGCGGTCGCCGTCGCTCCACTTGCGCTGAAGGGTGAAGAAGGAACCGGGAGTACCCGTACCTGCCCGCTCACCATTGACGAAAATGGCTGTCTGCTTGCTCCAGGAAGGAATGAACAGGCGGAGAACCAACTTGGATGACTTCTTCATGGACAACGTGATGCCTGCCTTGTGATCACGAAGCAGGTCGCCAGTCTGGGTCAGACTGACACGACGGTCCTTCCAGTTGAGCAAGGTAGGAATATACTGATTGACCCAAAGCGTATCACCACTATGGAAGTAGATGTTGTTGTTCAGCAGCGAAAAGGCTTCGATGCTGGAACCGTTGCAGCACTTGAAGTCGGCCTGACTGTCGAGGTACTTCTTCTGCCGCGGCGAGCCCAAAGGCAAATGATAGACACAGGCTCCGGTCTCATGGTTCTGAAGAGCCATCACGGCATTGTAGAAAGTATTCATGTAGGCATCGGCATACTTCGGGTTGCGGGTCCAGGTAAACAGGTGTGCCGTAAGCTTTTGGGTGTTGTGTGAAACACAGCTTTCGGCTATCTCGCGGGTGAGCGTATTGCCCAGATGCCCCGGCAGTCCCCAGTGTTCGGAAGTGAGCGAAGTGGGCGTAGTAGCATTGGGACGCGGACCACTGCTCGAACCGTTGACATAGGCATGGGCCGAGAGAAGCATCTCCCAGAAGTTGGACACCGCATCGTAGTACAGCGGATTGCCGGTCCGGTCGTAACCTTCGGCAAAGCCGTTCACCAGCACGAGGTGGGTATTGGCGTGCAAGCCGGAAAGAATGTCTTCGTTGGCAGCAAGGGGACGGAGGAACCAGTCGCGGTCGAAGATACGGGCAAGCTTCAGGTGCTTCTCGTCGTGCGAGATGGCATAAAGCCCGTAAAGGACTTCGTTCATGGCACCCGCCTCGTTCGAAGGATTGGCCTGAACAGTGTAGAGCATCTTGGAGATGGTGGCCTCGTCGAGCCGGCTCATGCGACGGTCTACATAATCGGCCATCCCAAGCAAAATGTCGTAAGCCTGTCGGTTGCCGGTGTTGCGATAGACATCGAGCAGACCTTGCATGATTTTATGATAAGTATAATAAGGTGCCCATACGCCACCAAAAACTTTTTCGAGCACATCGAAGTCAGTGGCAGGAAAAGCGGACAGGTAACCATCACCTAACGCCGACTGGCACTTGGCAAGTTCGGCAACCATGTAGTCGAGGCGGTCGTGCAGGAACGAATCGCCATATTTCCGTACCACCGAAGAGGCCGCCGACAGATAGTGACCTACAAAATGTCCGCGCAACCCGATGTACGGTGCTTCCCACCCGCCAAGCGGTTCGGCCGACGATGAAAGCCCGGCATTGACTCTGAAGTTGTGGAGCAGACGGTCGGCATCGAGCGACTTCATCCAAGCGATGTTCAACGATTCGCGCTGCTGCACCCAAGAGGGTTGCAACACAACATCTTCAACCGGAAACGAAAGGGCACGGGACTTATCGTCCCCTATGCCCTTTGCGCTGAGACTACCGACCATCAAGGTCGATAACAGCAATAACAGAATTTTATTACTTGACTTCATTTTAAAAAGCGGACTTGACTGTTGCGTTTATCAGAATTACTTCCGGGCAGGCTTTACGCTGATACCTTCGGTAGTCAGCTTAATGGGCTGAATGGTGCCGTCGGGATTGAAGTAGAGATATTCTACGCACACATGACGGCGACAGTCACCACCCGGAGTGCCGTCCAGCGGATAAGAACCGTCGTGGTAGAAGAAATACCACTGTCCCTTGAACTCGACAACAGAAGGATGAATGGTAAAACCGTGATTGGCCGGGCCAGTGATGTAGCCACGGAATGTCCACGGACCTTCGATATTCTCGGCAGTAGCATAACAGATCTGCTCGGGCTGTACACCGGGAGCATCGGCAGCATATACATTATAATATAGGTTACCACGCTTGAACAACCAAGGACCTTCGGCAAAGTTACGGAAAGGTACCTTCTTGACGGGACCGTCAAGTTCGATCATATTCTTTTTCAGTTTCACCATGTAGCAGTCGCCATTACCCCATGCCATCCAGGGAGTTCCGTCATCGTCGATCAAAACAGTCGGATCGATATCGGCATTGGGACGGTGCGAGTCAGGTGTCATGTCGTCAGTAATCAGCGGAGTACCATCCTTACGAGCCGGCTTGAAGGGGCCTGTAGGCGAATCGCTGACGGCTACGGAAATCATGTGCTGTCCATTGTCTTTCCGGTCCAGAGTGACATAATAGTAGTATTTGCCATCTTTCTCGACCACTTGTGCAGCCCATGCTCCGTAAGGACTTGCACCGGGGAAGTCGGCAGCACGCAATACGGGACCGTGTGCCGTCCAGTTCTTCATGTCGGAAGAGGAATAGCAAAGCCATTCGGGCATGTTGAACCATCCACCTGCACCGGCTCTGTCGACTCCGACGTAAGCATAGGCTTTATCGCCAATGATGGTGACTGCCGGATCGCCCGTAAACGAATCGCGGAACAAGGGATTCTGTCCCGGCTTAAACGGTTTCTCTTCTCCACAGATGGAAACTTCGTCAATAGCTCCGTCGAGTACGGAAAGACTGTTGGGGAACCCACCCGGATAACCGCGTCCGATGACCCACATACCGGCATTGTGGCGTACAGCCAAGCCTTTATACTTAAGAGTGGAAACACTATACTTCTGTCCTCCGGAAAGACGGACACCAAACTCCAAGACTGTTTCGTTCTTCTTCTCATTGTATCGGGCACGTGCATAAACATCGTACCATCGCCCGCCTTCTACATGACTGCCTGCGGCAAGACGTTGCGGATGACCATCGACATCGGCCACCTGGACGAAAAAGCGTTGCTCCATCGGGTCGAAGCCAATGGATATATCGGCATAAATGGAACCTTTGGTACCTTCCTTGCACAGATAAACCTGCTCGGTACCCAGATGGTTGCACTTCAGACTGAAACTGATGTTCCATGCCTGCTGTATGTCGTAGAACGGTAACGAACGATTGAAAGGAACTACATACTCGCGTCCTTTCAACAAAAGAGAACGGGTATTGGGACGCCCTTCAATGGAGGTAACCGGCACATCGTCGGAAAAAAGATTTGGCGAAGGCATGTAATCGTTACACTGAATCAGATTACTGTTACCGGTTTCGTCGTAAACGTAAGGCTGCGGCTCGGCCGGGTTTCCTTTATCCGACGTAAGCGGCTGCCCGACCACGGAAGGCGAAACAGAATCACCCGACAGATGCTGTACTTTCTCGAAACTCCAATATGCCAATTGTTTGGCTTTATCTGTGTCGCCGGCACTTGCTGTTGTAGCAAGTAAAAATAACAAAGGGACACCGTTTGCTAAAATAAATCTTCTTTTCATTAGTAATTCATTAATTATACAAATCTAAGATAAACAGATTTGCAAAGTTTTGATTAAAATGCTACATTTCCGACCTGTTTGCTGACTTCTGTCAATCCCCAACAAGGCTTTATACAAAGAACGGCAATTATCATAGAAGATATATCAGCCAATACTTACTTTTAATAGCACAAAAACGACTTTTTTCAGGCCAATTACTCCCAATTCGACAAGAACTGAGGGGTTTTCAGCAAAAAAGCATATCACATTAGCAAGTTTTTAGTCTATTTTACCTAAATTTGCAACCTCTTTTCAAAATGACAACAAACATCAATAGGTAAACAAAGTTCTACAAATCAGAAAAATGAAAGCGTTCGAATTCAAGCCGAAACTCTACACGGCTCTTAAAAATTACTCTAAAGAAATGTTCATGGCCGACCTTATGGCCGGTATCATTGTAGGAATTGTGGCCTTGCCGCTGGCCATTGCTTTTGGTATCGCATCGGGCGTATCACCCGAAAAAGGTATTGTAACAGCCATCATTGCCGGATTCATCATCTCGTTACTGGGTGGAAGCAAGGTACAAATAGGCGGACCGACGGGAGCATTCATTGTGATTATTTACGGCATTATCCAGCAATACGGCGAAGCAGGCCTCATCGTGGCTACGCTGATGGCAGGTGTCATACTGGTATTGCTGGGCGTGTTTAAGCTGGGAGCTGTCATCAAATTTATTCCTTATCCCATCGTTGTGGGCTTCACGAGCGGTATCGCCGTCACTATCTTCACCACGCAGGTAGCCGACGTATTCGGTCTGCAATTCGGCGACGACAAGGTGCCGGGCGACTTCATTGGCAAGTGGATGGTTTACTTCCGCCACTTCGACACGGTGAACTGGTGGAATACATTGGTCAGCATCGCCAGTATCGCTATCATTGCGCTGACACCCAAGTTCTCGAAAAAGATTCCCGGTTCGCTGATTGCCATTATCGTGGTGACTGTAGCCGTATGGTTGATGAAAATGTACGGCGGCATCGACTGTATTGATACCATCGGCGACCGCTTCAGCATCCGTGCCGAACTGCCTGACGCTGCCATCCCTGCCCTGGACTGGGAAGCTGTGAAGAATCTGTTCCCTGTAGCAGTAACCATCGCCGTACTGGGTGCCATCGAATCGCTGCTTTCGGCTACAGTAGCTGACGGTATGATTGGCGATAAACACGACTCGAATACGGAACTGATAGCTCAGGGCGCTGCCAATATCGTAACTCCGCTTTTCGGAGGTATTCCTGCAACAGGTGCCATTGCCCGTACAATGGCCAATATCAATAATGGCGGTAAATCTCCTGTTGCCGGTATTGTACACGCTGTAGTGCTGCTGCTCATCCTGTTGCTGCTGATGCCGCTGGCACAATACATTCCGATGGGTTGTCTGGCCGGTGTACTGGTAGTTGTATCGTACAACATGAGTGGCTGGCGTACGTTCAAGGCACTGCTGCGCAATCCCAAGTCGGACGTGACGGTACTGCTTATTACTTTCTTCCTGACAGTCATCTTCGACCTGACCGTAGCTATCGAAATCGGTCTGGTGATTGCCTGTGTACTGTTCATGCGCCGAGTTATGGAAACAACGGAAATATCTGTCATCAAGGACGAAATCGATCCGAACAAAGAATTGGATATTACAACTCATGAAGAGCATCTCATCATTCCCAAGGGAGTAGAAGTATACGAAATCAACGGCCCTTACTTCTTCGGCATTGCTACTAAATTCGAGGAAATGATGGCACAAATGGGCGACCGTCCTAAAGTACGTGTCATACGAATGCGTAAAGTACCGTTCATTGACTCAACCGGTATTCACAACTTGGAAAACCTGTGCCGCATGTCACAAAAGGAAAAGATAACGATTGTCCTCTCGGGTGTCAACGAAAAGGTACACAAGGTGCTCGAAAAATCCGGATTCTACGAACTGCTTGGTGAAGAAAACATCTGTCCGAACATCAACGTAGCACTGGAAAGAGCACAGAAACTGCTTTAAATCGAAAAAATGGCACACAGATAACGCTGACCAGCGGTCTGTGTGCCATTTTTCTATTATTATAGTTCTTTACGAAGTGCGCTTAGCTCTTATTGCGCATCGGCAGGTTTTTCGATACCTTCGCTTATTGCACGCTCTTCCATACGCTTGATGCGTTCGTCAAGATCGGGATGAGTAGAGAACAATTGATTCAATTTACTGGTTTTCTGTGCACCGGCTTCTTCCTGCAACGACTTCAGCTTGCGGAACGACAAAGCCATCGACCACGGATTCTTGCCCGACTTCTTCAGAAATTCATAACCATAATCATCGGCTTCACGCTCCTGCTTCTGCGAATAAGTAGCGTTGACCAACGCTTCGCTCAAATCACCCAACTGCGAATCGGTCAAAGCAGCCACTTTACCTCCCTGTGAAGAAATACCGTCTTTCAAAGCCGAAGTGAGTAAGGCAGTGCGGAATCCGCTTTTCGAATCACGATGTGCTACGTGACCAATCTCGTGACCAATCACTCCCAGCAATTCTTCATCGGTCATAATATCCATCAGGGAAGAAAAGACACGTACACTGCCATCGGCACAAGCAAAAGCGTTCACATCAGTCACATAGTAAACTTTGAAGTTCAAAGGAATACCGTCGGCATCGCCTAAACCTTCCGTCAGTTTCTTCAACCGTTGAGTGTACGGATTGTCATCGGGGCAAACCTGATTATGCTCGTCCATCCACTCAATGTACTCCTTGACATATTCCGTCATCTGCTCATCGGTCAAGGTAATGGCTTTTGCAGCCTTCGCTGCACCACTCAGCGCCTTTTTCAGATTAAACTGAGCCATGGCAGGCACTCCCACCGCCAGGCATAGCAGCAGAAGAGCTGCTTTTAATAGCATTTTTTTCATCATATACATTTATTAATAAGAACCATCAGTTACAATTCTGTTCTTCACCTGGCTTTTGCGGACGAAGCATTACCCAAGCACCACCGGCACAAACCAAGCCACAAGCCAACATTATGCCCCATATCCAGCATTCATCGCCCGGCAACCGAACATCATTCGTATATTGCGGACGACAGAGCACGGTTACTTCATCGCCCACTTGCCTGAAAGGCCAATAATATTTCTTGGAAACGTAACAATCGCCATACTTGTCCGTGGAATATTTTATCAGCATTTCATGCTCAAACCTCACTTTCCGATGACGATGTACCCGCTCCGTACTGGTTTTCTGAATCACTCCGACAACACGTTCATGAGTACTGTATGCATGATACAACGACCAGAAGCCATACAATGCACCTCCAGACAAAGCTATTCCTCCCAATATCAGCAGAAAGCAAATCAATTTTTTGTGTAAAGGATCCATAAATCAACATGAATCTAATAGTATAAAAATACTCTATATAATAATGAATATAACATTAATAACTTCTACTATATTCTCAGAGGCTAAAGTTACAGAGATTTATTATATCGTCAGACGATTTTTGCAAAGAATTTGCATTGTAACAAAAAAATATATGGATAGACTGAGCATTGTTGATAATTATATTGAACTAAATTGAGTTGATTGCTTATTATGACTTAAAAAAGAGGCTGTCTCAAAATATCAGAACTTTTTCCATTTTGACACAGCCTCTACAAATCATGTATTTTTTTCAAAAATATAATAACCAACCTCTACTTCAGCTCCCAATCATCGGTTCGGAAAGGATAAAGCGGAAGTCCTGCTGCATTCTTCAAGTTTCCCGGATAAAAATTCCGAAATGCATATCTAAGTGCAACCGGTTTCTTTACTTCAGGACAAGTAATAACAAAACCAAGATCTTTCCACTCTATTTTCTCAGCCTTGGCCGGATGAAATACCTTGTCTTCGCCAGCCAGTTCGAATCCACATACATCTTCCATGAGATTCATAGCACCATAAGTATTATCCAACCTTAGATAACAAGTATCATTACTGATTCTCATTTCCTTAAAAGTAGGACTTTCACAAAGAATATTCTTCATACCATACTGTTTGTTCAAAGCATGGTAAGCAATACGTTCACCTATTTGCCGTTTCTGACAAGGATGTAACTGTCTGCGCTCATAAGGATATACCAAGTCATCCAAACATATCAATACGCTATTAGGAATCTTTTTCGATGCAATATACTGTTGTTCACGCAAATGCATAAAATTAGTACCCATATCATTACCGCACCAATACGGAGCAAGTTGAACATTATAAAATGGAATATCTCCCAATCCAAACTGTTTCCGCCACTGTTTTACAAGCAGTTCCAACCGTTCACTGTATTGGTTGCCAGGATCGCCAACATTGGAACAACCCTGATAAAATAGAATTCCATTTACTGTATAATTCAGTATAGGAGCAAATACTCCATTATGCCAAACCATGCATCTGCGAGCCGGATCAAATTCTGCTGCTACTATTTTAGCAGAATCAAGAGGCTCTTTCGTATATTTACTTAGATTTTCTCTATCTAACCAACCCTCAACACGACTTCCTCCCCGATAAGCTTCTACAAGACCAACAGGTACATTCAAAGTACGTTGAAGCAAAGAAGCAAAAAAGTAACCAATGGCACTGCAATCTGTCACTGTTTCCGGAGATATGGATTTCCATTCGCAAGGTGTATCTTCCAAAGGATGCATACTCATACGATGCGGCATCTTCACATAATGGATATTTTGTTGGTGTATGGAAGCTAAAACAGCCTCATTATAGCCTTCTATCGGACAATCACCATATCCTTTTAAAGTCATCTCCATATTACTCTGTCCGCCACATACATATACTTCTCCTATCAATACCTGATTTACAACAGTTTTTTCACCATCGTCAAAAGTAATGCGATAAGGAGTATCTCCACCTTTAGGGGTTTTTACCCGTACCATCCATTTTCCATCTGTTCCGGTATGAACAATGTATGGATTTTGTGACCAAGAAACAGATACTTTAATTTTCTTACCAGGATCATTCCATCCCCACAATCTGACTTCTGTCTGCTGTTGCAATACCATACCGTTGCTAATAATATGCGGTAATCTAACTTTTGCTGTTACGGTCATAGGAACCATCATAAGAAACAGCAATATCCACCTTGCTACAAACAATTTTTCTTTATTCATACCAAATATTATTACAAGTTACACTTATATACACTAAAATAATACAAATAAACTCTTAATATAGAAGTCTATATTTCAATAAAGTAGATGAAGATATACTGTAATACACAAATGCAATAGAATAATAATGGAAGCGAAATTAGTAAAAACAGTTATTGGGAGGTATCACAGATGTTGCAACAAACAACATTCTCGTTGAAAAAACACTTATTTCATTATTTTTTCGTACTATTGATATATTACCTGGTGTCTATATAAGAATAATAAAATCCTGAATATTCAGATAAGCGGCAAAATGACAATGATCATAATGTAAATAGCTAAAACTTGTTAGATCATATAAATTCTATTGCTCTTCTGTTATAATCACCATGCGACCATCTAGCAATTGAGTAATATTTCTTACTTCATTACCAGATAAATTTTATGAAACATTTATTGGAGTAACTGCCAAAACGTGTCTTTCATCGTATTCAAACTTTGACAGACCGAGTAGTTCAAGCTGGACAGCACCGCCGAAGAAGCACTACAGCAGATTAACGACAAGCAGTATGCCCTGCCCTTTGCCTCCGACTCACGGAAACTGTTTAAGGTAGGCGTGAACTTCAGCAAAGAGAAACGGGGCATAGAGGGTTGGATAGTAGAAGATTAAGAGAGAATATAGAAATCTACTACTATTCCTCGAACTGATCCAACAGTTCCTTGCACCTTTCCACGTGCTTTCTATATTGCAACAAAGCTACCACAATGGCAAAGACGATGGAAACAATGCCCGACACGGTGATAAGCTGTACAGTGGCAGCATCGTCCGCCCGGTCATACAGTCGCATAAATATATAGGTAAGCATAGCGGTCAAGGGAACTATACTGGCCACGAGCGACCCCGTATAGAATTTGCGATAACCGGTAATCTTTTCTGTAACCGTTCGCACATCATCGTTCAACAGATTGTTCATGCCCAGCTTGCGGCTGACCCACAGGCTGACACCCAAGTCGGCCAACGCCCACAACGACACCAATATACCAAACAACATGGGCCAGTCTGTGTTGATACAAATCACGATAATCATAGGCACCGTCAGGCCGTCACCCAGCATCCGGTCTCTGATTTCCTTACTGATGGCCATCGCGGGCCGTTTCCTGAGGGATTTGAAAAACTTTTCGTTCAGCGTTTCCTGCTTTTCCAGCCCTTCCTTAAACACATTATACTCCGATTTCAGTGTCTGAAGTTCTTTTTCGATATTGATTTCCATACGATTCGTTTGTTAAATGTTAGACATTTTTTTGAGTTGTTCCTTGATGCGGACCAGCTTGAACGAGACATTCTTGACAGAAATACCCAGGATAGCACCGATTTCGTCGTAGCTCAGGCCTTCGAGCCACAACAGGACGACGCTTCTGTCTACCAGTCCCAACGCATTGATCCGCTTATAAAGCTGCTTTATCTGCAAATTCTTTTCAAGGCTGTTTCCATCCGTGTGGAAACCTTTGCCGAGGTTCAGCCGTTCGCGCTGCTTCTTCTTCCGGTTGCTGAAGTTGATGCAATAGTTCAGACTGACGCGATAGATCCATGTCCTGATGTCGCTTTTCCCCTCGAAACTGTCGAAGCCTTGCCACAAGCGGACGAGGATGTCCTGATAGAGGTCGTTCACCTCGTCCGTATCTTCCGAAAACATGTAACAGACGGTATAAATGGTCCGCTCATGTTCCTTAATGATATTTGTGAATTGTTGTTCTTTCGTATTCATTTCACTTTCTGCTTTTATCTGTTAGACCACTGACAACTCAAAAAACTATAGCCCGGAAACAACTTTTTTCCGGTTTTCTTTTTGCCGTAAGCTACGTATCAGTTTTCAGACCATAAAATTCACCATTTCTCCGGTCTTTTCCACTACCCGATGGAGCAAATTCTGGCTATTCACGGCTCAAAAAATAACGTTTCACAGCAACCTGCTTATTATGAGCGGTTTACTGTGAAACGTGAACCATAAAAATTCCTCGCTTGTATCCTTCGTGAACAACACTTGCAATTCATTTGTGGGACACTTGTACGGCTCGCGAGCAACACTTGCACGGCTCGCGAGCCATACAAGTGTGGTAGAAAAGCAATATTTGCATGGCAATAAAACGCCTTTCTGCCCCTGTTTCCGACATTAACCTAACCTTAACGTAACCTTAACCGAAATCCTTTTCCCTCTCCCCTACCTTTGCAACATCGAAACAAGAAACAAAGAACAGTTTAACTTATAAAACATAAAACGAATATGATTACCAATCTCATCATGGCCACTCTGATTTCGGCCGCAGGCGTTGCTTCAAGTTTAGTATATAATGTGAAAATGGAAGGCAACCGAATGACCAACAAAGAAGTTTACACCCTGAACGAAGGCAAGTATCTGAAACGTCTTTTCAAGATGGACTTCACCTACAATGCACAAGGACAGGTGACCGACAAGAAAACCTACGTGTGGAACGAAAACCAGCAGGAATATGTACTACAACAAGTAGAAACCTTCAATCCGGACAGCAATATACACGCCGACTGACAAACGGCAGAAGTTTAACTTTACAAAACAACATTCTTTTCTAACAAAAAACGATACAGAAGATTTACTTTTTCCCTGCCAAATAGACGCCCAGCAACACGCATGTGGCGCCTAGCAGGGCGAAAGGAGTCAGAGGTTCGTTCAGAAAGAACAAAGCACCGATAGATGTAAAGATAGGATTAAGGTAAATATAGTTGGATGCACGGACGGTACCCAGCCGTTTCAGAATGACATTCCATGCCGCAAAACAGACCAACGAAGCCAGCACACCGAGGAACAACAGATTCATCCAGACGGCAGGATGGGCAAACGACGACAAAGGAAACTGCCACGGACGAAAGGCAAAAACGGGCAAAATAGTAAGCAGACCGTAAAAGAATACCTTACGGGTAACAAACACCGTAGAGTAACGGCCGGACATCTGGCGCATAATCAGGCTGTAGAACGCCCAGCTCAACGAAGCCGCAAGCGAAAGGAAATCGCCCAATGGAGAAAGCTTCAGCACAAAATTGCCGTTGAAGATAACCAGTCCCACTCCCACCAAAGCCAGCAGCGAACCCGCCGTCAGTTGCCAGCCGGACTTCTCACCTCGATAAAAAAGCTTGAAAAGCAACATAGTAAGCAGCGGTGTGCTGCATACGATAAAGGCTACGTTGGTAGTCAGCGTCACTTCGAGTGCTGTGTTCTCGGTCAGGAAGTAGAGCGAACCTCCCGTTATGCCACCCAACAGCATCCAGCCTTCGTCGCGCCAGTTATGACAAAACAGCTTACGGGGTGAAATGAACCAGATGCCCACATACGCCATCAGGAAGCGAAGCAAGAAAATCTCCTGCGGAGTCAGTCCGTTCTCTATCAGCACACGGGTCGATATGAAAGTCAATCCCCAGATGCCCACCACAACAATAGCCGCCAGGTGCCATCCCCATTCATTTTTCTCTTTCATAGTCCTGACCTATTCTGCTTTTTCCACTCCTTTATCACCTTTGGCAGCTTTGTAAGCCTCCATTTCGGCACGGCTGCGGCTCGATGTCACCAGCCAGACACCACCGAATATCATCACTACCGAAAGCACTTTTGTCAGGTTGAAACTATCCATACCCCAACAGATAGCTACAATGGTAGCCACCAGCGGCTGAATGTAGTTGTACATACCTGCCACGGTAGGACGCAAATTCTTCTGTCCGACAATAATCAGGATATAACTGAGGAATGTAGCTCCTACCACTACAAAAAGAATGGAAGCGATACGAGCTCCGTCAAGTGCCAGCCAGTCAGTAGCCAGCAGACTGCTGTACGAGAAAGGCAACAAGCAGATGAAAGCATAGGTAAACATCCACTTCATCACCGTAACAGCCGAATATTTGGTTACGAAATTCTTAAACAGCACAAAGTAAAAAGCATAACTACACTGAGCCAGAAGCACAAACACATCACCCAACAACGGATTGTCGCCCTTCACCGTCGTACCCGAAGCCTGCGAACTGCCCAGAATAAGCAGCAGTGCACCCGATGCTCCCACGGCGATACCCAATATTTTCTTGCCCGTAATGGGCTCCTTTAGGAAAATGGCTGCCAGAATCATAGCTATCAGCGGCATACTGGTAGTGATAATGGAAGCATCCACGGGCGAAGTCATTCCCACCCCGAAAATGTAGCTTCCCTGATTGAAAACAATGGCCAGCAGCGAAGCCACGAAAAGTTTCATCAAATCTTTATGCCCCACATGTTCGGGTTTCTGGAAAAACGAAAAGATCCAAAATAGAATCATCGCGCCGAATACGCGCAAATCAGTCATCACCAAGGAGCTGACTGCTCCTCCTATCATCACAAACTTGGCCAGCGGAGCCATCAGCCCCCACATGCTGTTAGCGGCCAGCATCGCCACGTGACCTTTCATTTTTGCAGTGTCCATAAGCAGAATATTTCTTTTTCGGGCGCAAAATTACGAGAAAAGTAGGCAACGTATCTACGCAACCCAATGTTTTTTATGTACTTGATAAGTAAATCTGAAAATAAACACGTAAATTTGCATCGGTTTATTAACAAGGATATAAACCGAATTAAGTAAGATATAAACACGTTTTCAATAAATTATTAACAAGTATGGAATACAATTTCAGGGAGATTGAAAAGAAATGGCAGAAACGATGGGTAGATAACAAGACCTATCAAGTAACGGAAGACGATACGAAACAGAAATTCTATGTACTGAACATGTTCCCCTACCCCAGCGGCGCCGGTCTGCACGTAGGACACCCGCTAGGCTACATCGCTTCGGACATCTACGCCCGCTACAAACGTCTGCAAGGTTTCAACGTACTGAATCCCATGGGATATGACGCTTACGGACTCCCTGCCGAACAGTATGCCATACAGACCGGACAACACCCGGCCATCACTACTTCCGCCAACATCAACCGCTATCGCGAACAGCTGGACAAGATAGGTTTCTCATTCGACTGGAACCGCGAAATACGTACTTGCGATCCCGAATACTACCACTGGACACAATGGGCTTTCCAACAGATGTTCCAGAGCTACTACGACAATGCACTGCAAAAAGCACAACCCATCAGTACTTTGATAAAGTCTTTCGAGACTAAAGGTACCGAAGGACTGGACGCAGCCTGCAGCGAAGAGCTGAGCTTTACGGCCGACGAATGGAAGGCCATGAGTGAAAAACAACAGCAGGAAACGCTGATGAACTACCGCATCGCCTACCTGGGCGAGACCATGGTGAACTGGTGTCCGCAACTGGGTACCGTGCTGGCCAACGACGAAGTAGTAGACGGTGTATCGGAACGTGGCGGTTATCCCGTTGTTCAGAAGAAGATGCGCCAATGGTGTCTGCGTGTGTCGGCCTACGCCCAACGTCTGCTCGACGGACTGGAAACCATCGACTGGACCGACTCGCTGAAAGAAACACAGCGCAACTGGATTGGTCGCTCGGAAGGTACCGAAGTACAATTCAAGGTGAAAGACAGCGATCTGGAATTCACCATCTTCACAACTCGTGCTGATACCATGTTTGGTGTAACGTTCATGGTGCTGGCTCCCGAAAGCGAACTGGTTCCGCAAGTTACTACCGAAGCCCAGAAAGCCGACGTAGAAGCCTATTTGGATCGCACCAAGAAACGTACCGAACGCGAACGTATCAGCGACCGTAGCGTAAGCGGTGTCTTCTCGGGTTCGTATGCCATCAATCCTTTCACAGGCGAGGCAGTGCCCATCTGGATTAGCGACTACGTACTGGCTGGCTACGGTACAGGTGCCATCATGGCTGTACCTGCACACGACTCTCGCGACTACGCTTTTGCAAAGCATTTCGGTCTGGAAATCCGTCCGCTGGTCGAAGGTTGCGACGTAAGCGAAGAGAGCTTCGATGCCAAAGAAGGTATTGTTTGCAACAGTCCGAAAGCCGATGCCGTTCCCTATTGTGACCTTTCTCTGAACGGACTCACCATCAAGGAAGCCATCGCCGCTACCAAGAAATACGTCAAGGAACATCACTTGGGTCGCGTCAAAGTGAACTACCGTTTGCGCGACGCCATCTTCAGCCGCCAGCGTTACTGGGGCGAACCGTTCCCTGTTTACTATAAGGACAACATGCCCTACATGATTCCCGAAAGCTGCCTGCCACTGGAATTGCCCGAGGTAGCCAAGTTCTTGCCTACCGAAACAGGCGAACCACCGTTGGGTCATGCCACCAAATGGGCTTGGGACACGGTGAACAACTGTGTAGTAGAAAACAGCAAGATTGACAACCAAACTGTCTTCCCGCTCGAACTGAACACCATGCCGGGCTTTGCAGGCTCCAGTGCCTACTACCTGCGCTACATGGATCCACGCAACCACACAGCACTGGTAGACAAGAAAGTAGATGAATACTGGCGCAATGTAGACCTCTATGTAGGCGGTACAGAACACGCTACCGGCCACCTTATCTACTCACGCTTCTGGAACAAGTTCCTGCACGATCTGGGCATCTCCGTTGTAGAAGAACCCTTCCAGAAACTGGTGAACCAGGGTATGATTCAGGGTCGAAGCAACTTCGTATATCGTATCAAAGATACCAACACCTTTGTATCACTGGGCCTGAAAGACCAGTACGACACTACCCCACTCCATGTGGATGTAAACATCGTATCGAACGACGTGCTCGATGTAGAAGCCTTCAAGGCATGGCGTCCGGAATACAACACTGCCGAATTCATTCTGGAAGACGGTAAATACATCTGCGGATGGGCAGTAGAGAAAATGTCCAAGTCGATGTTCAATGTTGTTAATCCCGACATGATTGTCGAGAAATACGGAGCCGATACATTGCGTATGTACGAAATGTTCCTTGGCCCGGTAGAGCAATCCAAACCATGGGATACAAATGGTATCGACGGTGTACACCGCTTCCTCAAGAAATTCTGGGCACTGTTCTACGATCGTACAGGCAACTATCAGGTAACGGACGAAGCCGCTACAAAAGACGAACTGAAGTCTCTGCATAAGCTCATCAAGAAGGTAACAGGCGACATCGAGACCTTCTCGTACAATACCAGCATCAGTGCCTTCATGATCTGTGTCAACGAACTGGCTTCGCTGAAATGCAACAAGAAGGAAATCCTGAACCAGCTGATCATCGTACTTGCACCATTCGCTCCCCACGTCTGCGAAGAGTTGTGGGAGACGTTAGGCAATACCGGATCGGTATGCGACGCCCACTGGCCGGCCTACAACGAGGAATATCTGGTAGAAAATACCATAAACTATACGATCTCTTTCAACGGCAAAGCCCGCTTCAATATGGAATTCCCAACTGATGCCACTTCCGAAACCATTCAGGCTACAGTTCTGGCAGATGAACGTTCAGCCAAATGGATGGAAGGCAAATCGGTAGTGAAAGTCATCGTAGTGCCGAAGAAGATCGTAAACGTTGTAGTGAAATAATTTTGTTAATATGCATATCAGTAAACCGAACAAAGCAGCATTGATGAGAGAACTGAAGGATTATGTCATGATCACTCTCGGCCTCATCAGTTATTCACTGGCATGGGCAGCTTTTCTGTTGCCCTACCAGATCACAACCGGAGGAACAACAGGTATCGGAGCCATCATTTACTATGCAACTGGCTTCCCCATACAGTACTCGTATTTTCTTATCAATGCTGTCTTGATGACTTTTGCCATCAAGATATTAGGCCCTAAATTCAGTATAAAGACCACGTATGCCATCTTTGTACTGACCATATTACTGGAATTCTTTCAGTGGCTGGTCAAGAACCCCGACGGTACATTTCCACAAATTCTGGGACCGGGACAGGACTTCATGGCCTGTCTGATTGGTGCAGCCATGTGCGGTATCGGTTTGGGAGTGGTATTCAACTGTAACGGAAGTACGGGCGGAACAGATATCATTGCTGCCATCATCAACAAATATCGTGACGTAACACTGGGACGTATGATTATGGCTTGCGATGTGGTTATCATCAGTTCCTGCTACTTCATCTTCCACGACTGGCGCCGGGTAATATTCGGTTTTGTAACATTGTTTATTATCGGACTGGTACTCGACTACATCGTGAACAGCGCCCGGCAGTCGGTACAATTCCTTATCTTTTCCAAAGAATACGAAAAGATAGCCGATCGTATCACCAAGGAAACCCATCGTGGTGTAACAGTACTCGATGGTACCGGATGGTACAGCAAAGGACAAGTAAAAGTATTGGTAGTACTGGCTTACAAACGCCAGTCAGTCGAAATATTCCGCCTGGTAAAAGACATCGATCCCAATGCCTTTATCTCGCAAAGTTCAGTCATCGGTGTCTATGGAGAAGGATTCGACAAACTGAAAGGAAAATAAATCGCAAACCACCTAAACTACAATTGTATGAAGAAATTCGTCTTTGCAACTAACAATGCCCACAAGCTGGAAGAAGTAAAAGACATCCTGGGAAACAAGATAGAAGTGCTCAGCATGGCAGATATCAATTGTCATGCAGATATTCCTGAAACAGCTGATACGCTAGCCGGAAATGCACTGATAAAGGCAAGATACATCTACGAGCACTATCACATGGATTGCTTTGCCGACGACACCGGACTCGAAGTAGAAGCACTGAACGGAGCACCCGGAGTATATTCGGCACGCTATGCCGGCGATGCCCACAACTCCGAAGCCAACATGAAAAAGTTACTGCAGGAATTGGAAGGTGTCGAAAACCGGAAAGCACAATTCCGTACAGTATTCGCCTTGATTCTCGACGGCAAAGAACATCTGTTCGAGGGTATCGTAAAAGGAGAAATAGTAAAAGTACGGAAGGGTACCTCTGGTTTCGGTTACGACCCTATCTTCGTTCCCGAAGGATACAGCCAGACTTTTGCCGAGATGGGAAATGCCGAAAAGAATAAGATTAGCCATCGTGCCAAGGCAACCCAAAAACTCTGCAAATTCTTGAAGTCCATTTAAAGACATTCATCACAGATTCCCCGGATTATTACAGATTAATCATCCAATCGGATACACATCAGTCTGTAATTATCCGGGGAATATTGTAACTATCCATTCTATTTTCACTCTCCCTATTTCAGGCAATAAAGCCAATACGGCGACGGGGCACCAATACAGGTGATTTCTGCTTCCGGAATCTGGCTACTGCATACGCAATATCTTCTTTCCGTATGCACTGCAAACAAGTCGCATCTGTCTGCAACCGTTTTTCTTTCATCACACGCATAGCCATTGCCGGAAATACTCCTGAAGTGAAGAATTTCTTTATCCAACGTGCATTGTCGAAATAGCGGTCCTTCTCGTCCAATGTTTCTCTGACAACTTCGTTCAGTAAAGTTTCCGCATCCGCTTCGAGCGAATATCCCCTACCCACCAGAAAATGCCCGGCTATCTGCACCAGTTCGTCTGCGCTATAGTCATCAAAGTGAAAACGATAAGGAAAGCGCCCCTGCAATCCCTGGTTCATTTGCATCAGCCGTTCCATTTCGTTTTCATAACCAGCCAATATAACCAGCATGTCCGAATGGGGTTGCGACAAAACAGTCAGCAGACTTTCGACAACATGGTTACCAAAGTCTTTACGGTCGTCCAATGTATCGCACAGTGTGTAGGCTTCGTCAATAAACAGTACGTTTCCACGAGCTGATTCCAGCACATCCTGCATGTTCTTTTCCGTCTCGCCAATATAACGACCTACCAGTTTGCTGCGTTCCGTCATTACAACTTCACCTTTCGACAGTAAACCCATGGCATGGAATATCTTTCCGATATACTGTGCGACGGTAGTCTTTCCTGTACCCGGATTACCGGTAAAAATCATGTGATACGTTCCTTCGTCATCAGACGGCAGATGCAGCAACTTACGCTGGCGGTTGAAACAGACCTGATAGAAAACAGCTTCCAGTTCCTGTTTCAGTGTGTTTAGCCCTATCATATTATATATAGGTAACATGCTCTCTTCGAAGCGTTGACGGATGTTTTCAACAGAAGTTTCAACATCTGTTGAAACCGATGCTAACTGTACATTGAAGTGCTCACTCAGACGAACATCACACGGCTGTACGACCGTAAATTCATCGGCATCCATTATGCCCGATTCACAATAAGCCTCCTGCAAACGTTTCTGCACAGAAGGAATCAGCGAACCGGATAAAAAAGCGTCCGCATCCTGGTGCGACCACGAAGCAAACACATTGTATTCCCACAACCGGCGTACCTGCGACACCAACTCGTGCTCAGCCTGTGGTGAAAGACGAAGCGATGTCTCTCCAACCGCACTACGAAGCGAATAAACCACTTCCTGCCATGAAAAAGGACGGATAACGAACCGCCCCTCTTCGGTGAAGCGGACAAACAATTCGGGAGCAAAACGGCGCAACTCCTCCACTTCGGAATCTGTTCCACAAAGAATAAACACCGAAAATACAGCACGATTGGCCAGTGCTTCTTTTAGTTTCCCAAGCAGTTCACTACCCTCTTCGGTTGTTAAAGCACCGATATGATAAAAAACAAGAAGCTTTTCTTCCCTGTTTTTGAATGCCTCGTCCACCGCATTGACTTCCCACTTTTCTGTTTTGGCACAGTCTATCTGTATACGGCTGGAAACATTCAAATCGAGAAACTTCGGCAGAAGAAAGGCCAGCCGACGGCATTCGAACAACGAAGATGCCATTATCAGCATACACGAATTCAGCTGAAGTTCGCTGACGCCGTGCTCCTTGCACAGAGAATTAAAACCATTCATACGGGAGAGTCTCACCAGTCTTGACACAACTTCAGACAGCCCGTTAAACTCGCGGATATATTCCCATTTGTTTTCTTCGTCCCGCTCCAGTTGTTTCACCACCCAATACTCGTCTTCGGTTGCAGCCAGCGGACGGCATTCGCAAACAGTTACCGACATACCTTCGTAGCGGAAACGCAACAGCGCATAAGGCTCCCGATTGTGTGACACTACAGCCCAATAGTCTCCTGCGAGCCATATCTTATCCGGATTCAGACGGAACGACACCTGCTTGAAATTCGTACGCGAAGCCGGAATAAAACGTTCCGTTACTGCCATCAGCTTCCACTCGGAAGTGTAGCAATGCACTTCGAAGCAACTGTTCGGAGCGACGGTTTCAGAAAAACGAAGCTTCAGCTTCATTACCTCCGAAGCAAACAAAGGTTCTGTTTCTGCACGGGAAACACGAATCAATGAAGCCTCTACCGGCACAGGACGACCAGCCGTTCCACCAGCAGGAAACACAGTGAACGGCAGACAAACGAAGCCGCTCATTTTGTCGAATGTACATCCCAGCGAATTTTCAACCAGTCCTACAGCCACCAGGAAGTATTTACCATAAGTCCAGTTTCCGGCTTCCAACGTCATATTCCATACATATTCGCCAAAATCTGCTATTGCAGTTTTCAGCTGCAAAACCGGCTCCGGTTGTTCTTCGCGGTACAGACAGAAGATTACTTCTGCCTCGTCCTGTTCGCACATAAAATCGCACGAGCCGAGCGAAAGAGACAAAGACAAAGCTTGCTCTCCTACTTCCTTGTCGACAAAAATACGGGAAACGTGTTCACCCGAAGTGATACACTGACTGTTGACGGAAAGTTTCAGCACGGACAGTCGGGCCGTTGCATCATTATTGGCCAATGAAGGCACACTATACATATGTCCACGGTATGGACAGTTTTTCTGTTCATGAATCATAGCTATAAAGTTTTAAAGTGAATAAAAAAGAGAAAGAAATAAAAAATGCACCAACATTGTAGGTGCACATCGTTTTTCCGGCCTCATGCTTTATGCCTATACCAAGTACATAAATCGCCGGAGAGTGTCCAACCATTCAAAGAACAAAACGCAAACGACAAGCAGGCAAAAGGATTCAGATCCTCCTGCGGTGCGTCATTACATTCACGTTCTTTGAACTTCGGATATCGCTATGATTCGTCATAATGAAAAAAATTCCCTCCTTTTCACTTTCGCAAAAATAGAGGGAATTTTAGAACTTACCAATAATTTGACCGAAAAAGTGGATCAAAGTCCCAATTTAGCCGAAATTTCAAGCATCCGTTGGATGGGTTTCACGGCCTTTTGTGCGATTTCGGGATCGACCGTTATTTCGGGAGTTTCGTCTTTCAGGCAGTTGTAGAGTTTCTCCAGCGTATTCAGACGCATGAAGTTGCACTCGTTGCAGGCACAAGTACTGTCGGCCGGCGGTGCAGGTATGAAGGTAGTCTGCGGACACTTCTTGCGCATCTCATGCAGAATGCCCGATTCGGTAGCTACGATATACTCTTTTTCGGGATGGGCTACAGCGTACTTCAACAGAGCAGCTGTTGAACCTACAACATCGGCCATCTTCAGCACAGTGCCCTTGCATTCGGGATGAGCCAATATCACGGCATCAGGATGCTCGCGTTTTATTTCAACCATCTTTTCAACCGAGAATTGTTCGTGTACATGGCAAGCTCCGTTCCATAATAACATATTCCGACCGGTAACAGAGTTGATATAATTTCCGAGGTTTCTGTCCGGACCAAAGATTATTTTCTCATCTTTGGGGAAGCTTTCCACAATCTGACGGGCGTTGGTCGAAGTTACAACAACATCGGTCACAGCCTTAACAGCTGCTGTCGTGTTAACGTAGGAAATGACCGTATAGCCGGGATGCTCTTTGACAAACTGACCAAACTCTTCGGCCGGACAGCTGTCGGCCAGCGAACAGCCTGCTGCCATGTCGGGCACCAGCACCTTTTTGTCGGGACAGAGCACCTTGGCTGTTTCGCCCATGAAGTGCACACCACACATCACAATGATGTCCGCCTCTGTCTTGGCAGCCCATTGTGCCAGGGCCAGACTGTCGCCTACATAGTCGGCTATGTCCTGTATTTCTCCTTTCTGGTAGTAGTGGCCCAGAATGACTGCGTTTTTCTCTTTCTTGAGTTGCTCAATAGCTTTAATCAGATTATCCATAATTATATTTTTTAATTTCTCTTTTTAAAAGAAGAATTCTTTGATGCTGATGATAGCCTGTTAATAGTGTGGACAAATAAATGGGATTTTTCTTGCCCATGAAGTTATTAGTCCAAAGGGTTGTTTTGTGGCAATGGTTTTAAACAGGCATTATCGGCTTATGTTTTTTGATAATAAGCTTCTTATATCGATAGGCTGTCAGTACTTAACAGCTTGTTGATAATATGCAAAGTTAATAACTTTAGGCTTACGAACCACTGAATTCCTATTGAAAAATGTGTTTAAACAAGCTTTGAAAATACCTCTTAACTTTTTTGCAATGTTCGTAGGCTTGTTGCTATATACGTTGATTTGAATAATGCAAGAGATATTTTTGAAAATGTTTCCCATCGGTATTGACACCTTTTCAACGGTTATTAACCACGATGTGAACGGAAAAAAGTATCTTTGCAGACGCATATGCGAAACATTTCAAACTGATACATCATGGAGCATCGAAAACTGAAGATTACCGAACTGAACCGCATTAGTACTGAGGAGTTTAAGAAGGCCGAAAAGCTGCCGCTGGTAGTGGTACTGGACAATATACGCAGCTTGCACAACATTGGTTCGGTATTCCGCACGTCGGATGCTTTCCGGGTAGAATGTATTTATCTGTGCGGCATTACGGCCGTTCCTCCCCATCCCGAAATGCACAAGACGGCATTGGGAGCCGAATTCACTGTTGACTGGAAGTATGTTAATAACGCAGTTGAAGCGGTTGATAACCTGAAGAAAGACGGATATACGGTCTATTCGGTGGAACAGGCTGAAGGGAGCATCATGCTGGAAAACATTAAGTTAGATCCGAACCGGAAGTATGCCGTTGTTTTGGGAAACGAGGTGAAAGGTGTACAGCAGGAAGTAATTGACCATTCGGACGGTTGCATCGAGATTCCGCAATACGGCACCAAACACTCGCTGAATGTATCGGTTACGGCAGGTATTGTCATCTGGGACTTGTTCAAGCAGCTGAAGCCATAAGAGGGTAGGGAGGCAGTCGCAGCCTTTTTCAACAGGTTTTCAACTTATCTGTTCTTAATGCTGAAAAGTGTGTTGATACATTTTCCGACAGGCATTTTTGTGCCTTGTTACGGCATAAATGCAGGGCTGAATGAACATCTTGTTTATATGGTTATCAACAGATGTATTTCGTTGAAATAGAGTATGATTCTTATTCTTCTTCCAAATTAGTAACACGGTTCTCAACAAGTTGTTAACGACGCGTAGACTGCTGCTCAGCTTGTCTGTACAAGGCTGTTGGTATTCTTTTCGGAGATATGAACGGGGTAGGGTGTTAATTTCCGGTTGAAAACCGCAACAAACGTGCCGATAATTTTGTTGATTCCTTTATAAGCAGGTATTTATCTTTTTTGTATATTTGGTGCATATATATATAAAATGTAAGAAACCGTATGTGTGGAAAAGCCATATTTGAGGGAATTGTAACAGGCATTTGTATGGCCCACGAGAGACACTTGCATGGCTCGCGAGCAACACTTGTACGGCTCGCGAGCGACACTTGCACGGCTCACGAGCAACACTTGCACGGCTCAACCGAATATTTTTATGTATGTAAACCGTTGAAATTCAGTATAGAAAAAACAGTATATGAAACTTTAATAAGAAGATAAATATGAAAAAGGCAATTATTTCGTGGGCTGGCATTTTTATTGGCTGCATTATTCTGGCAGCAGGTTTTGTTTATTTTATCAATCCTTATAATCTTGTTCCCGGTGGGGTGTACGGAGCCAGTATCGTTCTTCACAATATATTTCCTTCTATTCAGGTAGGTACATTCGGCTATATGTTCGATATTCCATTACTGATTCTTTCGGTTATTCTGCTCGGAGCCAAGCTGGGGGCGCGTACTATTGTGGCAGCACTTTTCACACCGCTGGTCATGAATGTGCTTTCCATTCTTTCTTATCCGTCGGAAGAGGCACTTCATGCGCTCGATCCTACCCAGTTGTTGGGAGGTTGTATGGACATGACCGACCATCTGATGCTGACTTCCGTCATCGGTGCGGCTGTCATTGGTATCGGATGCGGCATCGTGGTACGCAGTCAGGCTACTACGGGGGGTACTGATATCGTAGCCATGATTTTGCAGAAGTACTGCCATATCCGTTTTTCGCGTGCTATTTTGCTGGTTGATGGTTTGGTGGTTACTTTTGGTTTGGTAGTTATCGGCTTTGGCATCGGCAATCCGGATGATGTCAATCAGCCGTCGTGGCATCTGTCGTTCTATTCGCTGATTGCGATATTTGTTACTTCGCGTGTAGTGGCTTACGTCATCAATGGCGAGAAGAATGATAAACTGCTGTTCGTTATTAGCGACATGAAGATGACAGCTCTTCACGATTACATTATCAAGGATCTGGACCGTACGGCCACTTGCATAAAGAGTAGCGGACTCTATACGAAGTCGGACAAGGAAATGCTGTTTCTGGTTGTCAGCTACAAGGAAGTGAACGGAATCAAGCAGAAGATAAAAGAAGTCGACCCACGAGCCTTTGTAGTTGTGACCGATGCTTACGATGCTTTTGGCGAAGGTTGGAAACAACTGCCCAGTGCAGGCGAGTTGCAGCCGGAATAATGTTAGTTGACGAGAAACAAGTTAACTATAATTGTCCGCTTTCTACCAGCAATATCACCCGTTCGGTCAGTGCGTCGTCGCCCGTGGGGTCGTATTGTTTCTTAAGGCTTGCGCCGAACAGTGCGGCAAAAGCCTGGTAGAAACCCGCCTTAAAGGGACCCATAAAGGCTTTTACAAGTTCGTAACCGGTCGAACTGGTTTGGCGGTCGACGAGTTTAATCAACAGTTTACCCTGCGCAAAGGTCAGTTTCTTCATGCGTGGGGTATATTGTTCTTTCAGGCTTTTCTCTACGGCTTTCATGTGTTTTTGGCGTGCTTTCTCGTCGGGCAGGGTCATCATGTATTCGTAGGTTTCGATAATGGCCCGGTTGATTTCTTTCGAGATGGGAAGCACCTTCTTGACGTCGCGTACCAGTTTGTAGTATTGGTTGGCTTGGCGTCTGTTCTTGAACTTCAGCGGCTTGAATATGTAGACGGTGCGCAACTGGACGTACGGTATCGTATCTCCTTCGTATATGCACATAGGAGTCAGGTAGACTTTTTTCCCTGTGTTTGCCGGTTGTTTGGGATTTTGTGCATGGCACCAGTTTCCGGCCAGCAGGAAGAGGGCAAGGATTGCTATGTAGAGTCGCACGTTCATGCCGCAAAATTAATTCATTCTCTTTGTATTCGATAAGAATATTTTGTTTTTTCGTTGCTTTCTTAACTTATTTAAGGTAACTTCGCTTTTTATTCTGTAATCTGTTAACCGACAATGCATGAAAACACTCAGATGGGGGATGGTTGCCTGTATGTTGCAGGCTGCATCTGCCCTGTACGCACAGCAGCCTGACAAATCGCAGGAAATAAATCTGCTGCTTTGGGAGGAAAACCTGGAGCAGCTGGCCGTAGACGAGGACTACAGTTGGGAAGCCGAACTGGAGGAACTTTCCCGTTGCTTGCAGGAACCCGTCAACCTGAATACGGCCACACGCGAGCAACTGGAACAGTTTCCGTTTCTGTCCGACCTGCAGGTAGAGAATCTGCTGGCCTACGTCTATATTCACGGGCAGATGCAGACCGTCTACGAACTGCAACTGGTAGAGGAGATGGATAAGCGGACCATCGAATTGTTGCTGCCTTTCGTCTGTGTGCGACAGGCGGATAAAGAAAACCGTTACCCCTCGCTGAAGAAGATGTTGAAGTATGGCAGACACGAGGTACTGACGCGTCTGGACATTCCTTTCTATACCCGCAAAGGTTACGAGAAGAACTATTTGGGAACTCCTTCTTATCATTCGCTTCGTTACGGCTTCCATTACAGCGATTATCTGCAACTGGGATTGTCGGCCGAGAAAGATGCGGGCGAACCGATGTTCGGTTTGCACAATGCTAAAGGCTACGATTTCTATTCTTTTTATTTTCTGGTGAAGAACTTGGGCCGTCTGAAAGCCTTGGCATTGGGCAATTATCGCCTGAGTTTCGGGCAAGGGCTGGTGCTGAGTACCGACTTCCGGCTGGGAAAATCGTTTTCGCTGTCTACATCCGAATACAGAAGCGGGGGAGTGAAGAAACACAGTTCTACCGACGAATACAATTATTTCCGCGGTGCAGCTGCTACAGTAGGCATATTGCCGTCGCTCGATGTTTCGGCTTTCTATTCCCACCGTACGCTCGATGCTACGGTTGAAGAGGGAGAAATCGTTTCCATAGCCAAGACTGGTCTGCACCGTACGCAGAAAGAAGCCGACAAACGGAATGCCTGTGCCTTGCAGCTGGCAGGCGGAAACGTGACCTACGAAAAGAATGCGTTCAAGGTAGGAGCCACGGGCATCTATTATTTCTTCGACCGCCCTTACGAACCTGCCTTGCGTAAGTATGCACGCTATAACTTGCACGGCACCCGTTTCTACAATCTGGGCATAGACTATCGCTTGCGTCTGGGCCGACTCTCGTGGACGGGCGAAGCGGCTACCGGTACGAAAGGATATGCTTTGCTGAACCGCTTGCGTTACGACTTCTCGCAGGATTATCATGCCCTGCTTATCCATCGTTTTTATTCCAGCGATTATTGGGCATGGTTTGCCCGTTCGTTTGGCGAGGGCAGTACTCCGCAAAACGAAAACGGCTGGTATCTGGCTGTCGAAGCTACGCCCTTTGCCCGCTGGAAGCTGTTTTCTTCGCTGGATTTCTTTTCCTTTCCCTGGTGGAAGTATCGCATCAGCAAACCTTCGCAGGGCATCGACTTCATGTTTCAGGCCACCTATACTCCGCAGAAGAATCTTTCCATGTACCTCAACTATCGCTACAAGCGGAAAGAACGGGACGTAACGGGGACAAGCGGCGAAGTGACGCTTCCCATCTATCACCACCGGTTGCGCTATCGCCTGACTTACATGCCCGGCAATTTCGTGCTGCGTACTACGGCCGATTACAATCATTTCCGCCAGCAGGATGGGGGAGGCTACCGTTTCGATCGCCGTCAGGGCTATCAGTTCACCCAGCTGTGTACGTACGTCTGTCCCCGTTTTCCCTTGTCGGCATCCTTACAGGGGACTTATTTCCATACCGACGATTACGATTCACGCGTCTATGCGTCCGAACGTGGCTTGCTTTATACCTTCTATACGCCTTCGTTTTCCGGTCGCGGTTTCCGCTGGTCAGCCTACCTGCGCTACGACTTCCGCAACTGGCTGATGCTGATAGCCAAGTTCGGACAGACTGTTTATCAGGACCGCGACGAAATCAGTTCGGGCAACGACCTGATACGCAGTAACCGGAAGACAGACTTGCAGATGCAGCTTCGCCTGAAGTTCTGATGCCGTTATTCCTTACGGTTGCAATAACTGTTAAGTATCTGATGAACAACGGTATATCAGTTTATCTTCGCTTTATCAAAAATAAACTGTCAGTTTACAGGCTTTATACTTTCAGTTTGTCCGTAATAAACTGCCGGTTTATCGGTTTTAAACTGTCGGTTTATCGGCACTAAACTGCCGGTTTAATCAGGCTAAACTAAAATCGCATAAACTTGTGCAAGTTGGATAAAAGGGGTATATTTGTATGTTCTTGCGTTGAGAGATGTAGTAGAGACGCAAACTTTTGCGCCTTTGCTGCGTGTAAGTATATATGCAATACACTTCTCTTGCCAGATAAATTAATGTGAGTAAATACAGATAGCAATGACAGTTATTTATCCTTCTCCCATCTTTGGTCCTATACATTCCCGCCGTTTGGGAGTATCTTTGGGAATCAATCTGATGCCGGCCGACGGTAAGTTGTGTACGTTCAACTGCATTTATTGCGAATGCGGTTTCAACGAAGACTTCCGTCCCAAGCTTCCCCGTCCCACCCGTGAAGAAGTACGTCAGGCGTTGGAAGCCCGTTTGCAGGATATGCAGGCCAATGGTCCGGCTCCCGATGTGCTGACCTTTGCAGGCAACGGCGAACCTACGGCCCATCCGCACTTTGCCGAAATCATCGACGATACACTGGCCTTGCGCGACCGTTACTTCCCGAATGCCAAAGTCAGCGTGCTGAGCAACTCTACGTTCATCCACAAGCCTGCCGTGTTTGCAGCCCTGAACAAAATAGATAACAACATCCTGAAGCTCGATACCGTGGACGAAGCCTATATTCACGACCTCGACCGTCCTACAGGCCGGTATTCGGTGAACGACATCATCGAAGGCATGAAAGCGTTCAAGGGCCGTTGCATCATTCAGACGATGTTTCTGAAAGGCAGTTACAAAGGCAAAGACATGGACAATACGTCGGACAAGTATGTGCTTCCCTGGCTGGAGAAAGTGAAAGAGATCGCTCCGCGTCAGGTAATGATCTACACCATCGACCGCGAAACGCCCGACCACGATCTGGCGAAAGCTACTCACGAAGAACTCGACCGCATTGGTGCGTTGGTCAAAGAAGCAGGATTTGCAGTAAGTGTTTCCTACTGACGTCCGGACAACTGTATCGGCTTAGAATAGTAACGATTTTTGCCCAGTTAGGAAAAAATTTTTTTCTAACTGGGCAATATTTTTTTCCTAACTGGGAAAAAATATTTGCTCTATTCTTGAAGTAAAATCTGTTGGTTTCTTATAATGTTATTTTCTCTAAACGGAGTTTTTTAGACCACTCTTGGTCTGTTTTGGATAATTCTTTCCTTAGTGGCTTTTGCGATATTTGCGATTCAAAAACGTAAACTTAAGGAAAGAAATATGAAGCAAGAACAGCAAAACCAGCAGCCCAAACGTATGAATCCTTATGTAGGATTACTGATGGGTATTTTGATAATACTCTTTCTTAACGGATTGATTGTACCTACCTTAACAGGCGGGCAGATTAAGCCGGCCGATTATGGTACGTTCATTGCCAAGGTAGATAGCGGACTGGTGGAGGAAGTTGTCATCAAGAGCGGACAGATTTATTTTACTGCCAGGGAAGGTAATGTAACTTCAGCCTACCAGACGGGTGCCATCAACGATCCACAACTGGTTGACAGGCTTTTACAGGCAAAGAGTCCGAATAAGGATGGAAAGATAGCTTTTAACCAGATTATCCCGCGCGAAAACTCTCCGTTGCTCAACTTTATACTGATGTGGGTATTGCCGGGACTGATATTTTACCTCATCTGGCGACAGACCAGTAAAGCCATTCAGTCGCGTATGGGCAGTGGAGGAAACTTTATGTCGTTCGGTAAAAGCGGTGCCAAGATTTATGCCGACGCCGATGTGAAGACTACCTTTGCTGATGTAGCTGGACAAGACGAGGCAAAAGAGACGCTGACCGAAATTGTAGACTTCTTGCACAATCCTAAGAAGTATACCGACATCGGTGCTTCTCTGCCGAAAGGTGCTTTGCTGGTGGGCCCTCCGGGAACGGGAAAAACCTTGATTGCACGTGCTGTTGCAGGTGAGGCTAAAGTGCCGTTTTTTGCTATTTCGGGTTCGGAGTTTGTACAAATGTTTGTGGGTATGGGAGCAGCCAAGGTGCGCGACCTCTTCCGTCAGGCCAATGAAAAGGCACCCTGTATTATCTTTATCGACGAGATAGATGCCATTGGCAAGCGGCGCGATACAGGGTTGGGCGGTAACGACGAGCGCGAACAGACCCTTAACCAGTTACTTACCGAGATGGACGGATTTGACGGTCGTAAGGGAGTCGTGATATTGGCAGCCACTAACCGTCCCGAAAGCCTTGACAAAGCCCTGCTTCGTCCCGGTCGTTTCGACCGTCGTATTCAGATGGAACTGCCCGACCTGGAAGGACGGAAAGCCATTCTGGCCGTACACTTGAAGAAGGTGAAATGCGAAAAGATAGATATGGATGTGGTGGCACGGGCTACAGCTGGCTCTTCGGGTGCCGAACTGGCCAACATCGTCAACGAAGCTGCTTTGCGTGCTGTACGTATGGGGCGTAATAAAGTAATTACTGCCGATTTGGAAGAGAGCGTAGAAACAGTGATTGCAGGTGCACAAAAGAAAGGTAAGGTGATTTCGGCTGATGAGAAGAAAACGGTGTCTTACCACGAGATAGGACATGCCTTGGTGGCTGCTTTGCAGAGCCATTCGGCACCTGTGCACAAGATTACCATTGTGCCGCGCACGTCGGGTGCGCTGGGCTATACTATGCAGGTGGACAAAGGCGAGCAGGTACTGATGAGCCGTGAAGATCTCTTCAACCGCATTGCTACCCTGACTGGCGGACGAGCTGCCGAAGAAGTAGTGCTGGGCAGTGTCAGTACGGGGGCTTCGAACGACATCGAGCAGGCTACCCGCCTGGCACGGGCTATGGTTACCCGATATGGTATGAGCGAAAAATACGACATGATGGGACTGGAAACGGTAAACAATGCCTATCTGGGTGGTGATACTTCACTGACCTGTTCGTCGGAAACGGCGGCAGACATCGACCGTGAAGTATTGAAAATGATTACCGAAGCCCATCAGAAAGCCCGTAAGCTTATCTCCGATCATCTGGACATCATGCACGAGGCAGCCCACTATCTGCTGGATAAGGAAACTATTACGGGCGAGGAGTTCATGGCCATTGTGCGCAAGTATCAACAGTAATTAACGAAAGTAAAATAGTACGTGGAAAGTATTGGTATCGATGAACTGAAACGAGGCACAAACGAGGCGGTATGTTATGCTGACGATTGCTTGTTTGTGTCGGAAAGCCTGCAGTGCCTGTGTACTTCTGAACCTGTCAGACTCGATTTTTCGCTGATGGTATTTTGCATGGAGGGCTGTGTGGAGTGGGAACAGAACGGCAGTTTCTGCGCATTGCATGAGCATGATTTTGTGATAACCTTGCCTGGTACTTTGCTGACAAACCTTGTGGTAAGCGACGATTGCCGGATGAAAGTTGTCTGTGTTTCCGACCGTTTTCTTCGGCGGATGCTTCGGGCCAGTACCAATGTGTGGCATGTCATTCGGTTTGTCAAGTCCAATCCGATGAAACATCTTAGCGACAGCGATTTTGAATACCTGCTGCGTTATGTCGATTTGATAAGTATTGAATTGAAGAACGGAGCCAGCATCTATCGTGAAGAGATTGTGCAACACTTGTTTGCCGCCCTTATTTTTGGAATGCTGTCCGACATAAACCGGTGTATGGCTTCAGAAAATGAAACAGATAGAGATAAAACGACGACTCCGGTATATATGTTCCGCCGTTTTATGGAAGAGGTTTCGGCCGATAACGGTTGTCACCGTTCGGTTACTTATTATGCCGGAAGACTTTGCTGTCTTCCTTCTTATCTGTCGCGTATTGTAAAAAAAGTCAGCGGAAGACGTGCTTTAGCCATTATCGACGAGCATGTGATAGACCGTATTGCCTTCGAACTGAAGTATTCGGACAAGTCGGTCAAAGAGATAGCGATGGAATTCGATTTCCCGAATATTTCCTTTTTTTCGAAGTATGTACGCAAACATCTGAAAGTTTCTCCAACTGCTTTTCGCAATATGGCGTTAACGGATGAGAAATAGCTATTGCCATTGTTTCAGATTGTATTCTGCCTCTACTTTCTTTTCTACATCGTCGGGCAGGGCGGGGAAGAAGTCGATGCCTGTGATGCGCTCTACCTGATCCACTGAATTGACGTAGCTGTCCAGCGGACGACTGCCGGAGGTATTCTTATAGATGAAGCCGATGGCGCGTGGCTGCCGGCTGCCGGTGCAGAGAATGACTTTGAAGAAAGCGTCGGGGACGGCTATTTTATGCTTGCTTCCGATGGTGCGTGGCTGGCGGTTGTAGAAGATAGGGCCGCAGGCAATGTAGATGGGTCCTTCCTGTTCGGCCCAGCGGCGGCAGGCTTCTTCCAGTTCTTTCCAGTCGCCGCGGTTCAGGTTGTGGTTCTGTGGGCAGATGTTGGTCATGTAGAAACTTTCCTGCATGGCACGCCAGTGCCAGCGGTTGTCGCCGGCGGGGCACATGTGGCCGCGGTCCCAGCCCGAGTGTTTGTAGTCGTCGGTGGTGACGGCTTTGTCGGCGGGCAGGTCGGGGTCGGGCAGGAATTTGTCGGAACGGCTTTCGCGTTCTACCAGTTTGTCGCGGTTCAGCTCCCACGCCACCCAGTTGGGTATGTTCAGCCGGCTGTTGAAGGATACGGTGTAGCCTTTGCGCTTCAGGATGGTTTCGGGCACGTTCTTCAGCGGTGCAGGCAGTTCGAGGCCTTGTGCGTCGGTTACAGTGGACGATGGTTGCGTGGTGCTGTTCTGCGACAGGTTTTCATTCAGCAGTTGCGGCAGCCGGTCGAGGCGGATGTTGCCCGACTTCAGGGCATTGTTCAGCGGACCGTAACCGATGAAGGCGGCACATACCAGCAGAACAAACCATACCACACCTTTGGAGCTTTTCTTTTTCGATTTTCTTCTTGCCATGACGGGTCTCTAAATAAGGTTTCAGACTCCAAAGGTAGTGATATTTTTCGGACTTGGTTATACTTAATTCATCGGCTCTACCGTATAACCCTGTTCCTGAAGCAGCTTCAGCAAGCCACGCTGACCGGGCAGGTGTCCGGCACCTACAACAACCAGAGTGGGGGACCGCTTCATGATGGCGGGCAGTTGGCGGGCCCAGTCGGCGTTGCGGCGATATATCAGTGCGTCCATTTCTTCGGGGGTACTGTCGCAGGCATTGTTCACCTTTTCTTCGGTGATGGCGAGTAGTTCGTCCAGGTCTTGCTTCATGTAGGCCTGAGTCATGCGCAGGCTTTGGTCGATGCTCTGGTCGATGTGCGTGGCGGTGCAGTGCAGCAGGAGCGCCTGTCGTGTCAGGGCTTGTGAGTTGTAGAGGACGTCTACTTGCAGGGCAATGCTTTCCAGTCCGCCTACTTTCTTTCCGGCCTGCCGTGCCTGTGTCTGAAACCAGGTGTCGAGCTGTTCCTGCGGGTTGAATCCTTTCAGCGATTTCATGGCCAGTGCCACGGCCAGCTGGGTGGTGATGGCAGCAGGTTTCAGCTTATTGAACAGGGCAAGGTCTACGCCCATGTAGTTCTTTACTACAGCAGCAATGGTGTCGTATTGTGCCTGTGTGAACAGGCTTTTCAGTGTGGTGTCGGCCGGCAGCATCATGGCTTGCTGCATCTTCATCATGTTTTCGGGCTTCATGGCTTCGTCCATTACGAGTTCGCCATACACCTGCTCGGTCTGGTCGATGGCCTGTTGCAGGGCAGAGATGCTGTCCTTGATGCTGAGCGGAGCCAGGTGGTGTGTACCCATAACGTACGAGGGACGGTCGAGTCCGTTGCCCGATACTTTCCATAACAGTTGCGCCTGAGCGCCGAGGGCGATGCAGAGAAGCATCACAAGTGCGAGTGTCTTTTTCATTGCGGTCATTTTTTTATGGTTTTGTTTCATTAGTCGTTGCAGAGTTGTTTTTATTGCAGCTTATTTGTCTTTTGTGAATTCTATATTCCTTATTGTAACGATTGCTATTGCAATGGTCAGGAGCAGGGACATGCAGGCGGCAAACAGGACAGCTTGCCAGAAGTGGTCTTTTATCAGATAGATGAATGCCCAAAAAGAGGCGAAAGCGGTAAGTGCGCCTGCGTAGAAACAGCGTTGAAAAGATAAGGGATTCTTCAGCGGGCGTATCGTCTTTCCGCAGTGCGGGCATCGGATGCTGAAGTGGGTACTGATGAAACAGTATTTCAGTCGCGAGGCGATACCTATTGGTTCGGAGCAATAAGGACATTGATTTTTCATCGCATATCTGTTAATGGGTTAAACTGTCTTTTCTTTCTTTTGCTGATGCAAAGTTAGGATGGATTCAAGAGGATTTAGGTTAACGTTGCGTTAATGTCAGGTTAACGTTGGCGATGGCAGAAGTGGGTGCCGTGAAGGCCGCTTGTGATGCGGTTGTAGAACACTTGCACGGCTCGCGAGCCGTGCAAGTGTTGCTCGCGAGCCGTACAAGTGTCCCACAAATGGAATGCAAGTGTTGCTCACGAAGGATGAATTATCTTTTCTTTTGTGGTTCACGTTTCACAGCAAAACAACTCATAATAAGCATGTTGCTGTGAAAGGTCACGCATCGGGGACGTTTCGGCTCAAATGTCGATGCCCATGATGTAATCGTTCATATAATATCCGTTTCCGATGGGGAAGTCGCCCTCGCGCACTTTTGTCATGCCCATGTGCTGGTAGAATCCTAAGGCGGGGTTGTGGCGGTTTACGTTCAGTTCCATGCGGCAGGGAGCGGGATGCACTTCCTTGATGTATCGGATGGCTTCGCGGAAGAGGAACTTGCCGCAATGTGCTTTCTGAAAGTAGGGCAGTACGTATATCTTCTGCAGGTGAAACAGGTCTTCGCCTTCGGGCTGTACGGAAACGTAGCCTGCCGCTTCGCACTCTTCGTAGGCGATGAGGTAGACGTGGCCTTCTTCTTCCATTTGCTTGCGGATGTTTTCGGGCGAATACATCCAGTCCATCATGTAATCTATCTGTTCGGGTGTAAGGATGCTGCGATATGTGGCAGGGAATACCTGCTGCGCCAGTTTCTGAATGAGTTCGCAGTCGGCGACGGTTGCTTTTCTGATAGTGAACATTTGTGGTTTCTTTTTAATGGTTATTTGTGACTTTATTCAAGCGCCTTTTGCGGGAAAGCCTTTTTCACGAACGTGCTGTCGTTCCGTTGGCGGTAGGTTACGGTTTGCCGGCGGGGGGAATCGTTGGGGATGGCGGTCACGTCGCCCTGAGTGGTGAAGTACACGTAACTGCCCGACCACGAGTCGTAGAAACGGTATACCCGGCATCCGTCGTGCTCGAAAAGGTAGCTGACACGGTAGTCGGGATTATTGGCCGATTGGGATTCTGAAACGGAACGTTGCATGACGCAAGAGGTGACGGCCATGCCTGCCAGCAGCAGGAAAACAGAGGTTCGGAGAAGTTTTTTCATTTTTATGGTTATTGTTTGAACCCAAAGATACACAGATTTGTTTCTATTTCAGGTATCTTGCCGGACAATTATTGTTAACATGCAGATTGACGTCTGTGCCTGTCGCTTTTTTTATTGCAGCACGAAGCCGATAGATTTTCTTTATCGGGCGATAGAAAAATCCGATGGAATTTAGTGCCGGATATCACAATATGTTTTCATACATTTGCAGCACAAGAAACAATCAATACAGAATATTAACCTATTAAAAAGAAACGATTATGACTAAGAGTATCAAAGGAACCCGCACAGAGAAGAATCTGATGACTTCATTCGCCGGCGAATCGCAGGCACGTATGCGTTACACTTACTTTGCCAGCGTGGCCAAGAAGGAAGGTTACGAGCAGATTGCTGCCATCTTCCTGGAGACTGCCGAGCAGGAGAAAGAACACGCAAAGCGTATGTTCAAGTGGCTCGAAGGCGGCATGGTAGAGATTACAGCCAGCTATCCCGCAGGCGTGATCGGTACAACCCTCCAGAACTTGCAGGCTGCCGCTGCCGGCGAGAACGAAGAGTGGTCGCTCGACTATCCCAAGTTTGCCGACATCGCCGATGAAGAAGGTTTCCCCGAAATCGCCCTGATGTACCGCAACATCGCTGTAGCCGAGAAGGGACACGAAGAGCGTTATCTGGCTTTCGTGAAGAACATCGAGAATGCTACCGTATTTGCCAAGGAAGGTGAAGTGGTATGGCAGTGTCGCAACTGCGGATTCATCTATACAGGTAAGGAAGCTCCCGAGCTGTGCCCTGCTTGCCTCCATCCGCAGGCTTACTTCGAAGTGAAGAAAGAAAACTGGTAAGATACGGATTACCATAAACAATCAACCCCATTGGCGGAGCCGGAACGGCCGCAGCCAATGGGGTTGCTGTTTTTAGAGGGAGGAGAGGGATATTATTTCTTTCCTTCAGCCTCGTCGGCATGGTGCGGATAGTCGATGGTGTAGTGCAATCCGCGGCTTTCCTTGCGCTCCATGGCCTGCTTGGTGATGAGGTAACCTACATTGATCATGTTACGCAGTTCGCACAGCTCGCGAGTGGCCTTGCAGCTCTTGAAGAGTCGTTCTGTCTCCTCGTAGAGGATGTCCAGACGGTTCCAGGCACGGGTCAGACGGACGTTGCTGCGTACGATACCCACGTACGACTCCATAATCTGATTTACTTCTTTCATGCTCTGTGTGATGAGTACGCGTTCTTCGTTACTGATGGTACCTTCGTCGTTCCATTCGGGGATGTCGTCGTTGAAGTCGTAACGTTCGAGCACACTCAACGCATGTTTGGCAGCAGCGTCGGCATAGACCACGGCTTCGATGAGCGAGTTTGATGCCAGACGGTTACCGCCGTGCAGGCCTGTACACGAACATTCGCCGATGGCGTACAGGCGGCGGATGCTGCTCTGTCCGTCCAGGTCGACTTTGATACCGCCGCAAAGGTAGTGGGCGGCAGGTGCTACGGGGATGTAATCCTTGGTTATGTCGATGCCGATGCTGAGGCACTTCTTATAGATGTTGGGGAAGTGACGTTTAGTCTCTTCGGGATCTTTGTGCGTAACGTCCAAGTAGACGTGGTCCTCACCGCGCTGTTTCATCTCGTTGTCGATGGCGCGTGCCACGATGTCGCGCGGAGCCAGTGAGAGGCGAGGGTCGTACTTCTGCATGAACTCCTTGCCGTCCATGGTGCGGAGTACGCCGCCGTAACCGCGCATGGCTTCAGTGATGAGGAAGGAAGGACGGTCGCCCGGATGATAGAGTGCCGTGGGGTGGAATTGGATGAATTCCATGTCCTTCACCGCTCCCTTGGCACGATAGACCATGGCAATGCCGTCGCCCGTGGCAACCAGCGGATTGGTGGTATGACGATAGACGGCTTCGCAACCTCCTGTAGCCATCACGGTCACTTTAGAGAGGAAGGTATCTACTTCGCCCGTAGCTTCGTTCAGCACGTAGGCACCGTAGCATTTGATGCCCGGTGTGTAGCGTGTCACGATGATGCCCAAGTGATGTTGCGTGATGATTTCTACTGCATAGAAGTTGGTGAATATGGTGATGTTGGGATGCTGCTTCACGGCTTCGATGAGCGAAGTCTGTATTTCGGCTCCCGTATTGTCCTTGTGGTGCAGGATGCGGAACTCCGAGTGTCCGCCCTCTTTGTGCAGGTCGAAGTTTCCGTCTTCTTTCTTGTCGAAGTTGACGCCCCAGTTGATGAGTTCCTTGATTTGGGCGGGTGCATTACGTACTACTTTTTCTACCGCCGCGCGGTCGCTGATCCAGTCGCCGGCAATCATGGTGTCTTCGATGTGCTTTTCGAAGTTGTCTACGGCCAGGTTGGTTACCGAGGCGATGCCTCCTTGTGCAAAATAGGTGTTGGCCTCTTCCATTCCGGCCTTACAGATGAGGGCTACCGTCCCCTTTTCCGCCACTTTCAGGGCAAAACTCATACCGGCTATACCTGAGCCGATGACGAGGAAATCGAACTTTCTTACCATAATGTATATTATTAGCAATTGCAAAACTACAAAATAAGTGCATTGCTTGTGCGCTTTCCTGCTGAAAATACATACCTTTACCGCAAAAAACAAAGAAACTATGGATAGAGTGTTCCATGCCCGCATTGCTACGGGCCGTTACTTGGCGTTACTTTTGTTTACCTTCATGCTGGTCTATTGCCTGTGGGTGAAGTACATTTTGATAGCTGTCCTGTGGGGCATTCTGTTGCTTCATTTCATCGAAAAGATTATTCACACTACGTATACGCTGACCACCGACGGCCGTCTGCTGATTTATGAAGGGCGTTTTTCGCGTCTTCGTGAGCGTCCGTTGTCCGAGGTGGTATCAGTAGAGCGCCGTTCGTCCATGCAGGTAGCGGGCTGTGCACTGGTGCGCTACGTGCTGATCACTTATCGGGATGGCAAGCACGACGCCCTCCAGCCGACAGATGAGGAAGAGTTCATACGGGTGCTGGAGAAGCGGCGGCGGGAATGCGGCTTGTAGTTACTCGGAAGCCGATGAGGGAAGAAAAGGCTCTACAACGGTATTTGATTTTGCGTATAAAGCCTTCGTATAGGTGAACTTGCCTTTAAACTGTTTTGTTTTTTCACTGAATTCATCTTTCAATGTCAGCAGATAGGTGTTGCATATTTCTTCGTAATATACGGTGATTTCGTAGGTCATTTGGGTATAAGGGGGGACAATTGTGCTTTCTTTCATGTGCAGGGAACCGGGATATTCGCTGTAACCTTCGCTGTAATAAATGCTATCTCCCAAATAATAAATAGGAAGACTGTCACAACTTTCGATGTTGAAAGCTTGTGGATCGTTGCTTTCCCAAACGACTTTTGTTTTGGGGTCGGTTGTTGCATCGTAGGTGATTGTGGCTTCTGTTGGGTTTTCAAAGACTGTAGGAGCTAATTTTTCTTCGAACTGTCTGCTGCTTTCCTCGAAGAACTCGATGTGGGAGAACACGTAGTTTTCGGGTCTTGCTTCGTCATCCGAACAGCTTGCAAGAAGGATGCAAAGCATACCTGCAATTAATGGAAAGAATCTCGGTGTTTTCATGATATTGAGTTTAAACAAGTTTACAGGTATAAAAATAGCTTTTCTTTTCGGATAATCCAATCTTTTTCTTTCTGTTTAACATATTCTGCCATAAGACCGATGCCGATAGATTAGAAAATAGATAGAAGAGATGTTCTCAACGGAAGCAAATTGTTTTATTTTTCTGAATAAAGCTTAAATATATTTCTTAGTTTGCAGTCTTTTAGGGATCACTGCGTCCATATCATGCAGAATAAAAAAACTGAAGAATATGGAATTGAATTGTGCGATTTTGCATGCCGACCAAGAAACGATTAACAGACTGGAGGAATACATCGGTAAAGTACCCTTTTTGTCGTTACGCGGTAAATACACTAATCCGCTGGAAGCATTGAAAGAGTATTATGAAACGAAAGTAGAAGTCTATTTTGTCGGTATCTGCCAGGAATATGAAGGTGGAATTGGTGGTATGGATTTTTGCAGAATGCTTTCTTTGCCTACCCGTGTGATTTTTGTGGCAGAAAGCAGCCGGTATGCAGCCGAATGTTTTCGGTTGGATGCTTTGGACTATCTGGAAGGCGAGGTAGAATTTTCCATTTTCTTTCAGGCAGTCAATAAGGCTGTACGCTGGTTTGCTTTGCAGAACAGTCCGGTGGCCGAAGGAGTGGTTCAGAAAATGGCAGTCGAAGATGCGCCCCGTATGATTTATGTCAGGTCGGATAACCGGATTATCAGGTTGGAACTGAGTGAGATTAACTATATCGAGGGTTTGGGCGATTATGTCAAAATCTTCTGCCGGAGAAGTTCGAAGCCGGTTATCAGTCTGTGCAGTATGAAGTATCTGGAGGAAAAACTGCCTGCGGACGAGTTTATACGCATACACCGCTCGTTCATTGTCCGTAAGGGCTGCATTGATGCTATCGGGCGAAGTTCGGTCATAGTCGAAGAGAAAGACGTTCCGATTGGCGATGCTTATCGTGAACGGTTGAAGCATTTCATTTCGCGATTGGCTGTACTGTGACCGATTCAGTTGGTTAGGGGTAGTTCCTTATAGGCTTTCAATATTTGTCCGGATAGTAGGCAACATTCCTCCCGAAGGTAGGCGACCTTCGGGTTGATAGTAGGCAACCTTCTGTATGATGGCAGGAAGTATTCGTTATCGGATGTGAATATGTTTTGTCATTATACATATTCTTTTCCTATTCTCTTTCCAATAAAGCAGATTTGTTCCTTTTTATCTGTTTATTTCAGTTTGAATTTCGATATCTTTTCGCCGAAGGTCAGATTCAGGTTCAGGCTGAAGCGGTTTTCTTGCATCAAGTTGCTGCGCGAATTGATTTGTTTACGCCAGGTGGCACCCAACGACAGGTAGGAATAACGTATCGGAAAACTTACGCCTATGTTGGTTTCGAGATAGTACATCTTACCGTTTTTCAGGTTGATATATGAGTTGCTGAACCCCAGACCACCCATAATCTCGGTGCATCGCGGTAGGCGTGGATTGGTGGCGTAGATGCCGCCAATGTTGACTTTGTGCTGGTTTTCGTATTTCATCGAAGTGTACGACGATACGTTTCGGCTCCAGTCTACATAATTATAGTCGATGGCAGTTGTCCAGTGTCCATTGTGGAGCGAGATACCTGTGCCGATGTGCATGGGCAAGTATTGCGTAGGACTATGGTAACTTTTATCGAGGCTTTCGCTGGTAGACGAGTTGGAGTAAGTCAGTGTGTTGTCGTGACTTATTTTCATGGAAGGGGCGAATACCAGTCCGAACGACCATGTACGTTGTCGATGGTCGGCCAGTTCGTAATAGATTCCCAAGTCTGTGTAGAAAGCTTTCTTGGTGGATTCGTATTGTACAACGGCACTTTCCTGGGTTTCGCTTTGTGTGGCTGTGCCCAGTACCATACCCAGGTTGATACCTACAGACAGCTGGGGTGTCAGAGCAAAGGCGTTGGTGATGTAACAGCGGTACAATCCTCCGGTACCTTCGAATGATGAGTAGGTATAAGCACCCGGATCACCTTCTATTTCTTCTTCTGTCTGTATCAGATAACCTATGCTGCTATAAGGCGATGCTCCGATCATGGCATACCATCGGGGCAGGACGCGGAATCCCAGACTGAAACGGTTAGGATTGCCGGTCAGACTTGAGCTGTTGTCGCTAAGGAAAGAATAGCGTGCATAGGCAGCCGATGCACCCAGATCAAAAGTGAAGCAAAGGGTGTCCATGTGGGTGATGGCGGCGGGATTCAGGGTGTTCTGGAATCCGTTGCGGTTCAATGCGATACCAATATTTCCCATACCGGCATAACGTCCGCCTTCACCGTTGTTCAGTTCGCCGATGCCGTACATGGATGTAGGCAGGTTGGTGGTGTTCTGTGCCGGACAGAACAGGCAGAAGAACAGGCATATGCCTGACAGTATGATGATTTTTTTATGATTGTGTTTCATAAGTTTCATTGCTCGTTATAGATTTTTATTCTGATATCAAGTCTGCATTGCCTGTCTTTATCGGGAGCATTGGTGAATACCACCTGATTGAAAGTAGTGGCCATTTCTCCTTCTTCCAGGCTCATCAGCAACTTTTGCCGTTTGTTGCCCCATGTTCCGAAATTGTTTCGGATGAACTGGGTCATGTCAAAAGAGTAATAGGTTTCGCGGCCGTACATTTCGTCTATGGTCAGGTTACCAGTCTGTACCGTTACGCCGTCGCTGCCATAGACATAATCTTCCAGAACATTGTTTTCGTCGGTGATGTAAAGTCGCAGTTCTTCGGGGAGCTGACTGACTTCGTTGTACGAGTGTGCCAAAGGATACAGGTAGAGGGTAGCACTTTCTATCGAAACTATTTCTCCTGCGCTTTGCAGTTCGTTCAGGTCAGGAAACTCGATTTGATTGTAGTAACCCGTCAGTCCTTGCAGATAGGCACGGTAGCCCATGCTGCTGGCATGAACCAGATTTCCGATACCTCCGCTGATGCTGTCGAGTGAAGTGTTTGTGGTGTTGTGTCGAACGCTGGTATATGCATATTCGCTATTGACGCTGAAGGTCAGTTTGCTTTCGGTAGTTTGGTTGGAGATATCGCGGTAGTGCAGGTTGATGCTCATCGAAGAGTCGTTCACCAGAAAGCCGGTGATGCAGCTACCGTCAAGATCGGCTACAAGAGCAAGACCGGGAAACGTCTTCTTAAAGTTTTCCTGTGAGTTGAGATAATCGTTCTCGGTGAGGATATCGTTGAACAGTTGTTGGCCCATTGCGTCGGGCAGGCGTACCGTTACTTCACGTTGCCGGCCGGGTTGCGGCAGATAGCTGAAGCGAGTCAGTGGGACATCTTCCGTAGCCATGATGGTGGTATTGTACAAGTCTTCGTCATTATCGAGCACGATGGGTGATTTCAGTCGGTAGACTGATATGTACTGGGGCGTCAGCGTATCGCCCCAATAGTGTCCGCTGGGAATCATGCGCAACACCAGTGAGTCGAACTGGTAATCGTGTCCGCTGGAGGTGCTGAAGGAGTTTTTCGAGTATTCGGCACAGTAAGTGGCTGACACTTCGCCCCACAGGGTGTCCTGATAGTGGCCGAATTGGCAGATGGTGTCTTCGCGCGTTTCGATGGAGTCCAGCAGAATGGTGCTCAGGTCTACCGTGCAACTGTTGGTGAATATGTTGTAGAATGAGCTTTCTACCAGACTGCTCCCTAAACTGGAGTTATTGTCTTGGCAGGCGTAGCATACGATGATGGCCGCAAGCAGGCTATACAATAGTTTTCTCATAGTGTTCCGTTTTCACTTTTTTCTGCAAAGGAAAAGGAAAAGTAGGGCATGCTCCTATCAAAATCGGCGGTTGGGCCATTTTTGCCGTTAAACGCTTCGGACGGCTGCCTGAAGGGCGTTTATCGGATATTGACCCCTGTTGGTCGGTTCTTTTTGCATACATCCGGAGCATGGTCTATTTTCGCCACGCAATACAGACGGGGAAAAAAGGATAATTCGCGAGTTCCTTTCCCTCGATTGCTGGGCAAACAGCTTACGGAACATGAATTAAATCATTAAACAAACAGTTTTATATGTATATGAATCGATTATTATTGGGAATGATGCTGCCGCTGGTCCTGCTGGCCGGAAGCAGCTGTACGGACGATGACGAGTACACGCAGGGACAATGGATGAAGCGATCGGGCTTCGAGGCCGAACCGCGTGCCTATGCCTGCAGCTTCACCATCGACGAGAAGGGATACTTGTGTGGAGGTTTTCGTGGAGCAAATAAAGAATATATGAATGACCTCTGGGTGTACGACATGAATAACAACAACTGGGAACAGCTGGCCAACATGCCGACCGTAGGCCGCAAGTATGCTACGGGTTTTGCACTGAACGGGAAGGGATATGTGACTACAGGCTCGGTGAAAGACGGAAGCTACTCGAACTATGTGGCCGATACGTGGGAATATGATCCGGTTTCGGACTCGTGGACGCAGAAAGACGATTATAAAGGAGGTCCGCGCGACGGTGCCTTGGCATTTGTGATAGGTGGATATGCTTATGTAGGTACGGGCTACAACGAAGACACACAGGGCAGTTACAAGGACTTCTACCGTTTCGATCCCAATGCGGCAGCCGGCTCGCAGTGGACAAAAGATGCCGGTAACGGTGGAGGACCCGAAAAGCGTGCTTATGGTACGGCTTTCGTCATCGACGATGTGGCTTACGTGTGTTGCGGCACGGACAACAGTACCAATCTGAGCGACTTCTGGAAGTTTGACGGAACTACCTGGACGCAATTGCGCGACATTGCCAATACGAACAGCGACGAAGACTATGACGACGATTACGCCATTGCCCGTTATAGCACGGTGTCTTTCGTCATCGACGGTTATGCTTACATTGCGACCGGCTACCGGAGCGGTGTGACAGCCGACTATTGGAAGTACGATCCCGATCAGGATTTGTGGTACGGCGACTCGGATGACGACTTTACGCCGCTGACCGACGTGCACAATAACTATTCGGGAGCCTCTTCACGCGACGGAGCGGTATCGTTCTCGAACGGAAAACGGGGCTTTGTGCTGACCGGACAGTCGGGAGGCAGCTACTTTGACGACGTGTACGAACTGTTGCCCGACGAGCAGGAAGATGTATAATGCAAAGAAGGAAAAAGAAATGTATCGTGTGAAGCTGACGTTTATTGTGAAGACGGGTATGTTGTCTGTAATGGCAGCATACCTTTCTTGCTGTATGGGTGGTTCGCGCCCAGCCGGGGCGAACGAGTTGCGTTGCCTGACGTTGGAAGTAAATGGAGGGTATGGTTATGCGATTTTGTGTGGCGAAGATACGCTGATTCGCCAGACCCGCATACCGGCCATTGGTGGAGGAAAGGCGTTTGACACCCGCCGCGATGCCATGCAGGTAGGGAAGCTGGTTTGCCGGAAACTGTTTGATGGAGAATCGCCTTCGGTCACTCCCGACGAGGTGAAAGAGGCCCTGAAACAGGCGCGCAACAAATAAATCTATGGCTATGCTGCCCGTATTTGAAATACTTGTTGTATCTTGCGAGCAAATATCTTAAAACGTTAAAATGCCATGGATAAATATCAAATTGCCATTATCGGCGGAGGTCCTGCGGGATATACGGCTGCCGAAGCTGCCGGAAAGGCAGGAATGAGTGTGGTACTTTTCGAGAAAAACAGCCTTGGAGGCGTCTGTCTGAACGAAGGCTGCATCCCTACCAAGACATTGCTGTATTCGGCCAAGACGTACGACGGCGCACGCCATGCGGCGAAGTATGCCGTTTCGGCAGAGAACGTCGGGTTCGACTTGCCTAAAATCATTGCCCGCAAGCAGAAAGTGGTGCGTAAGCTGGTGCTGGGAGTGAAGGGAAAACTGACCGCCCACGGTGTGAAGATAGTGACCGGCGCGGCCGAAGTGGTGGACAAGAACCACGTGCGTTGTGGCGAAGAGGTGTACGAATGCGACAACCTGCTGCTCTGCACCGGTTCGGAGACCTTCATTCCGCCCATTGCGGGAGTCGACACCGTGCCCTACTGGACGCATCGCGATGCGCTCGACAACAAGGAATTGCCCCAATCGCTGACCATTATCGGCGGCGGAGTCATCGGCATGGAGTTCGCTTCGTTCTTCAACAGTCTGGGCGTGCAGGTGACGGTTGTCGAAATGATGGATGAGATTCTGGGCGGTATGGATAAAGAGCTTTCGGCCCTCCTGCGTGCCGAGTACGCCAAGCGTGGTGTGAAGTTCATGCTCAGTACGAAGGTTGTTTCGTTGGCGCTAGCCGAAGACGGCAGCGGACAGGTGCAGGTGAATTACGAGAACGCTGAGGGCGCGGGTTCGGTTGTGGCTGAGCGGTTGCTGATGAGTGTGGGCCGTCGTCCGGTGACGAAAGGTTTCGGACTGGAAAATCTGGAACTGCAGAAGACCGAACGGGGCAGCATCGTGGTGGACGAACACATGCAGACATCCCTGGCGGGCGTATACGTCTGTGGCGACCTGACAGGTTTCTCGCTGCTGGCACATACTGCCGTGCGCGAAGCCGAGGTAGCAGTCAACCACATTGCCGGCAAGGAAGACGCAATGAGCTACCGTGCTATCCCCGGCGTGGTATATACGAATCCCGAGATAGCCGGCGTGGGCGAGACGGAAGAGTCGCTGCAACGGAAAGGCATCGCGTGCCGTGTGGTCAAGTTGCCGATGGCTTACAGTGGTCGTTTTGTGGCCGAAAACGAAGGTGTCAACGGAGTATGCAAGCTGTTGATTGCCGACGATAACACCATTCTGGGTGCACACGTGCTGGGCAACCCGGCCAGCGAAATCATCACCCTGGCAGGTATGGCGATAGAACTGAAACTGACTGTGGCAGAGTGGAAAAAGATTGTTTTCCCGCATCCCACAGTAGGCGAGATTTTCCGCGAGGCACTGTGAGTTTGAGAGACACTTGTACGGCTCGCGAGCCGTGCAAGTGTGGCTCACGAGCCGTGCAAGTGTTTCTCAGAACCCCTGTTTCTCCCTATATAAAACCCCAGCCGTTTGCTCCCGAAACTCCGGGCATTTTCCCGTAAAACCCGGCGGGTTTTCTATGGAAACTCCGGGCGTTTTCTCCCGAAACTCCAGCCTTTTTTCCTCGAAACTCCGGCCTGTGCCGCAAAAAAGCCCTGCTTCCGCTTGCGTATTCGTCGGCTTTTTGCTTCATTTGCTTCACTGAATATCACAGATGACTATGAAGCGGATTATCCTGCAGGCGTGTTGCCTGCTTTTGTTTTCTTGGCTGTTTGCGCACCGTGCCTCTGCACAGCAGGCCGACAGTGTGGCGACGCTTGCCTCGCGCATCGATACCTTGTTGAAGTATGAGTTGCCTGCCGGTGCCCATGCCGGCCTTTGCATTTACGACCTTACTGCCGGACGTATGCTCTACGAATATCAGGCCGACAAGCTGTCGCGCCCGGCTTCGACCATGAAGGTGATGACGGCCGTTACGGCCCTGTCGCAGCAGGGCATCGACGAACCTTTCCGCACCGAACTGTGGACCCGTGGGCACATCGTGGGCGATACGCTGAAGGGTGACCTGTACGTCGTGGGCGGTTTCGACCCCGAACTGGACGAAACCGACCTGAAGGAGCTGATTGGCGGACTGACAAAGCGGGGCATCCGTGTGCTGGACGGACGCATTGTGGGCGATGTGTCGATGAAAGATTCGCTCTATTGGGGAACGGGCTGGTTGTGGGACGACACTCCTTCCACCTTTCAGCCCTACCTTTCACCGCTGATGCTCAACAAAGGTGTGCTGCAAGTCACGCTGCGCCCTGCCGAACGTGGCCTGGCGGCACGGGTCGAATGCAGTCCGGCTTCTACCTATTATACTATAGATAACCGGACACGCAGCCGTACGTCTGCCGCAGGTCCCTTGCGGGTAGACCGCAACTGGTTGGAGAACGGCAATTGCGTCAGCCTGCGCGGCAATGTGCAGTCGGCAGTGACCCGGTCGCTCAACCTGTTCGATTCGGGTCGCATGTTTATGCACGTCTTTGTGGAGCGCTTGCAGGAAGCGGGCATCCGCTGTATGTTCGTTGCCGACAGCACCCGCGAAGCCATTGCGTCGGCCTACAGTTTCGGCGAACTGCCGCACGATTCGCTGGCCGTAAGGCTGGCACGGCACGAAACACCCATGCAGACTGTGCTCAACGTAATGCTGAAAGAGAGCGATAACCTGAACGCCGAAGCCATGCTGTGTCGCGCAGGTGTGCTGGCCACGGGCAAGAAACGTGTTTCTGCCGACGACGGGCTGGACGCCATGCGGGTACTGATTCGGAAAATCGGGCTGAATCCTTCCCAATACAGACTGGCCGATGGTTGCGGTCTTTCGCACTACGACTATCTGTCGCCCGAGCTGTTGGTGGCCATGTTGCGCTACGCCTATTCGCGCACCGACATCTTTGCCCCGCTCTACAAAGCCCTGCCTGTGAGCGGCATGGACGGTACGTTGAAGTACCGCATGGGATACGGCACACCGGCCTTCCGGCAGGTACATGCCAAGACAGGCTCGTATACCGGCATCAATGCGCTGGCCGGCTATCTGAAGACGAAAGGCGGACACTGGGTAGCTTTCGCCATCATGACGCAGAACGCGCTATCGGCACGTCAGGCACGGGCCTTTCAGGATGCGGTCTGCGAGTCGCTTTGTTCCTTACCGTTCGAATAAGCACGGTAGCGGGCGGGCGACATGCCTACATGCGCTTTTACGTATTTGCCGAAGAATGACTGGTTTGGGAAGTTGAACATCTCGGCAATCTCCTTGACAGACTTGTCCGAGTGCTTCAACTGATATTTTATCTGTTCGATGGCGTATTCGTTGATCCATTCGGTAGGTGTGCGTCCGCTGACCTCTTTGATAGCGCTGGAGATGTATTTGGGCGAGTAGCACAACCGGTCGGCATAGTGGCTCACGGAGCGGTGTATTCCGCCGTCTTCTGCCACTTCCTCCATAAATTGTTTGAAAATCCGTTTGCTGCGGTCGGCTTCCATTCCGGTTTCTTCGATTGTATCGGAATGTTTTTGGATGCCTACCAGCATTTCGTAGAACAGGGCAGAGAAGAGATGTTCCAGAATTTCCTGCCGGTAGCGGTGCGAAGTATCGCTTATTTTGTCCATGATCAATTGGGAGTACTGGCTGAAAGTACGGCTGTTTTTGGTCTTTTCTTCCGATGCTTTGGCAAAGACGGGGTTTTTATAGATGTAATACAGCGCCTTTTCGGTCGCTCTTCCCCGCTTTATGGTCTGCTGCAGAAATTTGGTAGAGAAGCCTATCATGCCGACCTTGTGCTGGGGGCTGAGCAGCATATTACTTACAATCATGGTAGGGAGACATATAAATGTTTCTCCTTCCTGCAGCTGATAATCCTTTCCGTTGACGGTTAGCTGCATTTTTCCCTCGATGCAGGTTACGATGATGAACAGGTTCAGTCTTATCATCCGGTTGGAGTAGGGCAGGTTGTCTATGTTCCGTGCCACAATGACGTTGTCATCTACGTAGTCTACATATTCTCCTTGCATTTCTTCTTTGTATTTTTTGAAGTCGTCAATGTCTACTGCGATAATCGTTTCTTCTTTCGTATACATATTCTATATGGATTATTTAAGTTCCGTTTTTTGTTTTAGTAGTCAGGCTGATGTTCTGTATTTAGCCGGACACTGCGCTGGCAGATGTGTTCTTTTCTTCCGCTGCAAAGGTGTAGAATATTGGGAAATATGGACTGTTCTATTTCTCATAAAAGTTGTTCTTTTGTTCTTTATGTAATATTTTTTAAGAAAATATGCCTATTCGTGGGAAATATAGAACATCCATTCAGGCATATAGATAACATCCGGATTGTTCTATTCGTCTATCTTTGCGCCAATTTCTAAACAAACAAATTGAATATGAAAAAGGTACAAAGTAAACAGATACGACTGATGACAATTGTCGGTTGTACGTTTTTGGGATTGGTATCGTGCAAGCAGGCACCAAATGCCGCTATGCAATCTTCTTCTTACGAGACTATGACGGTGGCTACCGCCGATAAAGAACTTTCCACCTCCTATTCCGCCACTATCCGCGGACGGCAGGACATTGACATCTATCCGCAAGTGTCGGGTACGATTGTACGGCTCTGCGTGACCGAAGGTGAAGCCGTGCGTCAAGGTCAGTTACTTTTCATTATCGATCAGGTTCCGTATAAAGCAGCCCTGAAGACGGCCGAGGCCAATGTAGCGACAGCCCGTGCCTCGCTGGCTACAGCCGAGCTGAACTATGGCAGCCAGAAGGAACTGTATGCGCAGAAAGTCGTATCAGAGTTCAGTCTGAAGACGGCTCAGAACAATTACCTCACTGCCAAGGCACAACTGGCACAGGCCGAGGCACAGGAAGTGAATGCCCGTAATAACCTCTCATATACCGAAGTAAAGAGTCCCAGCAACGGCGTTGTGGGTGCTTTGCCTTATCGTGTAGGTGCATTGGTCAGCTCGGCCATGGCACAACCTCTTACTACGGTGAGCGACAATAGCACGATGTACGTCTATTTCTCCATGACCGAAAATCAGCTGCTCTCCCTCACCCGTCAGTACGGTTCGATGGACGAGGCACTGAAGAACATGCCCGAAGTAACGCTGACCCTGAACGATAACTCCGTATATGCCGAGAAGGGAAAGATCGAATCCATCAGTGGTGTCATCGACCGCCAGACGGGTACGGTCATTGCACGTGCCGTTTTCCCCAACGAATCACGTCTGCTGCACAGTGGAGCCTCCGGCAGTGTATCTATTCCCAGTGTTTACAAGGATTGTATTGTCATCCCGCAGGGAGCAGCCGTACAGATGCAGGACAAATATCTGGTGTATAAGGTAGTGGACGGAAAGGCTGCTTCTACACTGGTTTCGGTAGCACCGATAAACAACGGTCGCGAATTTGTAGTAATGGACGGCCTGAAGCCGGGCGAGGAAATCGTGGCGAAAGGAGCCGGATTGTTGAGAGAGGGAATGCAGATAAAATAACCTAAGTTTTGCTTTCGGCAAAACCTGCAGGAGCTGAAGGAGTTGAAGGGAACCGTTCCCGAACTTCTTGACTCCCATAAACAACGAACATTATGAAAGGAAACATATTCATTAAACGGCCGGTGATGGCCATCTCCATCTCCGTCCTTATTTTTGCTATCGGCTTGATTTCGCTGTTCACGTTGCCTGTGGAACAATATCCTGATATTGCACCACCTACAGTATACGTATCAGCCACTTATACGGGTGCCGATGCAGATGCCGTGATGAACGGCGTTATCATGCCGTTGGAGGAGAGTATCAACGGTGTGGAAAACATGATTTACATGACCTCGACGGCTACCAATAACGGTTCAGCTACCATACAGGTCTACTTCAAGCAAGGTACCGACCCCGATATGGCGGCAGTGAACGTGCAGAACCGTGTGACGCAGGCACAGGGATTGTTGCCTGCCGAGGTAACACAAATCGGTGTGACCACGCAGAAACGTCAGACCAGCTTTCTGCAAATCAATTCACTGGTCTGCACCAACGGGCGTTACGACCAGGCATTTATCGGAAACTACCTTGACATCAATGTTGTGCCCCAGATCAAGCGTATTGCCGGTGTGGGCGACGTGATGGCGATGAACGCCCCTTACAGTATCCGTATCTGGATGAAACCTGACCGAATGGCGCAGTATGGCCTGGTACCTTCGGACATCAGTGCAGTATTGGCTATGCAGAACCTGGAGGCACCTACGGGCTCATTGGGCGAGAATTCGGATAATGTATACCAGCTCACCATGAAGTATCGTGGCCGTCTGAAAGAAGTATCTGACTTTGAGAACATCGTCGTACGTGCACAGGAAGACGGTTCTGTTCTTCGTCTGAAGGATGTAGCCGAAGTAGAGCTGGGTGCATTGAGCTATAGTTACCAAGGCGAGATGGACGGTAAGACAGCCATTGCCTTCATGGCTTTCCAGACAGCAGGATCGAACGCTACTGCCGTGAATGCCGAAATCTCGGCTTTGCTCGATGAGTTGTCGAAAGATCTGCCCGAAGGATTGGAGTTTGTCAATCTGATGAGTTCTAATGACTTCCTGTATGCTTCGATTTACAGTATTGTAGAGACGTTGGTGATTGCCATTATTCTGGTTATCCTGGTGGTATACTTCTTCCTGCAGGATTTCAAGAGTACGCTTATTCCTTCTATATCTATCATCGTTTCTCTGGTAGGTACGTTTGCCTGCCTGATTGCCGCAGGCTTCAGTCTGAACATTCTGACCATGTTTGCGTTGGTGTTGGCCATCGGTACGGTGGTGGATGATGCTATCGTGGTGGTTGAGGCGGTACAGGAGAAGTTCGACTCTGGCTACAAGTCGCCTTACCTTGCTACCAAAGATGCGATGGGCGATGTGACGATGGCCATCATTTCCTGTACTTGTGTGTTCATGGCCGTGTTTATCCCTGTGACTTTCATGGGTGGTACGTCCGGTGTTTTCTACACACAGTTTGGTATTACTATGGCTACTTCCGTAGGTCTCTCCATGATATGTGCCCTGACACTGTGTCCGGCATTGTGCGCCTTGCTGATGCGTCCGGCCTCGGGTACGAAGAGTGCCAAGAGTATTAATGGTCGTGTTCGTGCCGCTTACAATGCTTCTTATACCGCTTTGTTGGGTAAATATAAGAAAGGTGTGATGTTTGCCATCCACCATCGTTGGATGTGTTGGGCAGCTCTGGTTGCTGCTGTTGTGCTGCTGGTATTCTTTATGAACACCACCAAAACAGGACTTGTACCGCAGGAAGACCAGGGTACCATCATGGCCAATGTCAGCACTGCTCCGGGTAGCACACTGAAGGAGACCACTCAGGTGCTGGATAAAGTAGATGCCATTCTGACCAATACTCCCGAAGTAGCCCACTTCCAGCGTGTAGCCGGTTACGGTTTCCTTTCTGGACAAGGTACGTCGTATGGTATGATTATCATCCGTCTGAAAGACTGGAGCGAACGTAGTGGCAGTGAACATTCGGCAGAAGCCGTGATGGGTCGCCTCAATGCTCAGTTTGCCCAGATAAAGGATGCACAGATATTCTGCTTCCAGACGCCTATGATTCCGGGCTACGGTATGGGTAACTCGGTAGAATTGAACATGCAGGACAAGACGGGTGGCGACATGACCACTTTCTATCACGCTGTGCTGCAATATCTCGGTGCGCTGAACCAACGTCCGGAGGTGGCAATGGCTTATACAACCTATGCCGAGAACTTCCCGCAGATTTCGGTAGATGTAGATGCTGCCAAGTGTATGCGTGCCGGCATTTCACCCAACGAAGTACTGAGCGTATTGGGTAGCTATTGCGGTGGTTCGTATGTGTCCAACTACAATAAGTTTGGCAAAATGTACCGCGTGATGCTTCAGGCCGATCCAAAATATCGTTTGGACCAGATGGATCTGAGCAATATGTTTGTGCGCAACGGTACGGAGATGGCTCCTCTCAGCCAGTTCGTTACGTTGAGCAAGACCGAAGGTGCCGAAATCAAGAACCGTTTCAACCTGTTCAGTTCTATCTCTGTCAACGTGAATGTGGCCGAAGGATATTCTACCGGTGAGGTACAGAAAGCGATTGCCGAAGTGGCCGAACAGATGTTACCTTCGGGCTACAGTTACGAGTACGGTGGCATTTCGCGTGAGGAGGCCAATACCAGCCAGTTCCAGACAGTGTTTATCTACAGTATTTGTGTCTTCCTGATTTACCTGATTCTGGCCTGTCTTTACGAGAGCTTCCTGGTACCGTTTGCCGTTATCCTCTCTGTGCCGTTCGGTATGTTCGGATCGTTCCTGTTTGCCAAGCTCTTCGGACTGGAGAACAACATTTATATGCAGACAGGTATGATTATGCTGATCGGTCTGTTAGCCAAGACAGCCATCCTGATTACGGAGTTTGCCATCGAGCGTCGGCGCAAGGGCATGGGTATTATTGAGTCGGCCTATGCAGCTGCCCAGGTACGTTTCCGTCCTATCCTGATGACGGTGCTTACCATGATATTCGGTATGCTTCCGCTGATGTTCTCCAGTGGTGCGGGTGCCAACGGTAACTCGTCATTGGGTACTACCGTCGTGGGTGGTATGCTGATCGGAACCCTTGCATTGTTGTTCGTTGTGCCGGTATTCTACATTATCTTCGAATATATGCAGGAGAAGATTCGTCCGCACCAGGAACTGGAAGCCGATGCTCAGGTGCAATTGGAGCGCGAAAGAAGCCTGGCAGAACGTAGTGGGTTTAATGAGGAGAAATAATCATTCTTAAAAAATTAATCCATCAACTAATATGAAGAAACTTATTTTATTGTCAACCGCCGCTGCTCTGTTGAGCAGCTGCGGCATATATACCAAATATAAGCCGGCCGAAAGCGTGCCCGACAACCTTTATGGGGAAGAGTTCAGCACTGAAGACACTACCAGTCTCGGCAGCATGGACTGGCACGAGCTTTTTACCGATCCGCAGCTGCAGGCCTATATCGAACAAGGTTTGCAGAACAATACCGATTATCTGTCCGCACAGCTTCGTATCGAGGAGGCCGAGGCTACCTTGCTTTCTTCCAAGCTTGCATTTCTGCCCTCGTTTGCATTGGCTCCTCAGGGGACGGTAAGCAGCTTCGATGGCGGAAAAGCTACACAGACCTATTCGCTGCCCGTTACTGCCAGTTGGGAACTGGATATTTTCGGTAAGATGCGCAACAGCAAACGGCAGGCACAGGCTCTTTATGCCCAAAGTAAGGATTATAAGCAGGCTGTACGTACACAGCTTATTGCCGGTATAGCCAATACCTATTATACTTTGCTGATGCTCGACGACCAGCTTGCCTGTGCGCAGGATATGGCCCGGTCGTGGGAAGAAACCGTTCGCTCTACCCGTGCCCTGATGAATGCAGGACAGGCCAACGAGGCTGCCGTATCGCAGATGGAAGCCGCCTGTTACGAGGTACAGGCATCAGTGCTCGACCTGAAAGAGCAAATCAACCAGGCAGAAAACAGCTTTGCATTGCTGCTGGCCGAGACACCCCGTTCCTACGAACGCGGCACACTGGCTGGCGTGCAGATGCCCGATGAGTTATCTGTAGGCATCCCCATGCAGATGCTTGCCAATCGGCCCGACGTACGTATGGCCGAACGGTCGTTGGAGTCGGCCTTCTATGCCACCAATGCAGCACGCTCGGCTTTCTATCCCTCCATTACGTTGAGTGGCAGTGCAGGCTGGACCAACTCGGCCGGATCCATGATTATTAATCCTGCCAAGTTCTTGGCTTCGGCCGTAGGTTCGCTCACCCAGCCGCTCTTTGCACGCGGACAGCTGTTGGGACAGCTTAAAATCAGTAAGGCGCAACAGGAAGAAGCCGCCCTTTCTTTCCAGCAGACTCTGCTGAATGCAGGCAGCGAAGTGAACGACGCACTGACGGCCTGGCAGACCAGCCGTGACAAGAGCCTGTTGCTGGACAAGCAGGTAGCTTCGTTGCAGAAAGCCGTGAAGAGTACTTCCTTGCTTATGGAGCATGGCACTACGACTTACCTGGATGTGCTTACTGCCAAACAGAACCTGCTGAGTGCCCAACTTACGCAGACCGCCAACCGCTTCAGCGAAATACAGAGTGTAATCAGTCTTTATTGCGCATTGGGTGGAGGACAGGAATAAATACTAATCTCTCTTTATACTCTTTTTTATAAGAAGACGAGCCATCCCGGGAAGTGATTTCCAGGGATGGCTTTTTATATAGAAACAAGGGATAAAGAAGATGGATTTCGTAGCATCCACTTCTTTATCCCTTGTCGTTTATTCGCTTATCAACAGGTTATGTCCCGTTGGAGAATGTCTGTTAATACTGTGACCAGTCAACGTTGCGCATGTCGCCACTCTTAGCCAACTCGGCGTGCATACCCAGGGCAGCACGGATGGCGTGCGGAGTCTGTGACTTGCCGTCGGTCAGTTTCAGGTAATCCCACATGATGTTCTTGTAGTCGGGGTGAACACAGTTCTCGATGATAGTCTGTGCACGTTCCTTCGGACTCTTGCCGCGGAGGTCGGCTACACCTTGCTCGGTAACGATGATGTTGACGTCGTGTTCGCTGTGGTCGGCGTGCGATACCATCGGAACGATGGCGCTGATCTTGCCTTCCTTGGCTACAGACGGGCAGGTGAAGATAGAGATGTAAGCATTGCGTGTGAAGTCGCCGCTGCCACCAATACCGTTCATCATCTTCGTTCCGCCGATGTGGGTAGAGTTTACATTACCGTAGATGTCGGCTTCGATGGCAGTATTGATAGAGATAACGCCAAGACGACGGATAACTTCGGGGCTGTTGGAGATTTCCGACGGACGGAGTACCAGTTTGTCGCGGAAGAAGTCCATGTCCTGATATACACCGTTCAGACAGTCGTTGGTAACGGTGAGCGAACAGCCTGAAGCAAACTTCACGCGGCCGTCGCGGATCAGGCCGATCACGGAGTTCTGGATAACTTCGGTATATACGTCGAAGGCGGGGATTGTGGTGTCGCGTCCCAGTGCGCCGAGTACGGCGTTGGCAATGTTACCCACACCACTCTGCAGCGGCAGGAAGCTTTGCGGAATGATGCCACGTCTCATGTCGTGTACCAGGAAGTCGGCAACGTTCTGTCCGATCTTGTCGGTTACGGGGTCGGCAGCAGCAAACGAACGTGCTTCGTCTGGCCAATTGGTCTCTACTACGCCTACAATCTTCTTCGGATCTACCTGGATGTAGGGCAAGCCGATGCGGTCGTTGGGCTTGGTAATGGGTATTTCGCGGCGGTAAGGCGGATCAAGGGGTTCGTACACGTCGTGCAGGCCCATAGCAGCCTTGCTGTGTGCAGCGTTCAGCTCGACGATGATCATGTCGGCCAAGCGGCATACGGTAGGAGCGATACCACCGGCAGCAGTCAGATAGATTTTACCGTCTTCGGTCAGCTCGCAGGCTTCGATGATGGCTACGTTTACTTTGCCCATGAAGCCATAGCGCAGTTCCTGTGCCATTTGCGAAAGGTGGATGTCGTTGTAGGCAATCTCACCGTTGTTTACGGCTTTGCGGAAGTCGGGGTTGGTGGTGTAGGGAGCACGGTAGCGGATGGCTTTGGCGCGCGACAGGATACCGTCGCAGGCATCACCTGTAGAGGCTCCGGTGAAGATACCGATCTGGAAGGGATTGCCCTTTGCATGTTCTTCTTCTGCGATGGCAGCCAAAGCATGTGTAACGGCTTTGGCAGTTCCTGCGGGGGTAAATCCGCTCAGACCAATGTTGTAGCCATGTTTGATGAGGCTTGCAGCTTCTTCTGCTGAAATGTAATTAAATGCCATAATTGTTCTTTTATATTTTTGATGTTAAAGATTTCAGGGTCAAGTCTGTCCGTTCGTGAGTCTTTTAACCGTTCAGTTGAAGGAAGGTAATATCTTGCCAACTTGCAAACGTAAAAGCGAAAGAACCGAATGCTTATGTACCGACAGCAGGTTTCAGTATTTCCTGTTCAGTATTTCTGCCCAAAGGATGCCTCGCCGTACTTCCTCTATCGACTGCAGGTCGAAGTCGGTTGCAGCGTGGTCTGTTTCTTGCCCGGCAGGGGCCGGAGGGGCGGTCGGTTGCGAAGTCGGGCTAATCCGGTGCGATGATGTCTGCCGGTCTCTTCGCGGGATGAAAGGTTCGGGTCTGGAAGTCTTCTGTTGCTTTTTCGGGGTATGGAGCTGTTCGGCTGGTTTGGGACCTTCGGGGATGTATCCGCCATAGGTTTCTCCTCCCCAGTTTTCGGGAAGCGGATTGGCTTCGTGGGGTAGGGGCATGCCATGTTCATCACTGGGAGGAGCTTCGGTACTTTGGGCTTCCTTCCTGAACTGCTTGATGATTCCGACCACGATGATTCCCGCCACCAACAGAAACTTGAAGATATCTTCCATACGCATGCTTGTTTTTCACCGCCAAAGGTAGTTAATTAATCTGATAGCCCCTAACATTTGGGCAATAAAAAAGGGCAGCTTCACAGCTCCCCTTAATTTTTTTAACCTAAACCTTAACTATGAAAAAATCTAATGTTTCTTTCATTGCACAAAAATGTAAAATAATTCTTTTTTTACCAAATTAACAGTCAGAAAAAGCTTTTTACGTTAACATTAATTAGCAGAATCACTGTCAAACAGGCTATTTCTGTTGCATTTTCTTTTCGTTTAAGGTGTTTTAGGCCAAAAATGGCGTTTGTTTTTCGGTTTATCTGTGGTGTGGGCGCGCACGTTGGATGTGTTACTTCAGAAAACACTGTTTTCATTTTCCCCGGCACTGTCCTTTCATTATCTTTGTCCCCGAAATCAATAAACTTTAGGAATAATGGAAAATCAAACGGGAGCAGACTTAAAATCTGCAACTGCCGGTGACAATAAGAAATTGTTCATCGAAACGTACGGCTGCCAGATGAATGTGGCAGACAGTGAACTGGTTGCGTCGATTATGAAAATGGCCGGATATACGATGGCCGAGACGCTGGACGAGGCCGATGCCGTGTTTTTGAATACTTGTTCGGTGCGCGACAATGCCGAGCAGAAGATTCTGAACCGCCTGGAGTTCTTCCACTCGATGCGGAAGAAGCATCGCGGGCTCATTGTGGGCGTGCTGGGCTGTATGGCCGAGCGGGTGAAGGAAGACCTTATTGCCAACCATCATGTGGACCTGGTGGCAGGTCCCGATGCCTACCTGACCTTGCCCGACCTGATTGCGGCGGTAGAGGCGGGCGAGAAAGCCATCAACGTGGAACTGTCTACCACGGAGACCTACCGCGATATCGTGCCTTCGCGCATCTGCGGCAATCACATTTCAGGTTTTGTGTCCATCATGCGCGGATGCAATAACTTCTGTACTTACTGCATAGTTCCCTATACACGGGGCCGCGAACGCAGCCGCGATGTGGAAAGCATCTTGCGCGAGGTGGCCGACTTGCAGCAGAAAGGCTACAAGGAAGTGACCCTGCTGGGGCAGAACGTCAATTCGTACCGTTTCGAGCGCGCCGACGGAGAGGTAGTGACTTTCCCGATGTTGCTGCGCCAGGTAGCCGAGGCTGCTCCGGGTATGCGTGTGCGCTTCACTACGTCGCACCCCAAGGACATGAGCGACGAGACACTGCACGTCATTGCCGACATGCCCAACGTGTGCAAGCATATCCACCTGCCCGTGCAGAGCGGAAGCAGCCGCATACTGAAGCTGATGAACCGCAAGTACGACCGTGAGTGGTATCTGGAGCGTGTAGCAGCCATCCGCCGCATCATTCCTGACTGCGGACTTTCAACCGACATCTTCTCGGGCTTCTCCAGTGAGACCGAGGAAGACCACCAGCAATCGCTCTCGCTGATGGAGGAGTGCGCCTACGATGCGGCTTTCATGTTCAAGTACAGCGAACGCCCGGGCACCTATGCCAGCAAGCACTTGCCCGACGACGTTCCCGAGGAGGTGAAAATACGCCGCCTGAACGAAATCATCGCTTTGCAGAACCGCCTGTCGGCCGAGGCCAACGCACGTTGCGTGGGGCAGACCTTCGAGGTGCTGGTCGAGGGAGTGAGCAAGCGCAGCCGCGACCAGCTGTTCGGACGGACGGAACAGAACAGGGTAGTGGTGTTCGACCGCGGCACACACCGCGTAGGCGACTTCGTGCGTGTACGAATCACCGAAGCCAGCTCGGCCACGCTGAAGGGCGAAGAGGTGTCAGCCTGACGTCCCATTGCTTCGCAGGCAGTTATTTTTCTTTATAACATATCCATACCGACCGGGGGAGCCTATCACAGTCGTATACTTAGGCACCCTCGGTCGTATACTTAGACCCCCTCAGTCCTATACTTAGGTACCCTCAGTCGTATACTGAGATAGACAGGATCTAACAGCACTTATATTCAAGAAGTTACGGAATCGGATGAGGGCTGTTTCCTGATTAAGAATATTCCTTGCAGAGCGCGACTGTGCGTTCTTTTCTCTTAACTTTTGTAGAATATGCCGTGCCTGTGCAGGCAAAGGTTGAATAATGTATAAAATCGTTTCCGTCAGCATGAGGGAAACGGGAATTTTGCTACTTTTGTAAGTAGAACCCGCGACGGAAGCCTTTCTCCCGACGCGCTGCGGCAGTGGTGTCTTCGCCCGCCGGCGCCGGAGGTGGCTGGTAGTGGTCCGGGCTGTCCGAAACAAGAAAGGAGGAGGATATGTACATCGTACGGAGAGTCTGTCTGAAAGTGATGGTATGCAGCCTGTTGGCAGCGTTGCTCCCACACGGCGTGTGGGCACAGGCTGGGGCAGAGGATACGCCCCGCGACACGCTTCGCCTGGATATGGGAAACGGCGAACTGCCGTATGTCCCCTCGGTAAATACCCCTAAAATCGTGGCTCCCGACCTGATGGAGCTGGTGAAGGCTGCTCCGGATTTGCCTTCGCAGCAACGGTTCAGCGTGCCTGAAGTGCCCGAGCCGACACCCCGCTTCTCGCTCGATGCGATGCCCGTCATCCCTTACTACACCCATCCTTCGCCGCTCTACCGGGGCGACTACAGCACCGGTGGCGTGATGACACGCCTTGGCAAGGGCTATCTGATGGGGGCAGGCAGTCAGACTTCACTGCCCGGCATCGGCCGGCTGAACGAGGCTTCGGTAGGCTACGGACACAAGTTAAGCGATCGGCTGGACTTCCAGATCCAGATGAATGCCATGAAGATGACGATGTCGCACCTCAGCCGTCAGATGTTCAACACGTCGGGGATGCTGAAATATCAGGTTTCCGACCGCCTGGCCTTCCGTGCCTTCGGCTCGTATGTGATGGGCAATTCGTACGGTATGGGCACGAACAGTTACGGCGCCACCATGGTGATTGACATGACCGACCGCTTCGGCATGGAGGTAGGTGTGCAGCGTTACTACGACTCCATGCGCGGAGGTTGGCAGACGGTGCCTGTGGCCATCCCTTATTACAAGTTCGACAAGTTCACGTTGGGACTCGACGTAGGCGGTCTTCTGTACGAAATTCTCCGTACAGCCGTCTTCGACAGCAAAAGAAGAAGTGACGGGCCTACGATACTCCCGCCACGTCCGTCGCTGCCTATGCGGTAAACCGTGGCGGGTACAGGTGTCAGCGCCCCTCCGTCAGGGTGTTGAAGGAGTGCGGCGCCAGTTCGATGTTCAGGTAGCGGTTGCCCAGTTTCAGGCTGACAGTGCGCGCTTCGTCGTTGAAGTTTCCGGCTACGACTACCGTCTTTCCTTCGGCTGTTTTGGCCACTAATACCGGTGTGTTGCCTTCCGAGGCCGGATGGTAACCTATGATTTGTGTACCCCGGCCGATGAAATGGCTGTAATGTTTCGCGGCATAATATTCGGGGGTATAGGTGTAGGTGCGTGTCTGGCTGTCCACCCTGATCAGGGCATTCTGTTTCCAGCCCCAGGGGCTTTCGCCGTTGTCGGCCAGGATGAAGTTCCAGAAGATGTATTCGTTGCAGCCGTTGCCCAGGTAGTGATTCATCAGCTCGAAGGTATGCTCGGCTGCTTTCCAGTCGAAGCTGCCCCATCCGCATTCACTCTCCGAACAGATGTAGCTCCAGTCGGGGTGCTGGCGGCGTATTTCAGGCAGTATTTCGCGCCCTTCCCATTGGAATCCCATGCCCGAGATGCAGGACTGTAGCTGCGGGTCGGCAAGTATCTTCTCCACATAGTCCTGACGGTTGGTGTTGAAGGTGCCCAGGTAAAGCTTCACGTCGGGGTGCAGGCGCTTCAGGGTAGGTGCCAGGTAGTCGCGGTTGAAGCGTATGGTGCCTTCGGCTGTCCAGGCACAGCCGGGATAGGGAGTGTAGCTGTAGGCTTCGTTCTGGTACATCACCATGTCGATGCGTATGCCCTGCTCGCGATAGGCGTCGATGAACTTGCAGAACATGTTGGCGTAGGTTTGCAGGTAGCGCGGGTCTTGTATCATATAGTCGGTAGTGGCCAGCTTCTTGGGGAACTTGCCGTTGCGCTCGCCGGTCAGCTTCATTTCGTCCGGGTCGGTTTCTCCTCCCGTCTGACCATAGAGCAGGTAATTCATCTTTTCGGGCAGGTTGTTGTAAGGGCTGCTTAGTACGGGGTAGTCACCGTTGATTTTCATCCAGCTTGGCGGGCACCAGGGCGACACCCAGCAGGTAAGGTCGGGGTTGTACTTCTGCGCGGCGCGTACGAAGGGGATGATGGCCTGCTTGTCGCGGTCGATATTGAAGTAGCGTAATTCGAAGTCGCCCTCCATCTCGTCGCAGCTGTACCACGAGCGGGCATAGTCGTTGGCTCCCATCGAGATGCGTCCGCGGGCAATGCGCAGGTCGCCGTCGGGGGCAAAGACGTTGTGAAGTATTTCGTCCTGCTCGTTGCGGGTGAGCAGGCCCAGTGCGTCCCAGTCCAGTTCGTTGAAGGTGGCTCCCCATGCCCGGAAAGTGGTGATGGGAGCGGTGGCGTCTGTCACGTCGAGCAGAGGTGTCTGTCGGGGCGAGGATTGCATTCGTACTTTGGCTTGTTGCCACGTGTTGCCTTCGCTGCTGCTGATGTGGGTGAACGTTTGTGCTTCGAGGTGTGCCGACAGCAATAAGGCTGTGCACGACAGGAATAGTCTGGCTGATGTTTTCATGTCATTCGTATGATTATGGGTTTGATGTTTACTTTGTATGTTGTTACGTTTCTGCGAAGTGTTACGCCTAATGGCGACTTCGCATACGGACATAAAAAAAGGAGTACCGCTGTACTCCAACCTTTGTTAACCTTAAATCTAATACTATGAAAAACACGTTGCAAAGGTACGGCCTTTTCCGGAATCTGCAAATTTCCCGACCGGAAAGTGCTGTTTTATAACACGTTTTAAATCTGTTACAGATTTGTTAAGTATTTGGACCATCCGCTTAGGCTTTCAGGTTACGGATTGGTTTGCAGCAGTTGGATGAGGAACTCGCGCTGAAGCGAGTAGTTGCCGCTGTTTTGCTGGATGTATTTCAGCAGCTGTGCGCCTTCCTGGCGCAGTCGTGACTTTAGCAGCAGGTTGTCTTTCTCTACTTCTTCGGATAGCTTCAACATGCTGACGGCGGCCAGCTCCAACTTATTCATTCCGTCGGGCGTGTCGGCATAGCGTGCCGTCAGCTCTTCGGCAGTGGTGTTCAGCAGGTCGCGGGTGTCGGTGCCCAGTATCTGTCGGGTCAGGTGGTCGTATTCTTCCCAGTCCTTCTCACGGATTCTTTTCCGGTGGAGCAGGGCATCTACAATCATCGAGATGATTTCCTGTATCATGCGTATCAGGTAGTCTTGTTTTATCATAAGCCTATGTTGGGGTTTTATGCACCGCTGCCGTAGCAGAGGGTTTGCAGGTGTTGTCTGTAGGATGAAAGGGTAAAGGTTAACAGGGTTGGGGTACGGGTATAAAAAAAGGAGTACCGCTGTACTCCAACCTTTGTTAACCTTAAATCTAATACTATGAAAAACACATTGCAAAGGTACGGCCTTTCTTGAAATCTGCAAATTTCTGGCCGGAGAATGCGTTTTTTCTAACACGTTTTAAGGCTGCTATAGGTTTGTTAAGCATATCAATACGTTTTCTTCTTCCTTAACCTTCTTCTTCTATCTGCTTGAGTTCACGATTGGCACTCATCATCTCTTTTACCCGGTCGTGCGTGTAGTGGAAGGTAAAGTAGTCGGCTATGATACAGGCAGCCAGTAACAGCGACATGAAGAGGATGTTGGACCGTGTGCCGTAGTAGCAGAGGAAGCAGATGAAGAACAGGGCGACGAGCGGATAGCCTATCAGCAGCATACGGTTGTAACGGCTCTTGTATTGCAGGATGTGGCGTACCTGGTTTTCCAGATTGGTTTCCCGTCTGATTTTGCTCAGTTTGTTCAGGCTGAAGATTTGTGCAAGAAGACCGTATAAGATCAGTATGGCTCCTGTAATGCCGGGCACGATGTGGAAACCGGGCTGGGCAATCCAGGCAGACGCGAATACGATGCAGACGATCAATACCATCGCCAGTCCCATTTTTTCCACGCGTGTCATCTTTTCCAGGCTGTTTTCCCGTCGTGTGTTCAGTATTCTTTTCACTTCTTCGCGGTGCAGAATTTCGTTGCGTGTGACCCGTTCGTTGAGTTCCTTCCACGCTTGTTGCATTTCTTCCAGATTCATAATAAAGGGTATTTAAAGATTGGACATTGTTTTCAGTTTCTCTTTGATGCGATGCAGTCTGACAGCTACCTGATTGCGGTTGGTACCGACGATTTCGGCTATTTCGTCATAAGTCTTTTCGTCCAGCCAGAGGACGATGTACATGCGGTCCAGCTTGTTCAGGCAGCGGACGAGGCTGTACAGGGTGTTCAGCATTTCGGCTTGCGGGTCGTTGTCGGGCAGGTCGATGTCCGCCAGTTGCAGGGGCACGTACTCGTGGTGCTTTCGGCGGCGCAGGTCGCTGATGCAGGTATTCAGGGCGACACGGTAGAGCCAGGTGCTGAAACTGCTTCTGTTTTCGAATGTGGTGTAACTTTTCCACAGGTTGTACACCGTCTCCTGGTAGAGGTCGGCGATATCTTCCTTATCCTGTGCATACATCAGGCACACTTTGTAGATGATGTGCTGGTTTTGCAGCAGCAATTCGGTGAATTCTTTTTCCTTGTTAGTATCCGTCATATCCTTGTCTTTTTGTTTCGTTAGTCGTACAAGGCTTCGGCATAGTTACAGGTAGGGCGTTATTTTTTTCCAGTTAGGAAAAAAATGCTGGGCAATCAGGAAAAATCTGTGGCCTGACTGAAGAATCATCGGGAGCAGCCTGACGGGGAGGGCGGAGCAGACATATGGGCATAAAAAAAGGAGTACCGCTGTACTCCAACCTTTGTTAACCTTAAATCTAATACTATGAAAAACACATTGCAAAGGTACGGACTTTCCGGAGATTTGCAAACAATCCGAGTAAATAAGTATGTTTTATAACATGTATTAGCGGCTTTATATACTTTTTAAATGTTTACAGGCGGTATTTTGCTGTAAAACTCTATTTTTGCACTATCCATAATAAGCCTCTATAACTATGCGATACTTTATGATTCTTTTTTGCCTGATTGCGTCGGTTGCAGTCGGTTCCTTTGCCCGGCCGGCTTCGGACGGGGGTGAGGTAGTGATATGTGGGAAGGTGCTGAACCGTGACTTCTATCCCAACGAACGCGAATTCCGTTTGTCGTTGTCCTATTTCAGCGGTCAGGATGTCTGCTATACGACGCCTTTGCACGACGATGGCAGTTTCTTTTTCCGTATCCCTTTGTGTGATGCGCTGTGCGAGGTGTCGCTGGCCAATTATGCGCCCCGTCTGTATGTCAGTGCAGGCGACAGCCTTTACCTGCAAATCGATTTCAAAGACTTGTTGCATCCCGTGGTGAAGGGTTCGCGTGCAGCTCTGAATCAGGGCATGCAGCATTTTGTCGGGGAAGGCTATTACCTGCCGGATTATTATTATGCAGAGGATATTCGTGCCTCCGGTGAGGCATTCGACAAAGCTTTGGAGAAAGGGTATGAGGAGCGGAAACAAAGGCGGGCCGACTTCCTGACCCGATATTCGCCCGGCGACGATGTGGCAAAGCTGACGGAGCGCATGTTGCTGGCCGACTACTGTGCCGAGCGTTTCCGATATGCGCGCGAACACTTACGGCAGATACTTATTGAGAAACGGACGGACTGGAAACAGGAGATGGCAGGTTACGAAGCCCTGTTGCCGGAAGTGAATGCGCTGTTTTCCGACGAAGTCATTACGTCGGCTCATTTCCGCTTGCTTTATCATCTGAACTTTTATCTGCAATACCGGCGCTATGCCGTGGGCGATGAGTCTTTTACCGACATGGATTTGGTGGACGAGCAACAGGGCAACATGCTGTCGCAATTCCTTTTGGCCAATATGCTGGGCAATTCGTTGGTTCATAACGATACGGTAGATTTTACGACTGCCCGTCCGAAATACGACGCGCTGGTGCAGGTGCCTGTGTTGCGTCATGCGGTGGATCTGCTGTACAGGCGGACCATGGAATATCTGCAGCATCCTGAGGGTTACTCCCATTATCTGCTTTATGGCGACGCCTCCGACAGCGAGGCAGAGCAGTATATGGCACCCCTGCGTTCGCTGATAGACAAGCATCGGGGAAAGGTGGTTTATATCGACTTTTGGGGAGTTCATTGTCCTCCCTGCCTGGCAGAGATAGAACCGATGAAGAAGTTGCGTGCGCGATACAGTACGGACGATGTAGTCATAATCAGTATCTGTGGTAGCGGGAAACGTGCTGACTACGAACGGATCTTGCAACGTTTCTCCCTACGCGACACAGCGATCGAAAGCCTGTTTCTTGAAGATTGGGTAGACAGCAGCAACTGGAGTAAGATACGCAAGCATCTGGGCATCGACGGCATTCCCTACTTTCTGCTGGTGAATAAAGAAGGAGTGATTGTGAATTACGGTTCGATGGTACGGCCCTCCTGGCCTCAGACGCCTGTCCAGATTGACAGGCTGATAGCCAAATAAACAGCCCGCACGACGAATGCACTTCGCGTACGGGCATAAAAAAAGGAGTACCGCTGTACTCCAACCTTTGTTAACCTTAAATCTAATACTATGAAAAACACATTGCAAATGTACGGACTTTCTGGAAATCTGCAAATAATCCAAGTAAAAATGCATGCTTTATAACATGTATTAGCTGAATTACAGATTTGTTAAGCCTTTGGGGCGTATTCTATGCTATTACCCTTTAATACGGGCACCAGACGGTAGAGGTTTTTCCGGGTCATAATTTTATGATTGAGGAAGCTGACAATGTAGCCTGTCAGGCAGGCGGCAATCAGCGAACCTTCGCGTACGCCTTCGATGGTCTGTGTGAAAGCCAGTGAAGTAAGTACGGCCAGTGTGACCAGAGTAATGTCGAAGCAAACCTTTGTGCGACCGAACTCGCGGTTATAGCGTGAAGAAGCATACTTCACGAAAGCTTCGGCGCTCATCATTGCCACACGAGGTTTCAGTTCGAGTACCACGCCTATCGACTGTATAATGCATCCTACCAGCAGCAAGCCGATGGAGGCAGCATAGTTTACCGGATGTATGTCGGAAGCCAAAACCATATTGAAGTCGATAAAAGCCGAGAAGATGAACGAGAAGGGTATTTGCAACAGTATTTCCATAACGTCTTGCCGACTTCCTCGTCCGCGTATTAGCCAGAATTGACCTACGATGAGCAGCATGTTAATGATGAACGTACAGGTGCCCAATGTGAGCGGTGTATTCAGACTCATTACGTAGTTGATACTCGAAATAGGGGTAGTACCTAAGGCCGAACGGACAATGAGCACTACGCCCGCAGCCAGAAAATACAGTCCCAATACAAAAACTAAATACCTTTTGATAATACTTTTCATTTCCATCTTTTTACCTCTTTCCTAATTATATTCTAATACCTGTTTTTTCCGGCGGCAAAGTTCGTGCTTTTCTGTTGCATGGATATTATCCGATATGACATAATTTTTGTCGATTACGAAACAAGTGCTATCTTTGTAGCTGGTATAATGCTCGAAAATGGTAAAATCGTGTATATTTGACAATGCGGGAATGCTGAAAAGGCATCCGGATATTCCTCATTACGGTGAAGATGTGGTGTGCTTCGAGAGCGTCTATGGCGACCGAAACTATCCCGAGGGCGAAGCCTACTTCAACCGCGAACTGTATCTGATATTCATCCTGGAGGGTCGTTCGGAGATTCTGCTCAATGGTGAACACATTGTGATGGAAGCCGGAACCCTGCTGGTGCATGGAGCAAACTTCCTGACCGACCATCTGTTTTCTTCCGAAGATATTCATTTCATTACGCTTTCCATTTCGGAAACCATGTTTACCAACGATTCCTATCTGACGCAGATAACGGCTATGGTATTGGCTACGATGAGGCAGAACAGGCAATATACGATACTGCTGACTGCGGATGAATCAGACGTCGTGCGTGGCCAGTTGGAGTTTCTGATGCAGTTGCTTCGGTCCGATCATAAGTTTCTTTTCCGTCGCGTCCAGGCAGTGTGCAACGCTCTGTTTCTGGACATTGCCGACTTTCTGTCGCGCAAGACGCCGATACGCAAGCATGTCAGTCCTAAAGATCATGTATTGCAGGAGTTTTATGCGCTGGTTACCCGTCATTTTCGTGAAGAACATTTTGTCTCTTTCTATGCTCGCGAACTGGCCATCAGTGAGCAATATCTGTCGCGCATCGTAAAAAGCGGCACAGGAAAGACGGTGAATGCCATTATCAGCGAGCTGTTGCTGATGGAGGCACGCATGCTGCTGGGCAACCGGAAGCTGACGGTGAATGATGTCTCAGCCAAGCTGAATTTCAGTGATACATCGGCATTTTGCAAGTTTTTCAGGCGTTGTTCGGGCGAGACTCCTTTGGGATTTCGCAAGAAGTTGTGGATGGAGATGGATAAGACGCCTGCCGCAGACGGAAAGAAGTGACAGAAGCAATGTTTGCGTACAGGCATAAAAAAAGGAGTACCGCTGTACTCCAACCTTTGTTAACCTTAAATCTAATACTATGAAAAACACATTGCAAATGTACGGACTTTCCGGAAATCTGCAAATAAAACAAATAAAAAAGACTGTTTTATAACATGTTTTATGATAATCCGGTAATTTGTTAAGGGTTGCTAAGGATTTAAATGCTCTCCGCATCTGTTTTCTAAAAAAGAGGTATCTTTGCAGAAGTTGCCGAAACGGATGGCAGGGTGGGGCATATCCCAGCAAGTCATCGTGTGTCCGGCACTTGGATATTTCAATAAATCGAGAATTCAAAAAAACATATCATGCAAGAAGATATTGTCCTTACTCCGATGATGAAACAGTTTCTCGACCTGAAGGCGAAGCATCCCGATGCTGTGATGCTGTTTCGTTGCGGGGACTTCTATGAAACTTATTCGACCGATGCCATTGTTGCTTCGGAGATATTGGGTATTACGCTGACCAAGCGTGCCAATGGCAAGGGGAAGACCATTGAGATGGCCGGATTCCCCCACCATGCACTCGACACCTATTTGCCCAAGCTGATTCGTGCCGGCAAGCGGGTGGCGATTTGCGATCAGCTGGAAGACCCGAAACTGACCAAGAAGCTGGTGAAGCGGGGAATCACGGAGCTGGTAACTCCGGGCGTATCGATTAACGACAACGTGCTGAACTATAGGGAGAATAATTTTCTTGCTGCCGTACATTTCGGAAAAGGTGCCTGTGGCGTGGCCTTTCTGGATATTTCGACCGGAGAGTTCCTTACGGCCGAAGGTCCTTTCGACTATGTAGACAAGTTGCTGAATAACTTTGCTCCGAAGGAGGTATTGTTTGAAAGAGGTAAGCGTGGTATGTTCGAAGGGAATTTCGGGAACAAGTTTTTCACGTTCGAGCTGGATGACTGGATTTTTACGGAAACGACCGCCCGTGAGAAGTTGCTGAAGCATTTCGAGGTGAAGAACCTAAAAGGTTTCGGTGTGGAGCATCTGAAGAATGGTATTATTGCTTCGGGAGCTATCTTGCAATACCTCATCATGACGCAACACACACAGATTGCCCACATCACTTCGCTGGCGCGGATTGAGGAGGACAAGTATGTCCGCCTGGACAAGTTTACGGTTCGAAGCCTGGAGCTGATGGGCTCGATGAACGATGGAGGAAGCAGTTTGCTGAATGTTATCGACAAGACCATCAGCCCGATGGGAGCCCGCCTGATGAGGCGTTGGCTGGTATTCCCGCTGAAGGACGTACAGCCTATCAACGACCGTCTGAATGTGGTGGAGTATTTCTTTCGCCAACCCGACTTCAAGGAACTGATTGAAGAACAGCTTCATTTGATAGGCGATTTGGAGCGCATTATCTCCAAAGTTGCCGTCGGTCGTGTTTCCCCGCGTGAAGTGGTAGCTTTGAAAGTGGCTTTGCAGGCCATTGAGCCTATCAAAACGGCTTGTATGGAAGCCGATAATGCCAGTCTGAACCGCATTGGCGAGCAACTGAACATTTGCCAGTCTATCCGCGACCGTATTGACCGCGAAATCAACAACGATCCTCCGTTGCTGGTGAATAAGGGGGGGGTCATCAAACAGGGTGTAAACGCCGAACTTGATGAACTCCGCGAAATAGCCTACAGTGGTAAAGACTACTTGTTGCAGGTGCAGCAACGCGAAAGCGAGCTGACCGGTATCCCCAGTCTGAAAATCGGGTATAACAACGTTTTCGGCTATTACATCGAGGTGCGCAATGTGCATAAGGACAAGGTACCGCAGGAGTGGATACGCAAGCAGACGCTGGTCAATGCCGAACGTTACATCACGCAAGAACTGAAGGAATACGAGGAAAAGATATTGGGAGCAGAAGATAAGATTCTGATTCTGGAAACACAGATCTATACCGAACTGGTGCAGGCGCTTACCGAGTTTATCCCTGCCATTCAGATCAATGCCAACCAGATAGCCCGTCTGGACTGTCTGCTTTCGTTTGCCAACGTAGCTCGCGAAAATAACTATATCCGCCCTGTCATTGCCGACGACGATGTGCTGGAGATTCATCAGGGAAGGCACCCGGTCATCGAGAAGCAGTTGCCCATCGGCGAGAAGTACATTGCCAACGACGTAATGCTGGACAGCAGCACGCAGCAGATTATCATCATTACGGGTCCGAACATGGCCGGTAAGTCGGCGTTGTTGCGCCAGACGGCGCTGATCACGCTGATGGCACAGGTTGGCAGTTTTGTTCCGGCCGAGAGTGCCCACATCGGACTGGTGGACAAAATCTTCACCCGTGTAGGCGCCAGCGACAATATCTCGGTGGGCGAGTCGACGTTTATGGTCGAGATGAATGAGGCGGCCGATATTCTGAACAATCTTTCGGCACGCAGTCTGGTATTGTTTGATGAATTGGGGCGTGGTACTTCGACCTACGACGGTATTTCGATAGCCTGGGCCATTGTGGAGTACATCCACGAACATCCCCGCGCCCGTGCCCGTACCCTGTTTGCCACGCACTACCACGAACTGAACGAGATGGAGAAGAGCTTCAAACGGATCAAGAACTACAACGTGGCGGTGAAGGAAGTGGATAATAAGGTGATTTTCCTTCGCAAGTTGGAGCGTGGCGGAAGCGAGCATTCCTTTGGTATTCACGTGGCCAAGATGGCAGGTATGCCGAAGAGCATTGTGAAACGTGCCGACGAAATACTGAAGCAGCTGGAAGCCGAGAACCGACAGACAGGATCGGTGGGTGGAAAGAAGATTACCGAAGGTGTTTCTTCGGCAGCCGGCATGCAGCTCAGCTTCTTTCAGCTCGACGATCCGGTGTTGTGCCAGATACGCGATGAGATTCTGAACCTCGATGTCAATAATCTGACGCCACTCGAAGCGCTGAACAAGCTGAATGACATCAAACGAATAGTGAAAGGGAAGTAATCAGGCTTCCCTTTTATTATATTGATAAACTTTCTTTTTGATACATTTTAATCTGATTTGTTCGGGTTGATAGGATTATTTTCTTTCTTTTTGAACGATTTTTCCCCATTTCTTTGCTTTATTCATTTTTTTTAGTCTATATTTGCCGCCACATGAACCCGATGTGATGGGATGCAGGCAAATTAGAGAGAGGCATTTATTTTTTGAGAGACAGACGTAATCAGTTTTTAAAGGCATTTGTACTTTTTTCTATAGCTTATTTTCTGCACGTTCTCTCCTAAAGGAAAAGAGCCGGTTTCTGTATCGATGATAATTGTAGTAGCTGATACTATTTATTAACCCTAATATTTATTATTATGAGAAGCAGTACAATGCTAAAATCCGCTGTACGCGGTTTTTCTTGCCTGGCCGTACTCTGTCTGTCGGCGGCATGTGTCAATCAGATTGGTGATGAAGACGTTGCAGAAAGCAATATCCCAATCAGTTTCTCTGCAAAAGTAAGTAAGGCATCGACTGTCACCCGTGTGGGTAACAGCGGCTTCGAGGCGGGCGACCGTATCGGCTTATTTGCCACCATGGGCGGAGCGTCTATCGATGGTTATCGTTACATCGACAACCTGCGGCTGGAGCATAACGGTACTTCGACACTTATCCCCGAACGGGAAGTGTTTTATCCCGAAGGCGACGGATCATTGGACTTTCTGGCTTACTATCCTTACAGCCAGGCGGGTGTAGAAGCGGGATCGACGGTAATTCCGGTATCTGTACTGGCTGACCAGAGTACTGCGGAAAACCGTTCGGCTTCCGACTTCCTGGTGGCTACAAAAACTGGGGTGAAGAGCAGCAGTGCGGCGGTTTCGCTGACCTTCAAACATCGCATGAGCAAGCTGAACATTGAGTTGATTCCCGGAGAAGGTGCGAATCTGGACGAAATCTATCAGGACAATCCGAAGGTGATTGTAACCGGATTTTATACGAAAGCCCATTACGACCTGAAGTCGGGCGAGGTGAGCAGTCCGGAAGGGAAGTCGGACATCGTCGTTTCTGGCAAATGGAAAAAAGATAGTGACCGGCTGACCGGTAAGGATGTGATTGTGATTCCGCAGGAAGCAGACCCGGAAAGTCAGTCGGTTGTCATCGAGTGGAAGGGCATTCTGTATACTTGTCCTATCTCGGCAGTAACCCTTGAGGGTAATACGCAGCGGGCTATTCAGATTAAAATGGCGGAAGTGGAAAACCGTACGCTTGCCGGAATTGTAGGCGAAGTGGAAGAGTGGGGCGAAACGACCAAACAGGAAGAGACCGAAGGATCGCTGCAAACGGGCGAGGTGCATATCGCTGCATTGTCGTTCGGTACCTCTAGTGTTTACCGGCTTTATAACAACGGAAGAACCGTGGCCGAGATTTGTAAGGAATATCTTGTTTCCGAAGCCGACGAGATTGCTTCGCAGGCTATCGTTGCCTATCCGGTGAAGAACGAAGTGACAGACCTTACGCAGGGTATTGTCTTGCAACTGATAGGGCAGACCGGCGAAGTGCATGGAGGTAAGGTCAGCTGGGATGCGGAGCGTAATACATTCGCTTATACGGCCGGAACCTCGGCGCCTGTCGAGACGTTGTATCTGGACGAAAACCAGTCGATTGTTGTTGATGTCAAGCCAGAAACCTGTATGAAAGTCAACGTAGTAGGCTATCGCTTGCGTGATATGCGGGCCGGTAAGCTGGATACTTATTCGGTAGTAAAGATCGGTACGCAGTATTGGATGAGGCAGGACTTGTGTGCCGTCAGCTATAAGGACGGTACGCCCATTGAGCGGCAAACTAACCTGGAGGACAAAGTGACGGGTTATTTTCAGTCAAACGATAAGGATGGCATTCGCTTCTACAATGGCGAAGCCCTGTTAGCCAACGACATTGCTCCGGACGGATGGCGGATACCTTCGACCGAGGACTGGACGAAACTGAAAAAATACCTGAACGGCAAGGCCGGATTGCTGAAAGCCGCTTCCAGCAAATGGGAACCGCTCGATTTGGGAGAAACGACTGCTTCACATTCGGGACTGACTGGCTTCAATGCCTATCCGGTAGGAACTTGGATTAAGAGCAGCCATCAGTCTGCCTATAAGATGGTGGGCTACTGGACAATGGAAGCGGACGGAACGCTTCCCGAACAGACTGTTTTCCTGACGGGTAGCGATGAAGGGTTTGTGATGTCTTCCACTCTTTCCACCCGTGGCGACTATTATAAGGCACTTTCCATCCGTTGCGTCAAAGAGTAATTTATGCTTTTCTAAAGGCTTGTTTGTAAGGCGTTTGTAGGACACTTGCAATACATTTGTGGGACACTTGTGTGGCTCGCGAGCCGTGCAAGTGTTTCTCGCGAGCCGTACAAGTGCCCTACAAAAGCCATACAAATACCCCGCTACAGACGTACAGAGACACATCTGTGGCGGGGGAAATCATAGGCCGGATGTGTACAGGCAAACGCTCCCGTTATTGCACTTCGCTCGGTCGGAGTCCGAACGACTTGCAGCAAATCTCTTCAACGGGAATCTCCCAGATTTTAACGTTGCGTACAGCCGGGTCAGAATACCCGCACTTGTTTTGTGTGTAATGCTCCATGAAGAGGTCGAGCACGCGACGTTTCTCGTCCATGTCGTCGATGAAACGTACCCGTCCGCGGCACATCACGCTACGGCTCTTCATACTATAGCTACAGGCTACCTGCTGGTGCATGTATACCAGTTCGTGACCTTCGCAGAAACTGATGCAGACGGCCGGATGCTGTTGCACCATGTCCAGTTTGCTTCCTTCGGGACCGGAGTGCAGGAAGATGGTGCCGTGTTCGCCCTTCGAAGCGTCGTAGGCGAAGTTCATGGGGATAACGTAAGGATTCCCGTTCAGGTCGGTAAGTCCTACTGTGCAATAAGGGCATTTGCGTATGATGCCTTCTATCTCTTTCGGGTCGGTGATACAGATTGTCTTCATAATCTTATGTTTTTGTGGCAAAGTTACACGATTGTATGGAAAAAGCAAGTGTCTTGGTTTACCAAATCGGCGAAAATAGTAGACATTAGTATGCTTTCTCCAATATATCGTTGTCAGGCTTGCAGTTTTTCGTTTTTTCTTCTTGAATCTTTGTTGTTGGCATAATTTTTGTCTAAGAAGCTTAATTTTCTCCTTTTTTCAGCCTTGACGGCTTTTTTTTAACCAATTTCTTTGTCGTTCTTTAATTAGTGCTTACGTTTGCACGATATATAAAGTGAAAGCAGACCTTGGCGCGCAGGCCTGCTTTCCTTTTTGATAAAAAATAATTAATTATTAAAACTTACATGAAAGTCAAAGACCTTATTTCACTGTTCAGCTTGCTGGCTGTGTTCCTCTTCACTGCATGTAGCGATGACGATGACAACACTTGTTCCTATCTGGACTTGAGCAAGCAAGTACTGACACTGACCGAAGGTGAAGCCACTACTTCTACCTATTCGTTCGGTGTGAAGGCATCCGATGCCACCATTCCTTATCTGTGTCTCTATGTAGACAAAAAAACCGTTGACAATGTTGCCAAAGGTGAGTTACCCAACTATTTGATGAACGACCTGAAGAAACAGGCCGAAGCCAAAGGTACTCCGTTTGAGCAATATGTTGCTTCGCTGACTTATACCGGCGATCAGAGCAACCTGAAAGTAGAAAACCTCTTGCCCGGCCGCATCTACGAGTTGGTAGTGTTCGCTGTAGACGGCACACGTGCAGCCGACAAGGCAGAATATTTGTTCTTCCAGACGATGAAGACTGAACACATCGATTGTACTTTCGATGTTGTGGTTGTTCCTGAAATGTTGGATGCACAATCGGCAGTATTCGACATCAAACCGTCTGACAAGAACGTTAAATGGTACTTCTCGGGTATTTCGAAGTCCAGTTACGAAGGCGCCATCGCTAGCGGTAATTATGATGACGAAAGCATCGTTATCACGCTGTTGGAACAAGAACTGCAATCTATTTTTATTCAGTTGGTTCCCGAAGGCGGACAGTTGACTGATGATATTGTAGAGCAGGCACTCGACATGGTATTGCATACTGGTGATGTAGGTCTGAAATTCACAGGGTTGAATGCCAATACCGAGTACAAGTGGATGGCAGCAGCTTTCAAGATTGTTTCTACCGATGATGGCGACGAAGTAGTGCTTTGTTCCGACGTAAGCAAGGGTGACTTTGCAACGCCTCAGAAAGACCTGTCTAAAATGACCTTTGACGTTACGGTTGACAACATTACAGCTGTTTCGGCTCATGTGAAAGTCGTTCCTTCCTACATCGACGAGAAATATGTATTCTTCTCGGATGCCTTTACCGATGAAAACATCAACATGACCGATGATGAACTTATGAACGACTATGTTGAGAAGAATCAGGCGAACCTGAATATGCCTTGGGGAACTTACAAGGGTGTGCAGGATGTTCCTAACCTTTCTTGTATTCCCAATAGCAAGAACTATGTATTGGTCTTCGGCTACGACCGTGGCATTACGACCAAACCCGTAGTGAAACGTTTTGAGACTCCCGAAGGAGGCAATGCTGCAGAAACAACCTTCAGCTACAAAGATGTTGTGGCTACCCCTTATCGGATTGAACTGACCATTGAACCGTCTGATCTGACAGTGCCTTACACAAGTGTTCTGGTACCCGATGACCAATTTGACAAGGAAACATACATTGACATGGTTGAAATGGATGTTATTAACCAATACAATATGAACGTGATGTGGAATCCGGGTATGACAATGACTTCGTTCCTCTATAGCAACACCAGCTATTGTCCGGGACTAAAGAGTGCAGGTGTATATCAGGATCTTAAGGAAGGCACATCATATACCGTATGTTCGTTTGCTCTATCGCCTGATGGTAAGGTAGCAGCCGTTCACGAACAAAAATCCATTGTCACTGTTCCTGGACTTTCCGATGCGACGGTATCGGCCGAAATCTTAGGTTATTTCGACGGTGACGAAGAAAACGGACTGGTATTCGGTTTGCCTGATAAGACAGCAGGACGTGTTATCCTGGCTATGAAATATACGAAGTCGGCAGAGGCTAAAGATGCTTGGTTCAGTGTTATCTATGATGCAGAAGAAATAGATGAGTTGGATCCTGTTTCTTTGCCGGACATCGATATTATCCAATACTATGCAACTCCTTGGACCGAACTGACTGACAGTTATCGTTTCATCATGTGCGATTGGAATACGTTGTATTACAGCTTTGCTTATGCAAAAGACAAAAATCAGGTAGAAGGTAAGGTAGCGCGTATGGAAATACCTGTAATGACAAAAGAAGGCGCTGGTACTATCGACGAACTGAAAGAATTGGTGAAAGCTGGCGAAGCAGAGAATACCCGTTCATTGTTCCGTGCCATTATGCCTCAGAATAAGCAAGAGGAAGCAAAAGCTCAGAAGCCTGTTGTACAAGTGCCCTATCGCTATGGAGTGATGAACAAGGCTGTCAGCAAGACGGATACCTCAGACTTCTATCCGACGGCATTCCCGGTTGACGGTTATCTGCCGGTTGTACGTTCAGTGAAAAAATAAAAATCCATGTCCATTGTCCTTCGTGAGCACGGGAGGGCAATGGCATTGGTAAAACGTGAAGCATATATAGATATTAAAAATTGATGGTTTTACACTTTTGTCATTTCTTCAATCAGGAGAAAACAGGCGTATAAGGCTGTCTAAATAGAACAATATGAAACTGAAATTATTATATCTGTTGCCATTCTTCTGTCTGTTGTTGGCAGGATGTAGCGACGACGATGCGCTGATGACCGTATCGCAAAACGAGTTCAAGGAGATTTCTTACGAAGGTGGAGTCTTCGATATTGAAATGAATACGAATGTAGAATGGACGGCCGTCAGTCAAGCCGACTGGTGTCGTGTATCGAAGTCAGAAGGTGTGGGTAGCCGTACATTGTCGGTAGAGGTAGAAGCTAACTTGGGAGCTGCACGTACAGCACAAGTGGTAATCGAAGCTCAGGGCGAACAGCATACCATCACCTTTAGCCAGCAGGCTATTCCTGACGGACAGGAACTGAAATACAAACTTCCCATCGTATTTCATATCATCTATGCTGATGAGAATGACCCTAAACAGAATATTCCCGCTGATGAAATATATGCCATGCTGGACGAGGTGAACAAGATGTACCAGAATGCAGGAGCGGAAACAACGGTCGATCTGAATATGGAATTTGTTCCTGCCGAGTTCGACCCCCAGGGTAACCGATTGGAAGAACCGGGTATCGACCGTGTAAAATGGCTGACTGCCGACTTGGATCCGACCGATGTTATGGAAGACGATACGCGCAAGTATGTACACTTCTTATGGGAGCCCAACGATTACGTGAACATCCTTGTATATCGTTTTTCGTCTTCTGCTTCTAACATTTTGGGTATATCTACCTTCCCTTATACTACGAAGTCGCATCCTCTTGAGGGAACAGACGTTCTTGAAGATATGAATATTACGTTGGCTAATTTGAATTACGTACGTGGCGTGTCCATCAACAATTCTTATATGGGTAATGTGGAAGATGCATTTACTCCGTTTGCTCCTGAAAATTATAAAGAACTCATCACTAAGCAAGTTTCAGGTAGCATCACTCTGGCACACGAGCTGGGTCATTACTTTGGCTTACGCCATACTTTCTCGGAAGCACAGATTGGCTGTCTGGATACAGACTTCTGCGAAGACACTAAGAGCTATGACAAAAGCAGTTATGATATGTTTGTGAATCAGACTTATCAGTTGATGAACTATAATGCCGATTATGCCAACAAGTTCGATTGGGAAAGCTTGTTCAAACGTACAACCTGCCAAGACGAGGAATTTGTTTCACACAACATCATGGACTACGCTTACAGCTATCTGGACGAGTTCACAGCCGACCAGCGTCTGCGTGTTCGTCACGTGCTCGACTACAGCCCGATGATACCGGGTCCGAAGCAGACACGTGCTTACCTGAGCACAAAGGCTGTTTCCGACGCTCCGATGGATCTGCCTTTCTCTGTATCTAACTGCGGTCCCCGTGGTCTGATTGTGACTAATAATAAGTAAAAATAAGGTCTTTGCCTGTTAAGGCTGAAAATAAAGCAGCCGTTTCCCGAAAAGAAACCATTGGTTTCATCAGCGGAAACGGCTGCTTTTGTTATGTATAAGGTTTGCTAAGGCAGGAAGATAGCAGGTTTTGTTGTTTCTGCTCTTATTCTTCCAAAGCAAAATCCAGTTGTTTCTTTTCCAGATTGGCGCGTGCTACGCGTATGGTGATGGGGTCGCCCAAACTATAAGTACGGTTCTTACGGCGTCCACGCAGGCAGTAGTTCTTTTCATCAAACTCGTAATAGTCGTCATCCAGGTCGCGGATAGGAATCATTCCTTCACATTTGTTTTCGTTCAGTTCCACGTAAAGTCCCCATTCGGTGACGCCCGATATGACGCCGTCGTACACCTGACCCAACCGTTCGGTCATAAATTCTACTTGCTTGTATTTGATGCTCGACCGTTCGGCATTGGCTGCCAGTTGTTCCATGGCACTGGAGTGTTCGCACAGAGCTTCGTATTTCTTCTCGCTGACGGTACGTCCGTTTTCGTCTATATATTTGGTAAGCAGGCGGTGAACCATCATGTCGGGATAGCGTCGGATGGGCGAGGTGAAGTGCGTGTAATAGTCGAATGCCAGTCCGTAGTGGCCGATGTTGTGCACCGAGTAACGTGCTTTCTGCATGGCCCGTATTGAGACGGTTTCTATCAGGTTTTCTTCTTTCTTTCCCTGAATGTCGTCCAGCAAGTGATTAATAGATTTTGATACATCGACTTTGGTACCTGAAGTACGCAGTTTGTAGCCGAATCGGGCGATGAATTGCGCCAGATTGTCTAGCTTTTCGGGATCGGGCAGGTCGTGAATACGGTAGGGGAATACTTTGGCTTTCTTTCCTTTGGGTACACGTCCGATGCGTTCGGCCACAGTCCGGTTGGCCAGCAGCATGAATTCTTCGACCAGCTTGTTGGCGTCTTTCGAAACTTTGAAGTACACACTGATCGGCTTGCCTTTCTCGTCGATTTCGAACTTCACTTCGTAGCGGTCGAAGTTGATGGCGCCGGCGGCGAATCGTTTTTCGCGCAACAGCTTGGCCAGGCGGTCCAATTGCAGGATTTCTTCCTTATAGTCGCCTTCGCCTGTCTCGATGGTCTGCTGAGCTTCTTCGTAGGTGAAGCGGCGGTTACTTTTAATGACGGTATGTACGATGCGTGAGTTGATGACTTCGGCTTTGTCGTTCATCTGGAAGATGACGGAGTAGGCCAGTTTTTCTTCATCGGGGCGCAGGGAACAGATGTAGTTGCACAGGCGCTCGGGCAGCATCGGTATGGTGCGGTCCACCAGGTAGACAGAAGTAGCACGTTTCTCGGCTTCCTTGTCGATGATGCTACCTTCCTTGACGTAGTGGGTCACGTCGGCAATGTGTACGCCGACTTCCCACAGGCCGTTCTCCAGTTTGCGGATGGACAGAGCATCGTCGAAGTCTTTGGCATCTTTGGGGTCGATGGTAAAGGTTGTTACCTGCCGGAAGTCTTCGCGGCGGGCTATCTCCTCGGCTGGTATTTCGTCGGGGATGCGGTCGGCAGCTTTTTCTACAGCTGTCGGATAGGTGTAGGGTAAGCCGTATTCGGCCAGAATGGCGTGCATTTCGGTATTGTTATCGCCGGCACGTCCCAGTATGTCGATGACTTGTCCGATGGGGTTCTTTGCCTTATCGGGCCATTCGATGACTTTCACAATGGCTTTGTCGCCGCTTTTCCCGCCTTTCAGCTTGTCTTTTGGTATGAAGATGTCGTTGGCCAGGGTACGGTTTTCGGTGACGAGGAAGGCATACGATTTGGACCCTTCAAGTGTGCCTACAAAGGTGTCGTTAGCCCGTTCAAGGATTTCGATTACCTCGCCCTCGGCTTCACGTCCGCGACGTTTGGCATAGAAAGCGATCTTCACCTTGTCGCCTGCCATGGCGTGAGCCGAATTGCGTTCGGCAATAAAGATGGGATCTCCTCCGTCGTCGGGGATGAAGGAGTTCTTTCCGTTGCTTTTGCGCTGGAAAGTACCGGTCATTTCCACGCCGTGGGTATTGAGTTTGAATTTGTTTTTATCCGTTTCGTTGATATAGTCGTCTTCCTGCAATTCGTGCAAGATGTCTATGCACAGCATTTTCAGCGGGTGTGTAGTCAGATGGAGCTGGTCGAAAATGTATTTGAGCGGTAATACTTCGCCTTGTTTCTGATGGAAGAGGTCAAGCAATACTTTGACAAGTTCTTTTTTACTCATCCGTTTGCCGGCTTTCTTCTCTTTTTTTTCTTTTTTCTTTCCCATAATTCAATTGTTTATTTAGGTGGGGAATAGCCCTTTCACTGTATAGTACAAAGATAGCGAAAGGTAAGAGCAGAGACAAACGAAAAACAAAGTTTTTCAGATTTGGCTATGCCGAACCGCCTCTTATCTTCGTGAAACAAAGATAACAAACAATTGCATTCGGTAGTTCAGAAAGGGTCTAAATTCTTGCCGATGTGCAGATTTTGAGGATGCAGAAAGTCGCTGGTTGCGGAATTGTCGTATCTTTGCTCCTCCTTTTAATGGATTTCGTTATGAGTTCGCAATTATTGAGTCAGAAAGAAAAAAGCACCGAAGAGTCTGTCCGCGAGTCGGGCATCTATCGGGTGACGCTGATAGGAAGTGTGGTCAATCTGCTGCTGCTTGTTTTTAAGTTTGTGGCAGGTGTGTGCGGGCATAGTGCGGCCATGTTGGCCGATGCCGTTCATTCGTTGTCCGACTTTGTAACGGACATCATTGTGATCGTCTTTGTACGCATTTCGTCGAAGCCTGAAGACGAGGGACATGACTACGGTCATGGCAAGTACGAGACGCTGGCTACAGCCATTATCGGCCTGATATTGCTGTTTGTTGGTTTTGGTATTTTGTGGAATGGAGCTACTTCCATTTGGAATTTCTGGCAGGGAGGTGAGCTTCAGGAACCGGGTATGCTGGCTTTGTGGGCGGCATTGGTATCTATCCTTTTTAAGGAATTACTCTATCAGTATACGGCTTTCAAAGGGCGCAAGCTGAATTCGCAGGCTGTGGTTGCCAATGCCTGGCACCATCGCAGTGATGCACTTTCGTCCATCGGTACGGCTATTGGCATCGGTGGTGCCATTTTGCTGGGTGATCGTTGGCTGATTCTTGACCCGTTGGCAGCTGTGGTAGTCAGCTTCTTCATCATGAAGGTAGCCATTCAGTTACTGGTACCTTGTATCGAAGAACTGCTGGAAAAGTCGTTGCCTGCCGTGGTAGAGGACAAAATCAAGCAGGAAATTCTTTCTTTTCCGGGAGTTTCCGCTCCGCATCACTTGCGTACACGCCGGATAGGCAACAGTTATGCCATCGAGGTACATATCCGTATGGACGGAAAAATCTCGTTGGAAGAAGCGCATCATACTGCTACGGCCATCGAAAACCGTCTGAAGAGTGAGTTTGGCAACCGTACATACATCAATATTCATGTAGAACCAGTAAAATGATTATGGAAAGAATGAAAAAATCGATTTTGATTACGGGTGCCAGTGGCTTTATTGGTAGTTTTCTGGTAGAAGAAGCGTTACGCCGGGGATTCGACACCTGGGCCGGAATCCGGGCATCGAGCAGCCGGAAATACCTGCAACAGCCTGAACTGCACTTTCTGGAACTGGACTTTGCACATGCCGACCGCCTGTCCAGTCAGCTTAAGGCTCATCGTGAAGTTCATGGATCGTTCGACTACATCATTCATTGTGCCGGAGCTACCAAATGTATCGATCAGGCCGATTTCGACCGTGTGAACTACGAACAGACTCGTGCGTTTGCCGATACGCTGCTTCGTCTTGATATGGTGCCGCAGCAGTTTGTTTTCATCAGTACGCTAAGTGTCTTCGGCCCCATCCACGAAGATACGTACGAGCCTATCCGCGAGACAGATACTCCCCAACCCAATACCGCATACGGACGCAGCAAGCTGAAGGCCGAACAGTATCTGATGGGACTGGAAGGCTTTCCTTATGTGTTCTACCGTCCTACAGGGGTTTACGGACCTCGCGAGCGCGATTATTTCCTGATGGCTGAGTCTATCAAGCGGCATACCGACTTCTCGGTAGGGTATCGTCGGCAGGACTTGACTTTCGTCTATGTGAAGGATGTCGTGCAGGCTGTCTTTCTGGGCATCGAGCGTCAGGTGACACGACGTGCCTATTTCCTGTCCGACGGGCAGGTGTATGCCAGCCGTACCTTTTCCGACCTGATATGTCGCGAACTGGGTAATCCGCTGATTATTCGCATCCGATGTCCGTTATTTCTGTTGAAAGTTGTATCTTTGCTCGCAGAGCGTTGGGCACGGCTTCGGCACACAGCGAGCACGCTCAACCGTGACAAGTATAATATAATGAAACAACGCAACTGGCAGTGCGACATTACTCCCGCCGTCCGCGAGCTGGGCTATCGGCCCGCTTACGACCTGGACCGTGGTGTGAGGGAGACCATTGCCTGGTATAAGAAGGAAGGATGGCTTTAGATATATTCAAGATGGTAGATACCCGTAAGGGACTGTTTGCGATAGAGAAAGTATCGCTTATCTACAACCTGCTGACGTCGATACTGATACTCTTTCTGTATCAGCAGTTAGATCACCCGCTACGCATGCTGGGCGACCGTGCGCTGATAGCAGGTATGACATTCCTGCTGATGTATCTTTACCGGCTGGCACCTTGTAAGTTTTCTGCATTCATACGTGTAACGATACAGATGGCGCTGTTGTCTTACTGGTATCCGGATACTTACGAATTCAATCGTCTTTTTCCCAATCTTGACCACATCTTTGCCTCGGCCGAACAATGGCTGTTTGGCGGACAACCAGCCATCTGGTTTGCCGAGCGACTGCCTTACATGTGGGTGAGCGAGCCGCTCAATATGGGTTATTTTTTCTATTATCCCATGATGCTGGTCATCGTGTTGTGGTACTTCATTCATCGCTTCGACCTGTTGGAAAAAGTATCGTTCGTCATCATTTCCTCCTTTTTCCTTTACTATTTCTTCTACATTTTTGTGCCTGTAGCAGGGCCGCAGTTCTATTTTCCGGCTATCGGTATGGACAATGCCCTTCAGGGAGTTTTTCCGGCTATTGGCGACTATTTCAATCACAATCAGGAGTTGTTGCCCGGTCCGGGCTACGAACATGGCTTTTTCTATAACCTCGTAGAGAGCTCGCAACGGGTTGGCGAACGTCCTACCGCCGCTTTCCCGTCGTCGCATGTAGGCATTTCTACCATTCTGATGATTATGGCGTGGCGTGGCAGCCGTTGGCTTTTCGCCTGTCTGATGCCTTTCTACGTGCTTCTGTGCTGTGCGACGGTATACATTCAGGCTCACTACCTGATCGATGCCATAGCGGGCTTTATTTCGGCTTTCGGACTTTACGTTTTGACGACATGGATGTATAAACGCTGGTTCGAGCAGCCAATGTTCCGCTGATGCCAATGTGCTAAGAAACTCCTTCGGAATCTTTCATTTCAAAACCCCGTGGGCTTTCATTCAAAATGCCCGGACTTTCTTCTCAAAACGCGTGGGCTTTTCAAGCAAAACACGTGGCCTTTTGAGACAAAACACGAGGGCTTTTCGGGCAAAATGCGTGGGCTTTCCCGACCGGACTTCTCTTTCATAGTCCGGTCGTAATCATTGTCAGAGCTACGACCGCAGCTTTCAGCCGGGAAAGAACCGCTGTCTGATGTCGTCAAAGATGCGGTACAGTTCGTCTTTCGTCTCGGCCCGCAGCATGGCGATGCGTGTGTCGCGGAAGTTGGGCAAGCCTTTGAATACCGGGCTGGCTGCCAGATGCCGGCGTACGTGCAGGATGCCGCGTCGTTCGTCCAGCAGGTTGACGCTGTCTTCTACCTCTTGTCGCAGCACGTCCATGCACCATTGGGGGGTCAGGGCTGGCAATTCTTCGCCCGTCTCCAGATAGTGTTTTACTTCCTTGAATATCCACGGACGTCCGAAACTGGCGCGGCCTATCATGATGGCATCCACACCATACTGTTCGAAACATTCGCGGGCACGCTGCGGAGTAGTGACATCGCCGTTGCCGATGATGGGGATGTGCATCCGCGGGTTCTTCTTCACTTCGCCAATGAGCGTCCAGTCGGCCTCACCGGTGTACATCTGTGCGCGGGTACGGCCGTGAATGGTCAGAGCACTGATGCCGCAGTCCTGCAACTGTTCGGCCAGGCTGACGATGATCTTGTGGTCGGCATCCCAGCCCAAACGGGTTTTTACGGTGACGGGAATCTTCACCGCATCGACTACCGAACGGGTGATTTCGAGCATCAACGGAATGTTCTGAAGCATGCCCGCTCCTGCTCCCTTACCAGCCACTCGCTTCACGGGACAGCCGAAGTTCAGGTCCAAGATGTCGGGGCGCGCCTGCTCTACTATTTTGGCGGCTTCGACCATCGTTGCCGTGTCGCGTCCATATATCTGTATGGCTACGGGGCGTTCTTCGTCGCTGATGTTCAGTTTCTGTTCCGTTTTGCTGACGGAGCGTATCAGCGCGTCGGCCGATACGAATTCGGTGTACACCATGTCGGCACCGAAGCGTTTGCACATCAGTCGGAAAGCGGGGTCGGTAACGTCCTCCATTGGGGCGAGGAGTACAGGGCGTTCGCCCAAGTCTATGTTGGCTATCTTCATATTCTGTTGCGTTTTGGGTGCAAAAGTACGGAAAAAAGAGTGCTTCGCTGCAAAAAAGAGTTATCTTTGTGTGTGATTATCATATTAATGGGAGACTGGATATGGCAACAATGGGATTGGAGGCGCAGAAACTGATGTTAATGCGTGAAATTATCAACAGTGACGATAAGACCTTCTTGCAGGAAATGAGCAATGCCTGTAAGGAGATAAAGAAACGTCTGGCCAAAGTCGCAGATACAACAAAGGACGAAAAGGCCGGTAATAAAGAACTTGTTCTCCACGAGCTGAAGGAAGCCATCTTGGAGTTGAATGATTACAAGGCCGGCAAGATTCAGGCGCGTCCTGCCGAAGAGTTGGTTAAAGAACTGCTAATGGAAGAGGAAGCATGATAGAGATTAAGACGATTCCTCCTTTTGACCGCGCACTGAAGAAGTTGCAGAAAAGATATAAATCGATAGTTGCTGACTATCTGACCTTGCTCGAAGAATTGAGACAAAATCCTTTTGCAGGAACAGATTTAGGTAAGGGTGTGCGCAAAGTACGCATGGCAATCTCGGCAAAAGGCAAAGGGAAAAGCCATGGCGCACGTGTTATAACTTATACAGAAGCCATTGTAAAGATAGACGAAGGAACCTTGATTCTATTTTACATTTACGATAAGGCTGATAAAGAAAGCATTTCCGAGAGCGAAATACGTGATTTACTGGAATACATCAAATAATAACAATGGAACTGAAAGACTTTGAAATAATGGCCCCTGTCGGCTCGCGCGAGTCGCTGGCCGCCGCCATACAGGCCGGAGCAGACTCCATCTACTTCGGCATCGAGAACCTGAACATGCGTGCCCGTTCGGCCAACACGTTTACCATCGACGACCTGCGCGAGATAGCCCGCACGTGCGACGAGCACGGTATGAAGAGCTACCTCACCGTCAACACCATCATTTACGACCAGGACATCCCCCTGATGCGCACCATTGTGCGTGCCGCTAAGGATGCCGGTATATCGGCCATTATTGCTGCCGACGTAGCCGTGATGACCTACGCCCGCGAGATAGGGCAGGAGGTACACCTCAGTACGCAGCTCAACATCAGCAACGTCGAGGCTTTGCGCTTCTATGCCCAGTTTGCCGATGTAGTGGTGCTGGCACGCGAGCTCAACTTGGATCAGGTGGCCGAAATCTACCGTCATATCTGCGAGGAGAATATCTGTGGCCCGTCGGGTCAGCGCATCCGCATTGAGATGTTCTGTCACGGTGCTCTGTGTATGGCCGTCAGCGGTAAGTGCTACCTCTCGCTTCACCAGATGAACAACTCTGCCAACCGCGGTGCCTGCATGCAGGTGTGCCGCCGCTCCTACATCGTGCGCGACAAGGAGACCGACGCCGAACTGGAGATTGACAACCAGTACATCATGTCGCCCAAGGACCTGAAGACCATTCACTTCATGAACAAGATGATGGATGCCGGTGTGCGGGTGTTCAAGATAGAAGGCCGTGCCCGTGGCCCCGAGTACGTGCGTACCGTAGTTGAGTGCTATAAGGAAGCCATCCGTGCCTATCTGGACAACACATTTACCGACGAAAAGATTGAAGAATGGAACCGCCGCCTGGCAACTGTCTTCAACCGCGGCTTCTGGGACGGCTACTACCTGGGCCAGCGTCTGGGCGAATGGACGAAGAACTACGGTTCGGCAGCTACGGAGCGCAAGATATACGTGGGCAAAGGCATCCGCTACTTCTCGAATATCGGCGTAGCCGAGTTCTTAGTCGAGGCTGCCGAAATCAGTGTGGGCGACAAACTGCTTATCACCGGACCTACCACCGGAGCCGAGTACGTCACATTGGAGGAAGCACGCGTTGACCTGAAACCCGTGCAGACTGTCCATAAGGGCGAGCATTTCTCCATGAAGTCCGTCAAGATACGTCCCAGTGACAAGCTCTACAAGTTAGTGACCATCGAGGAATTGAAACGTTTCAAGGGACTGGATGTGGAGAAGCAACGAGGATAATAACAACGGTAAATGATTAATGGTAAGTGATAAATTGTTGTGCAGATTGATATTGACCATTAATCATTCACCATTAATCATTATTTTATGGCAGAAAAATACATCTACGAGCTGGAAATGAAGGTGCGCGACTACGAGTGCGACCTGCAGGGCATTGTGAACAATGCCAACTACCAGCACTATCTGGAACATACGCGCCACGAGTTTCTTACCTCCGTAGGCGTCAGCTTTGCTGCCCTTCACGAGCAGGGAATCGACCCTGTGGTGGCACGTATCAGCATGGCTTTCAAGACTCCGCTGCGCAGCGGCGACGAGTTCGTGTCGAAGCTCTACATGAAGAAAGAAGGCATCAAGTACGTCTTCTATCAGGACATCTTCCGCAAGAGCGACGGTAAAGTGTCGCTGAAAGGAGTGGTAGAGACTGTCTGCGTGGTAAACGGACGGTTGAGCGACAGCGAACTGTTCGACCGCATATTTGCGTCTTATATTTAGGGACAAGGGGACGAGTTGACAAGTTGACGAGTTGACAAGGGGAGGAAGAGTTAACAAGGGGACGAGTTAACGAGGCCACAAGGAAAGGCAAACAGCGTACTTATGTTCTTTCCAACTTGTTAACTCGATTACTCGTGAGCTTGTCAACTCATTAACTCATCCCCTCTCGTCAACTCGTCAACTTGTCAACTTGTCAACTCGTATCTAATATTTATTACTATGAATACCGACGAACGAATCTGTAGCATCGCCCTGACCCTCTGTCCGGGCATCGGACATATTGGTGCCAAACGCTTGATTGATACCGCAGGCAGCGCAGCCGAAGTATTCCGTCTCCGTAAAGAACTGCCTAAACGCTTTCCGGGCATCATTCACGCCTCTGCTGTGGCGGCGCTCGACTGTCCCGAAGCCTTCAGCCGGGCAGAAGCAGAGATGGAGTGGGCCGAAAAGAACCGTATCAGTTGTCTGACGCTGGGCGACGAACGCTATCCGTCGCGTCTGCGCGAGTGCGAGGATGCGCCGGCCGTGCTGTTCTTCAAGGGCAATGCCGACCTGAACCGTTTGCGAGTGGTCAGCATGGTGGGTACACGCCACGCCACCGAGTATGGCAAGCAGTTCTGCACCGAGTTCCTGCACGATCTTTCCGAACTTTGTTCCGATGTACTGATTGTCAGCGGACTGGCTTATGGCATCGACATACATGCCCATCGCGGTGCGCTGGTAAACGGCCTTTCCACCGTAGCCGTACTGGCTCATGGGCTGGACCGCATTTATCCGGCCGTTCATCGCAAGACGGCGGTCGATATGCTGGCCGAAGGCGGGCTACTGACCGAATTCCTGACCGATACCAACCCCGACCGTCATAACTTTGTCAGCCGCAACCGCATTGTGGCGGGCATGAGTGATGCCGTCATTGTGGTAGAATCGGCAGCCAAAGGCGGTTCGCTGATTACGGCGGAACTGGCCGAGGGATACCATCGCGACTGTTTTGCCTTGCCCGGACGTGCCACGGACGAGTATTCGCGCGGTTGCAACCGGCTGATCCGCGACAACAAGGCAGCCCTGATCAACGATGCTGCCGACTTTGTGAAAGCCATGAACTGGGGACGGAGCACCGACCGCAGCAGCCGGATGGCGTCGGGCGTACAGCGCAGCCTTTTCCCCGAACTGACCGAGGAAGAAGCACGTGTCGTCAAGATTCTGAGTCGCAACGACCTGCACATCAATACGTTGGTGGTCGAAGCCAACATCCCGGTGAACCGCATGAGCGCCCTTTTGTTCGAACTCGAAATGAAGGGCATGGTCAAAGCGCTGGTAGGCGGAGTCTATCACTTGCTGGCATAGTCGTCGGCTTGCATCAGCCAGATGTTCCATACGCCGGGCGTAAGTACCTTTTCGGCCGACTGGCAAGCGGTGCCGTTCACGCTCATGCCTGTATATCCGTCGGGCAGGCAGAAGCACGCTTCCGTGCCTTGGGGAACTTCCAGCACGATGTCGCACCGGCGGCTGTCCTTGTCGAGCGACAGTCGTATTTCTCTTTTCCCGCTCAGGGGTACAACGGCCCGTATCTGGTTCAGGTGTGCGGGATGCGGACTGACGCGGAAACGGCGGAAAGCGGGAGCCGTCGGTTCAATTCCGGCTATATACTGGCTCATGACGGTCAGCGGGCCGCCGCTCCAGGCATGGTTGTAAGTGCCGCCGCCGAAACCTTCCGAGCCGATTCCCCATCCTTCCCACAAGGTAGTCAGCGGGCTGTCTGTCATGGCGCGGTAGCGCAGTTTCATCCGGTTGAGGGCATCCTGGTGGTAGCCCATCAGGCAGAGGGCTTGCAGGACGTATTTCTCCATATACGGGCTGGCGTGATATTGTTGGCCGAAGAAGGGGCGCAGTGCCGGATAGAGCGTGTCGGGCAGTGTACCCGAAACCACGGCAAGGGCTTGCGGGCGGTCGTCGGGCAGACCTTTGTGCGAGGGTGATACGTAGTAGCTTCCGTTCCAGTATTTTTGGTGGAAGGCGGTACGTGCACGGTCGGCTGTAGCCTGTGCCCAGTCGGCTTCGGCGGTGTCGCCGGTCAGGCGTGCCATGCGTTCGTAGCCTTGCAGGGCGATGATGTACCATTGACTGAACAGCAGTTCCATGTCTTTGTTCTCGCCCCAGTCGCCCCAGGTCCATCCTCCTTTGCGGGGAATAGCCAGTCCCTGGGCGTCGGTCTTCCATACGTGGATGTATTTCTTTACGTTGGGATATACGTAGCCGATGGTGGCGCTGTCGGCCGTACCCATGTAGTACGTCCAGAAGCCGTAGTAGCCTACGCTGGCCAGCATCTGCATGGGCAGTTCCGAGTCGTAGTTTCCGGCAGGTACAGGGGCGAAGATGGTGCTGTCGGCACGTTGCCAGTCCATCAGTTCGCGGATGCCTTTGCGGGTCAGCAGGTGGGCTTTCTCGTCGAGGGCGTAGAAGGCTTCGCCCAGTTCGTTCACCACGTCGCCCCACCACTGGGCACGTTCGCGGTCGGGGCAGTCCATGTAGGTGTCGCGCATGGTGATGTACAGGGTTCGCTGCGACTTCTCCCACAGGCGGTTCAGAGCAGGGTCGTCGCAATGGAAACTTCCGGCAAAGTAGGTGTCGTAGCCCGTTTCGCGGTACATCAGGTCGAGGACTTCGGCATCCTTGGGCACCTGATAGACAACGTAGTGGCCGTTCATCCAGCCAAGGCATTCAAAGTCTTGTTCGCCCTGTCGGGTGGTGTATTCGGCAAAGACGTTGTTGGCCGATCCGCCGGTGTAGTTGTCGGTGCGGATGCGTACTTTCCGGTCTTTGTCGGCGCGCAGCCGTATGTAGGGGGTGATTTGCGCGTTGTAGGGCAGGTAGGCGTGGAGGATGGTGTCGTTTATCCTTTCCGTGCGTTCGTAAGGTTTCAGGCCGTAGTCTTTCCATTGGGGGATGGGGCGTGGTTGCAGCTTGTTCCATCCGGCTGCTGCCAGGTCGGTGAGGCGTGCGTCGGGCCACTGGCTGTCGTCGAAGTCGGGACGGGTGAAGTCGATGTCCTTTCCGGCGTCGAAGCCGATGTTCGACTCGGGCAGGCGGTAGTTGGGCTGTTCGCCTTCGGGCTGGTAGAAGGCGGGATGGGCGATGCTCTTCCACGGCTTGCGGAAGCGGATGTCTTTTCCGTCGACGTTCAGGGCGAAGGTCATGCCGGGAGTGGGCGAGTTGCGGTGGCTGAAGCCGTCTTTACCGAAGTACCACACCAGCAGGGCGATGGTGTTCTGGCCTTTCTTCAGGGCGGGCAGCGAGCCGATGGTGTCGCAATAGGTGTCGTTGGGGTTGGGGCCGCGTTTCAGGCCGCCTTCGCGCACTTGCAGTTCGCCGTTCACCCACAGCCAGTATTTGCTGTCGGCAGCTATGTGCAGGCTGACGTTGCGGGGTTGCCGCTTCAGGTTGACGGTGTTGCGGAAGCAGTACCACGAGCCGGGTTCTATCTTGTCCGGCGGGCAGTCGGGACTGATGACCTGTGCGACGGCGGTGTACGTGCCGATGCACAGCAGGATGAGTGTGTACAGCAGTTGTTTCATATTATTGGGTTCTGTTTATGTGTGTGTCAGGGTATAGGCAAAAAAAAAGGAGTACCGCTGTACTCCAACCTTTGTTAACCTTAAATCTAATACTATGAAAAACACGTTGCAAAGGTACGGACTTTGGCGAAATCTGCAAATTCTGTAAGCAAAAAGCCGTTTTTTATAACATGCTTTAATATCGTTACAGGTTCTTTTACATCTTTCGCCCGGTTTTGTGTCCTGTCTGTTGCCACTGTTCTTCTTTTTACTCCTCCGTCCGCGTGTAGGCTTCAATCTCGCGGATGGCATCTTTAGCCTTGCGGCGCACTTTGTTGAGGTGTATCAGACCCATGATGGCTCCGACCACGAATCCGACGCCTCCTCCGATGCAGATGGTTTCTCCTCCTTCCTTGGGATAGCTTTCAACGAGGAACCAGACTATCCACAGCGCGGCGAAGGGCAGGCCGAAGTACAGCCATTTCAGCCCCAGGCGGTTCATGCGTATCAGGGCCTGGCTGATGTTTATCAGGTTGCCGGTCGATATTTCTTTGGGGTTTATTCCTTTGTGGCTGTATACCTGATAAATGCAGGCAACGATCAGAAAGAGGGAGGTCACGACGCAGAACAGCCACGAATAGCCCGTCGAGATGAAGAACAGGTTGCAATAAATCAGTGCAAAGGGGACTAGTATGTACATGGAGCGGATTTTCCGTTTGATGTAACCAAGTTTTTCCCGGATCGATTGCATGATTATCTTTTCGTTGACGATGGTTTCTTTCGCCAGTTTCTCTTTCAACAGTCTGATTTGCTGTTTCATTTCTTCCAGTTCGAAGTTATCTTGATGCTTTTCCATACTGATGCGTTTTTAGTGATTCGACATTTTTTTCAACTCCTCTTTGATGCGATACAGGCGCACGGACACGTTTTTGGTCGAGATACCTACAATGGCTCCTATCTCTTCGTAGCTCATGTTCTCCAGCCACAGCAGGACGATGGCGCGGTCGAAGGGCTTTAGCTTGTGGATGCGGTCGTAGAGCTGGCGGATTTGCCGGGAGTCTTCGTCGTTGTCCTTAAACAGGTTGATGTCCATCGTTAGTGGGAGGGTGGCCCGCTTCTGCTTTTTCCGTTCGCAGGAGATGCAGGTGTTGAAGCTCACTCTCCATATCCAGGTGTCGATGCTGCTTTGGTTCCGGAAGGAGGGATACCCTTTCCAGAGGTTGATGAGTACTTCCTGAAACAGGTCGCTGACTTCATCGGAATCGTTCGAGAACATAAAGCACACCGTGTAGATGGTGCTTTTGTGTTCCTTGATCATTTGCGCAAATGTGGTGTCCAATGTTTCCATATCGAATTCTGATTTGTTTTTGTCCGTTAGACGCAGGTGTTGCCGGAAAAACTACACGAATATAGTGTTTTTTTTATTCATACTTGCACGGTTTGCGAGCAACACTTGCATCGCTCCTGAGAGACGCTTGTACGGCTCGCGAGCAACACTTGCACGGCTCGCGAGCAATACTTGAGTGTGTGTCGAAGCTTAGTTATAGTATCTGATTCCCCTCCTTCAGGAAGGAGGGGTGCCCAACGGGCGGGGTGGTAGGCTTTACGACACTCTGTATATTAATACTTTATGCTTTCACCTACCACCTCCCCCTTCGGGTACTCCTCCTTCCTGAAGGAGGAGAGTTTCAGATACTTTTATTTCGACACATTCTCAGGCAATACTTGGCAGGTTTGTGAGTCATACTCGTGGGCTTTGTGGGCAGAATCCGGCGGCATTACTTGCGATAGGCGGCGGGATTGCTTGTTGTTTGGCCGGGCATTGCTTGTTGCGGTGGCTAACTATGGATGTTACGCGGCTAAAGTGGGTAGTTAGGAATGAAAAGTGCCACTTTGTGGGTGAAGGATGGATACGCGGACTACACTGATGAGGCGGATTTACACGGATGAAGAGTGGGAAAGAGGAAAATTGCCTTCACGCCTTCACTTAGCTTTCAGGATCTTGGCTGTCAGGTAGATAGGATGAAACATCCGGTTTCACGGAAGTTTCACCTCTTGCTTTCACCTTTCCGGATTTTTCTATTTTTTCGGGATTTAAGCCTGTTCGATGGGTATTTGTTAATCTATTGATAAACAAGGTGATGCGATGAAGGATGTAACGTACATGCAAGTTTATGTAACGTACGTGCAAGTTTGATGTAACATTTGTGTAACTTTTGCAATCCGTTGCAAGGGTGAAACCTGAATTTTTAACACTCGATGTTACGCCATCGAAGGTATTTGATACAAATTGTTTTGGGTGTGTAGTCGATAAGTCGGATATTTGCATACAGACCTTATACGTACAAACGAATATGAATACAATCGAAAAAACACACCCGGGCATGTCGCGTAAAAGCCTGCCCGTTCTGTTTGCCGCCCTGTGCGTGCTGCTGTGCCTGAGCGGCTGCCGCCCCAAGCCCTATCCATCGCTGCTGCTTGCGGCGGACAGTCTGGCGTCCGTGCTGCCGGATAGTGCCTGTGCCCTGCTTGCCTCCTATGCTGCCGACACGGCGGACGAACCTCTGTACGTCCGCATGTACTACCGCCTGCTTTGCATCAAGGCGAAGGACAAGGCCTACATCGTGCATACGTCGGACAGCGCCATCCTGCCCGTAGTGGCCTACTACGAGCAGCACAAACGCCTTCCCCACCTGCCCGAAGCCTATTACTATGCCGGCCGCGTGTATCGCGACTTGGGCGATGCGCCACAGGCGTTGGCTTATTTTCAGCGGGCACTCGACGCGATGCGCGAGGATAAGGATCGGGTGGATATGACGGTGAAAAAGCTGGTCCTTTCGCAGATGGGGACGTTGTTCAAAGGGCAGGACCTTGATCTTGAAGCATTGGATGCGTACAGGCAAAGCTTGCAATGTTCGGAACTTATGGGAGACAGCGTGGGCATGATATATAGTAACAGGGACATAGGCCATACTTTTGTGCTTTTGGAGCAGCGGGATAGTGCTTTATATTATTATCAGTGTGCCTATCAGTTAAGTCTTTTGTTGGGAAAGAAACAGTTAGGAAATGGGGTACAGGCTTTGATGACCCGTCTTTATATGCAAAAAGAAAATTATGAAGCGGCTCATCGTTCGTTGCAAATCGCTTTGCAGGATGTTTCAAAAAATAGCCGGAGTGGAACTTATAGCATTGCAGCCCGATATTATTATGAAGTTGGGCAGATAGATTCTGCAGTATGGTACATGGAGCAATTGCAAGATGTCGGAAATTTGTATACTAAAGAAGAAGCAGCTCGGGGCTTAGCTGAAATCACGTTGGCTGAAGGAAAAACGGTCTCTGCTGCTCAATATCTTTATCAGGCATTATTGCTGGGCGATTCCATCCATAAGTTGACTAAAACAGATGAAGTCCGCAACGCTCATTCACATTACAATTACCAGCTCCGTGAACAGGAAAACCAGCGTTTGAAGCTTCAGAACCTGCGTCAACGTCAGACGAATGTCGCCATCTTGGTGGTGTTTGTTCTGTTTGCGTGTGGCGGTACGCTCTATTATCTGCATCGGCGCAAGGTCATGCGCCTGCGTCTGCAGGTGGCCGAGCAGTTGCAGGCCGAGGCCTATCGCAACAGTGTTCAGTACCAGGAAGATACGCGCCGGCGCATCAGCCATCTGGAAGAACAGTTGCAGTCGGCTTCCCATCAGCTGATCGACAGCGAAAGCCGTTGCCGGCAACTGACTGACGAAAAACAGCTGCTGGCACACACCTTGCGCTGTCTGGAAGAGGAAGAGCAGCGCCGCCGTCTGATGAAACAACGCTTTTCCGCTTCGGATGTCTGCCTGCTTTTCCGCAAGAAGGAAACGACAGCCGCGTCCGTCACCGAAGACGACTGGCAGCAGCTAGAGACCGAGGCCGACCAGTTGCTTGACGGCTTCTTGCGCAAACTGACGACAGGCCCTGTGCGTGTCAGCCGCCAGGAGCTCCGCGTCAGCCTGCTGATACGTGCCGACTTCTCCATCAAGTCGATAGCCGCTTTCCTCCATCTGACTCCTACGGCCGTGACCAGCATCCGCCGTCGCCTCAGTGTGAAGTTCTCGTTGCCCGAGTCTTCTCCGCAGGCGTGGGACGAGTTTGTGAGGTCGCTGTAGGCTGTTTGACGGCTGTTTGCACACTGCGAAGCAAAATGCACGTTTTTGCACGCTCATTTTCTTGGCTGTATGGAGGCTTTTGCAGACTTTTGGAGTATAAACTATAAACCGAAAATAATACACATGAAACATTTTCTTATTTTATTGAGAGGAGCGTTATTGCCGAATCGTTGCCTGTTGGGCGTTTTATTGGCATTTTTAATGGTAGGATGCACCGAAAAGCGGAGCGAAGGTCAGGAGGAGATTACCTCCATTGTTATAGATTGGGATAATATCTCGGATAACCTGGATTATTCTTCGTGGGTGGAAGACAGTGTACTGGTGGTACCTTTAGAAACGAGAGAGGATTGTCTGATAGGTACCATATCCAATCTGATTTATCAGAACCACCGGATTTACGTCGTTGACAACATGAGTAATGCAGTGTATGTGTTCGACGAAACAGGACGTTTGCAGTCCAAAGTCTGTTCTGTAGGAAACGGACCGAAGGAATATCTGGGAATAACAGCTTTTGCCGTTCAGGAAAGCCGTATGTTCATTTACGACAAAATGAAAGGGAAAATCATGGTTTATGACGAAAACGGCCAGTTTATATATTCGAAAGATGCTTCCAGGATTTGGGGCATGGATATGTTTATTCAGGGGAAAGATATTTATATTGTAAATGTTGGTAGTATCAGTGATATGGGGTATTATTCCCTATATAAGCTTCCTGTAGCTGAGGGAAATGATGAGGTGGAAGCTTTTCTGCCTTTCGATGATCCTGGAAATACTGGCTGGGGAATTGACAGATACACCAGTGCTTCCGCCGATGAAGCCATGTTTACCATTTGGCCTTTTGATGTTCTATACGGTGTAAAAGAAGGGGAAGTGGGTGCTGTCTATAAAGTGGATTTCGGAGACAGACGGTTGCCCGAGCAATACATCAAAGCCGATGGAGCGACTGCCTTGAAAACGGCCATACGCGATAACTATATCACAGGAATAGAATGGATGGTACAATCAGAGAAGCGTCTCCTCTTTTCATATTCAGATGCAAAAGGTAAGATGATAAGCATTTACGACAGGGAAACCGGTAAAGTGAATACGACACATGAGCTGTATAACAAATATCTGGGAGGATTGGCTTGTTCGCCCCGTCAGCTATACATGCAGGACGGATATATGATATCGTATCGTGCGATGGATGCATGGTGTTTGGAGGGCGAACTTGCAGATTGGAATTATGACGAACGCGATTTCCATTCCGAATATGTACGCAGCATGTTCAAGAAGTTCCGCCAGATGGACGAGGAATCCAATCCGGTTGTTATTATTCAGAAGTTGAAGGAATAACGTGCTGACGTAATAGGTCTCTTATTTGTATTTTGTTTTAAATTCCTTTTTGATAGGTTTTACTTAAAAGAATAGTATCTTTATGTCCTACAGATTTGTTTTACTTTTGACTGCTTTATGTTTCATCTCCTGTCAAGGGCCGAAGCAAAAGCCGGTTGTTCAGGATGACAGAGCAAAGTGATAGCGGTTATGAAGAGACTCATAGGAAACGGACTTTTTAAAGTGTGGACTCAATAAAGAAATATTGTTCAGTTTGGGTATATTTTTTCCCCAGTTAGAAAAATATTTTTCTCTAACTGGGCAGTAATTTTTTCCTAACTGGGAAAAAATCGGGGCCTTTTCCGTGCTTACAGGGCGGCTGATTTTCTGGCCCGCAGTATCTCTCTTTTTCCTCCCGGAGGGCCGGGCAGACGCTCTACTGTGAATCCGATGGATTGCAACAGACGGCGGACTACCCCCTTGGCGCAGTAAGTAGTGAGGATGCCGTCGGGACTCATGGCGGCAAAGAGGCGGCGAAAGACGGACTCGTCCCACATTTCCGGCTGCTTTTCGGGCGCAAAGGCATCGAAATAGACTACGTCGTAGCCCGCAGCGGGAAGGACAGCGGCGGGGTTCGCTACGTCGATTTGCGTTTTCCGGAGGGTGAACCAGGGAGTGACCTCGACATCTGTTTCCCAAGGGGCGGCATGCAGCTCCCGAAACAGCGGATTGTCGCTGTAGTGCAGGGTGTCCACCTCCTCCCAGGCAAGGGGATAAAGCTCAATGCCCGTGTAGTGCACCTTTTTTTGCGTTTTCCCGGCGTTTTCGAGCGTCAGCAGGGCATTGAGCCCCGTGCCGAAGCCTACCTCTAAAACATGCGGAAAAACGGCGGCAGTGGCATTGAGACCCATGTCGATGAATATGTGTTGCGATTCGGTGTGCGCCCCTTTCACCGAGTGGTAGTGTTCGTTCAGTTCGGGGACGAACAGCGTGGCGCTTCCGTCGGCAGTCTGTTCAATGATTCTTTGCATTTAAGTTTTTGAGTTTCTAAGTTTTTAAGTTTCTGAGTTTCTGTGTTTTTGAGTTTCTAAGTTCTTTCCTCCTCGTTCCCTCGTCAACTTGTCCCCTTGTCTCCTTGTCAACTCGTCAACTAACCAATAACCGTCAGAGCCTCCTGCAATGCCCAAAGCATGGCCATGTAGCGGAGCAGCTTGCCAATGAACATCGAAACGGTGGTCAGCATCAGGTTGCTGCGCATGAAGCCCAGGGCGATGGCAATGGCTTCGCCCACAAAAGGCAGGAAGGCAAAAAAAGCCATCAGGGCACCCTTGCCTTGCAGGAAGTGTTGCATGCGGTCTATCTTCTCTTTCTTCACTTTGAAGTATTTCTCAATCCAGTCGATGCGTCCCAGGCGTCCCATGTAGTAACACGTCATGCCGCCTACCGTATTGCCCAAGGCGGCCGACAGTACGCAGACAGCAGGACTGAGCCCGACGTTGACCAGCGCCACCAGCACCAATTCGGAACTGAAGGGAATGATGCTGCCGGCCAGCAGGGCCGAAATGAACAGTCCGACATAGCCCCAGTCGATGAGCAGCTGTATCAGTGTGTCTATAAAAGCGTCCATACGTTGAAGATGAATAACAGGAATAACAATACGAGCGAACAGATGAAGAAGATGTTGGAGCTGCGGCTGTGGGTCAGGGCAAACAGATGACCTGCCAGAATGCTGGTACCAATCAGCAGCAACGACAGCAGATGGACGCACTGCGACGGCTGTAGTACGATGTACACGAAAGTGCAGAAACACAGCAACAGCAGGAAGTTCAGGTAACTGCGGGTACGTATTTTGTCCTCGTAGCCCATAGCCAGGCAATGTCCTGCACTGACGGCGAAGAGGATGAACAGATAGCCAACCGTAGCCAGCTCCCAGGGCTGGAAGTCGAAACGGATGGGTTGAAAGGTGGCCAGTTCCTGAAACGGACGGTAGAACAACGGCATGTCCCCGTGATAGAACGCATGGCCCAGCAGAAACCAGTAGGGCAGACTCCAGCCGACGAGCGATGCGAAAAAGCTTTTAAGATGGAGCGAGCGGAAATTACGGGCACCTATCCAGAAGACAGGAGCAAACAGAGTGAGTTGTGGCCACAACAGGCTTCCGAGTCCGATGAAGACAAAGCAATGGAACAGGTCGGCCGAGGCGTGAGGCTTCTGATAGCTGCGGAACAGGAAAAACAGAGCTATCAGGAACAGGACGGCAGCCACGTCGCCCGCATAAAGCAGGTGCATGCTGGGACAGGCGGATATAAGCAGGATGTAGAGGGTAGTCTGCACCGAAGCACGCAGGCGGATGATGGCAAACGTGTTGTTCAGCTCGATGAGGAAATATCCGATGACGGCATACAGCAGGAAACTGGACAGGCGGTCGGCCCATACAGGCAGGTCGAAGTGTCCGAAAGTGCTCCATAAGGAAGCGATGCTTCTTCCGGTACTGTCTTCGGGGAGCAGCAGGGCAGCCAGCGCCCAGCAGAAGAGAGAAATAAAAATGGCGACAGGAAGCGTGAAATGGCCTGCCGTCACTTTGTTTTGGAATCTTCGGTTGTACATAAAAGGGCGACGGAGGAATGAGAATGAATGGGTTTACTTTGTTATTCAGCGTGAGGGGGTGTCAGAACAAAGGTATCTGAAGAGGCTGTGTCAAAACTATGTAATGGTATCTGACTCCCCTCCTTCTGGAAGGAGGGGTGCCCAGCGGGCGGGGTGGTAGGCCTTTCGGCATTCTGTATATCAATACTTTATGTTTTTACCTACCACCTCCCCCTTCGGGTACTCCTCCTTCTGGAAGGAGGAGAATTTCAGATACTTTTGTTTTGACACATCCTCCAGATACTATCACTAAGTTTCAACAACCCTGATAAGTTTATAAGTCGAACCCAATGTCGCGGCGGAAGTATTTGCCTTCGAAGCTCAGCATGTCGGCTACTTTATAGCTCTTTTCCAAAGCTTCTTCCTTGGTCTCACCGTATGAGCATACGGCAATGACACGTCCGCCGTTGGTAACGACACGTCCGTCTTTCATCGCTGTGCCGGCGTGGAACAGGATGCTGTCGGTCGTCTCTACCAGGTTAAAGCCGGTGATGGGCAGTCCCTTCTTGTACTCGCCGGGGTAACCGCCGCTGACCAGCATGACGCAGGCTGCCGTACGCGGATCGAAGATCATGGATTTCGTATTGAGGTTGACGTTGTACACTCCTTCGAACAGGTCTACGATGTCGCTTTGCAGACGCAGCATGACGCTTTCGGTTTCAGGGTCGCCCATGCGCACGTTGTATTCGATAACCATCGGTTCGCCCTGTACGTTGATCAGTCCCAGGAACAGGAAGCCTTTGTAGAGGATACCCTCTTCGCGCAGACCGTTGATAGTGGGCTCGATGATGCGTTCGCGTACCTTCTCCATGAATTCGTCGTTGGCAAACGGAACAGGAGTCACACTACCCATACCGCCGGTATTCAGGCCTTTGTCGCCTTCGCCGATGCGTTTGTAGTCCTTGGCTACGGGCAACACTTTGTAGTGCTCGCTATCGGTCAGGACGAATACGGAGCATTCGATACCGCTCAGGAACTCTTCGATGACTACCGTAGCACTGGCGTTTCCGAACATGCCGTCGAGCATTTCCTTCAGTTCTTTCTGGGCTTCTTCCAGGGTGGGGAGAATCAGTACGCCCTTACCTGCACAGAGGCCGTCGGCCTTCAGCACGTAGGGAGCGGAAAGTGTCTCCAGGAAGGCGAGACCTTCGTTCAGTGTTTCGGCCGTCACGCTTTTGTAGCGGGCGGTAGGGATGTTATAGCGCTTCATGAACTCTTTGGCAAACTCTTTGCTGCCTTCCAGTTGCGCGCCTTTGGCAGAGGGGCCGATAATGGCAATGTTCTGTGTGGTAATGTCATTCTTGAAGTAGTCGAAGATGCCTTGTACCAGCGGGTCTTCGGGACCAACGACAATCATGTCGATGGCACGTTCCAGTGCAAAAACCTTGAGGGCAGCAAAATCCGTAGCTTTGATGTCTACGTTTTCGCCTACCTGTGAGGTGCCGGCATTGCCGGGAGCGATGTACAGTTTCTCAACTTTCGGACTTTGGGCTATCTTCCAAGCCAAAGCGTGTTCGCGGCCACCAGAGCCTAATAGTAATACTTTCATCTTTCTTTATTGTTTTGAATTTCAGTTCTTTGTAAAGTGGGAATATTCCCGTTGTGGTTTATTTCTTTTTCAGGTAATCGTCGAAGTAGCGGGTAATCTTTTCGTGCAGATGTACGCGGTCGCGTCCCAACACGTTGTGGTCGTGTGTGGGATAGATGAACAGGTCGGGATAGGTACGTGCATCCACACAGGCCTTCATGAACGACAGAGTGTGCTGAGGCACACAGGTGCGGTCGTGGTCGTCGTGGATGATGAGCAGGTGTCCTTTCAGCTGTCCGGCCAGGTTCTTCAGGTCGCACTGTTTGTAACCCTCCGGATTGGCCTGCGGCGTGTCCATATAGCGTTCGCCGTACATCACTTCGTAGAATTTCCAGTCGATGACCGGTCCGCCGGCTACGCCTACCTTGAAGATTTCGGGGTAGCGGAGCATCAGGGCGGTAGTCATGTGTCCGCCAAAGCTCCAGCCGTGTACACCGATGCGGTCGGCGTCAACATAAGGCAGCGATTGGAGGAATTCGGCACCTTTCACCTGATCTTTACCTTCTTCGATACCCAGGTGACGGAAAGTGCAGTTTTCGAACTCCAGACCACGGTTGCTGCTGCCACGGTTGTCGAGGGTGAGCATGATATAACCTCTGTTGGCCATATAGATGTCCCAGCCGCGGGCGGCATAGTTCCAGTTGTTTACGAGCATCTGGGCGTGCGGGCCTCCGTATACGTAAATGATAGCGGGATATTTCTTGGCAGGATCGAAGTCGGCCGGCTTGATGAGACGGTAGTACAGGTCAGTCTTGCCGTCGGCAGCTTTCAGCGTACCTACTTCTACGCGGGGCATGATGAAACCTTCGAAGGGATCCTTAGCCGTGAGCAGGCGTACGGTCTCCTTGCCGTTGGCTGTCGAAGCGATGTCGATGATGCGCGGCACGTCGGGAGCCGACCAGTTGTCGAGCAGGTATGTACCCGATGCGGAGAGTTGTGCATTGTGTACGCCCTGTCCGTTGTCCAGCAGTGTTATCTTGCCATTGTTCACGTTCACCTTGTACACATTGCTCTGCAAAGGAGATTCCTTGGTAGCTGTGATGATGACTTCTTTCTTCTTGGCGTTGAAACCCAGAATGCCTTGTACCAGCCATTCACCTTGCGTCAGTTGCACGCCTGCGGCTTCTTTGACGTTCTTTCCGCTGCCAACTTTCTGTACCAGGCTCCACATCTTTTCGATGGCTTCGGCGTCGAGTTTCTGGGGTTGGTTGGCTGAAAGTTTAGCTAAGTCGTACACGTACAGATGGTTATAGCCGTCGCGCTGACTCTGATAGATGAACTTGTTGCTGTCCCATGGCAGGAAGACGATAGGAGTTTGCGGCTCCACATATTTGGGATGCGTCTCTTCGATGAGCGTCTGCATCAGTTCGCCTGTCTCGGCATTATACTGACACAGCTTGGAGTGATTCTGGTCGCGGTTCACTTCGATGAGGAAAAGACTCTTCTCGTCGGGTGCCCACGAAATGTTGGTGAAATAACGGTCCGTCGGGTCGCCTGTATTCAGATAGACAGTCTTCTGTGTGGCAGGGTTGTAGATACCTACGCTGACCTTGTGGCTGGTCATGCCGGCCATCGGGTAGCGGATATTCTCTACGGTGCCGATGCGGGCGGTGACGTCGACCAACGGATATTGGGTCACCATCGACTCGTCCATGCGATAGAAGGCAAGCAGGTTGCCCGTAGGACTCCAGAAGGTACCTTTGCTGATGCCGAATTCGTTGCGGTGAACCGATTGTCCGCAGACGATGCCTTCGGGCTCATTGGTTACGGCGTGGTTGTCCACGTAGAGGTTGTTGCCTACGGTGTAGGCGATGTGTCCGCCTTCGGCAGTGAAGTCGATATTGGCTCCTTTCTGTTCTGCGGCTTGGGGATAGGCTTTTACAATCTCGTTTTTCTCGAAGTCGTATACAATGTAACCTTTTGCGCTCTTGATAAGCATATAAGGTTTGTCGGCCCAGGGGAACTGGGTATTGTAGAAGTGTTGCAGGCTGCCGTAATTTTTTTTGCTATCAGTTCCGGCCTGTGCGCTGAGCACTTCGTTTACCTTTGCCCGGGTGGCAATCAGGGTCTCCTTACCGTTCTTTGGGTCGACGGTCATAAGCGAGTCGACACCCGGTTTGATGCAACGGTCGCCCCACCACTGTACGCTGTACAGGCTTTCGGCATAACGATAGGTTTCACCGCCGGGGATGAGGTCTTCCAGCGTGGGGTATTTCAGTTCGTTCGATACGTTTTCTTGTGCCATAATGGGTGTCTCTGACAAGGTGGCCACAGCCAATAACAGGGTGGCGATGCCTTTACTGATTCTTCTCATATCTTTATGGGTTTATTGGTGTTTTTCTCTTCTTTTCCGTTCGGGATACGATTCGCCGGAGCGGGGTTTGCGGTCGGACTTGAACTCTTTTTTCTCCCGTGGCTGGAAGTCTTTCCGTTCACGGGGTTTGAAGTCTTTCCGTTCGCCTTCGTTGAAGCTGTGGCGTTCGCGGGGCTTGAAGTCCTTGCGGGGAGCGGCCGGACGATGTTCTTTGAAGTCTTTGGGCTCCTTGCTCAGTTCTTCTCCTTCGGCACGGAAATCCTTGTATTTTCCGTCGAATATTTCGTACTGGCGGAACTCGCAATCGAGTGCTCCGTTCAGCAGCGGTATGCGTTTGGTGGCTTTCAGCCCGATCTTGTCGAAGCATTCGTCACGGTAGGACAGAATCCAGGCTGTGTTTCCGGTAAAGGCATGTTTCAGCCGTTCGCCAATCATTTCGTAAAGTCCGAGCAGGTCGTTGCTGGATATGCGTTCGCCGTAGGGCGGATTGGTAATGATGATGCTCTTCTCCTTCGGCTGCTCGAATTGTTGGAAAGGTTGCAGCTTGAGGACTACATCTTTGCTGACACCGGCAGCCTTGATGTTGTGCATGGCTATTGTGTTGGCCTTGGGATTGTTGTCGTAGCCGTAGATTTTGTGGGTAAACTCGCGCTCCTGACTGTCGTCGTTGTAGATTTCGTCGAAAAGGTCGCGGTCGAAATCAGGCCACTTCTCGAAAGCAAATTCCTTGCGGAAGACTCCCGGAGCAATGTTGCGGGCAATGAGTGCCGCTTCGATGGGGATGGTTCCCGAACCACACATGGGGTCGATGAGGTCGCACTCGCCATGCCAGCCTGTCATCAGGATCATACCGGCTGCCAGTACCTCGTTCAGCGGTGCTTCGACAGCTTCCTGACGGTATCCGCGGCGGTGAAGCGACTCGCCGCTGGAGTCGAGCGAAAGCGTACAGTTGTTTTCGGCAATGTGGATGTTGAGCAGTACATCCGGCTTGTTGATGCGTACGTTGGGACGTTTTCCTGTTTTTTCACGGAAATAGTCGACGATGGCATCTTTTATCCTGTATGAAACGAATTTGCTGTGGCGGAACTCTTCGCTGAAGACTACGGCGTCTATGGCGAAGCTGTTGTCTACGCTCAGATAGTCTTCCCAATGGATGGCTTTGATCTGCTCGTATACTTCATCGGCATCCTGGGCTGTAAAGTGCTTGATAGGCTTCAGAATGCGGATGGCGGTACGCAGGCAGAAGTTGGCCTTGTACATCATTTCTTTGTCTCCACTGAAGGATACCATACGGCGTCCTATCTGAATGTCATTGGCTCCTAATGCAGTCAGTTCTGCTGCCAGGACTTCTTCCAATCCCTGGAAGGTTTTTGCAATCATTTCAAAAGGTTGTTCGCTCATTGCTATGTTGTTTTAGATTTAGTTGACAAGTTGACGAGGCTTCAGGCTACAAGGCATATTCTTGTTTGTTTCTCGTCTACTTGTCTCTCGTCTACTGTGTTCTTTATCTTTTGGCTTTGGTCTGTACAATACGTGCACCGGCCTGAACGTTTTCCGTTACCCAGATATTGCCGCCTACGGTGGCTCCCTTACCTACGGTGATACGTCCCAGGATGGTGGCGTTGGAGTAGACGATGACATCGTCTTCCAGAATGGGGTGGCGGGGGATGCCTTTGATGGGCTTTCCGTCTTCGTCGAGCGGGAAGCTCTTGGCTCCGAGGGTTACTCCCTGATACAGCTTCACATTGTTGCCGATGATGCAGGTTTCGCCGATTACGACGCCTGTGCCGTGGTCGATGGTAAAGTGGCTTCCGATTTGTGCACCCGGATGGATGTCGATTCCCGTTTCGCTATGCGCCATTTCGGTGATGATGCGCGGGATGAGGGGAACTCCCAGAACAAGCAGTTCGTGGGCTATGCGGTAATTGCTGATGGCACGGATGGCAGGATAGCAGCTGATGACTTCGCCAAACGAGTGGGCGGCAGGGTCGCCGTTGTAGGCAGCTTCGACGTCGGTAGCCAGTATGCGCCGCAACTGGGGCAGGTGGCTGATGAACTTGGCTGCAATCTGGGCGGCTTCTTCCCGTTGCACTTCGGTGCAGCTGCTGCATTCGCCGTCGCTTCCGAAGCAGAGTCCTGCCAGAATCTGATCGGTCAGCAGGTCGAAGAGACGCTCTACGTTGACGCCGATATGATAGGTGACAGTGCGGCTGTTGACCGTTGAATTGCCAAAATAGCCGGGGAAGATGATGGCTCGTGCCAGTTCGATAATGTCGCGCAAGGCTTGGGCTGATGGCAAGGGATTGCCGTCGGTGTGTTGATGAAACAGTCCTTTGTATGATTCGCTTTCCGATAGCTCATCGACTGCCTGTGTCAAGATGTGAGTAAAGTTGAGTGGACTCATTATGCTATCCTTTATGTTAATAAAGTGTCGGCAAAGGTACAAAGTATTCAGCAAATTTCCTAAATATCCCTCATTTATAGTTAGGTAATTGCAAGAAATCCGGGTGCAAACGGTACAATCGGGCGTGTGTTGCTGATGAAACGCCTGTGCCGTTGGCATCCGGATTGGGATGAGTATGCGCTTGTCGCCGGTGATTACCGGGTGGCAGTGTGCTTATGATAGAAGAACATGAAGTAAATGCCGATGATGACAAACGGTATGCTGAGCCATTGTCCCATGTTCAGCCTCATGCTGTCTTCGAAGGCTACCTGATTCTCCTTCAGGAATTCGATGAAGAAACGGAAGACAAATATTTCCGTCAGGCAAAGGCCGAAGAAGAAGCCGCGGGGATAGGGCAACGAGGCATCGAGCTGCATGGACGACGACTTGCGCTGAGTGGTGCTGAAGTCGGTCTCCAGTTTGTCTTCCTGCTTTTTCTGTCCTCTCTTATAGAGGTAGAACATGCCCAGCGCAAAGATGAAGTAGGCGATGGCTTCGTAAAGCTGTGCCGGATGACGGGGAACCGCGTCTACCCGCTCGAATACGAACGCCCAGGGGACGTTGGTAGGCATACCGATAATTTCGGAGTTCATCAGGTTGGCCAGACGGATGCAGCAGGCAGTGATGGGGGTGGCTACGGCAATCATGTCGAGTACGTCCATGTAGTGCATCTTCGTCTTGCGGCAGTAGAGCCACAGGGCAATGATGAGGCCCAACGTTCCGCCGTGACTGGCAAGGCCTGCATAGCCGGTAAACTTCCATCCGCCGTCGGGCAGGAACTTGATGGGAAGTACCATTTCCCAGAAGTGGTGCAGGTAGTATTCGGGCTCGTAGAACAGACAGTGCCCCAGACGCGCACCTATCAGAATGCCGAAAAAGCAGTAGAAGAACAGTGGGTCGAAGAGGCTGTCGGCTATTTTACGGTCGCGGTACTGCTGGCGTACGATGAAATAGGCAAAGGCCAGGCCGATAATCCACAAGAGTCCGTAGTAGCGGATGGAGATGCCGAAAAGGTTGAACAGTTCGGGATCGGGATTCCAGTTGATGCTGAGTAGTGGTAACATGACGTATCTTTATTCGTTAGTTAGATTATTGTTCTTGTTTACAGCTGCCAAAAGTAGCTTTTATTCGGCAAAGGACAAAATCTGCGTGTCACAGATTTCGGAACTTTTCCGCCACCATGCGATAGGTGGGGATGTCGATGCCCTGTGCTTCGGCAGCGGCAATCATGTCGAACAGCAATCCCTGTACTTCGCTTTCGTGTCCGCGGGCCAGGTCTTTCTGCATGGAGGCGGTGCTGTGCGGGTCGAGCTTGTCCATCACTTTCAGGTTGTACTCCACCAGGTCTTCTTTCGGTTCGATGCCCAGCTTGCGGCCCAGGGCAGCACTTTCGCGCGAGAGGCCGATGAAGGTGTCGCGTACGGCGCCGGGCTTCTGTACTTCGCCCATGGGCACGTCGTAGTAGGCTCCGGTGACGGCCATAGCCGAGATGAACGACCACTTGACGAAGGTGTCGCGGTTGATGTCGTCGGACAGTTCGGCCTTGATGCCGCTTTCCTGTAGGTCGCGTTGCACAGCTTCCAGTGTTTCACGGGGAACAACCGTTCCCTGATGGGCACCGAATACCAGACGGAATATCCGTCCCATTTGGGTGATTTCGCCCTTACCGCTGACGAAGCCTACGATGTAGATGCAGCCGTCGAGCACCGTTACGCCGGGTACCAGTCGCTGGATGCGGGGGCCTGTGCCGTAGACGTTGAGGATGGGGATGACAACGGTTTCGGGTTTCGAAGCCCGGCGGATGAGGTCGGTGATGGAGTCGATGGAGTAACCTTTGACGCAGACGAAGATGACGTCGGCTTTGTCCTGATATTCTTCGGCCGTGCAGGCGGGGATGTTCAGGGTATGTTCGCCTTTCAGGTCGCTGTGAAGGCGTAGTCCGTGTTCGCGAATGGCGGCCAGATGTTCGCCGCGGGCAATGCAGGTGACGTTTTTACCTGCCAGTGCCAGGAAGGCAGCGATGCTTCCGCCTACGCCGCCGGTACCTGCAATAAGATAGTTCTTCATGATGTATTTGTTTTTGAGGGTTGATATTTAGGGGTTGTTAATTCGTTCCAGTAATTCTTGTGGACTGAAATGCAGTCGGGAAAAAGCAAACCATTTCTTGCCCAAGTCTTTTAGTGAGGCGCCAATGTGGTAGATATCGTCGTCGATGATGAGGAAACGGTCGTGCGACTGCCGGTATTCGTTGACCGTAACGGGCGGATATTCGGCATTGTGCCGTTGGATATCGAGTTGCAGAATTTGGCTGATGCGGGCGGTGAATATAGTAGCTTCTACTTCGGGCTTCCGTTTGCTCAGCAACATTAGGGTACTTTCGTCTACATAGTTGTCAATAAGGACAATCCGTTGCCGGGCAGATTTTACAAGGTCGGAGGCAAAAGTATAAGCGTCAAATATCTGGCCTTCGAAGAAGATACCTTCGACGGGTGGTAGCGAGGTACGTACAAAGAATTCGATTCGTTCATCGTGCCGGGCTACAGTTTTTTCCAGTTGCTCGATACGGCGGTTGATGGAGTAGCCTTTGAGGAGGTATTCTTTCAGGACTTGGTTGGCCCAACGTCTGAATTCTATACCTCTTTGCGACTTGACTCTGTATCCGACAGAAAGGATCATATCCAGATTATAATATTCTATCTGACGGATAACATTTCTTTCTCCTTCCTTTTGAACTGTCGCAAATTTTGCGACAGTTTCCAGATTGGCAAGTTCTTCTTTTAGTGCATTCCCTATATGCTTACCTATTGTCTTGACGTCTCGGTCGAACAAAATAGCTAATTGTTGTCTGTTTAGCCACACCGTCTCATCCTCCAACCGAACTTCCAGTTTGAGTGTCCCGTCGGGCTGGTACAGTATGATTTCTCCTTCCTGCTTTTCCATATCTGTAAGAATGAGGTTTGTTATTCTGTTATGATTCGAGGGTTTAACTGCCTTTCCCTGTCACATACTGTTCTTTCTCCATATAGTAGATTCCTTCGCCGCGGTCGCCGTTGTCCAAGTCCTCCAGTTCTACCTTGAAGACGTGATAGGGCAGGGCGGTGTCTTGTTTGGGACGGTCTACGGTGAGCAGGTAGGCGTTTCCCCATTCGTCGGCCGAAAAGTATTCTTTGATTTCCTGTTTCATCAGGATGGGGACTTCTTCGCCGTTTATCCAGACGGTAGCTTTCAGACGGTCGAGGGTGGGAGCCAGGCGGACAGCGCGTGCATCGTCGCGTGCAGCTCCTTGTTCGATGTTGCTTACGTCTTGGGCATGTTGGGCTTTATCTGCTTCCATCTGTTGGAAACGGGTCAGGCTCATGGGGCGGACGAATATCTGATAGCAGGGCATGGCGCCGGGGATGCGGAACACGCGCAGGCCGTAGACTTCCATGCGGTGGTAGCGGATGTCGAGCGTAGTGTCGCGGTCGGCAATGAAATCCCATGCCCAGAATTCGAGCCGTTGGTCGGCAGCCGGCAGGGTCGAACCTTTTGGGGTGTGCGGATAGGTATCCATGCGCAAAGCGCCCATGCTTTGGTATTTCCCACGGGGAAGGCGCACCGTGTAGCGTCCGTCGGCATCTGTCATGCCTTGGACTACATCGTCGAACGACGGTGTTTGCCAGAAGAGTGAACAGCTGTCGATGGGGTGTCCTTCGTAGTCGGTCACCCGTCCGCTGATGGTTACACTGTCGGCTGCGGTCTGTGCCTGTAGGGGGAGAACCAGAAAGGCGAGGAGGAATAAAAGGATTGCTTTCATTGGCTTGCGCTTGTTTTTCTAATTGGGGATTACAGACCGGAGAAGGCTCGGGCATATCTCCCGCAAAGCCTTCTCCGCCTATTCTCTTATAACCTTGTCAACTCGTCAACTTGTCAACTCGTTAACTCAACTTTACACGTTGAAACGGAAGTGCATGATGTCGCCGTCTTGCACCACGTAGTCCTTGCCTTCGATGCTGAGCTTACCAGCTTCGCGCACGGCGGCTTCGGAACCGTACTTGATGTAGTCGTCGTACTTGATGACCTCGGCGCGGATGAAGCCTTTCTCGAAGTCGGTGTGGATGACACCGGCACATTGCGGAGCTTTCCAGCCCTTGTGGTAAGTCCAGGCTTTCACTTCCATTTCGCCGGCGGTGATGAAGGTCTCCAGATTGAGCAGACTGTAGATGGCCTTGATGAGGCGGTTGCAGCCGCTTTCCTTCAGACCGAGGTCTTCGAGGAACATCTGTTTCTCTTCGTAAGTCTCCAGTTCGGCAATGTCGGCTTCGGTCTGTGCGGAGATAATCATCAGCTGGGCGTCCTCGCCCTTGATGGCTTCGCGTACCTGCTCGACGTAAGCGTTGCCGGTGGCGGCAGAGGTGTCGTCGACGTTGCACACGTAGAGGACGGGTTTGGTAGTAAGCAGGAACATCTGTTTGGCGCAGATTTCCTCTTCTTCATTTTCACAAGTCACGGTGCGGGCGCTGAGACCCTGTTCGAGGGCTTCCTTGTAGCGCAGCAGCAGGCCGTATTCTATCTTGGCCATCTTGTCGCCGCCTACCTTGGCTACCTTTTCTACGCGCTTGATGCGGTTTTCTACGGTTTCAAGGTCTTTCAGCTGGAGCTCGGTGTCGATGATTTCCTTGTCGCGCACGGGGTTGACGGAGCCGTCTACGTGGACGATGTTACCGTTGTCGAAGCAGCGCAGCACGTGGATGATGGCGTCGCACTCGCGGATGTTGCCCAGGAACTGGTTGCCCAGGCCTTCGCCCTTGCTGGCACCTTTGACGAGGCCGGCAATGTCGACAATGTCGCACACGGCGGGAACGATGCGTCCCGGATGTACAATCTCGGCCAGGCGGGTCAGACGCTCGTCGGGCACGGATACCTGGCCCATTTGGGCGTCGATGGTACAGAAGGGGAAGTTGGCTGCCTGTGCCTTTGCGCTGGACAGGCAGTTGAAAAGGGTGGATTTTCCCACGTTGGGAAGGCCCACGATACCTGCTTTTAATGCCATAAGTCTATCTTGTTTTTAGTTATTGTTCAGTTAATTGGCTGCAAAGATAATGCTTTTTCTTCGTTTCCTTCTATTATTTAGAGGTAATAAACGTTTGTACGGGGCGGGGCGAAAGCGGAAGAAGAGCGAGAAACACGGTGTCGGAAAACGGGGAATTGTGCTTTCGGAATGATAGCATTTGGCGCTTTTGGCTGACGAAGCATTTCTTCGGCTAACGGAAAATAGCGTGGAAAGAGGGCGATTTCGTTAGGTAAATTGCATGAATATGTGCATAAATAGCCAGCATGGCGTATGTTTATGCGAAAAGTTGCTTATTTTCTTTGTCTGCAATGCTTGTGTGCTGCGGCTGGAATGCTTGTGCGGTTCGGTCGGATTGCTTGTGCGGTTCGGCAGCAATGCTTGTTGCCTGCGGAAGCGTGGCTTTTCGTGACGGAAAACGTCGTTTCCGCACCCTTTTCGGAGTGCTTTTTCTCTATTTTCTTTGTAAGTATTTTGCTATCGTTCTGTGCTTCTGCCAACTACGGATTTTTGCTTTCGAAACGACGGCCAACCTTGGCATCGGGCCGGAAAAACGGATTCTGAAGGGCTTGGAAAAGCAAAGTGTCAAAATGTAACTTACCCTTGTTCGAGGGGTTGAAGATAGGGAGGTGGCGGGTGTTGGCGGATTGCTTTTTCTGTATTACTTTTGCAGGCGCAAAATCTAAATTGTTATGAATGTAAAAGCGAAAGGTTATCTTCTGGGAGCAGTGGCGGCGGCATCTTATGGCATGAACCCGCTGTTTGCCTTGCCCCTTTACAAGGCGGGAATGAATCCCGATTCGGTGTTGTTCTACAGGTATTTGTTCGCCATTCCCTTGCTGGGCATCATGCTGAAGGCACGCGGACGTAACTTCCGGCTGGAGCGCAGGCAGGTCTTCCCGCTCATCGTGATGGGACTGCTGGTGGCCATATCTTCGCTCACGCTGTTCGAGAGCTACAACTACATGGACGTGGGCATTGCCTCGACCCTGCTGTTTGTCTACCCTATCATGGTGACGCTGATTATGGCTTTTGTCTATAAGGAGAAGCTGACGTGGCAACTGGCCTTGTGTATGGTGCTTGCCCTGAGCGGCATCGGTCTGCTGTATAAGGGCGGCGACGGTGCTACGCTGAGTCTGGTGGGCACGGCATTTGTGTTTGCTTCGTCGCTTTCGTATGCTATATATATTGTAGGAGTCAATCAGGGATCGCTTAAGGAAGTGGCTACGTTGAAGGTCACTTTCTATGTGCTTCTGTTCGGTGTGTCGCTTTTTGTGGTTCGCCTGTGGAATAGTGGTGAGTGGCATACGCCGGAAGCCAGCCAGTGGTATCTTTGGGGCAATCTGCTGGGACTGGCAGTCTTCCCTACGGCCATTTCGTTCCTTTGTACTACGAGCGCCATTCAGTATATCGGTTCTACCCCTACCGCCATTTTGGGCGCTTTGGAACCGGTGACGGCAGTCATCATCGGTGTGATGGTCTTTGGTGAGACAATCACGCTGCGTGTGTTCTGCGGACTGGTGCTGATTATCGTAGCCGTGACATTTGTTGTGGCAGGCGGAAACATAACGTCGCATTTGGTGCGCTTCCGCAAGCTTTTCCCGCGGTTGCCGCTGCATCGCAAGAAACACGCTTAACCCCTCTGTCTGTCGTTTAGCCGACAGACAGCCGATAAAAATAAAAGCCGGAATGCATCGCGCACTCCGGCTTTTCTGTTATGTAAAAAAGGTTTTTGGTTATTTATGAGAGTATTTTTAAGAGAGAATTGGCAGGGCCGTCCGGTTGTTACATGTTGGGATTATCCATTGTAACGGTCAGTTCCGGAACGATTACATAAGCGCCTTTCTTTTTGTTCCATTTGTAGTACTCTGTAGTCAAGGTCTTACCTTGGTAAGTATAATGGATACAAATATCTTTTTCCCATTTGTTCTGTTCGCTGTTCCATTTCAAAGCTTCGTTTTCGATCATGCGTTTCTGGTCGTCGTACTTATAGTTATACTTCATGTAGTTGGCCAGCAAAGCGCCGTCTGCTTTGTAAACAGTCTGTCCTACCATCAGTCCGTCTACTTCTTGCGAATTGTAAACGAGATTGTTCGAATTGAAAGCGTTAACGTTCATTCCACATACAGCGAGAATAGAAGATAAGATCAAAGTTTTTAAAGTTTTCATGATTGCTATGTTTTTAAGTTATATTTCAAATTTCTATCATTATGTTCTCGAAAACGGCTGCAAAGGTAGTGATTTTATTGATATGAAAACAAAAACGGGTGAAAATAATGTCAAAATGTCAATTCTCTATGCTGGGTATGACTTTCTTTTTGGCAATCTTTATAAATAAAAAATATCCGGCAGGAAGGTTGCCGGATATTCTATGGTGCAAACTGCATTTCGAAAGGAATGCTTTTGTTGCTTTCTGATTGTAAGTTAAATAAAGTTATAGACCTGCTTAGTGCGCCTCCAACCAGTTCTTTCCCCACCCGCAATCGGCTCTCAGGGGCACCTGCATGCGATAGGCGTTTTCCATTTCCTCGATTACAATTTTTTGCACGAGCTCCTTTTCTTCGGCCGGAACGCTGAAATTCAGTTCGTCGTGCACCTGCAAAATCATCTTTGCTTTCAGATTGTAACTGACAAAGCGCTGATAGATGCGCGCCATGGCTACTTTGATGATGTCGGCAGCACTGCCTTGTATGGGGGCATTGATGGCATTTCGCTCGGCATAACCGCGCACAACGGCATTTCTTGAGTTGATGTCGGGCAGGAAACGCTTGCGGTGGAAGATGGTCTCCACATAGCCGTGTTCGCGTGCCACCTCGATGCTTCGGTCCATATACTCCTTTACTTGGGGATAGGTTTCGAAATAGCCGTCGATCAGTTCTTTGGCTTCTTTACGGTCTACGTTCATACGCTCAGCCAGTCCGAAGACTGAAATGCCGTAGATGATACCGAAGTTGGCCGTTTTGGCCTTGCGGCGCATGTCCGACGTTACTTCTTTTATATCGGTCTTATAGATTTTGGCGGCCGTAGCAGCGTGAATGTCGTGGCCGCTACAGAAGGCTTCGATCATGTTGGGGTCGCCGCTCAGATGCGCCATGATGCGCAGTTCTATCTGCGAGTAGTCGGCCGAGAAGAACTCGCAACCGTCGTCGGGGATGAAGGCTTTGCGTATTTCCTTGCCGTCCTCGTCGCGGATGGGGATGTTCTGCAGGTTAGGGTTGCTCGAACTGAGCCGTCCTGTAGCGGTGACTGCCTGGTTGAAGGACGTATGTATGCGTCCCGTGCGCGGATTGATGAGCTGGGGCAGGGCGTCGATGTAGGTGCCGAGCAGTTTCTTTAGTCCGCGATGTTCGAGTATCTTGTCGATGATGGGATGCTTGCTGCGCAGGCTTTCGAGCACTTCTTCGCTGGTGACGTATTGTCCGGTTTTTGTCTTCTTGGCCTTGCCGGTGATTTTCAGTTTGTCGAAGAGTACTTCGCCTACTTGCTTGGGCGAGCCGATATTGAAGGTTTCGCCGGCCAGCTCGTAGATGGCTTTCTCGATTTCCTGCAAACGGGCTGAGAAGTGTGCCGAGGTTTGCTTAAGGGCTTCGGTGTCGATGCGCACGCCGTTGGTCTCTATGTTCACCAGTACGGGGACAAGGGGCATTTCGATTTCGTAGAAGAGGCGTTCTACTCCTTGTGCTTTCAGTTCCTTTTCAAGGACGTTTTTCAGCTTCAGGGTGACGTCGGCGTCTTCGCAGGCGTAACGGTAGACTTCTTCGGGTGCGAGGTCGCGCATGCTTTTCTGGTTCTTCCCGCGGGGGCCTATCAGTTCGTCGATGTGGATAGTCTGATAGTGCAGGTAGATTTCGGCCAGGTAGTCCATGTTATGTCGCAGCTCGGGCTGAAGCACGTAGTGGGCAAGCATGGTGTCGAACAACGGGCCTTGCACTTTGACTCCGTAATTCTGTAAGACGATCATGTCGTACTTGATGTTCTGGCCGACTTTCACCGATTTTTCGTTTTCGTAGAGCGGGCGAAGGTCGTTTACAATTCTTAACGCTTCTTCACGGTTAGCTGGTACGGGTACGTAGTAACCCTTGTTTTCGCCGTCGCTGAAGCTCATTCCCACAAGTTCGGCCTCCATGGCTTCGGTGCTTGTAGTCTCTGTATCTATTGCGAGAATTTCTGTTGTAAGTAACTTTTGAACAAATTCTGCTCTTTTCTCTTCTGTATCAATAAGTTGGTAGTCGTAATCGAGCATTTCTAACCGCGTCAGATTCGTTTTTTCCGGAGCGCTCGCCCCCTCGTCCGCAATTTCGGCAAACAAATCGCCTTGCTGGGGTAGGGTGTTGGTGGCGGGGCTGGCTTGCGGCTGTGCAAATAGAGTTCCGGCAAAAAGGTCGGGTGTGCCTGCTGCCGATTGACCTGTAGTCGGAGCGGAAGTATTGCCTTTGCCAAGGACGCGGTCGATGAGTGTGCGGAATTCCAGTTCACCGAAAATCTTGCGGAGTTCCTGCTCGTCGGGTTCTTCGCGTACCAGGCTGTCCATGTCGAGTGCGATGGGAGCATCGGTTTTGATGGTGGCCAGGAATTTGGAGAAAGTAATCATTTCGCGGTTCGCTTCTACTTTGGTCTTCAAGGCTCCTTTCAGTTGGTCGGTGTGTTCGAGCAGATTTTCGATGCTGCCGAACTGGGCAATCAGCTTTTGGGCGGTTTTCTCGCCCACGCCGGGACAACCGGGTATGTTGTCCGATGCGTCGCCCATCAGGCCAAGCATGTCGATGACCTGTGGAATGGAATCGATACTGAATTTAGCCTTTACCTCGTCGATACCCATTACCTCGAAGCCGCCCGTGTGCTTGGGACGGTACATGAAGACGTTTTCGCTGACCAGTTGTCCGTAGTCTTTGTCGGGCGTCATCATGTAGGTGGTGATGCCCTGTCGTCCGGCTTCGGTGGCCAGTGTGCCTATTACGTCGTCGGCTTCGTAGCCCGGCACCTCCAGAATGGGGATGCGGTAGGCACGGATGATGTCTTTTATAATAGGTACGGAGAGGCGGATGGTTTCGGGCGTTTCTTCGCGCTGCGCCTTGTACTGTTCGTAGGCCTCGTGTCGGAAGGTGGGACCTGCGGGGTCGAAGGCGACTCCGATGTGGGTAGGGTTCTCTTTCTTCAGGACTTCTTCCAGCGTGTTTACAAAGCCCAATATGGCGGATGTATTGAAGCCTTTGGAGTTGATTCGCGGGTTCTTGATAAGCGCATAATAGGCCCGATATATCAGGGCATAAGCGTCGAGAAGGAATAGTTTATTGGTTGAATTCATACATTTAATCCTTTTTTTCATGGTAAAAGTACAAAAAAATACTGTTTATTACTATTTTTGCGGTCAAATAGCAGTGCATGAACAGTATATCGATAATTAAAAATCCTATTTCTACCGAATTGGGCGACTTCAATAGGCTATTTGACAGCTCCCTTTCCAGTTCTAACCCCTTGTTGAAGAGTGTCATTGAGCATATCCGGCAAAGGAGTGGGAAGAGGATGCGTCCGATGCTGGTGTTGCTGATGGGCAAGTTGTTTGGAGAAGTCAACCAGTCTACGCTTCATGCGGCAGCAGCTTTGGAACTGCTTCATACGGCCAGTCTGGTGCACGACGACGTGGTAGACGAAAGTAGCGAGCGGCGCGGACAGCTGTCGGTGAATGCGGTGTTTAATAATAAGGTAGCTGTTTTGTCGGGCGATTATCTGCTGGCTACAGCCTTGGTACAGGTGGCTCTGACCCGCAATCACGACATTATCGACGTGGTTTCTGCATTGGGGCAGGACTTGGCCGAAGGTGAACTGCTACAACTTTCCAACGTTAGCAATCTTGAGTTTTCCGAGTCGGTTTATTTCGACGTTATCCGCAAGAAGACGGCGGCTTTGTTTGCTGCCTGTACCAAAGCGGGGGCTTTGTCGGTAGGAGCAACCGATGAAGAAGTCGAGAATGCCCGTCTGTTCGGTGAATACATCGGTATTTGCTTCCAGATAAAGGATGATATCTTCGATTACTACGACAGCAAGGAGATAGGCAAACCTACGGGTAACGACATGCACGAAGGCAAACTGACGCTTCCGGTGCTTTATGCACTGAACGCTACCCACGATGAAGAGGCTCGCGCACTGGCCCTGAAAGTGAAGGAAGGTAGTGCTTCGGCCGATGAAATCGGGCATTTGGTGCGTTTCACCAAGGAAAACGGAGGCATCGAGTATGCTGAAAAGGTGATGAACGACTATCGTGAGAAAGCTTTTGCTTTGTTGCCTGCCGAAGGGCATGCGGACGTTAAACAAGCTCTTACTGCTTACTTGAACTACGTGGTAGAACGCGAGAAATAAGCGCATTCCCGTCGCTACATCGGTCTGGGCAGAGACCTTTATTATTCCCTTTTATTCATTCAACACAGCTGGTTTTATCGGGCTTTGCAGGACACTTGCATGGCTCGTGAGAGACACTTGCACGGCTCGCGAGCAACACTTGCACGGCTCACGAGTAACACTTGTGTGGCTCACGAATAACACTTGTGTGGTTCGGACACATCGCTTATTGCCTGTTTTCGTGGAAAAAAGGAGTATAAAAAACGCCTTCCGGTTGTCCGAAAAGCGTTCCTTATTGAAAGCCGTTTGCCCCTTTTCTTTTGCGGAAGAGGGGCGTTGGATGGCGATAGCAAATGACTGGCGACAATTAGAAGAATTTCGTCTCCTGGCCCAGAATGTCACTCAGCAGCAGGTTGGCCAGGCGGCTTGTACCCAAGCGGAACAGGCTGTTGTTCAGCCATTCTTCGCCCAATACTTCTTTAACGATGGTGTAGTATACCAATGCGTCGTTCACTGTGTTGATGCCTCCGGCGGGCTTGAAACCGATCTTTATACCCGTCTCTTTGTAATATTCTTTGATGGCCTGACACATAACGTAAGCGGCTTCGGGAGTGGCGGCAGGCTGCTGTTTTCCGGTAGAAGTCTTGATGAAGTCGGCACCGGCATACATGGACAGGATGGAGGCTTTCTTGATGTTCGAAGCCGTCTTCAGGGCACCTGTTTCCAGAATGACTTTCAGGTGATGATCCTTGCAAGTCTCTTTCAGTTCCTGTATTTCGTCGCACATTTCTTCGTAGTTTCCACTGAGGAACTTGCCTACTGAAATAACGATGTCTATCTCGTCGGCACCTTCCATGATGGCCATGGCTGTTTCGGCCACTTTAACCTCGATGAATGTCTGCGAGGAGGGGAATCCGCCCGATACGCAGGCTATTTTCACGTCTTCCACTTCGAGCGTGTCTTTTACTATTTCAGCGAAGTTGGGGTATACGCAGATGGCTGCTACGTTTTTCAGGTCGGGGTGCAGTTCGTCGAACTGGTTGACTTTTTGGGTGAATTTCATTACGCTTTCATCGCTGTCTTCACTCTTCAGTGTGGTCAGATCGATGCAGTTGAACAGAAACTTCTTGACGTCCAGGGTATCGTTTGCAGGGACTTTTTCTGTCATGATTTTGGCTACCTGGGCAGCTACTTCGGCATCGTCCAGCTGGGTGTTGTACTTGGCCAGAGCGGCATCGTACTTGCTCTTGTTCGGTTCGTTTTTATCCATGATGTTTCTCTTTTAGGGTAGGGTTATTATTGTCTTAGTTTTTCGTTATTCAGGTGCCGTTGGTTATCTCGGCGTGTCTTCTTTTCCAAGGTTTGTCTGAAGGCTTCGGTGACATCTACACCTGTCTGGTTGGCGATGCATAGAAGCACCCAGAGGATGTCGGCTATCTCTTCGTCCAGATTGTCTTTTTCGCCTTGTTTGAACGACTGCTCGCCGTATTTCCGGACCATCACGCGAGCCAGTTCTCCAACTTCTTCGGTCAATACGGCCATGTTGGTCAGTTCGCTGAAGTAGCGCACACCGTATTGTTTTATCCAGTTGTCTACTTGCTGCTGGGCATCGTGCAGGGTGATGCCTGTGGGGTTGTTTTCTTCCGTATTCATCGTCTGTACTCCTTTCATTCTTTGTTTTTGGTGTCGATGCAGATGGTTACCGGTCCGTCGTTCAGCAGCTCTACTTTCATGTCTGCTCCGAATTCGCCTGTACCGATTTCCTTGCCCAATGCTTCAGTCAGGCAGCGGCAAAACTCTTCGTATAGCGGTATGGAGATGTCCGGTTTGGCAGCGTGGATATACGAGGGGCGGTTTCCTTTCTTGGTCGAGGCATGAAGGGTGAACTGGCTGATGACAAGTATTTCGCCGTCAATATCAAGAACAGATTTGTTCATAACGCCGTTTTCATCGTCGAAAATACGCAGGTTGACTATCTTCTTGCACAGCCAGTCGATGTCTTCGTGGTTGTCGGCTTCTTCGATGCCTACCAGTATCATCAGTCCTTTTCCGATGGCCGATTTGCAATGTCCGTTGATGGTGACGGAGGCATGTCCGGCACGTTGTATCACTACTCTCATTTTGTTTTTATTTTACAGTTGGGTTACAAATATACAGATTATCCGAATTATAAAAAACAGACTGAGCCAAAATCCTGCATGATATTAGCCCTTTTTCCTGTCTGTCTGTTTTGGGTAAAGGAGTGTTTTGAGGCAGCTGCGCTTTACGAGTTGGCTGTCTCGAAGAACTCTTTGATGGTTTTCGCTTTTGCTTCGCCTACAACGGCGCTCAGTGCTTCTTGCGATGCTTCCCTGATCCGCTTTACGCTCTTGAATTCTTTCAGCAAGGCGGTCTTCGTCTTTTCGCCTATTCCTTTGATGTCATCCAGCGCCGATGCAATCTGCCGTTTGCTGCGTTTGTCGCGATGGAAAGTGATGGCATAGCGGTGTACTTCGTCCTGAATCCTTGTCAGCAGGTGGAAGAGGGGCGTGTTCTGTTTCAGTCCGATGGTCTGTGGCGGAAAGCCATAAAGCAGTTCCGAAGTACGGTGTTTTCCGTCTTTGGCCAATCCGGCGATGGGTACATCGATTTGCAGTTCGTCTATAACCTCTTTTACGGCGTTCATTTGCCCTTTTCCTCCATCGGTGATAAGCAGGTCGGGCAAGGGTTGTTTCTCTTCAATGGCGCGCTGATAACGCCGCCTGACGACTTCTTTCATGGAAGCATAGTCGTCCGGTCCTTCTACGGTCTTGATGTTGTACTTCCGATAGTCTTTTTTCGACGGTTTTCCTTTGATGAATACGACGCATCCGGCCACGGGGTCGGAGCCTTGTATGTTCGAGTTGTCGAAACATTCTATCTGCATGGGAAGCCTTTTGAGGTGCAGTTCGTCCTGTATTTCCTTCAGCAGTCTGACGGTTCGTTGCTCCGGATTCAGCTTTTCGGCCTGTTTCAGTCGGTCGGCTTTGTACTGTTTGACGTTGAGTAGGGAAAGGTCGAGCAGTTTCTTCTTGTCACCTCGTTGCGGCACGGTGAAAACGACATCTTTCAGCTCAATGTCCAGCTCGAAAGGAACGATGATTTCACGTGAAAGGCTTTTGTAGCGTTCGCGCATTTCTATGATGCCCAGTGCCAGCAACTCTTCTTTGGTTTCGTTCAGGCGTTTCTTGTATTCGAAGGTGAAAGCCTGGTTGATGGCACCATTTGTGATGTGCAGGTAGTTGATGAAAGCGGAGTTGGCATCGTTGTCTTCCTCGATGGAGAAAACATCGATGTTGTGCAGTATGTTGCTTACTACTTCCGACTTGGAGCGGTAGTTTACCAGCAGCATGTATTTCTCTTTCACCTTTTGTGCTTCCTCAAATTTCATTTCGGCTGCCAGTTCCTGCATCTGCTGGAAAAGCATTCGTTCGATGTATTGCGTATTTCCTTTTAGTATTTCCTTGATTTCATCGATATTCTTCATGTATTCGTCCATGCTCTGTTTCCCTATGCATGGGCCTGCGCAGTTCTTGATGTGGTATTCCAAGCAGACGTTGAACTTTCCGTTTCGGATGTTTTCGGGCGAAAGGTTCAGGTTACAGGTGCGTAGCGGGTAGAGGTGCTTAATCAGATCGAGCACGGCATTCATCGAAGGTATGTGGCTGTAGGGCCCATAGTAGGAAGAACCGTTTCGTATGATTCTTCTCGTCTTGAAAATACGTGGAAAATATTCGTTTTGAACGCAAATGGAAGGGTAGGTTTTGTCGTCCTTCAACAAGACGTTGTAGCGTGGCTTGTATTTCTTGATCAGGTTGTTTTCGAGCAACAGGGCATCTTCCTCGGTATTGACCACGATGTATCGTATATCGGCAATCTTGCTAACCAGTACCCGAGTCTTACCTGGCTCGTGTTCTCGGTTGAAGTAAGACGATACACGGCGTTTCAGGTTTTTGGCCTTTCCTACGTATATAATGGTGCCTTCAGTATTCAGGTATTGGTAAATGCCAGGGCCTTCGGGTAGGTTGGAGACAATGCCTTTCAGATAATCGTTGGTTTTTAACTCTTCCATTTTAGTATGCTTTACGTTCGATGGGCATATGGATGGGGGTAGGACGTATGCTGAAGTTTCTTTGCTCCGTTCTTTTCTATCTGCGATGAAAAGGAAGCAAAGAAACTCTTTTGTGTATACTTATCTGTCGAAAGTCAATATGGATTCTATCTCAACATCATTTTGAGCTATTTTCTCTCTTCCGTGCAGATTCTTTAATTCGATGATGAAATTGACGTATAGTTTGTTCTTGTTCAGCTGGCGTACTAATTGGCAAGCTGCAGCCATGGTGCCTCCTGTAGCCAGTAAATCGTCGTGGATCAGGACAACGTCATCTTCGCTGATGGCATCCTTGTGTATCTGTATAGTGTCCTTTCCATACTCTTTATCGTAGCTTAGCTCGATTGTCTCAGCCGGAAGCTTTCCGGGTTTGCGGATTGGAACAAATCCTGCTCCTAATCGGATGGCGAGGGCAGGTGCCATAATGAAGCCTCTTGATTCGAGTCCGACAACTTTTGTGATGCCTTTATCCTTGTATGTCTCGTAGAGTATGTCCAAGATGCTCTTTAAAGCTTCACGGTCTTTGAACATGGTTGTTACGTCATAGAACAAGATTCCCGGTATCGGGAAATCAGGTATTTCTCGGATACTTTTGATAATTGTTTCTTTGTTCATAATCAGATGTTTTAATGCGTTTATTGAATTATTTGTTTCACGTGGAACGCGTTCGCCTTAGCGGCCCGAAAGGACTAAGAGAACATTGATATCGCTCGGTGATACTCCCGGTATACGACTTGCCTGGGCGATAGTCTCCGGATCTATCTTCACTAACTTCTGCCGGGCTTCGGTGGATAGAGATTGGATTGAGTTATAGTCGAACTTCCCTTTGATCTTGATGCTTTCCAAACGAGCCAGCTTGTCGGCTATGATACGCTCTCGACCAATATATCCTTCGTATTTGATTAAGATTTCAGCAGCTTCGATAATTTCTTCTTTCCGCTCTGTTATCTTATCCAATTCCCGCTTCAAGGCACTTACGTGTTCACTCATATTTTCGATTGTTATTTGCGGGCGATTTATTAAGTCGATTAGTTTGCATCCTTGTCGGAGTGGAGTAGTACCTAACGACTCTAATGTGGAATTAATCAATGCGGGTTTCATGGAATAATTGCGAGTAAACTGAACCAAGCTTTCGATGGCTTCACGCTTTTTTCGTAATAACTCATAGCGATCGTTTTGGGCTAGTCCCAGTTTCCATGACTTCTCTGTCAGGCGCATGTCTGCATCGTCCATACGAAGCAGTATGCGATATTCTGCTCGTGAGGTAAACATTCGGTAAGGCTCGTCTACGCCTTTAGTAACCAAATCATCGATGAGTACGCCGATATATGCTTCATCACGTCCCAATGTGAAAGGTTCTCCTCCGTGGCAATTGATATGTGCGTTGATGCCGGCTATGATTCCTTGTCCGGCAGCTTCTTCGTATCCTGTCGTTCCGTTTACTTGTCCGGCAAAGAACAGATTCTTTATTTTTTTTGTTTCCAACGTGTGTTTCAGTTGGGTCGGGTCGAAGTAATCGTATTCGATGGCATAACCAGGACGATAAATGACGAGGTCTCTGAATGCAGGAATCTTTTTAAGTGCTGCAATCTGTATTTCCATGGGAAGAGACGATGAAAAACCGTTCAAATAAAGTTCGCGGGTTGTTTCTCCTTCCGGTTCCAGAAATAATTGGTGTTGCTCCTTGTCGGGGAAGGTTACAATCTTGGTCTCGATACTTGGACAGTAGCGTGGCCCTATACTTTTGATCTGTCCGTTGAAAAGGGGAGATTCAGGTAAACCTTCACGCAGTATCTGGTGCGTTTCTTCGTTGGTGAAGCATGTCCAACAAGGCAACTGTTTCAGATGACGTGTGCCTGTATTCATGAATGAGAACTTGTGAAAATCTGCTTCGCCATCTTGAATCTCCATACAGTCGTAGTGAACGCTTCGTCCATCGATGCGTACCGGCGTACCTGTTTTCATACGGCCATAGGTAATGCCGTGCTGTGCGATAGATTCGGTCAATTCGTAAGAAGCGGGTTCGGCCATTCGTCCGCCAGGCAGCATGGTTCGTCCTACGTGCATCAGTCCGTTCAGGAAGGTACCTGCTGTCAGAACTACACATTTGGCGTGGAAAGTTACCCCCCACACGGTTTTTACTCCTGTTACTTCTCCGTTTTCAACGAGAATTCCGTTTACGGTGTCCTGCCAAATATGTAAGTTGGGTATGTTCTCCAGAATTTCCCGCCAGGCCCAAATGAATTTGCCACGGTCGCATTGGGCACGTGGACTCCACATGGCCGGTCCTTTTGATCGGTTCAGAATCCGGAACTGGATAGCGGTTTTGTCTGTTACTAATCCCATGTATCCACCCAGTGCATCGATTTCGCGCACAATCTGTCCTTTGGCAATACCACCCACAGCCGGATTACAGCTCATCTGCCCGATTTTATTCATGTCCATAGTGATGAGACACGTTTTGGATCCTAAATTGGCAGCAGCTGCTGCGGCTTCACATCCGGCATGCCCGGCACCGATTACAATTACATCGTATTTAAATTCCATTCGTCTAAAACTGTTATTACTGATGCAAAGTTACTAAAAAGTTAGGTTAAGGTTTTACTTTCTGTTGCTTATTACTTATGAATTATAAGAAAAACTGGTCAGGAATTGCAGTTTGGTTTTATCGTTCTATTTATTGAACAGATTCTTTTATCTTATGTTCGGATGATAGGCTATTTTTGCATCATTGATTTGTGTAGGTTTTCTAATCTGAATTTGTTTTCTAATAAAACTTTTAATTCCTCTTGGTGGAGGAAATGTTAGCTTCGTTAGAAATGTTGGTTATTTTAAAATAGAGCAGGTATGTTATTCAAAAGAACATTTTGTAGTATGTTATTGCTGGCGGTAGTGCTGGCTTGTGCTTATGGCGTCAATTATACGCCGGAAAGGGTGTGTGCTTCTGTTTCATTGAAAACGCCGGGGAATAGTGCTGAACGGTATGCTTTGTCTTTTCGGGAATCTGAGAATCCGTTGTATAAATATCAGCTCATTTCGCCCGAAAAAATGCCATTGCTGATTTATCAGGATGTGGATCAAGCGGAGAAATCTTGTCGGATAACAGTGTTCATCGTAGCTTTGGATAATGTATATTTTCACTTCGACGAGCAGGTAAAAACGGGCTATCGACACGATGATTGCCTGTTCTATATGCCCGGTTTCTGGTATCGTCGCAATCTGCGTTCACCCAAACAAGCTCCTTCTTTTCATACATCGGACAGTTGGGTGGTAAGGGAAGACCGCTTGAGTACACCATTAACGACTGTATTTAATGAAAAGGAGAAAACTGTAATGTCAGTGATTCGTTTGGAGGATTATGAGTCAGATGCGTTGGCTACTCATCAGGAAGGTGAGGTTATACTGTCTGGTTCTACTTCAATTGGCTATACAGGCTTTGAAAATATTTCAGGTGAGACATCCCTTTCTTTTGGTTTCCCTTATAAGGAGGAACCACGAAGCTATGTCCGTAAATTGACTCTGGCTCCTTCGGTTGAAGCTTTTCAACTTCTGAAGAAAGGAGAAACACTTACTTTGACATGGGAGTTGAAAGAGGCTGATGCAACTGACTTCTCTGAGTGTGTACAACGTACTTGGGAATATTGTTATGATACATATCGTCCTCAACCGGTTGAGACACCTTATTCTTCTGAAGAAATGAAAAGTGTATTGAGCAACTATTTTGTGGAAAGCTTTGTAGATGATACACCGGTAAACTATTTTTCGGGAGTCGAATTACGTACAGCTACCTGCGAACGCAATGATGTAGCTGAGGTAGGTTTTGTGGGACGTACATTACTGAATGCTTTCAACGCTTTGGAATATGGCGAGCAACAGCAAAGAACCGATTTGGCAGGAAACGCCCGGCTTGTTTTTGATTCTTATTTGAAGAATGGCTTTTCGTCTGCAGGTTTCTTTAATGAAGTTATTCATTATAAGCGGGGAGCAATAGAACAGAATCATAGCATCCGTCGTCAGTCGGAAGGAATATACGCAGTGTTGCATTATTTGAATTATGAACGTACCCGTGAGCGGAAACATCCGGAGTGGGAGAAGCGTGTCAGGAAAATGTTAGATATGTTCTTGCTTCTTCAGCAAGCTGATGGCAGTTTCCCACGTAAGTTCAAGGATGATTTATCACTGGTAGATTCGACAGGAGGAAGTACTCCATCTGCTACATTACCGTTGGTGATGGGGTATAAATATTTTAAAGATAAACGTTATTTAGAAGCAGCCCGACGTACGGTAAACTATTTGGAAATGGAGATTATATCCAAATCTGATTATTTCTCGTCTACGCTTGATGCTAATTGCGAGGATAAGGAGGCTTCCTTGTATGCTTCTACGGCAGCCTATTATCTGGCTCTGGTTTCGAAAGGAGAAGAACGTGCTCATTATACAGCATTGGCCCGGAAGGCTGCTTATTTTGCTTTGTCGTGGTACTATACGTGGGATGTACCTTTTGCGCAAGGACAAATGTTGGGTGATATTGGGCTGAAGACTCGTGGATGGGGGAATGTTTCGGTCGAGAATAATCATATAGATGTATTTGTCTTCGATTTTGCTGATGTATTGAGATGGTTGGCGAAAGAATATAGTGAGCAACGTTTTGCAGATTTTGCGGAAGTTATATCAACCTCTATGCGTCAATTGTTACCTCATGAAGGGCACATGTGCGGCATTGCCAAAATCGGTTATTATCCCGAAGTGGTTCAGCATACTCATTGGGATTATGGGAAAAACGGCAAGGGATATTATAATACGATTTTTGCTCCAGGATGGACGGTTGCTTCTTTGTGGGAACTCTTTTCGCCAGGGCGTGCTGAAACCTTCCTTCGGTAGCAGATTGTGTATTAAAAAATGCCATTATGAGCGTAAGTAAAAAGCCTATGAATGGAGAATGAAAGAGTTAAGACTTTATTTCTGATTATCTATTCTCTGAGATAGACTTAACTCTTTCATCCAATATTGACCGGGAGTAGTTATTTTTTATGATATAAACTTTTTATATTCAGAGCTTTGTTTTCTGCTTCCTCCATGATTTCCCGTTCGCCGGGGCCTTTGTCGTTGATGCCGCACAAATGGAGAATACCATGAATAATAACACGATGCAATTCCCGATCATAATCGTTGTCGGCAAATTGCTCGGCATTGGTACGTACGGTATCCAGGCTAATGAAAAGGTCGCCGTTCAAACGGTTGCCTTCGCAGTAGTCGAAAGTGATGATATCCGTATAATAATCATGTTGCAGATATTGGCGGTTCACTTCCAGAATCTTTTCGTCTGAACAGAAAATGTAGGCTATCTCTCCTACACGTTTTCCATAAGTTGCGGCTACAGCTTTAATCCATTCTGTAGTCTCACGTTTTTTGATGTTGGGCATTTTCACGCCATCTGTTTGGTAACTGATCATAGTCTTATTGATTTGTTTAATTGGTTCTGTAAATAACTAATGTTTATAAGGAGTTGTTTCGCTTGTGCCATACCTTTTTGATGTCTGTGGTGGATACTGATAAATGTAGTTAGTAGTTTATCAGGCAAAGAACAGGTAACTGATAACAATTGCAGCAATAATCCCTGAAAAGTCGGCGATAAGTCCGCATGTAACGGCATTGCGGGTACGGCTGATGCCTACACTGCCAAAGTACACAGCCAGAATATAGAATGTGGTATCCGATGCACCACGGGCAACACAACTCATACGGCCTACAAATGAATCAGCTCCGTATTCTTTCATGGTATCTATCATCAGGCCATTGGCTGCGCTTCCACTCAGCGACTTCATCAGGGCAGTGGGCAGGGCACCAACAAAGCTGGTATCGATGCCGCATAGGCCTACAAGATAACCAATGCCGTTTACCAGCATATCCATTGCACCCGAAGCACGGAATACTGCAATTCCGACAAGGAAAGCAACCAGATAAGGAATGATACGCACGGCAGTGCTGAATCCTTCTTTTGCTCCTTCGATAAAAGCGTCGTAAACGTTGATCTTTTTTCGAAGTCCCCACACGATAAAAAGCAGGATGATACTGAACAGGATTATATTGGCTGCCAGTGTAGAATAGGTGCCCATCTCATCACGTCCTACACGGACAAAAAGCCAGATAAGGGCTGAAAAGAAAAGTGCAATGCATCCTAAAAGAATAAGTACAGGTTTGCAGAATAGATTCAACCGTTGCGAGATACTTACTGCTGCAACACCTACAAGGGTCGATATGGTTGTGGTAAGCAGTGTCGGTATGAAAATGTCTGTGGGTTGGGCTGCGCCCATCTGTGCACGATACATCATGATGCTGACAGGAATCAGTATCAATCCCGATGTATTCATTACCAGAAACATAATCATCGGATTCGTGGCTGTATCTTTTTTCGGATTCAGTTCCTGAAGTTCTTTCATGGCTTTTAGTCCTAAAGGCGTAGCGGCATTGTCCAGTCCCAGCATATTGGCCGACAGGTTCATGAAGATACTGCCCATTGCGGGGTGCCCTTTGGGTATATCCGGGAAAAGGCGGCAAAACAAGGGGCTCAACCATCGGCTCAGGGAATTGATCATACCGCTGTTTTCGCCGATTTTCATGATTCCTAACCAAAGAGCCAGTACTCCGGTAAGTCCTAATGAGATCTCGAAAGCATTTTTAGAAGAATCAAATGTTGAGTTCACTAGTTCCGTGAAGATTTCTGTGTCGCCCATGAACAACAACCGGATAAGAGCTACGATGAAGGCAATAACAAAGAATGCCACCCAAATGTAATTCAGAACCATAGACTAAATGTAATTTTAATTGCAAAAGTAAGCATATCTTTCTACTTGACACGTGAATTTTGGCTATTTTTGTCCCGAACGAGAGGAAAAATTTATCATATTTGAAAGATGTTACAAAAGACCATAGTAATAGAACAGGAACTCCGTCAGTATGTTGATCCTGTAAAGCGTGAATATCTTCCCAAGTTTTTCAAAACAGGGAAGGGGCAATATGGCGAAGGCGACCGCTTTTTTGGTGTTGTCGTTCCTGATACCCGTCAGGTAGCTCGCCGTCACAAAGAGGAACCGTTTGATGTGATGGCTGAGTTGCTACAGAGCGAATGGCACGAATGCCGTCTTTGTGCTTTGCTGATGATGGTAGAACGTTTCAAAAAGTCTGCTCCTGATGGACGGAAGATAATCTTTGATTTCTATCTGACGCAGACTGCCCGTATCAACAATTGGGATTTGGTCGATCTTTCGGCTCCTTATATCGTAGGCGAGTATTTGAAGGATAATCCCCGTGATGTACTTTATCGGCTGGCACAGAGCGACTGGCTTTGGGACCGGCGTATTGCGATTGTTTCGACTCTTGCTTTGATTCGGGATCATGACTTCATTGACACTTTGCGATTGTCGGAATATTTCCTTCAGCCTTATGTGGCCGCTGCTCCTTCGCTCCCTGCTGTTCGTATGCACGATCTGATGCAGAAAGCTATTGGCTGGATGCTGCGCGAGGTGGGCAAGCGAGATAAGGATCTGTTGGTACAGTTCCTTGAGAAATATGCCGTCGTAATGCCCCGTACAATGTTACGTTATGCCATTGAGAAGTTCTCGAAAGAGGAACGGCTGGAGTTTATGGCGCGTTGATTATGCACAATAAATAGAAGCAAGTTTTTTGTAAGTTAATGATAATACGTTGGAGTTATGTATAAAGAATTTGTAGGCATTCTTTGTTTTCTGTTCAGTGCCTGTCTGCTTCAGGCACAAGATGCCAAAGAGAGGGGATTGCAAAGTATCAATAGAACATCGGCAGAAGCCATTGTCGGTTTTCTGGCCGATGATGAATTGCAAGGACGCGAGGCAGGTATGCACGGCTCGCGGGTGGCAGCACGCTATCTGGCTGCTTTTCTGAAAGACATCGGTGTGGCTCCGCTTGATGGAGAGAGTTATTATCAACCTTTCGAAACCTGTGCCCGCGAGCGGCAGCAAAAGGGACGTTTTCAGGTTCATCCGGACTCTATTGCTCTCTACAAACAGGGGGCATATCGTTCTTTGCGGCTGAACAATGTACTGGGAATGATTCCCGGTGAGCGGACGGACGAGTATGTAGTGGTAGGTGCCCACTTCGATCATTTGGGCATGGACGAAACCTTGGCCGGTGATCCGATCTATAATGGAGCTGACGATAACGCTTCCGGTGTTTCGGCTGTCCTTCAGATAGCCCGTGCTTTTGTGGTTTCGGGACAGAAGCCGTTGCGCAATGTCATCATTGCCTTGTGGGATGGCGAGGAGAAAGGATTGCTTGGTTCAAGGTATTTCACTATGTCGTGCCCATTCATCGGAAAAGTGAAAGGCTATCTTAACTTCGACATGATAGGTCGTAACAACAAGCCCGACTGTCCGCAACACGTAGTCTATTTCTATACCGAATCGCATCCAGCCTTTGGCGAATGGCTGAAGCAGGATATTCGTACGTATGGTCTGGATCTGAAGCCCGATTACCGTCCTTGGGATCATCCCGTTGGCGGTAGCGATAATGCTTCGTTTGCTTTACTGGATATTCCCATTATCTGGTATCATACGGACGGACATCCCGATTATCATCAGCCGGGTGACCATGCAGACCGGTTGAACTGGGATAAGCTGACAGACATCACCCGTGCTTCATTCCTGAATGTTTGGAATTTGGCTAATGAACCTGTTTATTGACCTGTATTTATGCCCGGTTTAAAATAAATTGTGTACGATGAGAAATATTACGCTCTGTGGGGTTTTATTGTTGATTTTCTGCACATGTTCTAATCTATACGCTCAACATATCATTTCCAGAAAGCTGCCTTTCTTCTATGAATTGGCTTCTAACGAGATTTTTGATATTTATCAGGATAAAGAAGGGTATTTGTGGATTGGTACGACAAACGGACTGGCGCGCTACGACGGATATCGTTTGCAGTCTTTTCGTTCGGACTATAAGGATTTAAGTTTGCTTACCGACAATACCATTTCTTCCATTGCCGATAATGAGCAATATGTTTGGATAGGAACTCGCAAAGGCCTTAACCTGTATGACAAACATACTTGCCGGATTGTGCCTTTCCCGGATGAGAGACTTTTGGACAAGAATATCAATTATATGATTGCCGACCATTCGGGTACGGTTTGGCTGGCTACAGGAAAGAAGATATACAAATGCTCTCCGGATGCCACAAAAGTCGAAGAGTACGAGCTGCTTTCTCGCAAAGATTATCTTGTCAATGCTGTCTATGCAGACAGAGAAGGGAATGTATGGGCACTTACAAATGGAATTGGGCTTTTCAGATACGATGCTGAAACTGATTCCTTTATCAGCTATCCCCGGCTGGGGGCATCTAATGCTCCTTATACTATGTATCAGGACGTTGCCGGCAATTATTGGATTGGTACATGGGGAGAAGGGTTGTGGCAGTTCTTTCCTGATAAAACGGATGATTGTTATAAAAGACATCACATCATAAACACAAGAACCGGTTTGTCGGAACCTATCTTTTACAGTATGGTTCAGGACGATACGTTCGGTTATCTGTGGTTACTTTCCTATAATGAACTATATGCGTTGAAGTATACAGAGGATGGCCGGTTAGAGAGTGTCGATATCCACGACAGGGTAGATACGCACATGATGTATACCAAAATCTTAAAAGACCGGGAAGGAAATTTGTGGCTGGGCTCTTATGATATGGCCTATACGATCTTTTTCGATCATTCGAAGATTGATAACTATCCTTTGGAGCAACTGAAAGAACAGATGGGATGGGATGTCAATATATTGAATCTGTGTATGGACAAAGAATCGCTGATGTGGATTAGTCAGGATCGATATGGGCTTTGTCTTTACGATTTACAACGGAATCTGCTGGTCGATAACAAGAATAATGAAGTGTCAGGACTTGGTGAAGTGGAACTGTTGGTGAAGTCACGCGCAAAGGACGGAATTTGGGTTACGCCCAGATATGTGCCGAGGGCTGTGCGGGTGGCATATCGGGATATGTCGGTTTGTGTAGAAGAAGATATAAATCTGTCTGGACAAGCGAGCGGGAGCATCAAGAAATTGACAGAAGATAGCGCTGGTAACTTATGGATATTGACAAAATCTGCATTGTTTATTAAACAACCGGACGTTGATAAGCCCGTTGTCTCCGGGCAGAAGTTACCGATGATGCATGCCATGGCTGCCGGTCCGGATGGATATGTCTGGGGAGTAGGTTCGGACAAATGTCTGTATCGGTTGCGTTATTCCAACGGACAGATTGTTTTGGAAGATCGGGTTCCGGTTCAGCTTTTGTCAGAGCAAGAAGAAATTCTGCATATTAGTCTGGATTCTGAAGGCTGCTTGTGGTTGGTATCCTCTTTGGGCAGGATTTTCAGGTCGGACCAGGGCAGGAGAACTTTTAAAAATATGCCTTTGGACAGCAGGCTGGATAACTGTTCGGTATTGGGAATGGTTGCCGAGAAAGATTTTGTGTGGATTGCAACCAATAAAAAGGTACTGCAATACAATATTCGCAAAGAAACCTGTGTAGACTATGGAACTACGGATGAAAACATCGAGGTCGATGTATTTCGATACAAGGCAATCAGCCCAGACGGTTTGGGTGGACTGTATGTTGGCGGGCATCACGGATTTGTACATATTCAGTCGGATACGGTTTCTGCAATCGACGTCTTGCGTTTCCGTCCGGTGGCTACAGATGTGCGTTCGGATAACCAAAGTGTACTGTTTGGTGGAAGAAATACGGCCAGTCGGGTGGTACTCGATTCGGATGCCAGGAATATTGAAATCAGTTTTTCTCCTCTACGCTATGCGTTGAATTCGAAAAAGCTTCGGATGGCTTATCGGTTGGAGGGAGCAGATAAAGACTGGATTTATCTGGATTATGGCAAAAGTTCGGCTTTCTACAACCGTTTGAGGAAAGGTACTTATCACTTTAAGGTGAAAATGGAAGACGGACAAGGAGGGTGGACTGTTGGAGAGACCCTGCTGACGTTGGTGAAACTACCGGCATTCTACGAAACCTGGTGGGCTTACGCATTCTATCTGATAGTCGCTGTTTCGTGTGCTTATTCTATGTTGCGTTTTTATATCAGGCGGATGAAGCTGAAGAATGAAGCAAAACTGAAAGAAGAAATGGTGCGTACGAAGCTGAATTACTTTACAAACGTTTCGCACGAACTTCTGACGCCGCTTACGGTGATTTCCTGCATGTCCGATTATATGGAACAGAAAGTTCCTGCCGTGCGTCAGCAGTGCGATGTGTTGAAGTCGAATGTGGACAGACTAAAGCGCCTGATACAGCAGATCCTCGACTTCAGGAAAGTAGATGTCGGAAAAATGAAGCTGAGTGTGACAGAAGGGGATGCCGGTGCATTTATACAGACGCTTTGCAATAATAATTTCCGCCCGTTGGCTGACCAAAAGAACATATCGCTCGAAATCAGTATAGAACCAGTCGAGATAAAGGCCTGGCTGGACTTTGACAAGCTGGATAAGATTCTGTACAATCTTCTTTCGAATGCAGTTAAATACACTCCGGAAGGGAAAACAATCAGGATTACGGCCTATATTGTACATAAGGAAGGTGTTCGTTTTCTGGGACTTAAAGTAGCCGACGAAGGGGTAGGAATTGCTTCGGGCGAGCTTGCCCGGATCTTTACCCGTTTCTACAGCGACCGGAAGAACAAAGGAGTAGAATCGAACGGCATCGGGCTTTCGCTGACAAAGGATCTGGTATGTCTGCATCATGGCAATATTGATGTGGAAAGTACGTTAGGCAGTGGCAGTTGTTTTACGGTAGAGATTCCTGTCGATAAAGAGGCTTATGCGGCCGATGAGAGGGTGGAAGAAGTGTCCGTACTTCCGGCCGATGAAATCGCTTCTGAACCTAACACAGAAGCCGAACCTGTATTGCCGGAAGAAAACACCGACCGGCCGACGTTGCTGCTGATAGATGATAATACGGAACTGCTCTACATTATGCGGGAGCTGTTTAAGGATAGCTATGGGGTGCTGACCGCTGCTGACGGAGGACAGGCATGGGAGCAGCTGACTGCACATACGGTAGACGTGATAATCTGCGATGTAATGTTGCCCGATGTAAGCGGATGGGAACTGTGCAGCCGAATGAAAGCCGATTTGCGTTTCAATCATATTCCGGTGATTATCCTGACTGCCAAGAACGGTGCCGACGACCAGGTGACCAGTTATAATGTAGGAGCCGAAGGTTACATTGCCAAACCGTTCGATATGAAAGTGCTGTCAGCCCGTATCGACAACCTGATTAAAGCTTCGCGAAGAAGACAGGCGGCATTTCGAAAAGAGAAGAATGTCAGTCTGGAGGACCTGGCCTATCCTTCGGCCGACCGTCAGTTCCTGCAAGCTGTGATCGAAAGCATCGAAGCGCATCTGGAGCAGTCGGAGTTCGACCTGGATCAGTTGTCTAAAGAGGTGAACATGTCCAAGTCTACGCTGTATCGCAAAATCAAGTCGATGACCGGACTGACTCCGTTGGACTTTGTGCGCAATGTCAAGATGAAGCGTGCCTGCATGATGCTGTCTTCACATTCGGTAACCATATCCGAGGTTGCTTATGCCGTCGGTTTCAATAATCCCAAGTACTTCACGAAGTGCTTCAAAGAGGAGTTCGGCGTAACTCCTACCGAGTATCAGCAGATGCAGCCGTCTTAACCGGAGCTGTATGCTGTGTGGATTAAGAGGCTTTTCAGGGGGCAAAAATCGTTCATTAGGGGGTAAATTCTTTGCATGCAAGGATTTTACTCCCTATATAATTTGTTTGGATGCCTGTTTTTGTGGAGTAGTTTGCTTCTTTTGCATACTTGAATTAATGCTAGTAACATGAAAAAGAAACAGAATTTTGCAGGCCATCGTGCAATAGGTTTTCTGATGGCGTTTATTTTTCTTTGGGGAGTGCTTCCGTATGCGGAAGCTGGTGATGTTCGCAAACAGCTTTTTGATAATGGCTGGAGGTTTGCTTTGGGTGACAGTACTGCTGCTTCGGCGGCGGCTTACGATGATTCGGCCTGGCGGTTGTTGGACTTGCCGCACGATTGGAGTATTGAGGGGACGATTGCTGCCGATGCACCGATGGGGAACGACGGCGGATATTTCCCCGCGGGAATAGGTTGGTATCGTAAAACCTTCCAGGTTCCTGCCGACTATCGTGACCGCAAAGTAGGAATCTATTTCGAGGGTGTGTATATGAATGCAGAAGTGTTCATCAACGGAACTTCGCTGGGTGTTTGGCCGTATGGTTACTCTTCTTTCTTTTACGACTTGACTCCTCATATCCGTGTAGGCGAGGCGAACGTAGTTGCAGTACGTGTCGACAACTCTCAGCAGAAGAACTGCCGCTGGTATAGTGGCTCGGGCATTTACCGGCACGTCTGGCTGACGGTAACCGACAAGGTGCATATCGACCACTGGGGTATGTTTGTTACGACGCCCGAAGTGAGCAAAGAAAAAGCGACCGTTAAGGTGCAGACAGCTTTGAAGAACGAGACTGCGGCCGACCGTCGCATCACGCTGACCACCACCCTGTTCGATGCCAAGAAGCAGTCGGTAGGCGAAAGCGAAACAACTGTCGACCTGCCTGCCAATTCTTCGAAAGAGGTGTCTTTGTCCATTCCAGTGCTTCAGCCGGCATTGTGGAGCCCCGACACGCCTTATCTGTACGAGGCTCGCTGTACGGTAGCAGAGTCGGGCGAGGTGAAAGACTGCATGACCGAAAATTTCGGCATCCGTAGCATCGAATATTCTGCCGAGAAAGGCCTGTTGCTGAACGGCAAGAAGATTATCCTGAACGGTGGTTGTCTGCATCACGACAATGGTTTCCTGGGAGCAGCAGCTTACGACCGTGCCGAGGAGAGGAAGGTAGAGCTGATGAAAGCCGCTGGCTTCAATGCCGCACGTACGGCGCACAACGTGCCCTCGGAGGCTTTCCTGGATGCCTGCGACCGCTTGGGACTGCTGGTTATTGACGAAGCCTTCGACGGCTGGCGCGAAAGTAAGAACAAATACGATTATTCGGTTCACTTTGATAAATGGTGGCAACGCGACCTCGACGCAATGGTGCTCCGCGACCGCAACCACCCTTCCATCTTCTGTTGGAGTATCGGAAACGAGGTGATAGAGCGCAAGAAGATAGAAGTGGTTACGACAGCTAAAAAACTGGGCGACCGCATACGTCAGCTGGACGGTACACGTCCGGTTACTTCGGCTCTGGCTGCATGGGACAGTGACTGGGAGATTTACGACCCGCTGGCTGCCCAGCACGAGATTGTAGGCTACAATTATATGCTCCATCGTGCACCGGCCGACCATGAGCGCGTGCCTTCGCGTGTTGTTATGCAGACCGAATCATTCCCGCGCGGTGCCTTCGACAATTGGAAACTGGTGACTTCGAATGAATACGTTCTGGGTGATTTCGTGTGGACAGCTCTCGATTATCTGGGTGAGTCGGCTATTGGCCGCTACTATTACGTAGGTGACTCGGAAGGCGAGCATTACGTACGTCCTCATTATCCTTGGCACGGTGCCTATTGTGGCGACATCGACCTGACCGGCTGGCGGAAACCGATTTCCCATTATCGCGACCTGCTCTACAATGCGGACAAGAAACTCTACCTGGCCGTGAAAGAACCGGACAATTATTACGGTAAAATCAAGGAAACAGCCTGGTCTGTCTGGCCTACGTGGGAAAGCTGGAACTGGCCGGGACACGAAGGCAAGCCCATCGAGGCCGAAGTCTATTCGCGTTATCCGAAGGTTCGCCTGTACCTCAACGACGAGCTGGTGGGCGAGCGGACTGTAGGGGTTGAGCAGCGTTTTATGGCTGTCTTCACCTTGCCTTATCAGCCGGGCACACTGAAAGCTGTAGGTGTAGACGCTGAAGGCCGCGAGGCAGAAGAAAAAGTACTTGTTACGGCAGGTGAGCCGGCAAAAATCCGCTTGACGCCCGACCGCAAGACTTTGAAAGCCGACGGACAGGATCTTTCGTTCGTAACGGTAGAGGTGGTGGACAAAGAAGGCCGCGTAGTGCCCGATGCCGCAAACCGCCTGTCGTTCGAGGTGAAGGGGGCCGGAGTGATTGCTGCTGTGGGCAACGCTAATCTGAGAGATACCGATCCTTATGTAGGCAAAGAGCGGAATGCCTGGAAGGGTAGGGCTATGGTCATCGTGAAGAGTACCGCAGAGAGCGGCACTATCCGGCTGAAAGTTTCTGGCGAGGGACTGGATTCGGCTTCGCTGTCCATTAAGGCTACCCGATAAAGGGTTTTCGAAGGCCTCACAGGGCACTCCTGAAGGGGGATTGTGGGACACTTGCACGGCTCGCGAGCCGTACAAGTGTCCCACAAATGTATTGCAAGTGTCGCTCGCGAGCCGTGCAAGTGTGGCAGAAGGCGGTGGTCTCTGCTTGCGAAAAGCGTCTCCCTTTTTCGGTTATTCCAAAATTAATTAGTTATTTTGCACGTGCCAAGAACGGTGTGCGCCATTAGTGGCATCCCGTGTAGAATGTGGAAATAAAAAATGGAACAGGAAAACTTTGACATACGCAGCCAGCAATTGGCTTCGGGCAAGGAAAAGGATTTTGAGAATGCGCTCCGGCCGCTTAGTTTCGAGGACTTCAGCGGGCAGGACAAGGTGGTAGACAACCTGCGCATCTTCGTCAAGGCAGCCCGCCTGCGCGGCGAGGCTCTTGACCACGTCCTGCTTCACGGCCCTCCCGGACTGGGAAAAACAACACTTTCGAACATCATCGCCAACGAACTGGGTGTGGGCTTCAAGATTACTTCCGGCCCTGTGCTCGACAAGCCGGGCGACCTGGCCGGCATTCTGACCAGTCTGGAGACCAACGACGTGCTTTTCATCGACGAGATACACCGCCTCAGTCCGGTAGTGGAAGAGTACCTTTACTCGGCCATGGAGGATTACCGTATCGATATCATGATCGACAAGGGTCCCTCGGCACGCAGCATACAGATTGATCTGAATCCCTTTACGCTGGTAGGGGCAACGACGCGCAGCGGTCTGCTGACGGCGCCGCTCCGTGCCCGCTTCGGCATCAACCTGCACTTAGAGTATTACGACGACGACGTGCTGGCCGGCATTATCCGCCGTTCGGCGCAGATTCTGAACGTGCCTTGCTCTACCAGAGCCGCGGCCGAAATCGCATCGCGCAGCCGTGGTACGCCCCGTATCGCTAATGCCCTGTTGCGCCGTGTACGCGACTTTGCCCAAGTGAAAGGATCGGGCAGCATCGACACCGAAATAGCCCAGTTTGCCCTCGAAGCCCTGAACATCGACAAGTACGGGCTCGACGAGATAGACAACAAGATTCTGACCACCATCATCGACAAGTTCCGTGGCGGTCCCGTGGGGCTGACTACCATCGCTACCGCATTGGGCGAGGACGCCGGCACCATCGAAGAAGTGTACGAGCCTTTCCTCATCAAGGAAGGCTTCATCAAGCGCACGCCGCGCGGACGCGAGGTGACGGAGTTGGCATACAAACATTTAGGACGCAGTTTGTATAGCAACGACGGCAGACAGCCGTCTCTGTTTGACTAAGAAGAAGTATTTGGTTATGGCAAATTTAAAATCGCTTGCAAAGGAAACAGCCATTTACGGCCTGAGCAGCATCGTAGGGCGTTTCCTGAACTACCTGCTCGTGCCGGTGTACACCCTTGCCATGTCGGCCGAGTCGGGAGGCTATGGGGTAGTGACCAACATATACGCCTGGGTGGCGTTGGCACTGGTACTGCTTACATTCGGTATGGAGACGGGTTTCTTCCGCTTCGCCAATAACGGCAAGGACGACCCGATGCGGGTCTATTCCACAACGCTGTTGGGAGTAGGCGGAGTGGCGCTTACGTTTCTGGTGTTGGGTTTGCTGTTTCTGCAGCCCATTGCCGGCTTGCTGGGTTATGCCGAGCATCCCGAATACGTGGGTATGATGATGTCCGTTGTGGCCATGGACGCATTTCAGAGCATTCCCTTCGCTTATCTTCGCTACAAGAAGCGTCCCATCAAGTTTGCCGCGCTGAAGCTGCTGTTCATCTTCCTGAACATTGCACTCAACCTGGCCTATTACGTGTGGATGAAAGGCAGTGACGTAGGCTATGCCTTCCTGTTCAACCTGATATGTACGTCCACTGTGATGCTCTGCCTGATACCCGAATTGCGCGGCTTCCGCTATGCGCTCGACCGGGCCTTGCTGCGACGCATGCTTTCCTACAGTCTGCCGCTGCTGGTGCTTGGCCTGGCCGGCATTCTGAACCAGGTGGCCGACAAGATAATCTTTCCCTACGTCTATCCCGATAAGGCCGAAGCCACCGTACAGCTCGGCATCTACGGAGCAGCCAGCAAGATAGCCATGATTATGGCCATGCTGACACAAGCCTTCCGCTACGCCTACGAGCCGTTCGTCTTTGGCAAGAGTCGCGACAAGGACAACCGTGAGGTTTATGCGCAGGCCATGAAGTTCTTCATCATCTTCACCCTACTGGCTTTCCTCGCCGTGATGTTCTACCTCGATTTGCTGAAGTTCATCATCGGTCGCGACTACTGGGCCGGCTTGCGTGTGGTGCCTATTGTGATGGCTGCGGAAATCTTTATGGGCATTTACTTCAACCTATCTTTCTGGTACAAGCTGATCGACGAGACGCGTTGGGGAGCTTACTTCTCGCTGGCGGGATGTACGGTGCTGGTACTGATGAACGTATTGCTGATTCCCCGCTTCAGCTATATGGCTTGTGCATGGGCCGGCTTTACGGGCTATGGCGTGGCTATGCTGCTGTCGTATTTCGTAGGGCAGAAGAAATATCCCATCCGTTACGACCTGAAAGCGATAGGCGGTTACGTACTGCTGGCAGCAGTGCTTTACGTGGCGGCCGAATATGTTCCCATCGACAACATCTGGCTGCGCCTGGCTTATCGCACAGTGTTGCTGCTGGTGTTTGTAGCTTATGTGGTGAAGAAAGACTTGCCTTTGCGGCATATTCCGGTAGTGAACCGCTTTTTCAGATAACCGTGACTACGGTCCGACAACGATTATATTTACTTAATTAAAGAAACTTATGGAAACAACCGACCCGCACAGAAATACCTTTGCCATCAAGGCGTTTTTGAAAGAGTACCTGGACTTGCGCAAAGACAAGGACAACGAGCTCGAAACCGTAGAATCCATCCGTAAGGGAGTGGAGTTCAAGGGAGCCAATTTGTGGATATTGATATTCGCCATCTTTATGGCTTCGTTGGGACTGAACGTCAACTCTACGGCTGTGATTATCGGTGCCATGCTTATCTCGCCGCTGATGGGTCCTATCATGGGTGTGGGACTGTCGGTGGGACTGAACGACTTCGAACTGATGAAGCGTTCGTTGAAGAGCTTCCTCATTACAACGCTGTTCAGCGTGGTGACGGCTACGGTTTTCTTCCTCATCAGCCCGGTGGCCGAGGGACAGTCGGAACTGCTGGCACGTACGTCGCCCACCATTTACGACGTATTCATCGCATTGTTGGGCGGTATGGCAGGTGTAGTGGCTCTTTCTACCAAGGAAAAAGGTAACGTGATACCGGGTGTAGCTATTGCCACGGCGCTGATGCCGCCCCTGTGTACGGCCGGATACGGTTTGGCTACAGGCAATCTGATTTACTTCCTGGGGGCTTTTTACTTGTATTTCATCAATTCGGTATTCATCAGTCTGGCTACGTATGTCGGAGTGCGGGTGATGCACTTCCAACGCAAGGCTTTTGTGGACAAGAACCGTGAGAAGACGGTACGCAAATACATCGTCTGCATTGTGGTGCTGACCATGTGTCCGGCTGTTTATCTGACTGTGGACATCATTCAGAATACATTCTTCGAGAGCGCGGCCAACAAGTTCATCAACGAGCAACTTTCTTTTGAGAATACCCAGGTGCTGGACAAGAAGATTGTGAACAAGGGCAAGGAGCGCGAGATACGTGTGGTGCTGATGGGTGACGAAGTGCCCGATGCATCGATAGCCGTGGCGCGTGGCAAGATGAAGGATTACCAGCTGGAGAACACGAAACTGATTGTCATGCAAGGCATGAACAACGAGTCGATGGACATCTCTTCCATCCGTGCCATGGTGATGGAGGACTTCTACAAGAACAGCGAACAGCGCTTGCAGGAGCAGACACAGAAGATTGCCGAACTCGAAGGCAACCTGCAACGGTACCAATCGTTCGATGAATTGGGCAAGAAAATCATTCCCGAACTGAAAGTACTTTATCCGTCGGTGAAGTCTGTATCCATTTCGCACGCCATCGAGACAACGGTCGACTCGCTCCGCACCGATACGGTGACGCTGGCTGTGCTGAAGTTTGGCAAGTATCCCGACGCACGAGAGAAGAGTAAGATAACAGACTGGCTGAAGGCACGTACCGGTGCGCGTAAGCTGAGGCTGATAGCAGAATAAAACGACTAACAAACAGAGAGAAAGATATGAAGCTGAGACTGAAGTGGATGACCTTCTGCCTGCTGCTGGCATTGGCAAGCCATGCGGACGAAGGCATGTGGATGCTGGGCAACCTGAACCGGCAGACCCGGAAAGCCATGAAAGAGTTGGGACTAGAAATGCCTGCCAGCCGGTTGTATAACCCCCGTAAACCGTCGCTGAAAGATGCCGTGGTGAGTTTCGGAGGTTTCTGCTCGGGCGTAGTGGTGTCCGAAGACGGGTTGGTGCTGACCAACCATCATTGCGGTTTCAGCAGCGTGCAGCAACACTCGTCCGTCGAGCACGATTACCTGAAAGACGGCTTTGTGGCCCGCAACCGCAGCGAGGAGCTGCCTAATCCTGAACTGTACGTCCGCTTCCTGCTGCGTACCGAGGACGTCACCAAGCGCGTGCTGAAACACGTCACCCCCCGCATGACCGAGGCTGAGCGTTCTTCTGTAGTCGACTCGATGATGCTGGCTATCGGTGCGGAAGTCTCGGCCGCGGACTCTACGCTGGTGGGTGTGGTCGATGCTTATTACGGTGGTAACGAGTTCTGGCTCTCGGTCTATCGCGACTTCAACGATGTACGTCTGGTGTTTGCCCCTCCTTCATCCATCGGAAAGTTCGGCTGGGACAACGACAACTGGATGTGGCCGCGCCACACGGGCGACTTCTGCGTCTTCCGTATCTATGCCGACAAGAACAACCGCCCCGCCGACTATTCGCCCGACAACGTGCCCTATCGTCCGTCATACGTGGCACCCATTTCGCTCGACGGCTATCGCGAAGGCTCCTTCTGCATGACGCTGGGCTATCCGGGCAGTACGGAGCGTTACTTGTCTTCGTATGGCATTGAGGAGATGACGCAGACTGCCAACCAGGCACAGATTGACGTACGGGGCATAAAGCAGGCCATCTGGAAGCGCGAAATGGACCGCAACGATTCCGTCCGCATCAAGTATGCTTCGAAGTACGACGAGAGCTCCAACTACTGGAAAAACAGCATTGGCATGAACCGTGCCGTCCGCAAGCTGAAGGTTCTGGAGAAGAAGCGTGCCATGGAGCAGGAACTGCGCCGCTGGATTCAGCAGACGCCCGGTGAACGTGCCGACTTGCTTCAACTGTTTACCGACCTGGAGCTTGCCTATAAGAACCGACGCGAGGTGAACCGGGCACAGTCGTACTTTGTGGAAGCCTTTCTGAACGGTCCCGAACTGGTGCAGCAGGCTCTCACCATCCTGAACTTCGACTTCGAAGGCGAACACGACGTCGTAGTGGCCAACCTGAAGAAGATTGTCGAAACATACAAGAATCTGGATGTTGATATCGATAAGGAAGTCTTCACAGCTATGCTGAAAGAATACCGCTCGCAGGTCGATTCGGCCTACCTGCCCGAAGTTTACCACACCATTGCCACGCAATACGGGGGCGATGACAGGGCTTTCGTCGACTCGCTCTATGCCCATACCCAACTGGCTACTCCGCGTGGCCTGAAGCGCTTCCTTGAGCGCGACACGACCTATCAGTTGCTCGACGACCCTGCCATCAGTCTGGGCATCGACCTGATCACGAAAGCTTTCGAGCTGAATATGCAGATGCAGGAGCCTTCGGTGCAGATAGATCGGGGCGAACGTCTGCTGAATGCGGCCATCCGCCGCTTCTATGCTTCGCGCAATTTCTATCCCGATGCCAACTTCTCCATGCGCCTGAGTTTCGGTACCGTCTGCGGGTACGATCCTTTTGACGGGGCACACTACAACTACTACACCACTACCCGTGGAGTGCTTGAAAAGGTGCGTGCCCATGAGGGCGATGTCGATTTCGAGGTACAGCCCGAGTTCCTGTCGCTGCTGTCGTCGGGCGATTTCGGCCGGTATGCCGACGAGAACGGCGAAATGAAGGTGTGCTTCATCTCGAACAATGACATCACGGGCGGCAACAGCGGCAGTGCCATGTTCAATGCACGGGGCGAACTCCTTGGCTTGGCCTTTGACGGAAACTGGGAAGCCATGAGCAGCGACATCCTGTACGAACCCGATATGCAGCGTTGCATCGGGGTAGACATCCGCTACGTGCTTTTCGTTATCGAGAAGTACGGCAAGGCTAGCGAGCTGATACGGGAGCTTAAAATCGGATAAATCTTTTGTTTTTGTGGGCGGGTAAGCCCGGCATTTTTTCCCAGTTAGGGAAAAATTATTCTCTAGTTAGGAAAAAATTATTTCCCAGTTAGGAAAAAATATTCTCCAGTTAGGGAAAAATAGAGGGCTTTCTTTCCAAACTTCAGACTACCTGCTGTGTGGGTAGGGGAGCCAGCATTTCTTGTGGGACGGAGGCTTGTATTTCCTTCACCAAGGCATCGCGCAGCGTGTGGCGGATGAAGTCCTTGCTTGTCAGCAGGACGATGTGGCGGGCAGGCCTGGGCACGGCAAAGGGACGTACCAGCTGCTGTTGTGCTTCGCTGAGCTGCAACACGGCCAGTTGGGGAATGAAGGTGATGCCTTTTCCGCCCTCGACCATGCGCATGAAGGTCTCCATGCTACCCAGATGGTAGGCAAGCTGGCTGGCCTGTGCCGCCTTTAGCTGGCAGAAGCGTACCAACTGGTCGCGGAAGCAGTGGCCTTCGTCGAGCAGCCAGAGCTGTTCGCCGCTGAGGTCGGACGTACGTATCAGTGAATGGCTGCTGAGGTTGCTTTCGCGCGCTACATAGGCATAAAACTGTTCGTAGAAGAGGCTTGTCTGCTCGTATTCCTCCATGCCTGCCAGACTGGCTACAATACCTGCGTCGATGCTTCCCTCGCGCAAGGCGCGCTTGATGTCGGCGGTCTTCATCTCCGTCACCCGTATGTCCAGTCCGTCGTACTTCTTCATTAGCTGCGGGAAGAAGCGGGGCAGCAGGTAAGGGGCAATGGTGGGCAGGATGCCCAGATTGAACGTCCCTGTGAAGGAGCCTTTGGCCTCTTCGACCATCGCTTTGATGCGGGCTGCCTGCGCAAGCACCTCCCGGGCCTGGGCAAGGATGTGCAGGCCGATGGGAGTGGGGGCTATGGGCTGGCGACTACGGTCGAAGATGCGGGTGTCCAGTTCGTCTTCGAGTTTCTGTATCATGGCGCTCAGCGTGGGCTGTGTCACGCGGCAGTGCTCGGCCGCTTTGGCAAAGTGGCGGTACTGCTCTACGGCGAGGATGTATTCCAGTTGTTGCAGGGTCATGGTATCGGTTGTAAGGGTTGACTGTTACTTCTTTTTCTTTTTCGACGGCTTGGCCCATCCCTCTTCGTCGAAGTCGGGTTCGGGACCTTTCAGGTCGTTGTTATGCTGGAAGAACTGTTTCCAGTCGTCTTTCTTGCCGCGGGGTTTGGTGTAGCCACGCTCTTCGCGGCTGGGCTTTTTCTTCTTTTCGGCAATGGGGGCTTCCTGGGCTTTTCCTTTGCCTTTGGCGGCTTCGCGCTTGCCCTTGGAGTCGTCCTTCCGGTTGTTTCTGCGGCTGGTTTCCTTCTCTTCTTCTCCGGCTACTTCTACCACCACTTTGCGACCGTTCCACTTGGTACGGTTCAGGGCTTTCAGCACGTTGCGAGCCTCTTGTTCTTCGACTTCGAAGAACGAGAACTTGGGCATCAGGTCGATACGTCCCAATTCTACACGTCCGCGGGTATTGCTGTTCAGCAGGCTGATGAGCTCGTTGGGGAAGAAGTTGTCCACCTTGCCCAGGTTGATGAAGAGGCGTGTGAAGCCCGGTTCGGCCTGACGGCTGTTGTTTCGTCCGCCTTTTTCGCCCTGTCGCTTGCCGGCTTTCTCGCCCTTGGCGCTGCTGTCGCCGACGATGGAGATTTCGGGGCGGTCGCGATAGTAGTCCAGAAAGCGGTTGAATTCGTGCGACACCATGCGCTTGATGAGGTCCTCTTTCGACAGCCAGTCCAGCTTGCGATAAACGTCGGGCATGAACGATTCGATTTCTTCTTCGTTCACCTTTACTTTCTCCAGGTCGTCTATCACCTTGAACAGCTGTTTTTCGCAGATTTGTTTACCAGTCGGCATTTCACCGGGCTGGAACTTCTTGCCGATGATGCGCTCTATCTCGCGCATTTTGCCCTTCTCGCGCAGGTTGATGATGGCGATGGAGGTACCCGTCTTTCCGGCACGTCCGGTACGTCCGCTGCGGTGGGTGTAGCTTTCGGTGTCGTCGGGCAGACCGTAGTTGATGACGTGTGTCAGGTCGTCCACGTCCAGTCCGCGTGCAGCCACGTCGGTGGCTACCAGCAGCTGCAGGTTGCGGATGCGGAACTTCTGCATCACGGCGTCGCGCTGTGCCTGCGACAGTTCGCCGTGCAGCGAGTCGGCGTTGTAGCCTTCCTGCATCAGCTTGTCGGCTATTTCCTGCGTCTCCTTGCGGGTGCGGCAGAAGATGATGCCGTATATCTGCGGATAGTAATCGACAATGCGTTTCAGGGTCTCGTATTTGTCCTTGGCATGCACCACGTAAACGATATGTTTTACGTTGGCGGTACCTTCGTTTTTGCGTCCGATGGTGATTTCTTTGGCATCGCGCAGGTAGTTCTTGGCGATGCGGGCTATCTCGGGACTCATGGTGGCCGAGAAGAGCAGCGTGTTGCGTTCCTGCGGCACGTCGGCCAGGATAGCGTTGATGCTGTCGGTGAAGCCCATGTTGAGCATTTCGTCGGCTTCGTCCATGACGACGTTCTGTATGGTGGCCAGCGATACGGTTTTGCGCTCCATCAGGTCAATCAGTCGTCCGGGTGTGGCCACAATGATGTGCACTCCCTGCTTCAGAGCGCGTATCTGGCTTTCGATGGACGAGCCACCGTAGACGGGCAGCACGCGCAAGCCTTCGATGTATTTGCTGTAATCAGTCAGGTCGCCTGCAATCTGCAGACACAGTTCGCGTGTGGGGCATAGGATTAGCGACTGTGGAATGCGCCGTGTCACATCGACCTTCTGTATCAGCGGCAGGCCGAAAGCGGCCGTTTTGCCCGTTCCGGTCTGTGCCAGGGCCACGACGTCGTTGTTTTCTCCTAAAAGGTAAGGAATCACTTCTTCTTGTACCGGCATGGGATTCTCATATCCCATCTCTTCGATGGCGCGGCGTATCTCCGGCGACACACCGAGCTCTTCAAATGTCTTCATTCAATATCCTGTATAATAATTCGGTGCAAAGATAAGGCTTTTAGGTGAAGAATGCGGCATGATGAGGCTGATTTGTAGCCCGATGCGCGGTAAATCGAATGTGACAGCTTATTTTTTTACCAAAAGAATACTTTGCAGTTTCTTTATCTCTTCCTTGGTCAGTCCGATGCCTTTCTTCAGGTAGGTATCTACGTCGCCGTACCGTTTCTCTATCTCGTCCTTGGCGGCGTTCAGGAAGTTCTCGCGGGCCGAGTAGATGGCAGTGATGGCTTCCTGCGAACGTACAGGCAAGTCGTAGGCGTATTGCGTGGCAGAAGGTATGTTGAAGAAATAGTTGCTGAGGCGGTAATCGTCCATGATGATGTCGGCATTGACGCCAAGGGTAGCGAGAACAAGGGCGACTGCAATGCCCGTACGTCCCTTGCCCGAAGAGCAATCGATGACTAGTGGGTATTTGGTTTCATCCAGCAGCACGTCGAAAAGCTGGCGGAGCTGACTTGTGTATTTGTTCACAATCTCACGGTTGGCTTGCTCTACGATTTGCAGAACCGAATCTTTTCTGAGTTTGTGCTTTTCCACTTTGTCCAGTACCAGCTCGATGTCGTTTATGGGAATAGCGATGTTCACTACGTCGAAGTTCTTGCGTAAACCGACTTGTGAACCTGTTTCCCGTTGGCTTCGCAGGTCGACGATGGTTTTGATGCCGATGTTCTTCAGTTTCCTGATGGCAAAACAGTTCAGACTGTCTATCTGTGCCGAACGGTAGATCATGCCCCAGCGAACCCGTTTTTTGGTGCCGTACGAGGCATATCCTCCCAAGTCACGGAAATTCTGTACGCCGGGGATGTTGACATTTCGGGCGGCAGTCTTTATCCGGTATTTGTCGTTGAATACCAATGTATAGTAATAACGCTGAGAGGGATCGCTGTTGATGACGGTGGTTGTCTGGTCGGAAATGTTGGCTATGGCCACGGGATTGCTTTCGGGAGCAGATTCTGGCTGGGTCGAGGCATAGACTTTGACGTCCCCCTCGATAAGGGGAGCTGTTTCCCATTTCACAATGCAATTGCCTACATTGTTCTCTTCGCACACGACGGCGATGTGAGGGGTCAGACCGCTGCATGCAGGCAGCAGCACAGACAAAGTAAAACCAATCAAAAGCTTCCTGTACATAATTTGTAATTGTCTCTAAGCGTTTCTACAAATATAGCGTATCCTATACTTCACAAATATATGTAATTTAGTTACAGACGATGCTCGCCGGTTAATTGATTTAGGTTTCTTTTTTGAACTTTAAGCAAATGACGGGAGAGTGTAAAGAAAAAGAATAAACCGATATTCCGCTGTTGCAGTGGGACTGCCATGCGGGATATCGGTTTCTCTCTCTTCTCTTTACCTATATAAATCGTCTTGTTAAAGCGTATGTGCTTCCGCAAACTCCCTCGAAACCGAATTGTTGAAACTGCAGCACACGTCAGCGGCAAACTCGATGCCGCAACGGATGACTTTGTCCCATGTGGCTTCGTCCATCGTGGCGAGGTCATCGTAGCGTACGTTATACTTCAGTAGGCCGAAGATGATACCTGCGTTGAAATTGTCGCCCGCGCCGATGGTGCTGACTGCCTCAAGCGGAGGAATGGGATAGTCTTTGGAAAGGGTAGCCGTGCGTAGTGATACCTGCTGGGCTCCTGCCGTGCAGAGGAAGTTACGACAGTAAAACTTCACCTTATCGCGGTAGATTTTGTCGGCTTCCTTCAGGCCCCACATGTAGAAGAAGTCTTCTTGCGAGCCGCGTACGATGTCGGCATACTCCAGATTCTCGATGATGGTGGGAGCCAGTTTGATGGCTTCTTCCTTGTGCGAGGAGCGGAAGTTGGGGTCGTAGTAGACGATGGCATGCATGTCGTGCGCGCGTTCCAGCAGTTCTACTACCTTGTCGCGCAAGACGGGATTCAGGGCATAGTACGAGCCTACCATCACGATGTCGTCTTCCTGAATTTGCGGATATTCTACGTCGAGTCGCTGTTTGGGGTAGTCTTTGTAGAAGATGTATTCTGCATCACTGTGTTCGTTGAGGAAAGCAAGCGATACGGGTGATTTCCCGTCGGGGAAGACATTGACGTGGTCGGTAGGAATGTTGTTTTCGCGCATGAAGCGGAGGATGATCTCTCCTACGTGGTCGTTCCCAGTCTCGCTGATGAAACAGATGGGAACACCCGCACGTCCCAAAGAGACGATGCCGTTGAATACAGAACCGCCGGGTACAGCTGCTGTGGGCTGTCCGTTGCGGAAGATGATGTCGAGAATAGTCTCGCCGATACCTATTACTTTACGCATAATGAACGTGATTTTTCTCCGAGATAGCCGCCGTGGTGGCGTTTTGAATAGTCTTCAATGGTGAATCCGGTCTGTTTCATGGTCTGTACCACCAGGATATCACCGATGACGGTCATGACGGTGGTCGAAGTTGTGGGCGTCATGCCCAGTGCGCATACTTCCTTGGGACTGCCGGTACTGAGGCAGACGGTGGCTTCGCGGGCCAGCGGACTGTCGGGGTTACCGGTGATGACAATGAATTTCAGACTGGGGTCCAGGTTGTGGGCCAGTTGGGTGAGCTCTACAATTTCACGCGTTTTTCCGGAATTGGAGATGAGCAGCAACAGGTCGTTTTCCTGCAGGATGCCCAAGTCACCGTGTTGGGCTTCGCTGGGATGCAGGAAGACGGCTGGGATGCCTGTCGAGCAAAAGGTAGTAGCAATGTTCATGGCAATCTGCCCTGCCTTTCCCATACCTGAGGTCACGAGTTTACCCTTACGGCGGTGTACGTGTTCCACGATGAGCGACACGGCTTTTTCGTAGGCGTCCGTCACAGGGATGTTCAGTACTGCTTGTGCCTCTTTCTGCAAAAGCTCTTGAATAGATGCTATCATTTCTTTCGGTTTTGGTTATCTGGTTTTGCAAATATCTATAATTTTCCATAAACGGCAATAAGTTTTATTGTATTTTTGTACCTGCAATCAGTTTGAAACGTCAGAATGGAGCATTTGAACGAAACCAACGGGAAATATAGCACATATACACTGGCCAACGGTCTGCGCATCATTCACGAGCCGTTGGCTTCACGGGTGGCTTATTGTGGATTTGCTGTCGATGCAGGCACACGCGATGAGATGCCCGATGAGCAAGGTATGGCTCACTTTGTAGAACATCTCATTTTTAAGGGAACTCACAAACGACGGGCTTGGCACATCCTGAATCGTATGGAGAACGTAGGCGGTGACCTCAATGCCTACACCAACAAGGAAGAGACGGTGATCTACTCTGCTTTCCTTGTCGAGCACTTCAGCCGGGCTTTTGAGCTGCTGGCTGATATTGTATTTCATTCCACTTTTCCGCAACACGAGATTGAAAAGGAGACAGAGGTGATTATCGACGAGATACAGTCGTACGAGGACAACCCTGCTGAACTAATCTTCGACGATTTTGAAGACCTTATTTTCCGCGGTCATCCGCTGGGGCGTAACATTTTGGGCAATCCCGAACAACTCCGCACGTTCCGTACCGAGGATGCCGTAGCTTTTACTCGTCGTTACTATCGGCCGGAGAATGCAATATTCTTTGTATTGGGTGATGTTGATTTCCGCCGGGTTGTCCGCTTGGCCGAGAAGCTGGTGGGCAACGTAGCAGGAGGAACAGCTACCGGCAATTCTTCGGATAACCGACGGATGCCCCCTTTGCCTTATGTGCCCGACCGACTGGTGATGAAAAAAGGTACGAACCAGACACACGTGATGATAGGTGCCCGTGGCTACAATGCCTACGACGAGAAACGTACGGCCCTGTATTTGCTGAACAATCTGCTGGGCGGTCCCGGCATGAACAGCCGTCTGAACGTAGCGTTGCGCGAGCGCCGTGGGTTGGTATATAACGTAGAGTCCAATCTGACTGCTTATACCGATACCGGCACCTTCTGCATCTACTTTGGTTGCGACCCCGATGACGTGGATCTTTGTACACGCCTGGTGTATAAGGAGCTGAGGCGTTTGCGCGACACCCGTTTGACTACTTCGCAACTGGCAGCAGCGCAGAAGCAGTTGATAGGCCAGATAGGCGTGGCGTCGGACAACAACGAAAACAATGCCCTAGGTATGGCCAAGACTTTCCTCCACTATAACCGCTACGAGTCTCAGGAAGCCATTTGCCGCCGCATCAGTCAGCTTACTTCCGACCAGTTGCTCGAAGTAGCCAATGAAATGCTGGGCGAGGGTTATCTGTCGGAGTTGGTTTATCTGGGATAATTGAAATTAAACTTTTGCTTCGTAAAGAAATTTATGGGGGGGAAAGATGTGCGTAACTACTATTCTCATTCTGGTAAGTAAGAACTTGATATCATTAGTCTGATTATAAGGAGCTTGTGATAGTGTAAGGCTTCCTTCTACAGATCTTGAATATTACTCGGATGTAAGTACCAAGTGAACAAATATTTGTTTTGCTAAACTAAAAGTCCGTATTGTGTGTTTAGAAATTATTAATATGTCTAATAAATTAGTAAGAGTATGAAAAGAATTGTAGTATTTCTGTTTGTAGTAATGGCAGCTTTGGCTGCGAAATCGCAAGTCTATGTAGGTGGAAATATCAGCCTTTGGCATAACGATGATGCCGATGCTACAAGTTTTACGTTAGCTCCCGAAGTCGGGTATGAGTTTTCCGATCAGTGGTCGGTGGGTGCCCAGCTTATTCTGTCGCATTCCAAGCATAAAGTGGACGATCACGTAAAAGCAAAATGGACGGGTTTTGCCTTTGCGCCGTATGCTCGTTATTCTTTTTTCGAGAATAAAGCGGTTCGTTTCTTTGTTGACGGTTGTATTGGTGTATCATCACAGAAGTATAAGGGTGCCGATTCTGAGGCAGGTTTTGAACTGGGACTGAAACCTGGTTTGGCCCTTAAGGTGACAAATCATTTTAGTCTGATTGCCAAATATGGTTTCCTGGGTTATCGGGATGATTATATGCTGGATACTTCTGATGGCTACGGTTTCAATTTCAGCAGTGAAGACCTGTCGATAGGTTTCCATTATACATTCTGATAGGGAGTGGCTTTCACTCAATAGTGGGTGTGCCAGGATGAAGAAAGCAGTTACTTCATCTTGGCGCACTTTTTCTGTATAACAGACGGTTCGTTTTTTAGTTTGATATGATTGGTTCCCTCAAAAGACAGTCTTATATGTTTTTTTCTGTCAGTCGTCTCATACTGAATTCGCAACCGCAGTATTGTTGGTTGTAGAAGTCGTACTCGTGTAATAGCTGGTTGCGGCGTTCCTGCAGGCCGCCTTTGCGCCAGTTCTGTTCCCAGAAGAGGGTGCCGGGATAACGTGCAGCGGCACGTCGTCCGGCCTCATTGATTTGCTCCAGGCTCTTCCAGCGCGACGAGGCAAGGGTAGTCGTGAACAGGGTAAAGCCGTGCGTGGCGGCATAGCGTGCCGTTTCGGTGAGGCGCAGGGTGAAGCAGTTTAGGCAACGTACTCCGCGTTCGGGTTCATCCTCCAGTCCTTGCATCAGACTTTTCCAATGCTCGTAATCGTAGTCCGCATCAACAAAATCGAGGCCCTGAGACGTAACAAAACGTATGGCTTCGTTCTTACGTACTTCGTATTCTTCCCGAGGATAGATGTTGGGGTTGCAGTAGAATACTGTAGGTCGTATATTGTTGGCCAGCATACATTCGATAATAGCCGACGAACAAGGAGCGCAGCAGGAGTGCAGCAGTACGTGGTTTTCGCCGTTGGGTGGTAGGAGTTTGAGCATCGTTTGAATGAAACTTTTGCAGATTTTGCATAGGCAAAGATAGCCAAAATTAAATTATTTCAGTTCTTCTAATAGTTTTTTTCTGTTTTTTGGCGAGCTGGCATAATATAATTCGGCAAACTCTTGCATTTTGCTGAGTTTTTCTGCTAGTACTTGGGTTGACTCCTGTAGATTTCTGACGGCCGATTCGTATTGTGGCGGCGCTTCTTGTACATTATTTAGTAGACTGTCAGCTTGATTTGTCAGTAGCAGCGCGTCATGCAGCCATCCTTTGACGGTTGCCTCATTTTTTTCTGTCTTGAACTTTTGACGCCGGAGACGGATGAATTCATTGTGTAGGTCGGTGCTTTGATTATAAAGTTTCATAGCTTTTAGATAGACCTCGTAGACTTGTCGTTGCTTGTAGACATTAATATTGGATTGGGTTAGTTGCAGATAATAATCTACTAGAGGGTTGGCTGTTCCGTTGTGCTGGGCACGCAAGTAAGAAGATGTGAGTTGCTGGATGCGTGATTGTTGTACATATATTAGGATGGAATCGTTGAAGTTACACTTATCTCTGGAATCGTTCTGTGGATTGTATGTGCTTTTGTCAAATTCGTCGTAAGTGTAGGGGGATGGTAAGAGTTGCCAAATAGGATCATAGGGCATGTGTGTACGGATCATTTTCTCCGGACTTACTTGGCAGTATTTCATAGTTGGGCGATGGACAAATTGGTAACTGTTCGTGACGTATCCCATTCCAAATGTTGGGTCGTAGAGGTACCATTGTCCGTCAACCTTGGCTGCACACCATTCGTGAGGGGTAGGTAGCAGGGTGCCGTTGCTTTTGTTGTATCCACTGACAACGAATGCTGGGATACCTACATTTTCTGCTAATGTGCGGAAAAGCAGTGCAAACTGTTTGCAAATACCTTTCCGGCTTTGCAGTGTACGTTGCAGGTCACGTTTTTCGCTGTAGACTTCGTTGCGCGAAGTGAAGGTGGTATAGACGTTGTATGTCAAGTTATTGGTAATCCAGACGTAGATGGCTTCGGCTTTTTGTTTGTCAGTGTCGAAATGGACGTCTATGTACCAAGAGAGAGAATCGACAGAATGGGTATATGCCTTAGGTATATTGTCCGAAGCTGTTGGACGAGCCTGATTCTGCGAGAGACAGTATGAGACATTGCATGTGGCAGCAATGATAATCATTAGGCAGTATGTTATTCTTCTCATGGCAATATTTTTAAATTTTGGGGCGGTTATAAATTTGGAACCATACGATACCATAACCTATATATTTTTGGAGTGATTCCAGTTCTTGAGTTTTGAGGTTGAGGCGTTCTTTCAGACCTTTGTTTAGGACGGTAACTATTTTCCCATCTTTTAGGATTAGCATATAAGCTCTTTCGGGCATAAATATTTTTTTTAGTGGACCGTACATCATCCGTCCATCCTCTTTCATTGCGTTGAGGTAGAGCATGGCGCTCTCGTAAGTGTCTAATGAAAGGAGGTCATTAATAATTTTGAGATGTTCCTCAGGGATGGTGTCCATCGACTGTTTTGTAGAGGACTTGGTGGTATCGGCTGGGGAAGTTTGTACAGAGTTGTTTGTGTTAGTTGTTACCTGTTGGGATGCGGCAGATTTATATGCCTTTCCATGTTTGGAATCTGACATGGAAAGCATTTCCATGACTAGTGCGGCTGTATTGGCATCTACATTAAATGTACTTTCGGTAGGCATATTGGGATCTGCTGATACCAGTGTAGTACTGTCTTGGTTTGTTGTTACTACGGCGCTGTTCGGCAATGTAGTAGGCATCGGCAACGAGTCGTTCTCGTTTTCGGCAGGTATTGCAGGGATGGCTGCTTTTGATATGGCTGTAGTCGGTTGCTCTACACTCTTTTCATTAACCTGAGCCATTTTGGTAGTTGATATCAGTTTATCTTTAAGTATACATGCAAATGCCTTGAATAACTTCCCATGGTTGTATTCTAGTACTTGCTGTTGACTATCAATGATATTGAGTTTTTCTTTTATCTTTTCTTTCCCTTGACTATCTTCTGCCATGAGGCTGACAGCACTGGTCTTTAACTTGTCAATGGCTACTTGTTTGGCGGTAGTAGGATTATCCAGACTGCTGGCTTCGGCATATATATACTTTTCGCTCAGTTTGATGTCACGTATTTTTTTCTTAACGTCTTCGTCAGGTATATTTTGGGCGGAGACAGCACTGGCAGATGCTAGTAACAGGATGTATATAAACTTCATATTTTGACTAATTTTGGAGTTATTTTATGTCGAAATCTTCGCAGGTAAATATTTCCTCTTCCGGGAGTTTGGTATTGGTATTGATCATCTCGGGCTGCCAGGTACGGACGTGGATTTGAGGAGTTTCGGAGTTGGTAAAATCCCATAGCAGGAACAGGTAGCCGACATCGCTATAGTTGTCGGATGAATATCCTTGTTTCAAAGTTACGCCATAGAACTTTTCTTTGGATGGATGTCTCATTACTTTGATATCATCGAAGATGACGTGGATACGTTTGTTGTTACGGAATATCCGTGCCAGGTTAGAAAGATATTCTTTTTTGTTCTGGCGTGAGTAGATGATTTTTTCAGACGGAGCAAAATTGTTTATATCAGATGGAGCTGATTTTATAACTTTTCCAGTAATGATAAGTGCGTCATCACTATAGATTTGTTGTAAGAAAGGAATGTCTTTGGTATTATAGGCTGTACGGAACTGCTCTACATAGTCCAATATCATTTGACGGTAACGTAGGTCGGTCACGTCGTATCCCTTCTTTAGAACTTTTATGTAAAGATTGTTGGCGAGTGCTAGGTTGAAATCAACAATATCACCTTTAGCATTGAATCCGATAACGGCCTCTTGGTATTCTTCTTCTCCATCAGCGTTTTTCAAGTAAATAGGAATATTACGTACCTGATAATTGCCGTCGGCTGTCTTAAGACAGGCTTGAATTACTTCTGTATCTCCGCAGCGGAATGGAGTGTTTTTCCATAGTTCGGTCAGCTTTTTTTGGGCAAATTCGCTAATGCTTATATTCGTTAGGTCGAGTTCAAGCATATCAGCGTTGGCCACGTTGCACTGCGTCAGCAGTTTGGTAATGTTCTGCTGTACATTTTCTTTTTGTACTCCATCCGGACAGTCTGTTACGAACATTTCTGTCATATACTGTGCGTGGACTCCGCACGTCATTACGAGGAGGATTACCGCCAGTAGGCTTTTCTTGATAAAATCTTTCTTCATATACATATCTTTATTTGTTCTTTTTCTTGTCTGAATATAAATCGGCTATGTTGTGTGTAGGTACGTATGCGTAAAGTTCAATATTCATCTTGTAGTGCCCGGGATATTGCAGAATACGTAAGTCTGTATCGAAATAGAGCAGATGATTGTAGCCCATGGACCGATTCAGCATAATAGCCATGCCTTTCGCATGTCCTTTTTCGATGGACTCTATTCCTACAAAGATTTCGCAACCGTTTTGTCGGCCAAAGTTCAAAAGCTGATTTAGGGAAACGGTGAATTCTTCTTTTCTCAGGCCGTATTTTCGTTGTACGACTGTAGCAGTGATTTCTTGGCCTGTTTCGAGTGTAAAGAGGTTACGGATGGACATTTCGGGCTGATTGATGTCGCACAGGGGGACGTATTGTTGGCCTTCTTTGCGATAATACCTGTTAGAGTTCATGCTTTCGACGGCATACGTTTCGCCTTCGCTAATCAGGCACGAGTTGTCGATGGGCGTAAGTGTTTCGGCTACTTCTGCTGGTAGTTGCTTCTGCTGGCGCGGTTGTTCTTTAAACAGACTGAGTCTTGGGTAAAACAGATCCTCAATTTCAGCTTTGTTCATTCCCCAAAGCAGTTCGTACTGGATAGGAAAGCGTAGGAACAGTAGAATATTACCTTCATTGTTCCATGTCATGGTGTAGCAGGTGTTGTCGGTCGTGGCAAACAGCGACGGGCAGTTGATAAGGCTGGGCAGTATGCCGGACAGGTTGCCTTTGCCGACGTTTCTTGTTTTGTCGTTTTCGATATATAGTGTTACCTTGTCTTCTTTGAGTTTCTTTTGTAACTCGGCATCGTTTTCGGTCAGGCAAAGTTCCAGCAGGTAACGTTCAGCAAAATGGTAGATGGGTGAGGGATAATTTTCTGTCAACTGTCGGCTGAAGAGTTTGAAGCCTATGTGGCAGATTTGATTCATGCTGTTGCGTTGGATAATCAGCGAACAGCCAGAAACGCTGCCAGGAAGTGCAGCCGTACAGTCTATTTCATAACGTTCTTTGAGCAGGTCTGAGATTTCCTGTAGTTTTTTGCTTTGGAAGTTACCATACATATCCTGTGCTCCAATTTTGCCGGATAGGCAAAGTTGGAGCATAAGGAATATATTGAAGGCTAAGTATAAGGCTGACCGTCGTTTCATGTGTTCAATAAATTACAGATCATGTTTCTGCGGTATTTTGTTCACTGTCTTTTGAGCAGAACGTGTGGCGGCATCGTTGCTTAGAGGGAAGTAAGCTTTGGTAGCTGTATTCGTTTTAATATAACATTCGAAAGGACGGATATTGCGGTTGGCAACGAAAACACTGCCTGCAGGGTAGATGTTTTCGTATGGGTCTGTCCATTCTTTTTCATTTAGGCTTAGATAATCGGCCCGTTCCGTGATAGGACTGTAGTTGGGATATAATGAATATTGAGGACCAGCCGATGGCGCAGGGGTTGTCGTTACGTCAAAGGTTACATTCTCACCCATAAACAATACTTCGGTGTCGATATTGTACTCCGGCAGATAGTTCTTGTTGTAAGGCATTGCAATGATGTACGCTTTATCCTTTTCAGGCCAACTGACATCTTTGAATCCGGTAGCTGTCAGTTCGCGAAGCCAGAATGGATAAGCATCTTTTCCAGAATCGAATGGAGCCAATTCCTTAGAAAAGTCTCCGTTGTTTTTGGCTTTTATAGAGCTTGGAGTAAAGGGCAGAGAGATAGATTGCCAGCGGGCTGCCTTTCCCGTGCCGGTTTCGACGTTTGAGTTATAATCGAATGCCTTGAAACTGAAGTCGCGTACAAAAGTTACTTTGGCGGCAGTGAACGGCTGCGGACAATGGAATCTGCCATTTCCGGTTAGGATGATATTGTCCGCCCGGTTATTGATAATGAAATTGATGTTACCTTTATTGGCAACACCTGCCGGAGCATATATCAGCATATTGCTGTCATCGCTTCTCAATATTGGTACCTCGCATTGTGTGGACTGCCAAAAGACGGAAGTCAGGCTTGCGCAACCGTTGACCATGTTCTCTCCACCTTTAGTGAGGGAAGCGGGAATCTCCAATGTTTCCAGTCCTGTGTATGCAAAGGCATTATTGTCTATTGTTTTTGTATTTGCAGGTAGTTGGATATTTTTGAATGATGTGCAACCGTAAAATGCAGATTCACCAATGCTGGTCAAGCTTTCAGGGAGGCTGACTGTTTCCAATGCGCTACAGTTCTGAACGAATTCTTGTGGGATCTTTGTAACACCTTCTGCAAACTGGATACTTTTCAGGCTTTTACATCCGGAAAGCATTCCCTGGGCACCCGGGAGGTTGTAAGGAACAGTGTATTCTGTAATGCCTGTATGGGCAAATGCGTATTTATCGATAGTTTCTATACTTTCCGGCAGCACAAGTGAAGTGATAGCAGTACAACCGTCGAAAGCTTCTAATCCAATTTTTTTCAAAGACTTAGGGAATACTGGCTTGAGATTTTCACACCATTTAAATGCCTCGGAGCCTATTTCAATTAAGGTTTCGGGTAAAATAAGTTCTTCGAGAGCATGGCAAGCTACGAAGGCCCCTTTATTAATGTGGGTTACACTGGGCATATCAATACGTTTTAGAGCATAGCAGGAGTGAAACATTCCTTCTGAAATAGTTTGCCTGTTTTTAGGAAGTCGTGCATATTCCAGGCTATGGCAATCTCTGAATGCCCATAAATCAATGGAAGTCACATTATCCGGTATGATGACTGATCGGAGGTCTTGGCAATTGTCAAAAGCCCGGAAAGCAATGGAGGTCACATTGTCGGGTATTGTAACAGCTGTGATTGCGCTGTGCGCTACCCCAGCATAACCTATCTTGGTGATGGATTTGGGCAAGGATACTCCCGCTTTACTTTTGAACTCACTAAGTCCGGTAAATTCCTGGGTCTGATTACCGTTTTTGTCAATGAGTATCACTTCTTCAATGTTCAACGAGTCCAAGTTTCCTATTGGGCAAATAGTTTTCAGGTCTGCTTCATTGAGAGGACCGGATATGTATAAATCGGTGACAGTTTCCCGGTTCCCTTTGGCAGTCAGGATAGAGTCCAGTTTTCCTGCTCCGGTTTCCGTCGTATTGATTTCCCAAATGACTTTGTTGTTCTCGCTTCGAGAGATTGCAGTTTCGTCCAATGGGTAGTTTAAGTATTCTTCTTGCTGGCAGGAAGTGAATCCGAAAAGAGTTGTAAAAACAACTCCGATTATTTGAATGTATAAATAGTTCTTTTTCATAACGTAGGGTGTTTAGGGTTGGTCGGGTGAGGGTTGATCGTCTTTATCTGGGACGTATTTGGTAAGCACGCTACAGCTGTTGCTGAAGTGAGTTCCTTCATCGTTCACGGCATAAGCATAAACGTAATAAGTCGTTTTAGGCGTCATTTGGGTAAATGTATGGCTAAATCTGTATTGGTCATCCGGGGCTATCGTAATTTTTTGTGCGATGTTTTCCGGACTGGTTTGAGGATCGGTAGTCCATACAAAGCCTGTTTCGGTGATGTCGGTATTGCCGGTGTCGGTGATGCGTGAGCTGACGGTGAAAGAGTCTTGCGTGACGTTGGCCACGGTGGGCGTAGAGAATTTCACTTTCTTCATAGCGGTGGTACTCATTTCTACTACATCGCCGTATCCATAGACTTCACGGCCGTTGACGAGGCTTACGGCATAAGCACGAACCTGATAAGTAGTTTCGGCTGTCAGTCCGGTGATTTCGACGGTAAATAGTCCGGGAATTTCGGTGGGTAGTGCATCTGCGTCGCGGAAATTACCTTGTCCGGGCACGGCTGTAGGGATTCCGTTGGTGCTCCAGCAGATGCCACAGCGTTGCAACTGACCAGGATGGTCGTCTGTTCCTCCAGTTTTAAGTACCGTTCCGTTTACTTTCATCCGGTTGGCTTGTGCGGTGTACGACCGTTCCGTCCGGACAGTAGGTGAAACAGGTGCTTCGGTTGTGATTTCCAGTTCGTTGCTGTATCCGATACCTTCTTCTGATCTGTTGACGGCCATGGCACGGAAGATGTAAGTGGTGCTTGGCTCCAGACGGTCAATGGTCAGACTGAATGTTTTAGAATATTCGTCATCGTATTTGTCTACTGTAAGCGTATTGAAGTTGGTGTTGGTTTTGGTTTTATATTGAAAAGCAAGTTGAGTGATTTCTGTTCCACCGTCATCGTTGATACGGCATCTCAGGGTTACATGCTCTTCGCCGGTTTCGATCGCTTCCAATTCGCTTAAAGTGGGTGCCTCAGAACTCAGGGTGGTGAATTGGACGATATTACTCTGTAAAGTTGTTATTTGTGTGCCGTTTCCGATTTCTGCAGCTAGGCAGACGTAGTAGGTTGTACCGGGAGTCAGCCCTGTTAATCTGTAGTATACGCTACCTCCGCCTCCCAAGGTCTCGGATACCTCTACGGGTTGAATGCAGACGTTCTCGTCTTTTTCGGTGATGGAGCCTCTGGTGGTGGAATACATAAGGTAGTATTTGCTTGCCGATTCGAAGTTGCCTTCTATTGTTCCGCTGACATCAGCCATCGTTCGTTCTATGGAACTTACTTCATTCAGCTGGAGTATAGGCGCGGGATTTTGTGGCGCGTCTTCTTCGCTACAGGCGCATGCGATGAGAGCCATGACGATCATGGTCAGCGTATGGCCGATGTTTCGTAATAATAAAGAGTGTGTCATAACTATTTTTTTGTTTCGTTGTTTTTTCATTAAAACATGATGCCTATACCTGCTGTGGCTTCCCAATACTTAAATGAATTTGTCTGTACCCCAGCCGATAGAGCAATATTCTTGATGCGAAGGATACAGCCAACTTCTGCTTCGACACCTTCGTAACTGTAGTCTTTGCATTCGGCCATTTGGTCATCTGGCATTTCCCATCCCATGATGCGACTACCATAACCTGCACCTGCATAGAGATAGAGTGGACTGGCAATACGTTGTAACAAACCTCCGGTGATGGCTAGACGGCTACTCTCTTTGTGCCCTGTAAACCAGGAGGGGGTATCGTTACCTTCAATAATTCCATCGGCATTGCAAGTATAATCCGAATTAATGTTTTTGAAATTGTATTTTATCTTCAGGTATCCTCCTGTTTTCCTGACTACGCCAATCATAATCCCATAAGAGAAGGTCTTTCCGACACCAACTACAGGCATAACTAATGTGCGTACTTTTTGGTCTTCACTCAAGATCAGTTTGAGGTCAAGGCTGTATACGATTTGTTTCTCCAGCCGTTCGGGAAAATCGAACCTCAGTGTACCATATTGTTCGTTGCGGATGGTAATGTTACGTGAACGACTAGCCATGTAGACAATGGCTTCGCCTGGTTTGTAGATAACATTTCCTACGATGTTTCCTTCGAAAGAAAAGTCTTTTGCTTTGGGGACTGATACTCTTACGATAGCACATGGTTCTTCGTTTAAGTCAAGCCGTTCCTGTGTGCGTGCCAACAGATCACGGTCTTTTCGCTGAAATGATTTGACTTCCATTTCTTGCGAGTGCAATACTCCTCCCGACAGAAAAAATATTGCGGTTAGTAGAAAGAGAATTTTTCTGCTCATGAATAGAGTTTTTTCAATAAGTATACTTGTTAACTCTTACAAAGATATTCAAAGTGCAGATATATAAAAATGCGTATAATTCTGATGCTGTCCTAAAACATCAGAAATGGATGCTAAACGGTAATAATATGAGATTATCCGGGTGAAGTTTTATCTCGTTTTCCTCTGAAAATATTGATGAATAACTTCGCGGGGCTTCGCTGATAACCCTGCTGAACAACACAAGTGTGGCTCGCGAGCCGTACAAGTGTTTCTCGGGAGCCGCGCTAGTGTCTTTCGCGAGCCACACTTGTGTCGTATAAATGACTCAACTTTTGCAAGTTCAAGTTGCAGTAGACGCGTTGGCAAGTAGATGAGTTGATAAGGTGTTTGTAACGCGCCGTTTCAAGCGGCAGTTCTCTATCAAATAGAGCGCTTCGGCCTTGTAGACTTCTTGGCTGAAGCCTTTTTAACTAATAAGTTGAGCCTTTGTGAAACTTAATCTTTTTTATTTATACAGTGTCTTCGCAATCCCCATTTCCAGTCCGCGAAGTTCAGCCAGTCCGCGCAGGCGGCCGATGCACGAGTAGCCGGGGTTGGTTTTCTTGCGCAGGTCGTCCACCATCTGGTGTCCGTGGTCAGGGCGCATGGCGATGGAGACACCGCGACGCTGTTGCAGTTCGAGGAAGGCTTTCATTACGCCGTACATGTCGACGTCGCCTTCCAGGTGGTTGGCTTCGTAGAAGTTGCCTTCGGCATCGCGCTTGGTGGAGCGCAGGTGTACGAAGTTGATGCGGTCGCCGAAGCGGGTCATCATGGCGGCGCAGTCGTTGGCACTGCTCACGCCTAAAGAACCGGTACACAGGCAGAGTCCGTTGCTGGGATTGGGCACGGCGTCGATGAGTGCCTGGAAGTCTTCAGCGCAACTCATGATGCGCGGCAGGCTCAGGATGGACATAGGCGGGTCATCGGGATGAATGACGAGCTTCACCCCCACTTCGTCGGCTACGGGGCAGATCTCGCTCAGGAAGTAGATAAGGTTCTGGCGGAGACGTTCGGGGGTAATGTCTTTGTAGCGATCCAGTTCGTGCTGGAATTGCTCCAGCGTGAAGCTTTCTTCCGAGCCGGGCAGACCGGCTATCATGTTGCGGACGAGTTTCTGCTTATCTTCTTCGGTCATCTGCTCGAAGCGGGCACGGGCTTTGGCCTTCTCTTCGTCGGTGTATTCAGCTTCGGCACCGGGACGGTGCAGCAGGAAGAGATCGAAAGCTATGAAAGCGGCACGTTCGAAGCGTAGGGCGCGACTGCCGTCGGGCAGTTCATAAGCCAGGTCGGTGCGTGTCCAGTCCAGCACGGGCATGAAATTGTAAGTGACGATGTTTACACCGCATTTTGCCAGGTTGCGCAGGCTTTCTTTGTAATTGTCGATGTACTTCTGATAGTCGCCTGTCTGCGTCTTGATGTGCTCATGAACGGGTACACTTTCGACAACAGACCACGTGAGGCCTACTTCTTCGATCATCTGCTTGCGCTTCATGATTTCTTCTACAGTCCACACTTCGCCGTTGGGGATGTGGTGCAGGGCATTGACAATGCCGGTGGCTCCGGCCTGCTTGATATCCCATAGGCTGACAGGGTCGTTGGGACCGTACCAGCGCCAGGTTTGTTCGCAAAGTATCATAGGATGAGTTTTTGAGTTCTTAAGTTTATAAGTTTTTAAGTTTATGAGTTTTACAGTTTGGTTCAGCTTCTGTTATTTCGCAGCAATATAAACTTAAAAACTCATAAACTTAAAAACTCAAATTTTACATAGCAAACACATTGAATCCACCGTCTACTACGGCTACGGTACCTGTTACGAAACTGGAAGCGTCGCTAATGAGGTACTGGATGGTACCGCACAGTTCTTCAGGGCGTCCCATACGGCCGAAAGGAGTCTGACGGATGACGTCTTGTCCGCGTTGCGTCCATGAGCCATCGGGGTTGGTCAGCAGGGTGCGGTTCTGTTCGGTCAGGAAGAAGCCCGGAGCGATGGCATTCACGCGGATGCCTTCGCCGAACTTCTTGGCCACTTCGGTAGCCATGAAGGCGGTGTAGTTAGAGATACCAGCTTTGGCTGCTGCATAGCCTGCTACGCGGGTCATGGGGCGGAAGGCAGCCATACTGGAGAAGTTGACGATAGCTCCCTTCTTCTGTTCTACCATTGGTTTCAGGAATACCTGTGTGGGCAGTACTGTACCGGTCAGGTTCAGTTCGAGTACGCGTTGGAATTCTTCAATCTTCAGGTCGAAGAAAGTACCGTCGGGTGCGATGGTAGCTCCCGGCATGTTGCCTCCGGCAGCGTTCAGCAAAGCGTCTACCCGTCCGTAGGCTTTCAGGATGTCGGCCAGGTTTTGCTCTAATATTTCACGGTTCATCACGTCGGTGGTCAGGAACATGGCTTCGCCTCCGTTGGCTTTGATACCTTCTACAATGGCGTTTCCTACTTCGGCTTTACGTCCGAGGATAACAACTTTAGCGCCTTCTTCTGCCAAATGAGCGGCGATGGCTCTGCCCAGAATACCGGTTCCACCGGTGATGACTACTACTCTGTCTTTGATGTCGAATAAGTTTTTCATGATGAATTATGTTTTAATAATTAGTTAGAATCTGTTTCTTTTGTTCGGATGTCCTACTTCAACAACAAAGTTACACATTAATTTCATTACAAGTGTTGCACGTTTGTCTCAAATTCTTTCTTCCTGGTTTCATTTATACGCATTTCCGTCCGTTTTTATTCCTGTAAACAGCTTTTTTGAAGTACCAGCAGGCTTTCAGGACCCATGTTGAACAACAGGTCGACTATGCTGAGATTGGGCAGGAATCCCAGTTTTTCCTGAAATACCTGATAGTAAGAGCAGGGAGAGAAGGCATCGTCTTCCGTACGGAAATCTTTTTTGGGATGGATGCGTTCGCGGAAGTCGTCTTCGTTGGGACCGAACGAAGTGCGGTATTCGGAAGTACGTGTCAGGTCGGGTTGCAGGTCGATGAGCGAACAGATGAGGCGACACAAGGCTTCGTTGAAGTCCATCAGGAACTCGTATTTCTTTTCGTAGAAGGGGCGGAAATCATCCTTGTAGTACTCGAAGAAGGGAGTATGATTGTAGGCCGATTCCAAGGCATTCCAGTGCAGGTGGCGCCAGTTGCCGTGGTCGGAGATGCGGATGTCGCGCATAAAGCATTTGGGCGTATTGGGCTTCACAATGGGTACCGTGAGTGCCAGCGGACCGTCGGGAGCAGCAATGGTGCAGCGGTTGCGGTAGGTTTGCTTCAGGTAATGGTCGTACTGCTCGATGAAGATTTTGTCATACGTCAGCAGTTTGACGTAATATTCTACAGGAGCCAGATAGGCGGAGGACAGAAATATTGTTTTCATTTTCGTAGAGAATGCTTTTAAATCGTATGGAGCGTATGTACGGAGTTAGTGAATCCGCTGTCCGATGCGTTCCCAGCGGTAACCGCTAAAAGGGCCGCTATCATCGCGTTTGGAGAACCATATCAGCGAGGCTTTGCCTATGATGTGGTCTTTGGGCACGAACCCGAAGAGGCGCGAGTCGGACAGGTTGACGGGATTGTTGGACACTACCCAGTAATAGTCTTTGGTGAAGTAGCAGTGCTGTGTGGGCTTGCCGTCGATGAAAAGGGTATCATTCCGGACTTCAGCCTGCCGGTGCTCATGCATCACGAGCGTGTTGCACAGCAGGGTACGGTTCCAGGGGTATACGCGCAGCACTTTGCCTTTGCCGGGTACAATCAGCGGTTTCAGGGCACGGGCAGAGTCGGTCTGGTCCAGCGGTTCTATCCACGGGCAGATGTTGAGCGACTGTTCCAGCAGATAGGCTTCGTAGCGGCTGAAGCTGCGTATGTTGCGCACAGAATCCTGACCCAGTATCGGGCCGGGCTTGATGTTGAGCAGCGGCAGCAGTGAGTCGAGCTGCTTTTCGCGGTTGCGCGGATAGGCATAGAGGAATTTCTGGTCGGGGGCATCCTGTTCGGACGATACGACGGAAAAGAGGGAGTCTATCAGCAGCGTGTCACCCGGCGTGCCGATGCAGCGGTTGATGAATACCTCGCGGCGGTCGGCTACGGGTTCCTTCAGATTGGCAGGATTGTTGAAGACGATGATGTCGTCTTTCCGTACGGGCTTGTCGCCCCAGCGGTGATAGCCCAGCCAGGCCATGAAGGGCAGGCGGAGGCCATAGCTCCATTTGTTCACCAGTATGCGTTCGCCCCGGTACAGCGAATTTTCCATGCCCGACGAGGGAATCAAGTAAGGAGTGGCCACACAACCCCGGAGCAACACTACAACGAGTATTGTTCCTGCTATCAGGCCGATGGTTTTCCATACTTTCATGCTGCGGATGCTTTGTGTTAGGGTTGGAAGGGATGAAAGGACAGAATGGTCTTTACTGCCCTTTCATCCCTTTCTGTATCATTCATCTTTTACGATCTTGAACAGTCTGTTCCAGCGGATTTTACCGTCGAACCAGCCACGGTCTTTGTCCAGCGACAGCCAGACGACGATGGGGCGGCCTACTACGTGATCCTCGGGTACAAAGCCCCAGTAACGGGAGTCAAGCGAGTTGTGACGGTTGTCGCCCATCATCCAGTAGTAATCCATCTGGAAGGTGTATGTATCCGTCTTCTGTCCGTTGATGTAGATGCCGTCGGCCCGGCGCTCCAGCTTGTTGCCTTCGTAGGCTTCGATGCATCGTTCGTACAGGGGCAGATTGTCGTCGGTCAGGGTGATGGTAGCACCTTTGGCAGGAATCCAGATGGGGCCATAGTTGTCACGGTCCCACTTCGTATAGAGATTCTGCGGGAACATGTCGCCCGAGTAAATGGCAGGCTCCTTGACGATGCGGCTGATCAGCTTCGTGTTTCCAGCCAGTGCGTCGTACATGGCTTGGGTGAGCGGCAGGTGATAGACCGGTGTCAGTCGGCCTTGTGCGTCGCGGCGGTCCAGTCCCATTTCCATCAGTCCCATTTCCCAATTCAGGTCTTCGGTCATCAGCATCTGGTCGTCCTTGCTGATGCCCAAGTCGCGGAACATTTCATCGGGGATGTACGGTCCGGTGGTCTGCACGAAGTAGTTGAATTGCATGTCTTTGGGGTTCTTGATGGCTTGGCCGTTGATGCATACTTGTCCGTCCACGATTTGCAGGGTGTCGCCGGGCAAGCCTACACAGCGCTTCACGTAGTTCTCGCGGCGGTCGACGGGGCGCACTACGACTTTGCCGTACATCTGCGGGTTGGAGAGTATCTTGTTGCGTCCGGCGCTATAGTACAGGTCGTAGACGGCTCGCTGTTGCTGGCGTGTCAGGCTGTCCATGTCCACGTGCTTGGGATACAGGCTCTTACCTTCGCGGTAGGCCAGGGCGTAGAAGTCTTCCATCTGATGGTTGAGTGCGACGGTATCGCCGGCGGGGAAGTTGAAGACGACGATGTCATTCAGTTTCACCTTGCCGAATCCCGGTACGCGTTTGTACTTCCATTGCGGCCATTCGATGTACGACTTGCAGTTGAAGATGGGCAGCGTGTGTTGTGCCAGCGGCATGGAGAGCGGTGTGTTGGGCACACGGGGACCGTAGCTCATTTTGCTGACGTAGAGGAAGTCGCCCACGAGCAACGATTTCTCCAGCGAGGAAGACGGTATCTGATAGTTCTGGAAGATGTAGAGGTTGACGAAGTAGACGGCCACCAAAGCGAAGACGATGGCGTCCACCCAGCTCATGACGGTGCGTACGGTGGCATTCTTCGACTTCTTCCACCATCCCCAGGGAATCTTCTTGCTGATGTAGACGTCGAAGATGAAGGGTACGACTATCACTCCCCACCAGCAGCTTACCCATATCAGGAAGGCCAGATAGAGCAGGGTGACAATACTGAATTTAATCCATTGTGAACGTGTAGCTTTTCTCATGACGATAGTTCTTGTTTATTTCAGAAACGGAAATAAGTCGCTCATCCCCAGGAAACCTTCGTGCGTGGCGGTGTATTCGGCTGCCAGCACGGCGCCCAGGGCGAAGCCACTGCGGTTTTTGGCATCGTGGGTGATGGTGATACTGTCTGCTTCGGAGTCGTAGCGGATGCTGTGGATGCCCGGTACTTCACCTTCGCGGATGGAGCTGACGGGCAGTTCGTCGTTGGCGCAGGCGGTAGTGCCTGTCACGGTGCCGTCGGGGGCCTGAAGCGTTCCTTTCACCCAGCGCGTTTTGCGGTCAAGGTTCTCCAGAATGCCTTCGGCCAAGGTAATGGCGGTGCCGCTGGGGGCATCGAGCTTGTGGACGTGGTGCGTCTCGCTCATACTGACGTCATAGCCGGGGAACTGGTTCATGATTCGGGCCAGATACTTGTTGACGGCCGAGAAGATGGCTACGCCCAGACTGAAGTTGCTCGACCAGAACAGTGTCTTGCCTCCTTCGGTGCAGAGGTGGCGTACTTCTTCGCCGTGCTCTTCGAGCCAGCCGGTACTGCCCGACACCAGTTTTACACCTGCCTCAAAAGCCTTCATGTAGTTGCCGTAGGCTGCTTTGGGGTTGGTGAACTCGATGGCCACGTCGGCCGAGCGGAAGGCTTCGGACCCGAAGTCCTCCTGGTTGTCGATGTCGATGATGCAGACGATTTCGTGTCCGCGGCCGAGGGCAATCTTCTCAATCTCCTTGCCCATTTTTCCATAACCGATAAGTGCTATTTTCATTGTTTTTGCTCTTTTGTTTAGTGTATGTCTCTCTAATTCCCGACAAACATTATTATTAAATGTCGCAAAGATAGGATTTTTCTTACACAAACCGTTACAATTAACTTCTTGTTAACAATGCCGGTGTGGAAGCCGTTGTAAGGAGCTGTTCGCCGGCAGGTATGCTGTCGGTTGCACAGCCAAGGAAGGTTTGCAGGAGTTTTCCCAGTATTCTCCTTTCGTCTCATAAGGGGAGAATAGTTTTCTCACAATCATGAGAATAATCTTCTCATAACTATGAGAACGGTCTTCTCATAAGCATGAGAATTGTTTTCTCATACTGATGAGAATATTGCTGTCCTATGGGGAAACCGTACAGCGGCTTTGGGGAATCTGTGCTTTGTCCTTACTTCGCGTAGTTGCGTCGGATGACGGTGCCCTCGTATGTGTTTTTCCCCGTTTGGAACAAATCCTCATCGTCGAAGGGATGCAACTTGTACCACATTGTGAAGTCGGCTGTGCTGCACACCAATGTGATGATGCCGAAGACGTAGGCTGTGGCATTGCCGGTGCAGAAGCCGTGCAGCATGGGCAGCACGCCCAGCAGGATACCCGGCAGGAGCAGCAACAGGCGGTAATGCTTCAGGGGAACAGCTCGGGAGGGATAGAATCCTGCCGATTTCCAGTCGCAATGCCAGCGGATACCTTTCAAACTGCGTCCGCTGATGAAGTACGTCACCAGACTGCCGGCCAGGATATAAAGGGCAAATATGATGAGCAGCAGTCCGAAGATACCTCTTCCCCAGTGCTGCCCGATGTAGTGGCCCAGGTTGTAAACGGAGAACTCTTCCCAGATGAAGATGTAGAGAACTGAGCTGGCGAACATGACCAGCAGGTAGAACACGATGACGTAAATGCTGATTCGTCCCGGGTTGATTTTCACTTCTATGCCGTTCGGTTGCGAGGCGGGGTTCGGATTGGGTTGTATAGTTGTTTCCATAAAGCGTGAATGATATGATTCAATAAAAGATGGCCATATATTTTCCGATATAGTAGCCCGCTGCGAAGCAGACGATGAAGCTGGCCAGCCCTGCGGCTGCCAGGATAAAGATTTTTTTGACGGGATCGTTACCTGTCAGCGACTCCGCTTCTTTCGCGAGGAAGCCGGTCATGTGGTTCTTGAAAGTTGTTTTCATTGTGATATACGTTTCTGGTTGACGTTGCAAAGATAAGTCCTCCTTGGTAAACGGAAGGTTAACGTTACGTTATCTTTACGTTAACAGTTGGAAGGAAAGGAAAAAGAAACTACTTTTGTCAATGGGTAATGATTAATGGTAAATGGTCAATAAGCGAGGCTGTACCAAGTATGGCCTGTCGTTTACCGCTAACCATTTACCATTAACCATTCATCATTAACCATTAAAAAAAATGTCCAAGTCCTTCTACATCCTCCTCACCCTTGTTGCCGCTGCCGTAGCCGTCTTCTTTCTCGGCCGCTGGACGGGTATGAGCCTGGGACTCAACAGCCAGCGTGTGATGCGCACTGTTCACGAAGCCTGGTGCCGTGCCGATGACCGTCACGCCCTTTGCCCCGAGGCCGGACTGGACTCTCTTTTCCATCAGCAACTGCGTGAAGACGGATTGCGTCGCCTCCGTTTCCGACTGGACACGGTGTCGCTGGCGGGCGACTCGACCGTGGTGTTTCGCTCTGCCTTGCATTACTTCGAAGACTACGAACGGGAGCTGGAGCACCGGCGTACGTTCGTCATTCCGATAGACAGTCTGCACGGGGTGCGTGCGCAGCTTCTTAACCTTCGTGCCGAGACCGTTGGGGCACAGCTCTATTATCTGTTGGGTACGGTGGTGGGCTTCTTGCTGCTGGCTTATGGTATTGCCAAGCAGGTAGACACCATCCGTCGTCAGGACAAGCTGTCGCAGATGCGCGAGGACTTCTCCTACGCCATGGTGCACGACATGAAGACACCCATCAGCACCATTCTGATGGCGGCGAGGAATCTGCGCAGTGGTCGCCTGGACGCCAAGCCCGAACGCAAGCGCGAGCACTTCGAACTGCTGGAGAAAGAAGGACTGCACTTGCTCGACCTGACCAACCGCGTACTGACCCTCTCGAAGATGGAGCATCACCAGCTGTTGCTCGACAAGGACTGGCATCCCCTGCGCCCCGTGGTGGACGAACTGATACAGGTGTTCGAGGCCAAGGCGGCGAAGCCCGTCACCTTCAGCACCGACCTTCAGGCCGAGACGGTCTATGCCGACATGGAGTTTCTGAAGGAAGCCCTTTCCAACCTGATAGACAACGCCCTGAAATACTCCAAAGACACGGTAGAAGTACGCATCGCCTCGCGTCAGGAGGCTGGTTACATTCGCATCAGTGTCCGCGACAACGGCATTGGCATTCCTCTTTCGGCCCAGCGCACTATTTTCGACAAGTTCGAGCGGGTGTTGCCCCGCGACGGCAGTCAGCAGAAAGTTTCCGGCTTCGGCCTAGGCCTGAACTACGTGATGAACGTGGCTCGCGAGCACGACGGATATGTCAGTGTGGAGAGCGTGCAGGGGAGGTTCAGCGAGTTTACGATTTCGTTGCCCGAAAGCCTCTCAGGCCTCACCCCCGGCCCCTCTCCCAAGGAGAGGGGGGAAGAATGGAGTCGGAATAGAGAATGATATAAAATATATATTAGATAAATAAGACTGAATACTAACTTAAATCACCACCCCCTTCCTCCCCTCTCCTTGGGAGAGGGGCCGGGGGTGAGGCTTCTACTTATGGAACACCTTTTACACTACCTTTGGAAACACAAAATCTTCCCCTTGCAGGAACTGCGCACTACCGACGGACAACGGGTGGAAGTCATCGATACGGGCTTGCCCAATGCCGATGCGGGTCCCGACTTCTTCAACGCCAAGCTGAAGCTGGACGGCATGCTGTGGGTGGGCAATGTGGAGATTCACGATCAGGCTTCACAATGGATGAAGCATGGCCATCAGACGGATGAGGCTTACGACAACGTCATTCTGCACGTGGTATCCCAAGCCGACTGCACCGTATGTCGGCGCGACGGAAGCCCTATTCCCCAGCTCGTACTGACTTGTCCCGACGACGTGGCCCGTCGCTACGACGAGTTGCGCCGTGCCGATGTCTATCCGCCCTGCTACACCATCCTTTCCTCGCTGCCCCGCCTGACGGTGCACTCCTGGCTTTCGGCCTTGCAGGTAGAGCGTTTCGAACGGAAGGCGCGCGACATCCGTGCCCGCCTCGATGCCTGTCAGAACCATTGGGAGGACGTTTTCTTCATCACCCTGGCACGCAACTACGGCTTTGGCCTGAATAGCGACGCTTTCGAAGCGTGGGCCAAGCGTTTGCCCTTCCGTGCCGTGGACAAGCATCGCGACGACCTTTTTCAGGTAGAAGCCTTCTTCTTCGGGCAAGCCGGTCTGCTGGATGAAGAACCGACAGACGCTGACGACTATTACCTGCGGCTTCAGAAGGAGTTCCGTTACTTGCAGCGTAAGTTCGAACTGCCGCCGTCGTTGCCCGCCGGTCAGTGGCGTTTCCTCCGGCTCCGCCCGGGCAACTTCCCCCATGTGCGGCTGGCCCAACTGGCAAGCCTGTACCATACACACCGGTCGCTCTTCTCGCAAGTGATGGAAGCCGAGACGCCCGAAGCTGCCAAAAAGCTCCTTTCCACCGCGACTTCTGCCTATTGGGAGCAGCATTTCACCTTCCGCCGGACGTCTCCCAAGAAGGAGAAGCGGGTAGGCGGGAATGCCCTCAACCTGATGCTCATCAATACGGTCATCCCTTTCCTATACGCTTACGGTCTGCACAAGGCCGACGAAGTATTGTGCGATCGTGCCACCCGTTTCCTGGAGTCGCTTCGTGCCGAAAACAACTACATTACCCGCATGTGGGAGGGGGCGGGCCTGCCCGTTTCGACGGCGGCCGACTCGCAAGCCCTCATCCAGCTTCAGAAAGAGTATTGCGACCGGAAAGACTGCCTGCGCTGCCGTTTTGGCTACGAGTTTCTGAAAGGGAAGAAAACCACTCGTTCTTCGTCCGATGCTATCGGCTGAAATACAGATAGATACGCTGGCGGCTTTTCCCTGTTTGAGCCGTGCAAGTGTCGCTCGCGAGCCACACAAGTGTCTCTCATGAGCCGTACAAGTGTCTCTCACGAGCCATACTAGTACCCTCTGAAAAGGGTATATCGAAAGGATACTCTTTTCATCTGAGTGGAAGCGAAGCGGTGCATAACCGCTTTTTCTGAAAAAAGTTAACGACTGACTTTTTCTATTCAATCTCTTTTCAATAACTTTGTCCCCGTTCTTCGTACAGAACATTTATCACATTTCTTCCTTTTCAGACAACAAAACTGTATAGAAAGTAAGGAGGAGATGGCATCCATATTAACCACTTAAATACACTGAAAGATGAACCGTAACATTACCGACAAACTTCTGGCGCTGTTGTTGATGCTGGCTTTTCTGACCGCCTGTAGCGACGACGACACGCCGGGCGAGGACCCTGCCGTCACCAATCAGTATCTGGCCGGGGTGACTGCTGAAAAGCATATCTCGAAAAGCGAAATTACCGACATGGTGATGGACTATGCCGCTTCGCAAGGCATCAACCTGCCCGAAATCCTGATAAGCGGATTGCTGTGCGATGTCGATGTGGCCGCTATTACTTATACTACTACAGGACCCGACGGAGCTTCCGTCACGGCATCGGGCGTAGTAGCCATGCCTGCGGGCACTACTTCGTACGACCATTTGCTGAGCATCCAGCACGGCACGCTCGACATGGAAGAAGCTCCTTCGCTGCAACTCTTCTATTACGAGATGATGCCCGTAGTGAGCGGGCACGTAGTCGTTATGGCCGATTACCTGGGCTATGGAGCCAGTCAGACAGCCGACCGGCAGCATCCTTACCTGCATGCACGGCTGACGGGAACCGCTTGTGCCGACATGATTGAGGCTGCCCGCGAATATCTGCGCTCCAAGTCCATTGCCGAGGAAAATGATGCCCTCGAACTGTTGGGCTACTCGCAAGGCGGACAGGCCACTGTGGCTACCCAACTGGAACTGGAGAGTCGTGGATGGACCGGCCGCATCCGTAAAGTCTGGGCCGGAGGCGGTCCTTACGACCTGGAGACCCTGTTGCAGGCTTTCCTCAACGACGATGGCATGCCCGATACCTATCCGCGCAGCGGCTATCTGCCTTACCTGATTCGGGGCATGGCTTACGGCGAAGGACTGACCGTGAGCGATGAGAATCTGTATGCTCCGGCAGTCATCGAAGAGGGATTGAACAAACTGTTTTCTACCCGTCCGCTTTCCGAGTGGCACGCGGCTTTGGGCACGGACATCACCCAGGTGCTGCATCCCGACTTCTTTGCCGCTCCCGATTTCAACGGCAATGCCGATGTGTTGGCCATCGTGTCGGCACTTCGTAAGAACTCGCTGGTCAACGCTTCCACTGCGCCACAGGCCACGGTCAGCCTTTATCATTCGCCTCAGGACGACTTTGTGCCTTACAGCAACGTAGTCAGTGCCCACGCCCTTTGGACGAACTCTACGCTGACCGACCTTAGTATGCCCGGTCATGTGATGGGCGGTATGGAGTTCATGTTGCGCTACATGGGACTGTGGGAGATTGTGGGTCCGATGCTAGGCGTTCAATGACCGGCGGAGAGGGCGGAAATACGACTGTGCAATATTTCTTATGCCCGTCTCTGTGACATTCCGTTCCATTTTGTATATTTGCCCGTGAAAACAAAATCAAGACCATCTTGAACCATTAACTTATTAACGCGAATAAAGAATCGAAGAGAGTTGAAAGGAGTAGATTTATGAAAGCTATCCGTTACGTATTTTGTCTGTGTGCGGCCCTGGTGTTTTCCGTATTCGAAGGTGTGGCCGCCGATGAGGATTTCAAGACATTTCTCCAGAAGTTCACGTCCAGTGCTTCTTTCCAGTATTCACGTGTCAAGTTTCCGTTGAAATCGCCCATTTCTTTACTGAAAGATGATGGCGAGACGGAACAGACTTTCCCCTTCACCCGTGAAAAATGGCCGTTGCTTGATGCCGAGTCGCTGAAGGAAGTACGGGTGGAAGAGGAAGAAGGCGGTGTCTACATTTCGCGTTATTCGGTCAACGAACCGGCACATAAGGAGTTCGAGGCCGGTTACGAGGAGTCGGAACCTTCGCTGCGACTGGTATTCGAGTTGCAAGATGGCAAATGGTACGTGACCGATTGCTACAACGACTGGTACAATCCCGATCTTCCTGTCAGCGAGTTGGCCGAGACTATCCGTACCATTCAGGAGGAGAATAAGGCCTTCGAGGAACAGCATCCGTAGCCAAAACCGTCCTTTTCATCGCACTTTTACCGGAAGTGGAAGCATTTTGCACCTCTTCCGTACGATTTATGCCCCCCTTTCTCACGAAAGAGGGGTTTCTTTGTATGGTGACTAATACTTTTACGAAACATGTACTTGAAATTCCTATCATTTATCGGAGCATTGCTCTCTTTCCCTTTATGGGCAGCGGCTGGAGAAACCGGTTCGCTTACTGACTGGGTTGTGGAAGACTCTTCTGCAAAAGTGGAAATCACCTGCCGGAAGGATACGATGGATATCGTTTCTCCCGACGGTCTGACGCTGTGGTACAAACACCGCCTGACGGGCGACTATGAGATTACCTATCAGGTGCAGGTGGTGATGGAAGGCGGTATGTACGACCGTCTTAGCGACCTGAACTGCTTCTGGGGAGCAGATGATCCGTTGCATCCGGACCGTTTCTTCGAGCGGAGTGCCTGGCGGAACGGTGAATTCAAGCGTTACAATACGCTGGACCTGTATTACGTAGGTTACGGAGGCAACGAGAACAAGACAACCCGTTTCCGCGAGTACCATAGTGAATATTATGGAAAGGACGAAGCAAAGATTAAGCCGCTTATCAAAGAATATACCGACGCGGCTCATCTGTTGAAGCCCAACTGCTGGTATCAGGTACGTATACGGGTAGTCGATGGAGTGACTGTTTTTGCGATGAATGGTGAGGAACTCTTCCGTTTGCCTGTTGAGGCAGACAAGGGCGACGGTTATTTTGCTCTGCGCCTTTGGAAGAACCATGTACGGTTTACGGACTTTGATGTAACCATGATAGAATAACCTTAAATAAATTTAGATAGAACAATGATGAATCTTAGCAAATGGTCTCGTGGCGCTGCTGCGCTTCTGGGGCTTTTCCTGTCTGCACAGCAAGTGGAGGCACAAGTGGTGAAGAACGAGCGGCTGCTTTCTTTCGAAGACGGAGCAGTACCCGCCTTCCTGACAACCGGCGAAGGTTCGCGGCTGGACATCAACAGCGAGCATTACAAAGACGGTCAGCACTGTCTGGGCTGGGAGTTTGAGCCGGGAGCCGTACTCAGCGTGAAGAAAGACCTGATGTTCGAAAAGAAAGACCCTACGGGCAAGGACACTTATCTGTCGGCTTTCATCGTGTGGGTATACAACGAGCAGGCACAGGACAAGCAGATACGTTTCGAATTTCTGAAAGATGGCAAACTCTGTACATCTTTCCCTTTTGGCATTAACTTCACCGGCTGGCGTGCCGCATGGGTATGCTACGAACGCGACATGCAGGGTACGCCCGAGGAAGGCATGAACGAGATTCGCATCGTGGCTCCCGACGTGAAAGGTAAGCTTTACTTCGACCACATTGTCACAGCCAGCAAGGTAGATGCCCGCCAGCAGACGGCTGATGTGCAGGTACCTTTCGTCAACAAAGGTACGACAAATCACTGGCTTGTCATCTACGAGCACTCTCTTTGGAAGCCGGAAATAGCCCTGACACCTCTCAACGAGCAACAGAAGGCTGACATGAGACTGATGGAAAGCCGCTTCCGCGACATGCTTTATACGCCCGGTAAACTGACCGATAAAGAAATGCAGGCCATCCGCAAGGCATACGATTTCTATCAGATCACTTATAAGAACGGCAAGGTAAGCGGTCTGCCCATCTTCATGGTGCGCCAGGCCGAGGCTTACGAGCGTATGATCCCCGGCTGGGACAAGGATATGTTCACCAAGCTGGGCATGGAGATGAACAACTATTTCAACCTGATGAAGCGCATAGCCACTGCTTACCTGAATGCCAAAGACAATGCTTTGCGCGATGAGCTGCGGCAGAAGTTCCTGGCCATGTACGACCATATTACCGACCAGGGTGTGGCTTACGGTAGCTGTTGGGGAAATATCCACCATTACGGTTACAGCATGCGTGGTCTTTACGTGGCTTACTTCCTGATGAAAGACGTGTTGCGCGAGACTGGCAAGCTGGCCGATGCCGAACGTACGTTGCGCTGGTATGCCATCACTAACGAAGTATATCCGATGCCTACAGTGAACGGTATCGACATTGACACTTTCAACACCCAGACGCAAGGCCGTATTGCCAGCATTCTTATCATGGAAGACTCGCCCGAGAAGGTGCAGTACCTGCGTTCTTTCTCCCGCTGGCTCGACTACGGTTGCCGTCCGGCCGAAGGACTGATGGGCTCCTTCAAGAGCGACGGTGCCTGCTTCCATCATTGCAACAACTATCCGGCCTACGCCGTGGGCGGTCTGGACGGAGCTACCAATATGATTTATCTGCTGAGCGGTACGCAGTTCCGGGTGTCTGAACTGGCGCACCAGACAGTGAAGAAAGTGCTGCTTACCATGCGTTTCTATTGTAACCCCCGCCAGTGGACACTTTCCATGTCGGGACGTCATCCCAACGGAAAAGGACAGCTTATCCCCGTGCAGTATGCCATGATGGCCTTGTCCGGCACACCGGACGGCAAGCAGAAGTACGATGCCGACATGGCCGCCGCTTACCTGCGTCTGATGGAGTACAGCGGTCGGGTGAACGACAATGATCCTGACTACTTGCCTCGCACGTCGAATAATAAAGAGTTGCAGTTGAAGCAGGAACTGGAAGCGCAGGGATTCCGTGCCGAAACCGATCCGCAAGGCAATCTGGCTTTGGGTTACGGTTGTGTCAGTGTGCAGCGCCGTGACAACTGGGCGGCAGTCGTACGCGGTCACTCGCGTTACCTCTGGGCAGCCGAGCACTACCTGGATGCCAACTTCTACGGTCGTTACCTGGCCCACGGAAGTATGCAGATACTGACAGGAAAGCCCGATGAAATGGTGACTTTTACTACCAGTGGCTGGCAGGAAGCCGGTTTCGACTGGAACCGCATACCGGGTGTCACCAGCATTCATTTGCCTTTCGACCAGTTGCGGGCCAATGTTCTGAACGTGGATTCCTACTCGGGTATGGAAGAGATGCTTTATTCCGATGAGACTTTCGCAGGCGGACTCTCGCAAAGCGGTGAAAACGGCAATTTTGGAATGAAGTTGCACGAGCACGATAAGTACAACGGCTCTTTGCGTGCCCGCAAGTCCTATCACTTCCTGGACGGCACCATTGTTTGTCTGGGTACGGACATAGAGAATGTGAATACGGATTATCCGACGGAAACTACCGTCTTCCAGCTGGCAGCCACTACTCCTGAATTTCGTAGTTATTGGGATGCTTACCAGGACAATGGAAGTACATATCTTGATCCCAACGGTGTAGGCTATTATCTGCCGAAAGCAACGATGAAAGCGGCTAAATTTGAAAAGAACTTCCCGCAGACCACTGTGGGCGAACGTAACGTGAAGCCAACGACGGGCGACTGGGTATCACTTACCTTGCAACACGGCAAGGCTCCGAAAGGTGCGTCTTACGAATATGCTGTTCTGCCCCGCACCGATGAAGTCGCACTGAAGCGTTTTGCCCGCAAGCCGGACTATAAAGTATTGCAACAGGATCGTAATGCGCACATTGTGCGTACAGCCGACGGTCGACTGACTTCTTACGTACTCTTCGAGACACCGCAAGCATTGCCCAAGGAAGGACTGGTGCAGGCAGCCGATACAGCCTGTCTGGCCATGGTGCGTCAGGAAGGTGATAAAGTGTTACTCACCGTTGTTCAACCCGACTTGGCACTGTACAGCGGTCCCAGCGATGAGGCCTTCGACGAACAGGGCAAACGGATAGAACGCAGCATTTATTCCCGTCCGTGGATTGGTAATAAGAGTAAGGAAATGCCGTTGACCATTACACTGAAAGGACGTTGGCAGGTAGAGGAGACACCTTATTGCAAAGTTATTTCGGCAGACCGGAAGCAGACTGTACTCCGTTTTGCCTGCAAGGATGCCGCCAGCTTTGAAGTTGAACTGAAAAAATAATAAAAACGCCATGAACAGACAATTCAGAATGTGCAGTCGTATGGCAACGAAGTGGGGACATGCGTTGCGAATGTGGGCGGGCCTGTTGGCTGCAGCCTGTGTGCTGCCCGTATATGGCCAGGCTATTGTGCCGGGAAACAAGCCGAACGAAACACAGCAGAAGCTGATAGAACGCGGTTACGGCATGTTTGTGCACTTCGGAGTGAATACTTTCGGCGAAATAGAATGGTCGGACGGAACCATCCCCGTAGAGAAATACAATCCGACGCGGTTGGATTGCGACCAATGGGTACGGGTGGCACGCGATGCCGGTTTTCGTTATGTGCTGCTTGTGACGAAACATCACGACGGTTTCTGTCTTTGGGACAGCCAATATACGGACTATGACGTGGCTTCGTCGCCTGTGAAGACTGATGTGGTGAAAGCCGTTTCAGAGGCTTGCCGCAAATACGGCCTTCAGTTTGGTGTTTACTATTCGTTGTGGGACAGACATGCGCCTTCGTATCGCGATAAAGATCCGGAGAAGTATGTAGACTATATGATAGCCCAGCTTCAGGAACTGTTTACCAACTATGGCCCCATTTGTGAACTTTGGTTCGACGGCGGTTGGGACAGACCCGTGAAGGACTGGAACCTGCCTCGTGTATATGCTGAAGTAAAGAAGATGCAGCCCGACTGTGCCATTGGAGTGAATCATACGGTAGTGGATCGTGAAGGAAGCCGGAAGCATATTCTGCCCGACTCAATGTTGGTGGACAACAAATACTACTTGCAGTATTTCCCGACTGATTTCCGTTTGTGGGATCCGAAGATAGCCCATCTTGCAGACAAGAAGCAGTACCTGTACAACGGAGCATCCTATTACCTGCCTTTCGAGCATACGGTTTGCATCAGCAAGGAATGGAACTGGTTCCAGAAACAACGTCCGAAACCTGCACGTGACCTTGACGAACTGGAAGAACTTTTCTATTGGTGTACGGCAAACGACAATACACTGGTAGTGAACATTGCTCCCGACCAGTCGGGGCGGATACGCGAGAACGAAGCCAATACAATTATCGCACTGAACAAAGACCGTCTGCACATTGAGCCGGGTAAACCGCTTCCTACAGGCGGAAAGCTGCTGTCGATGGAGGCAAAAGCCGAAGCCTCTTCGGTATATGAGGACAATGAGGCGTTGTACGGAGCCCGTTATGCAGTAGACGGCGGCATGCAGACACGCTGGGCGGCTGCCGACACGAAGGCCGAACTGACCGTACCACTGGATGAAACAAAGGCTTTCGACAAGATTGTCATCTTCGAATACTGCGATTCGGAAACGATGGAAGACGGATTCTCGAACAAACGTACCAACCGTATCCGTTCGTACTGCATTGATGCTTGGCTGAACGGTACTTGGGAAACCATCTACGTATCGGACGAGCCAATGGGCGATTGCAAAGTGATCCGTTTCCCTCAGGCTTACCGGAGCAGTAAAATCAGACTGAAAGTATTGGATGCTTCTCTGCCGCCTTCTATCTACGAACTGAATGTGGTGAATTCGGGAGAAAAATGATGTTGACTTGTGTTGAAGAGTGCCTGAATGAAGAGCGGCCGCCAACTCGCTTTTAGGCACGGATGACGCAGGAAAGTACAAAGAATAGAAATGCAGACCGACATACACTGTTGCTACTTGTGAAAGCAGGGCAACGATGTGTGTCGGTCTGCAGTGTTTTTAGCCGCGCAACAACTGATTGACGGCTGTCTGATAAGTATCAAGGCGTGTGGCCTTGTGAATGGCTTTCCGGGCTTTGCGATCGGCGTCGGGCAGGAGGTATTCCCAGACGGTCTTCATCTTGTTGAGCAGTTGCAGGTCGCCGCCTTGCAGCAAATTGCCGTATTGGCTGAAGAGCTCGGCATGGAAGCGGCGCAGTTTTTCGCCCTTTTCATCGGCAGAAAGGGGCTCGCCTTGCCTGTATTCGGCTGCCAGGGCCGGATTGGCCAGCAGGCCGCGGCCGATGACGATACCCGCCAGTCGGGGGAAGCGCAGGGCGACGGACTGGATGTCGGCTACGGTCAGCAGGTCGCCGTTGTAGAACAGCGGATGACGGCAGCCGTCGTAGAAGGCTTCGAATGCCGCCAAGTCGACACTGCCCTTGTACTGCTGCTTGCCCAGGCGTGGGTGCAGGATGATGTACGACAGAGGAAGTTCGTTCAGCAGGGGGAGCAGTGCCAAGGATTCCTCTGGCTTCTCCCAGCCCAGGCGCATCTTGACAGAGAAGCGTACCTGCGGATAACGGCTTACGGCAAACTCTAGTAGCTGACGTACTTCGTCGGGATAGGGAAGCATGCCCGAACCGTTGTGACGTTTGGCCAGCAGAGGGAACGGGCAGCCCAGATTGATGTCGGCACACGTGAAGCCTTTTGCGATGAAAAGGGACATAATCTGCTCCAACTTCTCCGTATCGGGGGCTATGAGCTGCGGCACAAGGGGGACATTACGGTTGTTCTCGGCTTCGAGTTCGCGGATGTCCTTACGGCGTATTTCGCCGTGTTCTACACGGACAAATGGGGTGTAGTATGTGTCGATACCGCCAAAGATGCGTGCGTGCGCCTGGCGGTATACAGCGTCGGTATAGCCCTGCAACGGGGCGAAGTGGATGGGCAGAAGGTCTGGCATGTCGTTCGGTTCTTTTTAATTCTGCGGCAAAGATACAAATTTTGCGACACTCCGTCCGGCTGATTCCTGTTGGGGCATGTCGAAACTTACTTCGACAGGGTGGCCGTTGCGGACCAGGGTGATGCGTATGCTTGCCGGATTGGCCGATTCACAATGCGGATTGGCTACGCTGAGTTTCTGCTTTCCTTCGTTCCACAGCAGGGCGCAGGGAGTGTCGGTACGTATCAGGTCGCCGTTGTTCAACTTCAGCTCGCCGGGTTGGTAGAACAGGGCTTCGGTGATGCCCAATGTTTGGTGGCAGACAGCCTGTACGGTTTCACTGTTGGCCAGTATCTTCACGGGCAGTTGCTTGGCATAGTGGGCGGCAGCCGATGCGTCGGACAGTCCGGGCACTACGGCATAGGCATATTGGCCGTTGCGGGGGCGTGTGCCGTGGTTGACGTTCAGGCTGAACAGGGCAGTGTCGCAGGCTATCACGTATTGGGCGCCGCGTTGCAGGTTGAAGTAGCCTGTCTGTCCGTGAATCACCCAGTCGGCTTGCACGCGGGCGGTTTCTCCGGTCAGGGTCGATACCTTGCCTTTGCGGCCATAGAGCACTTCGCCGTCTCTGTTGCACTGGTTCAGGGTGGTGAATACGTCGGCTTTACCTTCGGGATTGCGGATGCCCGCACCCAGACAGATGTATTCCTTGTCGAAGTAGAACCAGGCTTTATGGGCCTGGAGGCCACGACGGTCGAGCAGCATGCCGCAGGCACCGTAGATGCTGTCGCTCACACCACCGGCATAGCTGTTGCCGTTGTTGCCGCCTTCGCCCCAGTTGGGGATGGGGAGGGGAGCATCGTCCTGCTCGGCGGTGATGCCGGGATACTGACGGTTGTTGAACTTGCGGAAGAAGTTGCGGTCGTATTCGCGTCCGGTGACGAAGAGGTAGTTGACACCGTTCGAGGCGTAGTAGTTGAAGTTGCCGTCACCGTTGCCGGCTTCGTTGCCCACGGTGCGGGTCGACGTCATGCGCGAACTGGTCATGTATCCGGCGCGACGGTGAATCATGTAGTCGAACCTCCAGAACATGCGGTTGCCTTCCAGCGAGTTTTCGCCTGCAATGCGGCGCAGGGCCTGTTCGGTTTGTGGCTTCATGTCGGGAGTACTCAGGCGGCAGATGCGTTCGGCCAACAGCTTGATGGGGGTGGCGTACTGGTTGCAGTGGATGTAGCGTCCGGCGTTGTTGGGATCGTATTGCTTGTTGTAGAAGATCCATTGCACGCCTTCGACGAAGAGTTTCTCCAGCAGTTCGAGGCCGGCACTCTGGTAGCGTGTGCCCTGGCAGAGCTCCAGATAATTGAGCATGGAGTTGACGAATTCTTTTCCGTAGTTGGTGAAGTAGAGCTGGCGTCCGCTGCCGCAGTGCTGGGCAAAAAGGTAGTCGGGCTGAACACCTTCGACGGGTTGTATGGTAAGCAGCCGGGTCATGCGTTGCTGGAAGTCGCGCATTTGTACGTCGTTGCGCGTCAGTATGCTGGCGGCAAACGAACCCATGATGATGTCGGCACCGTTGGCCCCGGTCATGAGTCCCGGACGGGCGGTCTCGTAGCTCCAGCGCAGGTAGGCGATGCACTTGTCGAACAGCGCTTTGTCCTGCTCGATTTCGTGGCTCATGAGGATGATGCCGGTAGAGAGTTCTTTAGGATAAGGAATGTAACGGTACCACCAGTTTTTGGCCTGATGATTGGTGTCGACCCAAAAGTTGAGCGACTTCAGATAGCTGTCCCTTACCTTCGGCTGATGGTAGTAGGGGCTTTCGGGATGCTGATAGGCGCGTGCCAGGGTGATGAGGCTCTGTACGTGCTTGCGTGGCGAGCCGTCGGTGGCGTGGTAGTCGATGCCTTTGAAAGCTCCTTCGGGCGTCATGATTTGCAGCAGTTTGTCTACGGCTGTCTGCGAAGGGCTTTTGTCAAGGTATCGCTCGTACATGCGTTGATAGATGATCTCGAAGTCTGTGTCCTGCGCTACGGCGTTGAAGCCGGTTGTGCCCAACAGGACGACAAGCAGAAGTAGGCTGAATGTTTTGAGTTTCATGTCAGGTATGATTTTATAGGGTTAATGGTCTTTTCTCCGCGGACATCGGGCTGTCTGTAGGAGTATTTTTAGTCTTGTTGTTTTTGTTGGCTTGCTGCAGATGCGTTGCATACTTGCTGCAGACGCGCTGCACACTTGTTGCAGTCGTGCTGCATGCTTGTTGCAGTGGCGCTGCACACTTGTTTGCAGTCGTGCTGCAAGCCTGTTGCAGTTGCACTGCACGCTTGTGTGCAGTACGGGCGGAACCTGTTTGTCCGACAATCTTGGCAAAAGTTCGGTCTCCGTCTTACAAACAGGGAGGAACCTCCCGGCTCCTCCCTGATAGAAAATGATTAAGGTTAGAAGTTTGTGTTTCGTTTATTTGCGTTTTCTCCATGCATATATCTGCAGAGGCAGTTTCGTCTATTGTTCCGGTGACTTCTGTCAACTCTGCAGTATGTCAGTCTCGTTTTTTCCAATCGTTAGTCTTTACACCTGCAAAAGTACGTGAAGGCCGATAGAATCATAGCCTTGAATAGTCCGTAATAGGTGCGAATTTGTACACATTATCCGTTCAGTTCGATGATGTCGCCCGGCTGGGTGCTTCTTTCTTCCACTTTTCCGGTAAAAGGGTTCAGAACTTTCAGTGTTCCGCCTTTTTCCGAGCGGATGACGACTTTTTGCACCCGTCCTCCGTCGTAGTCAGCATCGATGATAAAGGCTCCCCGTGCGCGCAATCCGTGGAAGGATGCCTGCTCCCAACTTTCGGGCAGAGCGGGGAAAATACGTATCACACCGGTGTGGCTCTGAAGCAACATTTCCTGTATGGCCGAGGCGCAGGCAAAGTTGCCTTCGAGTGTGAAGGGGCGGTAGTCGAACGACGAATAACCTTTCTTCAGCTGGTCGCCGTTGAGGTGGAAGCTGTTGGGTGCGCAGAATGCCTTGATGAAGATGTGCAGGGCACGGGCAGCTCCGTCACCGTCGGCCACACGGGCTTTCATGTTGGCCAGCCAGGCATAGCTGTAGCCTACCCACAAACTGGTACCCATCTCTTCGGCATGGTGGATGGAACGTTTGATGAGTCGTTCGGTTTCGGTTCCCTGCGACACGTCGAGCAGTCCGAAGGGATGGAAGGCAAGCATGTGCGAGAAGTGGCGGTGCGACTCGGACAACGGATAGTCCGGAGCGATGGTCAGACCCGTAGCATCGGTGGCGAAGGCTGGCCATTCCTCCAGTTGCTGCTTCCAGTGGTCGGCTTCCTCGGCGAGTCCCAGCGTAGCGGCCATTTCTGCAGCGGCTGTGTAGGTGAAGCGGATGTTGGCCAGGTCGTAGTTGGTTGTCTGTGTGAACCAGGCTTGCAGCGTATTGTCGTTGATTTCCGGCGAGGTCGAAAGCGGGAGTTTCCGTTTTCCGTCCTTATCTTTCACGGAGACGTTTTCGAAGTAGCGTGCCACTTCCTTGACCCACGGATAGGCGCGTTTTTCGAGGAACGTACGGTCGGCCGAGTATTTCCATTGCAGGTAGAACGACTGTGCCAGCCATCCGCTGGTGGTGGGCTGGTGCGAGTAGGGGCTCCATCCGCCTATGGCTTTTCCTTCCAGGGTGGCAATGCAGGGGATGTTGAGGCCTTCTACCCCAAAGAAGCGGCGGGTGAATGCTTCTCCGTTCTCTTTGATCTTCCAGAGCCAGTCGGTGAATACCTCCGACTCTTCCAGGTGGTTGGCGACGTATCCGGGCCAGTAGCTTAGCTGAGTGTTCAGGTCGCTGTGGAAGTCGCCACGCCAGGGCGGGGTCTGGCCGTTATCGGCAGTCCATACGGCTTGCAGACAGATGGGTGGGGCATTCTTGCGCGAAGCGGCTCCGAACTTGTACATTTCCATATACCACTGGTGTTCCAGTGTTTTGTCGGGCAGGTCAATCTGGCTCTTCTCCCAATAAGCCTTCCACCAGTCCAGGTGTCCGGCCAGTGCCGTGTCGAAATCTTTTGCCGATGTCTTCAGCAGTTCGCTGGCCTGCTCCTTTTCGCTGTACCAGGTACCTTGAGTGGTGATGCAGTATTTGCCTTCCAGTACGTCAGGCTGAGGGGTGTCCCATTGCAATGCTACTTCGTAAGCCACTTTGCCGTATGCTTTCTGCCGGTAGACAATCTGGTTGTTGCGGCGGGTGATTTTTCCGTTTTTGTAGCCCAGCCGTGTCAGCAGATGGGTGCGTGGTGCAACTACTTTCTGTACTTCGCTCCCATTGTCTTCGTAGCGGGGAGTCTCCAGTTCGACGCTGAGCGCTTCCGGCAAGTTGGTAAAACGGAAATAGCCCATTCCGCTTACAGCATCGGTAAAGAAACTGGCAGTGGCTCCGCACTCCCATGTGATGGTGCACACGGCAGTCTGTACGTCAAGCTGTACAGCCTTTACTTTTCCGAGTTGGCTGATGGGGAACTCGATGGCGCCTACAGGAATTTTGGTGGGAGCGCAGTCCTTGCGGCTGCGGTCGTCAATGAGTGCCTGAACCTTGCTGACATCTTTCTTGTTGATGACCTGGTCGCAGACGAACTGGTAGGAATAGTCGGGTGATTCGAACTCTTTGACCGGACGCAGATCCCAAAGGTCAGCGCGGTCGAGCGCTATGCGCAGACGTCCTTCCTTTTCCCAGATAAGGTTGCCGATGATGCCGTTTCCTAACGGAATGGCTTCGTCCCACAGGGTGGGGAGGGCGTCGAACTTAAGCCCATGGAAAGGCTCGGTATGGCGTGCCTGCAAAGGCAGTGCCAACAGAACTCCTATGAGAAGGAGCATTAAAAATTGTCTTTTCATATCAGTAGGTTTATTGTTTTAGTAGACGAGTTGACAAGTTTACAAGTCTATTAGGCTTGTCAGTTTGTCTACTTGTTTACTTGTCAACTCGTCAACTTGTTAACTCGTTAATTTCTCTACTCGTCTGTCTTTTCCAGCAGATAGACTTCGTCGGGATTTGTCTTGAACTGAACTGTTCCGTCCGGCAGAACCTTGTAGGATACTTTCTTTTGGTGAGAGTCCGTTATCCGCAGTGCCTGTGCAAAAGGCACTTTGACTTTGCAAGGCAGTCCTCTTCGGGAATGAATGTGTAGCTGCTGCAGTTGTTTATTTGCCCAGCGGGCCGAAACTTCGAAGTTGCCCCTTGCCACAAGTCCTTCGTAACTGCCCGTATGCCAGCATTGGGGGAGGGCAGGAAGCGGGTCGATGTAGCCTTCGTGGCTTTGCAGAAGCATTTCGGCAATGCCGGCTGTTGTGCCGAAGTTGGCATCAATCTGGTAGGGCGAGCGCAACACAGCAATGCAGTTTGTCCACAGGTTGTCCAGTACGGCAGTCTGGATGAGGGTCTGCAGCACGGTGTGTGCACGTTCTCCGTTGGCTGTTCGTGCCCACAGGTTCAGTTTGTGGGCCATAGACCATCCGGTAGATGCGTCACCCCGCAAGTTTAATGTCGTTTGGGCGGCCTGAAGCCACTGCGGCGTATGGCTGTTGATGACGGTGCCGGGGTACAACCCAATCAGGTTAGAGATGTGACGGTGGTGTTTCTCCAGCACGATGTCGTCGTAGTACTCTTCTTCACGGTATTCTTTCACCTGCCCAGACTTTCCAATGAGAACCGGATCGAGGCGGGGCATCAGCTTTTTGATGTCCCGGACGAGCGGATCTCTTTTGCCCAGAATGTCCGCAGTCTTCAGCACATCGCCGAAAGTCTCGTATATCATCTGCTGGTCGAAGGCGCAGCCTACGCTCGGATAGGGTTTGCCAGTCAGTTTGCTGAACTGTTCGGGCGACGATGAAGGATAGGCAAGCATGTGCCCCAAAGTATCTGTCAGTGCCTTGCTGAAGAAGCGTGCCACTCCGGAAATGGCCGGATAGGTAACTTCTTTCAGAATCTGCGGGTCGGCTGTGAAGTAATAGTAGTCGGCAAACAGTTTGGCAGTCATGCCTCCGGTACCGGGACCGGAATGCCCGCCGGGCTCTCCGATGAAGAAGGGACCTGCTCCGGCGCCTACAATCCATCCGTTTCCACCTTTCTGTGCCGAGTAGGCTTGGGGATGGTGTTTACGTATGTAGTTGGAGGCAACTTGTTCGGCTCTGTTCAGATAGGCTTTGTAATAATCGACATAACACTCGAACAGCTCGGCCAGGTTGGTACTGAAGGCTGGCCAGTAATTCATCTGAATGTTGATGTTGTGGGTATAGTTGTTGTTCCACGGAGCCAGTTCGTATTGGTTCCATACGCCTTGCAGCAGCGGTGGCAGGGTTCCTTTCCGCGAACTGGAGATGAGCAGATAGCGTCCGTACTGGAACATCAGTTCTTCCAGATAATTGCTGTATTGGCCTTGTTTGTACGCTTCCAATAGCTTGTCTGTGGGTATCGAAGGTATTTCTTCGCCCAAGTCGATGTGTACACGGTCGAAGAAGTGCCGGTAGTCGGCCAGGTGTCTGTCCAGCAGACAGTCATATCCTTTTGCCGAAGCGTCTTCGATGATACCGACCAGTGCATCGTGCGGGTCGGCATTGCCCTTCAGTCTGTCTTCGGATGCGCCTTCGAAGACACTGCTCTTCAGCTCGTAGTTGGTTCCGATGGCCAGCAGTACGATAGCCGAGTCGGCCTTCTCAATGCTCAGCCAGTCGTTTCCGTCGGCAGCATGATGGGCGCGGACGTTACCTCCGTAAGGGATGACTTTGATTCGTCCTTCGTAGATCATGTTCAGGTGTTCGGTGTTTCCGCGCAGGGAAAGAATGTCGTCGCTTTCGGCCGAGACTTTTCCGGTACGCCCGTTTCCGCTGAAGCGTGTTTGCGTGGCTCCGCTAAGGTAGCCCTTGGTGATGGAGTCGGTACGTTGCAGAGGACCGAAAGGTGCCAGATAGGGTATTTGGGCACGCAGATGGAAGCTGACGCTTCCAGCACGGTCGGCCGTCAGTTTGATGACGGTTACTTTATCCGGATAGCTGGCAAAGCAGGTACGCTGGTAGGTTATGCCCTGATGCTTATATCGTACCTGGTGCAGCCCGTTGTTCAACGTCAGGCTTCGTTCGTAGTTTTCGTAGCTATTATGGAAAAAGTCCATATAGATATTGGCGAAGGCGGTATTGGTTTCCGTTCCCCACAGGCCTTTGATGTGCAGTGTCTTGTCGGACAGCAGAATCCGTTCGGTATCGGTCCGCCCGAAGATGGAAACGCCCATATAGCCGTTCCCGGTGGGTAGTGAATAACGCTCCCAGTCGGTATCGGTCGGGCGGTCGCTCCAGTTCTCTTCGAAGACGGCTCCGTTGTTGGGCGCGGGGCGGTCGTACCACAGTTTGTAGACTTTTTCTTTGCCGTCGGCTGCCTGCAGAAGAGTAGTCAGGGACAGCAGAAATCCTAAAAGTGTATATCGGTACATCATGACTTTGTTTTAGTTCTTTTGAAACATACAAATAAGCAGTAACACTATCGGCGAACAGATCAATCGTTGATACCTTTTCCGAATTGTGTCTGCTGTTGTTCCACTTCTTTCACTTTCAGTTGGTTCAGTTCCTTTTTCAGTATTGCGTTTTCACGTATCAGTTCTTTCAGATCCGACGGGCTTTCCTGTGCTTCCTGTCTGTTCCGGCCGATCTGTTCTAGTTCGTTGGCCGAGAATATCTGGCGTTGTTTGTCGGGTACGGATTCTATTTCCAAGGTACCTTCCAGCGGACGTGCCTGTCCGGGAACCAGCAGAGAGGCGGTAATGTTGATTTTTCCAGCACGGTTGGTGGCTTGTACGAGTGCAGGAGCCGATCCCCAGCTGACAGGCATTGGGTTGACACCTACGGAAGCATCGCCCAGCAATCTGCCTTCACCTTCGATCTGGAAGCGGATGATGGAATTGTTCAGACGCTTTACGGTTCCTCGCTTATCAACAACCTCAGCTACAACTACTGCTACGTCCGAGCCGTCGGCCACTAATGGTACGTTTTCGTTGTCCAGACGCAGCACGATGTGGTCGGGTTGTCCGGCCGGATAGCGCTTGTGTGTGGCTACTACTTTTCCGTCTATCAGTCCTTCGGCCAGCAGGTAGGCTTCGTCCTGTTTGCCGGCACGTGCTTTGGCTTTCCATTCCATAAAGTGGTAGACATCGGCAAATGTGATGACAGGCGAGGGCATTCCTTTCCGGTCGGTGGTTTTCTTGTAAGTATAGGTCTTTCCGTTTTTGAAGACGGTGAGGCGCACTTCGTCGCAGTTGGAGTATACGGTGACATCCTTCGGTGAGAAGGGGGTCAGTTCGTGGGCAATGTAAATCATGGGACCGTTGTCGGCTATCAGGTCGCTCTTCTTCGGTGAGCGTTGCGACATGAACATGTAATACGAGAACTTGGGCTGGCGGAATGCGTCCATAATGCCTCCGTAGAAAGGATCGGCATGATAGCCGCGCTGATGGTCGAACGAGTGCCAGAAGCAGGCACCCACGATCTGCCGTGGTTTCTGGCAGATGGTTTCGTAGCACAGTGTCGGGTAATCGGGGTTGGCATAATGAGCGGCCTGAAGCAGCATGGGCACTTCGCCCCAGTTGCGGGCTACGCGACTGTCTGAGTTTTGGGCATTCCAGTCGTCGACATTGTCGCCCCACTCACGGATGAAGTAGGTCTTGTCCGGGCTTAGCTTGGAATCGATGGGGCGCAGTAACAGGCTGTAATAAGAGTCTCCGGCAGCTCCGTGGTCGCATGCAGCGGTACTGTAAGGGTAAGGATACTCTTCGTTACAGATGTCCAATGCGTTTTTGGCAAAATATTCGGGGTATCTTGTTTCGTTCAGAATAGGTTCCCAGAAGAACAGCGAAGCATGGTTGCGATGAATACGTATCATGTTGCGTATATCCGAATAGATGCGTTCGGCAAATATAGGTTCGTCGTTCCAGAATTGCCATCCCGGCACTTCTACCAGTGCGAACAGGCCCAGTTCGTCGCATGCGTCCATAAAGGCCGGGTCGATGACGTAGTGTGTACGGATCACCTTCAGGCCAGCATCGCGCAGCTTTTTGGCATCGCGCCATTGCAGAGAATTGGGGAGTGCGTTGCCCAGTACGGCAAAATCCTGATGCCGGTTTGTTCCCATGATTTTTCCTTCGTAAGGTTTTCCGTTCAGCCACAAACCTTCGGTCTGTTTGAATTCGATGCTTCGTATGCCCAGTCTTTGCCGGTAGCCGTCGATTGTCTGGCCGGAAGCATCTTTCACCAGGATGTCGAGGTAATAAAGATAAGGTGTTTCGGGCGACCACAGCTTGGGGGCATCGACTTTCATGGAGCTTACCGCATAGTTTGCCTTTCCCCGTTGTACGGTGAGCGATTTTGCAGTTGTCAGTACGGTTTTGCCTTCTTTCTCTTTCAGCTGAAATTCGATGGTGATTTTTTGCCGTTTGGACGACTGGTTGCGGATGTGTGCTTTCAGGTTGATAATCGCGCTTTCTTCCGAAATCCGGTCGTAGGAAATGAACAATCCTCCTCCGGCAACCTCGTTTTCGTAGTTGGCATTGGTTATGAAGACATCGTTGTGCGCTATCAGCCAGCAGTCGCGATAAATACCTCCGAAATAGGTATAGTCCAGCAGGCTTTGAGGTTTTCCTACCGGATAAGTGGGATCATCACTATTGTCAGCCTTTACGGCAATCACATTTTCGCTGTCCCATTCTATTTCGTCGGTGATGTCGGCAATGACGGGCAGGTATCCTCCGTAATGCTTCTTAATCAGTTTCCCATTTAAATAAACTTCACTTTTGCCCATGATGGCTTCGAAGTGCAGGAACAGGCGTTTGCCTTTCAACTCGTTCGAGGGTGTGAAGTGTTTCCGGTACCACACTATTCCCTGATAGTTGGCACAGCCGCTGGCTTCGACAGGCAGGTATTCGATGCCATGAGGCAAGGACACGACTTCCCAGGCTGAATCGTCGAAGTCTTTGTTCCATACCTGAGCTTCGGAATCTCCTTTGAGAAACCGCCATGCCATGTTCATGGAATAGGCTTTTCGTCCGGTGCCGGGAAGTTCGTAAAAACCGCCGGTTGAGAAGGCGGGATAGTCGGTGGCAAACAAAGAAGAGAATGCACAGACTAAAAATAATGCAATAATATAGAACGATTTCATGATCTGTGATTTATGGTCTATAGAGTTTGTTTTTTATTACTTGAGGTCTGGTATGTTTTCTGTCAGTTTCTTGAGGAATGCTGTTTCGTACCAGAACATCCAGTCGGAATTCTTTGTCTGGATTGCCAGGTGCGAATGGTGGTTCATGGGCAATAAATACCCTTCGGGTTGCCCTAATGCGCGTATTTGCGAATAGACATGTTCCATGTTCTGACGGACTGTATCAAACTTCTTCACGCATAACTTCAGATTGTTGAAGCTGGCAAAGTCTCTTTTTATATCGTATTCGGACAGTGCGAACAGCAATTCTGCGGTATATCCGGTCAGTTCGTTGATACATTCGAATACTTGCAGCGAATATTCGTTACGCACCGATTCCTTCCGGTATTTTAATAACAGTTCTTTGAGTTGCTGGCATTTGGCTATGTTCTTCTGAGCTTCTTCTATCCTTTTCTGGTACTTTATGCTCCATTCTCCTTTTGTTTCAGTTGGCAGGCTCATCAGTTTGAACTTACCACCTGTACGGTATAATGAACGGCGTACACCTTCGTCCAGCAGTCCTGTTTCCCAAAGTGGGAATGTACTTTCCAGAAGCGGTCGGAAGTTGGGCAGGCCTGATGCCTGATATCCGAATTCGTTGATGCGATAGCGACGGTCGAACTCTTCCTTATCCATGTCGTCCTGAATGTTCCAGCTGTATTGGGCATGGGCAATGAAACCTTGCCAGAAAGTATCAGTCAACGGTGAAGCGTCATCCCATGCAGTACACAAAACGCCTTCGATGGGAATATCCTGTCTGGCCGTCTGAAAGCTCTTGATGTTATTGATGAATCCTCCCAACGGCAACATGGCATAGGTGGTCTGAACGGCCGTGGCACCCATTGTTTTCAGTTTGTTGTCATGATACCATTGCAAGGCTTTCTTGTTTCCCGGTTGGTCGGCATTTCCGTATTGCCAGCGCATGTAAATCACTTTTTTGGGGAAGGACTTGATGTGCTTGTTCAGTTCGGGAAGCTGTTTTTGCCATACAGAGTCCACTTGTTGAGGAGGAATCTGATCCAGAATGGCTGCGTATAGTCCGACATGCTTAAACACCATATCGTCCCAGAAGATGGGAGTTCTTCCATGCTTTACGGCGTAATCGCTGACCCGTTTTAGCCATTGCATCTGTAGTTCAAGGGCATTCTTATGCTGCTTTTTGCATCGTGGGCAGGTTCCCAATGTACCTACTTCATCTCCTCCTACATGCAGATATTTTCCATACGGAGTAGCTTTTATGGCGTCTTCGTATAGCTTGAACTGTACTTTGTAATATTCTTCGTTCGAAGGGCAGCAAACCCAGTCGGAAGAAGGATCCTCGCGGAGCGGCTTCATTTCTTCGTGTTTCAGGATGAAATCGGCATGACCAATGCCCTGAATAAGCGGACTAACCTCGATATTCAGCTTATGGGCATATTCGCACCACTCTTTCCATTCGTCTATGCTCCAGGCGTTTGGGGCACCTATCACTGGATATGTCTCGTATTTTATCTTATCCTCAAATTCTACGATGATCGCATTAAGCTTGTACAAAGCCATTTTATCTAAAATGCTGTACATGTATTCTTTTTTATCGATGTGGTGCTTCAAGTCCAGATGAATGGCTCTGTAGCTGCTGTGAGGATAGTCTTCTATTTTGAGCGCCGGCATTTCCGCATTGATCTCTTTGGCATTTCGGGCGATTTGCTCTAACGTCATCATACCGTACAGTAATCCTTTGGAGGTACGGGCACTGAGCCTGATAACATTGTCCTTTATGGCCAGTTCATAACCTTCTTCCGCCTTAATGCTTTTGTTGAGTTCGAGAACGATGCAATGCTGTTGTTCGTCCACTGTTTTTAGGGGGAACTGCTTTATTCCAAAAGGAATCTGGGCTTTTTTTACCAGATGAAATCCTTTGATCTCATCAGGAGCAATACCTTTTTCTTCATGGTATACGGTAACCGATTGTGGCTCGGGCAGCAGTGCCTGCAGGATTGAGTCATTTTTCTCTTTTGTATTTTGAGCAGATAAATGGGGACATGCAAGCACTACCGAGAACAAGGTTATGTAATAAATGATGTTTCTCATATGCGAATACTAATTCAACAGATGTTTTTTTATATAATCAGTTGTTATTTGAAGATACTGTGCGGAACTTTTCCGATCCAGGCATCCGGTTGTTTGATTTTAAACAAATGCAATATGACCGAAGCGGTGTTTACAGTATTGTTAGGTTCCTCCATAATGAATCCCTTTTTTATTTTAGGACCTTTTATGCCCCAGGGAACAATCATCTCATCGGAACTTGTTCCTCCATGACCGTATTTGATACCTCCATGGTCGCTTACAAACAGGAAGTAAGTATCCTTGTATAAATCATTGGCTTTCATTTTTTCGATCAATGTACCTATTTCTGCATCGGCTTCCTCTATTGATTGTATATATTCGTCTGACATCCATTGGTGTTTGTGTCCGGCATGGTCTGTATGAACTGAATATAAGAATACTAAAACGGGTTCTTGTTTATGTTGCAGCATGAAGTCAAGAGCTTTTGCGTAGTTCTCTTTATATCCGTCATTTTCCAGATAGCTGACTTCATCAAGATATTTCTTGTTATACGGATAGAACAGGTTGATCCAGTTATAATAGAATGCTGTTTTTATTTCCGGTTTTTGTTCCTTGATTACTGTAAATACTGAAGGGTAGTAACCGTCGGCATCCTTGTCCTGTAACGGGTAGTGGCTATCGGCCAATGTCCAGTCGTTGTTGAAAACTCCGTGTTGCTCCGGACCACTACCGGTAAGATGACTTGTCCAGTTGGGCAGTGTCACAGACGGCATGACCACCCGTGTGTTCAGCGATAAGGCTCCTTCACTTAACAAAGCATCCAGATGGGGAGTATTGGCTTTGGTAAAGCCATTTATGGAGATTCCATCCAAGGCTATTAATATTACTCGTTTGGGATTGCCCGCATTTGCTGTGAGTGATATAATACCTAATAAGCAGTAGAAGAGTATTTTTTTCATATTCATTAGAATGTTTGGTTGAAAAGATGGTGGTTTTTACTTGATACAGATAGGGGATGTATCAAAATGATATGCAAATCGATTCTGATACATCCCCGTTATAATATTACTTAGAATGCCAATTGCGTATGGTGTGTCTTTCCTTTGTAGGCACTGTCTTCTCCAAATGCGTCATAAGTATATGACTTCTGACTGTTGTTGTACTCAACTGTAACAGTCAGGCTGCTCAACTTATGGGAAGGATCTGAGAAATAAAGTTCGAAATTGCTGCCACTCTTTTGCAACATGAGTGCGCATGGTTTATCAACCGAAACTTTGATTCCATTGGCAGAGATGCTTCCTTTTTGGTAGAACATGGCTTGAATCATATTGTTTGCAACGTCTTGTACAGCTTGTACATCTGCGGAATTGGCTATGATCTCAGTATCTTTTATATTGTAGTTCTTCATAGCTCCTACGTTGTCTATACCCGGAACAATGATATAGCTGTAGGTCGCATTTGACGGAGCTGTTCCATGATTTAACCATATGGTACATACTTCTTTTTCAACCTGGTCTTTACTTTTGGTATTGTTAATCTCATACCAGCTTCCGCTACGGTTCTCGGCTTTAAGAGAAACTTTCTGCTCTTCAGGGAAGAAATAACCCACATTGCCATGCCATATCCAGTCTAATGACTGATCTGATACTTCGGCACCTATTGAGGCAGTATTTTCCTGTCCGTTTATGGCGTATGCAAGATTGTCTTTGAACATGCATTGGTTGACAGTCGTATTGATAGGCTCTGCCATGCTTGAAGTAATACCACTACCCAGACATACAATTCTACCGTCTAAGAAGAACCATGCCTTGTTTGCCGACATGCTGATGCCATGAGTATTAGCCGTAAATCTGAATCCGGAAAGTCCGTTTGCTTCAGCTGAAAGTCCACCGCAGAACTCTGATTCACCTGCTTCTCCCCATGAGCTAGCCAAAGGAATTTCTGCCATTTGGGGATTGGTTACTCCTGGAACTCTGTTCCAGTCCCATGTTGGGAATATATCGAAATATTCTTCTCCGTCCAGAGCCAGATTCATGGAGCCATCACTCATGAAGAAGCCTTTCAGATTCTCTTTATTTCCGTTTTCGCATTTTCGGGTACGGTTGGAAGCCATACGTACACCAACAGAATAGTTTTTGCCTTGGAACAGACTCCAGTCACCTATATAATAGTGAGTAAAGTTGTCTGCGATGGATCCGTATCCATTGCCTTTTAAGATAGCAATTTGCTTATCGTATTCGGCACTATGGGCTGGGTCTATTCTTTTCATTTTGTCAAGAGTACCTGTAAAACCACTGCAATTTAAAGCCCCCGGACGGCTGACACTACGTCCGACAACATTATAGAATTGCACATGTCCTCTGATACTTTTCATATAAGTTTCGTTGATGAACTTGTACAGTACATTTAATTGGTTGGCCGATAGTTTGTATTCGGTATCTGCAGTATATTCTGCAACTCTGGTTACTCCGCTGAGCATGACCGGAGCATAGCCGCCGACATATAATTGTGAACCATGTTGGAAATACGATAAGTCGTATTGGATACCTTCTTGGTTGGAAGCTACATATGCCAGTGGCATAAATGAATGGAGCACAGCCTTGTCTATTACGCTTTTATCTTCTTGCAGACATCCTCGGTACAACCAGTGTAAGGCTATGTCGGTCTTGTTGGCACCTGCTTGATCTTCCGGATCTCCTCCGGTTTGTTTCATATATAGAAGGATACTGTTTTCCAGTTCTTCCGGAACCTGCGTCTTACCATAGCGCATCAGAATTAGGATAACGCCCATATCCTGTGGTGCAGAAATTTGATTCTCATACCAATTGTCGCAAACCGGATGAACCGTATTCCAATAGGTTAGGGCTTGTATGATTTGTTTGTATAAGTCTTCGTTTCCATAATAACTGCTTTCTTTCAGTATATATGCCTGAGCCATTTGATTCACTCGTGTCAAATGGGCGCCTGGTGTCCAGCTGAAAGAACGGTCTGAATAGTCAATATCGGGGAATGAACCGTTTTCTTGGATCTGTGCGATCCATTTTGCAGCATTTTTATCTACGGCAGATGCATTTGTAGACAGATTGCCGGATTTTATTCTTTCAAGAATGGTTTGGCATGTCTGATGCAAAGCATCATCGGTTTCTTCATCTCCATCTCCGCTATCCGGAGGTGTGGTTGGTTCTTCGATAACGCTGTTATCACTGCATGCCGAGGCTAATACGGGAAATACTGTCAGAGAGAGGGCTATTCCGGATAATCCGATTAATTGCTTTAAGTTCATGATATCTGTATTTTGAAAGGTTAGAAGTTTATAGTTTAGGCTGTTTTTTTCTCTAGTTAGGGAATAATTTTTTTCTAACTGGGAAAATATTTTTTCCTAACTGGGGAAAAATATCTGTTCACAAAGCTTTGTGAGAGTTTCACTAACGTTTATTGATCTTGTGGTTTGAATAAAAAGGGGCTTCTGTCTGAATTTTCTTCGGACAGAAGCCCCGAACTATTCATTATCCTAAAAAGGAATTTTTATTTTTTCTCTTTCAAAGAGAATTCATCAAACCAGAATTCCAAGTTGTCGGCCGGTGTTTGGAGCTTGTATGAGTTCAGTCCGGGAGTGCCTGAAGTATGAGGTTTCAGAACCAGCTTCAGCAAAATGTTTTCCGGAATGTCCAATGTGATGGAATATTGTTTCCATTCGGTACCAACAGTTTCCGAAGTCAGACAGTACAAGTCTCCACTGGCGCCAATTTCCACTTGCTTAATCACCGTTTTTCCATTCTCCTTCACTAACGATTTCCAGTATTTGTAGAGCAACTTCATGTCGTCCTGCGTCTCGCACATAGCAAGATCTACAGCTAATGGAGCAGTTGCCTGATTGCTTTTTGCCCAGAAGCTGAGTGTATATTTGCCAGCCGGTACATTCTGGATGCACATTGACATATCAGTGCTATACCAATTACCTAATTTGCTGTTACTATACTTCAATGAACGATTACTGTCATCAGCACCGGTAGTCTTATCTATAGTTAAAGCAGCAGTGTTGTGGTTGAGCACCCACCAACGGTTTACAAAGTTCAGCGCATTTTCGTATTCAATATCCGAACGCGGACCTACCTTGGGTTGCATCGAAGCATCAAGATCGGTTTCGAAACCACCGTTAACTACATATTCGGCACCGTCGTCTACGTTGCCATCACCACCGCCAGGTACGCTTACTTCAATAGGTTTATAATAGCGGATGTACTTGACATTCATTTGTTTCGGGAAGATGGTTTCATCGATACCCCACTGACCACCCCATCCACCGCCAACGGCAATGTTCATGATGAGGTAGAAGGGCTGGTCGAACGGCCAGTAATCGAGTGTCATGCCTTCTTCTTTCTCGGCTGTACAAACTACTTCGTTATCAAACAATACCTGAATCATTTCTTCGTCCCATACCAAAGAGTAGAGGTGATAGTTCGATTCAAGTGTAGGCGAACTAGTATTACCCGACCAACGTTCAGCCAATCCGTCGTTGGTAGCTTGCGTATGCAGGGTCACATAATACGTGTTATGGTCTTCGGTGTTACCCCATACGTATTCCATAATGTCTATCTCAGCATATTTGCCTTCCAGAGCATCTGTCGGTCTCATCCAGAAAGCAGGCCATACACCACGACCTGTAGGTATTTTGGCTGCAATATCCAGACGACCATACTGGAAGTCTACTTTGCCTTTGGTAGTCAATTCGGCAGATGAATAATCGAAATGATAGGGTTCACCTGTCCATTTGTTAATACCTTCGTGTGGATCCTTGAATGCTTCTATCACTAAATCACCACCTTCGATGCGTGAAGTACGAGGATCATCCTTCAGATAATCTTGTGCCTCTTCGTTGCGCATGTAACCTTCGTCGTAATTCCAATAAGCTGAATTTGGACGTCCGTCTTGATCGAATTCTTCCGACCAAACCAGTTCGTAACCTTGGTAACCGGCGGTATCCAAGCGCTCGTATAAAGGATAGTTGACATCCTTCAGAGAGATTGATTCGTCCGCGCAGGAGGCGAGGCCTGCTAGCAAGCCTCCTCCTATCAACAGATTTAATATTAATTTATTTGTCATTTTCGTAGTATTCATTCGTTAAACTTCTTTATTTTGAAGATATTGGTTATTCCCATCCCGGGTTCTGAGTCAGGTTGGGATTAACAAATGTCTCGTTCTGTGGAATCGGATACAGGTACATCTTGTCTTTCCAGATACGGTTTTGTACCAGTTGGCGAGTGTACTCGAATGTAGCTCCGTTCTTACGGATGTGTACACCGTAGATCTGCTCTACCACGTTACCAATCTTCCAACGGCGGATATCCCAGAAACGGTGGTCTTCGAATGCCAGTTCGACGCGACGTTCGTGACGTACAGCTGTACGGAACGAATTCTGGTCACCGGCACCTTTAACGTCGGGCATACCTGCAGCTTGGCGTACTTGGTTCAAAGCCTGGCGGGCAGAGATTGTGCAGTTGGCATCTGTGTAGTCAGGACCTTGCCATTCGTTCAATGCTTCAGCGTAGTTCAGCAATACTTCTGCATAACGGTAGGTTGGGAAGTGGTGATTCTTACTTACAGTGTTCGGCGGTGTTAAAACTACAGTTTCATTTACTAACTTTTTCAGGTAATAGCCTGTCAGAGTAGCACCTGTTACAGGGGCTCCGAAACGACCACCTTCGTAAGTATCAATCTGCGTTTTCATAAATTTCATACCATTGGCAAGTACTGTACGATAGAAACGCGGGTCACGAGTTGGGTTACCTGCCTTATCATAATACATATTCTGTACATGTGTGGCATTGTTCCAACTGAAAGGTGTTCCATCTTTCATCTCAAATTCATCCACAAGGTTCTGAGTCGGAGTATTTCCACTGTTTGTACCGTTAGCAAAACCAATAGGCAGGTTACGAGTTTCGAATGTCAGGCTGGCATTGTTACGAGTCTCAAAAATCAATTGTGGCGATTTCAGTACAGCGTCACCCAGATTCGGATCGTACAACGGATCTTCATCTATAGCAGGAAGACTGTAGTAATTCATTGCAATGACATCGTGGGCAGCTTCAGCTGCAGCTTTCCAAGCTGCAGAAGCATCGCCGTCACAGAGCAACGGGCTAGCTGCATAAAGCAAAGCACGAGCACGGATAGCAAGAGCTGCTCCTTTGGTTACACGACCGGTTTCACCGAAGAAATCATTGTGGCTCAACGGAAGTTCGTCTGCTACCGAAGCGCATTCGGTTGCTACGAAATTCAGTATTTCTGTGGCTTTGGTCTTAGTCACACTGTTGATTTCGTCCAATTCCATCGGCTCAGTAAGCAAGGGTACATCGCCGTAACGTTTTACCAGTTCGAAGTAATAAAGGGCACGAAGCACTCTTACTTCACGCAATGACATCCGTGCTTTCTCGATGTTATCCGGATAGTTAGAATCCCACTTATGACGTTCCAGATTTTCTTCAGAGTAATCACGCAGGAACATATTGATGTCATAAATTACCTGATAGTATTCGCTCCACTTATTATCGATCTGGTTCAGCGGGCTCCATACATCGTTGTAGATGTCATATACGGCATTGCTTTCCCACGTATATACTGCATTGTCAGTAGCGGCTTCGCGCAGAGCACCACCAATGTGATCTCCAAAATCATCGGGGAGTGAGCGGTAAGCGGCATTACCCAAAGCCAATACGTTGTCGAAATAGCCGTAGGCTTCATCCTGAGTCTTACCCTGTGATTCGTCGAAGTCCAGGAAATCGCATCCCCCCAAAGTGAGGGATGCGGCTATAATTAAAGCTAATTTTTTCATATTGCGTTTAGTCTTGTTTTTAGAAGTTAATGTTCACACCTACAAACACCGACATCAAGTCTGGATAGTTGATCGAGAGGTCTTCACAGTTCAGGTACTTCACATGGTCAAGTGAGAAGAGGTTGTTGCCACGGAGATATACTTGGCATTGATCCATCTTCATGCTGCTAATCCACTTTTTCGGCAGGTTGTAATAGATGTTGAGATTACGCAGTTTGAAGAAGGCACCGTTCTCCAACCATTCTGTACTGTTACGGAAGTTGTTGGCGTTGTCCAGCGTTGTCAGACGCGGTGCAGTTGCTACACCCTTGGTGTCCTCAGTCCAACGTACTCGGTCTTCCAGATACCATTTGCTCAAGTTGCTGTTGTTGTTACGCAACGGCCAGTATACAGACTGAGTATTTAACATACGGCTGTATTGTCCGGCTCCTTGGAACACAGCGTCTATACCGAATCCTTTGTATTCAAAGCCCAAGTTGATACCGTAGTAGATGCCCGGTATTGAAGAAGAATGACCAATGGCTACTTCGTCATATGAGTCAATCTTACCGTCACCATTTTGATCCTTGTACTTGATATCACCCGGACGTACAGATGAGAACATCTGTTTGGGGCTGTTGGCGATATCTGTTTCATCACGGAAGTAACCGATGGCTTCCAGTCCATAAATCTGTCCGATACGGTCACCTTTCTTGTACAGATAATCATAAGGTTTGTAGCCTTCACCATTTTCATCAATGCAAGTACGCAGGTACGAGAAGGTTCCACCTACATAATATTTGAAGTTCTCGCCAACTTTATCTTCCCAATTCAAGCCTAAATCGAGACCTTTAGAATTGGTTTCACCCATGTTCAGCTGAGGAATGCCTGTACCGATAACACTTGAATACAAGTTGGTTGCTTCAATTAGCGTGTTGGTACGTTTGTCATAGAAAGCATCGGCAGTCAGTGACAGGCGGTTGAATAAGCGCATGTCGATACCAAAGTTATACTTGTCTGCCAATTCGATGTCCAGGTTGGATACAGCTAAAGCACCGGCATGAAGACCACCGAAACCGGCCGGAGTATCTTTGAAGAGACCGCCACCGCAGCTTTCCCAGTAACGTTCATCAAGGTCGTAAGCGATGTTATCGTTACCCGAACGTCCCCATGATGCACGAATCTTGAAATAGTCGATTACGTTACTTGCGTTTTTCCAGAAAGATTCGTTCGAAAGTACCCATGCTGCTGATATGGCAGGATAAGTACGGAACTTATCGCCATCGCTTAACACACTTGTACCACTATAGTTTACTACTACGTCTACCAGATAACGGTTGTCGTAGTTGTAACCACCGGTGAAGATGACTGACTGGCGTTTGCGGCTGTTGTTACGTCCCAGCGGAGTATAAGATTCCTGACGATACATCAAGTTTCCATTTACGGCGTGGAGACCGAAAGCGCGGTCGTAGCCTACTCGTCCGTCGATAACCAAACGCATGAACTGGCTGTTCAGACCACCGTTGGAGATAGAAAGGGCTTTTTCTTCACCACCTACATTACGCAGAATTTCGTATTCACCCAATACTGCACCTGGGATAACAGTTAGTGCTTCGTATTCATATTCTTGTGTTCCGGTTTCCTGATAAACGGCACTGTTATCATACGAAATACCAACTTCTGCTTTAAGGCCTTTAGTTACCGGTGACAAGTCTTGATAGATACGAAGATCGGACTGCAACATACGTTCATCGGTACGGAAGTAACCATTTTCAGCAATCTCAGCAATAGGATTGATTTTGAAAATATTGTTACTACCCCAATAACCGTTGGTTGTACGGATAGGGAATGCACCTGAAGGAACATGGAACAGATTACCAAAGATATTGGCTTCTGATTCGCGCGGGCGGTTGTTCTCGTGCAACAGACCAAACATATTCAATGCAACTCGTGTATAATCGGTTACGTCGATATCCAAGTTCATACGGGCATCAAGACGATACTTTTTAAATTGTGCATCGTAACGACCGGTTGAGTTCACCAGATCTGTGTCCAAAATACCTTGGTCGTTCTTATAGTTGATAGCTGTATAATAGCGTACTCGTTTACCACCTCCACGGAAAGTCAAGTTCAGCTGATGGTTGGTGGTATAGTCACGCAAGGCGGTTCCCATCCAGTCTACATTAGGGAATGCGTCAGGGTTGGATCCGTTGCGGAAAGCATCAAATGCGGTAGCGTCGTATTCCAATGACAAGCCATCATAGTAGAGCGCTTCATTGCGCATTTGTGCATACGTAACACCATCTACAAATTCCGGCTGATTAATGGGCAATCCCATACCATAGGTATAGTTTACATCAATATCGCGACGGTTGTACTGTCCGCGTTTAGTGGTTACTACTACTACACCATTGGCACCACGTGTTCCCCACAGTGCTGTAGCAGCACCGTCTTTCAGTACAGAGATGCTTTCTACTTCGAGCATGTTGAGGTAGTCCAAAGTGCGGGGAATACCATCTACAACGATGAGTGGAGATTGTGATGATTGTGAACCACCGCCACGTACCATCAGTGTAGCACCGTCAGTCCAGCCAGTGTTTTGCTTTACAATCAAGCCCGGCAACATACCGTACAGCGAGTTTCCTACGTTGAAGGTAGAGTTGTTGGCTATCTTTTCGCCCGACAGCGTCGACACAGCCTGTGTCTGTTCGCGGTCGCTCTGCAATTTACTGCGGTTTTCGGTATAAGTATCCAGATCTTCCAGGCAAATTTCTAATGATTCACCTTTAACCCATACCCGTTTCTTTTGACTGTCAGCATATACTATTTCAATGTATTCGCCTTGGTTAGCGTTTAGAGTAAATACGCCTTTTTGGTCGGTGATGGATTTTTCAGTAGGATTTCCTACTGCAGTTACCAAAGCGCCCAGTACAGGTTCGCCTTGGGCATCCTTCACTACACCCGTAATTTTTTGTTGCGCCATTGCCGAAGCCGAGAATAGGCAGGCGAGCGCTAATACGGAAATATATTTCTTTTTCATGCTTGCTAAATTCTTTAGTTAAATCCTTTCCTTATTCCCAGCCGGGGTTTTGTACCAAGCCGTATTTCTTGTTAATTTCATCCAAAGGAATAGGGCACAGATAGTATTTATCATCCCAATTGTCAATCCATAAATGTTGATTGAGTGATTCCTCTTTTAATTCATATCTGAATTTTACGTAGTTACCATTTACCTTTTCTCCTTCTGGATAAGTACGCAAACGGACAATTTTACGAGCTTTCAGGTAATCGCTATGTTTCCAACGGTTGATGTCATAATAGCGAATTTCTTCCCAACCGAATTCCAAGGCACGTTCGCGGAGAATAGCCTCGCGCAAAGCTACACCCGGAGCTGCAGTTTCTTTAGTAACATGCGGCATCTGTACGCGATCACGAAGCAGGTTGATGTAATCGTATGCATCGCGTCCGAATTCGTCTTTCTGTTCTGCTTTGCCCAGCTCGTTCATGGCTTCGGCAATGTTTAGGTAGATTTCCGGCAAGCGGAGCAGGCAGCAGTTGTAGAATTTGTTCTGAAGCTCATTCAGGTGGTCTTGATAATATTTACGCAGACCGATACCATAGTAACCCATGTCTCTCCAACGAAAGTGCTGACCACCACCCATGTCTTTCGGTTGTTCGCGCCCTCCTTTGTAGATTTCGGCCTTGCGTCCCCAGAATTTGTCGCCGGTCACGATGAGTGTTTCGTACAGACGAGGGTCGCGGGTCATTTCGAAATCTTCGGTGAAAAACGGATTAGCTCGGTGTATGGGGTTATCCCAGCTGAAGTTACTACCGTCTTTCATGGGGAACATATCACAGTACCACATAGTTGGTAAACCTGCACCGTAACATGTTTGGGTAACATTATAAGAATTCAAATTCCATTTGTTAAAACGGTGACTGCTAATCAAAGTCTCATGGTTATAGCGGTCGAAGTAACCGGAGCGGAAGCTCTCGCGTGGGTTGCCGTTGTCCACTAGTTTGTAGACATTACCATTTTTAGCATTTTCGCGCAAGAATGCCAATCCGGCCTCCAGTGCATCCTTCCAGCGGCTTTGCTGATAGTCACCCCACCACACATATTGCTTCTGTGCAGCTTCACCGTCTTTGTAAGGTTTGTCGCTGTTGAAAAGCGGACTCGCAGCAAATGTAAGGAAGCGCGATTTTAAGCCTAACGCACCAGCCTTTGTCATACGACCGTCATCGTTGGCTTCTACGTCCCAAGGCAATTTGCTGGCAGCTGCATCAATCAGGGCACTGATTTTCTCTACAGCTTCAGCGATGGTCATACGGGTCATCTTCATATCGTCTGAAGGCTTATAGGCATGGTCAATCCACGGCATACCACCCAAGTTGCGGAAAATGTCCACGTTGTGATAAGCAATAATCATTTCAGCTTCTCCTTTGCGACGGGTCTTTTCTTCCTCAGTCATGTCAGGCACACGGTCTACATTTTCCAAAAAAATGTAGCCCTGACGAAGTCCATACAACGCAGAGAATTTACCGTCGGCACGGCCGTAGTCCATACGCCATGCTCCAGCATCAGCACTTGCTGCTGTCATCTGTCCAGTGTGATATTGCGTACCTTTATTTTTGTTACTTGTTCCCAAGTCGGTGATGGCTTCTAGCAAGTGCCATGAAAGACGTCCGTTGATGGGAGTATGATCAGGCAGAGAGTGATATACTTGTGCTAATTGCTGTTCGGCATAGATTTTATTTCCGAAAACGGAATCCATGTTCATTTCATCGCTTAACGGCTTTTCCAAAAAAGCGTTTCCGAACTTGATATCATCGCATCCCGCTCCCACACACAGTAGTGAAGCCAAAGCGAGACCTTTTATTATATGTTTCATATTCTACAAGGTTTAGAAAGTAATGTTTACACCTAAGTTATAAATACGGGTCACCGGATACTTGGTGTTCAGCCAACCGATTACAAATTCCGGATCCATCAGGTCGAACGGACTGAAGCAAAGAAGGTTGTATCCAGTCAGTTTGACACCCAGTTGAGAGATACCCAATTTTTTCAATGTCTTACGGGCTTTGAAGTTGTAGCCAACTGATACGTCTTTCAGTTTGATGTACGAACCGTCCACAATCCACATATCTGAATTGTATGCGTTGTATTCTCCACTGATCTTTGAAAAACGTGGGTACTTGGCTGTAGATGCTGTTTCTGGTGTCCAGCGTCCGTCTACCTGATATTGCATCAAACCTCGGCTTTCGCCCATGAACGGCTTGCGGAACATGTCGGCCAGTGCGATTGAACGTTCGGCAGCACCGGTCCAGCTCATCGAGATGAAGAAGCCTTTATAGTCGGCATTGACGTTTAGACCAAAAGTGTAGTTCGGACGGGTCGGGAAACCTACCTGGCATTGGTCATCGGGGTCTATTACACCATCGTTGTTCAAGTCCTTGTATTTCAAGTCACCCGGATATACGGGAACCAACGGCTTGGCCAGACCTTCCTTCAAGTCGCCTCCACCCTGACCGTCGATGAAGTCCTCGGATGTATAGAAGCGGTCTACTACGTAACCGAACTGTGCACCAACTTCACGACCGGTACGCCACAGGTAGGGTTCGTTCGGTTCTACTTCATCCTGGTAGACAATTTTATTTTTGGCATACGACATGTTGGCGTTGATGTTGTAGTGGAAGTCATCGCCGATACGGTCGTCCCAGGTAATTTCCAATTCATAACCTTGGTTCTTCACTTTACCCATGTTGACTACAGGCAACAGACTGGAGCTAAGAGCTGTCAGCGAAGGAATGGTTTTACGGGAGATCAAGATGTCTTTTCGGTCTTCGCGGAAATATTCGGCTGTTACTTTCAGACGGTTACCCAAGAAGTTCATATCCACACCATAGTTCTGCTTCAAGGCAGTTTCCCATGTTACGTCCTTGTTACCCAGGCGTTGTTCTACAGCACCTTTCCACCAGGAGTTGTTTTCGTAACCGAAGTTGTAGCCCCATTTCTCTTCTTTCCAGCTACCGCCTTCGTTGGCTTGCAAATTCACTTTATAGCTGTCGGGCAAGTACAGGTAACGGTTACTGCTCATATTGTCGTTACCTACCAGACCCATACTACCACGTACTTTCAAGAAGTCGAATACTTGTTGGTTCTTCATAAAGGGCTCTTCAGTTACTACCCATCCCAAAGATATAGCGGGGAAAGTACCGAATCGTTTGTCCGGAGCAAAGTTCTCGGAACCGTTGTAACCGATGTTGAATTCGGCAAGGTAACGTGATTTGTAATCGTATGTAACACGACCTACCAGACCAACATAGGCTGTAGGCAGGTAAGGCAATTGAGACGGATAGTATTTCTTACTTTGGTTGTACAGCAACAAGGCGCTGACATTGTGTGAACCAAATTTGCGTGCGTAGCGGATGCTGGCTTCCATATACCAGTTACGGCTACGGCCGGTGCTTTCGCTATAACCAGCCTTGGAGTTAGCTCCACTGATACGGTATACTATGTTGTCGTTGAAATTAGGATCACCCGGGAGCAAACCGGAACCGTTTACCTCTCCTTCGTAATAAGGAGTCCAGATTTCGATCTGTTGGGCAGATCTAGTCCGGTTCTTTGTAAAAGTATATCCGGTATTATAAGCAGCTTTCACTTCGACTGACAGTCCTTTAGTTAACATGTCCAATTTTTGTACCAGATGCATGTCTAGATTCATAGTATTATTCAGCACATTGCTACCACCACGACCGTAGATGTCGGTGAAGGGGTCAACGTATAGAATTTTTTCAAAGCGGGCAGCCGTAGTCATCGGATGTCCGTCTACCAGGCCCGGACTGGCAAAAGGCTGAGAGATAGAGAGGTTTTCCCAAAAACGGCTGCTGGCCGGTTGCTGACGGTCGCCTACTACACCACCGATACCCAGTTTCAAGGTCGTAGATTTGCTAATCTCGTAGTCCAGGTTGGTACGGTAGTTGTAACGACTGTATTTATAGCCATAACCTTGACCGAAGTCTTTCATCAAACCGTCCTGATAAAGGTAACCTACAGAAATAAAGTAACGCATGCGTTCTGTACCTCCGGAAATGTTTAAGTTATGTTGCGTTTGTACGGCAGCGTCTTTCACCATGTAGTCGTACCAGTCCATATTCGGGTAAAGAATGGGTTGGTCGCCGAGACGGAAACGTTCCAAAGCGTAAGCATCGAATATATCTTTAGTTGCTCCGTCATTGCGCTCGCGTTCGTTGAACATCATTGCGTATGTATACGAATCGGCCAAGTCTACCCAGTTGGCAATTTGTTGAACACCTACCGAAGAACTGAGAGAAATCTTAGTCTTGCCTTCAGTACCACGACGGGTTGTTACTAGAATAACACCGTTAGCACCACGTACACCGAATACAGCAGTAGCAGAAGCATCCTTCAATACAGAAATGCTTTCGATTTCGTTCGGGTCCATCTGGAAGAAGGAACGTTCTACACCGTCCACCAAGATCAGCGGAGACGCACCACTTTCAGTCAATGAACCGACACCACGAACGAAGATCTTCGGATCTTCAGCACCCGGCTGTCCGGAACCTTGTACAGAAGACAAACCGGTGATTTTACCGGCAAGTGAGTTAGCAACACTGGCATTAGGCGAAACCAACAGTTCGTCAGTCTTTACTGAAGAAATGGCACCGGTCAGTGTTTCTTTCTTCTGTACGCCGTAGGCTACGACTGTTACTTCGGCCAACTCGTTGAATTGTTCTTGCAATACAACTTTTACTTGTTTTTTCCCATTCAGGGGAATCTCCTGGGTTTCGTAACCTATAAACGAAACTACCAGAATTGCGTTTTTCACGTCGGGCACAGAGAGGCGGAAGTTTCCATCTATATCCGTGATGGCTCCTCCACCCGCGTTCTTCACTTGAACCGTTGCCCCGATTACAGGCTCGTTTGATGCGTCTTTCACTTCACCCGTTACCACAGCTTGCTGTGCGAATGATATCAAGAAAGAACACATCATAAACATCAACGCCCAAAGGCGTTTGCTGTTTTGTTTTAGTTCATTCATGTTGTTAAAATTAAGATTAGATGGTTGAAAAATTGTTTTACGATGCGAAAGTATATCTTCAAATCCAAAAAAATGTGTAAAAACGTACAAAACAAGAACCCATTTCGTCCAAAGCTGCTATAAAACGTCTGTACAGGCCTTCTGACGCATGTATTCTACCTGTTGGAGCCTATCGTACATCCAGTTTCAGGTGTACGGAAGTTCCTTCGGAAAGCCATACAGTGACGCGGGTTTTACCATCGGCAGGTTCCAAAATGGCCGTTTGATGTGTACCCGTTTTCAGTTTCCATTGTCCGTCGAGCACTAAGGTTGCGCAGGTGGCACTGAACCGCCAACGGTATGTTTTGTCGGGAACGGGACGAAGGTCGGGACAGCACAAAACAAGGTCGAGTTCTTGTCCGGAAGCGTCGCAACGTTCCATCGCCAACAGGGCAGTGTCGGCCGAACGAAGTTTGCCATAAGTCAGGTTGTCGGATGGGGCAAACAAGGCATAGGCTATAGTACCCGTCGGGCGATGTTGGAGCACATGCAGCGAGTCTTCCTGTGCCAGTATGCGGAACAGGTCTTTATCGATGCGGCGTGCAGTCTGTTTCAGTCCTTCGGCTGTTGTGCCCGGTATTACATAAAAGGCATACCGCTTGTTTTGAGGTTTCACGCCATGGTCGATGAAAGCCTTTGCGGCTAATACGTTGCGGAATATGTTTGCTTCCAGACCTTTCAACGAGGGAGTAGACTGCATGTTATAGATCACTTTTACGGCTTCGTTTGCGGCAGGCAGATAGTAGCCGGTTCCGGCAGGAGTAAGCAGATAGTGCTTACGGTTGGCGGCCAGGCGCAGGGTGTCTCCCTGAGCAGGTTCTGTGTCGTCTACCGTAAACGGCAGGTCGCCTTTGCCGATGTGTTGGAACAGGTTGGTGGCAGTTTGCCAGGTGTCGGGGTAATCGCCTATGGCGGAAATACCTGTACCGAGGCTTACCAATATACCGTCGAAAGCAAATACAGACTTACAGAAAGTCAGGTTGGTGGGTGTGTACCGACGGTTTCCCCACGAATCTCCCTGGTCGAAGGCGGCGGCGAACATACCGCAGTCGCCCCACGAAAGGGCTCCCGAGAAGTTGGTTGTCAGGGCATACTGGTCGAAGCGGTCGGTGTCATTCCCATTGGGAAGAAGGTCTTTCCATGTAGGATAGTGGACGGTGGTACTGCCGCAAGGCATGTTCCAGTCCCATCCAGCAGCCAGCTGTGACGGGTCGGAGGGGTAACCCGATCGGGCCAGGTTGCCTTCGTAGACGATTTCCAGGGTACCGTGCGACTGATAGCGTCCGAAACGATTCTGACGGGAGTAAAGCTCACCGCCCCAGAAGCGGGTAGTAGGGCAACGCATGGTTGCCACCCAGTCGCCGTAGCGATAGACTCCAGCGGGGCTGTAGTTGAACGAGTAGAAGCCGTCGAGGTTGCAGACTCCGGCCTCTTTGTACTTGTCGGTCTTGAAGAAGTAGTTGTAGCAGGCGGCAAGTTCGCGGTCGATGCCTGTCCCCAGAATGTCGCCTCCGATGGCGATGAGCTCGTCGAACAAAGCTTGGGTGAAGCTGACTTGTGTGCCTGTATAAGGATGGCGTCCGCCCAAAGACGCGGCAAAGTGGCGGTTGGCATCCGATGTAGAGCGGGTTGCCATGAGGTAGGTAGCGACTACGGCCTGAGCCACATGATTGTATGCCGTTTCCGTAATGCGGTATGTGGTACCTTTCAGGCGGCCGATGTATTGCACCCATGTGCGGTAGGAGTACATGTAGCCGTTGTAGTGGGTATTGTGGTGGAAGCCTGTTCCGTCAGGTTTCAGAACATCGCCTCCGCCCGGAACATATTGTGCACAGCCCGACAGGAAATGCGAGAAGGCTTTGAGGTCGGCTACTGCTTGCTGATTGTCGGGATTGTGGATGGCGCATACGAAGAGATGTTGCAATACGTTGTACAGGTAGTCCGAGTTAATCTGTCGTCTCAGCTCGCTGTCTGTCAGGTAGGTACGGTCAAACTCTATCAGTTCCTTTACTCCCGCAATGAGGCGTGTGCGGCGCAGTGAGTCGCATGCGGGTAGGGCGCTGAGCAGATCGGCGGGCAGTTGGCGTACGCTGCCATAAGCGCTGTAGACAAGTTTCGGCATCCGTTCGATGACGGAATCTTTGCTTAAATAGTCCAGATAAGCGTCCAAATGCTCCGCAGCTCCGGATTTGCCACTCAGCTTGGCATATGCCAGTGCGCGTACGGTGGCAGCTATATGAGGGCTTTGTTCCTTGCTGATGGTTGGCAGCGGAGTAAACAGGTCTTCGCTTAGGGCGGCTTCTACTTCGGCCGCAGTGGCTTTGGGCTGTGCCAGCGGATAGGCCGCACGCAATTTGTTCAAGTCGTTCAGTTCTGTCGGGGTAGGGTTTTGTGCTATTGTTTGCCCTACCGACAGTATCAGACTACATAGTAAAATTAACGTTTTCATCATATTGATTTTTAGAGTTTCCTGTTTTACTTGTTTCTTTCTGGGACATAGTGTCCGTTGTATGGCTGTTTCAGTTGATGTATCTCCATCCATTCTTTTAATAGTTGGCGATGTGCTTCGAGTACTTCTGCATAACGTTTCTCGATGGCGAGATTGCGCATTTCGCCACGGTCGGCATGCATGTCGTAAAGTTGTTCGCGGTAACGTCCTTTATCGTAGAGTACATACTTGTAGTGTGGAGTCCGGAGTGCCCATCCGCGAGTGCCTCCACCTTTGTCAAAAGTCGTTTCGGTCACTATATAGGGCTGATGAGGCGCCTGGTTGTCGGCCTGTTCGGCCAGTTGTTTAAATGAAACGCCGTGCAGTCCTTTCGGTTCGTCTGTTCCGGCCCATTGGCAAACGGCAGAGAAGAAGTCGGTTCCGTTGTTGACCAGTTGTTCTGATACTTTTCCGGCATTCTTCTTGGCGGGTAGGGTGACGATGAGGGGTACGTTGATTACCTCTTCGTATAACGCTGACTTCTGATTCCAGCGGTGTGCTCCCATACCGTCGCCGTGGTCGCTGGTGAAAATAACAACGGTGTTTTCCCATAAGTCTTGTGCGTCCAGTTCATTGATGATTTTACCGATTTCCGTATCTACCTTTTCGACTAACCGGAAATAGCAGGAACGGTAGCGGCGCCAATCGTCGGGGGTAAAGTCGGCTGTGGGATAGGCTGAATAATTCATCCGTTTTTCGTAGCTGATGACGTCGGCATCGTAGGGCTGACGTTCGAAGTTGAGCGGGAGCCCCGGCCATTCTTCTTCCGACAGGGAGGGCAGATTACCATGTGGCAGGTTTTGACTGCGGGCAAATTCGCAGATGTTGTGTGGATTGTCAAAGCTGGCCACGAGAAAGAATGGGCGGTTATGCTTTTGTCGCAGAAAGTTTACACAGGCTTCGGCCAGGCCGTTGTCGCGGAACGGATGAATGGTGGTAAAACCAAATTCGCCATCGGGCATGGCGGCTGTGTGCACGTGCCACTTGCCAGCATAAGCGCAATCGTATCCGGCGGCAGACAAGAGATGCCCCAATGTCCGGTTGTGCAGGGAGTCGGGCAGTGGGACATTGTTTTTGTCCATACCTATTTCGTAGAGAGAATATCCGGTGAACATGGCTGCACGGGAGGGACCGCTTAGCGGGGCCGCGCAATAGGCATTGCGGAACAGGACGCCTGCTGCTGCCAGTCGGTCCATGTTGGGGGTGTGAATATCGCTGTTGCCGGCACAACTCATTGCCGTAGCCGATTGTTGGTCGGTAATAATGAAGAGGATATTGGGTCGCTGTTGTGCCCAGGAGGCCAGTGGGAGGCCGGCCAATATCCATGTGAGTGCCCGTGTCGGACGGATAGATTTAGGTTCGTTCATAGGTTCTTGTCTATTATGAAATCTGGTGTCGAAGTCTTGTGTTTCAGAGGTACTTCTTATGCGTTTCTGGAATGCAAGTGTGGCTCGCGAGCGACACTTGCACGGCTCGCGAGCCGTACAAGTGTTTCAGATGAGCCGTGCAAGTGTCCCAGAAATGGGGTATAAATGCCTCTCTCAACCAGCTATTTCGACGGTCACTGTGTTGCCGCAATGCAGGCCTTGGGGCAGTGCGATGCGGTGTGTCTTACCGTTCAGAGTGACGGTGATTTCCTTCAGGTTGGCATCCATGGCAGCGTCGGTCACCGAGATGGCCTGTTTGCCATCTTTTTGCTGTATCATGACGGCGCAGGGCACGGATGTCTGCAGGCTGATGCCTTTGGCTTTCAGACCTTTGTTGCCCGGGTAGAATACGGCTTGGGTGACACTGCGGTCGTTGGTACGCACGGCTTGTACGAGGGTATCGTTTTGCAGTACTTCGAACGGCAGACGTTCGCCGGGGACTCCCTGACCGGTATAGACGGCATAACCGTAAGTGTCGTTCACCGGTTGTTGTCCGTGGTCGGCCCAGATGCGGAGGATTTGTACCTGTTCGGGCAGATTGGCCGTTTTCTTGTTCGACGGGTTCAGCTTCAGCCAGTTGGTCGGGCGTGTTTCGCAGGCGACGAATGCTTTGGAGGTATATTCCGGCATGATGCAATACGAGAATTTTCCCTGTTGGGTCAGCCAGATGGCTTTCTTCTTGTTGCCTTCGAGCGTGGTCTCGCCTTTGCCCAGCACTTCTTTCTTGCCGTTTCGGGTGATGAACACTTCACCGGTCAGTGCGGTCTGGTCGAGGGTGGTACGGATGTGTCCTTCTTCGTCGGGATTCATGTTGGTGACACCGGCGCCCAGTGCTACGAAGTAGTCGCCCAGGATGAAATAACCTTTATAGGCCTTGAATCCGTACAGGAGGCTGTTCTTTACGTTTCTGTCGCCCTTGTCGTTTACGTTCTCCTTGTCTGCACCGTGCATCTTTTCGAAGATGTATCCGGCTACTCCGTTCTCGCCCGAGTCGGTGGCGCCGGCTGCAAAGTTGTACTTGCTGCAATAGCCTCGCCAGTTGGTCACGGGGACGAGCTTGTCCATGCCTTCGCGGGCTGTGACACCGGGCATTGCCGTTACGTCCCAGCCACCCATGACGCGGAAGTACTCGTCACCGTCGCGTTGGAAAAGGGTAGCTCCGTCGGTGGGATAGAAGTTGTAATTGTCGGCAAAAGCGGCACTTTCCAGTCCGTCGGTGCGTCGGGATGCCATATTGATGCAAATATGGTAGTCGGGGGTTTTCTTCATCAGGTCGTCGTTGTTGTAGAACCAGCGTACGCCCGTGTACATGCCGTTGTCGTAGCCTTGCATGTTGATGCGGTTTTCTCCGGCTTCCTTCTGCAGTTGCTTCAGTTCGGCCTGCTCCTCCGGTGTGAAGGAACTGATCCAGTTGCTTACAACGTTGGCAAGCAACTTCTTATAGGGAATGGGTTTCTCCGTAGGATTGTAGACGTAAGAGTTGCGGTCCAGTCCCGGCAAGCGGAATCCTTTGTAATAGTACCAGTTTCCGCCACGGAAGAAGTTCATCAGTGCTTCGGCGTTGGCGCGGGTCAGCTGCTTGGCCCAGGGCGTACCGTTCAGCATGGTCAGCATGTTCAGGGCATTGAATGTGCCGTCGATGGGGTAACCCCATATCAGACACTGCATGCCGTGCCCCCATCCGGCACCGTCGGCTGTAAAGCCTTCGGTCCAGAACGATTCGTTGTACGTTGTCTGTGATGTCATGCTGATGCCTTTCTGGCAAATCTCGGCCAGCAGGTCGATCATGGGGACAGAACTGTACATCGCCGCTACGGGCAGCAGGGAGCGGTATCCCAATGCGTTTCCGCCAACCCACCATACGTGGTTACGGAAGCGCTCGATGCTTACCACGTTTTTATCCGTCTCGTCGTTACGGAGCGGTTGGGTCCAGGCTTCCAGGCCGACAGCTTTCAGCATGTCGCAGGCTTCGGTCAGCAGGGGTGTTGCCTCTCCCCGTTCTGCCTGGTCCATCTTATCCAGCAGAGCAAAGTAGAGGTTGACCGCAGCCGTAGGAATGGCAAAGCACGAAGCATGGAAACGCGGTTTGTTGTTGGGACGACGCACTTCGATTTCGCCATAGTGCAGGATGGCTTTCTGAATTTTCTCCGATAGGGCTTCGTCATCTGCAATCTTGCCCAGCCGGATGGCACTTGCTATCTGAAACAGACGCTCGTAGGCCGAAGCAATGAAGATGCCTACAACGTCGTCTGTCGTATTCTCGAATCCTTTCTGATAAGCATTGTTCTTTTCGAAGTCTCTTTCGGTCGGGTTCATGTCGGCAAAGGTACCGTCTTCGCCCAGCTGCTTCAGGAAGTTCTGCACTTGCTCCAGGTTCGAAGTGGGTTGCAGACGGTAGGGATGGTTGTGGAAGTAGTCCCTCATCTTTTTTACCGCTTCCAGCTTGTTGCTGTCTTGGTTGTACTCGGCCGCTTCCTGATAGTAGCGACGGTAGTTTTCGAAAGCGAAATCGCGTTCGGCTTGTTGGGCAAAAGCCGATGAAGCCGTGGCGAAAAGTAAGCTTGTCAGGATAAATCTGATTTTCATGGATTATTGAAGTTTATTTTATCGGGTTAGAATTGTTCGTATCTGTTCAAATGCCTTTCTTGACTGTTTCCAGCAGCTTGGACAATCGCTCTACCTCTTGCGGATGTTCGTTGGCTACATTTGTCTTTTCCGAGGGGTCGGTACACAGATTGTACAGCTGCGGCTGAGGACTGTTACCCAGTTCCATTTTTGTCCAGCGTTCGGTAGCCGGTTTGTCGCTGGGTTCGATGTATTTCCAGTCACCTTGAATGATAGACAAGGTGTTGTTTAAGTTTTGCTGTACGACGTATTCGCAACCGTTGTTGTCCTTGCCGAGGAATGTTCCCAGCTGGTCGCGGCTGTCGGGGGCTGCCCCTTCGGGGATGTCATGGTTCAGCAGAGTAGCAAACGAGGCGTATACATCGATCATCGAGAACGGAGCCTGCTGTTTGCCCGGCTTGATGACGGCTGGCCAGCGTACGATGAACGGAATGCGGGTACCGGCTTCGAAGGCGCTGTATTTACCTCCGCGGTAGTGCTTCATTGGGGTATGGCCGTTCAGTAACTCGAATGCCTGATCCTGATAGCCGTCGTCGATGACGGGGCCGTTGTCGCTACAGAATACAAAGATGGTATTGTCGGCCAGATTCAGGCTGTCCAGTGTGTGCATGATTTCGCCCACGGTCCAGTCCAGTTGCAGAATAACGTCACCGCGGGGACCAAGACCGCTCTTTCCGGCAAAACGCGGATGGGCTACACGGGGCACATGTACGTCTTGCGTACCCATATAGAGGAAGAACGGTTCGTCTTTGTGGTTGATGATGAAGTCCTTTGCCTTTTCGGTGATATTATCGGCAATGTTCTCGTCCACCCAAAGGGCCGATTTACCTCCCGTCATCCATCCGATGCGGGGTATTCCGTTGACGATGGTATTGTTGTGTCCCTGGCTGGGTTTCATCTTAACAAGTTCCGGATTTTCGAGTCCGGTAGGCCAGTCACCTACTTTGTGGTCATAGCTGACGGTAATCGGGTCGTTGGGGTCAAGATTGACTACACGTCCGTTTTCGACAAACACGCAAGGTACACGGTCGACTGTGGCAGGGATGATGAATTCGTAGTCGAACCCGATGTCCTGTGTATTGGGCTTTATCAGGGTATTGAAGTCGGTACCTCCTTTGGGGCCCAGTCCTAAATGCCATTTTCCTACTACTCCGGTAGCATAACCTTCAGCCTTGAACATGTCGGCCATAGTGATTCGGGCTGTATCGATGATCAGTTCCGAGTTACCGGGTGCAATGCCTGTATTTTCCTGACGCCAGGGGTACATACCTGTCAGCAGTCCGAAACGTGAAGGAGTACTTGTAGAAGAGGTGGCATAGGCGTTGGTAAACTGCATGCCTTGTCCTGCCAGCCGGTCGATATTAGGTGTATTGACGCGGGTGGCTCCGTAACAACTCAGGTCTCCGATGCCCAAATCGTCAGTAATAAGGTAAATTACATTGGGCTTTTGTGACGGTTGTCCGTCTGCTTGTTTTTTGGTAGCGTTGCCGCATCCGGTCAGCAGGGCAGCTCCGGGTAATAAGGTCAACAGGTAAGATAAATGTTTCATGGTCTTAGGACTTAAATTTGAATTATGGGTTCTTGGGCAAAGATAGCGACTAATTTCCGGCAAAGGTGTACAAGAGCGTACAGCAGAAGGTCACAAATAGTACATTTTCGGACAATAACTTTTGCTTCTCTTCTGTCTATAGACCAATCGGGGCGTGGGAAAGTAATGAGCTGACGAAACATTTGCGGCAAGCTGTTTCAAGGGATACTTTTGTTCTGCCTCTCCCTTTGTCTTTTCCTGAGCTTGACAGCTTGGTACCCCAATATTATAACATTTCCTCACGCGCGTGCAGGTGAAGCTTAACTTTCATTCACAATAGTGTTAAACCTCACCTACACGCGCGCGTAGAAAAAGTTGGTATTTTGAGGAGCCAAGCTGTCAAGTGTAATGTTTTTGTTGAGAAAAGACGGATTAAAAAATCTTCCCATGACAATATGCAAATAATAATCGTTAAATTTGTGGACTCTTTTTTAGGTATCCTAAAATTGGATGTTTACCATTATTCATAACTTAATTTTAGTTCTCTATGAAACGTTTTTTGTTCTTTCTCTTTTTGTTGGGCGTGAATCATATAATACTTCATGCCCAGAACGCTACTTTGAAGTTTAATAAAAACGGTGAGTTTAAAATTGTACAGTTTACCGATGTGCATTTCAAATATGGTAATCCAGCTTCGGACATAGCGTTAGAACGTATTGATGAAGTACTCAAAAATGAGCGTCCGGATTTGGTTGTATTGACAGGCGACGTGATTTATGCACAACCAGCCAATGATGGGATGCGGATGGTATTGGAACGCATGGCGAAACGGGACATACCGTTTGTTGTAACCTTTGGTAATCACGATGACGAACAGGGAATGCCCCGTGCGCAATTGTATGATACCATTCGTACAGTGCCGGGTTGTTTGCAGCCCGAACGAGGTGATTGCGATTCGCCCGATTATACCCTGACTGTACAAGCATCCGATGGTAAGCGTGATGCTGCTATACTTTATTTTTTTGATTCTCATTCTTATTCAAAACTGGAGGGAGTGAAAGGGTACGATTGGCTAACATTCGAACAGGTGGCTAATTTTCGTCGGCAGAGTGCTTTGTTTACAAAAAACAATGGAGGCCAACCGTTGCCTGCCCTGTCTTTCTTCCACATTCCGTTGCCCGAATACAACCAGGCAGCATCCAGCGAAGAAGCTATCCTGATAGGTACGCGTATGGAGAAAGCCTGTGCGCCTGCCTTGAATACGGGTATGTTCACCGCTATGAAGGAAGCGGGCGATGTGATGGGTGTCTTCGTAGGCCATGACCATGATAATGACTACGCCGTGATGTGGCATGGTATTCTGTTGGCTTACGGACGATATACGGGTGGAAATACTGTTTACAACCACTTGCCCAATGGCGCGCGCGTCATCGTGCTGAAGGAAGGCCAGCGTACGTTTGATACGTGGATTGATTTGGCTGGCGGTCAGCAGGTGAACCGTTCGACTTATCCCGACAGTTTCGTGAAGAAGTAATCGTAAAGAGCCTCTTTAGAAGTCTAAAGTCCCTCTTTGCAGTGCTAAAGAGGGACTTTATAGAGGACAAAGAGGGATCTTGTTGGTGGTAAAAGGATGATGAAAAATGATTCCCTTTTAAAAAGTCTGTTTCCTATGAGTCTCTTTACAGTTACTATCACTTTGCTCTGTCATCCTGAACAAAGTGGAAGATCTGTTATCACATAGCTTCCGAAGGAGATCCTTCACTGCTGTCACTGTTTTCTCCATTTTCTCCTTTCCGGTAGGCAAGTGGGCTGACGTGGTAAACGTCTTTGAAGCATTTTGAGAAATAGCGCGAAGAGCTGAACCCGATGCGGTCGGATATTTCCGTGATGTTCAGTTCCGGGTTGTTACGAAGCATTAGAGCACCTTTCTTCAGACGGATGGTGAGGACAAATTCGTTAGGCGTTTGTCCGGTAATGGCTTTCAGTTTGGCAAACAGATTGGTGCGTGCCATAGCCATTTCGCGTGCAAAGACGGTTACGTTAAATTCGGTATCGTCTATATGCTTTTCGATAATTTCCATTGCTCGGTCCAACAAATCTTTGTCGATCGGATTGGTGGCAAGCATTTGCACAGCAGCCTGTGGTTGCTTGCTGAATTTTTCCTGCAACAGAACCCGTGAATTGACCAGATTGTTGCATCGGGAGATAAGCAGACTGGTATTGAACGGTTTGGTGATGTAGTCGTCGGCTCCGATACGCAGTCCTTCGATGTTCTGTTCGATAGTAGTACGTGCGGTCAGCAGCACTACCGGTATGTGGCACGTGTTGAAGTCGGCTTTAATCTGTTTGCACAGATCAGTACCCGACATACGTGGCATAACCACATCGCTGACAACAATGTTAGGCATTTCCTTGCGTACCAGTTCCAAGCCTTCTTCTCCATCGGCTGCCGTTATTACCTGATAGAAAGGCTTGAAGATATTGGCAAGCATTTCCCTGATGGACTCATTATCCTCTACGATCAGTATTTTGGCATCAGAGAGTTGTTTCAGGGGAGCTGCTTCTTCCAGTTCTTCCTGGGGCAAGGCAATTGGAGTTTCGGGACGGATGATTTCTTCTTGAGGTTCTTCCTCTGTCTGTTTGCTCAGTTCTTCTTGGGCAAAGTGAGCGTTGCCTAAAGGTAAGGTCACGATGAAGCTGGTGCCTTTGCCCAATTCGCTTTCTACGCGGATAGAGCCGTGATGCAGTTCTACGATACCTTTGGTTAGTGCCAGGCCAATACCGGTACCTTCTTTGTTGGCATCTTTCGAATCGACCGGATCAATCTGATAGAAGCGGTCGAAGATCTTGTCTATTTCTTTAGCGTCGATTCCGCTGCCGGTATCGCTGACACGGATGACAGCATTGCTGCCTTCCGTCCGAATGCCCAGTGTGATGGTATCTTCGGCTTTGGTATGCTTGATGGCATTGGACAGCAGATTGTTGACAACCTTTTGCATCTGTTTCTGGTCGTACCACACTTCAAGACTGTCGGTTTCTTTGTCGAAGTTGAAATTGATTTGTTTGGTGCTGGCATATTCCAGGAACAACAGGTAGTTTTCGTACAGGAACTTGACGATATTGTGCGGGGCGGCCTTTATCTTCATGTGGCCTTGTTCCTGCTTGCGGAAGTCGAGCAATTCGGTGATCAGCTCGCGCAATTGCAGGCTGTTTTTGTAGATACTCAATATCTTATTGTAGATATTCGGAGTAAAGTGCTGCACTTGCAGCAATGTTTCTACCTGGGCTACAATCAGCGTAAGCGGAGTACGGAATTCGTGCGATATATTGGTAAAGAAGCGCAGTTTGTACTGGTTCAAGGCTTCTACGTCCTGAATGTGTTTCTGTTCGTATTTCAGTGATTCGCTCAGTTTGATTCGTGTTTTGTAAGCACGTATCAGATACCATAGCAAGGCTCCGATGATAACTGCATAAAGCAGGTAAGCCAAAGGGGTCTTGTAGAATGGTGGAAGTATGTGGATGGTGAGCTGTACTTCCGGGCAAATATTGTTATTCATGTGTTCGGGCCTGATCTGCAGATGATAAGTCCCGGCATTCAGATTGGTATAAGTGATGTTGTGCAACCCACGAGTACTGTTCCATTCTTTGGAGAAGCCTTCCAGGCGGTAGATGATGTTGTCCTTGTTGGCTGCTACATAGTTGGACGTAGCAAACTCGATACTGAACATATTCTGGTTGGCATGCAGCGTGATTTCTTGAGTATGGGATAGAGCTTGTTCCAAGATACCGGTTTCGTCGCCTACCTGTACTTCTTTTCCGTTGACAATCAGGCGTGAAAGGTTTATCTTATAAGGCTTCGGAGTAAAGTTAAGTTCCATTTCGTGGAAAGAAATCATTCCTTGTGTACCTCCCAGGAAGATTTCTCCGTCGCGTGTTACGCAGAGTGCATTTTCATTGACAGCTGTCAGAGGAAATCCGTTTTCTGTACTGTAATTACGGAATGTTTTGTTTCGTTGGTCGAAAATAGAGAAGCCGTGATTGATAAGTAACAGCAAGTTGCCACTTACCGGCGATTCTTTTACCTTATAGATACAGTCGTTGGCAAGTCCGTTTTGTGCTCGGTCAAAGTTTTCGAATTGGTCTTTGTCCGGATGGTACAGGTCGAGCCCGCTACCCGATGTCGCGAACCACAGGTTTCCTTTACTATCTTGTGTGATGTCGTTTACGTTGTTGTTGCTGATGCCATGCGGTGTATTGGGGGTGTGCCGATAATGGGTTAATGTTTGGGTATCAAATTTATATCGGAATACTCCTTCGCCGGTAGTGGCAATCCACAGATTGCCTGCTTTATCTATCATGATGTCTGCAACAATCTTGATGGATTTTCCTTCTTTGCTGTCTTTAAACAGTTGCTCACATTTTCCATTTTGCGGATTGAAGAGGCAGATACCGTTTTCTGTGGCAATGATCAGTTGGTCTTTATAAGGCTCGATATCGCGGACCAGGTCTGACGGAAGTGTTTCGGGATTGCCTTGTTGCATCCTGTAGTGAGTAATGTGACCTGTTCTCAGGTCCAATTTGTTCAAACCTCCTACATGTACTCCAATCCACAAAGCTTTCCGTGCATCGTCGTAATATAAAGCTTTGATGTTGTTGTTGGAGAGTCCATAAGGAGCCTTTCCCGGTAAGAACCATTTGAATTCGTTTGTTTGTCGGTTGTAGAAGTTGAGGCCTCCTCCTTCTGTACCTATCCACAGGTTACCGTCTTTGTCTTCGATGGTACGGCCTACTATCGGGTGGCTTAACCCTTTCTTTTCTGTGGGAGAATAAGTATAACGGGTGTAGATTTCGTATTCTGGATTAAAGTAGTTGACACCTCCAAAATAAGTTCCCATCCACAAGGTACCCTGTTGGTCTTTTACAATACACCAGATGGAAGAGTGGGTCAAAGCGGCTTTCTGGTCTATTCTGGCTGTGTGGTTCTGGAAAAGCCGTGTACTCTTATTGTATCGGTTCAGTCCGTTGAAGGTCCCTATCCAGATATTACCCAGATTATCTTCACAACAGGTGCGCACAAAGTTTGAAGACAGACTGTGTGGGTTTTGTGCGTTATGCGTCAGGTTTTCTATTTCTCCTTTGTCGTTTACATGAAACAGGCCATGTTCCCAGCTTCCTATCCACAAATGCTTTTCACTGTCTTGATAGATGCTGGTGATGTTGCCTTGTTGAATGGGGTGTGATAACTCTTTGTCCTTCAGATTTAATCGGAAGACGCCTGCATTGACTGTTCCCATCCAAAACGATTGTTGGTCTTTGTGCATGCAGAATATATCTGTATTGCTGGCCAGTTGATAATAAAGGTCGAAGTTACTGGTCTTTTCGTTGAAACGGTATATTTCATTCTTTTGGGCAATGAATAATCCGTCATTATAATAGATACTGTTGATTCTACCTTGAAGCAGTGTCTTGAATTTTTGGGTAATAAGATTGAACTCGGCCACTCCTTCTGTGCAGAGTAGGTAGATTTTTCCGTTCTGATTACCTACTATATAGGAAATGTTATTGCAGAAAAGACTGTTCGGATTGTTTTTCTCCAGTTTATACGTTTGTATGTCTTCACCGTTGTATCGGTTTAATCCTTCACGTGTACCGATCCATAGGATACCGTTTTCATCGATATAAAGACTGTTGACAGAAAACTGTGAGAGTCCGTCGTCTGTAGTCAAATGCTTGAAGGATACGTTTTGCCCTTGTAAGCCGACTATAGGTATATAGAGAAATATAAGCAGCAGTTGGAAAAATAATTTTCGCACGTTCGGTCTGTTTTTAAGGTTCACTGGGCAAATATATGATTTTCTATGTAAGAATCTTCAAATATTTATGGCTTTTTCGTTATTGTATCAGTCAAAATGTATATTTTTGGATGTTCATCGGACAATAAAGGTCCTCCGGTATCAGAGAAAAGCTCTATTTTTGTATCGTTTGTACCGGAAGGTGGAACTCGTTTTGTTTAATCTGTTTATAATGTATAATTCATAATATATATTTACCATGAACAACCTTTTTTCTATTATTTCTCACTTCAACACGAAGGGTACGATTCAAGAGATCAAACCGCTGGGTACAGGATTGATTAACGACACGTATAAGGTGACTACTCTTGAGCAAGATGCCCCCGACTATGTATTGCAACGCATTAATCACGTCATCTTTCAAAATGTAGAGATGCTTCAGTCGAATATCCAGTCCGTAACCCGCCATATCCGAAAGAAGTTGGAAGAAAAGGGGGAAAAGGATATTGATCGGAAAGTACTTCACTTTTTGTCGGCCGATAATGGTAAGACATATTGGTTTGACGGTGAAAACTATTGGCGGGTAATGACCTTTATTCCCCGTGCAACTACTTACGAGACTGTGAATCCGGAATATTCTTATTATGCAGGTGTTGCTTTCGGCAATTTCCAGGCAATGTTGGCCGATATTCCTGATACGTTAGGTGAGACTATTCCCGATTTTCATAACATGGAGTTCCGTTTGAAACAGTTGCACGATGCTGTGGCTGCCGATGCTGTTGGTCGGGTGAAGGAAGTTCAATATTATTTGGATGAGATAGAAAGCCGTGCCGACGAGATGTGCAAGGCTGAACGTCTGCATAGAGAAGGTCGTTTGCCCAAACGTGTTTGCCACTGTGATACGAAGGTCAATAATATGATGTTCGATGAGAATGGCAATGTACTTTGTGTGATCGACCTCGACACCGTAATGCCCAGCTTCATCTTCTCCGATTATGGTGATTTCCTGCGTTCGGCAGCCAATACAGGTCTGGAAGACGATAAGAATCTGGACAACGTAAACTTTAATATGGAGATATTCAAGGCCTTTACCAAAGGTTATCTGGAATCGGCCAAATCGTTTTTGTTGCCTATTGAAATTGAGAACCTGCCTTATGCAGCAGCTTTGTTCCCTTACATGCAATGCGTTCGCTTTTTGGCTGACTATATTAATGGTGATACATATTACAAGATTCAATATCCCGAACACAATCTGGTGCGTACCAAAGCTCAGTTCAAATTGCTCCAGAGTGTAGAAGAGCATACTCCCGAAATGAAAGCTTTCATCCAGTCGCAGTTGTAATCCTGTAGGGAAGAACTTCGTTAGTGTGCTTATCTTTAAACAAAAGCATTATTGTTATGAAAGAATTGAATGTAAAGAAAGTAAGTGCGGCTGGTTTATCGGTAGAAGCAGTACCGGCTTTACTCGATAAAGAGAAGATAGCTTTTCAGCCCATTGACACGGTCAATTGGGCAGCTTATCCTTATCGTCCAGCAGTGCAGTTCCGTATGGCATATACGGACGATTCATTGTTGTTGCATTACAAAGTGAGCGAAGCCAGTGTGCGGGCTGTAGCTGGACATGACAATGGTCCTGTTTGGGAAGATGCCTGTGTCGAGTTTTTCTCGATACCTGCCGGCGATGGGGTATATTATAATGTAGAGTGTAACTGTGCAGGAACTTTGCTGGTTGCCGCCGGAGGTGGACGTGAAGGTCGTGTACATGCTCCGCAGGAGGTGTTTGACCGTGTACAACGTTGGTCATCATTGGGACGTGCTTCTTTCGAAGAACGAGTAGGAGAGTGTGCCTGGGAAGTGGCCCTGGTCATTCCGTTTACTACTTTCTTTGCGCACGACATTCGTTCGTTGGAAGGAAAGAACATACGAGCCAATTTCTATAAATGTGGCGACTGTTTACAGACACCTCACTTCTTGTCGTGGAACCCGATAGAACTGCCTTCTCCTAATTTTCATTGTCCGCAGTTCTTCGGTTCGTTGAAGTTTGAATAAGTGTTCTGAATAGAAGATATCAGTTTACTTTGAAACGCAGATTATTGCCGTTTTTGTGTAGAGGCATAAATAGCTGATGCACATTGGCAATAATCTGCGTTTTTTCTTTCTCCTTTTTACCGTTTTTTATCAGCAGGATATTTGGAAGTTCAGCGTTGTATGCCTATCTTTGGCTCTTACCTTACTAACAACGAAAAACAACCAACTTATGAATCAAGAATTGTCAATGAACGCTAATCTGGTGGTAGCGTCACTTCAGAAACCAGCTTCTGAATTCACCAAAGCAGACATTATCGGCTTTATCCGCCAAAACGGTATCCGAATGGTCAATTTCATGTACCCGGCGGGTGACGGACGGCTGAAAACCCTGAATTTTGTCATTACCAACGAAGCCTATCTGGAGGCTATTTTGACCTGTGGTGAGAGAGTCGACGGATCTAGCCTGTTCTCTTTTATTGAGGCAGGTAGTAGTGATTTGTATGTCATTCCGCGTTTCTGTACGGCTTTTGTCGATCCGTTTGCCGAAATTCCCACCCTTTCCATGCTTTGTTCATTCTTTAATAAGGATGGCGAACCGTTGGAGAGTGCACCCGAATATACGCTTCGTAAGGCTTGTCGTGCCTTTACCGATGTTACAGGAATGGAATTTCAAGCGATGGGCGAGCTGGAGTATTATGTGGTAGCTCCTGATACGGGCATGTACGAGGCTACCGACCAGCGTGGCTATCACGAGTCAGGTCCGTACGCCAAGTTCAATGAATTCCGTACACAGTGCATGGCTTATATAGCTCAAACCGGCGGACAGATTAAATACGGTCATTCGGAGGTAGGTAATTTTACGCTCGACGGTTGTGTCTATGAGCAGAACGAAATTGAATTTCTACCCGTTCCTGCCGAGCAGGCTGCCGACCAGTTGATGATTGCCAAGTGGGTTATCCGTAATCTGGGTTATAAGTTGGGTTACAATGTGACTTTTGCTCCGAAAATCACTGTTGGCAAAGCCGGTTCGGGTCTACATATTCACATGCGCATGATGAAAGATGGCCAGAACCAGATGCTGCACGACGGTGTGTTGTCTGCTGCTGCCCGCAAGGCCATTGCAGGTATGATGGAGCTGGCTCCCTCTATTACGGCTTTCGGCAATACCAATCCTACTTCCTATTTCCGCCTGGTGCCCCATCAGGAAGCGCCGACCAATGTTTGTTGGGGCGACCGGAACCGTTCGGTATTGGTGCGTGTTCCGTTGGGGTGGACTGCCAAGACCGACATGTGTGCATTGGCCAATCCGCTGGAAGGACAAAGTCATTTCGATACCACACAGAAGCAAACTGTAGAGATGCGCTCGCCCGACGGTTCGGCCGATCTCTATCAGTTGCTTGCCGGACTGGCTGTTGCCTGCCGCCATGGGTTCGAGATGTCCGATGCGCTTGAAGTAGCCGAAAAAACTTATGTGAATGTGAATATCCACCAGAAGGAGAATGCCGATAGATTGGAGGCATTGGCTCAGCTACCCGACAGTTGTGCTGCTTCGGCCGACTGTTTGCAACGCCAGCGTGCAGTGTTCGAGCAATACAATGTATTCAGTCCTGCCATGATCGACGGCATCATTACCCGCCTGCGTAGTTATGACGACCGTACTTTACGTGCCGATCTGGAAGGAAAACAGGATGCTATGCTGGCTCTGGTGAAGAAATATTTCCATTGCGGATAAGGCATATATACTGCCGATTTCTCATATTTATGTCCTCTTTCAGTCTTCGAGTCCGACCCTGAAAGAGGACATTACATAAGCAAGCAGAGCTGGTTCCTCTGCGTTTGTACACATCATGCACAGAAAGACACCTTTTTTCTGCTTGAGATCAGGATACAGTCCAATGGCCAGGTAGCTGTTGGCAGAACGTTGTATGAGGGCGCATTGCAACCCCTGTTCCGTACCGGTTGTAATCATAAACCTTTCACTTTTATCCAAGTTAATATTAAGTCCTTCAGCTTCTTCTCGGAAACGTTGTTCGGGATCGAATCCCTCATCAAAACCGAAAAAGCAGACAGTACAGATAAAGTCTTTGTTGGGAGTTACCCAGCCTGAACACCCTTGTTCTTCGTCACTTTCGGTTTCTATTTTTTGGCAACTTTCAGGAAACATTATCGAAAACATTCCGAAGTCGTATCTAACCAGTTCGTCAGTTTGGGCGAATGCACCAAGGCTCAGGATGACAAGAAGCAGAGATAAAAAGCTGCTGTTCCATGTGGTGGAGTGGAAAAAAGAGGACGGTTTCATAAGTATCGAGTATTAAGGATTATATATGATATTTAGGAAATAGAATCATTTCCCTTTATCAACAAAAGTAATGTGTTTTTTCGAGAAATCAAACTCTGCTTATATACGAATTTCACCACACTTGTGAGCCTGTTGAGCCATGCAAGTGTGGTGGAAATGTAATGCAAGTGTCGCTCGCGAGCCGTACAAGTGT
>CDZD01031724.1_pt1 | contig 209295 bp, 194 predicted proteins | sample 554771 | NCBI WGS metagenome assembly CDZD01 (sample SAMEA3182069, study PRJEB8094) | gut metagenome | biome: human; feature: gut; material: Stool; isolation source: human stools | place: Canada | collected 2011-11-08
CGTTTATTCTGAATTATTGTGTTACAAATACTCTCCAGCTTCCTTCCTTCTCGCCACGCTCCACATATTTTTTGGAAATCAACTGATCCAGCAGTTTCTGTATAGCCGTCACACTAATACCTGTTTCCTCTTTCATGTCTGCCAGTGTTAATGTTGGTTGTGTTCGCATGGCATTCAGAATTTTCGTATAATTGGGGGTTCGGAAGACAATCCGTTCCCCATCATACCACCATACATTCTCATTCCTTTCGCTTACGAACAGCACATCATTATACACTTCCGTAGCCACCAAGGCATTGAAATATTTCAAAAAAGGACGAATCTCCTTGATCCCTGCATGGGCTCCATCACTAGGGACAGGACCTACTTCAAGATCCGTTTGATGCAAGGCCTCCAAATATTCACTCTTTCTGCGGCTTCGGACGACAATCATCGGATAATCATGGCGAGTCAGAATGTAGTTTACCATCAGTCGTGCAATACGACCGTTGCCGTCCTCGAATGGATGAATGCGTATATAACGATAGTGAAACAGCGCGGCCAACTCTACTGGAGATAGTTTCCCCTCTTTCTCCGCGGCATTATACCAATCCACCAGATCTCCCATTAATCCAGGAGTCTCCTCGGGTGAAGCATATTCGAATCTGTCCCCATACCGGGTAATAACACTGTTCGGTCGTGTCTTATACTGGCCGGCATGAATTACATAACTTGTTTGCATACCGCCAGGCAAATTACGATAAACAGTATAATCTTCTCGTAATATGGTTTTATGTAATGTCCGGATAAAATTCTGTGTCAATGGCACTCCCTTCACCGCAGCTTCTTCCGTCATCATTCGCAGGCCTACGTTACTTGCGGTCATTTCTTGTACGTCACGCACATCTGCCTCCCCAATCACTTTGCCGAAAAGCAGCAGAATTTCTGTCTGTCCATAAGTTAACGTGTTACCCTCAATGTGGTTGCTGTTGTAATTGAAATCCACTGTAAAACGTCGGCTAAGCCGTTCTTTATCCTTTTCTGACAGTGGTTGCAAATTCTGCCATGCAGCAAGAGCCTTTTTTATGTTAAGATATTTCATACGGACATCTATTTTCCATCAATATTACAAAGATAACATAATTTCTAGAAAAGGTTGTATGTATATAACCTTTTTGCTTGTTTTTAGAATGTATTTTGAAAGTTTTGTCTATCTAAATTTGGTTCACACGATGTTTGCGAGTAGGAATAAGTTGTTCCATATTTGTTGAGTGGATATAAAACAAGTAGGTCGCTAATTTCCTTAGTGACCTACTTGCTACATAAGGTTTATTATTTCTTGCAATCCTTACAGAGCCTTTGCCCCGAGCAATTCCTTGCTCGAAATTTCGAGATATTGGTGTCGTGCTCCGTCCTTCTCGGCGATCTCCAACAGGAGAATCTTGTCCTCCTCAAGAGTCAGTTTCGGAAGAGCGAAGACGATGCGCTGGCGCTGGTGTCCGCGCACAATCAAGGGGTCGTTGCAGACCCGCAGCGGTTCGATAATGCGCTGCTGTTGAGCCGTGCGTTTGGCCGCCTTGCGGTCCGCGACGACAAAGCGGCGATAGTCCACCTCGAAGGAGATGTTCGTGTTGTTGGCGATCTGCACATGGAGGTAGATCACGTCATTGTGGACGTAGATACCCCGCACCTCGACCTCCACGCCATATTTCCGGGTGTGAATTCCCCTTACGTCTGCGCGGTTCTGGCGGTATATGTCGCTCAACACGCGCTTCACTGTGGCAGGGCGTTCCCGCCCCACCTCGCGGAGCAGCACGCGCCCCTCGTCCGCACGAGCCGGCTCCGAGGCTGACGCGGACTGTGCTGCCGGACTCTCCGCGGCCGCAATCTCGATGGTCGACGGGGTGGGGTTCTCGGCGTACCGTGCATCGAAGGTGTAGAACCCGCCGTCCTCGGTAATTATCGTGAGGTTGGTCTCCTCCGCAAAGTCGCGCACGGCGGCCTTCACCCGCACGACATTCTCCGCGCCGTCGGCTTTCCCGGCGATGATAGCCATCGAGCCGATGTCGATGTAGGTTACGGGCGTCGGAAAGAGGATATGCACGGTCTTCGTAAATCCCACCTCGATGGTGCGGGGCGTGAGCCCCTGCCGGGACGAGGTTCCGTCGTTTTGGGCCATGACTTTGGCTGCGGCAAAAAGAGCGGCCAGAAGGGTCAGATAAATGAGGTCTCGTTTCATGGTGCTGTCGTTTAGTTTTCTTTGGAGATTAACAGAATCTGGTGGTTGGCCTTGAGGGTGATGCGTACCTCGCGGAGCTTCTCGGAGAGGTATCGGGAGGATGCCTGAATCCCGCCCCGAGCCAGCTCTGCGAGGACCTGTTGCCCGGCCGAATGGGTGATGTTCACGCTCGTCCCGGCCGTCTGCCCCACGGATGCCAGTGCCTCCTTGAGGGCCGTCCGCTCGCGGGAGTTGGGGACGTTGATTCCCGTCTGGCCGTCGAGATCATACGCCTCGGCCTGTACCTGGAAGATGCGTCCCCGGTATTCGATGGAGGTTACCGTCACCCGCAGCCGGTCGGTCGTTACGGAGACGGCGCCGTAGAGCGGCGTATTGCGGGGGATTACCTCGCCGTCGATGCGTACCGGTTCCAGCAGCCGGAGAGCGATTGTCGAGCCTACACGCACGACCTGTGTCTGCGCGACGCAGGCCCGGATGGTCGGAGCCGTATCCACAGGAAGAATGCCCGCGGCCGTTAGAAACCCGATGTTGCGCTCCCGCGCGGAGTCGATTCGCGGATTGAGGGTCGAAGCCCGGACGTCGCCCTCGCGGACGGGACGCATGACGCTGAAACGTCCCGAAGACTTCATGCCGTCGGCCTCGCCTGAAACCACCGCCCCGCCTCCGAGGTAGCGCTGCGCGAGGCGGTACTGCTCCTCGGCCACCTCCATCGGGTCGGGCTGCTGCCGCTCGATGGCGAGTTGCTGCTGCAGGGAGGCCACCTGCTCGCGGAGCTCTTCGACCTCGGCATTGCGCGGCGGTGCGGCGTAGAATTGCAGGGCCTGCTGCTGCATGGCGCGGTTTGCCTCGGCAGCCCGGCGCACGGGATCATCGGTCGGAGACTGCGGCTTCGTGTTGCGAAGCTCCTCATCGAGCAGCGAGAAGGAGTTGTTCCCGAGGGTCATCATCCGGTTGCGGGACTGCTCCTCGCTGGCCACGCGCTCCGCGGCCTTGCGCTTGTCACCCTCGATCTTCGGGGCCTTGCCGTCGGGCAGCGTGGTGTTGATCCCTGCCTGCCCCTCGCTGATCGTGGGCGCGGGTTTGAAGAGGAACCAGATGAACGCGATGACCAGACAACTTCCGACTGCGGCCACCAGGATAACTTTCCTTTTTCGCTGACGCTCGACTGCCGCGGCAGAATCGGGCGTCGGTGTGTTTTTTTGTCTCTCTTCCATGGTTATCGAAATTTCAGATTTTCCAAAGAGGGAGGTGCTATCCTCCCGAAGTCGAATCGCGGAGCCGGGCCGAAGAGCAGCAACCCGTAGAGTCCGACCAGCAGCAGAAACATCCCCAGGAGGATGCACCGCCGGGTTCGGGGCGAGAGTCGGTCGTGCCAGCGCCGGATGCGCCGACGCAGCCAGCGCACGCGGCTTTGGATAAGCGCTTTAACGGTCATAGGTCTGCAGGTCCTTATTTTCAACGATCATCAGATCCTCGACCAGAAATCCCTGCGGGTTGTTGTCCGAGCGGGAGACGTTGACCAGTCGGCAGGTCGTGACAAGCGACCGCTCGGTGATCGTGTTCTCGCGCATGATGCGCTGCCGGGCGTAGGTCGTGGCTTCGTAGGGATAGCGGTCGAAGTTGCAGCGGATACTGTCCACATGGACCATCTGCGAGACATTGGCGGCAATCAGCCGGTTGAAGAACCCCTTCTCCTGCAGGAGTTTGTAGTAGGACAGAGCGCTCTTGTCGGCCATCTGCAGGGCCCGCTCCATGTTCGACTCGATGGCCGCCTTGTCGGGCGAGAGCGAGAAGAAGAGTTCGTGGAAACGCCGCACATGCTCGCGGGCCTCGACGGGCCGGTTCTGGGCAAGGTCCTGCGAGAGGGCGACCATGAGCGAGCGCCCGTTGTCCAGAACGTAGATCTTTTCGCGCTGCCGCTCGGCAAAGGCATACGAGAGGCAGACGGCCGTGATGGTTACCACGGCGCAGATTCCGGCGAAGACGAGTGCGTAGAGGCGCAGTTGCCGGAAGGAGGTTTCGATGTTCAACAATGATTTGAATTCCATGATGCGATTACTTTTTGAGGATCAGGCGAGCTGCGGAGGCCAGCCCCTTTCCGGCGGCTCCGACCGTGCTTTTGGTCCCGGCCCAAACCTTCCCGGTGATCCATCCGGCACCGCCGCTCACGAGCGACGTAGCGCGCGAGATGGTCCGGTTGTAGGAGGAGAAGCCGTTGGCCTGCACAACCCACGAGGCGATCGAAGGGATGCAGAGATAGCCGCAGATGGCCACGAGGATGAAGATCAGGTTGATGCTGTTCGACATGTCGAAATACCAGTTGTAGTCCTGCGCCATCATCTCGGCATCGTGCTGCAGCGAGAGGGTTTGCAGCCGGGCGATGATGGCCGAGAAGAGATCCGAGATGGGGAGCCACAGGTAGATGGAGATGTACTTGGAGAACCATTGTACCAGGGTGTTCTGAAATCCGTCGAAAATCGAGATGGCGAAGGCGATGGGCCCGAGCAGCGAGAGGACGATCAGGTAGAAGGTCCGCAGTACGTCGAGGATCACGCCCGCCGCGGCGAAGAAGAGCTCCATAATCGCGGTGAGGGCCTTCAGAATCATCCCCTTGATGCTCCACGACTTCCGTTCGCTCTGCATCCGGTCGAGGGCCTGCTGCGACTGCTCGTCGATGCCCAGGGCCTGCAGCTCGCGCTCCTTCTCCTCGTCCTCGGTGTAGTAGCTCTCTGCCGGAAGCCGTTCGCGGCTCTCCTGTTCGAGGCGTGCGCACTCCTGCCGCCACTCCTGCATATCGAAGGTCTGGCCGACCATCAGCGAGTGGGTGGCCTGCACCAGCGGGGAGAGGATTCCGTTGAGCGACCCGAGCACAAGGGTCGGAAAAAACATGATACAGATGCCGATCGCCATGGGGCGCAGCAGCGGGAAGAGATCAATGGGTTCGGCCCGGGCCATCGCCTGCCAGATGCGGTAGGCGATGTAGATCAGGGCCCCGATTCCGGCTATGGCCGTGGCAACTTTGGCCATCGGATAGCAGAGAACCATCATATCGTCGTAGAGAACGCGGAGAATCGTGTGGATGTTCTCCGAAATGGAAAGTGCCTGTACCATCGCTACCAGTATCGTTGTTCGTCGGTTCCGTAAAGAGCCATCACGCGGTCGAGGTCGTTGCGTCGGGCGCCGCGCAGCAGCGAGATGGAGATGTTCTTGCGCGTGTAGTAGCGGGCCAGATCCCGATGATGCCGCAGCACGCCGTAGACCCGTTCCACCACGTCGATGCGGTCCTTGTCCGTCAGCGACATGTCCGTGGGGTTGACAATATCCTGCAGCTCCTTGAGCTCCCCGGCCGACTCCTCGATGATCCGGGCATATCCTGTGGCGATGGCGGCCAGTTCCGTGGACGAGAAGTTGTCATCGACCACCATGCGCTGATAGCCGTTGACGTAGATGTCGGAGATCTCCCCGACGAGCAACATGCACTGCTGGACCTTGCGGGCCGAGCGGACGAGGTTGTTGACCGCCTTCAGCGCGTCGTAATATCGCTTCCCTTGCTCGTAGATCTTTACGGTCTCTTGAAAACTTTGCAGGAGGGTCGATCCGTTGCGGGCCGCTTCGACGATCTGTTTGGTGGAGTTGATAATTCCCTGTGCGAGGTTCGTAGGGTCCGTGACGACCCATTGTGCCTGCGCGGCCCGGGCTGTCAGGAGCAGCCCGAGGCAGAGCAGAATGATGCGTGGTTTCATGGTTCGGTCGTTTTTAGGGTGGTTCAATGTCTCAATTTGCGGGAGGCTGCTTCGGAGGACTGCATCACCGCGGGGTACTCCCGGCGAAAGGAGGTGTGCCCCGGCTCCCGCTCCGGTTGTGCGACGCGGAGGTCGAGTTCGTGCGTCCGGGCTTCGCGGCCCGTCAGCCGGACAAGCCGTGCGTCGAGCTCCCGGAATGCCGCCTCCGCCTCGGCACGTTGTGCCTCCGGGGGCAGGCCCGGATGGATCTCGTATTTGTCGAGAAACTGCCGGCTTGTGTGCGTATCGTCGATGCGCTCCGGAGCGCGGGTCAGCCAGCCCAGCGTGTTCAGTTCGCTCTCGAGACGCTCGACATAAGTTCGCGGAACGGACATTTCGGGCATCCCCTCGATGGTGCGCTCGGCGCCGCGGACCAGGTGGTTCTCCGTGCGGAAGATCTCCTCCCGGAGCTGTTGCATTCGCCGCGGATCGGCTCCGGGCGTCGCCGTATCCCGCTCGTGCCGCATGGCCTGCAGCATCTCGCAGTCGACATCCCAGCCGTAGAGCCGGGCCACATAGAAAGACGGCTGCATCCGGGTCGGGACTTCCGTCATGCGGCACAGTTCGTGAAAAATCCCCGTGCGGAAGAGCCGGTCGACAAGACGCATGGCCGCCTGCACCTCCCCGGTTGTCGGCTGCCGCATCCGGCTCTCGGGGTGCCGCTCGGGATAGGCATCCACGAGGAGCGTGTGCAGGGCCAGCACGCCGTGGACCGGATGGGAACTATTCCCGGGCAGGTTGGCCAGCTTCCGACCCGTGTGCTTCATGGCGGGTGTCCTGCGCAGGGCATCCATCAGTTGCAGCACCTCGTGGCGGGCCGCCTCGTCGGGCAAGGTGAGAATTTGCGGAAGACGCGCCATCATCTCCAGCCCGATACCCCGCGTCAGCAGCTCCGAGTGGCGATGCTCCCGGACCAGATCGGTCAGCGTCCGGAAGTCCCGGGCCTCCAACAGCTGCCTTGTTCGTTGAAGGGTCGGCTCCCATTGTTGGAACTCATCCCCGGCTGCAGGGCGAAAGAGCCCCTCGAATACTTCACGCCACTTCATGCCTCGGGCTCATGATCCGTGAAACACTCCTCGGAAATGCTCTCCTGCTCCGAACGCCGACAGGCCCGCTCCTCCGCGACAAAGCGTCCGTAGCAGCCCAGGAGCAGCGTGTCGCTCTCGGGGTCGAGCTCGATGGGGTGCATGTCGCGGGGATCGTCGCGGCTGCCGAAGAGCAGCGTGCGACGCTCGGCCGTGATGACGGTATCCTGCACCAGTCGCCGGTAGCAGAGCGTGTTGTCGAAGATCAGCATCCGGTAGGTCCGGGTGCAGATGCGGCGGATCGAGGCCGAGAGGTTGTTCTCCGTCGAGAGCCACGATCCGCAGATGCGGTCGTAGGCGATCTCCTCCTGCAGCGAGGTGATGAGCCGCACAAGCTGGGTGCGCTGTCGGATTTCGGCCCGCAGCGCCGTGAGCGCCTCCGCGGGGGTAATGTTTGGGGTACTACTCATGGTAAGTTGTTTTGAAGGTTAGACAAATCGCGTTTGAAAATACCTCCCGGGACGACCAGCAGCAGGTCGGAACCGGGGGTATGGAAGAGATCGACACGCGCGCCGCCGTGGGTCTTGTAATGGATGCACGAAGCATACTTCAGCGGGTGCATCTCAAAGGATTCACGACCCGTCCGCGAATCGTAGCGATGGATGCGTATCCAGAAGCCATTGTCCGCGTGGTTGATCTCGAGCCGGGTATTATCCAATGTCGAATGCCACTCGCCGCACAGCGGGCGGATCTTGTGGTATTCGAAATCGTAGAAGAGCCGGAATCCGCCGAGCAGGGCCAGCAACGCCAGCAGCAGCCCGGCACAGCTCCAAAGGATCTGTTTCATGGCTGGGAATTTTTAATGAGATTTTGGTCTTCCCGCTCGCGGGCCAGTGCGCGAATGGCTGCCTGGATGTCGCCGCCGAGCTTCTCGGCCCGGGCCATCACCTCCATCTTCTCCCGCTCCTCGGTGGTGTAGCAGAGGTATTCCTCGGTCGAGACCTCCGTGGCGTAGACCGCCGACTGCACGCCTCCGAGTCCGATCCAAACCTCCTTGTAGGTGCGGCGGGGATCGTTCGCCTGGTTGATCGAGAGGATCTGCGCCCGCTCCTTCTCCGAAAGGCCGAGCAGCGTCTGGATCTGGTCGAACTTGTTCATGTACTTGCGCTGGTCGAGGAGAATCTTGCAGTCGGCATTGTTGATGATCGACTCCTTGACAATCGGCGAGGAGATGATGTCGTCGACCTCCTGCGTAACGACGACCGCCTCGCCGAAATACTTACGCACCGTCTTGTAGAGATAGCGGATGTAGGTCGACATGTTGGCTGAGGTGAGGGCCTTCCAGCACTCTTCGATCAGGATCATCTTGCGGATGCCCTTCAGCCGTCGCATCTTGTTGATGAAGACCTCCATGATGATGATCGTCACCACGGGAAGCAGCGTGCGGTTCGAGGAGATGTTGTCCAACTCGAAGACGATGAAGCGCTTCGAGAGCAGGTCCAGCTGCCGGTCGGAATTGAGCAGGTAGTCGTACTCGCCGCCCCGGTAGTAGGGCTCCAGCACGTTGAGCAGGTTCGCCAGGTCGAAATCCTTCTCGCGGACGTGCTTCTGCTCCAGCAGCCGCCGGTAGTCCGAGGCGAGAAACTCGTAGAAGGTGTTGAACGAGGGCTGGATCGAATCGTCCGTTTTAAGTTTCGAGAGGTAGAGGTTCACGGCGTTCGACAGAGCCACCTCTTCCGCGCGTGTTGGCTCCTCGGATTCGCGCTTCCAGAGCGTCAGCAGCAGGGTCTTGATCGACTCGCGCTTCTCGATGTCGTAGACCCCGTCCTCGACGTAGAAGGGGTTGAAGGCGATGGGCTCCTGCTCGGTGTAGGTGAAGTAGATGCCGTCGCGTCCCCGCGTCGTGCGGTGGATCAGCGAGCAGAGCCCCTCGTAGGAGTTTCCCGTATCGACGAGCAGGATATGCGCCCCCTGTTCGTAATACTGGCGGACCATGTGGTTCGTGAAGAAGGACTTCCCGCTGCCCGAGGGCCCCAGGATGAACTTGTTGCGGTTGGTGGTGATGCCGCGCTTCATCGGAAGATCCGAGATGTCCAGATGGAGCGGAACCCCCGTGAGCCGGTCGGCCATCTTGATGCCGAAGGGCGAGAGCGACGAGCGGTAATTTGTCTCGCCGTTGAAGAGGCAGACCCCCTGTTCGAGGAAGGTCAGAAAACTCTCCTCGGCGGGGAAGTCGGCCTCGTTGCCGGGAATGGCGGCCCAGAAGAGCACCGGCACGTCCACCGTGTTGTGGTGGGGCGTGCAGCCCATCGTGGTGAGCTGCGACCCCACGTCGTTGCGCAGCCGCTTGAGCTCCGCCTCGCTCTCGGCCCAGACCACAACGTTGCAGTGGCACCGCACGGAGCGCAGCCCCTGCGAATGGGCTTCGTTCAGGTAGAGGTCAATCCACTCCTTGTTCAGGGCGTTGCCGCGCGAATAGTTCGCCAGCGAGTTCATGTTGCGGGCCCGGGCTTCGAGCCGCTTGAGGGTCTCGTCGTGGTTGTCCAGAAAGAGATACTGGTTGTAGATGTGCGAGCATCCGAGCAGCAGCCCCGCGGGGGCCGCGAACGAGAGCCGGCACTCCGAACGGTCGGTCGAGAGACGCTCATAGCGGAAGTCCGTCGCAACGCTCTGCGGCAGGAGATCCAGATCCGAGAGTGTGTGCATCGAGAGCAGTTTGTCGCCGATGCGCATCATGCCCGGATCGAGACGGATGTCCTCGTTGACCGTGGGCTGCCGCTCGTCCGTGAGGGCGAAGTAGCGGGCCAGCAGCCCCGCATCGGAATCCGTGCCGACGATCTCCGCCTCCGTGAGGCGGTCGACCCGCAGCAGCCCCGAATCGTTCAGGATGCGCTCCATCTGGGCGACACTCTCCAGAAAACGGGTCACGGCCTCCCCGTCGCGGATCTCCTGCGGGATGATGAAGCCCCGGCACAGTACGGACGCGGCACTTGTCTGCCGCAGCCGTTCGGGGGTGCTCTTCGTGATGAAGAGGTGGCAGGTGTGGCGCAGAAAGGGACGCTCGTTGAAGTGGCGTTCATAGGCCCGGGAGAGAAACGTGCGTTCGGCCTCGGGATCGGGTGTTTCGTAACGCTCCTCGATGAAGAGGTCCTGCTTGTGGACGACGGTGTGGTCCGGGAGGACCTTCAGCGCCTTAACCCAGGTGGCGTGCAGCGCCTCGTACTCCTCGGCCGTCAGGGTGAAGAGCTCCGGGAGTGTCACGCGGAAGGCGGCCGTCACGTCAGCGAACTTCGAGAGGATGCAGTTCCCCTCGACGGCCAGCAGCGGGAATTTCGACTCGAGGGTCGAAGTTTTCAGGGTTCCTCGCATGGCTTCAGCGTTTGGGTAAGGTTCGACGTTCGAGCAGGCGGCGCACACTCCGCCGGTGGATGATGCGGCGCGGATGCTGCCGCTGGGCGAGGAGCTTCATCAGACCGTGGGGGCCGAAGCGGCGGTTCAGATAGAAGGTTGTCCAGGTGAGGCCGCTGCCGCCCGCGACGGCGAAGAGGATGCAGATGCCCTGCGGAACCCCTCCGGCGTAGAGGATGACAAAGAGCAGGAAGATGCCCAGCAGCCCGGCAACAAAGAGGATCAGATAGTGCGAGGTCAGCCCCTGGAACTCGACGGGACGGTCGACGCCCTTGTGGATGGTGTACTGTGCCATGTCAGAGGAAGAAGGAACGTAAGACGGTGCCGACGATAACCAGAAAGACGCACGAGAGGAAGAGCGCCGTGGCGGACTTCGAGGCGTCGGGATCGCCGCTGTTGAACTTCGAGTAGACGCGGACGCCGCCCACCAGTCCAAGCACGGCAGCCACGGCGAAGATCAGTTTGGTGAGCGGGTCGAAATAGGAGGTGACCATGTTGGTCGCCTCGCTGATTCCTGCCATACCGTTGCCCTGTGCGAAGGAGGCAAGCGATGCGGGGAGCATCAGAATCAAGAAGATTGCGCTTTTTTTCATCGGTTTTGCAGTTTGGTAATAGGTGTGAAAAAGGCCGCAGCCCGCCTTTTAAGGCAGTCTGCGACCGGACGGAAGCAAACCGTTGCTTTCCGTAGCAAATCATCAGGGCGTCAGCCGTAATCCCGATTCCAGTTCATCGTGCATTCGTTTTTTTGAGGGTCAGACATAGTTTCGCAGGTCAAAATTCTCAATCTCGCGGCGCTCCTCCTCTGTAACATCCGGCGCAAGGATGCGCTCGCCCGCTTCGGCGCTCCGGAGCAGCGCCTGGACCTCCGGATCGTGCAACTCGCCGTTGTCCTGCAGGGACGGAAGCCGCAAGGGCGGCCGGGGCTCCCGCGGCTCTACGGTCTCGCCGTTCTCGCGGATTGGAGCCTGGAGGACCAACTCGCCCCAGCCCTGCATCGAGGTCGGTTTTTCGGCCGGGGGCGGAACAAATGTAGCAGCATCTTCGGGCTTTGATTCCGCAGGTGCCGGGATGGCCTTCCGAGGCCGCGGATGGCCGGTAACAGCATAGTGTTTCGGGATTATCAGTGAGGGTGATTCTCCCCGGCAGGGCTCGACAGCCTGTTCCGAATCGACCTTGCCGTTCGACCCGTCAGCCCGGGATTCTGCGGACTTTCGCCACCACTGCGGAAGCCACCGAGTAATTCGTTTGAAAAGGGACCTCGGGAAGCCCATCCTTACACCAGATCCTTGAAATTCCGGGTCCGATTGATGCGGTTGATTTCGTCCCGATAGAGATCAAGATGATGTCTCATGATGTTCTCGACATAATCCGTAACGGTCAGATTCCCTTCGCCAATCCGTTGGACGACACTGTGAATCCGTCGCTTGGTCTCCATACTGAGATAGACACTGCCTCGTCGTTGGAAGGGTGTAGGATGCAGAAAGGTTTTCCGGAAATCGGGTTTGACAGCGCCTCGTTTTATGGAGACAGGAGGCAAAGGTATTATCTCCTCCACTTGGGCGACCTTCTCGGTGAGAATGTTTTGAACAGGTTTCTCGTCCGGAATCTTCTCGCTCTGTTCGATGGGATCCTGGTCTTCTTCTTGATCCCTAACGACTGATTCCGACACGGAATTTACCTTCGGCTGGGTCTTCTCCCGTTTTCGTCTAACGAAGAAGAGGATGAAACACAGGATAAGAAGAAGAATACTTGCAAGGATGAGCAGAGATGTTGCCCAATCGGTTGAAAAATGAAATGTGTTCATGGCTATAAAAGATCTTTTGTACTTCGTTCCTTGTAGATGCGGTTGATCTCCTCCTTGTAGAGGTCGAGATGCTGCCGCAGAATTTGTTCAACATAGGAGGTGGCGGTCATACGCTCGCCTCCGATCTTTTTGACGACCTCGAGAATCTTACGCTTCGTCTCGAGACTGACATAGAGGGCTCCCCGAATATGTATATCCAACAGCGACATGAAGGTCGGCTCGAATTCGGGGACGACCACCGTCCTCCGTCGACGCGATTCGGTTGAATGCCCCGTAGTGCGCTCTTTGGAGGTGGGTGGCGAGGTTTCCGCTGGCGGTTCATCCGGAGGTTGTTCCGGTTGCACCACATCCACGGTTTGCGGAACCAGCCCCGCGATCATTCGGCGCATGGCCTCTTCGTCGACCTCCACTTTGTTCTTGCGGGCCATATTCATGAAATTTGAAGAATCGAAAGAATCTCGGCCGCAAGGTTCTCGATCTGCGCTTCGCGGGTAAAGGTCCGTTCCGGAGCTAGCAGCGTCGAACGTCCGATTCCCGTGCCGTCAGCCAAAAGTTCCTTGTTGAATTTTGACCGGTAGGGAATCTGTGTCTTCAGAACAGGCAGATGAAGCTGACGGATGATCGCCTCATAGCGTTCATAGAGCGGGGTTCGCTCGCGGCGATCGACCATCGTCCAAAAGAGGTGGAGGCTGCGCAGACGGAGATGGTCATTACAAACCATGCCGTTATAAAGACTACGGGCAAAGGAGAGCGAACTCTCCAGCACGACCTTGTCGGCCTTGATCGGGATGAAAAGGGCATCCAGCGAGGAGAGGATCTGCAACACTCCTTCAGTATTGACTGTTCCGGGCAAATCGTAGAGGATAATCTGCGGATGATAATCGCTTTGCAGTTGTCGCGCCGTCTTCTCAAGGGCCTCGGATGGCGTGCTGCTGACGATAGGCCAGAATTTCTGATCGGTTCCCTTGAACTGACGGGCGACCATCAGTTTGTAATAATCGCTCAAATTGAGGATCTCCAATTCGCGGGAGCGTTGATTGTAGATCGACCATTGGGGATAGTCGCAGTCGACAACCAGCACGTCCCGCTGCAAGGTATAGTGGAGATGACTGGCAAGCAGAACGGTGAAGGTTGATTTTCCGACGCCGCCTTTTTGATTGCATACGGCAATGCTTACAGGTGTGTTTTCCATAGTTTGTTTCTTCAGGAAGGCGCGATTTAACAAGTTTGTTCAAGAGTGCGTTCACGCACGAACTCTCGAGTTCGTGAATTCAGGAATAGGGTCCGGCACGAACAAAGGGAAGCATTTCATCGTGAAGGGACAGATGACGGAAGCTGTTCCCGAAATCCTGAAAAGCAGGATCAATGAACAAATACAATAGCAGTTTCATGGATGGATTGTTGGACGTTTGCCTGCAAGGTAATGCGGTTTTCGGGGGTTGATTCCCGATGTCCTTCGGAGGCCTCGCATGGCCGACAAGGACGCTTTTTAATCCCTGAAGATTCTCGTAATATTGCAGTGGAGAATCCGCCCGATATTTTTCGTTTCGGAGCTGCTTTTTCAGGAGAGAAATTGTCCTTTGCGAATGCCGGAACTGTACCCGTCGCCTGACGGGAGCGAGGTGTACCTTTGTCCGACAACCGGCGGTTTGTCCGACAAAGGTCCTCGCTCTGCGAGGCGGGTGAGGTTCTCCCAAGTCGAACCCCAAATCATCCATCGAATGACCCGTCAGCGAAAACACAACCCTCTATCTCAAACCCCGAGTTACAAATACTCGTTCCGGCTCAACGAGGAACAGGTGATCCGCTTCCGGCAGATGCTCGCTGCTGCCGGATTGGAACACAACTACAGCCGGTTTATTGTCAAACGACTCTTTGCTGAGCGCTTCGAAGTCATCCGTCGTGACCCTTCAAAGGTGGAGTTTCTGACACGGCTCAATGACCTTTACTTCCAGTTTCAGCGCGTCGGAAATAACTATAATCAGGTGGTCCGGTCCATCAACAGCCACTTCTCCAATGTCTCGATTCCACGCCAGATTGCTGCGTTGGAACAGCATACCCGCGAACTGAAAGCGTTGAGTATAGAGATCCTGAATCTTACCAAACAGGCCGAAGGATGGTTGCGAATATAAGAACGGGAGCAACCGTCGGCGGCGCCATACGCTACAACGAGGAGAAGGTCAACCGGGGGCAGGCCGAGGTGCTCTTTTGGCATCGGATGCTCGATCCGTTCGATACTGCGGGCCGCATGAGCCACGAACGGTGCATGGCCAGCTTCGAACCCTTCCTGCGGGCCAATCGGCGAACGACCAACACGGTCTTCCACGTCTCACTGAATCCCTCGCCCGAGGACCGCCTGACCGACGAGCAACTGGGCGAGATCGCCCGTGAATACATGGAGCGGATGGGATACGGGGAGCAGCCCTACATCGTATTCAAGCACCGGGATATTGCCCGCGAACACCTGCATATCGTGTCGCTTCGTATCGACAAAGAGGGTCGGAAACTGCCCCATGACTTCGAGGCCCGACGTTCCGTAGAGATTACGCGAGACCTCGAACAAAAATACGGGCTACACCCGAGCATCAAAGGACAGGAGCAGCAGGATCTGGAGGGATTGCGTAAGGTCGATTATCCGAAGGGAGATGTCAAGCAACAGGTCTCCTCCACCGTAAGATCGTGCCTGCGGCATTACCGATGCGCCTCTTTTGGGGAGTGGCGGACGCTGCTTGAAGCCTTCAACGTCTCGGCCGAGGAGCGGACCGGCACCATCGACGGACGCGATTATGCCGGGATGATTTACGGGGCGCTGACCGATGATGGTTATGGCATCGGGACGCCGTTCAAGTCGAGCCGGATTGGGAAGGATGTTGGCTATGAAGCCCTGCAACGCTATTATGAACGGTCGAAAACGGCCTTGAAGGAGCTCGGAGTATTGGACGGGTTGCGGAATAAGATTGCGGATGGCATGGCGCGGTGTTCAAGCCGGACGGAGTTCTGCGAGCGATTGCACGACAAGGGGGTTGATGCGGTGTTCCGCCTCAATACTGCGGGACGAATCTATGGCGTGACCTTTATCGACCATGAGCAGGGAATCGTAGCCAACGGCTCCCTGTTGGGACGGAGTTTCTCGGCCAACGCCTTCGAGCAGTTGTTCCATGCTGAAGCAAAGGATAGGGGAGTCTCCCGGGAACCCTCGGAGCAGGAGCGACCTTCCTCAAAAGAATTTTTCCGGCCGGGGTTGTCCATCCATCCGTTGGCCGCAATTTTCGAATTGGCGGACGTGCAAGCCTACGAGGAGCAGCAACAAGCGCAGATTCGTCGGTATAGACGTCGTAAGCGCAGTTAGACACCTATTTCATAGAATGAATTTCGACTGTTTTATTGTTGACTGAACAGCGAATCGGTGCAATATTCTCCAATTCGTTGAGCAACTCCCGCAGCGGAAGATTGGGGGTCTGAAGGCTGAATGTAAAGTTGTAGACCTTCGGATCTGCCACTTCGAATTGTACATCGTACCACCGTTCCAGTTCCTGAATTACTTCCTGCATCGGCGTGTCGCGGAAGTAGATCGTATTATGGCTCCAGAGGATTGTCTGGTCGGCATTGCTCAGCGATTCGATCGAGCTGGTGCCCATCTGCTTGTTGTATACCAGTCGCTGGGAGGGCTCCAGCCGGTAAGATGAGATCCCCCGGGCAAACTCTACACTACCCCGGATCAGTACCACCGAGATCGTCGGATCCGATCGATAGGCTTTGACGTCGAACTCCGTTCCCAGCACCCGCACGGAGGCATTGTCCGAGGTCTCGACGACAAACGGACGCTGGGGATTGTGTGCCACTTCGAAGTAGGCTTCGCCATCCAGCTGCACGCGACGTTCTGAGAGTCCGAACCGTTCAGGATAGAAGATCGTTGAGCCGGCATTGAGGAAAATCCGCGTTCCGTCCTGGAAGATCACCTCCTTGCGCTCGCCAACGGCGGCGGCGACCGTTTGCTGTTTGTCGGCTGAGAAGAGCGCACCGCCCAGTCGGCTGTTCAGATTGGCCCATAGCCCTACGATCAGGGCGCACGGAATCAGAATGGCCGCCACGCGAAGGAGCAGTCGGCGGCGCCGGGCGCGGGTGAGGATGCGTTCGATGCGTCGTAACAGCTCCTCGCCCGGAATGTCGGACAGCGGAGCCATGGCGCCGGACTCCAGTTGTCGGGCGTCGTTGTCGAACTCCGCCGCGAGCCAGGCTTGCCCCTCGTCGGAGGCAAACCAGGCGGCCACTTCGGCCGCCTCGTCGGGCGTCGCCTTTTCGTTCAAGACGCGGCGGATTGTTATCTCATCGGGTCGTTTCATCGGAACAGAATTAACAAGGTAATCATCAGTTTGGCGGCTCCGGCCAGGAGCTCCTTCAATCGTTTCAGACATTCGCGGTAGTGGGTGTTCACCGTGTGGATCGAAAGGTTCAGCCGTGCGGCGATCTCCTGATTGGAGTATCCTTCGCGTCGCAACGTAGCCACGACCCGCTGTTGGGGCGGCAGCGTTGCGATGGCCCGTTCGAGCAGTTCGCTGTGGTAGTTGCGTTCGGCCCAGGTGTAGAGTTCATCGTCGTATTGGGGTTGTTTCTGCACAATCCGGTAGTTGTGTTGCAGAGCATTGACATTGTTCCGGATTTGGTTCAAGATCTGATGCTTCAGCATTCCATACAGGTATCCGGAGAGATTGCGTGTGATAAAAAGCGCTTCGCGTGCAGTCCACAGCTTGACGAAGAGCTGTTGCAGGGTGTCTTCGGCATCGGCACGGTTTTTCAGATAGCGCAATGCCAGCGTATAGAGTCGTGCGTGATAACGCCGGTAGATGGCTTCGAATGCCGCGCGATCCCCTGTCCGGAGACGGCCGAGCAGCTCCAGATCCTCCTGCGTATCTTCCATCCATGAAGCCATGTTCATCCTTGAATGCCATACAAAGATAGGGATTCGTTTCATAACGAAGACACTTGACGGGGGGCAAAATAGGTAGTCCGGCGAATTTTTTTGCAAAAAAAGTCCCGGCACTCACACTTTTCGGTCGGGTTGTGTGTCCTACGAATGAACCGACCAAACTACGACCGCTATGATTTGACCATTCCCTCCTTTTTGAAGGGGCCGTACATCGGATCTTCATGCCGATGTCACCCGTCTGTCATTGACCGCCGTGCATCTTTGCGGCGAAGAGTGATATGATTTGACCAATTCTTCCTATTTTTATTAACCAATCAAACAGAAATGAAACCATTTAGACTCCTATTGGCGGCAGTCCTTCTGGCGACATCCGTGGCTACGGTCTCGGCGCAACAGGTGACTGTCAGGCTCCGGCAGGTAAAGCTGGTGCAGGTGCTGGACGAGATTTCGCGGCAGACCGGGTATGCGTTCTACCACTCACGTCCGACGGTTGATCCCGACCGGATCGTGTCGCTTGACGTCGTGGACACGAAACTCGAAACGGCGCTGGACAAGCTCTTCGTCGGAACGCAGATCGGCTACGAGATCAAGAACCAGAAAATCTATCTGACGGCCAAGCCGGCCGTGTCGACCCCCCCCCTTCAGGCCCGCACCGTGAAGGGTACGGTGACGGATGCTGCGGGGCAACCGGTCATCGGAGCCACGGTCGTCGTAAAGGGTACGACCAAGGGTGCCAGTACAGGTATCGACGGCGGCTTTGCACTGGACGTGACGCCGGACGACGTGCTGGTCGTATCGTATATCGGTTACGACACGCAGGAGATTCCGGTCGGAAGCCGCACGTCGTTCGATATTCAGCTCAAGGAGGAGGCCACGGCGCTGGATGACGTGGTGGTGATCGGCTATGGTGTCGTCAAAAAGCGTGACGTCTCGACGGCCATCTCCTCGATCAAAGCCGAGGACATTGCCAATCAGCCCGTTTCGGACTTTCGGCAGTCGATGATCGGCAAGATGCCCGGTGTGCAGGTGATGCAGACGGGCGGAGATCCCGAAGGCAACGTGATGGTGCGCGTGCGCGGTATCAGCTCGGCCACGGCCGGCAACGACCCGTTGTATATCGTCGACGGCGTGCCGATGGAGAACGGCCTCTCGAACCTCAATACGAACGACATCGAGTCGATGGAGGTGTTGAAGGACGCCTCGTCGGCGGCGATCTACGGTTCGCGCGGTTCGAACGGCGTGATCCTCATCACGACCAAGAAGGGAAAGTCGGAGTCCATCCAGGTGACCTACGACGGCTACTACGGCATCGAGCAGGTATCGAAGAAGATCGACCTGATGAATGCCTACCAATATGCACAGTTTGCCAAGGAGGGCCACGACAACGCCTATTACAGTATCTATCCCGGCGGTACGGCTCCGAACGGCGAGCGCCCCGAGTCTTACATGAACTGGCCCGTGGAGCTCATTCCCTATCTGAACGGCGAACCGGGCCTGACCGACACCGACTGGCAGGATGCCATCTTCCGCACGGCTTCGACCACGAGCCATAATATCTCGATTTCGGGAAAAAGTGAGCACGTCAACTACTTCATCTCCGCAAACTACTATTACAAGGAGGGTATCATCATCAACTCCGATTTCGAGAAATATTCGTTCCGCATGAATCTTGACGGCAAGTACAAGAATTTCAAGTACGGCGTCAATTTCTCACCCTCGTACTCCAAGTCGAACCGTGTCAATGCCTCCGGTTCGTACAGCTCGGGCGGTATCGTCCAGTCGGCGCTGTGTTACAACCCGATGTGGCCCATCTACAACGAAGACGGGACCTTCAACTTCCAGGGCAACGGCTACTGGCGTATCGGTACCGACTACCAGCACAACGAGATCCTGAATCCCGTGGCGCTGGCTACGCTCAAATCCGACGTCGTTGACCGTATGGCGATGACCGGGCGGGCTTTCCTCGGGTACGACATCTGCAAGGGTCTTTCGTTCCAGACCTCGTTCGGCGGGACTTTCTACGGCGCCCACAACGACACCTATTCCTCCTCCGAACTGGAAACCATCGGCAAGGCCAATTACGGACAAAAATCCAATCCCGTCGGATACAGCTCCTCGGGCTTCTACTTCAACTGGCTCATTGAGAACCAGCTGACCTATACGCGGGATTTCGGCGACCACTCGCTGTCGGCCGTTCTGGTGCAGTCGGCTCAGAAGGAGACCTACAAGGGCAACAACGTGACGGCCACGGACTACCCGAACGACTACAACCAGACGATCGGTGGCGGAACCGTGAACGACGGCGATTCGAAGACCGACCAATGGTCGCTGGCTTCCTACCTGGCCCGCGTGCAGTACAGCTACAAGGACAAGTATATGTTTTCGGCCGCCATTCGAGCCGACGGTTCGTCGCGCTTCGGCAAGAACAACCGCTGGGGTTACTTCCCCTCGGCATCGGCAGCCTGGCGCATCTCGGGCGAACCCTTCTTCCAGAACGCCGAGGCGCTCCGCTGGGTCAACGACCTGAAAATCCGTGCCAGCTACGGTCAGACGGGTAACTTCCAGATCGGCAACTACAAGCATCTGGCCACGATGGACGGCGACAACTACATCCTCGGGACGGGCAGCGGCTCGCTTGCGAACGGCTACAAGCCTACCAATGTCGCCAACCCGAACCTCACGTGGGAGAAGACCTCGATGTTCAACGTCGGAGCCGACCTCAGCATTCTGGACGGCTACCTCAGTCTGACGGCCGAATACTACTACGCCAATACGACCGACATGCTGCTCGAGGTGCCGATTCCGCACCTGACGGGCTACAGCACGACGCTGATGAACATCGGTAAGGTGAACAATCGTGGTTGGGAGCTCTCGGCCACTTCGCAGCACACCTTTGCCAACGGAATCAGCTACTCGCTCAATGCCAACTGGGCGGCAAACACCAACGAGGTGAAGGCGCTCGGAGCCAACGACACGCCGATCATCACCTCCGGCAGCGTCGAACACGCCTACTACATCACGAAGGTTGGCGAGCCGATCGGCTCCTACTACCTGCTCGTTCAGGACGGCATCTTCAAGAACGCCGAGGAGTTGAAGGCCTATCCCCATTTCGACACCACGCAGCCGGGAGACTTCCGCTTCGTGGATGTCAACGGCGACGGCGTGATCGACACCGACACCGACCGCACGATTGTCGGCAACTACATGCCGGACTTCACCTACGGATTCGGCGGGTCGTTCGGTTACAAGGGACTCGATTTTTCGGTGGCGTTCCAGGGCGTTCACGGCAACGAGATCCTGAACCTGAACCGCCGCTATCTGGACAACATGGAGGGCAACGTCAACGGGACGACCGCCGCCCTGAACCGTTGGGTCAGCGCCGACCAGCCGGGCGACGGCAACACCAACCGGGTGAACCGCAAGCAGACGGGCAACAACGGGCGTACGTCGACCTGGCACATCGAGGATGGCAGCTACCTGCGTCTGCAGAACATCGCCCTGGGCTACACACTTCCGGCGAAGTGGACCAAGAAGTTCTATGTCGAGAAGCTGCGCGTCTATGTCTCGGCCCAGAACCTCGTGACGTGGACCGACTATTCGGGCTACAACCCCGAGGTCAGCGGCAGCACGAGCGCCCTGACGCCCGGTGAAGACTATGGTACCTATCCTTTGGCCAAGACCTACATGGTTGGTCTGAATGTTACCTTCTAATACGACACAAGAGATGAAAAAGATACGGATTTTCAGCGCACTGATCGCGCTGCTCGGCCTGGGTTCGTGCGGCGAGGATTTCTTCAACCTCACGCCCAACTACGAAGTGGCCGTGGACGATATTTATGAAACGGCGAGCGATTTCGACATCGCCGTGGTGGGCTGTTATGCCAAGTTCCAGACACAGGTGAGCTACTATACGGAACTTTGCGAGTACCGGAGCGACAATCTCTACCTGGATGCTCCGACGACGGGCACGCAGGATCGCTACGACATTGACCAGTTCCGGGACAATGCCTCGAACGGTATCCTGGAGGATGCGTGGGCTAGTTTTGACAATGCGGTCTACCGTTGCAATATGGTGTTGGACCGTATTGACGAGGCCGATTTCGACGAGACGCTCAAGGCGCAGTACAAGGGCGAGGCGATGTTTCTGCGGGCCTATACCTATTTTATGAAGTACCGGCTTTGGGGCTGCGTTCCCACGACGCGGAAGGTTGTGACGGTCGAGGAGGCGCTCCAGATCGGCCGCTCGTCCGAAGAGGAGATGTTCGACCTGATTGCCGGCGACCTGCAGGAGATCGTCGACAACCGGATGCTTCCGGAGTCCTATGACGAGGCCAATGCGGGACGTGCGACGCTCGGTGCCGCCCGGGCTCTGCTGGGTAAGGTCTATCTGACGTTCAAGAAGCCGCAGGAGGCGGTCAACGTGCTGAAAGAGGTCGTCGGAAAGTACGCCTTGTTGGAGAATGTGGCGGACGTCTTCGATGTGAACAACAAGATGAACGGCGAGATCATCTTTGCCGTACGGTTCAACAAATCGGTGGTCGACGAGGGACACGGAGCCTGGTTCTCGATCTCCAATCTGACGGACAACTCGGGCCAGAGCCCCGTCCTGAAGGCGTTGTACAGCGACGACGACGCGCGCAAGGCCCTGATCGAATACCAGAAGGTGCCCGACGTGCAGCTCTATCTGATGACGAAGTTCTTCGACACGCGCGACGCGACGACGCTCCAGTACGGCAACGATCAGATCCTGCTGCGCTATGCCGACGTACTGCTGCTTTACGCCGAGGCGCTCAACGAGGTGGGATACGACGGTTCGTCGGCATCGCCGGCCCTCGAGGCTCTCAATGCCGTACATACGCGGGCCGGGCTCGATCCGCTGAACATTACGGATCTGCCCGATCAGGATGCGTTCCGCCGCGCCGTCTGCCTCGAACGCCAGAAGGAGTTCCCCTACGAGGGACAGCGGTGGTTCGACCTCGTGCGCATGGGCTATGCCAAGGAGGCTATGGTTGCCGAAGGCCATGCTATTCAGGACTATCAGCTGCTTTACCCGATTCCCAACACGGAGCTCGAGCGCATCAACAACACGTCGCTGCTGTGGCAGAATCCCGGTTATTAATGGTTAAAACGAATGACAACGATGAAAAACATAGTTCTTTGGGCGCTTTCGTGCGCCGCGCTGCTGGTCGGATGCAGCGAGGATGAGCTGCCGCAGGCGTCGTTCGACCGCTTCCAGGTCGAGACGGTGACCGCCACGGCGGGCGATGGCGAGGCCACCGTATCATGGACCGCTCAGGCGGAGAAACCTCAGCCGCTCGACTATTTTGTCACCTGGACACCCGACAATGCCCAGATCGAAGGCGGTGATGCGACGGTCGAGGCCGGACAGCACTCGCTGACGGTCGACGGACTGGTCAACGACTGCACCTACACGTTTGCCGTGCAGGCCCGCTACGCGAGCGGTCTGTCGATGAAGGTCACGGCCTTTGCCACGCCGAAATCGACCCGTATAGCGGCTACGAACTTCAAGGCGATGGCCGGTGACGGGCGTGTCTTCCTTTCGTGGACGGCCCCCGAGACCGAACTCGACTACACTTACCGGCTGGTTGTCTCCTCGGAATCGGAGAACGATCGGACGCTGACGGTCGATGCCGGTGAAGAGTCCTGCCTCGTCGAGGAGCTGACCAACGACCGTGCGTATACCTTTGCGCTGACGTGCGTCTACGCGCACGGCGACTCCGAGACGCTGACGGCTACGGCTACTCCCGGACTGATCGATCCGTTTGTCGTGACGCCCACTTCGTCGGCTGATCTGGCTTCGCTGCGTCAGTTCGAGCTCTGCTCGTTCGAATACAATCCGGCCTATTTCGTGCGCGGCACGGTGACTTCGGTTCATTGGGACTTCGGAGACGGAGGTTCTTCGGAGGAGGAGATCCCGCTCTACGCTTTTGCCAAGACCGGAACATGGACTGTAACGCTGACTGTCACTTACGAAGACCAGTCTACGGAGTCGGCCACCCGGGAGATTACGGTTTCGGGCCTTGCCTGGTCGACGTTCCCGAACGCCGGATACCAGAAGGCCAGCCAGATTGCCTTCACACCCGATGGGCAGACCCTCTATACCATTTCGCAAACCGATAAAAAACTCATCGCCGTGAATGCCATCACGGGCCAGACCCGCTGGAGCTACACGACCGATGCCGCAACCTATGGTGCCGGGCCTTCGGTCGGTACCGACGGTACGGTCTATTTCGGCACCGAAGATGACGGCGGCTCGTTCTATGCCGTGGCATCGTCCGGGGCCCTGCGCTGGAAGAAGTCGCTCGGCGCCAAGGTGCAGGCCGCTCCGGCGGTGACTTCCGACGGCGTGGTCTATGCGCTGGCCAATGACGGCCGTCTTTATGCCTTCGATGCGGCTTCGGGTGACGAGAAGTGGTCGGCCGTGCAGAGCGGTGTCGGCGGCGGTGTCGTGGTCGATGCCGAGGGAACGGTCTACATCGGCACCTCGACCGGCATCTGGGCCTACACGGCTGCGGGACAAATGAAATGGGCCTCGACGACGGCCTATGCAGTTACCGAGCGCGGCGGTTCGCTGGCCCTGTATGACGGCGTGCTGTATGCCGTGCTGAAAGCCTCCTCGAAGGGCTGCGTGGCCGTAAACACGTCGGATGGAAGCGAACTGTGGCACTACGAAACGACCAACGGCGACTGCTACCATCCGGCCGTGGACGGCGAGGGTACGGTCTACTTCTGCGAGAAGAACGGCTACCTCTATGCCGTGACGAAAACCGGCTCGCTCAAATGGAAGGACGAGAGCGCCACCAGCTACATCTATTCGGGATTTGCTCTCGATAATGCTGGAACGGCCTACATCTCGCAATACGTGACGCCCTTCTCGCTGCTGGCGTTCGATGCCTCGGGCAACCGTTCCGAGTACACCTCGATCGGTTCGCAGACGATGAGCCCCGTGACGATCGGTCCGGATCAGCGGCTCTACTACGGTAAGAACGGTGAATTCTGTGCCATCGGACTGTCTGAACCTGCGGCAACGGTCGGCTGGCCCATGCGTGGCGGTAATGCACAGGGCAGCAACTCCCTGAAATGACCATGAAAAGGCTTTCGATACTTTTGACAGCCTTCCTGCTCGGTATGGAGATCCCGGCTTCGGCCCAAAGGCCCGAGGTCGGGACCTCCACTGCCGTGTGGGGCGCGATTCCTGCAGTCGAGGAACTGCTGCAGGCCCGGACCGACGGAGTACAATGGGTTGAAGTTGCCGTAAACCAATGCTACCGGGGCGTTTCCAATGAGGAGAAATATCCGCGGATGCGGCAGATGAAAGAACGCCTTGATAGTGCCGGTATGTCGGTCTGGTCGGTGCATTTGCCCTTTTCGCGGACGCTCGACATCTCGGTTCTCGACGATTCGCTGCGAGCGAAAAATGTGGCGGTTCAGGCGAAGATGATACGCTGGAGTTGCGAACTCTATGCGCCGCAGCGACTGGTGCTGCACCCTAGCTCGGAGCCGATTGCCGACAGCCTGCGTGAACAGCGGCTCGAAAATGCCATTGCGTCGATTCGCATACTGAAGAGGGTTGCCGACGAGTGCGGCGTGGAACTCTGCATCGAGAACCTGCCCCGCACCTGTCTGGGCAATACGCCCGAGGAGCTGGTGCGTATTGTCGATGCGGTGCCGGGCGTCGGGATCTGCTTCGATACGAACCACTACACACAGGGGACGATTGCCCACTTCATCGAGGTGGCCGGCCGACGGATTCGGACCCTGCATATCTCCGACTACGATTTCGTGAACGAATGTCACTGGCTGCCCTACGAAGGTGAGATTGACTGGGGAGCCTTTCTCCGGGCGATGAACGAAACGGCCGGGTACGACGGCGTGCTGATGCACGAGGTGAGAAAACAGCGCCGTAACGGCAGCCGGACAACAACCCGCGACATCGTTGCGGGAGTCGAACGCATGTGTGAAGATTGTAACAAATTGAATTAGAGGATACCATGAAAATTTGTTTCCGCATTTGGGCCGTAGCGCTGATCATCGGACTTGTGTCCTGCAAGGAAAAAGGGGAGGAACCGACGCCGGAACCTCCGCAGCCGAATGTTGCTGCGGAGACGATGGAGGCACTATGGGAGACCTCACCGCTCGATGCGGATCTCACGACCCGCCGCGAACTCTTCGTGACGATCCAGGGCTATGCCGATGCCTGTGCGAGTTCGACCTTTTCGAGTTTTCTCGCGGCTGACGACCGGCTGGCCGCCTCGCTGGTAAAGAGCGAACCTGTTCTGACCTGTTACGATGCGGCATTCGACCGGGTGCTGAACGGCCTGCGCGAAGAGACGCCGGCCGTGGGGGAGGTCCATATCTGGATGCTCTACAACATGGGCTATGTCGTTAAGACGCCGTCGGGCTGCTTCGGTGTGGACATCTACCACCGCCGGGCCGCCGAACTGGCTCCGTACCTCGATTTCTACGCTTCGACGCACGTGCATCAGGACCACAAGTGGCAGGGACTGATCGATGCGATGCTTGAATCCGGAAAACCCGTCGTGACGAACTACCTCGAACGGCCGGGATACGAATATACCTCGACGACCGCAGCCGACTATACGATCGGCAGCTTCGCACTCCACACCTTCATCACGAACCACAACAACGGCTCGACGAACGTCCCCGTGACGGTCTTCCAGATCGACTGCGGCGAGGATACCGGCCATTTCGTGCTGTTGCACTCCGGCGATTCGAACTTCCTGCCCGAGCAGTTTGACGTGACGCTGCCCGTCGATGTCTACATCCCGCGCTATGCTCCCAACGAACTGACCGAGAACAATGTCATCGGCAAGCTCTTCACGCCGAAGTACGTCCTGCTGTCACATGTTCTGGAGCTCTCGCACTCCGATCCTTCGTCGTCGCGCTGGACCCTTGAGCAGGGGTTGGAGCGGGCCTTGAAACTCGATTGTGAAGAGACCCATATGCCTTTCTGGGGTGAACGGCTGATCTGGAAAAACAATAAACTTGAATAAACCATGAAACGAATACTGTCTTTCCTGCTGGCACTTGTCGTGCTGGCAGGCTGCTCCGGAGAGGCCCGTCAGAGCGCCGCTCCGGAGCACCGGGCCGAAGCGCTCCGGGAACGCCTCCTTGCGGGCGACACCACCGCCGTCTTCGTCGTGGCGCACCGCGGCGACTGGCGCTATGCGCCCGAAAACTCCGTGGCGGCCATCGAACATTCGATAGCCGTGGGCGTCGATGTGGTGGAGCTGGATCTTCAACTGACGCGCGACAGCGTGCTGATTGTCATGCACGACGCCACGCTGAACCGCACGACGACCGGGAAGGGGCGTGTTGCCGACTGGACGCTGGATTCGATCCGCACGCTGAAGCTCAAAAACGGCTGCGGCATCCGGACCAAACACCCGGTTCCGACACTCGAAGAGGCGCTGCTGGCCGCCAAGGGACGGGTGCTGGTGAACCTCGACAAGGCCGACCGCTATTTTGACCTGGTGGTGCCGGTGCTGGAGCGGACCGGAACGACGCGGCAGATCGTCATGAAAGGCTCGAAACCGGCCGATGAGGTGCTCGCCCTGTATGGGAAATACCTTGACGAGGTGATCTATATGCCGGTGGTGAACCTCGATAACGAGAACGCTGCGGAGCTGATGCAGGGGTATATCGCTGATCTGAAGCCCGCAGCCTACGAACTGCTCTATGCGCAGGCCGAGGATACGGCCATGCCGTTGCGGATGCGCGACACACTGCGCGGACGGGCGCTGATCTGGTATAACACGCTGTGGGATACCCTGTGCGGCGGTCATGACGACGATCTGTCGCTCGAGGATCCCGATGCCGCGTTCGGTTATCTGATCGATACGCTCGGCGCCCGGATCATCCAGACCGACCGGGCCGAACACCTGTTGAACTACCTCCGCCAGCGCGGGTTGCACGACTAATTTCGCGAAGGCCATGAATCTGTTGCGATTTTTTGCACCCTCACCGGCGTCGGAACCCTTGACTGATCCCGAGGCAATCCGCAGCCGCTATACGCGGTTGCGGTGGTCGGTCTTCCTCTCCGCCACGCTCGGATACGGACTCTACTACGTCTGCCGTCTGAGTCTGAACGTCATTAAGAAGCCGATTGTTGATGCCGGGGTCCTCTCCGAGACGGAACTGGGCATCATCGGCTCGGGTTTGTTCATCACCTATGCCGTCGGCAAGCTGACGAACGGCTTTTTGGCCGACCGCAGCAACATCCGCCGCTTCCTGGCGGCCGGGCTGCTCGTCACGGCGCTGATCAACCTCGTGCTGGGCTTCACGACCTCGTTTGCGGTCTTTCTCGTGCTCTGGGCCGTGAACGGTTGGGCGCAGTCGATGGGGGCCGCGCCGTGTGTCGTGGCCTTGTCCCGCTGGTTTGGAGACCGGGAGCGCGGAACCTTCTACGGCCTGTGGTCGTCGAGCCACAACATCGGCGAGGCCATCACCTTCATCGTGACGGCCGTCATCGTCGCTTCGCTGGGTTGGCAGTGGGGATTCCGCGGCGCCGGATTGCTGGGCCTTCTGGGATTCCTGATCGTCGTCCTCTTCATGCGCGACACGCCCCAAAGCAACGGCCTGCCGCCTGTGGCGGTCTACAAGGGCGATCAACTGAAGGAAGAGGCCGCGGCGACCGACGGCAAATCGGTCAGCGAATACCAGAAAGAGGTGCTGCGCAACCCGGCGATCTGGATGCTGGCCCTGGCCAGTGCCTTCATGTACATTTCGCGCTACGCGGTGAACAGTTGGGGCATCTTCTTCCTCGAGGCCGACAAGGGCTACACGAATCTTGAAGCCAGTTCGGTGATCTCGATCAGTTCGGTCTGCGGGATCGTGGGAACCATCGCCTCGGGGTGGGTCTCCGATCGTTTCTTCGGCGGGCGGCGCTACCTCCCGGCGTTGATCTTCGGGTTGATGAATATCTTCGGGCTGTCGCTCTTCCTGCTCGGGCCGCGTGACTGTTTCTGGCTCGACGCCGCGAGCATGGTGATCTTCGGCCTGGCCATCGGAGCGTTGATCTGCTTCCTCGGTGGGTTGATGGCCGTCGATATTGCCTCGAAGAAGGCCTCCGGAGCGGCGCTCGGCGTTGTCGGAATCGCCAGTTACGTGGGGGCTGCCGTACAGGATCTGTTGAGCGGCATTCTGATTCAGCAGGGTAAGAGCGCAGGAGCGGCCGATGTAGCGGCGGCGTACGACTTCTCGGTCGTGACGTGGTTCTGGATCGGAGCGGCCATCCTCTCGGTGGTCTGCACGCTGGCCGTCTGGAAGGCCCGGGCAAAATAATTGTTACTTGTTCTGATGTCATTTTGGTTAACGATGATTACTCCGCCATATAGTTTAGGCTGTCGAAATATGACGTAAGGCCTATTTGTTATTAGTTATTAAAACCTATCATCTAACCTTAATAATATTATAATGAGAACCTTGATGTTATTTGTTGGGGTGTTGGTCTATTTATTATCCCCCCAAATCGGATATGCACAAACAACACCATCTGAAGTCATCCAAATAATAAAAAATAAACAAAACTATCCGAATTATGTTTTGATTGCTGCCCATAGAGGTTATTGGGCAGATTATCCCGAGAATTCTCAGGGTGCTTATGAGATGGCAATTGAGCTTGGTGTTGATATTGTTGAGATGGATGTTCGCCTCACTAAAGATGGCCAGAGATGGTTATATTTCATGATGCATGTTTGGATCGTGTAACCACAGGATATGGTCGTTTGAGTGATGCAAGTTGGAGCGAGATTCAAAATCTGAATCTTGTTATGCCAGATGGTCAATTCACGACACATAAGATGCTATCTATTGAACAAGCCCTTGATTATTTAAAAGGGAAAGCAGTAGTTTCTATTGATATCAAAGAATCTGGAGTCTTGTTTAATTCCATGTTTGTTGATATTATAAAGATGTTGAAATCAAAAGGGATGCTGGCACAATCTATTATAAAGGGGAAAATGCCCTTGAGTGATGTTCAGCAACTTGTAGGTCAAGCTGGTACAACATTGGATGATTTCATATACACTCCCATTGCTTTTTCTAATACAAAAAATTTGGATCAATATATTAGAGATTTTGTAAACTCTAAAAAAATATATGCTTTTGAGTTAGTATACAAACAATCTGCAGATCCAATTCTTCAATATGTCTCATTGCTAAATTCAAATAATATTTGGATTGGTCAATATTCTTTTTGGCCCGAAACGGCTGACGGAGTTTTTGCGGAAAAAATTCCTTTAACTGATACCGATCCGATTACTCGAGATTATAATTTTAAAGATCAGGATCCGAGTAATTTCTTGGATGATGGTCGTGGCGATTGGGATTGGCTGTTTAGCAAAGGTGCTAACTATATAATTACCGATCGTAGTGAATTGATGCTCGATTATTTGGAAACCAGAGGTTTACGTGTAAAATGATCATTGCTATGAGAAGTCGATTAATTATCATATTAGCGCTTATTTTATCAATAGGGATAGGGACCTTCGCAAGCGCTCAAAATTCGTTAATATTAAAACGAATGTATAGGCTTGATAATAAATCAGCCACAGAAGAAGTCGGAGGATACAATGGTACGATTCATGGCACAGTTACATCTTGTCAAGATCAATATGGACATGGGAGTGGAGCTATGAAATTTAATGATAATGCTTATATTTCTATCCCATCTCCCGTAAGCGATTTTGATTATCAAACAACGGGATTTACTGTATCCTTCTGGACATATATAGATGAGAATCTTTACAAACAATATGGACGTACTCCATGGCGTGATTCCGATCCTGTAGTTCGAGCTTTTTATTCGAAAAATGATACTGATAATGTAATACTCTCCGGCTTTCATCGAAGGGGTGATCGTATGGTTTTAGACCGTTATACAAGAAATACCTCTAATGCGTTAAAGAATTGGGGAATATGGTTATGGGATCCGGTCAACTTTACAACCCGAATGGGATGGTATCATATTGTTATATCCTATGAACCAAGCAGGACATTTGTTCGGGCCTTTTATCCCGATGGACAGATGGTAAGTAGTGCATATTATTTTGGGATACAAGATTATTCGGTCGCAACTCATTGGGGCATAGGAAATAGCAGCGGGAAATCACTTATTCTTGATACGTTCTCTGTTTATCAAGGCGCTGCTACTGAAGCCCAAGCTCGTAACATTCATGCCGAAGAGATGCTTCCCGATGGAATGTACAAGATATCGTTAGCCGCTAATGAGCAAAATTATGTTCATACTGTCAATCATGGTACAACTGGTAGTACTCCGGTAGAAATTGCAGGACCAAGTGATAATCGCCATGTATACAAATGGGTAATTACACCTGTTTACGGTAAACAAAATGTATATACCATAAGAATGGCATATGAAGAACAATATCTTCATTTAGCTGGGCATGTGGCAAGTCAAAGTACAAGAGTGGAAATACTTGAATATCAACCTTCATATGCTCAATACTACGAATGGTTCATTGATTCTTCGGGAGATGGGTATTTTTACATAAAATCTAATGCTGATCGGACGAAATATCTGCATCCCGTTAGCCACTCTTCTGCCAGTGGCGCCCGTCTTGAAGTTTTGGAGTATTCGGAAAGCTATTCTCAGATGTATAAATGGCGGCTTAATCTGCTAAAAACTCAATTTGAGATTGATCAAAAATCTGTAGCTATCGATTCTCCTCATGAAGTTATATTATCAGATAATACGTTCCTTGGATTGATGCCGGATACGCCGATTCAAGGCGATGTCGCAACGTTAAAGGTCAATAGAGGACCGTATCCTTCACTGTTAACGTATTGGTGGTTCTTACCCGGTAAAGACGACAGTTTTAAAATCTATAATGCATCTCACCTCTCTTACGATTTACATCCTAAGTCCAGAACGGTTGCTGCTGGAACAGAGATTGAGGCTCTTAAGTATTCGTATGCATATGAAAAATATTATTCGTTTGTAGTTGAGAAGCCTAATAAATATGGTAGACGTGTCCAGATTAAACCGGCTCTCAATACGGATTTGTTAGTTACGGCAAACGGCATTGCCTCCGGGAATAAATTATCGCTTCAGAATGCAGGAGATAACATGGCAAACCAGTGGGCATTATTTAAGAGTAATCAACCTGGTGCCAACAAAGAATTATACGATCTTAAACCTGGTATCTATCGAATAGTGTCTCTTGCTGATGAAGAAAAGGCTGTCACTACACGAGATAATGCTTGGGCATCGACAACTGATATACTTATAGGTGCAAAAAATAGCACCAAATATACGTCATATTATTGGGTTGTTGATTATGAAAGAGATTCGAATGGGAATCCAGTCATGGATGGAACGTACACTATTCAACTATTCTCTACGGATAAGTTATATTGGCATACGAAATCTCATGCGATGTCTAATTCTGCTAAGCTGGAGTTATATCATTTAGATAGAGATTACTTAAATGTAGAAAAGTGGTTTATTAAACCAACAAGAGCAGGGGATGGCGCATATTATATTCAGTGTGCAGGAAATCCTTCTCTCTTCGTTCATTTATCCAACCATTCTACTCAAGTGAATTCTCAACTTGAATTATGGCCAATGGATTCACATTATGGAGATACATTTAAGTGGAAATTTCAGGCTGTTTCAGTAACTGCACCATTTGATACTGGAATTCAAAAGGTCAAAACATTAAAGGATCAAACGAAATACTTGCATGTAAAGAGTCGATCGACAGCGGACGCACAACCGCTTGAGATACTTTCATACAATGCAAGTTATCAGGATTATTACAAATGGCAATTCGTGAAAAATGAGGATAACACATATATGATTCAGAATGTTGTGTCTGGCTATTATGTGCATCCTAAGGGACATTCTACCCAAAATGGAACAAGGTTGGAACAGTTGCAATATAATGCTTCTTATGCCCCCTATTATAAATGGATAATAGTGCCCGGTACTCAAGCCGGATCTTATAAGATAATATCAGTGGCGGATCCGACGAAGTACATTCATCTATCAGGGCATTTGGCAATGGAAGGGAATGAAGTAGAAATTCTTTTGTACAACCAAGGTTATCCAAATACATATGAATGGGTACTTGAGTAATTTTTTGTAAAAAACATCGGGTGAGGAAATTTCCTCACCCGATTATTGGATTATTATGCAACTATGAAGGTTTTATATTCGTTTATTATAGCTTTCCTTTTGTTTGATTCAGCGCCTACAATTGCACAAAAAAATACTTTTAAGTCTGTTACCTCAGAAAATCCGGTTCGGAGCGATACCGTCTCGGGCTGGATCGAACGCTTTTGCCTGATGCCCAATATCGAGGTCGGAAAGGGTATTACGTTCCGACCCCGAAACGACCGGTTCGAGGTGACGATGCGGTTCCGCATGCAGAACCTCCTGGCGATGAACTTCAACAACGCTTGGACCCTCACCGGGACTGATGCCCGCGTCAAGCGTCTCCGCCTGCGTTTCGACGGGTACATCTACTCTCCGAAACTCGTCTATTCGATCCAGCTGGGGTTTACGGGTTATGATGCGGAGCCGCTCCCGAACGGCAACATGAACATCGTGCGCGACGCTATCGTCTACTATGTCCCCAGCGAAGTGTGGAACATCGGATTTGGCCAGACCAAAATTAAGGCCAACCGTGCCCGTATTAATTCGTCGAGCGCCCTGCAGTTCGTCGACCGCAGTATCGTCAACAGTCAGTTCAACCTCGACCGGGACTTCGGTTTTTTCGGAGAGTACAATCTTCTGCGCGGTGACGGGTTCAACCTTGCCGCCAAAGCCTCCATTACCTCCGGTGAGGGGCGCAACTGGGGCAGTTCGTCCAACGGAGGGTTTGCCTACACGGGTCGCTTGGAGCTTTATCCGCTGGGACGCTTCAAGGCCAAGGGCGAGGTTATCGAAGGCAACTACGAATACGAGGAGCGCGTGAAGATGTTGCTGGCCGGAGCCTACTCCTACAACGATCGTACGGCACGTCTCGACGGGCAGCGCGGAGCGTTGATGCCCGGCGGTGCCCTGCGCAGCATGGGTGCCTATTTCGTGGACTTCATTCTCGAATATCGCGGGTGGGCCTTCTACACTGATTTCATGGGGCGTTCGTGCGACCGTCCGCTCTTCGACGAGGATCCTGCGGCTTATGTTTACACCGGGCAGGGTCTCAACATCCAGACCAGCTATCTCTTCAGCCGCAAATGGGAGATCGCCCTGCGTAACTCGACACTCATTCCGTCAAAGGAGATTCAGCCCTTGGCAGGATATCGCAATCGTAACCAGACAACACTGGGCCTCACCCGCTACATCATTGGTCACAGTCTGAAAGTGCAGGCCGATCTCTCGTACGACACCTATACCGAACGAGATCCACGCATTATTCCCGATAATTATAACCGTTGGCAACTGCGTTTTCAGATTGAGTTGGGGTTATGATGAAGAATGTGTTGTATTCAATGGTGACTCATTGATGTCATTAACCATACATCCTTGTGCTGAGTTAATTTTTGTCAGCGTTCCGTAGCATACTTATTTGTGTTATAGTCGACTTGAACGGGTTTTAGATCTGAGGGTTCCTGCAAATGCCGCAACATTGTTTTTAACATCAATTATGATCCTGCTATATTGCCGTTTCAACACATAGTTGAAAGGGGTACAGGTTAAGAAATTCACGGTCTATTTGCATGTTGTCAAAAAGTCGCTTTTCGAATGTAGGTTCGACCGATTTGCTTTTAAGCCGTCTTGTGGTTGGACTATATGCTGCAGTGCTTCTAAAGCACACACTGTAGACTTTTTCTTCGAAAACAATTAATTCAACATAATGAGGTGTTGATATCTGATTAACGAGAAAGATTTCCACACCTTGATTATCTATTTTGTTTATAGATATTTGAGAGGCTCGAGGTAAATCTTATCTCAGTGACAAACATTCGTTCTATACGGCTGTGTCGTTAATATCATTATTGAATGGATGGATAGTTAAAATCCCTGAATGTATAGAGTTATGCCAAATTATTTTGTGAGTAAATTTCAAGATTTTCTGAAATGAATATTCGGTAGCGAAGTATTTTATTATGTGCGGAGAGCAAATTCTAGTGTTAGAGGTGAGCATTTTTGAACAGCCGTTATAATAGAAGTTTAATTTGATATTAGATGTTTTGATCTCTACAAGCAAAGGATCGGTGCTGTGTCAGAAGAAGCAATAGGACAAGTTCTTGCTACAATCTTGTTTATGTTAAAAAAAGATGTTAGACGACTTGAGAAAAGTGATTTTATACTAACGCTTCTCTCTTTTACAAAGAACCTTTTAGATAATAAAGAGCGTAAACGATTATATAATGCATATAATCGTTTTATCAATCGCATTCAGCAAATATCCAAACAAGATAGATGTTCAAGGTTAGAGTCTTTGCAAACCTTGGCTCGGATTCGAGAAACTTTGGTTCAGTTGCTGGGAAGCTATAATGATCCTGATTCTTTGCAATACTTGTTGATCCGCTCATCGCTCTCTTTGGTGGACTTCGAGCAGCGGATGATCTACCTGCAGCTCAAGTATCCAGGGATTCGGGAGATTGCCACGCAACGGCGCCACTCGCCGCTGAAAATTTCGAAGCGATTCACCAATTCCGACCTAATGGAGGTAATTGCCGCCTTGTCGGCCGTGGGCTTCTTCTGCCAGCAGGATGATTCTCCGGCCACCTTCATGCAGATTACGCGCGAGTTTGAGACGCTTTGCAATACGAGTTTCAAGAATCCGGACAACTGCCGCTGGGCTGTTCTGAACCGAAAGAACCGCCTGACCCACTTCCTCGATACGCTGCGGGGCACGTTGGTCGAGTTAAGCCAAAAGTAAATCGTTTCTTCCCGGATGGTCGTTCGACCGTTCGGGATTTTGCAGGAGTGGGGTAGTGAGTACCCTCCCTGCCGGCCATCCGCGGCCTCAAGAGGTCCGCTGGAACAGACCGTCTCATTCCTTTGTTACCTTGCTGCCCTTAAACAGACAAGTATGCAGCAGGAGGATGATTTGCGGGCATTGGAGAAGATCGTCCAGTTTGCCCGGGCCCTGGGAATCGTGTTTCTGGGGCTGAACAGTTACTGGTTCTGTTACGACTGGTTCGCGCACCACGCGTTGACCACACTCGTTGTGGACCGAATCTTCTGGAACCTTCAACAGTCGACCGGGATCTTCACCTGGTCATCCATCACGAAATTCTGCGCCTTCTTCTTTCTGGTGCTGGGGTGCTACGGCACACGCAGCGTGCGGGATGGGAAACCCTCGAAGCGGCAAATCCTCCTTCTGGCCCTTGCGGGTTTCTTCCTGCTCTTCGGCAACGACCCGTTGCGGAGCCTTCCCGCGGGGCTGGAGGTCCGCTTCTGGAGTTATGTGTTGACCCTGCTGGGCGGCTACCTTGCGCTGCTGACCGCCGGGGTGTGGGTCCGCCGCCTGCTGCATACGACCCTTGCCCGCGACCCCTTCAACGACGACAACGAGAGCTTCGAGCAGGAGGCGCGTCTGCTCGAAAACGAATACTCGGTCAACCTTCCGACCCGCTACTACTACCGGGGCGAGTGGCGGCCGGGAATGATTAACGTCATCAACCCCTTCCGGGCGACGATGGTACTGGGAACTCCCGGCTCGGGCAAATCCTACGCCGTGGTGAACAACTACATCCGCCAGCAGATCGAGAAGGGCTTTGCCATGTATATCTACGACTTCAAGTTCGACGACCTGTCGCTGCTGGCCTACAACCACTTGCTGCACCATCTGGATGCCTACCCGACGCGGCCGCGCTTCTGCGTCATCAACTTCGACGACCCCCGCCGTTCGAATCGCTGTAATCCCATCGCCCCGGAGTTCATGACCGACATCTCGGACGCCTACGAGTCGGCCTATACCATCATGCTGAACCTGAACAAGACGTGGATCCAGAAGCAGGGCGACTTCTTCGTCGATTCGCCGATTATCTTGCTGGCGGCAATCATCTGGTACCTGAAAATCTATGACGGAGGCCGCTGCTGCACCTTCCCGCACGCCGTGGAGTTTCTGAACCAGCCCTACGAGAAGATCTTCCCGGTGCTGACCTCCTATCCCGAACTCGAAAACTACCTCTCGCCCTTCATGGACGCCTGGCGGGGCAATGCGCAGGACCAGCTGCAGGGACAGATTGCCTCGGCGAAGATTCCCCTCTCGCGGATGATCTCGCCGCAGCTCTACTGGGTGATGACAGGCAACGACTTCTCGCTGGACATCAACAACCCGGCCTCTCCCAAAATCCTCTGCGTAGGGAACAACCCCGACCGGCAGAATATCTACTCGGCGGCCCTGGGGCTCTATAATTCGCGCATCGTGCGGCTCATCAACAAGAAGGGGCGGCTGAAATCCTCGATCATCATCGATGAGCTCCCGACAATCTACTTCCGGGGGCTGGACAACCTCATCGCCACGGCCCGTTCGAACCGCGTGGCTGTCTGCCTGGGCTTTCAGGACTTCTCGCAGTTGGAGCGCGACTACGGCGACAAGGAGGCGAAGGTGATCTTCAACACCGTGGGCAACATCTTCTCGGGACAGGTGGTGGGCGACACGGCCCGCACGCTCTCCGACCGCTTCGGCAAGATCGTCCAGCTGCGCGAGTCGCAGTCCGTCTCGAACGAGAACATCACCCATTCGACCAACACGCAGCTCGACGCGCTGATTCCGCCGTCGAAGATTTCGAACCTCACTCAGGGGATGTTCGTCGGTTCGGTGGCCGACAACGTGGACCAGCCCCTGCCCCAGAAGATTTTCCATGCCCGCATCGAACTGGACAGCGCGGCGATCCAGGCCGAGGAGCGGCGCTTCGTTCCCATTCCGCAGATCTCCTCGTTCCTCGACGAGGAGGGCACGGACCGCATGGAGGAGATCATCCGCGAGAACTACTACCGCATCAAGGAGGAGGTGGTCCAGATCGTCGAGCGGGAGATCCGCCGCATCGAGAACGATCCCGACCTTGCGGGACTCCTGCCGAAGAAAAAGAAGTAAACCATCGTGCGGAAAACCCACGGCTGACGGCCATGTGCGGCCTGCACAGGACGATTGGAAGCGACGGGCATTCAGTCCTTTATATTCGCGGCATCAACCTTTTGTTTCACTTAAAACAGTTGCATTATGCCCGAAGAGAATCTGAATCAACCGATCAACCAGGCTCCGGAGCAGGCCGATCCTATCTACAAAGAGACGCTGCTGCTCTACAACGAACAGAACGGCGCCGTAGAGGCTGTCTCGGAGCTCAAGCAGGAGGGCCGGCAGTACAAAGCCATCACCACCTCACCGCTCACGGCCAACAAGCCGGCCTTCTTCGACCTGCGGAACAGCTCGGCCGTGGGCGCCTTCATCAAGGGGTTCCTCTCGCAGGAGAATGCCCGGCCGTTCCATTTCCTGAAGGTCGCGGCGGACAAGGCCAGCGAGGTGGCGCAGTCGCTGCTGCGGCTGGCCGACAACCCGAAGGACTCGGAGGGATTGAAGGCCTTGAACGACCACCGCGTCACCTCGTACCAGCTCGAACGGGTCAAGTTCGACACGCAGGATCTGCATCTGCAGGAGCTGAAGGAGATGGGCGTCGTCGTTACGCCGAAGGAGCTGGAGGCGATGAAGCTGGGCCTTCCCACGACGGAGCTCCACAACATCAGTCTGAAGGTCGGCGACCTGTCCGTAGCCGGAGAGTTTGCCCTGCGTCCCTTCCGTGACCGGAACGGTGACGTGCAGGTCGGGCTCGAAAGCGCCCTGGCCCGCCCGGAGTTCGAACGCGAGGAGTTCCGGATGATGTTCACAGCCAGCGACAAGGAGCAGATGCTGTCGGGGAAGACCCCGGACCGCCTCTACGAGATGCCCAACCCGCATACGGGCGAAAAGGAGTGGTGCTACGTGACGCTGAACCCGGCGACCAACCGCTTCGTGACGGTCCCCCGGCGCGAAGTTCCCGAGCTGCGCTTCTTCAACGGCGTGCGGCTGACCGATGCCCAGCAGGAGAACCTCGCCTCGGGAAGCCGTGTGCAGGTCGAGGGGTGCACGATGCGCAACGGCGACATCACCTATTCGGGGAAGGTCGGCTTTGATGCCCTTACGCGCGAATACCGGATGACGGACTACCGTTACAGCAAACCCTACATTCCCGAATCGCTTTCGAAACAGTTGGACGAGCGGCAGCTCGCCGCCGTGAAGAGCCCCGAAGGACTCGACTGCTCGAAGGAGAAGGCCCGCCCGATTCTCGGGCGCAACGGCAAACCGCTCTCATGTATTATCCGGCTCAACCCCCGGACCAACGGCGTGGACTACGACTTCACGAACCTGCGCCGCCAGGAGCAGCAGGCTTCTCAGACGAAACAGCAGGGACAGGAACAAAAGCAACCCCAAAAACAGGAACCGGCGCCCGAGACGCCGAGCCGGGGCCGGAAACGCTAATGCCGCACGATGATGGAACGACCCGATCAAACGTGGTTCAGCGAGCGCCTCCGGCAGTTTCTCGAGGAGCGGCACCCTTCGCAGCCCCGTTACCGACGGATGATCGAGCGGCGCAGCCGGTTGGCATTCGAGGGTTACAGCCAAAGCCTTGAAGCCGGTGTTCCGGTCGACCAGGCGATCCGTGTTGCTGATCGGATCTTGTTCCGGGGGCTGCTCTTCTCGCCCTACGACACGGTCCATCTGATCCTCGAGACCGACTACCCGGCCATTCCCCAAAGCCAGCGTCAGACGGTGGCGCTGAAGCTGACCCGAATCTGCTCGCCGATCTTCGAGCGCATGCCGCTGGGGGACGACTTTGTCCAGCGCCCCGAGTTCCGGCTGCTCAAGGAGCGTCTCCGACGGGCCATCCGCCGGTGGATCGACGAAAACGGAGTGCCGGGCTACCAAAGTCCCGAACGCCCGGCACCTCTCTCGAAACGCTTCAAATAACCAATTTTTCAATCACCTTTCAAGTCTTACAACCATGAAAATCCGAATTTTTGCGATGGCGGCTCTCGCCGCTGCGCTGCTTGCTTCGTGCAACAAGGAAACCGAAATGATGAACCCCACGCCGGAGGCACGCCCTGATGGTGCCTCGGTAACAATCACCCTCTCTTCGGGCGATGATGCGCAGACCCGCGCCTTCTTCGATGCCACGGCTACGGCCGAGGCGTGGGAGAAGAGCCTCTCGTCGCTTTCGGTCTTCACGTTCAACACCTCGGGAGAGCTAATCCTGCGACGCGATTTCACCGCATCGGAACTCGCCTCGAAATCGGCGACCTTTTCGCTTCCGAAGTCCGCGGCCGGAACCGAATGCTCGTTCTATGCCGTTGCGAACTACGACGCCTCGTCGGCCAAAACCAAGTCGGCACTTACGGCTCTCGTGGAGAAGTCGGCCGGAGACTATAACGGTACCTTCGCGGATGTCTCGACCAAGGCGCTGCGCTCGGGCGGCTTTGTGATGTCGGGCTCGACGACCAAGACCGTCGGTGCGGTGAATACCTCGACGCAGGTGGGCATCTCGCTGAAACGCACGGTGGCGAAGGTTGCCCTGCAGACCACGATCGCCCCGGAGTTTTCGGAGAAGTATCCCGGCTCGATCACGATCAACTCGGTGAAGCTCTCGCGCGCCGCGTCGCAGTCGCTCGTCGTGGCCGGCGAGCCCTCGACGGGTGCCATGAGCTACACCCATACCCAGACCCCGGGTACGGCTTCGTCGAAGTACAACAGCCTCTTCTACCTCTATGAAACGGGGACGCTCGATGCCGGAAGCCGCGTGCTGCTGGAGATCAACGCGACCTACGATGGTGACGGCAGCAGCTCGACGAGCGATGACCGCTCGGATGTAACCTATTCGGTCGAGCTGACGGGCAAGGCCGCGGGTCAGATCCTCCGCAACGGCTACTACCGTGTTGCCGCCAATATTACGGGCCTTGTGGGGCAGGATTGCCAGGTGTCGGTAACGGTTGCCGACTGGGAGACTCCCGTCACGCAGTCGGTTGATCTGGGCGCCTAATCCATGTGTTGCGGGTCCCGCCTTGCCCCGAAGGGTCGGACGGGACCCTTTTTCTAACCTTTCAAACACAGACTGTTATGAAACGAATCCAGCAACTGCTGTTCTTTTTGACAGCAACCCTTGTGACTTTAACCAGTTGCCACAAGGATTCGACGGAAGAGTACTTTGCGCCTCGCAGCGTTACGGTAGAAATAGCCGTACGCCCCGATGCGATGATCGGTTTGACCCGTTCGACGGACGAGATGGCAATCCGCGATGTCAATCTCTATCTGTATGCCAAGAAGGGCGCTATGGTTTTGCATCGCTATTTTGTCTCCCGGCAGTTTAGCTTCGAATGTCCGCCCGGAGATTATATGCTATATCTTATTGCGAATGCCCGTGAAGATCTGGGTGAGCTGGATGAAGCGCAGCTTGAAGATTATGCGATTCACTGGCAAGGCTCATACGAAGAGCTTCCGATGACGACATGCCAGGAACTTTCCATCACGACAGGCCCCGGTACAACGCAGAGCTTGTCGATTGAAGTAACACGCCAGGTGGCCAAGGTTGCCTGCAATATAGCCGTGGCGTCTGCCGTCCGGGATATTCACCTTGAATCGGTCCAATTTTGCAACCTCCCGCAGCAGGCCCGTCCCTTTAGTGACGGCTCTCCATCGGATCGAGCGGAGAATTATGCCAAAGGACCGTTGACGGAACTCTCCGAAGCGGAGGCTGCGACCTGCACGCTGACCGGTTACATGCTTGAAAATCGGCAGGGCGAGGTCCCCTCTATTTCCGATCAACGGGAGAAAAATCCGGATCATGCGCCGCGATACGCCACGTTCCTGATGATTCGCGCAACGCGCAACGGCAAGGTATTGGCCTATCGCGTCTATTTGGGCGAGAACAATACGACGAATTTCGATGTTCGCCCCAATACATTCCATACGTTGCATATTACGATACTCGGGGACAATGAGGTGGATACCCGGGTGAACAGCTATACGGTATCGGTTCACGACGATATCGAAGAGGAGGGTTTTGGCGGATATTGCTGTCAGGACTCCCAGAGAGAGTTGATTGTGACGGTGGACGGAGCAAATAACGATCTGCTTCTCGAATGCGAAGTTGCGGTAGAGGAGGGTGATGCCGATGCACTTTACGTCGACCGGGAGCAGGTTGGGGATTCTCAAACGCTGCAATTGTATCGTCCCAATGGCAGCAATAACTATGGAATCGACTATGCTCCGCAAGTTTACGATGCTTCGAACAATCGGCTGACCTATACCGTTACGGTGCGTGACGAGTATGATTTTCAGCAGATATTTCGCTTTACGCACCGTTATGCCAACATGCTTGGAGTCTATACCAGTACGACGACTATGCCCGATGGCAACGGCAAAGGATTGGTCACGGCCGACGGGGAGTTGTATTCACAACCTTTTACGGGTGCTTCGGAAAACCTGTTGGTCCTTTGCGACGGAGATGGGTGTATGCTTCGGGCGACGGCTGTGGCAGGATACAAATTCGCTGGCTGGTATTCCGATCCGGCTTTTACGAAACGCCTCTCGTCAGTTGCCGAGTACCATTATGTTCCGACGACCCACAGAGGTTCTATTTTTGCCCGATTCCAAATTGATGGTCACACACCGTTGGATGGTAATGGGACTGCCAACTGCTACATTGCGCGAGCACTCAATACGGGATATTCATTCAATGCCCGTGTAAAGGGCAATGGCAAATCTACAACGGGAATAACCGCCTCTGCGCTTAACGGTACGACCGCCCGGGTGATTTGGGAGAGCGGCACAGGATTCGGGAGCGTTGTCCGCTATGCGATATATGATCATGGGCGGATCTATTTTTCGACCGGTACGACTCATGGCAATGCCGTCATCGGCCTCTTTGACGACCGGGATCGGTGCATCTGGTCGTGGCATATCTGGGCTGTGGATTATGAACCGTTCCATACGGCCCAGACCTACTCGACGGGAGCCGTCTTCATGGACCGCAACCTCGGTGCGGAGTCTACCGCGACATCCGATGTCGTAAGCAAGGGCCTCTATTTCCAGTGGGGACGCAAAGACCCCTTCATCTACCCCAAAGAAAACCGGAAGACCGATAATAGAATGCCCGCCACGACATGGAATCTTCAGGGATATGAATTTGAGGTCCACAGTCACTATACGGGGAATTATCCGCTGAGCGACTATTCGATTGCCTGGAGTCTGGAACATCCGACATCGTTTATCGGTTCTGCTCCGAACCCTGCCGGCAGTGATCCGGTTTATTTCTCTACCTGGCTGGTTGATTACAGCCCCTATCTGTGGGGTTATCCTTCCGGAAAAAAGACCATTTACGATCCCTGTCCTCCGGGGTGGAAAGTCCCTTCGTCCAGTGCATGGGACAAGACCGTGTTCAAGAAGGCGTCAGGTATTACCTCCTGGGGATGGTATATGTATTATAACGGTACGGCAACCTCATTCTATCCCTTCAATGGCTATTTGGAGGACTCGTCGGGAACTCTCCAGTATTATGTGCCGGCTTCATGGACCCGGATGTGGACCAGCGATCCGAGTTCATTGGAAGCGCAGACCGCAAAGTCGGTAGATGTTCTTGACAGCGGTGTCGTGCAGATAGCTACCGGGAACTTTCAGACACACGGTCATGGAATCCGCTGTGTCAAGGAGTAAACGGATAAAAAGGACGAATTCATGAAAACCAAACGTATCATACCGATTCTAATGGTGCTGCTCATGGCCTTGTGGGGTTCGCCCCACAAGGCTGCGGCACAGATTTTCGCCGTGCGGGCCAATGCCTTGGCAGCCTGTACGGCGACGCTGAACCTCGGCGTCGAGGTGGCCCTGACGGACCGCTGGTCGCTGGAGGGAGCGCTGTTCTGGAACCCCCTGCGCACGGAGGATCTTTCCACCTCGTTTCGTGCGGCGCAGTTCGGCGCCCGCTACTGGTTCTACGAAACGCAGGTCGGCCCCTTTGTGGGTGTGCAGCTCTCGCATGTCAATTACCTCGTCGGCCGCCGCACGCGCCGCTACGACGGCCGGGCGTGGGGCGCGGGCCTCTCCTGCGGCTATTCGTGGATGCTCTCCAAACGGTGGAGCGTGGCCGTAGAAGGGGGCCTCGGGCTCTTCCATACGAAGGACATCCGCCGTGACCCCACGGTCTCGGACTGGGACGACGAATACATCTACCACTCGCGACGCTGGACACTGGCCCCTTCCCGCCTGGAGCTATCGTTCGCCTATCTGTTTTAGCCATGAGAAAGCAACGAATGATTCTAGGCGGCATGCTCGCCGCCGCGATGTGTGCCGCGACGGGCTGCTCGGTGGCCACACGCCTGGAGCGTCAGCGCGCCGCGGCGCACCTCTCGCAACTGACGCGCGCGGAGCGTCAGACACAGCAGCAGGACTACCGGCCGCAGGTCGTGCGGCTCCAGCGCGACAGCAACACCTTCTTTCTGGCTCCGGTCGATACGCTGCCCGACGGTGAGCGGGTCATGTCGCTGCAGATCGAGCAGGTGACGGTCGTGGCGAAGGTCCGCTCGGTTCCGGAACGCAACGGGCGTGTGCACCTCGACTTTGTGGTTACGCTTCCGAAGCAGCTGCTGGGCAGCAGCCGCAGCGTGGTCATCACGCCTCTGCTGCACAAGCCCGACGGAACCGTTCCGTTGGAGGATCTCGTAATCCGCGGGGGACGCTTCTCGCTGTTGCAGGAGCGCGACTACTGGCAGTACGAGACCTATGTCCGGCGCTTCCGGCCCGATACGCTGGGGCGTGAGGCGGCCTTCCAGCGCTTCGTGAAGTTTCCCTACCCGGAGGATGCCCGGCTCGATTCACTGGTTGAGAGCCGCAGCACGATCACTTACTACTATTCGCAGGAGGTTCCGACGGACGAGACTTCGAAGAAGATGCTCATCACGCTCACGGGGGAGGTGCAGGCCGTGGACGACAGCGCCTACCGGCTGCCGCCCTCGGATACGCTGGCCTACCTGGTCTCGTCGATGCTCTCCTTTGTCGATACGCTGCCGCGCTACCGCATCCGTGTGATCGACAAGTACGTTACGGTCTGCGACCGCAACTACATCCGCTTCTTTGTGGGCGACACCCGGGTGGTGGATACGCTGGGCGACAACGGTCGCGAGCTGGAGAAGATCTCGCGCCTGATGCACCAGATCATCGAGCAGGAGGAGTTCTACGTCGATACGATCACCCTCACGGCCTCCTCCTCGCCGGAGGGGCGCTACGCCTTCAATGAGCGCCTTTCGCGGGGGCGTGCCGAGGCGCTGAAACGCTACCTGGTGCGTCACTACGGCCGGGGCATCGACACGCTGCTGACGGTGCGGTGGGTTGCCGAGGCGTGGCCCGAGTTGATGAACCGCATCCGCACGGACCCTGTGCTGACGAACCGCGAGGCGATACTGGAGCTCCTCTCCGCGGAGCGGAATCCGGACCGGCGCGAGCGGCTGCTGCGCGAGCGCTTCCCCTGGGAGTACGCCTACCTGAAGGAGGTGATCTACCCGCAGCTCCGCACCGTGGACTTCCGCTACAACCTCCGCCGCAAGGGGATGGTCAAGGATACGATCCACACCACGGAACTCGACACGACCTATGCCCGGGGAGTGGAGCTGCTGCAGAGGCGCCAGTATGCCCCGGCGCTCTATATTCTCAACGACTACAACGACCGCAATACGGTGGTAGCGCACCTCTCGATGGACCACAACGAGCGGGCGCTGGAGCTGCTCTTGACGATGCCGACGGATGCCGTGACGGAGTACCTGCGGGCCATCGCCTGCTCGCGGCTGGGCCGCAAGGCCGAAGGGCGCGAGCACTTCCTCGAAGCCTGTCGCCGGGATGAGCGCATGGAGTATAGGGGGAATCTGGACCCCGAAATTTCTGAACTTTTGAAAGAGTAAAAACGATGAAACGCAAACGCATAATAGCCATTCTGACCTACGTTCTTCTGGCCGCAGCCTGGGGCGCGATCTTCGTCTCGCTTTTCATGGCCTGCAACGTCTATGAGGATACGACAATCGAGGTGATCCGATGTCCCGAAATCCGGGACACGATCCAACTCCCGGAGTGGGAACCCCTGGAATAAACAAAGGCTGCGAACTCAATCGCAGCCTTTGTTTTTAATTGTCCTTGGGTACGAGAGGACGGCAAAATTCCTTGTTGACCACCCGGTCGCGCATGGTCTGCATGGAATTGAAGTTGCGTGAGATGTTTTGTATTATTTCAATGTAGTTGTCCCTCCATTCTCCTTGTTTATCCTGCCACTGGTGGTAAAACGGCTTGATGGAAACACATTTCGGATGCTCGAACAACGTGTTCAACAAGGTGCGGTCCGAATTGCCGCAGGAGTGCCCCATGATGTAAATCTGATAGTAATCCGAATTGATGAATCGGAGCAGTTGGCGATATTTGTCAGTCTCGAGATAGCGTATGGATTTGATATTCGTCAGATAATCGTTGTCGTTCAGCTTTGAGATTGTCTTGTAGTCATCGTCCATCTCATCCCCATAACCGAAAATAATATGGTTCAGATCGTCTCCCAGTTTCCCATGGATGTGATTTACCTCGAAGCCCGAATTCTTGTAAAGATACATATCTGCTGTTGTTGTATAGTTGAAATTCAGCAGCAGAATCTGGTCCGGAAGCAGGAAAAAGTCCGGAACAATTTCTCTACGTTTATTGATATTACTAATATGTTGGGAATAATTAAAACGGTCTCCTCCAAATTGATAATTGGCATTAGCAATCTTTTTATTATATTCATCTATGTCTGAATGGTATGGATATCCGAATTGATTCAGAAAAAATTCTATCGCACTATCAGAATGTGTTGCCAAGAAGTTCAGTCGCTTTTTTGTAAAATCCTCGAATGCCGGTTGACCATCAATGGATATGTCTTGAGCCTCATAAGGTTCATGGATGGCCTTTCTGATACTCTCTTTTACCAAGTCCGGCTTTATCTGGTCTTTCTGGATACCATCCAAATATTCGATTAAGCGCTTCTTTATTTCATCCAATTCCTTGTTAAGTGATTTGGCTCCGTCATATCCACAATCACTTTCTCTGAAAATCCGTTTCAGCCAAAAATAATATTCCCCCTCTATGTCTACCCAGTTTTTGGTTTCAAAGGATTGGTTTATATGCTGAAAGAAAGGTGTTAACTCCATGAGAAATTTGTCAGGATTTGTTCTGACGGCCTCAATAACATCAGTAGGAGAAATGTTCGTCCCCGATGGAAAATGTCGTGTAGGAAAAATCCACTGCCAAGGTAGAGGCTCTCCTTTTTGAGATATTGAGCATAACTCATCCGAGAGTTTATCACCTAAATAAGCTCCTTGCAACCATTCTCCCCATTGCTCCCAATAGTGATTTATAAAGTCCTTGTAACTCGTAGGAAGATTATGCGCCAAATCAAATCCGTTTCCAATCAATATGATTCTGTTCATACTTGTTCGCTCATTACTGATATCTACAAATATACGAAATAATTTTCTCGGATACACCTCGTCACCGCCGCCCGGCCAAGCAAGATAGCCACCCTGTGCAAAGATGCCAAGAGAAGGGCTCTTGTCCTTGTTTGCGCAGGGTGGCTTTGTCTCCTTTGCTGTCCGGGCGTTCCGGACAGTTTCTAAAATCTTATCATTATGAAACTGTTGACCGAGGAGATCATCTCCCAATTCGAGGCCCATCCCATCGGGTCCCAGGACGGAAAAGGACTCAATGCCGAAGTTCTTGTCAAATACTTCAACCCCTGCGGCAGCGGGACATGGCTCATCACCGAGGCCGAACGCGAAGGCGACGACTGGCGCCTCTACGGATATTGCCATATTTTCGAGTGGGAGTGGGGCTATCTGCTCCTCTCGGAGCTGGAGTCGCTGCGGCTGCCCTTTGGACTAAGTGTCGAACGCGATCTTTATACCGGCGGAAAATACCTCCGGGATTTTCTCTCCGAAGAGGAGATTAGGCAATTGGAAACGCTGGGCTGAAAAAACAGGAGCAACGGGTCGCCCGTTGCTCCTTGTCTTATCGCTGAATCGGTTTGACGAGATTCTTTTCGAGAATCTTCGAAATCTCGGACATCGGGTAGAGAAACTTCCCGCCGAGTGTCGTGTAGGGGATAATCCGCTCGTCGCGGTAGGTCTGCAGCGACCGTTGGCTCAACCCGAAGAGGTTCCGCACCTCCTCGCTGGTGAGGTAGGTCTCCGTATTGAGATGTGAGGGTAGGGTCTCGATCATCGCCTCGATCCGGTCGAGCGCTGCCAGCGCCTTCTCCTGAAGCTCCCTGTACTCCGGAGATTTCCGCGTAATCCACTCTTCCATCATGCCTGGGATTTGACCAGATTGGCCTCGAGGATGCGCTGGATGTCGCTCTCGCGGAAATAGACCTTGTTGCCGATCATTGAGTAGGGGATCTTCCGCTGTCGCCGGTAGTATTGCAGCACCCGTTTCGAGACGCGCAGCATGCCGCATACCTCCTCCTGGGTCAGCCAGCCTCCGGGTTTGCGGGGCATGGTCTTCGTGGCCAGATGGGCCGTCCGGCTCTGAATCCGGTTGACGATCGCCTTCAGCTCCTCGAAGGCGGCCGCCTCAATCAGTTTGCATTCCATGGTACACCTTTTTTAGTTTGCAAGGGTCCCGGTTCCCGGAACCCGCCCGCAAAATAGGGCGGAATTCCGGAAAAGGTGCCGGGTGTCCTTTGCAGGCCTTGCATGTCCGACATCGGGCTACAATGCCATGTTTTCGGCGACGACCTCCATGTCACGCATGATCGACGAGTCGAGAACCTTCGCATAGCGGCGTGTCATGTTGACGTTGGCATGACCGAGCATCTTGGCGACGTTGTCGATCGTGGCGCCACTGGCCAGCGTCAGGGTTGCGAACGTATGGCGCGCTACATGCGTTGAGAGATTCTTACGGATGCCGCAGATGTCGGCCAACTCCTTCAGGTAGGAGTTCATCTTTTGGTTGCTGCATACGGGAAGCAGCACGCCGTGCGTTTGGCAGTAGGGGTGTTCCCTGTAACGGTCGATAATCTTTTGCGCCTCGTCGAGCAGCGGAATGTTGCACATGTTCTTGGTCTTTTGCCGTGCCTTGCGGATCCAGATCTTACCGTGGATGTCTGCCACGAGATGCTCCTCCTTGAGCTGTTGTACGTCCGTAAAGGCCAGCCCTGTCAGACAACAGAAACAGAAGATGTCGCGGACCTGTGCCAGTCGGGGAATAGAGATCGCCTTGTTGAGCATGGCTTTCAGTTCCTGTTTCTCAAGAAACTCCCGTTCGACAGGATCCAGATGAAACCGAATTTGGGCAAACGGATCCTTCTTCATCCATCCTTTGGCCAGCGCAATGCGGACAATCTTCTTGAAGTTCATTAGGTACTTTGAGGTCGTATTGTGGCAGCACCGTCGGACGGTTTTGAGAAAAAACTCGAAGTCTTCGATAAACTGATTTGTGACCTCATCCAGATAGCAGTCCTCTTTTTGATAGCTCTTTTGCAGAAACTCCTCGGTCAGCCGTAGCGTGGTTTCGTAGCGGATCACCGTTCCCGGAGCGAGGCTGATACCCGACAGCGCCCTGCATTTTTCGTTGTGGGCGCGGAAAACCTCCATTAACGTATGACGGTCCGACTGCTCCTTCCCCAGATAGCGGTTCAGAATGATTTGGGCGGAGACCTCTTTCTTGTCGAGTTCGAGGTCCCTTTGAATCCGCAGAATGTTGGCGGAAATGGCGTCCAGGTATAGGTTCAAATCCTTTCCGCCGCGGCTTTTTTCGTTGGCTTTTCCTTTTGCCGAGTTCCAGGCGTGCGGCTCGATGAAGCGTTTGATCGAGGCGTCAGCGCGTTCTCCGTTGATTGTCAGACGCATAAACACGGGAGCTTCGCCTTTTTTGTTGGTCTTGTCCCGCCGAATGTAAAACAACAGTCCGAATGTTGTCCTTTCCATAAGTACACCGAATTAAGGGTTACAAAATTAGTTTCCCAAGTGTCTCATGTCAAGAGGAAGACCGCTGCAAACAGATGCAAACCAATCTGTTGCGAGCAATTCGGTGTACTTTTCCGGCCCGGAAAAAAGTACACCGAATAGGCCACAAGTAACCTGCTTTTCGATGCCTTTTTCTGCATTTTGGCCAAAATAAAAATCCCTGTAAATTCGTGATTTACAGGGGTTTGCAATCTTTTGCGTTGTTTCTTGGCGGAGAGAACGAGATTCGAACTCGTGGTACGGGTTGCCCCGTACGTCGGTTTAGCAAACCGGTGGTTTCAGCCACTCACCCATCTCTCCGGGCACCGTTTTCGGTCTGTTTCTTCCGAAAGGGTGTGCAAATATAGAATCTTTTTATCGAACTGCAAAGAATTACGGATAAAATTTCTGTTTTTCATGCCGTGTCCGCGGCCGCGGAATCAGATTTGCAGTCCGGGATTTCTGTTTTGTTCGGAGATTTTGTATCTTTGTACGATATTTGGCTTACTATGGCAGAAAACGAACGCAATATCCTGGAGGACATCCGGGATCAGGAATACAAATACGGCTTTACGTCCGACATCGAAACCGAACTGCTCGGCAAGGGGCTCTCGGAGGAGGTCGTGCGCGAGATTTCGGCCCGGAAGGGCGAGCCGGAGTGGATGACCGAGCGGCGCGTGGCGGCCTACCGCCACTGGCTGACGCTCGAGCCGCCCACGTGGGCCCACCTGCACATCCCCGAAATCGATTTTCAGGACATCATCTATTATGCGGCGCCCAAGGCGAAGAAACCCCTCGGCTCGATGGACGAGGTCGATCCCGAGCTCAAGCGCACGTTCGACAAACTGGGCATTCCGCTCGAGGAGCAGATGGCATTGGCAGGCGTTGCAGTCGATGCCGTGATGGACTCCGTCTCGGTGAAGACCACTTTCCGCGAGACGTTGGCCGAGAAGGGCATCATCTTCTGCTCGATCTCGGAGGCACTGCGCGACCACCCCGATCTGGTCCGCAAGTACCTCGGGAGCGTCGTTCCCCATACCGACAACTTCTATGCGGCGCTCAATGCCGCGGTCTTCTCCGACGGATCGTTCTGCTACATCCCGAAGGGAGTGCGCTGCCCGATGGAGCTTTCGACCTATTTCCGCATCAATGCCGCGGGCACCGGACAGTTCGAGCGCACGCTTATCGTGGCCGACGAAGGGGCCTATGTGAGCTACCTCGAGGGATGTACGGCCCCGATGCGCGACGAGAACCAGCTGCACGCCGCCGTCGTGGAGATCGTCGTCGAGCGCGACGCCGAAGTCAAGTACTCGACTGTGCAGAACTGGTACCCGGGCGACCGCGAGGGGCGGGGCGGCATCTATAACTTCGTGACCAAGAGGGGTATCTGCCGCGAGAACGCCCGCCTGTCGTGGACGCAGGTCGAGACCGGTTCGGCCATCACGTGGAAATACCCGAGCTGCATCCTCGCGGGCGACAACTCCGTGGGCGAGTTCTACTCAGTGGCCATGACCAACAACTTCCAGCAGGCCGATACCGGCACGAAGATGATCCACATCGGCCGCAACACGCGCAGCCGGATTGTCTCGAAGGGCATCTCGGCCGGGCGCAGCGAGAACTCCTACCGCGGTCTGGTCCGCGTGGCAAAGGGGGCCGAGCATGCGCGCAACTACTCGCAGTGCGACTCGCTGCTGATCGGCGACCGTTGCGGGGCCCACACCTTCCCGGTGATCGACAGCCGCAACCCGACGGCGGTCGTCGAGCATGAGGCCACCACCTCGAAAATCTCCGACGACCAGCTTTTCTACTGCAACCAGCGGGGGCTTTCGACCGAGGACGCCGTCGGCCTGATCGTAAACGGTTATGCGCGCGAGGTGCTCTCGAAGCTGCCCATGGAGTTTGCCGTCGAGGCCCAGAAGCTGCTGGCTCTGCAGTTGGAGGGGAGCGTCGGCTGATGCCGCTTCCGCTGCAGTGCGAAAGAATGAGTGAAGAATAGAAAAAACGATACGTTATGCTGAAAATAAGCAATCTGCACGCTACTGTCGATGGCAAGGAGATCCTTCGGGGCATTGACCTCGAGGTGAAGGCCGGCGAGGTGCACGCCATCATGGGCCCGAACGGTTCGGGCAAATCGACCCTGGCATCGGTCCTGGCCGGCAACGAGAAATTTACCGTCACCGAGGGCTCGGTCGAGTTCCTGGGCCGCGACCTGCTGTCGCTGCCGATCGAGGACCGCGCCCGGATGGGCCTTTTCCTCGGGTTCCAGTACCCGGTCGAGATTCCCGGGGTCACGATGGCCAACTTTATGAAGCTGGCTGTCAATGAACAGCGCCGCTTCCGCGGCGAGGAGCCGCTCTCGGCCGCCGAGTTCCTGCACCTGATGCGCGAGAAGAGCGCCGTCGTGGAGCTCTCCTCGAAACTCACGTCGCGTGCCGTGAACGAGGGTTTTTCGGGCGGTGAGAAGAAGAAGAACGAGATCTTCCAGATGGCGATGCTCGATCCCAAACTGGCCATCCTCGACGAGACCGACTCGGGCCTTGACATCGATGCGCTCCGGATCGTGGCCACCGGCGTCACGAAACTCCATACGCCGCAGAACGCCACGGTGGTCATCACGCACTACCAGCGTCTGCTGGATTACATCGTACCCGACGTGGTGCACGTGCTCTACAAGGGCCGGATCATCTATACGGGCGACAAGACGCTGGCGCTCAAGCTCGAGAAGGAGGGCTACGACTGGCTCATCAACGAATACGGGGCATGATGGACCGCATGGGTGAAATCATCCGCACCTGCCGGCCGGTCGGCGCGGATGCGCTCCGGATCGCGGAGCGGTCGCAGACGCCCTACGCGGCGGTCGATCCGCAGAACTTGCGGGTCGAGGTGGCCCCCGGGGCCGAGGGGCACCTGATCGTGGTGCACCGCGCTCCCGATCTGTCGCATATCGAACTCTCGCTGGGCGAGGATGCCCGGCTGGAACTGACCGAGCTGTTCCTGGGCGAGGCTTTTGCCGAGGTCGAGGTACACCAGGGCGGCCGTAGCGAGTGCCGCATGACGGCCGTGCAGCTGTCGAGCGCCAACGCCTCGTACCGCATCGAGCTCGAAGACCGTGGGGCCTCGAGCGAGGTGGGCGCCGCCTTCCTGGTCGGGGGCTCCGAGCACTGCGTGCTGAAACTCCACACGGCGCACCGGGTCTCCGATTGCCGCAGCAGCTCCTCGGTCAAGGGGGTTGCCGGGGGCGAGGCCGTGGGGGAGTTCGGCGGACTGGTCTACGTGGCACCCGACGCGCAGCGCACCGATGCCCGCCAGCAGAGCCGCAATATGCTCCTGAGCCGCACGGCGCGCATCACGACGCAGCCCCAGCTGGAGATCTATGCCGACGACGTGAAGTGCTCGCACGGCGCCACGGTCGGGCAGATGGACGCCGAGGCGATCTACTACATGCGCCAGCGCGGACTGAGCGAAGCCGCGGCCCGGCGGCTGCAGATCGAGGGCTTTGTCGGCGACATCGTGCGCCGCAGCAGTTTCGAGCCGCTGCACGAGGCGGTCATGGAGCTGGTCAGCGAAAAAATGGAAAAACTCTGATCCGATGTTCGACGTCGAAAAGATACGCGGGGAGTTTCCGATCCTCTCCCGCACGGTTTATGGGAAGCCGCTGGTCTACCTCGACAGCGGGGCCACGGCGCAGAAACCCCGTTCGGTAATCGACAAGGTCGATATGCTCCACCGCGAGCTGAACGCCAACATCCACCGCGGGGTCCATCTGCTCTCGGAGGAGGCGACCGAGCAGTACGAGTCGGCCCGCGCCACGATCGCGGGTTTCATCGGTGCGGCCGAAAAGGAGGAGGTCGTCTTCACGGCCGGAGCCACGGCGTCGCTCAATACGGTGGCCTACGCCTGGGGCGAACGTTTCGTGCATGCGGGCGACAACATCGTCGTCAGCGAGATGGAGCACCACTCGAACATCGTTCCGTGGCAGCTGCTGGCCGAGCGCAAGGGAGCCGGAATCCGGGTCCTCCCGTTCGATGATGCGGGTGCGCTCCGTACGGAGCAGCTGTCCTCGCTGCTCGACGACCGCACGCGCGTGGTGGCCGTCACGCAGGCCTCCAATACGCTCGGCACGAGGCCCGACCTGCGCCCGATCATCGAGGCGGCCCATCGGGCCGGTGCGATCGTGGTGGTGGACGGCTGCCAAGGCGTCGTGCACGGCGGAGTCGATGTCCGTGCCCTGGACTGCGACTTCTATGCCTTCTCGGGCCACAAACTCTACGGCCCGACGGGCATCGGCGTACTCTACGGCAAACGCCGCCTGCTCGAGGAGATGCCCCCGTTCCTCGGGGGCGGCGACATGGTCGATCGGGTGACCTTCGCCCGGACTACCTATGCACCCGTTCCGCTCAAGTTCGAGGCCGGTACGGCCAACTTCATCGGGGCCATTGCGCTGGGCGAGGCCGTGCGGTTCCTGCAGGGGTTCGATCCCGCGGAGATCGAGGCCCACGAAACAGCCCTGCTGCATCGCGCCGCGGAGCGCCTTGCGGCCATCGACGGGGTGACGATCTACGGCACGACCCCCGACAAGTGCGCCATCGTGTCGTTCAACGTCGAGGAGGTACACCATTATGACCTGGGCATGATCCTCGACAAGCTGGGGATCGCCGTCCGCACGGGACAACATTGCGCCGAACCGGTGATGGACCACTACGGTGTCACCGGCATGTGCCGCGCCTCGTTCGGGCTCTACAACACCCTTTCCGAGGTCGATGCACTGGCCGACGGCGTTGCCCGCGCCGTCCGCATGCTCCGCTGAGGGGAGCCTCGCGTGTGGCTGGGCAAATGAAGAGACTGTTGCAAATTATACGCTATACCGATGTTTATCGTACTCGAAGGTTTGGACGGTGCGGGCAAATCGACCCAGGTCCGTCTTTTGCGCCGCCTGCTGGCCGAGCGGGGCGTGGAGAGCGAATATGTCCATTTCCCGCGCTTCGACGCTCCGGTTTACGGCGAACTGATCGCCCGCTTCCTGCGGGGCGAGTTTGGCGGGGTGGGGCAGGTCGATCCCTATCTTGTGGCGCTGCTGTTTGCCGGTGACCGGGCCGACTTCGCGCCACAGATCCGGCAGTGGCTGGCCGGGGGACGGGCCGTCGTACTGGACCGTTATGTCTATTCGAATGTCGGCTACCAGTGTGCGAAACTGCCCGCCGGGGAGCAGCGTGACCGGCTGATGCGGTGGATCCTCGACCTGGAGTTCGTCCACAACGGCTTGCCGCGTCCCGACCTGTCGCTCTTCCTCGACGTACCTTTCTCGTTCACCGAACGCAAACTTGCGGAGACGCGCGAGGGCGACGACCGCGACTACCTCCGGGGCGGCCGCGACATCCACGAGGATGCCCTCGACCTCCAGCGTCGCGTGCGTGAGGTCTACCTGGCCGCCGCCGCGGCCGATCCGCAGCTGCAGGTCATCGACTGCAGCGATGCCTCGGGAGCGATGGATACGCCCGAGGGAATCTTTTCGAAAATCCGCGAGGCGCTCGCACCGATACTTTCCCGGAAATGAAACCTTCGATCCGTCAGAAACGCAGCTTCAAGCTGCTGTCGCACGCCTGCCGGCTGATCCTGGCCTGCACGTTCATCCTCTCGGGCTTCACGAAGGTGATCGACCCGTGGGGCACGGCCCTGAAGGTCAATGAATACCTCTCGATCTACGGCATGGAGGTCCTCGAACCGGCGTCGATGACCTTCTCGATCTGGCTGTGCGGCGCCGAGCTGATGATGGGCTGCATGCTGCTTTTCAAGGTCCGCATCCGTCTCATCTCGATCTTCGCGCTGGCCTCGATGATCTTCTTCACGCTGCTTACGCTGCTCAGCGCCACGCTGCTCCCGGTCGAGGACTGCGGCTGCTTCGGCGAGGCGCTCAAGCTCACGCCGTGGGAGACCTTCTTCAAGAACCTCGTGCTGCTGCCCATGGCCTTCGTGGTGTGGTGGCGTTACCGCCCCGACCGCATCTTTGCCTTCAAACCGCTGGAGATCGCCCTCACCTGCGTCTTCTTCAGCCTCTCGATGTACCTGGGCTATTACTGTTACATCCACCTGCCGCTGATCGACTTCCTGCCCTACAAGGTCGGTGTGAACATCCGCGAGGCGATGCAGGCCCCGTCGGTGGCTCCGGGCGAGTCGGAGACGGTGCTCGTTTACCGCAACCTGAAGACGGGCGAGGAGCGTGAATTCTCTCTCGACGATCCCGAGTGGCAGGATGCCGACACGTGGGAGTGGGTCGATACGCGGACGACGAGCGACGTCCCGGCCATCCGGCCGCTGATCAGCGAATTTGCCCTGCGCGATGCCGAAGGCGATGCCACCGGGGAGGTGCTCTCGACTCCGGGCCGTCTCTACATGCTCTGCGTGACTTCGTTCGACCGCCTCTCGCCGCGGTGCGCGCGGCGTATGGCGCGGCTCGTGGAGCACGCCGCGGCGGAGGGGGCGCAGGTAGTCTGCCTGACGCCCGATCCGCTCTACGATGTCTGCTGGCACGACTTCGGCTCGGGGGAGGTGCGCTGCTACAACATCGACGCCTCGACGATGAAGACGATGTTGCGGGCGCGCAACGGAGTGGTCGTACTCGACGACGGGACGATCACCGACAAGCGCAACTGCCGCGACATCCGTCCCTGACCCGTGCAGCGGAAGATCATACACATCGACATGGACGCCTTCTATGCGTCGGTCGAGCAGCGCGACAACCCTTCCTACCGGGGGCGTCCCTTGGCCGTGGGTTACGACGGCCCGCGGGGTGTCGTCGCGACGGCCAGCTACGAAGCCCGCCCCTACGGTGTACATTCGGCCATCTCCTCGGTGCTGGCCCGGCGGCTGTGCCCCGGGCTGATCTTCGTCCCGGCACGTTTCGAGGTCTACAAGACCGTTTCGCAGCAGATCCGCGCCATCTTCCACGACTATACCGACCGGGTCGAGCCGCTTTCGCTCGACGAGGCCTTCCTCGATGTCTCCGAACTGCCGTCGGCGACGTTTGTCGCCCGGGAGATCAAGGCCCGCATCCTCCGGGAGACGGGACTCACGGCCTCGGCCGGGGTCTCCGTGAACAAGATGCTGGCCAAGATCGCCTCCGACTACCGCAAACCCGACGGACTCTTCACCATCTCGCCTCCGGAGGTCGAGGCATTCGTTGCGGCGCTCCCCGTCGAGCGCTTTTTCGGCATCGGTGCTGTCACGGCCGAGCGGATGCACCGGCTGGGGATCCGCACCGGCGCCGACCTGCGGGCCTGGGACGAGGCGGCTCTGGTGCACCATTTCGGCAAGGCCGGACATCTCTATTACGGCTATGCCCGCGGGATCGACGACCGCGAGGTGCAGCCCCATCGGATACGCAAGTCGCTGGGGGCCGAGACGACCTTCGCCGAGGATACCGACGACCGCGAGCTGCTGGGCCTCGAACTCTCGGCCGTCCGCGAGGAGGTGTGGGGGCGTCTGCTGCGCCATGAGTTCAAGGGCAAGACCGTGGTGCTGAAGCTCAAGTTCGACGACTTCCGCCAGATCACGCGCTCGAAGACCCTCTTTTCGGCCGTGGATTCGCCCGAAACCCTGCGCCGTGTCTCCGACGCGCTGCTGGCCGGGGTCGATTTCCACGGGCGCAAGATCCGCCTGATCGGGCTAGCGGTCGGCAATTCGCCCGAAGCCGGCGGGGAGTGTCTCCAACTGCGCTTCGATTTCGACGCCTCCGACGGCGGCGGGCCGGGCGTTCGTTGATGCCGTGCGGCAGTCGGTTGAAAAAATTTGGCTTTGCACGGCGGAAATATTATCTTTGCGACAATTCATATTTCGTCCATTATGCGAAACTTCCGGATTATCCTGTTTACGCTGCTGTCCGTCTGCTCGCTGACGGTGCGCGGCGCATCCGACCTGAATAGCGTGCTCGAGCGCGGCCGCGACCTCTTCGGGTACGGCCGCTGGAGTGACGCCCGGCATGAGTTCCTGCGGGCCCGCGCCCTGCTCGATCCCGCCGACCGTGCTGCCCGCGAGGAGATCGACTACTACCTGGCCGCCTGCGCCGTGGAACTGGGCAGCGACGATGCCGAGGGGGCGCTCCGCGATTTCGAACGGCGCCATCCCGGTTCGGTCTATGCCAACGACGTGCGCTTCTCGCTGGGCTCCTACTATTGTGCCGTGGGGAACATGCCCCTGGCGCGCGAGGCCTTCGAACGCACCGAGTACAAGGCGCTGAGTGCGCCGCGCCGCGAGCAGTACGACATCCGCATGGGTTATGTCGAGTTTACCCAGGGAGACTACGCTGCAGCCTACGACCGCTTCTCGCGGATCGGCAGCCGCAGCGAATATGCCGACCATGCGCTCTACTACCGCTCCTATATCGACTATGCCGAGGAGCGCTACGATCGGGCCAAGGATGGCTTCACGCAGCTGACGCGCAGCGACGCCTACCGGGATCTGGTACCCTTCTACCTGCTGCAGATCGAGTTCCGCAACGGCAACTACCGCTATGTCGTCGATCACGGCGAGGAGCTGGTGCGCAAGGCCGTTCCCGAGCGGCAGGCCGAACTCGAGCGGGTGATCGCCGAGTCGTGGTTCCGGCTCGACGACTACAATGCCGCCATCGAGCACATGGAGCGCTACACCGCTGCGGGCGGCGAGATGGACCGGGATGCCTCCTACCTGAAGGGGTTCGCGCTCTACCGCACGGCCCGCTACGACGAGGCCGCCGAGTGGCTCCGCAAGGCGTGCGGCGCCGAGGATGCCCTGACGCAGAACGCCTCCTACCACCTGGCCGACTGCTACCTGCGCGCGGGTGACAAGCAGGCGGCGATGCAGGCCTTCGCCATGGCCTCCGACGAGTCGCTCGACGCCTCGATCGCCGAGGATGCGCTCTTCAACTACGCCAAACTGCAGTACGAACTGGGCGGCGGCGCCTTCAACGGTGCGATCAACATGCTGACCCGCTACATCGAGCGTTACCCCTCCTCGCCGCGTGTGGGGGAGGCCCGTACGCTGCTGATCGCCGCCTACTACAACTCGCGCGACTACGATGCGGCCTACCGCGCCATTCGCTCCATGCCTACTGACGATGCCGACATCCGTGCCGCCTTGCAGAAGATTACCTATTTCCGGGGCCTTGAGGCCTATGCTGCGGGCGACCTGGCTGCCGCACGGCGTTACCTCGAGGAGTCCGCCGCGGTGAACGTAAGCCCCAAGTATTCGGCCCTCAACTCTTTCTGGCAGGGCGAGATCGCCTTTGCCGAGGGGGACTATCCGGTTGCCGCCGCGAAATACAACGCCTACCTGCGCCGAGCCCCGCGCGATGCGCGCGAGTATGCGATGGCCTGGTACAACCTGGGCTATTGCGCCTTCGACAAGGAGGAGATGGCCCAGGCCCGCAGCTCCTTCGACAAGTTCCTGCAGGTCTATACCCCGCGTGACCGTTACCGGGCCGACGCCTGGAACCGTCTGGGCGACGTGGACTATGCCGAACGCCGCTTCGACGATGCCGTCGCCTCCTACGACCGGGCCATTGCGCTGGCGACGCCCGAACGCCACTATGCCCGCTACAAGCGGGCCGTGACGCTCGGCATTCTGGGCCGTACCGGCGAGAAGCAGGAGGCCCTGCGGCGGATCATCGCCGACGGCGAGGGCGACTACGTGAGCGAAGCCTCCTACGAACTGGGGCGCAGTTTCATCGCGCAGGAGCAGTATGCCGAGGGTGCCGCGCAGCTCGAACGCTTCGTGGCCGATTTCCCCGCCTCGCCCCGCCGTGCGCAGGCCCTCTCGGATCTGGGCCTGGCCTATCTCAACCTGGGCGACCGCCAGAAGTCGCTGCATTACTACGACATGGTCGTCGATGCTTCGCCCCGCTCCTCGGAGGCCCGGGAGGCCATGCAGGGCATCCGCGAGATCTACGTGTCGCAGGGCGACGTGGACGGCTACTTCGACTATGCGGCCAAGGCGGGCCTCGAGGGTGATCTCTCGGCCCAGTCGCGCGACTCGCTCTCGTTCGTCGCGGCCCAGAATCTCTACCTCAAGGGCGACCCCGCCGCAGCGGCCCGGTCGCTGCGCAACTATGTTTCGAGCTATCCGAAGGGCTATTACCTGACCGATGCCCTCTATTACCTGAGCGACTGCTGCCTCCGTACGGACGACCGTGCGGGTGCGATCGAGACGCTCACCCGCCTGGCGGAGCAGGGTACGAACCAGTATACCGAGCAGGCGCTCGAGAAACTCTCCGAACTGACCTTCGCCGAGAAACGCTACGACGAGGCGGCTTCGGCCTATCGGCGTTTGTACGACGTGACGACAACCCGCTCGGGCCGCGAGACCGCCATGACGGGCTACGTGCGTGCTACGGTGGCGGGCGGCGACGGCAACCGGATCGCTGCCATGGCAGCCGACGTGTGCGGACACGCCGATGCGGGTGCCACGGCGCTCCGTGAGGCGAAGTATGCCTGGGCCGGCCAGCTGCGCGCATCGGGCGATCGGGACCAGGCCCTGAAACTCTATAAGGAGCTGGCCTCCGACGTGAAGACCCGCGAGGGCTCCGAGGCGGCCTACTACGTGATCGAGGCGCTCTTCGAGAGCGGCGATCTGGACAAGACCGAGTCGGAGGTCTTCGCCTTCTCCGACCGGGAGCCCAATGCCTACTGGCTGGCCAAGGCCTTCCTGCTGCTGGGCGATGTCTACGTGCGCAAGGGCGATACCTTCCAGGCGCGTGCGACCTACCAGAGCGTCGCCGACGGATACTCCCCGGCCGATGACGGAATTGTGGACGAGGCAAAGGAGCGAATCGCAAAACTGAAGAACTGACGATGAAAAAACTGCTGTTGGCCGCCCTGTTGCTGGCGGCGCTGCCGCGGATGGGCGCGGCCCAGGTCGAGAAGCAGGTCGAAGTGACCAAGGCCTATGTGCCGCGTGTGGGAAGCGCGGCCAAACTGCCCGTCGAGCCGGATATGACCGACACGACGCGCATTCGCCCCGAGATCGACTATACGATTACGCCGCTGTCGCTGCAGACGACGCTCACGACGCGTCCGATCCGGCCGGCGACGGTAACCTACTGGGAGTTCAACCGTCCGCAGCCCTTCTATCTGAAGGCCGGTGCGGGTTATCCGCTCAATTCGGTGCTGGACTTCTACGCCTCGACGCAAAACCCCTCGACGGGCTATCTGATCGGTTACGTGAACCACGAGGGGCGGTATGCCGACATCGAGAACGACTTCGGGGGCAAATACAACTCGCTGCGGATGTACAACCGGGCGGGCGTTGCCGCGGGCAAATACCTCGGACGGCACGTGCTCGAGGGAGAACTCTCCTACGACAACCGGATGTTCCACCGCTACGGTGCCTGGGCCACCCCGGGGCTGGACCTTGGCGAGCGCGATTTCGAGCCGGGACGGATGAACGATTACGGCGATGCGCGCCTGAATATCCGGATCGGCGATGACTTCCAGAACCTCGAGCGCACGAATTTCGAAGTCGGCGTGGGCGGAAGCCTCTTCTTCGACCACTCCGAGCGGGATTTCGATGCGGCCTACGGGCAAACTTCACTGACAGCCTGCGGGCGTATCGCCCGGGCTTTCGGCCGCCACATGCTTTCGGCCGGGGTAGGGTATGACTACCTGGCGGGCCGCCGCGATCTGGACGGCAGCAACCAGCAGACGATCCGTGCCGGTCTGCGCTACGGCATCGACGGCGATGTCATCCGCATGGAGATCGGTGCCGACTTCTACCACGACCGCGTCGAGTCGGCCGCCGACCCCGATCCGATCGTGAAGACGGGCAACTATGTGATTCCCTATGCCCATTTCGATATCAACCTCGGGACGCGCAGCCTGAAGCCGTTCATCGAGATCGACGGCGACGTCCGCGACAACAGCTTCCGGTCGCTGGCCGGGGCGAATCCCTTCCTCTCCGAGACAGCGTGGCTCGACCGCAGCTCGGTCGATTACAACGGCCGCTTCGGTGTGGGCGGTACGCTGGGGCGCGACCGCTTTGCCTACCGCCTCTATGCCGGCTTCACGATCCACGACAACCGGGTCTACTGGTTTGCCGAGCGTTACCGGTTCCTCGATGCATCGGCCGGCGAACCGCAGCTTCTGGGCGAACTGATGCCGGGCGGTTTTCGCCCGATGCAGGGACGCCAGACTGTCACGTCGTTCAACGGCGAGCTGGAATACCGTCCGACGAGCGCGCTGAAGTTCGACCTCGGTCTGCACGGCTATATCTACAACGACGAGGAGCGCTGGGCCAATGCCTCGCCGTCGTTCGAAGGGAATGTGGGGGTCACCTACGCCGGCCGCAAGATCGGCTTCGGGGTGGAGGCCGTGATGCAGAGCTGCCGCACGTGGAATGTCTTCGATGTCGAGCACATCGCTGGCAGTGACGGTTCGGCGGAGATCCGCAATGCCGTCTCGCGGGTCGAGGTTCCGTGCGGCGTCGATCTCCGGGTCCACTTCGACTGGCATGTCTCGAACCGTGTGACCCTCTTTGCCGAGGGCCGCAACCTGATCAACCGCAAGTTGTACGAATACCTGTGGTATCCGGAGCTGGGAGCTCATTTCACGGCGGGGGTCAAGCTCAATTTCTGACGCGGTGTCCGTCCGGCGGAGACCCGAACGGTCCGAAGTATCGCTTTTTCCGGTTCGTTGTCACAACGAACCGGAATTTTTGTTATCTTCCCCCGAACCAAAACCTTCGAAAAGATGAAACACACGTTGCCCGAGCTTCCCTATGCGATGGAAGCACTTGCTCCGAAGATGAGCAGGGAGACCCTCGAATACCACTACGGCAAGCACCTCAAGACCTATGTGGACAACCTCAACCGCCTGATCGCCGGTACACCCTACGAGGAGTTGCCGCTCGACGAGATCGTGCGCACGGCCGACGGCGCGCTCTTCAACAACGCCGCGCAGGCCTGGAATCACGAGTTCTTCTTCCGGATGCTGACCCCCGATCCTTCGCCCATGCCGGCCTGGCTGGCCGAGCGTCTGGCCCGCGACTTCGGCTCGGTCGAGGAGTTCCGCGCGAAATTCACGCAGGCGGCTGTCGGGTTGTTCGGATCGGGTTGGGTATGGCTTGTCGCCGACCGGTCGGGACGTCTCTCGATCCTGGCCCGCTCCAATGCCGGCAATCCGCTGACCGAAGGGCTGCGCCCCGTACTGACGATCGATGTCTGGGAGCATGCCTACTACATCGACTACCGCAACCGCCGGGCCGATTTCGTCGAGGCCTTCTGGGGGCTTGTCGATTGGCGCAAGGTGGCCGATCTTTGTATTCCGAAGCGGTATGCCTGCACGGCCTGCGACTATGTCTACGATCCCGAAAAGGGAGATCCCGAGACGGGTATAGCCCCCGGTACCCCCTTCGAGGAGATTCCCGACGACTGGTCCTGCCCCGTGTGCGGCCTTTACAAGGATGCCTTCCGGGCCGTCGGGGAGTGATCCCGACTCTCTGCTCCGGAAACGAGACGGCCGGATTCCTGTCGAAGGAATCCGGCCGTTGCCTTGTTGCCTGCTGCGGGATCAGAAGACGAACTTCTCGATCTTCATCTCTCCCAACTGGTGGATGCGCGGAACGAGCGTGGTGAAGTGTGCCGCCTGCTCGTGTGCGGCGAGCGCCTTGGCGTCGCTCCACGTTTCGCAGATCATCAGGACATCGCGGCGCGTTGAACTCTCGAAGAGGTCGTATGCCACGCAGCCCTCGTCCTTGAGCGATGCGGCCACCAGTTCGCGGGCCGTGTTCACCAACTCCTCGCGGTTGCTTTCCGTCGTGCGGATGAATACATTCAGACGTATCATGGTTTCCTTCTTATTGGTAAAACAAAAAAGGGTGAGCTCCTTATATCGCACCGCTACGACCACATACCCTTGCTCGATTCCTCGCCTGGGGGATTCTGTAGGAGCTGGTCGTATAAGACTCACCCGGGCACAAAAGTAGGAATTTTTTATATCTTTGCAAAAAAAAAGTGAGATGCGCAGAAAAAACTTGCTCCGCACGCTTCTCGGAGGCCTCGTTCTGATTCTCGTCGCCGTCGTGGCGCTGTTCGTTGTCGCCTTCAAGGGCAATGCCGTTCCCGAACGCTACGAACTTTTTGTCGGCTCGCACGCCTTCTATGAGGAGCTGACCGATTCGCTGATGCCCCGCATCAGGCACCGTGCGGCTTTCCGCTGCTATGCCCGCAGGCTCGACCTTGCTGGGAGCTTCAAGCCGGGACACTACGTGCTTGAGCCGGGCATGAGCGTCATCGAGGTGGCGCGGATGTTCAAGCTGGGGCTGCAGACGCCCGTGCGCATCTCGATCAACAACGTCCGCACGCCCGAGCAGCTTGCCCGCAAGCTCGCCCGGCAGCTCGATGCCGATTCGACCTCCATCCTGCGGGTGCTGCAGTCGAAGAAGCTGGCCGAGGAGGTGGGTTTCGACTCGCTGACCCTCTTCTCGATGTTCATCCCCGACACCTATGAGGTCTACTGGACGATCCGCCCCGAGGAGCTGGTCCGCCGCATGAAGCGCGAATACGACTGCTTCTGGACTCCCGAGCGGGATGCCGCCCGGCAGCGCAGCGGCCTTTCGCGGCTTGAGGTGATGACTCTGGCGTCGATCGTCTACGAGGAGACACGCCAGACGGACGAGATGCCCCGCATCGCCGGGGTCTACATCAACCGCCTGCGCCGGGGCATTCCGCTCCAGGCCGATCCGACGGTGAAATACGCGATGCAGAATTTCGGTCTGCGCCGCATCCTGCACAAGCACCTGAAATACCCGTCGCCCTACAATACCTATATCAACCGCGGTCTGCCGCCCTCGCCGATCTGCATGCCGGGCAAGAATGCGATCGATGCGGTGCTGCACTTCGAGGAGCACGACTACCTCTTCTTCTGCGCCCGCCCGACTTTCGACGGCTACCACAATTTCGCCCGGACCCTGCGTGAGCACAACGCCAATGCGCGGGCCTACAGCGCCGAGTTGAACCGGCGGAAAATCAAATAAATTTTCGTAACTTTGCCCTTGCATGATTACGAAAATCTACGAACGGAACCCTTCGGAGCGTGAGTTGCGCCGTGTGGTCGAGGTCCTCGAGCACGACGGGATCATCATCTATCCCACCGACAGCGTCTATGCCTTCGGCTGTTCGCTGCGGTCGCCCCGGGCGATCGAGCGCCTGCGCCGCCTGCGCGACAAGGGCACGGGCAGTTTCGCCGTGGTTTTTTCCGGCCTGGCCCAGGTCGCTGAGTACTGTCGTGTGGACAATGCGGCCTTCCGGGTGCTGAAGCGCAACCTTCCGGGTCCCTTCACCTTCGTGCTCCCGGCCTCATCGCGCGTGCCGGACAAGGCTCTCGAGCGGCGCCAGACAATCGGAGTCCGCATTCCGGCCAATCCCATAGCCCGGGCGATCGTCGAGACGCTGGGATGCCCGCTCGTCACCACGTCGGTCCGCGACGAGGATGATGTGGTGGAGTATACGACCGATCCCGAACTGATCCACGAACGCTACGGCCGCGAGGTGGCGCTGGTCATCGACGGCGGCACGGGCGACAACGTCCCCACGACGGTCGTGGACCTCACGGACGGCGAGCCCGAGATCCTTCGCGAGGGCAAGGGCGAACTGCAATGACGTAAAGACAAAACACAGGATAAGGAAATGACAAAAACGAATTTCTGGAACGATGCGGCGAATTACGGCGCTTTCATGGCCATCGCGCAGATCCTCTTCTCGACGGCGGGGCTCTTCTGGCGCTCGTCGCTGCTCTCGTTCCTCTCCGTCGTGGTCATCGTGCTGATGATCTACTTTTTCACGCGGCGTCGCGTGACGCTCTACGGGGCTGATGAGGGCTACAGCTACGGGCAGTGCATGAAGTTCATCTTCTGGATGGCCTGCTTCTCGGGTATTCTGTGGGGCGCATGGGAGATTGTGGGCCGCAATCTGCTCTTCGCCGACCGCTATGAGGCGATGCTTCAGGAGAACATGCAGGTCATGGCGACGATCTACAGCGAGCAGCAGCTCGAACTGGTCGCCCCGATGATGCGCTCGATCTTCTTCTCGCCGATCTGGGTCGTCGTTTCGTCGGTCGTTGGCTCCATCTTCCAGAGCTGCTTCTTCGGCCTGTTCATCTCCGGCCTGACACGCCGTAATCCCGATATCTTCTCCGAGCGTGGAAATGGAGACGCGTAATCCCGACATCTCGGTCGTCGTACCGCTCTACAACGAGGAGGAGTCGCTGCCCGAACTGCTGGCGTGGATCGACCGTGTCGCTGCGGCCCATGCCTTCACCTATGAGGCGATCCTCGTGGACGACGGCTCGTCCGACGGCTCGTGGGCCGTTGTCGAGCGCCTGGCCACGCAGTATCCGACGCTGCGGGGCATCCGTTTTTCGCGCAACTACGGCAAGTCGGCTGCCCTTTATTGCGGCTTTGCGGCCGCGCGCGGCGAGGTGGTGATCACCATGGACGCCGACCTGCAGGATTCGCCCGAGGAGATCCCCGCCCTGCGCCGCATGATCCTCGAGGAGGGTTACGACCTGGTTTCGGGCTGGAAGAAGAAGCGCCACGACCCGATCGGCAAGCGGTGGCCGAGTAAGTTCTTCAACTGGACGGCGCGTGCCGCGACGGGCATCCGCCTGCACGACTTCAACTGCGGCCTGAAGGCCTACCGCCGCAAGGTGGTCAAGTCGATCGAGGTCTACGGCGAGATGCACCGGTTTATTCCGGTGCTGGCCCGGCAGGCGGGTTTCCGCCGGATCGGCGAGAAGGTGGTAGACCACCATGCCCGCAAATACGGACATTCGAAATTCGGTCTCGAGCGGATGGTCAAGGGCTACCTCGACCTCATCTCGGTGCTCTTCATGTCGCATTTCGGCCGTTCGCCGATGTATTTCTTCGGAGGCCTGGGCACGGTGATGTTCCTGCTCGGCGGTGCTACGACGGTGTGGATCATCGCCGAGAAGCTGTGGAAGCAGGCTCATGCCCTCCCGCTGCGACCGGTTGCCGACCAGCCGCTCTTCTACCTGGCCATCCTGGCCGTCATTTTGGGCGTCCAGCTCTTCCTCGCGGGGTTCATCGGCGAACTGATCAACCGCAGTTCGTCGGACCGCAACAAGTATTTGATCGATCAAACGCTGAATTGAAATGATACAACGCATCCAAACCCTCTATCTGTTGATTCTGACGGCCCTGATGGCCGTAACGATTTTCGCCCCGCTGGCCTGGTTTGCGGGGGAGATGGGCGAGTTCCGCCTCTACTCCTTCTCGTTGCAGAGCCTCGACGGGTCGGTGTCGCAATCGACCGCCTACATGGGCATCCTGCTCGTGCTGGCCTGCCTGCTTCCGCTCATGACGATCTTCCTCTACAAACGGCGCCTGCTTCAGATCCGCCTCTGTGTGGTGGAGATGGTGCTCCTGATCGGCGCTACGGCCATGGAGGGTATCTACTACTTCCTGAGCAGCCGGATCTTCTCCGACATGGCGTTCCACACGCAGGGCTTCAAGCCTGCCATTGCCCTGCCGCTCGTCGGCCTGCTGTTCGCCTTCCTGGCGGCCCGTGCCATCTTCCACGACGAGCTGCTGGTGCGCGACGCCGACCGGATCCGCTGATCCCCTCCCTGTCGGGGATGGCAGCCGATGATCCTTGCGGCCCCGCCATCGACTTCGATAACACGGGATGTCTCCGAATTTCGGGGACATCTCTTTTTTTGTTTCCGGCATTCCCTTCCGTCCCATCTTTCCTTCCGTCCTGCCTTCCTCTCCGTTACTCTTTCACTCGGTTCTTCCTGCAGTCTGTGCCGGTCTCCTTCCGTCCGAGCCCCTGGCGTTTCGCTTCCGTCTGTTTGCTGTCGTTTCCCGCTGTTCCGATCCGTGCCTCCAATCCTCTTCCGGCACTCCGCACGGATGCATTTCGGCATCCTGCAAAAAACGCCAAAGGCGACCCGCAAGGGGCCGCCTTTGGTCGAAAGGGTAGATTCGCAGCTGCTTACTCCTCGGCAGCCTCGGGACGCATCACCACCTTCACGAGGTTGTTGTCCTCGAGGATCTTCTGGGCCAGCTTCTGTACGTCGGCATTCGAAACCGTGCGGATGGCCTGCTCGCCGTTGGCCACATAGTCGAGGCCCGAGCCGTACTTCATCTGCAGGTAACGCATCCACGTGCCGTTCTGCTCGAGACCGTTCTGCCAGTCCTTGAGGAGGAATTCGCGCGTTTTCTCGATATCCTCGGTCAGCGGGCCCTCCTCGGCGATCTTCTTGAGCTCGGCTATTACGATCTCGCACAGCTCGTCGTCCATCTCGTCGTTGGTGTCGAATGCGATGGTCATCGAGTAGGTCTCGCGCGGGATGTACTCGGTCGATCCGTAGACCTGTACGCCGTAGGTACCGCCCTTCTCCTCGCGTACCGATACGAGGTAGCGCGATGAGAGCGCCTGCGTGAGGTAGGTGAGGGCCAGCTTGTTCTCGATCGTGTAGTCCAACTCACCCGTGAAGGTGTAGTTGATCGAAACCTTCGGCTGCTGCATCTTGGCCGTGAACGTGTCGTTCACCTCGCCCTCGACGGGATATGCCTTGTCGTCCACGAACGTCATGGGCTTCTTCGATGCGGGGATCGAACCGATGTACTTCTCCACCAGGGGCTTCAGCACCTCGGGGTCGATGTTGCCCACGAACGTGAAGCGGAAGCTGTTGGCATCCGGGAAGAGCTTCTTGTAGATGGCGGGCAGGGCCTCGAACGAGAAGCCTGCGAGCTGCTCCTTGCCGAGCATCTGTCGGCGCGGGTTGTGGCCGTACTGGGCGTCGATCGTCTCCTTCTGCATCAGGTAGTCGGGGTTCGACTCGACATTGGCCAGCTGAGCCTCGAGCATCTTCATCAGGTTGTCGTAGTCGGTGCGGTCGAAACGCGGCTGGGTGAAGCTCAGGTATACGAGCTGCAGCATCGTCTCGATGTCGCGGGGCGAGCAGCTTCCGCCCATTACGCTGGCATATTCGCTGGTTGCGGGGCTGACACCGACCGACTTGCCCGAGAGCTGTTTGCGGAGTTCCGTTGCCGAGAACTTGCCCACGCCCGACATCGAGACGACGGCGGGCAGCAGTTCACCCATGTAGTACTCCTCGTCGGAGAGTATCGAAAGGCCGCCCTTGGCCTGTGCATTGAGCTGCACCTCGTCGGCCTTGAAGGTCGTGGGCTTCACGACGATCTGCGTGCCGTTGGCGAGCGTCCACTCGATGGCTCCGTAGGGCTCGTTCTGTGCCGTCTTCTTCACGGGCGAACCCTTCAGCACGGTGCCCTCGGGGATCAGCGGCTCCTTCACGACATCGTCCTCGTATGCCTCGATCTCGGCAGCTGCTACCTTGTCGCGGATGGCGAGCAGCTCCTCCTCGGTGGGGTTCACGATGCCCTCCTTCTCGGGAGCGGTCACGATGATCACCTGGTTCTCCGGCATGATCGTCTGCTGTGCGAATGCGTTGATGGCATCGACGTTGAGCGACTTGATGAGCAGGCTGTCGAGCTGCCATTCGGTCTCGGCGTCGGGCGTCGGCGTATTCTTCAGGTAGGCCTGGAGGTAGGTATTGACATACGATTCGTTGGTCCGATCGTTGCGGTTGGCGTACGAACGCTCGGCCTGGCGCATCAGGTCCTCCTGGGCGCGCTCGAACTCACCCTGCGTGAATCCGTAGCGGCGGATCTTCTCCAGCTCGGTGTAGAGGGCCTCAAAGCCGCGTGCGAGCTGTCCGTCCTGCGTCACGGCTACGGCGGCCGTAGCGTTGAGCGTGGGGATGATGCCGATCACGTCGCCGCTACCGATGTATCCGCCGATGAACGGTGCGTCGGCCTGCATGGCGATCTCCTGCATCCGGGCGTTGGCCATCGTCGAGAGGAACGACTCGATGACGTCGGTCATCTCACCGGCAATCGTGTTGTTGAACTGCTCGGGAATGGCCTGACGCTTGATGAAGAGCTGTACCTTCGTTCCCTGCATCTCGGGATCGGTGTAGATGCTCACGATCGGCTCCTCGTTGTCGGGCACCTCGATCACCTCCTTCTGTGCGGCGTCGGCTGCCGGGGCGGGAATGTCGGCCATCAGCGTCTTGATCTGTGCTTCGACGGCATCTACGTCGATGTCGCCGACCACGATCACGGCCTGATAGTCCGGGCGGTACCACTTGTGGTAGAAGCGCTCGAGGGCGTCATGCTCGAAGCCCTTCAGTCCGTCGAGGTAGCCGATCAGGTTGCGGTGCTCGTATTTCGTTCCCTTGCCGAGTGCCTGCAGCAGCTTCATCGTCGAACGCCACGAAGCACCGTCGCGCGTGCGCAGCTCCTCCATGATGACTCCGCGCTCGGAGTCGATCTCCTTGGGCTGCAGTGCGATGAAGTGCGACCAGTCGTGCAGTACGAGCAGGGCCGAGTCGATGACCCCCTGGCGTGCGGTCGGCACGTCGGAGATGTTGTAGACGGTGTAGTCCCAGCTGGTGGCCGCATTGAGGTTGTATCCGAACTTGACGCCCACGGTCTCCAGATATTCGATCATCTGCTTGCCGGGGAGGTTCTTCGTTCCGTTGAAGGCCATGTGCTCGAGGAAGTGTGCCAGGCCCTGCTGGTCGTCATCCTCCTGGATGGCTCCCACGTCGTGGAGAATGTAGAAATCGGCCTGACCCTTCGGCTTCTCGTTGTGCCGGATGTAGTAGGTGAGTCCGTTTTCGAGTTTTCCGGTGCGGAGATCCTTGTCTGCCGGAATCGGCTGCATCGGATTCATCTGTGCCATTGCTCCGCCCGCGGCGAAGAGCGCGAGGGCAAGCATCATCAGTTTTTTCATAGGCATAATAAATTGGGTTGTCATTTCTTTCGGTTTGCTGCGGGCGGGATCACTCCTTGTCGCCGTCCGTTTTCTGCGGCCCGCTTTCCGGCCGGTATTCGATGATGTCTCCGGGCTGGCAATCGAGTTCGCGGCAAATGGCCTCGAGCGTCGAGAAGCGGACGGCGCGTGCCTTTCCGTTCTTGAGGATCGAGAGGTTCGCCGGGGTGATGTCCACACGTTCGGCCAGTTCGCCGAGCGAGATTTTCCGCCGGGCCATCATCACATCGATGTTAATGATTATCGCCATATCGACCCCCTCCCGTTGTTTTTGTAGGTTGTATGTTGTATTGTCAGCATGGTCGGACGAGTGCGTTTATATCGTGAGCTTCTGCTCCTCGCTGAGGTTCTGTCCGATGGCGAAGACCTCGGCGGCGAAAAGGATCAGGATGCCCATGATGATCATCAGGTAGGAGAAGTGGAACGAGGTGTCCACCGTGAATCCCGAATCGGCGAGCAGCACGGCGGCACGGCGATTCATGATCCAATCGACGATGTTGCCGATGAGCTCCACGGCGATCGTGAGCAGTCCGATCGTTCGCAGGTACCAGACGTTGCGCCGGTCGAGCGTCCGTTCCTCGCGGATCGAGCGGCGCAGCGAGTGGATGATCATGAACATCAGGACGATGATCGCCAGGTAGAACAACGGGCAAACCATCACCATCGCATAGATCCATCCGCTGCCGCCGATCGAGCGGAAAGCCAGGCCGAGAGGCGATACTCCGGTGGCGTCCTGCTCGACATGCAGGTCGATTTTCGAAACCCGTACGTCGAGTTCGCATCCGGGCTGTCCTGCCGGTGCGGTTTGCGGGCATTCGGGGGTTTCGGTGATGCGGATGTTGTTCAGCACGTAAATCATCCGGGGTGTTCCGGAGCTCCATTTTTCGGCAATGCTTTCGCCGAGTTCGAATCCTTCCGACGCCCCGCGCGAAAAGTCGGTCAGCAGGTTGTGGGCGATGCTGGCCACGAGGACGATGAAGAACGTGATGTAGATCACCAGAAGCCGATGGAGCAGTGTTTTTTTGTTCTGCATCTTGTTTCAACTTGAATTCCTGTCATGCAAATATAAGTCAATATTTTTGAAAAACAAATAATATTTATCGAAAAACGATAAATTGACCGAAAAAAAACTTTCATATCGGAGTTATATCGGCCCTGTATCCTGTTTTTCGATTCGGACGGCAGGATTCGGAAAATGCGTGAAAAATTCGTATCTTTGTCTGATTCCCGGACATGGTGCCCGGGTTGAAAACGAACCGGACATGGCAGAAAAATCGCGTTACAATTTCCGGGTCGAGCCGCAGGATGTGGATTTCACGCTGCGGGCGACGATTCCGTCGCTGGGCTCGGCCATCCTCAATACGGCCGGGGCCGACGCCCACGGCAAGGGCTTCGGGGTCGATACCCTCAGTGCCGACAACCATTCGTGGGTGCTTTCGCGCATGGCGATCGAATTCGACCGGCGTCCGACCCAGTATACCGACTATACTATCTCCACGTGGATCAGCGACTACGGCCGCGTGCTCTCCACGCGTAACTTCACGTTGTGCGACGCCTCGGGCGTCGATTTCGGGCGGGCCGTCTCGCAGTGGGCGATGATCGACCTCAGGAGCCGTACGGCGGTCGATCTCTCGTGGGTGGGCGACGCCCATGCCGACGCCATCGTGCAGGAGCCTTCGCCGACCGACCGGCCGCGGAAGATCCGTTCCGTGACGCCGACGCAGTGCACCGAACATCGGGTGGTCTACAGCGACATCGACTTCAACCGGCACGTCAATACGATGCGCTACATCGAGATGATGCTCGACCAGCTGCCCATCGAGATGCTGACGCAGGAGGCCCCCGTGCGCCTGGACATCCACTTCCTGAAGGAGTGCCGCTACGGGCAGACGCTGACCGTGGGTTGCGAGCTGCACGAGCGGTCGGCCCTCTTCGAGATCTCCTCCGACGGCGGAGCCACGGCTTCCGTGCGGGCCTCCATCGCCTGGGGCGAATGATTCCGGACGCATAGACAACCCGATCTCAACGCAATTATGAAGATAACGATTCTCGGTCCGGCGCATCCCTATCGGGGCGGTCTGGCCTCGATCATGGAGATCATGGCGCGCACGTTCCTGCGCCGTGGCGACGAGGTTCTGATTCGGACCTTCACACTGCAATATCCGTCGCTGCTCTTTCCCGGGAAGAGCCAGACCGTGACGACCCCGCCGCCGGGCGATCTGCACATCACCCGCTGCGTCCATACGGTCAATCCGTTCAACTGGTGGCGGGTCGGGCGGCAGATCCGCCGCGACCGGCCCGATTTCGTGCTGCTGAAGTACTGGACCCCCTTCATGGCCCCCTGCTTCGGCACCATCGCTCGCCTGGCGCGCCGAAACGGCCATACGAAGGTGCTCTGCCAGATCGACAACGTCGAGCCGCACGAACACCACCTGACCGACAGGATCTTCAACCGCTACTTCCTGCGCACGGTCGATGGCTTCGTCTACATGTCCGAGCAGGTCCATCGCGAGCTGGAGGCCTACACCCGGGTTCCGGCGCTCTTCTCGCCGCATCCCCTCTTCGAGAACTTCGGTGAGCGCGTACCGCGTGCCGAGGCCTGCACCCGCCTGGGTTTCGACCCGGCGTTGCGTTATGTGCTCTTCTTCGGCCTGATCCGCGATTACAAGGGTCTGGACCTGTTGCTCGATGCTTGGGCGGAGCTTAAGCGGAGCGGCCGCACGGAGGGCCGCCGGCTGGTCGTGGCCGGGGAGTTCTATACGGCCCGCGAACCCTACCTGAAGCGGATCGCCGATCACGGGTTGCAGGACGAGGTGCTGCTGCACGACCGTTTCATTCCCGATGCCGATGTGAAGTACTACTTCTCTGCCGCCGACTTCGTCGTGCAGCCCTACAAGACGGCAACGCAGAGCGGCGTGACGCAGATCGCCTATCAGTTCTGCACGCCGATGGTCGTGACGCGGGTCGGCGGACTGGCCGAGATCGTGCCCGACGGCCGGGTAGGGTATGTCTGCCCGCCGACGGCCGAGGGTGTTGCCGCAGCAATCGACCGCATGTATGAGGGGGATACGTTGGAGCGCTTCCGGCAGAACTGCGCCGTCGAGCGCAGGCGCTTCTCATGGGAGGAGATGTGCTCGCGCATTACGGAGCTTTACCGGACGGTCGCCGCGCAGCAGCAGTAGGCGCCGGCCGCATGGCTGTCGCGATGACGAAAAAGGGCGGAACCCATTGTCGGGTTCCGCCCTTTTCGGTTCGGTTGCCTGTGACGGGCCGAGCGTCTGTGGTTCGGACGGCGGCCGGATTTGTCGGACTCGATGACATTCCGGCCGGCTCACGATCTCCTCCCTTTGTCGCGTGCCGTCGTCGGCGATCAGGCCTTGGCTGCAGGTTCCTCCGATTCGGATACGCACTTCCAGCCCGAAAGTACGATGAAGAAGGCCACGATCTCGAGGATCGTCTCGATGACTCCGCCTACCAGCGGAATGAGGCCTACGACCCAGCCGATGATTCCGAGGATCATGGCCGTGAAGAGTTTCGACATGCCGCGGCGCGCCCCTTCGGGAAGCGTCATGGAGTTCTTCAGGTTCGAGTAGGCGATCAGGAGCAGGATCCATGCGATGAGGTTCAGGATACCGCCGACGAAGCCGAGCAGCGGAATGCAGGCAACGATGGCGCCTACGATCGAGAGGATGGTGGCCGTGCGGATCGAACCGATGCGCGGGGCATCGGCCGGGTTCACCTGTCCCTTGAAGATGTCGAGGGACTTGATGAAGAGCCAGTATCCGTAGACAAGGGCCACGGTGGCGAGGATTTCAAGCGCATCCCAGAAGCCGAAGCCTCCGCCCGAGAGATTACCCTCGGCCAGGGACGCGAGAGCCGAAGCGGCATTGCCGATCGATCCGATGAAGCCGAAGATCGTGGCAGCGATGGCTGCGAACGTATAGATCTTGACAGCCTTGTACAGATCGGCGGTCGTCTGTTTCCACGAGTAGTTCAGATTGTCTTGCATGGTTCAGATGATATTGGGTTTTTCGAGTCCGTAATTCTTTCTGCGGTCTTCGATCTTGAGGTAGAAGCTGAAGATGAACGCCAGCACGCCGAACGAAGAGAAGATGATCATCGGCACGGTGTAGCCGCCCGTTGCGTCGAGTACCTTGCCGATGAGCAGCGGCACGAGGCAGAGACCTACGTTCTGGATCCAGAAGATGAGGCAGTAGGCCGATCCGAGGATCTTTGCATCGATGATCTTCGGCACGGAGGGCCAGAGGGCTGCGGGAACGAGCGAGAACGACACGCCGAGCGTCACCACAAGCAGCAGGGCCAGCCACTTCGACGGGAAGGCGGGCAGCAGGAAGGCGAAGCTCAGGTGGCAGGCGATCATGATGACGGCGCCGACCATGAGCATCGTGGCGCCCTTGCCGCGGAAGTCGAGCAACGCTCCGAGGAAGGGGGTGAGCACCATGGCCAGGATGGGGAAGCAACTGAAGAGGCGTGCCGCCGATTCGGCGTCGATGCCGAGCGTCACCTCGAGGAAGTTGGGCGCATAGCGCTGGAAGGGGAAGATGGCCGAGTAGTAGAGCACGCAGAGCAGCGCCACGAGCCAGAACATCTTGCTGCCGAAGATGTATTTGAGGTCGCTGACGTGGAACTCCTCGTCGGCGGATTTCTCCTCCTTGAGCTCCCCGGCTGCGATGAGCTGCCGGTCGAACTTGCGGTCCATGTAGACGAATACGGTGTAGCAGAGCAGGCCGATGATCAGCAGTACGGTGCAGAAGGCCACGGGGGCTACGACCGACTTGTCGAAGTGGTTCGAGATCATCGGGGCGAGCCACATGACGGCGAATACGCCCAGACGCGCAATGGCCATCTCAAGCCCCATGGCCAGGGCCATCTCCTTGCCCTTGAACCACTTGGCGATGGCTTTCGAGACGGTTGTTCCGGCCATTTCGCACCCGCATCCGAAGATCATGAAGCCCAGCGAGGCCATCTTGGCGCTGCCCGGGAAGGAGATCCACCAGCTGTCGAGCCAGGCGCAGAGTCCGGTGCCCTGGAACCATTCGGAGATGCCGACGAACTTGATCGAGGCGCCGATGACCATGAGCGACGCCGAGAGCAGGCCGGTGAAACGGATGCCCATCTTGTCGAGGATGATGCCCGCGAAGATGAGGAAGAAGACGAATACGTTGAGGAAATACTCCGAGGCGGCATAGGTGCCGAAGGTTCCGCTGTCCCAGCCGCGGGCCGACTCAATGAGCGACTTGAGCGGGGACATGACGTCCACGAACATGTAGCCGAAGAACATCATCAGTGCGATGAGCACCAGAGCCGTCCATCGGGCGACGGGCGAGTCGTTTAGGAATTTGCGTTGGATAGTTTCTGCCATATCGTTTGGTTTTTGATTAGTCTTCCATCTGTGCGTAGCGCTTGAGCACCTCATAGGCCTCGAGGATTCCCAGCTCTCCGGCCTTCGAGAGGTCGAGGCATCCCTTCCGGGTATCCTTCATGAAGATCTGGATCACACCGCGGTTGTAGTACGCCTCGGCAAATGCGGGATTCAGTTCGATGGCCTTCGAGTAGTCCTCGAATGCCTCGGGCAGCTGTCCCGAAAGGGCCTGCAGGTTTGCCCGGTTGTAGTAGGCATAGGCGAAGTCGGGGAAGAGTTTGATCGCCTTGTTCAGGTCGGCTACCGCCTCGTCGTAGCTGTACGTGCGCTTCGAGTTGGTGTTGAGCCGGTTTGCCGGATCCGAGTCGATCGTGATCCGCTGGTAGGAGTTGTCGATCGACGAGATGAAGTCGATCATCTCGGCGCGGGTCGTCGAGCGGTTCAGGTAGAGGAACGGATTCGAGGGGTTCTCGTCGATGGCCGCCGAGAAGGTGTTCACCGAGTTGGTATACTGCTTGATGAGCGCCTGCGTCACGCCGCGCTCGAAGAGCCGGGTCCACGACGTGTCGCCGTTGCGGAGCAGCTCGGCGCACTGCTTGTCGAGCATCACGAGCGAATCGGGCGTGATGTTGCTCTCGCGGCACGAGAGTGCGAGCCGCGTGTTGCCGACCTTGCGGAGGAAGTCCTCGACGCGCTGCAGGCGGTAGGGCTGCGGCGCCGGCACCGAGTCGGGCTGCATGAGCGTGAACTTGAAGAGCGGCAGCAGGCGCATCTCCTCATGGCCACCGTTGTGTCCCGTGATGCGGTCGAAGCTGCCTCCCGCGAACTTGCTGTCGAACGAGAGCAGGCGGTCGAAGCGCAGCGTCGTGTCGGCATAGATCGAGTAGGTGCTGTCGCTCAGGCGCGATTTGTACTCGGCGATCTTGCGTTGTGCGGTCTGCTCGTCCTTGCGCGCCCCCTCGGGGTCGCGCAGGAGCATTTTGAGCCGGCCGCGGTAGGTGTAGGCGTTCGCGAAGTCGGGGTATAGCTCGATGGCCGAGGTGTAGTCAGCCACGGCCTTCTCGATCTGGCCGAGCTGGGCGTACACGCTGGCGCGGTTGTAGTAGACCAGCACGTTGTTGGGCGAGTAGAGCGCCACCTTGTCGTAATCCTCGAGGGCGCGGTTGTAGTCTCCGATCTGCGAACGGAGTATGGCGCGGTTGAAGTAGGTGAGCGAGTTGGTCGAGTCGAGCCGGATCACCTTGTCGAAGTCGGCCAGGGCTTTCATCGGGCGGTTGGTCGATGAGTAGACCAGTGCGCGGTTGAAGTAGGAGAGCAGGTAGGAGGAGTCGCACGAGATGGCCTTGTCGAAATCCTCTTCGGCTTCCTTGTACCGCTCCTGCTCGAGGTAAAGGCTTCCGCGGCGGTTGTATCCGTTGGGATCCTCGCGGTTGGTGCGGATGGCCGTGTTGAAGTTCTCGTAGGCGCGTACCGTGTCCTTTAGGTGGAGGTAGCTCAGACCCCGGCAGATGAAGGCGTCGGCCACCTTGTCCTCTTGGCGGATGAACTTGTCGAAATCCTCGATCGCCTCCTTGAACTGCTGGTTCAGCAGGCGCGTCACGCCGCGGCTGTAGTAGGGGCCGGGCAGGTCGGGGCGCAGTTCGATCGCCTCGCGGAAATCCTGCAGGGCGTCGTCGTAGTTGCCCAGGCGCGAGCGGGTGATCGCCCGGTAGGTGTAGGCCTGCGTGTAGACCGGGTTGAGCCGGATGGCGGTCGAGAAGTCGGCCTCGGCGCCCAGCAGGTCGTCGAGGTTGTACTTGGCGATTCCGCGGAGGAAGTAACCCTCGAAGGCCTTGTCGTCGAAACGGAGCAGGGTGTTGAGCGTGCGGATGGCCTCCTGGTAGTTGTTGTTCATCATGCATGAACGGCCGACCCAGAAGAAGTATTCCCGATTGTACTGCGCGTGCGTGCGTACACTGTCCAGCAGTGCGATCGAGAGAAGTATTCCGAGGATGAATTTCCGCATGGTTCCGAGATTGCTGTTGTGCGTCGTTCGAACGTTCCTTACCTCTTTTTTATTGTCCTTTTTGTCTTGCGGGCCTTATTCGAGTTCGTATCCGAACCGGCGCAGCAGGCGGTCGTTGTTGCGCCAGTCCTCGCTCACCTTGACGAAGAGCTGCAGGAAGACCTTCTTGCCGAGGAACTGTTCCATGTCCTCGCGTGCGGTCTGCCCCACGCGCTTGAGCTTCTCGCCCTTGTGCCCGATGATGATGCCCTTCTGCGATTCGCGCGCCACGTAGATCGTCGCCGCGATGCGGTCGATTTCGGGCTCCTCCCGGTAGCTTTCGATCTCGATTTCGCAACAGTAGGGTATCTCCTTGTCGTAGAAGCGGAGAATCTTCTCGCGGATGATCTCCGAGGCAAAGAAGCGCAGGGTCTTGTCCGTGAGCGTATCCTTGGGGTAGAAGGCCGGGCCTTCGGGTAGCAGTCCGAGGATGGTGTCGAACAACCCCTCGATGTTGAACTTCTCGCGGGCCGATACGGGCACGATCCGGGCGCCGGGCAGCTCCTCGTTCCATTTGGCCACCAGCGCTTCGAGCGCTTCGGGCGACGAGAGATCGATCTTGTTGATGACCACGACGGTCGGGATTCCGCTCTGGCGGATCTTCTCCACGATTCCGGCCGAGCGGTCGCTCTGCTCGACGGTGTCGGTGACGTAGAGGATCACGTCGGCATCGGTGATCGCCCCCGTAACGAACTTCATCATCGACTCCTGCAGCTTGTATGCGGGCTTGAGGATGCCGGGCGTATCCGAATAGACGATCTGGAAATCGTCTCCCGAGACGATACCCATGATTCTGTGGCGCGTGGTCTGTGCCTTCGAGGTGATGATCGAGAGCCGCTCGCCGACGAGCGCGTTCATCAGCGTCGATTTCCCGACGTTGGGGTTGCCTATGATATTGACGAAACCGGATTTGTGCATGATCGCATATTTGCACCAAATATACGAAAAAAATTTAGAAAACCGCCGGTTGCCGGCCCGGATTCGCATGTTTTTTACGCTCTCCGGGTGCGGCCGCGGATCTTCGGCCTTTGGGGCCGGCCGCCTTCCGCACGGCCGAAGGCCCGGGGCGTTCTGCGGTGCGGCGGTGGGGTGGCGACAAAACGGGGCGGACCGTTCGAACCGGTCCGCCCCGTATGGCAGGATGCAGCCTTTCTGCAGTGTGCTATCTGCGGAACATGCCGCCGGGCATCTTGGGCATCTTCATGTTTCCGCCCGCCACGGCCTTCATCATCTTGCGCGTATCCTCGAACTGCTTCATCAGCCGGTTCACGTCGGCCATGGTCGTACCCGAACCCTTGGCGATGCGCTCGCGGCGCTTGGCGTTGATGATCTCGGGGTGCTCGCGCTCGGCGGGGGTCATCGACGAGATGATCGCCTCGGTCTGCTTGAACACATCGTCCGGGATATCGACGTTCTTGAGCATCTTGCCCATTCCGGGGATCATCGAGGCCAGGTCCTTCAGGTTGCCCATCTTCTTGATCTGCTGGATCTGGGCAATGAAGTCGTTGAAGTTGAACTGGTTCTTGACGAGCTTCTTCTTCAGCCGGCGGGCCTCCTCCTCGTCGAACTGCTCCTGGGCCCGTTCGACGAGCGATACGACGTCGCCCATGCCGAGGATTCGGTCGGCCATGCGCTCGGGGTGGAACACCTGCAGGGCGTCCATCTTTTCGCCGCTCGAAATGAACTTCAGCGGCTTGTCCACTACGGCGCGGATCGAGATGGCGGCACCGCCGCGCGTGTCGCCGTCGAGCTTCGTGAGCACGACGCCGTCGAAGTCGAGGCGGTCGTTGAACTCGCGGGCCGTGTTCACGGCGTCCTGACCCGTCATGGCATCGACGACGAACAGCGTCTCGGAGGGCTTGATTGCCGCCTTGATGGCCGTGATCTCCTGCATCATGGCCTCATCGACGGCCAGACGTCCGGCCGTATCGACGATCACGACGTTGTAGGATTTCTGCCGGGCATATTTGATGGCGTTTTCGGCGATCTCCACCGGGTTCCTGTTCCCCTCCTCGGTATATACCTCCACGCCGATCTGTCCTCCGAGCACCTTCAGCTGGTCGATGGCGGCCGGACGGTAGACGTCGCCCGCCACCAGCAGCACCTGCCGGCCCTTCTTGCTCTTGATGAACGAGGCGAGCTTTCCGGAGAAGGTGGTCTTTCCGGAGCCCTGCAGACCGGCGATGAGCACCACGGCGGGCGTGCCTTCGAGGCGGATGTCCGTCGCCGTGCCTCCCATGAGTTCGGCCAGCGAGTCGCGCACGATCTTGGTCATCATCTGGCCGGGCTTGACGGCCTTCAGGACGTCCTGTCCGAGGGCCTTCTGCTTCACTTCGTCCGTGAAGGTCTTGGCCACCTTGTAATTGACGTCGGCGTCGATGAGCGCACGGCGGATCTCCTTGAGGGTTTCGGCTACGTTGATTTCGGTGATGCGGCCCTCGCCCTTGAGGATCTTGAACGACCGTTCGAGTTTATCGGTTAGATTTTCAAACATGCTGTCTCGGGTTTTGTGCCTGCAAAGATACGGAAAAAAGGGGTAAATTCGCAAAACCTCGTTTTTTTTCTTATCTTGCGTCTTTCACCGATTTTGCTGACCGATGAAAAGACTGATAACCTGCGCGTTGCTGCTCCTTGCAACAACTGTGCTCTCCGCCCCGGGGAATCCTCCTGACGGATCTCTTCCCCGTTCGCATGAACTGGGCCTGCGCTACGGTGTGCAGCTTTCGCTCGGTGCCGGGGCCACTCCCGAGATGCAGGCGCTGTCGATCGACTATGCCTGCTACGGATACTCCAATATCGGATTCCGCACGGGCCTGAACCTGCTGGTCCCGACCGATATCGAGCGCGGGGTCTCCGTCCCGCTGCAGTTCTCGTGGCGCACCGGACGCATCGCCTCGGCCTGGCGCCGGGCGCGGGACGAGGGCGAATCCTGCCGGGCCTACTACAATCCCTGGGCCGGGGATCCGTGGGCCGAACCGTCGGTCGGCCGGGCCGATCCCGGGCAGTCGGTCGGCTCGCTGCTGCTCTCGCTGCTGCCTTCGGCCTTCGAAATCCATGCGGGCTTCACTCCGGGGCTGCTTTTCGGGCCGCTCGGCCCCGGCAGGCATGCGCTTGTGGTCCCGGCCGATGCTTCGTGGAGCGTCCGCCGGCGCTTCTCCTGTACGGCCGATGCCGGTCTGCGGCTGATTATTCCCATTTGGCGTTTCAACCTTTTCGGCGACTTCACCTACCACTGCTATCTGACGGACAACTTCCGCGCCGGGCCCCATGCCCCGTCCCGGTCATTCATGTCGCTGGGCTGCGGCCTGTCGTTCAACTTCTGACGCCGTCCGGGGCGGGGTAGTGGCCTCCGTCCGGATTTCCCCCGGCCGCGCCGCATCCGTCCCGGCTCAGAGCAGCCCGGCCTCGTAGTAGATGATGATCTGCTCGATCATGCGGTCCTCCCCCTCGGCGTCGTATTCCGACTTGAGGTTCTGCCCGAAGATGCGCGAGACGCTCTGCCAGAACCCCGCCACGAAGCCGCCGCGGAATTCGCGCAGCACCTCGTAGGCCGTGTACTCCGTCTCGCGGTCGATGAGTTTGAGCAACACGCGCCCTTCGGTGCGGGTCATGCGTTTGAGAATGGGGGTGTACTCCTCCTTGATTTCGTGATAGACCTGCCGGATGTAGGCCTTCTGCTCCTTGCGGTTCGGCAGCTGGCCGAGCCGCTCCTCCATCTCCGCGAGCTTGCGGCGGGCGATCTTCGAGACGGGGTAGACCCGTTTGACGGCGCGGACGAGTTTCTGGTAGCGGCGCAGGTCCACACCCCGGCTGAATACGGGCACCGGAAGGATGAGGATATGTGCCAGCGAATCTCCCTTTTCGAGAATCCACTCCTGACGCAGGAATCCGCGTCCTCCCTGAGCCTGCGCTCCGGAGAGGGCGGCCGTCAGGGCCAGCAGCAGGATGCACCATTTTTTCATCTCGCGGAAAAAAACTATCTTTGTCCGGCCTCCGGATCCGCTCCGTGGGGCTTCCGGACAAAGATACTGATTTTTTATGGATATGACGATGACACAGAAACTGGAAAAGGGACTTTCGGCCACCGCCACGACGACCGTGACGGCTGCCAATACGGCCCTCGTGATGGGCTCGGGCGATCTGGAGGTCTTTGCGACCCCGTCGATGGTCGCCCTCATGGAGCATGCGGCGATGACGGCCGTGGCCCCGGCGCTGCCCGAGGGCTCCACGACCGTGGGTGCCGAGATGAACACCACGCACATCAAGCCGTCGGGACTGGGAGCCTCGGTCACGGCCACGGCGATCCTGACCGAGGTCGATGGACGCAAGCTGACCTTCAACGTCGGGGCGCGCGATGCCGAGGGATTGATCGGCGAGGGCGTTCATGTTCGTTACGTGGTCGATCGCGCGCGGTTCATGGCCAAACTGTCGAAGTGACTTGCCGCCGGCTCCGGTGCGGAGCGCGGCCTTTCAAACGGGGTCTCCAGTCGGGAGATCCCGTTTTTTGCCTCTTTTCGGACCCGAATGACATGAATTCGTACTAAATATATCCTGCTTCGGGAGACAGTCTTGGCCCGAATGAACTATTTTTGTATCCCGAAAAAGCAAAACCAAGTCAAACAATCAAACTGTTCACCTTATGAAAAGAACCTTGCTCGGTCTTCTCGCGCTGTGCATGCTGACGCCCGTAGGGGCTCAGGAGCGCGACAAGGCCTATCTGGTTTCGAACGCACATTTCGATTCCCAGTGGAACTGGGACGTGCAGCGCTCGATTCTGGAGTACATTCCGAAGACATTGAACCAGAACCTGCATCTGCTGTCGCAGTACCCGGACTATGTCTTCAACTTCGAGGGCGGTATCAAGTACCAGTGGATGAAGGAGTACTACCCTCACCAGTACGAATTGATCAAGCGTTACATCCGCGAAGGCCGCTGGCACATCACGGGCAGTACGTGGGACGCTACGGACCCGAATATCCCGTCGGCTGAGTCCTTCACGCGCAACATCCTCTACGGACAGCACTTCTACCGCTCGGAGTTCGGCGTCGAGGGTACGGACATCTTCCTTCCGGACTGCTTCGGCTTCGGGTGGACACTTCCCACGATCGCCGCACATTCGGGCCTGATCGGCTTCTCGACGCAGAAACTGATGTGGCGCCACCGGCCGTTCTACGGATCGAGCAAGATTCCGTTCGAGATCGGCCTCTGGCAGGGCATCGACGGCTCTCGGATCATGGCGGTGATGGATGCGCACAACTACACGACCAAATGGCGCTATGAGGACCTGAGCCAGAGCGATTATCTCTCGGGCATCACGTCAAAGAGCCCGATCCGGACGGTCTACCACTACTACGGTACGGGCGATACGGGCGGCGCTCCGACCATCGAGTCGGTTCGTGCCGTCGAGGCGGGCGTGCACGGCGACGGTCCCGTCAAGATCATCAGCGCCACGAGCGACCAGTTGTTCAAGGACTACCTCCCGTACGACGCCCATCCGGAACTTCCGGTGTGGGACGGCGAATTGCTGATGGATGTCCACGCCACGGGTTGCTATACGTCGCAGGCTGCGATGAAACTCTACAACCGGCGCAACGAGCTTCTGGCCGACGCTGCGGAGCGTAGCGCCGTGGCTGCGGACTGGCTGGGCGGTGTCTCATACCCGCGCGAACTGCTCACGGAGGCGTGGAAACGGGTCATCTGGCACCAGTTCCACGACGACTTGACGGGTACGAGCATTCCGCGGGCGTATGAGTTTTCGTGGAACGACGAGCTCCTGTCGCTTCAGCAGTTCGCCGGTGTTCTCACGACTTCGGTGGGCAGCGTGACCCGCTCGCTGCGCACGGACGTGAAGGGTACCCCGGTCGTTGTCTACAATGCTGCGGGTTTCCCGGTTCGGAATCTCGTCGAGGCCACGGTGCCGTCGCGCAGTGACCGTGTCACGGTCTACGACGCCCGGGGCGAACGGGTTCCCCATCAGATCCTGGGCTTCGAGAACGGGCTCCTGCACGTGCTTTTCAGCGCGGAGGTTCCCGCTGCGGGCTATGCGGTCTACGAGGTCCGCGGAGGCGGCAGCCGGACCGTCGCCTCGGGGCTGAAGGCGGAGGACCGGACGCTTGAGAACAGCATCTACCGCCTTACGCTCGATGCGAACGGCGACATCTGCTCGATCGAGGACAAGCGCTCCGGCCGCGAACTGGTCGAGAAGGGCAAGTCGATCCGCCTGGCGCTGTTCACCAAAAACGAGTCGTTCAGCTGGCCGGCGTGGGAGATCCTGAAGAAGACGCTCGACGCGGATCCCGAGCCGATCTGCGGCGACGTGAAGATCCGCGTGGCGGAACAGGGCCCGGTACGTGCATCGCTGTGTGTGGAGCGCACGCACGGGGAATCGACCTTCCGGCAGTACATCACGCTGACCGAGGGAGGTCAGGACGACCGCATCGACATTGTGAACGAGGTGGACTGGGCCTCGACGGATGCCCTTCTGAAGGCCGAGTTCCCGCTGAGCGTGTCGAACCCGAAAGCGACGTACGACCTGGGCGTGGGCTCCGTGGCCCGCGGAAACAATACCGATACGGCCTATGAGGTCTACGCGCAGCAGTGGGCTGACCTGACGGCCGAGGACGGGAGCTACGGCGTTTCGGTGCTCAACGACTGCAAGTACGGCTGGGACAAGCCCGATGACCATACGCTTCGACTGACGCTGCTTCACACGCCCTCGACGCGCGGGGGCTACAGCTACCAGAACCGCCAGGACTACGGACACCACATCTTCACCTACTCGATCGTGGGACATGACGGTGATTTCCGCCGCGGGGGCACGGTCCGCAAGGCCGAGGTGCTGAACCAGCCTCTTCGAGCCTTCGTCGCCCCGAAACACCGGGGAACGCTGGGGCGCAGCTTCTCGTTCGTGGAGTCTCTGAACGAGCACGTGGCGCTTCGCGCGCTCAAGCAGGCCGAGGATTCGGAGGACTACGTCGTCCGTTTCTACGAGACCTCGGGCCAGGCACCGCAGCAGGCTGTAGTGCGCTTCGCCGGCGAGATCGTGGAGGCCGAGGAGCTCAACGGCAACGAGGCGCCGATCGGCGGCGCCTCGTTCTCGGGCCGGGAGCTTCGCTTCACGGCCGCGCCCTTCTCGATGAAGACCTTCCGCGTGAAGCTCGCCGCCCCGGCACAGGCTGTCGCTCCTGCGGCTTGCCGCCCGGTAGCGCTGCCGTACAACCTGAAGACGGCCTCGTACAATCCGTACCGCTCGGATGCCAACTTCGACGGCAAGGGCAACTCGTACGCCGCGGAGCTCTTCCCCTCGAAGATCGAGTGCAGGGGCATCGGCTTCGAGTTCGGCAGCCCGGAGGCGGAGAACGGCGTGAAGTGCCGTCGCGATACGATAGCCCTTCCTTCGGGTGACTACGACAAGCTCTACCTGGTCGTCGCCTCGACGCGCCACGACAACCGGGCCGTCTTCACGGTGGACGGCGAGGAGCATGAGGTGCTGGTTCCCTACTACGGCGGTTTCATCGGCCAGTGGGGCCACACGGGCCATACGGAGGGCTACCTGAAGCGTGCGGACGTGCTGTTCTGCGGGACGCACAAGCACGACATGATCGCCAACCGGGATGTACCTTACGAGTTCACCTACCTGTTCTGCACGAGCATCGATATCCCGAAAGGTGCCCGCGAACTTATTCTTCCGGACGACCCGCGCATCGTGGTGTTTGCCGCTACGGTGGCCTCGGATCCCAACAATGCCGTGACGCCGGCGTGCGACCTGCTGCGGGTTTCGCTTCCGGAGAAGGGCGCCGACGAAGGTGAGCAGGCCAACCGGAACCTGGCCTTCGACCGGCTGGTTATTGCCCGTTCGGGAGAGGTGAGCAGCGAGGAGCGTGCCGAGTGTGCTCTGGACGACAATGCGGAGACGAAGTGGTGCGACGTGAGTGGTGCCCGTCCCAAATATATTACGGTGGATCTGGGCAAGGTTCAGCCGATCCGGGGCTGGTACGTGATGCATGCCGGTCTGGAGTCGCTGGACTACATCACCAAGGAGTACAGCCTGGAGGTTTGCACGACGCCCGACGGGGATTGGCAGCGAGTGGATACGGTCCGGGACAATACCTCCCTGGAGACGGACCGTCTGCTTGCGACGCCCGTCGAGGCACGCTACGTGCGCCTGCTGGTCACCAAACCCGACCAGAGCGAGGGCAGCACCACGCGTATTTACGAATTCTCGGTCTATTGATCCGGGTGTAGATTGCCGCCGGTTACGCTGCGGGCGGGGATTCCGAAGGGATCTCCGCCCGCAGTCGTTTTCCGGAGCCTTATTGCGGCTCTCCGTCTGCCGGGGAGGCTGTCAGCCTGTGCTCCGGCCGTTCGGACGCCCCGTTCGCCGCGCGGAATCCCGAGGGGGAGACTCCCGTCCGCCGCAGGAAGAACTTCCCGAAAACCGACTGGTCCGAGAATCCCAGCGTGTCGGCGATCTCCTTGATGTCGAGGTCCGTGCATTCGAGCAGTTTCTTCGCGTCGGCACAGAGCAGTTCGGCAATCTGGTCGCGGACGGTCCGTCCGGTGGTCCGGCGGACGATCCGGGCGAGGTACGTCTCCGAGATGTGTAGTTGCCGCGCGTAGAACCCAATGGTGTGGCATGCCCTGTAGTGCCCGACCAGCAGCCGTTTGAAACTGCGGAAGATCTCGTCGGCATGCTTGACGCTGACAGGCCCTTTGCCGTTGGTCCGGCTCACCAGGTCGGTGATCTGGAGCAGCAGCACCCCGCAGAGGTGGCGCAGCATGCTCTCGCGGCAGGTCCGCACGCTTTGCGGCAGTCGGGCGATGAGTGCGAGGGTTTGCCGGAGCAACCCGGCCTGTCCGGCGTCGAGGTGCAGGAACGGCATGTCGCCGTCGCCGCGCAGCCACGTGAGCTGCTGGTAGAGGGGTTGTCCGTCGGGCAGGCTGTCGAAAAATTTCGGGGCGATGTAGAGCAGGTCTGTATCTCCTGCCGTACCGCAGGTGTCGATCAGGCCCGTCACTCCGGGCGTCAGCATCAGCAGGTCGTCTTCCGAAAGCTCCGTCCGGTTGCGGGGCCCCGTGAAACGGACCATACCCCCGTTGCACAGCAGCACGTAGAATCCGTTGCCGATTCGTTCCGGTCCGGTTTCAGCCAATATTCCGTGATCGATTCTGCGGTATTTGAGCCGCTCGTAAGTCTCGTCCGGGTATGGAGTTGTGGTTGCGAGGCGCGGATGGTCCATCAAGTGAGGTTTTTGACGTGCAAAGTTAGTTATTGTTTCGTTTTTGACGAATACGGGTCGTCTTTTCTCGCCGTAAAATCCGAAAAATAGCCCGATCTTCGCACCCTCAAAAGACATATTCATGAATGTATATCTTCTTCGTCGTTATCTGTTGTTCGTCGTTTCGTTGTTTATCAACGCTCTGGGTGTCGCCTTCATTACCCGGGCGTTGCTCGGCACCTCTCCGATTACCAGCGTTACCTATGTGCTGAGTCTCTTCACGTCGCTGACGATGGGCGAGTGGACCATCATTGTCAATGTGGGGTTCGTCTTCCTGGAACTTTTCTTTATGACGCGCAATGACCTGCGCACAGATCTTCGGATCTATCTGCTTCAGATTCCCATTTCGTTCTGTTTCGGTTTGTTCATCGACGGAGCGATGAGCCTGCTTTGGTGGGTTGAGCCGGTTGAATATTTCAGCAAACTGGGATATCTTCTCGTGGGGTGTGTCGTTTTGGCCGTCGGTATTGCGTTGGAGGTCAAGGTAAACGTGGCCATGACCTCGGGCGAGTACTTCGTGCGCGCCATCTCGCGTCGCATCCGTCGCGATTTCGGGTACGTCAAGCTGGGCTTCGACGTGGCGCTGGTCCTGATTGCGTGCGTCCTGTCTCTTGTCTTCATGTCCGTCATCGACGGCGTGCGCGAAGGTACGGTCATCGCCGCGCTCATCGTAGGCCCCATCGTCCATTTCGTCAGTCCCTTCTACGGGTGTCTCGACCGGTGGATTTTCGAAACCCCGCAACCCGCAACCCCGACGGCGCCTGCCGGACAGCGCCCTGTCGTCATCGCCATCGCCCGCGAGTACGGCAGCGGCGGCCACCTGCTGGGCGAGATGCTCTCGCGTAAATTGGGCATCAAGTTGTATGACAGCGAGTTCATCCGCCTGGCTGCCGAGCGGAGCGGCATCGACGAGGAGTACATCCTGAAGAACGAGCAGTCGATTCCCTCCTTCTGGCTCAAATGTGTCTTTTCGCAAAGCGGAGGCATTACCCCGGAACGCGGCCTTTCGGCCGATGACGTGCTGTTCGTGGCCGAGAGCCGGATCGTGCAGGAGCTTTCCGAACGTGAACCGTGTGTGATCGTCGGCCGTTGCGCCGATTTTATCTTGCGCGAATCGCCGCAGGCGATCAAGGTCTTCTGTTATTGCGATGCGTCGTCTGCGCAACAGCGTTGTGTGGAGGAGTAGGAGTACGGCATTCCGGCCGATCGCGCCGAGTCCGAGATCCGGCGGATAAACCACAACCGGATAGCCCACTACGAGTACTATACGGGCGGGAAGTGGGGCGACTGCCATCACTACCACCTGATGATCAATACGGGCTGCATCTCCCTGCGCGAGGCCTCCTCGCTGGTCGAGTCGGTTTACTGGAATCTGGCGATGCATTGATCCTGTACGAAGCTCTCCGAACCTTGTGTGCCAGCTTCGTGAGCGCTTCCCGTTTTTTCGGGCGGGGAGTTGGTAATTGTGAAATTTTTCGTATCTTTGTCCCGCTTTCGAGCGACTGTTTGAGCTGTGGTGTAATGGTAACACAGCAGATTTTGGTTCTGTCGTTCTGGGTTCGAGTCCCGGCAGCTCAACACAAAGAGGGGCTATTTCCTGCAGGAAATAGCCCCTCTTTGCTTTTCTGTCCGTAAACCGCGTTTACTTTTCCTTCCGGGGTTTGCGGTGCGAGACAATTGCTGCGATCCACAGCAGGACAATGGCGCCGATGACGGCCGTAGCCAGGCTTCCCAGCGTCCCGACCGCTACCAGTCCGAACAGCGAGAGCAGCCACCCGCCCAGAACGCCGCCGATGAGTCCGACAATCAGATTGACAACGAGTCCCGACCCGTTTCCCTTGACGATCAGGTTGGCGATCCATCCGGCCGCCAGTCCGATCAGCAGATACCATAAGAAATACATAGCCTTTCGTTTTTTTGAACGAAAGGCCGGGAGCAAATATCGTTCCGAACGCTATTCGCAGGCTTTTTTCAGCGCCTTGGCCAGCTGGTCGGGGCATGACGTGCCCTTCCCGCGGCAGTCGATGCCCTCGAGCCGGGCGATCACCTCCCGTACCTGCATGCCGCGCACCAGCGCAGCGATGCCCTGCGTGTTTCCGTGGCAGCCGCCCGTGAAGGCGACGCTGCGGATCGTATCCTGGTCGATTTCGATGTCGATCTGCCGCGAGCAGGTGCCCGAGCAGATGTGCGTGATTTTCCGTGTCATCCGTTCGTGTGTGTTTGGGTTGTTCTTCCCGGAACCTTCCGGTCCGGTCTCCCGGGGGCGATCCCGGGCTGTATCCTATTCCGCCTTCGGGGCGAGAAAAAGAGCCGCAACAGGAAGTTGCGGCTCTGTCCGTTGCGGCTTCCGCCTCCGCGGCTACTGGCGCTGCAGATCCGTATTGTCGGCCACGACCATGTTCTTGTCGATGCGGAGCGTGACGTTTCCGTCCACCTCGATGAGCAGTGTCGTCTCCTTCACCTCCTTGACCGTTCCGTAGATACCGCCGGCGGTGATGATCTTGTCTCCCTTCTTGAGTCCGTCGCGGAAGGCCTGCATCTGCTTGCGGCGCTTGGCCTCGGGACGCCACATGAAGAGCCACAGCACGAGCACCATCAGGGCGATCATGATGATGAAGCTGTACTGCTGCATGAAACTGGGTTGCGGCTGGCCCTGGGTGGCAGGCATAGCCTGAAGAAAATCGATCATAGTCTATTCGTTTTTAAGTGTTTTTTCGGTTTGGTCGGACAAATATACGAAATATTGTCGAATAAGCAAGTCCTACCGGACATCGGCCTCGACAAACAGACGCAGCGGCCTTGCGGCTCCGGCAAACCGGAGATCCACCGTCTTGAGCTGCCATCCGTATTCGCCCCGCGAGTCGAACGTCATCTCGACCTGCCTGGCCTCGCCCGGGGCGATCGGTTCCTTGCTGAATGTCAGCGAGGTGCATCCGCAACTGCGGGTGTAGGAGGTGATGGCTGCGGGCCGTTCCGATGCGTTTTCGATCCAGAAGCGGAGCACGGCTATTTCGCCCGATCCGAGCTTCCCGAACCGGATCGTGTCCGTAGCCCCCTTGTCGAAAAAAGGGCCGTCGAGCACGATGCTTCGGCCCTTGTGTTCCTTCCGGGGAGTCTGTCTGCCGCACGATGCGAGCGTTGCGGCAAGCAGCAGGACGAAGGTCGCCGCGCGCATCAGATCAGGCCGCGCCCGGCTTTTTTGATGCGCCCCTCGGACGTCAGCGCCTCGACGATCTTGTCCAGCACGCCGTTGATGAACGTGCTGCTTCCGGGCGTGGAGTAGTACTTCGAGATCTCGATCCACTCGTCGAGGGTCACCTTCACCGGGATCGACGGGAACGAGGTCAGCTCGGCGATGGCCGTCCCGATGATCAGGTTGTCCATGAAGACGATGCGCTCGACGTCCCAGTTCGAGGTGAAACGCTCGATGTAGTCCTGGTAGGTGTCGTAGTTGATGAGCGCCTTTTCGAAGAGGGTCTTGACGAATGCGGGGTCCTCCTCGCTCTTGAACTTCGAGGGCACCTTCAGCTCGGTGTGCGAGGGGCGGAGGTTCGAGAGCGTGCGCAGGATCATCAGGATGATGTAGGGCAGGTCGTCGCACCAGAGCACCGACATCTCCTCGAGCACGTCGTCGAGTGCCTCGCAGTTCTGCAGCTCCTTGAAAAACTCCTCGAGCAGCCGGCGGTCGTCATCGAACGAACGCTCCGGGCGCGCCATGTACTCCTTGTAGTATTCGCTCTCCGAAAGCTGCGTGAAGAGTGTGCGGATCAACTCCGGATATTGCGACCAACCGAGTTTGCGGGCTGCCACATGGTCGTTCACGGCGTCGCTGTTGGCGATCGTGCGGATCACGGCGTTGTCCACGAATTTCGTGTTGGGGTTCAGGTCCTCGGGCGTGGGCAGTTTCTTCTGTTTGGCCAGCTCCTGACGCTGCTCGGCATACCGGGCGAGCTCGACGGGGAGCGTGATGATCTGGAAATAGAGGTCGTAGGCCTTGTCTACGGAGGCCATCAGGTTTTTTTCCGAGGCGATCATGTTGTCGGCGCCGGACTTGAGGTGTGCGAAAAGCGCCTTCACGACCTTGATTCGGAGTAATCTTCTGCTCAACATATCCTAATAGAACGATTTTACGGCCGCAAAGATAGTGCAAGCGGTCGTGAAAACCAAAGGGAAAACGATTTTTCGATGCCGTCCGCTCCGCAGCCCGGCGGTTGCGGCCTTTGGCTCCCCCGCCGGGCGCCTCCTCCGGCTTGCCGTGCACCTCCTCCGGCTGCACCTCCTGGACAATGTGCGAGAATTCGGCGGACGGTGTGGGCGAAACCGGGATAAATTGCGTATCTTTGCCCCGTATGGAACACATGGAGGAGAAACAGCCCTACGACGTCATCGTCGTCGGAGCGGGTGCCGCGGGCATGATGGCCGCGGGAACGGCTGCGCGTGCCGGGCGCCGCGTACTGCTGATCGAAAAGATGGAGAAGTCGGGCCGCAAGGTCCGCATCACGGGCAAGGGACGCTGCAACGTGACCAATGCCCGGCCTGCCGAGGAGTTTGCCTCGCAGGTGCGGACCAATGCCGAGTTCTTCGCCCCGGCCTTCGCCGAGTTCAACAACCGGGCCACGATCCGTTTCTTCGAGCGCCAGGGCGTGAAACTCGACATCGAGCGCGGCGAGCGGGTCTTCCCGCACAGCGGCAAGGCGTGGGATATCGCCAACGCACTGCTCGACTACTGCGTGGAGAACGGCGTGAAGATCCTCTATGACACGCGCGTGACGGGTATCCTGACCCTTGGCGACCGCGTTTTCGGGGTCCGTTACCGCAACAAGCGGGGCTTCGAGCGCAAGGAGGAGTGCGCGCAGGTGATCCTGGCCACGGGCGGCGTCTCCTATCCCGGGACCGGATCGACGGGCGACGGCTATGCCTTCGCCTCGGATCTGGGCCATACGATCGAGCCGCTGCGTCCGTCGCTGACCCCGCTCGTTACCTCGCACCCGCGGATGAGCCGTCTCTCCCGGCTGTTGCTGCGCAACGTCCGTGCGACGCTCTGGGTCGATGACGGGCCCGTCCGCGAGGAGTTCGGCGAGCTGGGCTTCTCCGAACGCGGCATCGAGGGGGCCGTGGCCCTGCGCATGAGCCGCGATGCGGTCGATGCCCTGATCGACGGGCGACGGGTCAAGTTGGTCGTCGATCTGAAACCGGCGCTTACGGAACAGGTGCTGCGCGACCGCATTGCCCGCGAGCTGGCCGAGATGCAGCCGACGGAGTTCTTCTCCGAACTGCTCCGCAAACTGCTGCCCGCACCGCTGGTGCTGCCGCTGGCCGCGGAGATTGACATCCCCTCGAAACAGTATGTCTCGAAACTCACCGAGACCGAGATCACGCGCCTGATCCGCACGCTCAAGGGACTGACCCTTCCGGTGACCGATTATGCCCCCTTCGAGTACGCCGTGACGACGGCTGGCGGGGTCCGCTGTTCGGAGGTCAATCCCCGGACGATGGAGTCGCTCAAGGTGCGCGGACTCTACTTTGCGGGCGAGGTGCTCGACCTCGACGCCAATACGGGCGGCTACAACCTCCAGATCGCCTTCTCTACGGGGCGGCTGGCGGGTCAGTTGAAAAAGTGAAACCGTGCAGGCGATGAAACTCGGCAGACAACCCCTCGGCCTTCGCATCTACGGACGGATGGCCGAACTGCGCAACCGCCTTTCGCGGGCGCGTTACTTCCGGGGCCACGGCGTCCATTCGCCCTTTGTCTACGACCTGGTGCGTCAGGTCTTCATGCGCGACAGCCTGCTTCCGGGACCGCGTGACCTTTACGATGCCCTGCTTGCCCGCGGCGTCAGCCGGCGGCGGGCCATACAGCTGCAGAACCTGGCCATCCACTGCGGCTATGCTACCTTCTGCCTGGACGGCGCCGATGCCGACCTGTGCCTCCTGACGCGTGACCTGCCGCGTCCGGAGACCCTCGCGCTGGTGCGCACGGCCTCCGCTGCGGGGCATACCGTAGCCGTGCTTTCACCTTATGAAGGGCGCGAGCGGCAGGCTCTTTGCATGCAGCTGGTCGCCTCGCACCGCTCCACGACGGTCGATAACCGGGGCTATCTGCTGCTGTTCAACAACTATTTACCGAAACAACATTTCCGGATATGAAAGTATATACGAAGACGGGTGACAAGGGCATGACCTCGCTCATCGGCGGCGAGCGCGTGTTCAAGACCGACGAACGGGTCGAGGCTTACGGTACGGTGGACGAACTGGGCGCCTTCGTGGCGCTGTTGTCCGACAAGTTGCGGGGCGATGCCTCGCTTGGGGAGACGGTTGCGGACCTGAACCGCATCCTCTCGCGGCTGATGACCGTCGAGGCGCTGCTGGCTACCGGCGATTCGGGTCGCGACAAGGTGGCACCTCTGGATCCTGCGAACATCGAGTGGCTCGAGAGTCGGATCGACGCCATGCAGGCGGCGCTGCCCCCGATCGACAAGTTTACGATCCCGGGCGGTCACGAGGCGGTCTCGATGTGCCATGTCTGCCGCACGGTGTGCCGGCGTGCCGAGCGTGCGGCGCTGCGCGCCGACGCGCTGCATGCGGTCGATTCTTCGGTGCTCGTGTGGCTCAACCGCCTTTCGGACTACTTCTACGTGCTGGGACGCAGCCTGACGGCGCATTTCGACGTGCAGGAGACGCTCTGGATTCCCTGACGGAGGACGTATGTCGTTCCGCCGGCAGCAAGCAAAAATCCCGGTCCGAAACTCTCGGACCGGGATTTTTGCTTCTCTTCGGTGCTGTCGCACCACACGGTCATTCGTTGTGGAAGCGCGACATCGGATAGATGTTCACCGGATAGCTTGCCTTGTTCTCGATGTTCATTACCAGAGCGGGCTCCTCGCCGCTGCAATCGTATACGAGCACGTTGCCGTTGGCGATGATCGCCTCTCCCAGGTCGTCCGATACGGAGACGTAGAGGAGGTTCTTTTTCGGGTCGGCCACGACGTTGCAGGTGATGTACTGTGCGTTCGGAACGTCGTTCTTCACCTGGATGTACTCCTCGACTTTCCACGTCTTGAGCGACACGCGGCTGACGGTCAGCGTGCCGGCCGAGAAGTAGAGGTAGTCTCCGGCCAGGGTGACGCCCGACGTGTTCATGAACTCGGCCGATATGTCGGCCTTGATCTGTTTCTCGAGGGTGACGGTCCAGGAGTCGGTATCGACGAACGTCAGGAAACTCTTCGTCTCGCCAGAACGTCCGCAGGTGGCTACGACGATTTCGTGGTCACCCGTGCGGCAGATTCCGCTGATGAACTCGCCCGAGAGATCGAGCGTCCGCGTCACTTCACTCTTCCCTTTGGTAAATTCAAAGAGTTTCGTGGAGGACCAGAATCCGCCTCCGCCGCAATAGAACTTGTCGCCGATGACAACCATGCTGCGTGTGGCGACGACCGATTCGATCGTCGCCCCGCTGTTGCCGAAATGGTACGATCCCTCGACGATGGTCATCTCTCCCGTCGTGGCGTCGAGCCGGAACATGGCCTTGGAGTCGGACAGGTAGATGTTGTGCTCGTCGAGAACCGTGATGTTCTCCAGTGGGGTAATCAGCGACAGCATCTCGTTTTCGTCCGTCGAACCTTCGGGGCGGGGATACTTCAGATCCTCGAACTTGAACGTTTTCTCCTTCTGGAATGTCTCGGCATCGACGATCACCAGCGTACCGTCGCCGGCTTCGCCCGAACCCATGTCGGGGACTGTGGCGTTATCGCTCAATATGTAGATCTTGCCTCCGTACATGTTGAGATCCTGCGACGAGTTGCCCACGGCCGAACCGTTCACCTTGCCGTAGACGTCCTCCTCGACCGTACCGTCCGGGGCGATCCAGGTAACCGTACCGTTTTCCATGCGCGGAGCCCCCTGGTTGAGAAGCAACACGCCGTCGGGATCGGCATATCCGCCGACTGCCTCAATGGGCGGGTTCGAACCCCCGTTTCCTCCGCCGTTGCCGTTCCCTCCGTTGTCATCGTCGCTTTCCGACGAGCATCCGGCCGCTGCCACTGCCGCACACAGGGTAAAAAGAAGATTGATCCATTTGTAGTTCATTTCCGTACTTTGTTTTCAGGGTTTTGAAATCAGTTTTTCTCCGGGAAAAAGAATCCGGCCGGGAAGTTGGTGTAGTTCTCGTACTTGACAGCCGGAGCCTCCGTCGAGGTGCTGAAATCAAAGCCCCAGATCTGGTTTTGTCCGTAGTTTGCGAACGACTTGAGTGTATTGATGTAGACGCGGCCCGTTACGGGATGTACTCCCAGTCCGTTGTATTGGAGACCTGCATTCTTGTCCAGGGCGGATACATCGACCATCCACTCTTCGGCGCTTACCGGATCACCCTCCTCGTTCGTATCGTCCTCCTTGTCGTCGTCGAAGGCCAGGTGGTAGATCGTCATGTTGTCGGCATAGTAGATGTCGTTGCCGCGGGCCGCGAAAGCCACACCGCTCGATCCGGTGCTGACCTTGACTCCAAGCAGGTGCTGTTTGATCTCCTTGGTCGTCGGGTCAAACTTGCCGATTGCGGGTTTTCCGAACCCGAACGTCATGATCCAGATCTTGCCGTCGTCCGACTTCTGGATGCCCAGTACCTCGTTGATGTCGTAGGTTACGCTCCACGGCAGCGAAATGGAATTCACTGCATCGCTTTCGGTCGAAATCTCGAGGATCTTGCTCATGAGACCGGATTTATAGGTGTATACCTTTCCGTTCATCGTTACGAACTGACTTTTCGGGGCTCCGTCAGATCCTTCGACGAAGGTCAGCGTTCCGGTCGTGCTGTCGAGGCGGTAGACACCGGCGTTGTCGCGGATGTAGATGTGCTGCTCGTCGAGTACAGCCACATGCGACGGCCAGTTGAGTTCGGAAAGCTCCTCCCGGGTGAAAGCGGCGGTTTTTTTGAGCGTTTTGGCATCCATCACTACGAGCATGCCGTCGTTCTCGAACGTTGCACCTACGGCATTTCCTTCACCGTTCTGCGAGATGACATAGATCATGCCGTCGCAGAAGGCCATGTCCTGAGCTACATTGCCCAACTCCGTCCCGTTCACCGTCTTGTATGCGTCGTCGATGACATAGCCTTCGGGCGAGATCCAGGTCAGCGAACCGTTCTCGGTGGTCATGTTGCCTTCGTTGAGTACGAACGTGCCGTTCGGGTCGTCGAAGGCGTTCAGGCAGTAGAGCTCCACGTCCTGCGAGATTTTCTGTGTCCCGCTTCCCGTGGCGGTAACCGTCAGCGTCGCCTTCGTCGCGGCGTCGTCCGTTGCGGAGAGGACGATCCGGCTGTCGGCTTCGCGCACCTCGGCGCTCCAGCCCTCGGACAGCGCCTCTACGCTGATCGAGGTCGCATTTTCAGCGGCATATGTCATCTCGACCGTTTTGCCGGGAACGACGAATACTGGAGATTCGGTTCCGGCGTCGCTGCCCGTAGAGAGTTCGAATTTCAGAGAGGGGACCTCTTCGTTTTCCTTGCTGCAGCTGCCGGTCGTCAGGGTTGCGGCCAACAGCAGCAGGCTCCAGATGGATCTTGTGTTCATGAAAAAATAGTGTGATAGTTAGGGAATTTTACTGCTTGATGGTGTTGCTTTCGATCCGAACCCCGGTCAGGTGCAGGTCCACGACGCCCATAATCTCCGTCGAGCACTCTCCGAGCCATCCGTTTTCCTGGTTCACGCCCGTGTGAATGCGGATGAAGTCCACGCCGGAAAGGTTTGCCGGCTGACCGTCGGCGCCTACCGCCCAGTCGATGTCGATGGCCGAGCGGTCGTTGGTGTTGGGCTCGTTGTCGGCATATCCGTATGCGAACTTGTAGAGGGCGAAGTTGTTTCCGACTCCGCTCAGATCGATCCCGTTCTGGGGCAGCCGTGTGCCGCTGAACGAGATCCGGTCTTCCTTGATCCACTGCGGGTAGTAGGACTGGAGGTGGGTCGGGTTCATGGACCGGTAGCCGCTCTCACCCTGGTTGTCCTCCCAGCGGATATACTCCTCGGTCGGCTTTCCGGGCTCGGTTGTGGGACGGTAGTAGGTAATCTCGTAATCGTGGATGGTCCGCACGTCGTTGCCGGCCTCCCGGGCCTGCTCGATCCACGATTCGCTGCCTTCGCTGTAGGAGCTCCCGGCGATCTCGTACCATTTGTCGTCGGGCAGGCCGTTCCCGTTGGCGTCGAAGGAGACCTCGATGACTCCAGGCTCGCTGCTACCGTATTCCGACTGCCCGTTGGCATAGAATGCATTGCCCTGTACGCGGAAGTCGCACAGCCCGGCCTTGTTCTCGATCGTGTGGTCGAACCCGACGACGATGTAGCCGCCGAATCCGCCGAGGGATACCATTCCCTGGTTGTTGTTGCCGATCGCTTCGAGCGCCTTGCGGTTCATCGTCTCCTGCGTGTCTCCCTCCTCGTATTCGGGAAGCTCATTGACGAACTGACCCACTGCGGGACGGTAGTCGAATACCTGGGTGACATAAGGCGTGGCTTTACCTCCGGGAGGCGTTTCGGGGCCGTCGTTGCCCTCGCTGCAGGCGGCAGAGCCTCCGGCGGCGAGGAGAGCCGCCAGGGCGGCGGGTTTCCATTCGATCCGTGCGAAATGTTTCATGACAGTAGCAATTGTTTGTTTATTGGTTGTTATTCTGCGTGCTAATAGTAGTATGGCTCGGACGAGAAGGCGATGTGCGCAGGAATGTCGCCCGTGCGGACCTTCCATTTGAGTGTACCCTCGGGTGTGAAGCAGTAGAGGTATCCGGGCGTCACGTAGTTCGTGGCGTCGCATACGAAGATCTCCTTGGTCTCGGGATTGACGGCCAGGCCGTAGGGCAGCGAGATCTCCTTCTCGGTGCCGTCTGTGATGAAGTTATGCGAAACGATACGCTGTTCGGCCGTATCGTATACGGCATAGGAGACCTCGTTGCTGCTCGACGTGTAGCTCCACTCGGTGCTGATCGTGTAAAGCCGGTCGTCGTCGATGCACATCTCGCTGGCTGCGATGCCGAGGTTGCCGATGACCTTCTCCGTGGCCGCGTCGATCACGTAGATGTCCGATCCCGTGCCGTAGTAGTTGCCGCGCGAGCTGACGTAGATGCGGCCGTAGCGGTCCAGCTCCATGCGGTGGAGGTTGATTGCCACATCGATCGTATTGACGACCTCCAGCGATTCGAGGTCCACCACCGACACCGTGCGGTCATAGTTCGGGAAGCGGTATCCCCCCGAGTTGGCCACATAGAGCCGGCCGCCCGTGATGACCATCTCTTCGGGCTGGTAGCCGACAACCACCTCGCGCGTGATCGTGAGGCTTTCGGTGTCGATCTCGACGACCTTGCCCGGACGTGCTTCGGGGTCGATCTGCACGGGGCCGGCATAGGAGCTGACGTAAGCCCGGTCGCCTTCGAAGACGATGTATCGGCAGTTTGGTATCGAGATGCTGCCGATGTGCTCGGCCGTATGTACGTCCATGACCTCCACGAGGTTCGAACAGTTCACCACCACATAGAGCCGGTCCTTGTGGATGGCGATGTCGTTCCCCACGTCGCCCAGCTCCTTCACCACGTCGGGGTTGCGCTCCGGGTAGATGTTGCGCTGGTAACCGCCCGTGCGGGCATTGAAGTGGTCGATCGTGCACTTGTTGCTGCCCATGTTGCCCTCGTTCACGAGGAAGAAACCCTCGATCCGTTCGGGCGAGGTCGGCGAGGTGACGTATTCGGCCTCGGAGCGGATCATCGGTATCTCCTTGCGGCATCCGGCCATCGGCAGCAGGGCGGCCAGGGCCGTCGCGGCGACCGCCCGGTGCAGGTATCTGCGGAGTTGGTGGATCGGCATCGTCTTTTTATTTAAAAGGTATATTGTATGATCAGTTTGAAGTTGGTGCCGGGCATGGGATAGCATGCGACGACCTCATACTGCTGGTTGAGCAGGTTGTTCACCTCGAGAGTCGTCTTCAGGTCGCCCTTCCCCACATGCCACCCTTTGGCCAGCGAGAAGTCGCTCGTGTACCACGGCAGCTGGTAGTTGTAGGGGATGTTGGCCTGCGACGAATAGCGCTCGCCGGTGTATATGAAGCTGTAGCTCACCTCCCAGCTCCGCCATGCGGCGTTGAGCACGGCCGAGCCGCTGTGCCAGGGGATGTAGGGGATCTGTCCGCCGTAGAATTCGCTCGAGGGGTCGGTGAAGTCCTGCGCCTGCTGGTAGGTGTAGTTCAGCCGCGCGGTCAGCGAGAAGTCGCGCCCGACGGCCCATCCGGTCTGCACGGCGGCATCCACGCCGCGGATCTCGACGTTGCCCAGATTGACCATCGTCCAGCGGAAGAAGTTCGATGTCGGGGTTGCCACGATTTTGTTGTCCACCTGGTTGTAGTAGACGTCGGCCTGCAGCTCGAGCGACCGCAGCCACGTATGCTCGAAGGTCCGCGAGTAGGTGATGCCCACGTCGTACTGCGTGGTGAACTCCGGGTCGAGATCGACATTCCCGACGAACGTGTAGTAGAGGTCGTTGAGCGTCGGCATGCGGAAGATCCGCTTGTAGAAGGCGCGGATGTTGATCTCTGCCCGTTCGAAGGGCCTCCACGAGAGGAAGACGGCCGGTGTGAGCTTCCGCTTGTCCGACATCCGGTCGCCCTTCGTGCGGTCGTGCACGAGGGTCCCGAGCAGGCTGGCCTGGATCTCCACGCGGTCGAAGCGCATGGCCGTGGCCGCGGCTGCGAGCAGGGTGTGGCGCCGCGGGTAGACGAAGTCGCGCAGGTCGGCGTTGAGCAGGTTGAACTGCCAGTCGGCCGAGAGGTTCACCTCCCACCACGGGAAGATCGTGAAGCGGTTGGCCGCCGAGAGGTAGGCCTCCTGCTGGTAGTAGTGGTTGTTGGTGTACATCAGCGACTCGTCCTTGTTCGGGTCGGCCAGGTAGTGGAGGTAGTCGTAGGCGTACTTGGCATTCACCAGCAGGCTGTACCACGGCTTGAAGTCCTTCTTAAAGGATCCCTGCGCGAAGAAGTTGGTGTCCCACTGGCGGTCTTCGTGCGAGAACTTGTTGCGCACGATGGCCCCCGGGTATCCGCGCTCGGAGTTGTAGAAGTAGACCTTTGCGCGCCAGTATCCCTGTTCTACACGCCCGAAGAGCCCTCCCTCGACACGCAGCGCATTGAGGTCGCCGTTGCGGCGCACGGCCGTGGTGTCATACCCCTCCTGCATGCGGTAGGTGAACTTGTAGCGCCCCGTCGAGTAGAGGTATTCGGCGCTGAGCGAACTGCTTACGCGCTCCGAAAGACGCTGTTCCCAGAGCAGGGCGGGATTGGCCAGCCCGAACGACCCGGTCTTCATGGTGGCCTTCACGTGGTGGGTCTCCCCCTCGTCGAAACGGGGTGTGCGGGTCTGCAGGTAGATCGAACCCGACGATCCGAAGTCCTTTGCCGGCTGGAATACGGCGCTCTTCTGCCCGTTGTAGAGCGTTACGGCCTCCATGTTGTCGAGCGAGAAGCGCCCCAGATCGACCGTTCCGTTCTGGGCGTTCCCCAGTTCGATGCCGTCGTAGAAGACCCCGACGTGGTTCGTGCCCATGCTCCGGATATTGACCGTCTTCAGTCCGCCGACCCCGCCGTAGTCCTTGATCTGGATTCCGGAGAAGTAGCGCAGGGCGTCGGCCACGTTGTGCGACGAGAGCTTGTGGAGCTGCTCGCCCGAGAGCTCCTGCACGGGGATGACCTCCTTGCGGACGACATGCCCCGTTACGACGACCTCCTCGACCTGCTGGAGGCTGTCGAGCCGGCTCTGTCCGGCCGCCGGACATGCGAGAGCCACGCATGCCGCAAGGGCGGCAAATAGCGATGAAATATGGTTTCTGTCAAACATTCTCTTCATTCGGCCGTCCTGTCCACGGGCTCGACCAAAAGCAAAATTCGATGGCAGGTCTTCTGACTGACTCCCCATCCGGAACCTTCCCGATCCTTCGATCAGTGGTGCGGACTTCCGAATGGTTGGCGGAGCTTCACAGCAGCGGGACTGTCCGGGACTCTCACCCGGTTCCCTTTTAATCCATGGGGCCGGAACGACCCTCCAGGAACCAATCGGCCGCAAAGATACGCTTTTTTTCGGGAAACAGCTATATTTCCCGTTTAATTTCTTTCCTGCGCCCCGTACAGCCTTCGTTCCGGCCGGTCTTCACCGCCCGTTCCGGGCCTCCGTAAGGGGGCCTGTTCGGCGCCTTGCGGGCGGTTCGCGGCAAAAGCGTCGCCCGAATGATTGATTATTCGCTGAAAATCGCTAAATTTGCACGCTAAACTTATTTGATCGGACATGAATATCGAAACCTTTATTTCGGAAGCGGTCCGCCGTTCGGTGGAGGCGCTTTACGGCCCGCTCGGCGACGAGCAGTTGCAGATTCAGAAGACCCGCCGGGAGTTCGAGGGCGATTACACGCTCGTGACCTTTCCGCTGCTGCGACGAAGCCGCAAGTCGCCCGAGGCCACCGCGACCGAGATAGGCGAATACATGCGGGCGAACATTCCGCAGATCGCGTCGTTCAACGTCATCAAGGGCTTTCTGAACCTCTCGCTCGACAGCTCGTTCTGGGGCGAGCGCTTCGCCGAGATCGCTGCCGATGCCAGCTACGGCGAGGCTCCGGCCACCGGGCGCACGATCATGATCGAGTACTCGTCTCCCAATACGAACAAGCCGCTGCACCTGGGTCACATCCGCAACAACCTGCTGGGTTATTCCGTGGCGCAGATCCTCAAGGCCAACGGCCACACGGTCATCAAGGCCAACCTGGTCAATGACCGCGGCATCCACATCTGCAAGTCGATGCTGGCATGGAAGCTCTACGGCGGCGGCGAGACGCCCGCCTCGTCGGGCATGAAGGGCGACCACCTGGTGGGCAAGTACTACGTCGAGTTCGACAAGCACTACAAGGCCCAGATCAAGGAGCTCATGGCCCAGGGCCAGAGCGAGGAGGAGGCCAAGAAGCATGCGCCGATCATGCTCCAGGCGCAGGAGATGCTGCGCAAGTGGGAGGCGAAGGACCCGGAGGTCTACGCGCTCTGGGAGACGATGAACGGCTGGGTCTACGAGGGCTTCGACGTCACGTACAAGGCGCTGGGCGTCGATTTCGACAAGGTCTACTACGAGTCGCAGACCTATCTGCTGGGCAAGTCGCTCGTCGAGGAGGGGCTCCGCAAGGGGGTCTTCTACCGCCGCGACGACAACTCGGTGTGGATCGACCTGACGGGCGACGGCCTCGACGAGAAGCTGCTGCTGCGCGGCGACGGTACGTCGGTCTACATGACGCAGGACCTCGGCACGGCCTACCGTCGTTTCGAGGACAACCGCCTTGACGACATGATCTATGTCGTGGGCAACGAGCAGAACTACCACTTCCAGGTGCTGAAACTCGTGCTCAAGAAACTGGGCTACGCCGAATGGAGCGACCACATCACGCACCTCTCGTACGGCATGGTCGAGCTCCCCGAGGGCAAGATGAAGTCGCGCGAGGGCACGGTGGTCGATGCCGATGACCTGATTGCCGATATGGTGCAGACCGCCCGCGAGATGTCGGCCGAGCTGGGCAAGCTCGACGGCTGCACGGAAGAGGAGGCCGAGGCCGTCTCGACGATGGTGGGTCTCGGTGCACTCAAGTACTTCATCCTGAAGGTCGATCCCAAGAAGACGATGCTCTTCGACCCGCGCGAGTCGATCGACTTCAACGGCAACACGGGCCCCTTCATCCAATATACCCACGCGCGTATCTGTTCCGTGCTGCGCAAGGCCGCCGAGGCCGGCATCGACTTCTCGGCCGTACCGGAAGGGGTTGCCTACCTGCCCGAGGAGATCGCTTTGGTCAAGTCGCTGACGGAGTATCCCGCCGTCGTAAAGTCTGCGGGCGACAACTTCGCGCCTTCGATCATCGGCGCCTATGTCTACGAACTGGCCAAGAGCTTCAACGGCTACTACCACGACCATTCGATCCTGCGCGAGGAGGATGCCGCCGTCCGCACGATGCGTCTGCAGCTGGCGCAGCAGGTGGCCCGGGTTATCCGCCGCGGCATGGCGCTGCTGGGTATCGACGTCCCCGAGCGGATGTAGCTCCGGAGGCTGTCTGTCTCGGCCCTGAAACGAGCCCCGGGATCCCTTGCGGATCCCGGGGCTCATGTCTTTCCGGTCTCTCTTTTGACCGGGAGATGGTAAGTTCCCGGCCTCCTTACCGTAACCCGGGACCTGCATGCCCGTTGAACCGGTCTCTTCCCGGGAAGTGCCGGACCCGCTTTCCGGAGCCTTGTCCGGTCAGGATGCGCAGCCGTTTGAGCAGATGCAGCAGTCCGACGGGCACGAGCAGCAATCCGGTCTTGTAGTGAAAGAGCCCCAGCCCGCCGTCGAAGAGTGTGGCGACACCCGAGAGTGCCGCAGCAAGGAAGCAGACCGAGAGCAGGAGGGTCATTCTGCTCCGACCGCCGATTCCGCCGGCAAGTGCCGTATACCATTTCCGGTGGTGGACGATGTGGAGGATCGATGCAGCCATGAAGGCCGCACTCGCGGCGATGTGTGCGGCGGACCATATGCCGATCGCCTCGGGGCGGGCGGAATGCCCGGCCGCATGGAGTTCCATTCCGGACCAGACGGTCAGCAGGAAGAGCGGGACCAGCGTTCGGTCCGTGCGCAGCAATGTTTTTCTGTCGGTAGCCATGATGTGTCTCGAGGGGTACGTTGTTCCGCCTGCAAAGGTATGGCCTCCGCTCTTCGCTCCGGTTGGACGGATCGGGGCAATGTCTGGACTATCCGGGGTATCTTTTCCTGAATTCGGAGGGGCTGACGTGTGTTACAGACGAGAAGAGACGGGAGAAGTAGGCGCAGTCTTCAAATCCCAGTTCGCGGGCGATCTCCTGTATGTCTGTCCGGGAGTGTGCGAGCATCCTCTTGGCGCGGATGACGATTTCATTCCGTATGTTCCGTGTTGCGCTCAATCCGGTCGTCGTCCTTACGGCTTCGTTCAGGTAGGCGGCAGATACGTGCATCCGTTCGGCATAGAAGGCCGGGCTTCTGCTGATATGCACGAACTGTTTGAGCAGCGTTTTGAATTCGAGTGTCAGCCCGATCATCCGCGGGCTGGTGGACCGCAGCCCGGCGCGGTGCTGCAACACTCCGGCGATGATGGCGACCATCGCTCCAGCAAGGTGCCTGACTACCGCCCGCTCCGTTTCATCGGCCGGTGCCGCATCCATTCTCTTCTTCAGCAGCGTATGCAGTCGGGACAGTTCTTCGCGCTGTGGTTCTTCCAGCGGTACGGGTTCCGAGTCGAGGGCATATCGTTCGAAGATGAGCCGGGTTGTCTCGTCCACGAATACCGGATCGACCGCAAGCATGTAACCCTTCAACCGCTCTGCCTGAAGAAACGTGTGGACCTGTTCGGGAAGGAGTACCACGACGGTTCCCTGCGGGCAGCGGAGCTCCCGAACGTCGATTTCGAGCCGGCACGATCCCTGTTCGACAACCCCGAAGACGAAGTATTCGTCCCGGTGTGTGTAGTTGATCAAGTCCTGCGCCTGTTCGGGCCGGGTCTCCTTCAGTGCGAAACCGTAATCCGACAGGTCGGAGGTTCTATGTTCGGGAATTTTGGTCATATGCGTGTCGGACGGCGCGTTGATGCGGAGAACAAAGATAAGAAAATCCTGCCTTTTTTCCGTTCGCTTCGTTTCGCCCGAGTCTGGTTGCCTCCCGTTTGCCGACTGAACGGTGCTTTTGCATGTTGGCATCCTGGAAAATAATTGGATAATCCGAAAGGATTTCCTATCTTTGCCTTCAGCAAATTTTTAAACGATAAACGAAATGGCAAATTTACGAGTCCTGAAAAAGGAGATCGACTACTGCCTCGAAGAGGTCGTATTCGACTGCGATATGGCGATCTGCTTCCAGCCGTCGAAGGAGCAGGAGATCTTTGCAGTGATGCAGGAGGCCGTTGCCCTGCGCAACACGCTCTTCTCTAAGGCGATGAATCCGGCCGAGCCGCACAACCGCTCGCTCGTGCGCAAGCACTATGCAGCCCTGCGCGCCGAGATGGACGCCGAGTTCGGCAAGCTCTTCGAGAAGCTGAGCGCCATCAACGGCGAGAAGAAGTAATCCCCTTTGAGCCGTTCCCGTCTCCGTCTTTCGGACCGGACCCGGTCGGTGTGCCGACGGCAGGGTAGTGCTCCCTGCGGCGGCAGACGCCGTGCAGGGAGAGGGCAGGGCGGGGCCGGACAGAAAAAAACGACGCAGGATCTTCGGATCCCTGCGTCGTTTTCGTTTGGTTATCCCGGCATCGGGCGGTTCCGGCCCCAGAAAAGGCCTTTCGCATGGTGGTCAGAACGCCCTCCCCTTGAAGACGCGCGACTCCTCGGCCGGTATCAGTATGCCGTTGAGCGTAATCCGGTTCGAGTTGAAGTTGGGATTTACCGTCACCGATGCGCGGTTCGACCCTTTGGCCATCGAGATGGTCACCATAGCCGAGATTCCGTTGCCGAGGACGTTCATCGTGAAGTAGGTGTTTCCGCGTTTGTCGGTCTTCAGCTTGATGTCCGACGCGCGGCCCTCGACCGTGACGCCTCCTACACCGTTCGGCCCGCCGCCGTTGAACGGTGCCACCTGCACGACGGTCTTGTCGTCGTGCATCGAGATGAAGTTCGTCGATGACGACACGAATGCGCTCTGCCCGCGTTTGAAGACCAGCTGGTCGGCCTCGACCACGAACTCGAGGTTCTCGAGCGCCTGTACGGCTTTCGCATAGTCGATCGAGTCCTGGATCTCCTCCAGCCGTTTGTCTGTCTTGCGCTGCTCCGCAGCCTGCTGTTGGGATTTCGGGATGATGCGCTTCTCGGTTTGTGCCTGGGCCGACCATCCTGCGGCCAGCGCCAGTATCAGAAACAATGACCTGATCATAATACCTCCGTTTTTTGATTGATACCCGGACCGCAGCAACAATCCTTCCACAGATCACCGGATCGCTGCCCGGATTCCGTCTCTGTCAGATAAACGGTCGGCACCGTGCCGTTATTGCGTTTTCATGCCGGAAACCGCCTTCCGTGAGGCGTCACTCCTCGTCGCAACACCCGTCTCCGGGGTGGTGCTCCAGCACGGTGTGTGGGATGTGGCCGTGCGAGAGGAGCTGGATCGGGCAGTCGTAGTTGCGCAGCTGCTCCTCGGTGAGGATGTTCGACCGGTGGCGGTGCACCCGGCGGTTCACGCAGACGATCTCCTTGACGACGCTGGTGATGGTCCCGATGTCGTGCGAGACGACGACGATCGCCATGCGGTCGTTCAGCGTGCGGAGCGTGTTGTAGAGCTCCTTTTCGAAGCGGTTGTCCACGAAATTCGTGGGCTCGTCGAGGATCAGCAGCTTCGGATCGGAGATCACCGCGCGGCAGAGCAGGGCGCGCTGAAGCTGCCCGCCCGATACTTCGCCCACGGGGTGGCGGGCCGTTTCGGCGATTCCCGAAGCCTCGAGCAGACCGAGGGCCTTGTTCCGGTCGGCTTTCGTGTAGCGCGAGCGGAACCCGCGGCGTCCCTGCAGCCCGGAGAGCACGATCTCGAGGATCGAGATCGGGAATGCGCGGTCGAATTCCGACAGCTGGGGCATGTAGCCGATCAGCCGCTCCTCGCCGCGGAAGAGCTCCGGCGAGAGGACGATTTCGCCCGTGTAGGGCACCGTTCCGAGTATGGCCTTCACGAGGGTTGTCTTGCCGCCTCCGTTGGGGCCGATGACTCCGAGAAAGTCCCTGTCATCGATCTGCAGATCGACATCCCGGAGTGCTTCGCAGCCGTCGTATGCGACGCTGACGTGGTGGAGTGAAACGAGGGTCATGGCCGGACGATCGAATCGGTTATTGCATCGATGTTGGCGATCACATCCTCCCGGAGCGGATCGATCTCCACATAGTCGGCATCGATGTCGCGGGCGATGACCTCGACGACCGATGCCGGGAACTGGTTCTGGTAGAAGATCCTGCGTATCCCGTCGCGGCGGGCCTGGCGGATGAGCTCCGTGAGCCGGCGTGCCGAGGGCTCCTTGCCGTCGGCCTCGATGGCCTCCTGGCGGATGCCGTAGTCGCGGGCGTAGTAGGTCAGGGCAGGGTGGTAGATGATGAAATAGTCCACTCCGCTCTTCTCGATCTTCGCGGCCGTGCGCCGGTCGAGTTCGCGCAGCTGCTCCTGCAGCCTCTCGTGGTTGAGCGTGTATTTCGTCGAGTCGGGCCATGCGGCATGGATCGCCTCGTAGGCGTTGCGGGCCATGATCGACAGCGCCCGCGGCGAGGTCCAGACGTGGGGGTCGATGCCGTGTGCATGCCCGTGCTCCCCGTCGTTGCCGTGCATGTGTGCACACGACCCGGCCAGGAGTTCGATGCCCCGGCTCAGGGGGACGACCTTGTCGCGCTCTTCGAGCTTTTGGAGCAGCGACTGTTCGAAGTCGATCAGCCCGACGCTGAAGATCATGCGGGCCCGGTTGAGTTCGACAAACTGCCTGGGTGTCGGTTCGAACGTCTCGGGGCTGGCCCCGGCCGGTACGAGCACCTCGATCGGGAAGTCCTCTCCGACGATGCCTTCCACGATGCTGCGTAGCGGCAGGATCGAGACACAGAGCGTGTCGCCCTCCGTTTTCGGGGGTTCGGCGCAGCCGGCAAGCAGCCACACCGCGGCGAGTAGGGTCAGGTATCTTTTCATCCTCGGGACATTTTTCCTGCAAAGATAGTAAAAATTCATCTTCTGCTCGTCCTTTGCTTTGTTCCGCCCCTGCCGTCGGGCCTTATCCCCGTTTCGTGCCGGTCATGGGGCAGGGTAGTCCGCTTCCTCTTGGGGCTCCTTGCGCCCTTGTGCTGAGCCGATTGCATGCACGATCAGCCAGGGTTCCACGAAGAGGTTGATCAACGTGTGTGCCGCGATGGCGGGCAGGACATTGCGGGCTGCAACCACGTAGACAAGGGCCAGCAGGAGCCCCAGAACCGTGGTGGCCAGGGCTGATGCGGCTCCGATGCGCGAAATCCCGCCGAGCAGTCCCCACGAGATGTGGACCAGCCCGAATGCAAGGCCCGATATCCCGATCTGCCAGAGGGTGTTGATCCCATTGTCGGCGAGCCACTCCATCAGCATCCGTCGGAAAACCGTTTCCTCCACGATGCCGCCCGTGAAGGCCGCATATACGGCAATCCACTTGAGCGCGCCGTTGAATCGGAACAGATTCCGGCGCACCGTCGGTATCATGCGGGCCGTGCAGACAATGTAGCCGACGGCCGCAGCTGCTGCCAGGATCCAGGCCTCCGGGATCTTGAGGGCCGATGGATCGATACCTATGTATCTGATGAAGCTGGCAGGGTTGTTCCAGCTCCAGAGGGCAATGAAAAAGGTCATGAAGAGCGATATCCCGGCCAGCAGCATGGCCGCCGACCGCATCGTTTTCTGTTCGGTAGGGTAGTTCTTCCTGCGTGTCATCATCTTGCGGTTGTCTTGTTTTTCGGTTCGATGTGCCTGTGGACTGCTGCCGGTTTTTCTCCAGCCAGCATCCCTTTGTCCGCGCTTCTCTACTGTGTTCTTCTCTGCCTGTGTTTCGTTGCTCGTGTCTTGATGCCGCCGCCTTGTGTCGGACCAACGTCCTACGGTTCTGCAGCCTTTTCGCCCGTTGCCGTCGGTTCGAACCGCTTTTTCCCACTTTCACCGTCTCACCGGCTGCGTCGGTCCATCCGTCCTTTGCCTGCGGCTTGCAGCTTTCTGCATCGGTCATCTTGTTTTTCGGTTGCTTCCGTTGCCTTTCAACGGCCGTTTTATCATTCTTTTTCAGTTATTTGTATGTTTTTTTCGTGTGCTCTTTGCTCCTTTGTCAATCGAGTTTGGGCGGACCATCTGGCCGATGAACTGCTTGTTCGCGCTCTTAGCGTTGCGATCGGTTTGCCCGTCTTCTCCGTATCGCTTTGTAAATATAAATAAGTTTATAATATAAACCAAATATTCGACTACATTTTACACCTTATATTCACGTTCACGAGAGAGAGCTGTTCCCCATGTGATTGGCTGGTCATTCCCTTGGCATATGGACTGTAAGGTGCTGGGATAGATATGATTCTGACGTATTTTTGTCGATAATGTTGTCTCGGGCAGCAGCACGTATACCGGCTGGCCTCATGGTTCTGATCCTGTAAAATGTTTGACGATGTGTGGTTGCCGGTGTGCTGCAATATATAATAAGGTCTCCGTTTTCGTGTTTCGTGTTTCGTGTTTTGAGTTTGGAGTATCTCGAAGTGTTCAGGAAACTCACCATGAGTGGGTTGTTATGTCTGCTGTGTCACCTTATCCGCTGTCGTTATTTAACATAATATAAATATTATTTCACTTTTGTCCCCACATTCTGGGCTTACGTGCTGCCGCGAAGGCTTGTGTTTTTAAGTTGTTATGTTGTTATTTGGTTGTGTGTGACACGTGCAACTGGCGGATTCTCGACAAACGCCTGTCGCGATCTCTTTTCCGATTGTGGATGACGGCCCGGGAAAGCCGGACGGTTGCGTGTCGTTGTGGGGTTGTTTGCTACCGGGGCCGGTTTTGCTGTTGATTATTCACCCCGGCCGGTACGTAGTGCCTCCGGTTGCTGCGCGTGCTTCCTCGGCGTTGTTGATTCTACCGCAGCGATTTGACCATGATGAATTCTTCGGGAGTCTCCCGGATGACTTCGAATCCGAACCGGCGATAGAGCCGATGTGCCCGGTTGGCCTGCTGCACGGCCAGCGAGACCTGCGCATATCCGGCATCCCGCAGCGCCTCGAGCATCTGCCCGATCAATCGACTCCCGATCCCTTGCGCCCTGTAAGCCGCAAGAACCGCCAGAGCCAGCTCCGGTGTCCGCCGATCCGCATGCCCGAACCCCTCGGGCAACATCCGGCACCAGATTGCACCGATGATCTGTCCCTTTGCTTCGGCACACAGGGCCCGATCGTCCGGCTCCCTGCCGAACCCTTCCCAGTAGATCCTCAGCGACGGATCGTCAGTCACTTCGCGAGGCAAGGGCTGTGCGCCGTCCGGCAGAAAGATCGCTTCGTAGAGAAACTCCTTAAGCCTGCCGTATTCTTCCGCGCGGAGTGCTCGTATGTGACATATGTGACAAAGGTCCATTGGCGGTTTGTTATTGCGGATGATCCTTTCCGTGAATTTCTGTCGCGGCCGACTCTTTCCCGGATACCGCCTCCATATCCCGTTCTGACCCGTAATTCCGGGTTTCCGGAACTTGGCGAAACCCTTTGAGATTGCGATATTCCGTACCTCGGGGCATACCACCCGATTTTATCGCCTTGTCGGGGCGTAACTTTCGAATGTTCCGTCGGCGTAGCAGATTACTACCCGCGTAACCGGGACCCGCTCTCCGGCCCGAACGCCATTCTGTATCCTGCACTCCAGGTTCTCCTCCGAAGCGTGCTGGGGGCCGCCGTCCGGTCCGTTTCCCTGAATTCCGGACATTCCGTCGCCTCTCCGGCTGTCGGCTCTTCCTCCATCAGGCAGCGGGCCGGCACTGTTCCGTGAGGCCGGCATTCCCGATCCCGCAAATAGTCCGCCGAATGATCCGTTGCCCGATACCGGGGTTCCGCGTTCCGGATCGGATGCGGCGTCGGGCGTGCGTCCTTCGTTTGCATCCGGCGACCTTCTTCCGTTTTCCGTACGGTACATCTGTTGCGAGTCGAGCAGCAGCCAGTCGGGGTTGATCTGCGGAAACCTCCTGAGAATTTTCTGCAGCAGATCGAATCCCGGTTTGTTGCGTCCGGCAAGAATGTGGGAGATGCCGGCCGGATTGACCCCGAGCAGTTCGGCGAGCTGGCTTGGCTTCAAACCCTCGGATTTCATCAAATCGAGCAATTTTTCCCTCATCTGCGTAATTTTTTACAAAAATAAACATTTTTCTTTTGTAAAACAAGGAAATACTACATTTGTAAAATGTTAATAACTGTTGAAAAGGTTTACAATTGTAAATAACAAAATATGGTTAAACAGCACCTCTCTCCTATTGCTTATTCTATACTTTATATGACTACGTATAAATATCTAGTTTTTATGGTTATTAATCTTGTGATATCTTCATTATGGCTTTGTCTGCCGATTTAAGTGTTTCCCTACCTCGCTAACTTAAAGTGTTGCTTTATATGTTTTATGTAACTACTGGTTTTTAGCGTATTAAGTTTGTATGTTTAATATTTTGATTTGTGTAAAGTGCGTTAAAATCAGCTGATATACCTCTGGCTGCATAATTTACATATGTAACTATCAACCGAGATATCGACAGATTTAACTTTCCTAATGTAATTACAAATGGAAATAAATTGCTTTTTGCTGTGTTTACATTTGTAAACACCCTACCCTTTTGCCCTCTGTTTTCAGAAAATTTCCCGTATTTCCGATCGTTATTGGACTTTTTTACGCTCCTTTGTTGATTTTCGATACATTATGTTAAATAAAAAAGAGTCGGGTAGTGAGTTATTAACACTACCCGACTCTTTATCTGTCGGTTACAGACTTTTCAACAACCGCCTACCTGGCGAGTTTGTCGGCGATTTCGCGGAACTCTTCCGGAGTCAGCTGGAGCTTTTCGCGGTGGAAATCGACGTCATTTTCGTCCTTGATGGGGATCAGATGGATGTGCGCATGGGGAACTTCCATGCCCAGGACGACCACTGCGACCCTCGCGCAATCTATTTCGCGCTTGATTCGTGCGGCTACCTTCTTGGCGAAGACCATCATCCCGGCCAGTGTCTCGTCGTCGAGATCGAACAGGTAATCGACCTCCTGTTTCGGGACTACGAGTGTGTGTCCTTTGGTGAGCGGATTGATGTCGAGGAATGCGTAGTAGCGGTCGTCTTCGGCGACCTTGTACGAGGGAATCTCCCCTGCGATGATGCGGGAAAAAATCGTTGCCATGGTGTTTGTTTTTTGATTCGGTTTCTCTTATTTCGTCTCGTTTCCGTTGCGGGGCGTCTCTTCCGGTGTATTGTGCCGTGCCAACAGCCGTTTGGTGTTGCGTATTCCGAGCAGGAGGCAGATGCCGCATCCGATGATTACGATCATGCTTCCGGCCCCTGCCAGTTTGTGTCCGAAGCAGGCCGCAATGACCCATGCTGCGACGAAGGCGCCTTCAAGTCCCAGCAACAGGCGCATGCCCCGCAGTGAGCGTTGCAGCTTTTCGGGGTTTTCCGCGGAACTCCTCCAGCGATGTTCTTCCGGTGTCATCTTGTGCTGTTCGGGGCTTTCCCTCTCTGTTTCGGTGTGTGGATTGCTCATGGATGTGTTATGTGGTCGTTTTCGACGTTTTCAGGCTTTTCTGTCGCTTCTTTGCGTTGTTTCCGGGACAACAACTTTCGATTCGGGTCTTCTTTCTGTGTCTCGCGTTTTTGCAATGCTGCCGGCATCCTCTTTTTTAGGGTATTCCGGGGTGTTGTCTTTGTCGGGACTCGTCTCTGTCGGGCGTTGCCGCTGCCGGGCGGCAATGTGGTTGCAACCTGCCCGGGGCGCCCGTCCCTTGCCCGGGGCCGTCCCGAATCGGTCGCTTGTGTTCCGTCTATTCCTCCTCGAATTTGGGCTTCAGAATCTCCGAATAGATCACGGCCCGGCGCAGGTCGAACTCCGCGGCAATCCGGGCTGCAGACTCCTCCTGCGGCCCGAATTGCGCCTCCTGGGCCGGTTCCTGGGCCGGTGTGCCGGTCGGACGCTGCCCGGCCGCAGCGGTCGTACTCTGGTTGGCCCGCGTTTCAGTGCGGCTGCCCATACGTTGGGCCTGTGTCTGTTTGGGGCTCCGGGGTTTCCGGGGGGCGTTGGCCGGCCGGGATGATGTTTCCGTCCGGGCTGTGGCCGGCTGCTTCTCGGCGAAAATGTCCGGAAAGCCCGGGAGCGGCCACGGCGATGCCGGTGTCGGCATGCCTGCCTGTTGGGGCTGCTCGGCCGGTTGCGTCCGGCTGGCCGGTCGTTGCGGCGCTGTCTGCTGCGGCTGCTCCCCTTCGGGTGTCGAAGGTCTGCGCCGCTTCTTCCGATTCGGCTGCGAGAGAAGCATGGCCGCTCCCGCAACGATTATCCATATGATCGTGGAGGTATCCATCCCTGTCAGTTCAACTTGCGTTTGATGGTTTCTATTCCCTTGATCTTTCGCATCTTGTCCATGACGGCACTGAGACTCTCGGCATCCTTGACGTAGAGGCTGACGTTGCCTTCGAAGATGCCGTCGTGGCTGTGGATGTTCACTTCGCGGATGTTGATGTTGAAATCGTCGCTGACGACCTTCGCCAGGTCGAGCAGCAGCCCCTGCCGGTCGATTCCGCGCAGTTCGAGCGTGACCAGATACGACATGGCCTTGTGCTGCGACCATTTGATCTCCTCCTTGACGATGTTCTTGCCGTACTGTGCGGCCAGCCGGTTCAGTTCGTCGCATGTGGCCTTATGGACGATGATCCGTCCCGTCGCAGGGTCGCGGTAGCCGACGACCTTGTCGCCCGGTATGGGTTTGCAGCAGTCGGCGATCTCGAACTGCGGTTCGTTGTCCGGCAGGTCCTTTGCCGGGGCGATATCGCCCGGCTGCGGGGTCTCGTCGCCCTCCTCCTTTTTCTGCGGGATGAAGAGGGTCCAGAATTTCAGTATCTTGCTCTTGGCATTGACCTTCAGCACCTTTTCCAGATCGTCGAGCGAGATGATCCCCGCTCCGATCTTGCTGTAGAGCTCCTCCTTGTTGTTGCACTCGTAGATCGGCACGATCTTGCGCAATACCCTGCCGCTGAGCTGGATATTGAGCGATTTCATCTTCTCTTCGAGCAGCTGCATGCCGCGCTCGATGTTGTTCTGCCGTTCGCGTTTGAGGAAACTCTTGATGGCCGATTTGGCCTTGGCCGTGGTGACGATCTCCAGCCATTCGGGCTTCGGGCGCGCCGTGTCGGCCGTGATGATCTCGATCTGGTCGCCACTGTTTATCTGCGTGGTGATCGGTTCGAGCTTGTGGTTGATCTTCGCGCTGATGGCGTTGTTGCCGATCTTCGAGTGGATGTCGTATGCGAAGTCCAGCGCGGTGGCTCCGAACGGCATTTTTCGGGCTTCGCCCTTTGGAGTAAATACTACTATTTCAGATGTATACAGCGACAACTTAAAGTTGTCCAGGAAGTCTACGGCATTCTCCGTCGGGCTGTTCAGTGCCGCGCGGATCTGCTTGAGCCATTTGTCGAACTCGTCCTCGTCCTGCGAGATCGTGGCGTGTTTGTACTTCCAGTGGGCCGCAAATCCGCGTTCGGCAATGTCCTCCATGCGCTGCGTGCGGATCTGCACTTCGACCCATACGCCGTCGGGGCCCATCACCGTCGAGTGCAGCGCCTCGTAGCCGTTGGCCTTGGGCATCGAGATCCAGTCGCGCAGCCGGTCGGGTTTGGGGGTGTAAATGTCGGTGATCGTCGAGTAGATCTGCCAGCACTGGGTCTTTTCCGAGGGGAACGGCAGCGGCTTGAAGACGATGCGGATGGCAAACAGGTCGTAGATCTCCTCGAAGGGGATCTGCTTGCGCTGCATTTTCGACCAGATCGAGTAGACGCTCTTCACGCGCCCCGAGATCTCGTAGTTGAAGTTGTCGCGGTTGAGAGCCGCGATGATCGGGGCGTTGAACTTGTCGATGAACTCCCGGCGCGAGGCCTCGCTTTCGTGGAGCTTCTGCGTGATTTCGGCATACTGCTGCGGGAAGCGGTACTTCATGCAGAGGTCCTCGAGCTCGCTCTTGATCGAATAGAGCCCCAGCCGGTAGGCCAGCGGGGCGAACAGGTAGATCGTCTCGCCCGTGATTTTGATCTGTTTGTTCAGGGGCATCGAGCCGAGCGTGCGCATGTTGTGCAGGCGGTCGGCGATCTTGATCAGGATGACGCGCACGTCGTCCGAGAGCGTGAGGAGCACCTTGCGGAAGTATTCGGCCTGCTCCGAGGTGTCGGCGTTGAAGACGCCCGACATCTTGGTCAGCCCGTCCACCATCGAGGCGATCTTCGGACCGAAGATCCGTTCCATGTCCTCTACGGTGTATTCCGTGTCCTCCACGACGTCGTGCAGCAGGGCTGCAACGACCGACTTCACGCCGAGCCCGATCTCGTCGATGACGATCTTGGCTACTGCAATGGGATGGAGGAGGTACGGTTCGCCGGAGCGGCGCCGTACCCCCTCGTGTGCCTCCTTGGCAAGGAAAAATGCGCGTTTGATGAAGTTCCAGTCCTCGTCGTTCTTGCAGATCTTCGTGCACGAGAGCAACAGGTCGTCCCACTTCTCCTTGATCAGGGCCTCATCCTCGGCAGTATATCCCATAGGCTTGTTCGATTACTCGTCCTTCTTGTTTTTCATGGCGTCGCGCACCTTCTGTTCGATCTCCGCGGCGAGCGCCTCGTCCTTTTTGAGCAGCTCCTTCACGGCGTCGCGTCCCTGCCCGATCTTCTTGTCTCCGTAGGAGAACCACGATCCGGCCTTCTTGAGCACGCCGTAATCAACCCCGAGGTCGATGATCTCGCCGATCTTCGAGATGCCCTCGCCGAACATGATGTCGAATTCGGCCCGCTTGAACGGGGGCGCCACCTTGTTCTTCACGACCTTGACCTTCGTGCGGGTGCCGAGCTGCTCCTCGCCGTCCTTGATGACCGACATGCGTCGGATGTCGATGCGCACCGAGGCGTAGAACTTCAGGGCGTTTCCGCCAGTCGTCGTCTCGGGGTTACCGTAGACGATGCCGATCTTGTCGCGCAACTGGTTGATGAAGATGCAGACGGTCTTGGTTTTCGAGATGCTCGAGGTGAGTTTGCGCAGGGCCTGCGACATGAGGCGGGCCTGCAGTCCCATCTTCGCGTCGCCCATCTCGCCCTCGATCTCGGCCTTGGGCGTGAGGGCCGCCACCGAGTCGATGACGATGATGTCGATGGCGCTCGAGCGGATCAGCGAGTCGGCGATCTCGAGGGCCTGCTCGCCGTTGTCGGGCTGCGAGATGAGCAGGTTGTCCACGTCCACGCCGAGTTTCTGGGCGTAGAAGCTGTCGAATGCGTGCTCGGCGTCGATGAACGCCGCGATGCCACCGGCCTTCTGGGCCTCGGCGATGGCGTGGATGGCCAGCGTGGTCTTACCCGACGATTCGGGGCCGAAGATCTCGATGACGCGCCCCTTGGGGTATCCGCCCACGCCGAGCGCCATGTCGAGGGTGATCGATCCGGTGGGTATCACCGGAATGTCGTTCACCTCCGTACTGTTCATACGCATGATCGACCCTTTGCCGAAGTCCTTTTCAATCTTCTCCATCACCGCGTTCAAGACCTTGAGCTTGTCCGGGTTCACCTGTACTTTTTCTGCCATGCTTTTCGCTAAGTTGTTGTCGTTTTTCAAATTGTTTCTTTCTGTCCGCCCGGTTTTGCCGCCCGGTGCGGAGGCTTGTGTGTACGGCCTCCTATTTCGGCGGGCGGGCGGGTTTCGGGGGCCCGGCCTTCTGCCGCTCCCGGTCCAGTTCGTGGATGTCGCGCATCGGGAAGCGGATCACCCGCGCGTCGAGCTCCCGGTCCGGATAGGGGCTCCAGTTGCCGTTGTTGCCGACGCTCAGGCGCCATCCTGCGGCCTCGATCCCCGGATCCCGGGGGCTGTCGCCGCGCTGTGCCGCCTGTGTGATCTCCACGGCCTGCTCGCGGGCCCTTTGGCGCATCATCCGCTCGAGTTCGCGCCGCTCTCGCTGCAGGGGATCGACCTCGTCGCGGAACCACTCCAGGTCGGCCGAGGGGCTGTTGTCCGTTGTCCCGAAGCGGAGCGTCTGCATCCGGGTTTCTGCCGAGCGGGTCAGACATCCGTCGGCCTCGTGCCTTCCTGTCGGAAGCTCCCCTGCCGGCGGGACCTGCACGGCGGGCGCCGCATCACTCCGGAGCGCTCCCGCCGTGGCGGCGAGAACTCCCCACATGCCGACGATCCGGATGATCCGCCCCGCGCGTTTCATGGTCACCCCTCCTGCCGGTCATAGGCGTCGAGGATCTGCCTATAGTGGTTTTTGGTGTCCACCTTCGTGAAGATCTTCTCGATGCGGCCTTCGGCGTCGATGACGAAGGTCGTGCGCAGTACGCCCATGTATTTGCGTCCGTACATCGATTTTTCGGCCCACACGCCGTAGGCCTCGCACACCGAATGGTCGGTGTCGGCCAGCAGCGTGAAGTTCAACGCATGCTTGTCGCAGAAGTTGCGGTGCGACCGCTCGCTGTCGGGGCTTACCCCGACGATGCGGAAGCCCCTGCGGGCAAGCTCCTCGCGTCCGTCGCGCAGGCTCTGGGCCTCGAGCGTACACCCCGAGGTGTTGTCCTTGGGGTAGAAATAGAGGATGGTACGCTGTCCTGCAAGGTCGGCAAGCGTCAGCGGCTCACCGTCTTGCGTCGTGGATCGGAAGTCGGGGGCCTTGTCCCCCTCCTGTAAGTGTGTCATACGTCTCCGAAAAATTGTAAATTCTCTTCAAAGATAAGAATTTTCCGGGGATTTCCGCACTTTGCAAACGGCTTTTTTTGCGGGTTCAGTCCCATTGGTAGGTCACCTCGATCTGCTCGTTGAACTCCTCCTGCGTGTTGTTCAGCCGGCGCCGGCAGGCCGGGCAGCGGATGGCTGTCTCGGTCTCGACGTATTCGCCGCAGCCGACACAGGCCGGAAGGATGCCGTAGCCGGGTTGCATGTAGTGGTCGAACTGCGCTCCGCAGTGTTTGCATCGGATTTTGTAAGCTGTTCCCATAGTCGTCTCTGTTTTCAGGTTCACGATGCAAAGGAACGGAGTATGTGTGTCATCTTTTGACACAATATGCAAATAGTTGAAAAAAATATGTTTTTTCTGGCCGGAGTCTATTCGATGGCGTTCTTGCGGAGGTACTCGCGCAGGTAGTCGGTCAGTTCGGGCGAATCGACGATCCGTATGTCGTCGAGCAACCCGACGACGAAGCGCCCCACGCCGGCCATCCCGGCCACTTCGGTGTCGAGCAGCCAGCGGCCCCGCCGGAGGGGACGGATGTCGCGTTCGGCGAGCGGATACTCCTCGCACAGCAGGTTGCAGGCCAGCATGCCCAGCTCCAGCCGCACGCGGGTCCGCCGCTCGCCGTGCATGCGGAAGACGTCGATGAACCCCTCGGCGTGGTCGGCGGCATGTTCCCACGGGGTGTCGGTCACCTCGACCGAACCGATGCGGGCGGTCTTGAAGAGTTTCGACGTTCCGTCCTCCGGGTCGAAACACCACACCTGCACGTAGTTGGTGGTGAAGGCGAAGGGCTCGACCAGCCGGTCGCGGACCTCGCCGCCGTGGGCCGACTGGTATCCGTGCAGCACGGCCTGCCGCCGCTCCTCGATGGCCTCGATCAGGCGGCGGATGTTCGGGGCGTTCTTGCCGCGAACGACCGTGTCGGCCAGCGTCCGGTTGTCGTAGACCGAGCAGAGTTTGCGTTTGAGGTTCTGTTTCAGGAGGTTCGTGTCGTCGATGTTCTCGATTGCGCTCCGCAGGATGACGGCCTCCTCTTCGGTGAAATGGACCAGCTGCGAGATGTCGCGGAAGTGCGGCGACTCCTTGTCGAGACGGATGCAGTCGCCCGACTTCTTGATGACGAAGCCCGCTTCGCGGAAGGTGTCGATGTAGCGGTAGACGGTCCGGCGCGACATGCGGAGCCGCTCGGCCAGCTGATCGACGTTGTAGGTGGTGTTGGCCGTGAGCAGCTTCATGAGCCGCAGCAGCCGTTCGAGTTTGGGTTGGTCCATGCTTCGAGGGATTTCTTCAGTTGTTCTTGCGGGCAAAGATACGAAAAAGTCGTGACAGAAGCTGTCACGACCCGCTTGGGGACGGAATCCGCCTTTTCAGGATGCCGGTTCCCTTTCGCTTCTGGCGCGGTAGGCGGCAAGATGCTCTTCGAGAGAGCGTTCCACCTCGCCGGGAGCTGCGTCGAGCACGCGGTCGTTGATCGTATAGGGGGTGTCGCTGCAACTCAGGGAGATGTCGATGGCGATCTGTCCGATCGGTCCCGACCGGTCGTATCGTTGTGCCAGGTCGCGGGTGTGGACGGCAAGCAGGTCGTTCCCGGCGATCCGTACCCGGCTGAACGCCTCGATCGACTCCCAGGGGAAGAAGTATTCTTTTGCGGGTTTCAGGATGGAATGGAGCTTGAGCCCTTCGGGCAATACCTCTACCAGCGGGAAGCGCCTGCGGAGGAGGGCCGCAACGGTCAGGGCGACGGCTCCGGTCCCGAAGAAGAGTATCGACAGCCATCCTGCTACGGGAATGATGTATCGGGCGGCCAGCGACGGGGCTGCGGAGGCGTGGAGGATCATCCATGCACTTGCTCCGACAAACAGGAAGCAGCCGGCCAGCAGGGGCAGGATCCTGCGGAGGCTGAGGTGGAAGCGGCGGGTCTCGGGTGCTGCGGTCATGATGTTCGGGGTTGTGGGATACCCAAAGATATGCAAAAAACGGAACAAACGCAAGTTCGGTGTGCGGACAAGCTGGCAATAAAAGGGGGATGCGCGTGGATCGCATCCCCCTTTTTGTCTCTTTTTTGCGGTTCTGCCCGGTTCCGGCTTTTGTCCTGCTTTGGTTCCGGCTTCTGCCCTGCTTTCGGCCTCCCGGTCCCGGCTGTCCTGTCACGGCCCGGCACCTTTGCTGTTCCTCTCGGCAGCCCTTCTCGCCCCCCCCTCGGTTATTGGGCGAGGACCTTTTTTTCGATCTCCTCGACCATGCGGCGGAATGCCTTGTCGGTCTCGATGAGATTCGATACGGCCTTGCACGAGTGGAGCACCGTGGCGTGGTTGCGGCCTCCGATGGCGGCCCCGATGGTCGTCAGCGGCGCCTTGGTGTGCTGCTTGGCTAGATACATGGCGATCTGGCGGGCCTGGGCGATTTCGCGCGTGCGCTCCGTGGAGTTGAAGCGGGCGAAATCCAGATTGAGGTATTCGCACACGACCTCGATGATGTGGTCGATGGTGATCTCCTTCTGGTAGAGCTGCACGTAGACCTTCAGGATCTCCTTGGCCAGCGACGTGGTGATCTTGCGCCCGAGGAACGAGGCATTGGCCACCAGCGACGAGAGTGCGCCCTCGATTTCGCGGACGTTGGCCGAGATGTTGTCGGCCAGGTAGGCCACCACGTCGTCCGAGATCTGTGCCCCGAGCTTCTGCGCCTTGATGCGGATGATCTTGAGCTTGGTCTCGTAGTCGGGCGTGTTGAGCTGTGCCGAGAGGCCCCACTTGAAGCGCGTCAGCAGGCGCTGCTCGATGTCCTTGAGCTCCACGGGCGGCTTGTCCGAGGTGAGGATCAGCTGCTTTCCCGACAGCTGCAGGTGGTTGAATATGTTGAAGAAGGCGTTCTGCGTACCCGTCTTTCCGGTCAGCTCCTGGATGTCGTCGATAATCAGCACGTCGATCATCTGGTAGAAGTGGATGAAGTCGGGGATCTCGCCGTTCTTGTAGGCGGTCTGGAACTGCGCCTGGAACTTGTTCATCGAGACGTAGAGCACCTGCAGTTCGGGGTGGCGCTGGCGCACCTCGTGGCCGATCGACTGCACGATGTGGGTCTTGCCCAACCCCGAGTCGCCATATATATATAGGGGATTGAAGGGGTTGTTTCCCGGGTTTACCGCCACGGACATGCCCGCCGAACGGGCCAGCCGGTTGCATTCGCCCTCGATGAAGGTGGCGAACGTGAGGTTCGGGTTCAACTGCGGGTCGATCACGATCTTCTTGACACCCGGAATGACGAACGGATTTTTTATATTTGCGGTGTTCGTCTGGGCGTTGAAACGGGCGATCGGCGCCGTGTCGGCCTCGGCGGGAGCCGGTGCGGCTGCGGGGGCCGGGGTACGGGGCACGGCGTAGTGGAGTTTCGTCTGCTGTCCGTAGAGCTGCGAGATGATGGGTCGCAGGAACGGGATGTAGTTCTTCTCGATCTGCCGCACATAGCTCTCGTTGGGTACGCGCAGACGGAGCGTCGTACCGTCGAACTCGAGCGGTACGATGGGCTGGAACCACTTCTCGAACTCTTCGGCCGAGGTCTGTGCCTTGATCCGGTCGAGACAGTATTGCCACATGTCGTTATGTGCCTGCGTGTTGTTCAGCATGACGAAAGTTTGCGCTGTTTTGACGTGACAAAGTTGTGAATAAATTTGTAAAAAGATTCCCGAAAATGAGTTGCAAATCTCCCATTTTTGTATATAGAAAAACAACGCTTTCCGGAGGGTCGATTTTAACTTACTGATATTGAATATTCGAAAATTATTCCGTATATTTGCATATAAAATTTTTGGAACAGACGATCATTAAATTATAGATAAAACCAATAGCATTATGGCAAGCGAACTCGAACAGCAGGTGCTGAAAAAGGCGCAGTCGTGGCTCGACGGACACTACGACGAGGAGACGAAAAAACAGGTCAAGTATTTGATCGACAACGATATGAAGGAACTTGTGGAGAGCTTCTACAAGGACCTTGAATTCGGTACCGGCGGCCTGCGCGGCATTATGGGCGTGGGCTCCAACCGCATGAATATCTACACGGTGGGCGCTGCAACGCAGGGCCTGGCCAACTACCTGAAGAAGAACTTCGCGGGCGAGCAGATCCGCGTGGCGATCGGCCATGACAGCCGCAACAATTCGCGCATGTTCGCCGAGCGTGTGGCCGACATCTTCGCCTCGAACGGCTTCACGGTTTTCCTCTTCGACGCCCTGCGTCCGACCCCCGAGCTGAGCTTCGCGATCCGCGAGCTCAAGTGTCACTCGGGCGTGGTTGTTACCGCCTCGCACAACCCCAAGGAGTACAACGGCTACAAGGCCTACTGGACCGATGGTGCGCAGGTGACGCCCCCGCACGACAAGAACATCATCGCCGAGGTGGAGAAGATCACCGACGTCGATATGATCCTGACGGGCAAGAATCCCGAGAACATCACGATCCTCGACGAGAAGTTCGACGAGATCTACCTCGACAAGGTGCATGAGCTGTCGCTTTCGCCCGAGAGCGTGAAGAAGCATCACGACATGAAGATCGTCTATTCGCCGATGCACGGAGCCGGCGTGCGCCTGGTTCCTGCCTCGCTGCGCAAGTTCGGATTCACGAACGTCATCATGGTCAAGGAGCAGGCTGTCATCGACGGCAACTTCCCCACCGTCGAGTCGCCGAATCCCGAGGAGCGCAAGACCATGTCGATGGCCATCGATCTGGCAGCCAGGGAGGGTGCCGACCTGGTGCTGGCCACCGATCCCGACTCGGACCGCATCGGTGTGGCGCTGCGCAACAAGCGGGGCGAATACGTGCTGCTGAACGGCAACCAGACCCTCGTGCTGCTGATGAGCTACCAGCTGACCCGCTGGGCCGAGCGCGGCGAACTGGACGGCAACCAGTATGTCGTCAAGACGATCGTCACGTCGCAGATGGCCAATGCCGTGGCCGACTATTTCAAGGTGAAGTGCTACGACTGCCTCACGGGCTTCAAGTATATCGCCAAGATCATCCGCGAGAACGAGGGCAAGACGAAGTACATCGGCGGCGGCGAGGAGTCGTTCGGCTATCTGGCCGGCGACTATGTGCGCGACAAGGACGCCGTTTCGGCCTGCTCGCTGGCAGCCGAGGCCGCCGCATGGGCCATGGATACGATGGGCCTGACGCTCTACGAGTGGCTGCAGCAGCTCTACGTGAAGTACGGCTTCTACCGTGAGGGCCTGGTTTCGGTGGTCCGCAAGGGCAAGGAGGGTGCCGAGCTGATCCAGAAGATGATGGTCGATTTCCGTACCAACCCGCCCAAAACGATCTGCGGCTCGCCCGTGGTGAAGGTGAACGACTTCCTCTCGCTCGAACAGACCGACCTGCGCACCGGTGCCAAGACGCCCATTGAGCAGGATTCGAGCAACGTGCTGCAGTGGTTTACCGAGGACGGCACGATCGTTTCGGTGCGCCCGTCGGGCACGGAGCCCAAGATTAAGTTCTACTTCGGTGTCAAGGCGCCGCTGGCTTCGGTGGACGACTACGAGAAGGTGCTCGCCGAGCTCGACGCCAAGATCGAGGCGATCAAGAAGGACCTGAAGCTGGAGTAGCCGGCCGCGCGTCCCTTCCCGACTGTGCCGGGGCCCGACAATCGGGCCCCGGCTTTTTGCTGCCCCCCCCCTGCTCTTCCTTGTCTTGCTCCCTTTGCGTTGCGATGCCGCTATGCCCCATGCCCTTGCTGCGTCTTCTCCCCTGTTTTCGCTCCTTTTTTTGCTTCGAGCCGTCTCGCTCGTGCTTCCTTTTTTTCCGGTCCGCAGCCTGCCCTCTCTGCCGACGGCGGATGATTTTTCATGAAATATTAAAAATATAGTTGCATAACTAAAATATTAGTTATATATTTGCTCCAGGAGAATCAACTAAAATTATAGTTATGGTAGAGATTGTCAAGAACCGCCCCCAGGAGCTCACCCGCGCCGAACTGGAGATCATGCAGGTCTTCTGGCGGCAGGGTGCCTGCGTCGTGCATGCCATCCTCGATGCGCTCGAGGAGCCCAAACCGGCCTACAATACCGTTTCGACCATTGTCCGCATCCTCGAGAAGAAGGGCTATGTGGGGCACAAGGCCTACGGCAAGACCTACGAATACTACCCGCTCGTTTCGAAGGACGACTACGCCCGCCGCTACATGGCCACCGTACTCGACACCTTCTTCGACGGTTCGGTGAGCCGTCTGGTCTCCTTCTTCTCCGAGCATAAGGCCATCTCGGTCGAGGAGACCGACGCCATCCTCCGCATGCTGCGCGAAGACGAATAAACCCGAGTCTGCTATGAAATCGCCCTTGCTCTATATCGTCGAGATGCTCTTCTGCAGCGGAATCCTGCTGGCTTTCTACCGGCTGGTGCTGGTGCGCAGGGTTTCGTTCCGGGTGTGCCGCCTCTATCTGGTTGCGGCGCTCCTCCTCTCGGCCGTGATCCCGGCCCTCGAGATCCCGGTCTACCCCGCTTCGGTCCGGAATCCCGATTCCGTCCGGTCCGAGTGGCTGCAGGAGGCGTACCCTGCCGGACCTGCTGCAGTCGGCGAGGCGGCGGGCGAGGCGGTGTCGGGGACGCAACCTCGCCCCGCGACGCCGCGTTATGCCCTCCCGCTGCGCCTGCTCCCGGCGGCAGCCTGTGCCGCGGTCACCCTGCTGTCGCTGGGGCTGCTCGTCGTCCGGCTGTACCGCATCCGCCGCCTGCGCCGCCGTTCGCGGCTTACGCCCTGCGCCGGCTATACGCTGGCCGAGAACCCGCAGGTGGCTGCCCCCTTCTCGTTCCTGCGCACGGTCTTTCTGGGTCCGGGCTACGAGGGGGAGCGGCGCGCGATGGTGCTTTGCCACGAGGCGGGCCATGTCCGCCACCTCCATTCGGTCGAATGCCTCATTGTCGAGTTTGTGCGGAGCCTCTTCTGGTTCAATCCCTTCGTCTGGATCGCCCAGCGCTGGCTGAAGGAGGTCCACGAGTGGGAGGCCGACCGCGAGGTGCTCGATGCAGGCTACGACCTCACCCGTTATCGGATCGTCCTGTTCCATCAGCTCTTCGGCTATAATCCGGATATAGCCTGCGGGTTGAACCATTCACTCACCAAAAAACGATTTGCCATGATGACGCGATGCAACAACCGGCGCCATGCCGCCCTGCGGCTGGGCGCTGCCCTTCCCGTGCTGGCGGGGTTGGTCCTGCTTTGCAGCTTTACCGCCCGGGAGCCCGAACCTCCGGCCGTCGCCCGCACTTCGTCGGGCGACGATCCCCTGAATCTCGATATCCGCATCGGCCGCGACTCGGTCTGGGTCGATGGCACACCGGCCTCCGGCGACAGAATCCTCGAACTGATTGCGCGGAAGCGCGACCGCCTCTCCGAGGAGGAGCGCCCCCGCCTGACAGTCACGCTGCGTGCCGACGGCGAGGTGTGCATGGGCGCCGTGACCGACCTAAAGGAGCAGATGCGCGAGGCCCGTGTGCTGCGCGTACGCTACGAAACGGCCAGCTGCGAGGTCTCCCGGATGCTCCCGCCCCGCATCGGACCGTCGCCCGACGGGGCGAAACCCGGCGTGGTGCCATGTGACATGGTGGAGTGTATTCCGGGGGACTCGCTGCTTCCCGATTCGTTCCGCCTGAAGATTGCGGAGCGCAACTGTTTCCTGGTGTCGGTCAATGCCCGGGGGCGCATGCTTGCCGGGACCGTACGAAACAGGAGGGAGTGTACGCCCGACGAACTGAAGGCGCTGGCCCGGGAGTTCCTGCTCAACCCGACGGACGACCGGTCGCTTTCCGAGCATCGTCCGACTGCGATCTGCCTGCCCGACGGCCGTACGGAGCACTATGCCGAGTATCTGGGCATGTTCGGCATTCAGATCGACCGTGCGACTCCCTATGCCGTCTATGCCGGCGTACAGCAGGCGTTGTCTGAGGTTTATGCCGATCTGCGGGCCGATCTTGCGCGGAAGTGGTTCGGCTCTCCGTTCGACGGGCTGGATGCCGGGCAGCGTGCATGCGTCCTGCGGGCCCTGCCGATCCGGATCACCGAGATCGCCCCGAAGGGAATCTGACCTGATCTGCCGATGCAGCCATCCGGTGCGGCGGTTCGCCGCGGTCTTCCGGATGCGGTGTCATCCTTCTCGCTCTTATCATAGGCGAGCCCCGTGTCAGACGCTTCGGCGCTCTCCGGCACGGGGCTGTTTTTCGGGGCTCAGGCGCACTGCCTCCGACGGTTCAGTCCCGGAGCTTCTCGTTGTGGAGGTGGCGCTCCCTATCGCGGGAGGTCTTCTTGGCGAAGTTGGCCTCCATGGCGGCCGTGAGGTCCACACCCGTCTGGTTGGCCAGGCAGACCAGCACCCACAGCACGTCGGCCATCTCGTCGGCGAGGTTCTTTTTCTCTCCCGCCTTGAACGACTGGTCGCCGTACGTGCGGGCCATGATGCGGGCCAGCTCCCCCACCTCTTCCGTGAGGCAGGCCATGTTTGTAAGTTCCGAGAAGTAACGCACGCCGTAGGTTCGGATCCACGCATCGACGCGCTCCTGCAGTTCCTTGATCTCCATTGTTATCTTACCCTTATCAGATTCAGTCCGTCGCGCAGCGGGACGATGACGTTCTCCACCCTCGGGTCCTCGACCACCATGCGGTTGAACTCCAGCAGCGCCTGCGTGTGGCGGTCTGCGTGCGCAACGGGTTCGACAACCTTTCCCGACCAGAGGATGTTGTCGGCGATCAGCACCGAGCCGCTGTGCACCAGCGGTGTACCCGACGTGTCTCCCAGCAGCATCCGGTAGTAGTCGGGGTATTCGCGCTTGTCGCCGTCGATGAACACCAGGTCGAACGTCGTAGCGAGTCGGGGTGCGATCTCCAATGCCGAGCCGATGTGCAGGCGGATCTTCGCCCCGTGGGGCGAACGGTCGAAGTAGGACTGCGCCACCTCCTCCAGCTCGTCGTCCACCTCCACGGTGTCGAGCTGCGCCCCCTCTTCCAGCCCGGCGGCCATCGAGAGGGCCGAGTAGCCCGTGAAGGTACCGATCTCGAGTACCCGCTGCGGGCGGAGCATCCGGACGAGGAGCTCCAGCAGCCGCCCCTGGATGTGCCCCGAGACCATGCGCGGCGCGACCGTGCGCAGGTGCGTCTCGCGGTCGAGCTCCTGCAGCAGCGCATCCTCCGGTTCCGAATGCGCGCGGACGTATCGTTCGAGTGCCTCCATCGTTGCTATCGGGCGTAGAAGCCCTGTTTGTTGAACTCGTAGGAGGCGTCGATCGCCTCGGGCGTATCGGCGAATGCGTCGAGCAGGACGATGAGTACCAGACGGTTCGAGGGTCGTTCCATAGGGTGTTCCGTTTTTTGTCTATTTGTAAACCAGCCGCGACATGTTCGTGAAGACCTTGCCGGCCACTTCGGTCAGCTGTTCGGCCGAGATTTCGCGGATCTTGGCGTAGACCTGCTCCATCGTGTCCACATCGTCGTGGAGCAGCAGGCTCTTTCCGGCCCCGAGCATGTAGCTTTCGTTGCTCTCGCTCGAGATGGCCAGCTGGGCGATGAACTGCTTCTTGGCCATCGAGAGCCGCCGGGCCGTGAGGGGTTCGGTGCGGAGGCGGTAGAGCTGCTCCTCGATGAGGGCGATGCAGCGCCCGGCGTTGTCGTGGTCCGAACTGAAGTAGATCGCTACGATACCCGTGTCGGTATAGGGCGTATAGCTGGCCTCGATGTTGTACGACAGCCCGTGTTTCTCGCGTATGACGGTGTTGAGCAGCGAGTTGGCGCTCGGTCCCCCGAGGATGTTCGTCACGAGGGCCAGCGGCAGACGGTCCTCGTCGCCGATGGCGCAGGCGCGGTTGCCGATGATGCAGTGCGTCTGGTGGGTATGCCGTGCGACTTCCTTGGCGAACGGGGCCGTATAGGCGGGTGCCGCGCGGCGGAATCCGCGCTGCGAGGCCTCCTCGGCGGCGAAGTAGCGCCGGGCCACCGCCTCGGCCGTGCGGGGCGCGATGTTGCCGATCGACGAGAAGACCATGCGGTCGGTCGTGTGCGTGCGTGCCGTGAAGGCGCGGATCGCGTCGCCGTCGTAGCGGGCGAGGGCCGCCTTGCGCCCCAGGATGTTGTGCCCGAGCTCCGACCCGGCGAAGAGCAGGTCCTCGAACGTGTCGTAGATCATGTCGGCCGGCGAGTCCTTGTAGGTGTTGATCTCGTCGGCGATGACCTCCTTCTCGCGCTCGAGCTCGCGCTCGGGGAAGGTCGAGCGGAAGGCGATGTCGGCGATCAGCTCCGCGGCCTTCGCGAAATCGCCCCGGAGCGTCGTGGCGTGGATCGTCGTGTCCTCCTTCGTGGTGAAGGCGTTGAGCTCCCCGCCAAGGTTCTCCAGGCGGCAGTTCACCTGCCAGGCGCGCCGCCGCCGGGTGCCCTTGAAGAAGGCATGCTCGGTGAAGTGCGCCAGTCCGTACTCGTCGGGATGCTCGTCGCGGCTCCCGGCGTCGATGACCAGTGCGCAGTGCGCCACCGAGCCCTTCACCTGCCGGTGGATGCCTCGGATGCCGTTGGGAAGCGTATATGTGTAGAATTCCATGCGGATAGGTTACATTTTGGTGTGCAGGCGCAGAAATTCGCCCGTATGGCTGCCGGGGCACTGCGCCAGTTCGCGGGGCGTTCCCTCGAAGACTACCCTGCCGCCGCCCGATCCCGCTTCGGGACCGAGGTCCACGACCCAGTCGGCGCACTTGATGATCTCCATGTTATGTTCGACGATGACGATCGTGTGGCCGCGGGCGATCAGGGCGTCGAAGGCCGCCAGCAGCTTCGAGATGTCGTGGAAATGGAGTCCCGTCGTCGGCTCGTCGAAGATGAACATCACGCCGCCCTGCGCCGAGTCCTTGGTGAGGAACGACGCGAGCTTGACGCGCTGGCTCTCGCCGCCCGAGAGGGTCGAGGAGGACTGGCCCAGCTTCACGTAGCCCAGCCCGACGTCCTGCAGCGGACGGAGGCGTTCGACGATCCTGCGGCAGGTGGCGTTCGCGGCATCCTCGCCGAAGAAGGCCACGGCGTCGTCCACGGTCATCTCCAGCACGTCGTAAATCGACTTGCCGCGGTACTTCACCTCGAGCACCTCGTCGCGGAACCGCTTTCCGCCGCACGCCTCGCAGACCAGTTCGACGTCGGCCATGAACTGCATCGAGACCTTGATGACCCCTTCGCCCTGACACTCCTCGCAGCGGCCTCCGGCGATGTTGAACGAGAAGGCCGAGGCCCCGAGACCCGTATGCTGGGCGTAGGGCTGGTCGGAGTAGAGTTTGCGGATCTCGTCGTAGGCCTTGATGTAGGTCACGGGGTTCGAGCGCGACGACTTTCCGATGGGATTCTGATCGACCATCTCGACCGACTTGAGCAGCCCGACGTCGCCGTCGATGCCGTCGAAGTCGCCCGGCTTGACTCCCGTGTCGAAGAGCATCCGGCGCAGTGCCGGATAGAGGATCCCCTTGGCTAGCGACGATTTTCCCGAGCCGCTCACCCCCGTGATGCACGTCATCACGCCGAGCGGGATCCGCACGTCGATGTTGCGGAGGTTGTTCTCGCGGGCGCCGCGGATCGTGATCGAGTGGCTCCAGCCGCGGGGCATGGCCGGTGCGGCGATCGAGCGGCGGCCGGTGAGGTAGTCGGCCGTCAGGCTCCCGGTGCACTGCATCAGGTCGTTCAGCGGGCCGTTGAAGACCACCCTGCCGCCGTTGTACCCCGCCTCGGGTCCGATGTCCACGATCCAGTCGGCGGCGCGGATCACCTCCTCCTCGTGTTCGACGACGATCACCGTATTGCCCAAGTCGCGCAGCTGCCCGAGGACCTTGATCAGCCGGTGCGTGTCGCGCGGGTGAAGCCCGATCGAGGGCTCGTCGAGTATGTAGAGCGAACCGGTGAGGTTGCTGCCCAGCGAGGTCGAGAGGTTGATGCGCTGGCTCTCGCCGCCCGAAAGCGTCGAGGAGAGGCGGTCGAGCGTGAGGTATCCCAGCCCCACGTCCGCGAGGTATTGCAGGCGGTTGCGGATCTCGGTCAGGATGCGCGCCGCGGTTTTCGTGTCGTGTTCGTCGAGCTGCAGCGCGTTGAAGAAGGGGATCAGCTCGTCCACCGGCATCGCCACTATCTGGGCGATCGTGCGGTCGCCGACGCGCACGTAGAGCGCTTCGCGGCGCAGGCGCGAGCCGCCGCACTCGGGGCAGACGGTCTTGCCCGTGTAGCGGGCCTTCATCACGCGGAACTGGATCTTGCGCCGCTCCGAGTCGATGTACTCGAAGAACTCGTCGAGTCCGTGGAAATATTCGTTGCCGCGCCAGAGCAGCCGTTTCTGCTCCTGCGTCAGCTCGTGGAACGGCGTATGGATCGGGAAGCCGAACTTCGGGGCGTTCTCGACGAGCAGCTGCTTCCACTTGCGCATCGTCTCGCCGCGCCAGCAGGCAATGGCGTCCTCGTAGATCGTCTTGCTTTTGTCGGGGATCACCAGGTCCTCGTCGATGCCGATGACCTTGCCGTACCCTTCGCAGCGGGGGCAGGCCCCGAGCGGGTTGTTGAAGTTGAAGAGGTGCTCGGTGGGGTGTTCGAACTCGATGCCGTCGGCCTCGAAGCGCGACGAGAACTCCTCCTCGGCGTCGTCCGTCAGGACGGTGCAGACCCCGTCCCCGTAGGAAAAGGCGCGGGCCACCGAGTCCCGCACACGGGTCTGCGTGTCGTCGTCCTGTGCCACGCGGAGCCGGTCCACGACTACGCGGATCCCGTCGGCGGTCGTTTCGGGGCCCACCGTGGGGATGAAATCCTCGATGAGCTGCACCCGGCCGCCGGCATGGACGCGCATCAGGCCGTCCGCGAGCAGCAGCGTGAGCTTCTCGATGAGTCCCTGCCCGGCGGCCAGCTGCAGCGGGGCCGCGATCACCACCCGCTCGCCGCCGCGGGCGAGGATCCGGGCCGCGACGTCATCGACGTCGTAGCAGCGCACCTCCCGTCCCGATACGGGGGAGTAGGTGCGGCCGATGCGGGCGAAGAGCAGCTTCAGGTAGTCGTAGATCTCGGTGGTCGTGCCGACCGTCGAGCGGGGATTGCGCGTATTGACCTTCTGCTCGATGGCGATCGCCGGTGCGATGCCCGAGATGACGTCCACGTCGGGCTTGTTGATCTTGCCCAGGAACTGGCGGGCATAGGCCGACAGGCTCTCGACGTAGCGGCGCTGCCCCTCGGCGAAGATCGTGTCGAAGGCCAGCGTCGATTTCCCCGAGCCCGAGAGCCCCGTGACGACGACCAGCCGGTCGTGCGGGATGTCGATGTCGATGTTGCGGAGGTTGTGGACCCGGGCCCCCTTGATATGGATTACGTTATCGTTTGCCATGTTTTCAGTGCGTCGGAGGTGCCGCTGCACCCCTTCCGGGGCCGTGCGGCCGCTCCCGCGTCGTTAGGTTCTGTTGTTTGACTACCCTCTCTGCTGCGCGTCGCCGTCGGTCGAGCCGCCCGCCTTGCGGAGCCGTTCGACGAGTTCGTCGGCGCGGCTCTCGCGGATCGTGAGGTGCATCGTGCAGAGGTTGTCGAAGTTCTGTGCGACGATCCGCGGCTGCATCTCCTTGACCGCCCGCATGATGTCGTTCATCGCTACATAGGGAAAATCCACACGGATCCTGCGGTCTACCGTCCGTTCGACGATCCGGGCCGCGGCGATCGCCTCGGCGGCCGATTCGCGGTAGGCGGCGATCAGCCCCGGGACCCCGAGTTTCGTGCCGCCGAAGTAGCGGACCACAACCACCAGACACTCCGTGAGCTCGTTCGAGAGCAGCTGTCCGAGGATCGGCTTGCCGGCCGTTCCCGAGGGCTCTCCGTCGTCGTTGGCGCGGAACGTCTCGCCGTGGGGGCCGAGCCGCCACGCATAGCAGTGGTGCGTGGCGTCGAAGTAGCGTTTGCGGAGCGCCTCGAGCCGCTCGCGGATCTCCTCCTCGGTGCATACTGGGTAGATGTAGGAGAGGAACTTGCTGCTCCGCTCCCGGCAGGCGGCCTCGGCCGGCGCCTCGATGGTCCGGTAGACGTCCTCGGCCACGGGTCAGCGGACTTTTTTGAAGATTCGCTCCCAGCGGATGTTGGCCGGGAACCGCTTGTTGGCGTCGAGCGACAGCCAGACGAACGAGGCCTTGCCGACGATGTGGTCTTCGGGCACGAAGCCCCAGAAGCGCGAGTCGGCCGAGTTGTGGCGGTTGTCGCCCATCATCCAGTAGTAGTCCATGGCGAAGGTGTACTCTGTGGCCGGGGCCCCGTCGATGCGGATCACGCCGTCGTCGCCGACCTCCAGCTCATGGCCTTCGTAGGCCTCGATGATGCGGCGGTAGAGGGGCAGGTTCTCCGTCGTGAGCGGCACCGTGGCCCCCCGCTTCGGGATCCAGATCGGGCCGTAGTTGTCCTGACTCCAGCGGGCGTCGCCCCACTGCGGGAAGACGTCGTCGTTGGGGGTGTAGACGTAGCGGCGGATCGAGATGACGTTCTTGAGCGCCTCGACCTTCCCGGCGGCCTCGGCCGTCAGCGACATGTAGTACGACGATCCGTTGCCGCTGTACTCCGTGACGCCGAGGTTGTCGATGGCATACTGCGAGAAGGGCGCCGAGGTCTGCACCAGATAGGTGTACTGGATGCCCGCAATGGGCTCCTGGGCCGTGCCGTTCACGTAGACCCGTCCGTCGCGGATTGCCAGCGAGTCGCCCGGCAGGGCCACGCAGCGCTTGATGTAGTTCTCGCGTTTATCGACCGGACGGCTGATGACCGTATATTTCTCGTTGAGCTGACGGCGCCCCTCTTCGCGGCCGAACGACTCCTCGTAGCTGCGCAGCACGTCGTAGTAGGTGACCGCCTGGTTTTCGAGCAGGACCGTGTCGCCGGCCGGGAAGTTGAAGACCACCACGTCGTTGCGGCGGATCGGCCGCAGCCCCTTCAGGCGGTGGTAGGGCCACTTCACGGCCTCGGAGTAGGACTTTTTGGTCTCCGAGAAGGGCATCGTGTGGTGCACGAACGGGAACGAGAGCGGCGTGTTGGGCATCTGGGGTCCGTAGGTCACCTTGCTCACGTAGAGGTAGTCGCCCACGAGCAGCGATTTCTCCATCGACGAGGTGGGGATGACGTACATCTGGAAGACGAAGATGTGCACGAGCGAGGCGACGACCGTGGCGAAGACGATGGCATTGACCCACTCGTAGATGACCTTGTAGCTCTTGCTGCGTTCGCAGAGCCGGCGGTTGTGGCTCCACACGTGGCGGTAGAACCAGCGCGAGATGTAGAGGTCGTAGATCACCGGCAGACCGAGCAGCAGCCAGAGGTTGCCGGTCCACACCACGAACCAGAGCGTATAGAGCAGGGCAGCCAGCGTGAAGCCCACCCATCGGTTGCGGAAGAAAGCCTTGATTTTTCCCATGTCGAGTCGGTTGTTTCGATTATTTCAGCAGATCGTCCATGCCGTATACGCCCCTCTTTCCGCAGAGGAATTCCGCGGCCACGACGGCGCCGGCGGCCAGCGTGCGGCGGTTCTTGATCGTGTGGCGGATTTCGAGCCGGTCGTCCTCCGATTCGTAGCTTACGGTGTGGATGCCCGGCACGGCGCCCTCGCGGACCGAACGGATCTCCACACAGTCGGCGGGAGTCTCCTCGCTCCGCTCCACGCGGTTGGCGGCGTGCTCGATCCCCGGGGCGTAATTGACCCACCCCTGCTTGGTGTCGAGCCGGTCGATGATCCCCTCGGCCAGCGTGATGGCCGTACCGCTCGGGGCGTCCTTCTTCTGGGTGTGGTGGACCTCCTCGATGCGCACCTCGTAGCCGCCCACGCGGTTCATCATCTCTGCCAGCTGCCGGTTCAGGCGGAACATCAGGTTCACGCCCAGGCAGTAGTTCGAGGCGTAGAAGAACGCCCCGCCGCGCTCGCGGCACAGCGCCTGCAGTTCGGGCAGACGGTCGGTCCAGCCGGTCGTGCCGCTCACCACCGGGGTCCCGCACTCGATGCAGGTGCGGATGTTGCGGTAGGCGGTCGCCGGTGTGGTGAACTCCAGCGCCACGTCGATTCCCTGCAGATGCGCGGCGTCGAGCTCCGCGGCGTTGTCCATGTCGATAATCAGCGCGACCTCGTGTCCCCGCTCGCGGAGGATGGTCTCGATCTCGCGCCCCATTTTGCCGTATCCTATGATGGCTGCCTTCATCTTTTTTCGTCGTTTTTCGTCTCCGCCCCTCTCCCCTTCCGCAGACCCGGACGCACGGCCGGCCTGTCGCCGCATGCCTGCTCCGCGGCCCGCCGCAGGGCGGCCGGGGCGAAAAAATTGATTTCCCGCAAAGATACGAATTTAATTTGGAATCCAAATGCGCGGCGGGTATTTGGATGCGATGCGCCCGGAAAACGGGGCGACGGAAATTTTCGTATCTTTGTCCCCGGCAAAATACGATTCCGATGCGCTATTTCCTCGAACTCCGATACAACGGCGCCGCCTATTGCGGCTGGCAGCGTCAGCCCGACCAGCCGTCGGTGCAGCAGACCCTCGAACGGGCGCTCTCGACCCTGCTGCGCGAGCAGCTGGAGGTGACCGGCGCCGGCCGTACCGATACGGGGGTGAACGCCTCCTACTATGTGGCCCACTGCGACGTGTCGCAACCCGTCGCGGATCCCGGGCGGACGGTCTACAAACTTAATTTCCTGCTGCCGGGCGACATCTCCGTGCTGGGCATGACCCCCGTGCCCGACGGGGCCCATGCACGCTTCGACGCCCGCGAGCGCGAATACCGCTACTTCATCGAGACGCGCAAGAATCCCTTTACGCGCCACGCCACGTGGCAGTACTACGTGCCGCTCGACCTCGAGCGGATGAACCGTGCGGCCGCCTCGCTGCTCGAGTACGACGACTTCACGTCGTTCGCCAAGCTCAACTCGAACAACCGGACGAACATCTGCCGGATCCTGCGGGCCGACTGGCAGGCCGACGGCGACCTGCTGCGCTTCACGATCCGTGCGGACCGCTTCCTGCGCAACATGGTGCGGTCGATCGTCGGCACGCTGGTCGATGTGGGGCGCGGACGTTACACCCCCGAAGAGTTCCGTGCGATCGTCGAGAGCCGCGACCTGTCGCGGTCGAGCGCCGGCGCCCCGGCGCAGGGCCTCTTCCTGAGCGACGTACGCTACCCTGCCGGGATCTTCGAGGCCCGTTGTTTCATGCCGTTCGACCGCCCCTGAATTCCCGCCGTTGCGGCACGCCGTGGCCTTGGACCCTTGCCGGCCGTTTTGTCGGTCGGGAGATGAAACGAGGGCTGCCTCCGGGAGACCGGAAGCAGCCCTCGCCGTTTTTCCGTTGCGGCGGCGCCTACAGATGGATCGCGGCCCCCAGGGCGGCCTCGGCGGCCTCCATGATGCCTTCGTTCATCGTCGGATGGGCATGGATCGTGCGGGCGATCCGGTGGGCCGTGGCGCCGAGCGTGCGGGCCAGGGTCGGCTCGGCCAGCATCTCCGTCACCGACGCGCCGACCATGTGGGCGCCCAGCAGGCGCTCCTCCTCGTCGAAGATCAGCTTTACGAACCCGTCGCGGTCACCGGCCGCCGTGGCCTTGCCCGAGGCCGTGAAGGGGAAGCGTCCGATCTTCACCGCGAGACCCCGTTCGGCGGCCTGCTGCTCGGTCATGCCGACCGATGCCACCTCGGGTTGCGTGAAGACGCACGAGGGGATGGTCGTGTAGTCCACCGGCTCGGGGTTCAGCCCGCAGATGGCCTCCACGCAGCAGATGCCCTCGGCCGAGGCGACGTGGGCCAGTGCCGGTCCCGGCACGATGTCGCCGATGGCGTAGATGCCCGGTACGTTCGTGCGGTAGAAGGAATCCACCGCCACCTTGCCGCGCTCGACCGCGACGCCCAGCTCCTCGAGCCCGATTCCCTCGATGTTGGACTGGATGCCGACGGCCGAGAGGACGATGTCGGCCGAGAGGGTCTCCGCCCCCTTCCTGCCTTCGATCTCCACCTCGCAGCGACCCTCGCCATTGACCCGCACGGCCTTGACCGTGGTGCCCGTGAGTACCGAGGCCCGCAGTTTGCGGAAGGCGCGCTCCATGGCCTTCGACACCTCCTCGTCCTCGAGCGGCATCATGCGGGGCATGTACTCGATGACGGTCACCTTGACGCCCAGCGAGGCGTAGAACCAGGCAAACTCGCTGCCGATGGCTCCCGATCCGACGACGATCATCTCCCCGGGCAGGCGGTCGAGCGTGAGGGCCTGCTTCGAGGTGATGACGTGCTCGCCGTCCACGGGCATGAAGGGCATCTCGCGGGGGCGTGCCCCGGTAGCCAGGATGATGTGGTCGGCCTCATACTCGGTGCCCTCCACGTCGAGGCGTCCGGGGGCGACGAGGCGTCCGAACCCGGCGATCAGGTCGATTTGGTTCTTGCGCAGCAGGAACTGCACGCCCTTTGACATGGTTTCGGCCACGGCGCGCGAGCGGGCGACGATCCTGGCCAGGTCGGGGCGCACTTCGCCCGCGAGTTCCAGTCCGTAGTGTTCGGCGTTGCGGCAGTAGCCGTAGACCTGTGCGCTCTTGAGCAGCGCCTTGGTGGGGATGCACCCCCAGTTGAGGCATACGCCTCCGGCTTCGGCGCGCTCCACGAGCGCCACTTTCCGCCCCAGCTGTGCGGCGCGGATGGCGGCCACGTATCCGCCGGGGCCGCTGCCGACGATGATGATGTCGTATTTCATATCCGATCTTGCGTTTGTCGCGCCCGGCGCCCGCATCCCGTCCCCGGGAGGTCGGGATGCGGATGCCGCGGCACGGATGCTATTTCACCACTTTGAGTACCTCGCCGTTGTCGGCCGCCACGGCGCGCTTCCACTTCTCGTTGTAGCCCGGGAACTGGATCTTGTCCGGAATCTGGCGTCCGTTGCCGTTCTCCACGAAGTGTGCCGCCCCGGCATTGCCGTCGAGGTAGTCGAGCACGTCGCCGTGCTCGCTCTTCACGTTGCCGTCCATGTATTTGATGAGCAGGTACTTGTCAAGTTTCGACCAGCGGTCGAACAGCTTCTGTGCCGTCTCCACGCTGAAGGTGGTGAGGATGCGGTTGCGGCCCTGCTTCGAGGCGGGCACCTGGGCCTTGGCATCGACCTCGGCCACCTGCTCGAGCAAACCGTTCTCCCAGGCGTCCACGACCTTGCGGATGTCGGCCGAGATCATGTCGTAGCGCATGTAGGCGAAGTTCGTCACGCGGTTGAAGAGCCAGAATGCCGACGTCGGCGAGTATTCGAGCATCGAGCCGTTGCCCTCGCGGAAACACTCGGGCACCTCGCTTGCGGAGCAGTAGATCGGTGTCAGACACGACGTGGCGGCGTCGTCCACGCCGAACCAGAGGATGCCCATGTCGGGCGCCACCTCGGGACGGGCCTGTGCCACGAACCAGAAACCGGTCTGCTGCGTGGCCGTGGCGCGTTCGTTGAGGTATTCGACGCCGTCCACCTCGAAGGTCATCGGGCGCCAGCGGTAGGGGCAGTTGTGGCCTCCGGCCCCCAGGTCGCGGGTCATGTCCATCGGCGTGCCCTCGTAGTGGTCGCGCATGCAGTCGAAGACGGTCTTGGGCGACACCTTCGTACGGGGCTTCACCCACAGCGGCATGCGGTTTTCGAGGTTGTATCCCATGGCGTAGTCCTCATAGGCGTCCATTCCGTCGGCCACGGTGCGGAAGAAGGCCCAGACGCGGGCGTCACAGCCGCGCACGGTCCCGAAGTCGGCCGGGCAGTAGGCGTCGGCGAAGCTGAACTCCTCGTCCTTGCCGTCGAAATAGCCCATCTCGCGGGCGAAGGTCACCACGTCGGGGGCATAGAGGCAGTTCTCGGGGTCGTCGAACGGGAAGGTCGTGATGCGGGCCTGGTTGGCGTGTGCCGAGACGCAACCGTCGGGAATGCGGCGGGCCACCCAGACGATGCCCTTGCGCGTGTTGTTGCCCTGCTCGTCGGGCTGGCTGCCCTTGCCGATGAGCTCCATGATCCACGCCTCCTCGGTGTCGGCGATCGAGAACGACTCGCCGCTCGAGGCATAACCGTAGGTGTTGGCCAGCTCGACGATCGTCGCAATGGCTTCACGGGCGGTCCTGGCACGCTGCAGCGTGATGTAGATGAGCGACCCGTAGTCGATCTGTCCGGCCGGGTCGGTGAGCTCCTCGCGTCCGCCGAAGGTCGTCTCGGCGATGATGAGCGAGTGCTCGTTCATGTTCCCCACGGTCGAGTAGCTCTCCGCGACCTGCGGGATGTCGGTCAGGTAGCGGCCCGTGTCCCATTCGTATACGGGGAGGATCGCCCCTTTCATGTGTTTGCCGCCCGCCGTGTGGTAGAGCGCTCCGTAGAGCGCATGCGAGTCGGCCGCGTAGGAGACCATCACCGAACCGTCGGTTGAGGCTCCCCTTGTGATGATGAAGTTGGTGCAGGCCGAAGCCGTGCCGTATGCGACGAGAGCCGTCGCTGCAAGAATCGCCCGGATGTTTTTCATAGACTTTTTTTGTTTTGCAGCGTAAAGATAAAAAACTATTCCGGAACGGCAAAAAATCCGTATTTTTGTTCCGTTTGCGGACGGTCCGCAGACCGGCGGACCCTCCCCCCCCCGGTTCGGAGGTGGATTAAATCATTGTATATCATGTATCTATGTCGTGTCATGGCGGTGTTGGCCGCCTGTGTGCTCCTGCCCGTCGCGTGCGGCATGCACGAAAACGGCCCCGCCGAACAATTGGTCTCCGGCGTGGTCATGCCCTCCGGTGCCGAACCGTATGCACCCGGTGCGGAGCTCACCGTGACGGGCGAAGGGTTCGCTCCGGACGACCGGATCCTCTTCGAGATCCATTGGACCGGAGGCTCCGGCTCCTTCGCGCCCGAGGGCTATGCCAAGGGCGTTTTCGGGACCGTGACCGCCCTCACGGAGCATTCCGTCTCCTTCCTGGCCCCGGCGCACTACCCTGCCTCGACCGTTTCGGTCATCCTCTTCCGCGGGGGCGACATGCAGACGCTGGGCCGGATCCGGGTTGCCGACGGAGTGCACGAACCGGGCCTCTATGCACTGGTCCTGTCCGGAGCGGGAACGATGCAGCCGGTGCGGATCGACCCCGCGACGGGCGATGCCGCACCCTTCGGGAAGCCCGTTGCCGTCGGACCGCTCCACTCGGTGGTGAGCGCCTCCGGGTCGGGGATTCTTTCGGGCCTCGACGGTGACGGCCGCCTTGTCGCCATCGACCTGGTGACACACCGCCCGACGCCGGAGGAGGGCGGCTGGCTGGCCCTGGGGACGGTCAATCCCGGCGAGGTCTTCCGCTTCGGCCGGGGCAAGGAGTCGGGGCAACTCGTGATGTCCGGTTCGGGCTCCCGCATGTGGAACCTGCCCGAGAGCCTTTCTGTGGAGATGCTCGAGCCGTATCCGGTCGTGCGTGCCTCCTCCACCCTGCTGCTGTCGGCGCTCCGCCTGCCGGACGGGACGCGGGCTCCGCTGGAGTTGAGCCTCACGGGCGGTTTGCAGGTCGGTTCGGCAGTCGGGGCCGATGCGCTGATCCCGTTCCGGGGAGTCGGCCGCCGGAGCGATGATGCGGAGGGGTACGAACTCTTCGGGGGTTATGCCCTGTCGGCCGGCGGGACGACCTTCCTGCGGCGTTTCGACCCTGTGGAGGGAAGCCTCGGCGAGACCCTTGCCGAACTTCCCGGGACGGCGCTCTCGCTGACGGAACTGGCCGGGGCCGACGGCATGCCGGCGACGGTCTGGCTGCTGTGCGGAGACGGCGACAGGCGGACGATCCACGGCTTCGATCCGCTCGGCGGCGACGTGTACACCTTCGCCGCACCCGAGGGGTGCTCGGCACTGGTCGGGGTGCAATAGCCTTTCGGCAGCCTTTCCGTTGCGGAAAATCATTCTGGTCGTTGCGGAAAATCATCCTGCGGGCCCGGAAAAAATCCCCGGGCCCGTACCGTTTTGCGCGAATTTTCCCTATTTTTGTTTCCAAATCGCAAGAACATGTCTGAAACCGCATCCCGTCTGGCCCGTGTGCGGGCCGAACTGCCCGAGGGGGTGACGCTCGTCGCCGTCTCGAAGACCCATCCTGCGGAGCTCATCCGCGAAGCCTACGATGCCGGGCAGCGCCTCTTCGGCGAGAGCCGTCCGCAGGAGCTGCGCGAGAAGTACGAACTTCTGCCCAAGGATATCGAGTGGCACATGATCGGCCACCTGCAGACCAACAAGATCAAGTACATTGCGCCGTTCGTGCGGATGATCCAGTCGGTGGACAGCGCGCGTCTGGCCGAAGCAATCCAGAAGGAGGCGGCCAAGTGCGGCCGCGTGATCGATATCCTGCTCGAGATCCATGTGGCGCAGGAGGAGACCAAGACGGGCTGGGACATCGCCGAACTGCTTCCCTGTGTGGATTCGGGCCTCTTCTCGACGCTGCCGAACCTGCGTGTGCGCGGGGTGATGGGCATCGCCACCAACACCGACGACGAGGCGGTGATCCGCCGCGATTTCAATGAGCTCCGCCGCTGCTTCGACCTCCTGCGTTCGGCGTTCGGTACGGACTTCGATACCCTCTCGATGGGCATGTCGCATGATTTCCGTCTGGCTGTCGCCTGCGGTTCTACGATGGTGCGTGTCGGTTCGTCGATCTTCGGAGAGCGCGACTATTCGAAATAGCGCCCGTTCCGCAATGCCGGCTTGCGGGGCGATTCCTGAAAACAGAAAAACAAGACATGAAAGATATGAAGGTAGGTTTTATCGGATTCGGTAACATGGCGCAGGCCCTTGCCCGGGGCTTCGTGCGCACCGGGGCGCTGTCGCCCGACCGGATCGGGGCTTGTGCGCGCGATGCCGCCAAACTGCGCCGCAATACGGAACCCCATGGATTCCGGGCATTCGACTGCGCGGAGGAGGTGGCGACATTCGCCGATGTGGTCGTCGTGGCCGTCAAGCCCCATCAGGTCGAACCGGTCGTTGTCCCGATCCGCGAACGGCTCGCCGGCCGGATCGTCGTGTCGGTCGCCGCGGGTGTCACCTTCGACGATTACGAACGGATGCTCCTGCCCGGAACGGCCCACCTGAGCACGGTCCCCAACACTCCGGTGGCCGTCGGCGAGGGGATCATCGTCTGCGAGCGGCGCGACTCGCTCTCCGAGGCGCAGCGTGCGGCGGTCGAGGAGCTGCTGTCGCATGTCGGCATGCTCTTCCGGGTCGATACCCCGTTGCTGGGCGTTGCCGGCACGGTGTGCGGATGCGGTCCGGCCTTCGTCGCGATGTTCATCGAGGCGCTGGGCGATGCGGCCGTCAAGCACGGCATTCCGCGTGCGGATGCCTACCGCATGGCGAGCCGGATGCTTGCGGGCACGGCGCGTCTGCAGCTCGAGACCGACCGCCACCCCGGGGCGATGAAGGATGATGTCTGCTCGCCGGGCGGCACGACGATCGTCGGTGTGGCCGAACTCGAGCGGCGGGGATTCCGCGCAGCGGTGATCGACGCCGTGGATGCCATCGAGGGCAAACGGTAACCGCCGCCGCCCTCTTTCGCCGCAATGCCAAACAGGCGCCTTCCCCCGCTCGGGGAAGGCGCCTGTTCTTCTTGTCTTCGGTCCGGCACCGCTACCGCACGCGCAGCGTGCGCCCGATGCGCAGCACGGTGGTCGGTTTGATGCCGTTCAGGGCGCAGATCTTCTTTACGGTCGTGCCGTACTTCACGGCCAGGTGTCCCAGCGTGTCGCCCGAGCGGATCTTGTGGTAGCGCATGGCGGCGCGCTCGGCAGCCTCCTGCTTGTCCTGCCTCTCGTTGGCCTCCTCGTCGTCGAAGTCCTGCCCGGCGTTGGAGTAGATGCTCAGGAACGAGCGCTTGAGCAGGAAGACCTCGCGGTTGAGGATGCCGCGCTTGAAGTCGATCAGCCGCTCGGGGTCGAACGACTGCCCGTAATAGCGGGTCTCGAAGTGCAGGTGGGGTCCGGTGGAACGCCCGGTGGAGCCGCCCAGGCCGATGATGTCGCCCGCCTCGACCCACTGGTTGGGCTCGACGAGCCGCTCGGAGAGGTGGCCGTAGTAGGTCTCCAGCCCGTTGTCGTGGCGGATGATGATCAGGTTGCCGTAGCCGCGCACCGACTGCGAGATGCGCACACGGCCGCTGAAGGTGGCGTAGACCGTGTCGCGCATCTTGAGCGGCAGATCGACCCCCTGGTGGCGGCGTCCCCGGCGCACGCCGAACTTGCCGCGCGGATTGACCGCACCCTTGTAGGGATAGTGGAATCCCGACGTGGAGTCCACGAGGGTGACGACCACCGACTCGGGAATGTCGGCCTTCGTCACGCTGCTGTACGGGAAGAGCGATTTCGTATCCCAGTACTTCTCGAAGATCGTGCTGTCCTTGGCCACTTCGCGGTTGCGGACGTATTTCCAGGAGTTGTCGCCGAAGAGCACGACGTAGAGGGCGTCGTTGCCCGATGAGAGGGTGTCGATGACCGCGAGGTCGTCGGTCTCGAAGGTCGAGTGGATCTCCTTGCGCTCCATGCGGCGGCGCATGTCGGCCACCGAGTCGGCGGCGATCTCCTCGGGCGTGCGTGTGTCGATCTCGGGTGCGGACGTCTCGTCCGTATACTCCTCTTCCTCCTCGGGGCATGCCGAGAGGCATTGCAGCGAGTCGATGAGGGCGGCCTGAAGGGCCGTGACGGCGCGCAGCGAGTCGGCGGCGCGTTCGGCGGCCTCGAGACGGGCCGCACGGGTCTTCCGGGGATTGCGGGGGGTACGGGCCGCGGCGCTGCAGGCGAGCGAGGCGGCGGCCAGGATCAACAGGTATTTTTTCATGCGTTCGGGTTTTTCCGTGTTATTTGTTTTTCAGCAGGGCCTCGGCGGCTTCGAGGGCCTGGTAGAACTCTGGGCCGAAGCGGCGGATGATCGGCTCGCGCAGGGCCTTGTAGACCGGGATTCCGAGCCGTGCGCCGCAACGGCGGGCCGGGGCGCAGACCGACCAGCGGTGGTAGTTCAGCCCGATGGTCCCGTTCGAGAAGCGCATCAGGCGGATCGGATAGAGGTGGCACGAGATCGGTTTGCGGAAGGGTGTCCTGCCCTCCTGCCACGCCTTTTCGATGGCGCAGAGCGTCACTCCGTTCTCCGTGTAGGCATAGGCGCATTCGGCGTCATTGACCAGCGGGGTCGTCAGGTCACCCTCCTCGTCCACGACCGTGAACCCCTGCCGCTCGACCGCCTCGATCCCCTCGGGGGTCATGCAGGAGCGGTAGTTGGGGTATTCGCGTTCGAGGATCTCCACCTCGTCCTCTTCGAGCGGTGCACCGGCGTTGCCCTCCACGCAGCAGATACCCTTGCACTGCGCCAGGTCGCAGGCGAAGCATTCGCGCAGCAGGTCGGCGCTCACGATTTTGTCGTCGATCTCGATCATTTGCGGCAGGTATCGGCGATGATGATGTCGAACAGCTCCCCGACGGTCATGCCCATGGCGCGCACCTGCTTGGGGACGATGCTCCCGGCGCTCATGCCCGGGATCGAGTTGAGCTCGATGAAATAGGGCTTGCCTTCGGGCGTGACGATGAAGTCCACGCGCACGACGCCCGAGCAGCGGCACGTGCGGTAGGCCTCGAGGGTCATGCGGTTGAGCTCGGCCTTCACCTCGGGCGAGATCCGCGCGGGGGTGATCTCCTCGGAGCAGCCGGCCGTGTACTTGGCCTCGTAGTCGAAGAAGTCCTTTTTGGGGACGATCTCCGTAATGGGGAAGAGGTATTCGCGGCCGCCGGCGACCATCACGCCGCAGCCCATCTCGCGGCCCGTGATGCACTCCTCGACGAGGATTTCGTCGCCCTGTGCGAAGGCCGTGGCGATGGCGGCCGGGAGCTCCTCGGGGGTGTGCACCTTCGTCACGCCGAACGACGATCCGTTGGCGTTGGGCTTCACGAAGAGCGGCATGCCCAGTTTTCCGACGATTGCGGCGGTGTCGATCTCCTCGCCGCGGCGCAGGAAGAGTTCGCGGGCGAGGTTGATGCCGCGCCCGGCCAGCGTGCGCTTGGTGGTGATCTTGTCGAAGGTGATGACCGACGAGGTCATCGAGCACGACGAGTAGGGAATCTCCATCATGTCGAGGTAGCCCTGCAGCCTGCCGTCCTCGCCCGGCGTTCCGTGGATGATGATCAGCGCATAGTCGAATGCCTTGCGCTCACCGTCGATCGTCACCGAGAAGTCGTTCTTGTCCACCTGCCACTGCCGTCCGTCGGGGGTCGTGCAGTGCCAGTCGCGGTGGTGCAGGTCGATGACCGTGATGTCGTATTTCGTGTGGTCGAGCGCCGCTTCGATCTGCGCGGCGCTCTGGAGAGCGATCTCCCGCTCGGGGGAGTCGCCGCCCGCCAGGAGGGCGATTTTGAGTTTTTCCATCGTTCGTGTGGTTGTGTTGTTGCCGGCATGCGCCGGCGGTCTGACCCGTGTGCGCCCGGGACTCCGTGCGGCGGACCTTTGCGGTGCGCGGCCCGTGCGCCGTCAGGGGTTGTAAATGTCTTTGTAGCGGAAGTCGAGGATCTCCTGCACCATGCCCGTATACTGCCGGGCCTCGGCGTTCCTGGGGTCGATCGCCAGCACGCGGTTGAAGTCGTTGAGTGCCGGCCCCCAGGCGTTGAGGCGGTAGTGCAGGCGTCCGCGCTCGAGGTAGAGTGCCGGGTTTTCGGGCTCTGCGGCGATCGCTGCCGTGAGTGCCTCGATCCGCGAGGCGGGGCTCCACAGCCCCTTGCGGCGGATGTAGTCCGCCACGGCGGGTTCCAGCATGGCGCTCACATCCTCGCCCAGCCCGATGCGGTTGCGGACCTCGGTTGCGGCGAACTCCTGCAGCGGGGCGTCCTCGAGCAGCGTCGTGCGGTCGGCAAAGCGCGAGGTGTCGGCCCCGCGCCGCGGGTAGACGTAGACCGGGTATTCGAGGATCCGCTCGTACTCCTTCCATCCGTCGAGGCGGGCGATCTGATCGCCGCCCATGAGGATCGAGAAGCGCATCTGCGCTCCGTGGTTCTCCTTCAGATAGCGCAGCGTGTCGATCGTATAGGAGGGTTTCGGCAGCAGGAACTCCACCACCGAGGGCTTGATCCGCTCGGGGTATTTCGAGGCGGCGCAGGCGATCTCGGCCATCTCGAAACGGTCCAGTTCGGGAGCCAGCTCCCCGGCCTCCTTGTAGGGGCTTTGGGGCGATACGACGAGTACGACCTCGTCGCACAGCTGCCGGTCGATGACGTGTTCGGCCAGTGCGATGTGGCCCTTGTGCACGGGGTTGAATGACCCGAAATAGAGCATCACGCGCTTCATGGTCACCTGTTGATAAAGGCGTCAAGGATGGCGCACGTCTCTTCGACGGCGTCGTCGAGGCGGTCATTGACGACCGTGTGGTCGAACTCCGGGGCCTTCGTCAGCTCGAACTCGGCCTTTGCCACGCGGCGGTCGATCGCCTCGGGTGAGTCCGTGCCGCGCCCCTCGAGGCGGCGCCGCAGCTCCTCGACCGAGGGGGGCATGATGAAGACCGAGCAGGCGTCCTGACCGAAGATGTGCTTGAGGTTGATGCCGCCCAGCACGTCCACGTCGAATACGATCACGTGGTCCTTCTGCCAGATGCGCTCCACCTCGCTGCGCAGCGTGCCGTAGCAGGTGCCCTTGTAGACCTCCTCCCACTCCACGAAGCGGCTCTCGGCCACGGCCGCGGCAAAGGCCTCCTGCGAGAGGAAATAGTAGTCCACGCCGTCGCGCTCCGCCCCGCGGGGTGCACGGCTGGTGGCCGAAATCGAGAACTCGAGCTGCGGATAGCGCTCCAGCAGCCGGTGGACGATCGTTGTCTTGCCCGATCCGCTCGGGGCCGAAAATATGATGACCTTTCCCATCAGAGTATGTTGAGTACCTGTTCCTTGATCTTTTCCAGCTCGTCCTTCATCTTCACGACGAGGATCTGCATGTTCGATTCGTTGGCCTTCGAGCCGAGGGTGTTGATCTCGCGGCCCATCTCCTGGGCGATGAATCCCAGCTTGCGGCCCGCGGCCTCCTCACCGCCGGCCACCTCGCGGAAGTAGCGGCAGTGGTTGGTCAGGCGCACCTTCTCCTCGGTGATGTCGAGTTTCTCGAGGTAGAAGATCATCTCCTGCTCGAGGCGGTTGCGGTCCACCTCGACCGGGAGTTTCGAGAGGTTGTCCAGAATCCGTGCGCGGATCGTCTCGGTGCGGGCCTTCTCGAAGGGCTCGACCTCCCCTTTGTAGTGTTCGATCAGATCGACGCGGCGCAGCAGGTCGGCGATGAGGATCTCACCCTCCTGCCTGCGGAATTCGTCGAGGCGGTTGCAGGCCTCCTCAACGGCCGCGAGCAGAGCGGCATGCTCCTCTTCCGGGACGTTTTCGGTCTCGGTCGATACCACGTCGGGCAGCCGCAGGATCGCGTGTGTTGCTGCGGCGTCCCACTCCCGGGTGTCGGTTTCGAGCCCTGCGGCCCGGGCCGTCTGGCGCAGTTCGGCGGCATAGGCGGCAAAGGCCTCCTTATTTATATGGGCCGAGGTTTCGACGGCCTGTGATTCGACCGTGACGAAGAGATCGACCTTGCCGCGCAGGAGCGTGCGGGCTACGATGTTGCGGATTTCGTATTCCGACTGGCGGTAGATGGCCGGGAGGCGCATGCCGAGATCGAGCTGCTTGGAGTTCAGCGAGCGGATCTCCACCGAGATTTTGCGATTCGGGAGCGTGGCTTCGCTCTTGCCGAAGCCTGTCATCGATTTTACCATGGCTGGACGTTAAATTTTGGCAAAAATAATAAAAACTATTCAAAAAGGGAGCTCTTGGTTGCAGGTTGTAAAATTTATTTGGCCAGGAGTTGCAGAAATCAATTTTTTTTTGTTTATATTTGTGTTAGTAAACTAACAGTGCGCAAGCGACACTCAAAAATCCATACGATTATGAAAAAGCACAATTTCAATGCTGGACCTTCGATCCTGGCCGACGAGGTGATCGAAAAGGCCGCCAAGGCAGTTCTTGACTTCAACGGATCGGGGCTTTCGGTCCTCTCGATCTCCCACCGCACGAAGGATTTCGATGCCGTGATGGAGGAGGCCGACCGTCTTTTCCGCGAGTTGCTCTCGATCCCCGACAACTACAAGATCTTCTACATCGGCGGCGGTGCGAGCACCTTCTTCTATGAGGTGGCTGCCAACTTCCTCGGCAAGAAGGCCGGCTATGTGAATACGGGCGTATGGTCGAAGAAGGCCATCAAGGAGGCCAAGCGTTACGGCGAAGTGGAGGTTCTGGCTACGTCCGAGGACCGCAACTTCACCTATATCCCGAAGGGTTTCGCCATTCCCGAGGATCTGGACTACCTGCACATCACCTCGAACAATACGATCTACGGTACCGAATACCACGAGGATATCGACTCGCCGGTGCCCCTGATCGCCGACATGTCGTCCGACATCCTGTCGCGTCCGGTCGATGTTTCGAAATACGCCATGATCTACGGCGGTGCGCAGAAGAACCTGGCTCCGGCCGGTGTCGCCTTCGCCATCATCCGCGAGGACATGCTCGACCGCATCGTGCGCGACCTGCCGACGATGGTTTCGTTCCGCACCCATGTCGAGAACAACTCGATGTTCAACACGCCTCCCGTATTCCCGATCTACGTGCTCAAGGAGACGCTCTGCTGGCTCAAGTCAATCGGCGGCGTGGAGGAGATCTACCGCCGCAACCGCGAGAAGGCCGCCCTGCTCTACGAGGAGATCGACCGCAACCCGCTCTTCCGCGGCACGGTCGAGAAGGAGGACCGCTCGCTGATGAACATCTGCTTCGTGATGGCCGACGGCTACGAGGAGCTGGCTCCCGAGTTCATGGAGTTCACCAAGGAGCGCGGTATCGTGGGCATCAAGGGTCATCGTCTGGTGGGCGGTTTCCGCGCATCGTGCTACAATGCCCTGCCCGTCGAGAGCGTCCGCGTTCTGGTGGAGTGCATGCAGGAGTTTGCCGCCAAGCATGCCAAATGATCCCGTAACGGACGGAATATGGCATTGGTATCGCATGTCCCGACCGGCTACGACGCCCTGACCGGCGAGGTGAAGGCCTGGGACTACACGCAAATGTTGAACACAGAAATCCTCAAACCCATGAAAGTATTGGTAGCGACCGAGAAACCCTTTGCTAAGAAGGCGGTCGATGGAATTCGCGAAATCGTCGAGGGTGCGGGCCATCAGCTCGCCCTGCTCGAGAAATATACGGACAAGGCCCAGCTGCTCGAAGCCGTGGCCGACGCCGATGCGCTGATCGTGCGCAGCGACAAGGTGACGGCCGAAGTCATCGATGCCGCCAAGGTGCTCAAGATCGTCGTGCGTGCCGGTGCGGGCTACGACAACGTGGACCTCGCGGCTGCTACGGCCCGCGGCATCGTGGTGATGAACACCCCGGGGCAGAACTCCAACGCCGTGGCCGAGCTGGCTCTGGCCATGATGATCTTCATGTCGCGCAACCGCTTCACCCCGGGCACCGGTTCGGAGCTCCTGGGCAAGACGCTCGGCATCCACGCCTACGGCCATGTGGGCCGGCTCGTGGGCTGCAAGGGCAAGGCGCTGGGCATGGAGGTCGTGGCCTACGACCCCTTCATCACCGATCCGGCGGTCTTCGAGGCCGACGGCGTGCGGAAGGTCGATTCGGTCGAGGAGCTCTACAAGTGCTCCGACTTCCTCTCGCTGCACATCCCCGCCACGGCGGAGACCAAGGGCTCGATCGGTTACGACCTTGTGATGTCGATGCCCAAGGGCGCCACGCTGGTCAATACCGCCCGCAAGGAGGTGATCGACGAGGAGGGGCTGATGCGTGCGCTCACCGAGCGTGAGGACCTGAAGTACATCACCGACATCGCCGCCGGCATCCAGCCCGAGTTCGACGAGAAGTTCGGCAAGCGCGTCTTCGCCACCCCGAAGAAGATGGGTGCCGAGACGGCCGAGGCCAACATCAACGCCGGCCTGGCCGCCGCACGCCAGGTGATCGACTACCTGACGACGGGCAATACCCGTTTCCAGGTGAACAAGTAATCCCGAAAACAGGAATCTGAGCCGTCGGAGGGCGGGTACGGAGTGCCGCGCCCGCCCTCTGCGGCATCCACAACAAGCGAAAAAGAGAGTTATGGTAAGAATCAAACCTTTCCGCGGAATCCGGCCCCCGAAGGAGTATGCTTCGGAGGTGGCTTCGCGCCCCTACGACGTGCTGAACTCGGCCGAGGCCAAGGCCGAAGCGACGGAGCGTTCGCTGCTGCACATCATCAAACCCGAGATCGACTTCGATCCGATCGCCGACGAGCATGCCCCCGAGGTCTACGACAAGGCGGTGGAGAACTTCCGCCTGTGGCGCGAACGGGGCTGGCTCGTGCAGGATCCCGAGGAGTACTACTACATCTATGCCCAGACGATGGACGGCCGCACGCAGTACGGTCTGACGATGTGCTGCCACTTCGAGGACTACCTCTCGGGCGCCATCAAGAAACACGAGCTGACGCGCACCGAGAAGGAGGAGGACCGCATGATCCACGTGCGCAACCAGCAGGCCAACATCGAGCCGGTCTTCTTCGCCTATCCGGACAATGCCGAGATCGACGCCATCGTCGAGCGCGTTGTGACGGCTTCGGCCCCCGAGTACGACTTCACGGCTCCCGACGGCTTCGGCCACAAACTGTGGGTGATCCGCGACCGTGCGACGAATGACCGCATCACGGAGATCTTCCGCGGCATCCCGGCCCTCTACGTGGCCGACGGACACCACCGTACGGCCGCCGCTGCGCGCGTGGGTGCCGAGTGCAAGGCGAAGAACCCCCACCATACGGGCGAGGAGGAGTACTGCTACTTCCTGGCCGTGACGTTCCCCGCCAGTCAGCTCCGCATCATTGACTACAACCGCGTGGTCAAGGACCTCAACGGGCTCACCTCCGAGGAGTTCCTCCGCCACCTCGGCGAGGACTTCGTCGTCGAGCAGAAGGGCGCCGACGAGTACCGCCCGCAGGCGCTGCACAACTTCTCGATGTACCTCGACGGCAAGTGGTACAGCCTTACGGCCAAGCCGGGGACCTACGACGATGCAGACCCGATCGGCGTGCTCGACGTCACGGTTCTCTCGAACCGGGTGCTCGACCGCATCCTGGGCATCGCCGACCTGCGCACCTCGAAGCGTATCGACTTCGTGGGCGGCATCCGCGGCCTGGGCGAGTTGAAGCGCCGTGTGGACAGCGGTGAGATGAAGGTGGCCTTCGCGCTCTACCCCGTTTCGATGAAGCAGCTGATCGACATCGCCGACACGGGCAACATCATGCCGCCGAAGACGACGTGGTTCGAGCCCAAACTCCGTTCGGGTGTGGTGATCCACTCGTTTGCCGAGTAATCCGCCGGTTTTTTTTCGCCGGAACTTGCTGATGTCGGGGAATCCTGTCCTTCGGGACGGGGCTCCCCGACTTTTTAATTCGTCGATTTTTTCGAAAGTTTTGTTGTAAACAATCGGCCGTTTGTCGAATTTTTCTTATATTTGTAAGCACTTAATCAAACAATACAACGACGTTATGGCTAAAATCAAAGGAACAATCGTCGTCGACCGCGAGCGATGCAAGGGTTGCGGGGTCTGCGTGGCCTCGTGTCCGTGTCAGGTGCTCGAGCTATCGGCGGAGGTGAACGGCAAAGGCTATCCCGTAGCCCGGATGGCGAATCCCGATGCCTGCACGGGCTGCGCTTCGTGTGCGGTGATCTGCCCCGACAGCGTAATTACGGTTTATCGTCAAAAATTCGAATAGGTTATGGCAGAGAAGGAGATAAAACTGATGAAAGGCAACGAGGTGATCGCCCATGCGGCGATTCGCTACGGTTGCGACGGTTATTTCGGCTACCCCATCACCCCGCAGTCCGAAGTGATGGAGACGCTCATGGAACTCAAGCCGTGGGAGACCACCGGCATGGTGGTGCTGCAGGCCGAGTCGGAGATCTCTTCGATCAACATGGTCTACGGCGGCGCCTCGACCGGCAAACGGGTGATGACCTCGTCGTCGAGCCCCGGCGTCAGCCTGATGTCCGAGGGACTGAGCTATCTGGCCGGTGCGGAACTTCCGTGCCTGGTGGTCAATTGCCAGCGCGGCGGCCCGGGTCTGGGAACGATCCAGCCTTCGCAGGGCGACTATTTCCAGGCCTGCAAGGGCGGCGGCCACGGTGACTTCCACCTGATCGTCTTCGCCCCGAACTCCGTGCAGGAGATGCATGACCACGTGGCCGAGGCCTTCGACCTGGCCTTCAAGTACCGCAATCCGGCGATGATCCTCGCCGACGGCGCCATCGGTCAGATGATGGAGAAGGTGGTGCTCGCCCCGCAGCGCCCGCGCAAGACCGAGGAAGAACTGCGTGCCGAATGCGGTTCGTGGGCCGCACAGGGCAAACCCGCAGCCCGCGGACGCAACATCGTCACCTCGCTGGAACTCCAGTCCGAGAAGATGGAGGTGATCAACAAGCGCCTGCAGGAGAAGTACCGCCGGCTGGAGGAGAACGAGGTGCGCTACGAGGCGATCGACTGCGACGACGCGGAGTATGTGATCGTGGCCTTCGGTTCGTCGGCGCGCATCTGCTCGGCTACGGTCGAAATGGCCCGTGCCGAGGGCCTAAAGGTGGGCCTGCTGCGTCCGATCACGCTCTACCCCTTCCCCAAGAAACAGATCGCCGAACTGGCCGCCCGCGGTGTGAAGGGCTTCCTTTCGGCCGAGTTGAATGCCGGCCAGATGGTCGAGGACGTGCGGCTGGCCGTGAATGGACTGGCTCCCGTCGAGCACTACGGCCGTCAGGGCGGCATGATGTTCAATCCCGACGAGGTGCTCGACGCCCTCAAGGAAAAACTGATTAAAAAGTAAGAGACGATGGCAGAGGTTGAAATCAAACAGGAGAATCTGGTTTACGCGAAACCCAGACTCATCACCGATAACGTCATGCACTACTGTCCGGGCTGCAGCCACGGTACGGTGCACAAGCTCGTGGCCGAGGTCATCGACGAGATGGGCCTTGCCGAGCACTCCGTGGGCATTTCGCCCGTAGGCTGCGCGGTTTTCGCCTACAACTACATCGATATCGACTGGATCGAGGCGGCGCACGGCCGTGCGCTGGCCGTTGCAACGGCCGTCAAGCGGCTCAACCCCGGGAACCTGGTCTTCACGTACCAGGGCGACGGCGACCTGTCGGCCATCGGTACGGCCGAGTCGATCCATGCGGCTGCCCGCGGCGAGAATGTCGTGGCGATCTATATCAACAACGCGATCTACGGCATGACGGGCGGCCAGATGGCGCCGACCACCCTGCTGGGCATGAAGACCGCGACGACGCCCTACGGCCGCGACCCGCGTCTGAACGGCTATCCCTACAAGATCGCCGAGATGATGGCCCACCTCGACGGTGCCACCTACATCACGCGCCAGAGCGTGCATACGCCGGCCAACGTGCGCAAGTGCAAGAAGGCGATCCGCAAGGCTTTCGAGAATTCGATGGCCGGCAACGGTTTCTCGCTCGTGGAGGTGGTCGCCACCTGCAACAGCGGCTGGAAACTCTCGCCCGTCGCTGCCAACCGCTGGCTCGAGGAGAACATGCTGCCCTTCTATCCGCTGGGCGATATCAAGGACGTAAAAAAGGAGGAGACACGATGAAAGAGACTCTGATTATAGCTGGATTCGGAGGACAGGGCGTCCTCTCGATGGGAAAGATTCTGGCCTACTCGGGCGTGATGCAGGACTTCGAGGTGACGTGGATGCCCTCCTACGGCCCCGAGATGCGCGGCGGTACGGCCAACGTGACGGTGATCCTTTCGGACAAGAAGATCTCGTCGCCGATCGCGCATGAATTCGACACGGCGATCATCCTCAACCAGCAGTCGATGGAGAAGTTCGAGCCGATGGTCAAGCCGGGCGGCGTGCTGATCTACGATACGAACGGCATTTCGCGCCATCCGGTGCGTACGGACATTTCGGTCTATGCCATCGACGCCACGGCCGAGTGTGCGAAGATGGGCCAGGCCAAGCTCTTCAACACGATGATTCTGGGCGGATACCTGAAGGTGAAGCCCGTTGTGGAGATGGAGAACGTGATGGTCGGACTGAAGAAGTCGCTTCCCGAGCGTGCGTGGAAGATGCTTCCCCAGAACGAGGAGGCCATCCGCCACGGCGGCGAGATCATCCGCAAGATCCGCTGATCGGCCGACGACCGAACGATTTGCAGCGACGGCTTCCGGTTTCCCGGAGGCCGTCGCCGTTTTTCGTGCGGAGTGCGCTCCCGGTCCGTATCCCGCTCGGGATGCAGGCGGCTTCCGGCGTTCCGGAAAATGTCGCCGTTTTTCGTGCGGAGTGCGCGGATTGCGTGCTGGTTCTCCTTTCCGTGTTCAGAACGAACCGGCGAAGTGGTCCGACCGCAGGAGGATGTCCGAGACGCGCCAGGCCTCCAGACGCCGCCGGCGTACCGAATCGTCGGTATTTCCGCCTGCCCACTCTCCGTCGAAATCGGCGGCGCAGTCGCTCTGGTGGCGGAAAACACTCTCTCCCAGACCGTGGAACGGGTAGTCCGCCGCGCCCATCAGATCGAGCAGGCTCGGATAGATGTCGCTTTGGGCGATGACCTTCCCGGTCTCCGTCTTCAGCGGGGCGTTGAGGACGAACAGCGGGATGTAGCGGTCCTCGAGCGTGCGCTTTGCCCGTCCTTCGTAGCGGTTGCGGGTGATGGTCGAGTCGTGGTCGCCGACGATCACGACGATGCTCTCGTCGTAGAGCCCCGCCTCCCGGAGTGCCTCGATGAACCTTTCGATGCTCCGGTCTACAAACTGCGTGATGATCAGGTAGTTCATTACATTTCGATCCGGAATGTCGGCCTGACGGAGCGTACTCCCGAACGTTGTCTCCACGGGATCGTGGCCCGAGTAGGTCACGACCTGAGCATAGAACGGCTTGCGGAGTTGCTGAAGAACCGGCAGCGTGCGTGCGAAGAGGATACTGTCCGACTCGGGGCGTTGGCGCCCCTCGTCCATGCGTTCGTACAGACGGTCGAATCCGTAGCTGCGCGAGGTGGCATCCTGATTCCAGAAGGTCTTGTTGTCGCAGGTCAGCGAGATCGACGTATATCCCAGTTTTTTCAACGCTTTCGGCAGCGAGGGATAGGTATTCAGTCCGTATGTGCCTGATGCGGCACCCGATGCAAGCGGCAGCAGTCCGGTGTTGAGTATCAACTGTGCGTCGGACGACCGGCCGTCCTTGATCTGGGGCAGGACCTTCGGGAAGTAGAGCACCGTCGTGTCGCGGGCCAGCGAGTTGAGGTATGGGGTCACCTCCGTGCCGCCGACCTCCAGCCCTACGGGCCAGGCGCACAGCGACTCCGTCAGGATGAGGATCAGGTTCCTGCGGTGCGGTTCTACCAGCCGGGTGCGGGGATGCCGTTGTTCGGCCTCCTCCACGTAGCGTGTCGCGAATTCGATCTCCTCGGGCGTGTATCCTCCCATGTGGTAACATTGGAAGATCCACGAGTTGATGATCCCGTATTCGCGGATGGCGCGGATCGGTTCCATCCGGTACCACGAGTAGGGATTTTTCTCCGACTCTTTGTCGAAGAGCAGATACCTCGGCGCAATGATAAGTGTTGCGGCAAACAGGCCGATTGCTGCGGCGCGGATCCGGAAACATCTCCCCCCCCCTCCTTGCGGAGTGCTCCGGCGGCAGTCGATTCCGGCATACCATCCCATGAAGAGCAGCGGCGGCAACAGCAGCAACAGGTCGGTCGCGCGGAGCGAGAACCACAGGCTGCGGCCGATCGTCGGCAGGTTGTAGACCATCAGGTAGGAGGTCAGCGGCATGAATGTTCCGTAATTGCGGTAGTACCAGACGTTGGAGAGCAGGTAGAGCGTCACGACGGCGATCCACGGAAAGAGCCACCGCTTTTTCCGCAAACCCCATGCGGGAAGGGCCAGCAGCATGGCGTCCGCCAACCGGTGAATTTGTGATTTCAGGCCGTTGAATCCATAGAGTTCCCACACGGTATTCATGGCCGTGAGCGAGAGGAAGAATGCGGCGGTAAGGGCGAGATAGACTGCGACTCGGTACCTCTTTTTCGTCGTTCGGGTTATCGATGCGGAGGTCCCTGCCGATGACAGGTCGGATTTCATGGGTTTTGATGGGGTTTGGTCCGATTGACGGGGCAAAGATACGAAAAATCCGGAAACTCCGGGCGTTGCGGCCGTTTCCGTGAAGCCGGTAAAATGCAGTCGGCCTCCGGAATGCCGGAGGCCGACTGCGGGTCTTGCCCGCTCCCCTATTCGAAACGGTATTGCAGCACGTCGCGCCAGCCCAGCAGGAGCTCGCGCACCGCGAGGCGTTTTTTTCCGGCGATCTGCAACTCGCCGAGGACGATCCATCCGTCGCTGCACGCGACGCGGATGAAGGTGTGCCCGTCGCTCTCGACCGTGCCGCAGGGCGCGCCGTGCGCAGCCTCCTCGAACGTCGCCGCAAAGATCTTGGCCGTCTGCATCTCGTCCGACCCGTCGCGGAACATCCCCGTCCAGGCCGCCGGATAGGGCGACAGACCGCGGATGAAGTCGATGATCCGGCGGCCTTCGCGGTGCCAGTCGATCCGGCAGTCCTCCTTGAAGATCTTGGGGGCCGGATGCAGCGTCGCCTCGTCGGCGTTTTCCTGTACTGTGGGGGTGATGTCTCCCGCCGCAATGCGGTCTACCGTCTCCAGTACGAGCCCGGTGCCTACCGTCATCAGCTTTTCGTAGAGTGTTCCCACGTTGTCCTCGTCGAGAATCGGCACCTTGATCTGCCCCAGAATGGCTCCCTTGTCGATCTCGTGGTTCAGCAGGAAGGTCGTCACTCCGGTCTGCCGCTCGCCGTTGATGATGGCCCAGTTGATCGGGGCCGCGCCGCGGTACTGCGGCAGCAGCGAGGCGTGGAGGTTGAACGTCCCCAGCCGCGGCATGGCCCAGATGACCTCGGGCAGCATGCGGAAGGCGATGACGATCCCCAGATCGGGGCGCAGCTCGCGCATCGCATCGACGAACTCTCCGGCCTTCAGCTTCTCGGGCTGGAGGATCGGCAGTCCCAGTTCGCGGGCGGCTGCCTTCACGTCGCTTTCGTGCATCTTCTGCCCGCGGCCGGCGGGTTTGTCGGGTGTGGTCACCACCGCCACGACGCGGTATCCTCCGGCAACGAGCGCGCGGAGCGACGGCACGGCGAACTCGGGCGTGCCCATGAATACGATACGGAGCTGTTTCGGATCCATCCCTCTATTTTTTCTCCAGGCCCAGCGTGTGGTGCATGCGCTCCTGCTTGGTCTCCAGATAGTGTTCGTTGTACTTGTTCGGGGCGATGACGATCGGCACGATCTCGTCGATCTTCAGCCCGTATCCCTCCAGCCCGGCACGCTTGAGCGGGTTGTTGGTCATCAGCCGCATGTGGCGGATGCCCAGTTCGCGGATGATGCTCGCTCCCACGCCGTAGTCGCGTTCGTCGGCCTTGAATCCCAGACGCAGGTTGGCATCGACGGTGTCTAACCCCTCGTCCTGTAGCTTGTAGGCGTGGATCTTGTTGCAGAGACCGATGCCGCGCCCCTCCTGGTTGAGGTAGACGATAGCTCCCTTGCCCTCCTTCTGAATCATCTGCATCGCGCGGTGCAGCTGCTCGCCGCAGTCGCAGCGGTACGATCCGAAGATGTCGCCCGTGGCGCACGACGAGTGCACGCGGATCAGCACCGGCTCGTCCTCGGTCCACTCGCCCTTGGTCAGCGCCACGTGCTCCACGCCGTTCGACTTCTGGCGGAACGGCGTGATGCGGAAGTCGCCCCACTCGGTGGGCAGCGGCACCGTCACGCCCTTCTCGACGATCGACTCCTCACGGAGACGGTAGGCGATCAGCGAGGCGATCGAGACGATCTTGAGTCCGAACTTGCGGGCTACCTCCATGAGCTGCGGCAGGCGGGCCATCGTGCCGTCTTCGTTCATGATCTCGATCAGTGCGCCTGCGGGCTGCAGTCCGGCCAGGCGGGCCAGATCGACCGCAGCCTCGGTGTGTCCCGGACGGCGCAGCACCCCTTTCTGGCGGGCGCGCAGCGGGTTGATGTGTCCCGGGCGTCCCAGGTCGCAGGGCTTGGTGTTCGGGTCGGCCAGTGCGCGGATCGTGGCGGCCCGGTCGTGGATCGATACGCCCGTCGTGCAGTCGTGGCCCAGCAGGTCCACCGTCACGGTGAAGGGCGTGCCGAGCAGCGAGGTATTGTTCTCCTCCATCATGTTGAGTCCGAGCTGTTCGCACCGCTCCTCCGAGAGGGGGGCGCAGAGCACGCCGCGGCCCTCCTTGAGCATGAAGTTCACGATCTCGGGGGTGATCTTCTCGGCGGCGATGATGAAGTCGCCTTCGTTCTCGCGGTCCTCGTCATCGACGACGATCACGATCTTGCCGTTGCGGAAGTCCTCGATGGCCTCCTCGACGCTGTTCAGTATCGGTTCCGTATTCATTTTTTATCTCGTTTTGTTTTGATTTTCAATTTGTGCAGCAGGGGTTCCATGCGTTCGCGCAGGGCCTTGATCCTGCCGGCATACCAGTCCGTATCGAGCAGTGCCGAGTCGTTGGTGGCCTTGTAGGTGAGGTACATGGCGATCGGCGTGAGGATGAAGGTCGATAGCCAGACGCCGTAGACGGCATCCCAGTTGCCCTCCTTGGCCAGCTTCTCGCCCGTGATGCTGATGATGTAGTAGATCACGAAGAAGATCACCGACACGACGACCGGCAGACCCAGTCCGCCCTTGCGGATGATGGCGCCGAGCGGTGCGCCGATCAGGAAGAAGATGATGATCGACACCGGGAGCGAGATCTTCTTGTGCCATTCGACCTTCGAGCGGTAGAGCTGGTCGAGGGCCTCCTTGGCGTTCGACTCGTCGAACGAGAACATGTTGCGCGAGTTCTTGGCCATGCGCCGTGCCTGGTCCCACACCTTCTCGCGGTCGCGGACCGAAAGCGAAGCGATCGAATCGGCGACGGCCAGGTCCCCGAACCGGCTCTTGTCCACGCGCAGGCTGTCCGGCAGGGGCAGCACGCTCGGGTCGCGGGCGAAGATCTGCTCCTTGAGCAGCGGCTCGTAGGAGCTCGTGGTGGCCGTATTGACCTTGATCTCCAGCGAGTCGATGTCGTTCTGGAGCTCGTTGATGTTCTTGGTGCTGGAGTTCGAGAAGAGGTTGGCGTCGGTGCGTTCCATGGCGAATCCCTCCATGGGGATCACCTGCTTCTCGAGGTCGAAGATGTGGTGGCGCAGCGAACTCTGGTTGAACCACTGCGAGTTGCGTGTCTGCTCGTAGGTTTCGCCGTGGAAGAGCGTCACCAGCAGGAACCGCTTGTCGTCCGAGAGCCGGATGTAGCCCGAGTCGGCGACGATGGTGTTCATGTTTCCGCTGGCGTCGCGGTTGTCGTAGATCAGCACGTTGTGGAGCAGGTGCGTGTCGGGCTCCTGGTGGCTCACGCGGATCGACATGTTGTCGATGCCGTTGAAGAAGAGTCCGTCCTGGAACTCGAGGGCCTGTTTCTGCTGGCGGATGTCGTAGAGCGTGCTGTAGAGTTTCTTGTTGGCCGTCGGAACGAGGTTGTTGCCGATGAAGAAGCTGGCCACGGCCAGCACGCTCACGAGGATGATGAGCGGCTTGGTGATCTTCACGAGCGACATGCCGGCCGACTTCATGGCCAGCAGCTCGTAGTTTTCGCCGAGGTTTCCCATCGTCATGATCGCCGCGAGGAGCATCGAGAGGGGAAGTCCCATCGGGATGAGGTTCGCCATGAAGTAGGTCATCAGCTCGATGATGATTCCTGCGCTGAGACCCTTGCCCACCAGTTCGTCGATGTAGCGCCACACGATGTTCATCATCAGCACGAACATGACGATGAAGAACGTGAGCACCATCGGGCCGAGGTACGACTTCAGGACGAGCTTGTGTATGGTTTTCATGCGGCGGGGCGCGTTTTTTTCCGGTACAAAGTTAATAGTTTTACGACAATAAGCGTAAGCGTGAGGGTAAATATTATGGCGGCGCCGGGCGGAACTTCGAAATGGTAACTTACGGCCAGTCCCGCGACGTTGCCGGCGACGGCTACCGCGGGGGCCGTCGCGGCGATGGTGCGGTAGTCGCGCGAGAAGGCATTGACGACGGCCACGGGGATCGTGAGCAGCGAGATCAGCAGGACGATGCCCATGATGCGGATCGAGAGAACGATCGTTGCGGCGACCAGCGCGGCCATCAGGTAGGAGACCACGCGCGTGGGGATGCCGCGGCTGCGGGCGAAGTCGCGGTCGAAGGCCACGTACATGATCGGGCGCAGCCAGAGGAGCGCTCCGGCAAGGATGACGAGCGTCAGGAGGGCCAGCGCCGTGACATCGCCGCGTGTGACGGTGACGATGCTGCCGAACAGGTAGGCCGACAGGTCGCCGGAGGTGTATCCCGGGCGCAGGCTCATGAACAGCGCCCCGACGGCCATGCCCACAGACCAGATGATGCCGATGGCCGAATCCTCGCGGATGCGCCCGCGGCTTCCGGCCCACTCGATGCCGAGGGCCGAGAGGATGGCGAAGAGCAGCGCGCCGCCGATGGGGTTCGCCCCGAGCCAGAAGGCGATGCCCAGTCCGCCGAACGAGGCGTGCGTGATGCCGCCCGCCAGGAAGACCATGCGGCGGCAGACGACGTAGGTCCCGATGACGCCGCACGTGATGCCCGAGAGCAGGCAGGCCGTGAATGCGTTGAGCAGGTATTGGTAATGGACGAGGTCGCTGAAAAATCCCATGCTTTTTTCGATTGCGCGCAAATTTACGCTTTTTTCCCGGAAAAAATCGCTCCTTTCGCACGGATTTCGTAATTTCGTGCCCGAAAAACACTATTCCATGCAACCTCGCAGAGTCAGTTTCCATACCCTCGGCTGCAAGCTCAATTTCTCGGAGACCTCGACCCTCGCGCGCCAGTTCGAGCAGGGCGGTTTCGTGCGGGTCTCCCCTACGGCCGAGGCCGACATATGTGTGATCAACAGCTGTTCGGTGACCGAACACGCCGACAAGAAGTGCCGCAACCTGATCCGGCGCCTGCATCGCCGCAACCCGCAGGCGATCATCGCCGTGACGGGATGCTATGCGCAACTCAAACCGCACGAGATCGCAGCTATCGAAGGTGTTGATATCGTATTGAGCAACAACGATAAAGGTAATTTATATAAACGGGTGGTTGAACTTGCGGGCAAGGGCCGCGCGCAGGTCTACAGTTGCGATACCGACGAGCTCACGTCGTTCTTCGCGGCCTTCTCGAGCGGCGACCGTACGCGGGCCTTCCTCAAGGTGCAGGACGGCTGCGACTACTGTTGCTCCTACTGTACGATCCACTATGCCCGCGGGGCGAGCCGCAACCAGCCCGTTGCCGAACTGGTCGAAGAGGCCCGCCGCATAGCAGCGGGGGGCCAGCGCGAGATCGTCATCACGGGGGTCAATACGGGGGATTTCGGCCGGACGACGGGCGAGCGTTTCATCGACCTGCTGCGTGCCCTGAACGACGTCGAGGGGATCGACCGCTACCGCATCTCGTCGATCGAGCCGAACCTGCTGACCGACGAGATCATCGCCTTCTGCGCCGCATCGCCCAAATTCCAGCACCACTTCCACATTCCGCTCCAGAGCGGTTCGGACCGCATCCTGGGGCTCATGCGCCGCCGGTACACCACGGCCCGCTTTGCCGAGCGCATCGCCGCCGTGCGGCAGGCGATGCCCGATGCCTTTATCGGTATCGACGTGATCGTCGGCTTTCCCGGGGAGACCGAGGCCGAATTCCGCGAAACGTACGATTTCCTGGCGCGCGTCGAGCCGGCCTTCCTGCACATCTTCCCCTTCTCGGAGCGTCCCGGCACCCCGGCGGTCGATCTGCCGGGCAAGGTCCAGCCCTCCGTGGCGACGCGCCGCGTCGCCGAACTCGAGGAGCTGTGCGCGCGGCTTCACGGCAGTTTCTGTGCCCGCGGCGAGGGAACGGAGGCCGAGGTGCTTTTCGAGAGCACGATGCGCGGGGGCATGATGTTCGGCTTTACGGGCAACTACCGCCGGGTGAAGGTGCCCTACGACCGCTCGCGGATCAACCGCATCTGCCGTGTGAAACTCGGTGCGATGGACGAATCTCACGACCTGACGGGTGAAATTCTGGATTAATTTCCTATCTTTGCGGAAAAAGGTTAATATCGAAGCGACTATGACGGGTATGCGCAAACGGGTGACGGCCGGGTTTCTGAGCATCGTCTGCCTGCTGTTTTTTTCGGGGATGGTCTCGTTTCTGGAGCTGAGCCGCCTGAGCCGCGACACGGGGGAGATCCTCGGGGCCAACAAACGCAACATCGAGCTGGCCCGCGAGATGCTCGATGCCGTGCACGACCAGAACGTGGCGTTGATCCACATCTCGGTCTTCGGCGACCGGAGCTACGACAGCCTGTGCATGGCCGGCATGGAGCGGCTCGAGAAGACGTTGCGCGTGGCCCAGGCCGAGGCTTTCGATAAGAGTTTCCTCGATTCGCTCGCCTTTGCCACGACCGAACTCCGCCTCCTGACGGACAACTACCTGGCCTTCGGCGCCGGGGCGGCCGACAGCGTGCGCCTCACGGTGCCCGACTCGGTGGGCGGCCGTTGGTATAACGACGAGTACGAGGCCCACTACGACCGGCTGACCGCCGCCATCGAGAACTACATGACCTCGACGCAGAGTTCGCTGGCTCCGCGGGCCGAGCAGATGAAGACGAATGCCTACCGGGCCGTGACACCGGTGCTGATCTCGCTTGTGGTGATGATCGCCATCGTGCTGATGTTCTACTACTTCATCCTTGTCTACTGCGTGGATCCCGTCGAGCGGATGATCCACAGCCTGGACGGGTACCTGCGTTTCCGGACGCCGTTCACCGTCAAGGGCGAACTCAAGGACGAGATGCTGGCCCTGCGCGAGAAGATCGAGTCGTTGATCAACCTTGTCAAACAGTCGAAATAGGATCGGAATGCGGGTAGACGTGGTTTTGCGATATGTCGGAGTCGTGATGCTCTTCATCGCGGGCTTCATGCTGCTTTCGGCGGGGATCTCCTGCCTGAACGGCGTGGATTCGGCATTCTATCCCCTGCTGTTGTCGGCCCTGCTGACCACCCTGCTCGGGGCCTTCCCGCTGATCTTCGTAGGCAAGCGCGACCAGATCACCAACAAGGAGGGGTTCTGCATCGTCGTCGGTTCGTGGCTTCTGTCGTGTGTGGTCGGGATGTTCCCCTACCTGATCTGGGGCGGGGAGTTCAGTCTGGTGAACGCCTGGTTCGAGAGCGTTTCGGGCTTTACGACCACCGGAGCCTCGGTGCTGACCGATGTCGAGGCTCTTCCGCGCGGGTTGCAGTTCTGGCGCTTCTCGACCACGTGGATCGGCGGCATGGGTGTGGTGATGTTCGCGCTCGTGGTACTTCCGACGATGGGACGCAGCAAGATGACCCTCTCGAATGTCGAACTCTCGTCGCTGGCCAAGGACAACTACCGCTACCGCACACAGGTGATTGTCCACATCCTGCTGGTGGTCTATGTCGGTCTGACCGCACTCTCGACCGTCATGCTCCGCTTGGCGGGCATGAACTGGTTCGATTCGCTCTGTCATGCGATGTCGGCCTGTGCGACAAGCGGCTTCTCGACCAAAAATGCCAGCATGGCCTTCTACAACAATGCGTGGATCGACACGGTGCTGATCTTCACGATGGGTGTGGCGGGCATGCACTTCGGGTTGATCTACGCGACGGTTACGGGCAAGCGCAACAACATCTTCCGCTCGGAGGTGACGCGCTGGTACATGGGCATCCTGCTCGTGTGCAGCGTGCTGATCGCCATTTCGCTCTATGCCGCCGACATCTACCCCACGATTACGGCATCGTTCCGGCATGCGGCCTTCCAGTTCTTCTCGCTGATGACTACGACGGGTTTTGCCTCGGCCGATTCGAGCGTCTGGCCGCCGTTTGCCGTGATTCTGCTGATGTTCGGTTCGATTGTCTGTGCGTGTGCGGGTTCGACGACGGGTGGCATGAAGACCAACCGGCTGGTGCTGGCCGGTAAGATGATTCGCGCCCAACTGCGGCGCCAGCAGCACCCCAACGCCGTGATCCGCATTCGCCTCGACGGCGTCATGCAGGACGATTCGGCCATCTACGGTGTGATGATCTTCATCGTCACCTACATGTTGGCGATGCTCGTGGGGACGGTTTTCGCCACGTTGTGCGGTGTGGATCTGCTGACCGGGTTCTCGAGTACGGTGGCCTGTCTGGGCAATGTGGGCCCGGGCTTCGGCGATGTCTACTCGATGGGCAACTACGCCGGGATGCCGGCAGCGCTCAAGACGTTCGATGCTCTGCTGATGCTGCTCGGGCGTCTGGAGATATTCGGATTGATTCAACTGTTTTTCATTAAATGGTGGAGATGACGGAAATGGGATTTCGCAGAATTCATATTCTTCTTTTTTCTGTTTTGGGGCTGACGTTTGCCATCCTGCCGCTTGCGGCGCAGCAGCCTCCGGTCGAGGCCCGCATTGCCGGGCTGGAAGGCAACGAGGAGTACATGTCCCTGCTGCGCGAGGACGCCGTCCTGCAGTCGCGGGTGGATTCGGTGGTCCGTGCCGTCGAGCAGGTGCGTCTGCGTCTGCGCGAGCATCCGGACGAACGCCAGGCCTGCTCCGAGGAGATCCTGCGGCTGGAGAGCCGGATCTTCGATCTCCGGAATGCCAAGGGCCGGCTGATCGACCGCATCAATACGATCGAGCAGGAGTGGGTGCTGGCCAATCTGGACAATCCGGACGCCGCCTCGTCGGAGCGCCCGGCCGCCCGTGTCCCCGATTCGCTCAAGGTGCGTAACCTGGTCTACAACCCCTGTTTCGGCGAGCAGCTTCCCAAGGCCGACTATGCGGCCCTGCTCCGCGCCCAGGAACTGGAACTTCGGGCCGTCGATCTCGTGAACCGCTATTTTGCCAACTACGAGACGGCCGCCCAGCTGGCCGAGGCCTATGCTGCGGCCGCTACCGAGAGCGAGGCCGGCGAGATCTACGACCGCTACGGGGCCATGCAGCGGATCGACCGTGCGTTGTCCGATTCGCTCGCCGGGGTGTGGAACTATATCTTCGACAACAAGAACTACGCCTATGGCTACCTGCTCGACAAGCTCGGGCAGGAGGAGGCGCTGACCCGCGAAGAGGAGGCGCTGGCCAAGGCACAGCGTCAGGTGGCCTCGCTGCGGGGCGAAACGGCTTCGGATGCCGTGGCCGACTATTTCCTGCGCAAACAGGTGCTCGTCGATTACGAGGCTTCGGTGGCCGGGCTGCTCGACCTTGGTGCGGCCCGTGACTCGCTGCGCGGCGTGGCGGCCCAGCTCCGCGAGGCGGATTTCCGCCGGCCCAGGGTCGAGGTCGCCCAGCGCTATTTCCTCGATTTCGACAGCGTGGTCTTCACCAAGACCCCGAAATACAGCTACTCCAACCCGATTCCCGAGTGCCGTGTCTATGAGCATGGAACGATCTACCGCCTGCTGCTCGGCACGTTCAACACCAAACGGGCCGTCTCGACCTTCCGTGGGGCCTACCCGCTGTCGTATTTGGTGAACGACGAGGGCAAGTGGTGCTACTTCACGGGCGGTTTCGCCACGCGCGAGGAGGCCGACTCGGTGCAGACGGTGCTCAAGAAACACGGGTTCGTGCGTCCCGAAGTGGTTGTCTGGACCGACGGGGTCTACCGCAACCTTTCGCGGGAGCCCGAAGCCGGGGCTGTAGCCTACCGCATCGAGATCGACGGGGCGGATGCCCTCTCCGAGGAGGTCCGACAGACGATCGCCTCGCTCTCCGAGGGGCGCGAACTCTCGCGTGTAGGATCGGGGACGTTCGTCGTCGGAACATTCGACGACCGCGCCGTTGCCGACCGCCTGGCCGAGGCCCTGCGTCAGGCCGATGCGGCTCTGGAAATAAAAGTTGCGGAAATCGTGCCGCAAACGGAATAAAAATCCTATCTTTATAACCGATTCGAACCGCTATGGAACTCTTCTACATCATCCTTCTGGTCTTCTTCGGGCTGCTGTTCCTCGTGGCCGAACTGGTTCTGTTGCCCGGAGTCTCGGTGGGCGCCCTGCTGGCCCTGGTCAGCGACGGCAGCGCCATCTACCTGGCGTTCCGCGATTTCGGAGCCACGGGCGGAGCGGTGACCATTGCGGTCATCGTCGTGCTGGGGCTCGCGGCGACGGTCCTTTCGTTGCGCGCCAAGACCTGGCAGCGCTTCTCTCTCCGGCAGGAGATCCGCTCGTCGAGCACGCCCGTCGCCCCCTCCGAACTCCTGAAGACAGGTGACCGCGGCATGACCCTTTCGCGCCTCGCGCCGATGGGCAAGGTCGAAATCGGCGGCCGCATCTACGAGGCCAAGACGCTCGACGGCTATGTCGATCCGCGCCGGGAGATCGAGGTCGTGGGATTCGAGAATTTCAGTGTCATTGTAAAACCCGTAAAATAATCTGTACCTATGGACTTTCAGGTTGGCATGATCGCCGTGGTCGTATTCGTGGCCCTTATCGCCCTGTGGCTCATCTTCTATTTCATTCCCGTCGGGCTGTGGTTCTCGGCCCTGGTGTCGGGCGTCCGCATCAGCCTGCTGCAGCTGGTACTGATGCGCTGGCGCAAGGTACCGCCCTCGACGATCGTCTCGTCGATGATCGAGAGCACGAAGGCCGGTCTTGCGCTCAACCCCAACGAACTGGAGGCCCACTATCTGGCCGGCGGCAACGTGACCAACGTGGTTCATGCGCTGGTATCGGCGCAGAAGGCCAACATCATGCTCGACTTCAAGATGGCCACGGCCATCGACCTGGCCGGCCGCGACGTCTTCGAGGCGGTGCAGATGTCGGTGAACCCCAAGGTGATCAACACCCCGCCGGTGGCCGCCGTGGCCAAGGACGGCATCCAGCTCATCGCCAAGGCCCGCGTGACGGTGCGTGCGAACATCAAGCAGCTTGTGGGCGGAGCCGGTGAGGAGACCGTGCTGGCCCGTGTGGGCGAGGGCATCGTTTCGTCGATCGGTTCGGCGCTGTCGCACAAGATCGTGCTCGAAAACCCCGACTCGATCTCGCGCGTGGTGCTCGAGAAGGGTCTCGATGCCGGAACGGCCTTCGAGATTCTTTCGATCGATATCGCCGATATCGACGTGGGCAAGAACATCGGCGCCCAGCTGCAGATGGACCAGGCCGAGGCCGACAAGAACATCGCGCAGGCCAAGGCCGAGGAGCGCCGCGCCATGGCCGTCGCCCTCGAGCAGGAGAACAAGGCCAAGGCGCAGGAGGCGCGTGCCAAGGTGATTCTGGCCGAGGCGGAGGTGCCGCTGGCCATGGCCGAGGCATTCCGCAACGGCAATCTGGGCATCATGGACTACTACAAGATGAAGAACATCATGGCCGATACGTCGATGCGCGAGACCATCGCACGGCCCGAGAAAAAATAACGGAAATTGACGACCGAGTCGCCGAGCGGGGCGCGCCACAACGAGCGCGCCCCGTTTTGCGATGACGAAAAAAACAAAAAACAGATTCAGAATGAGACGGTTGCTGGCCCTTTTGTGGCTTCTCTGCGTGTCGGTGACGACACGTGCCGCCGTGATCGACACGGTGGCTGTATTCAGTGCGCGGATGCAGCGCGAGATTCCGGCGTTTGTCGTCGTACCCGAACATGCGGCGGGCGAGCGCCTGCCGGTGGTCTATCTGCTGCACGGCTTCGGAAACAACCAGCGGGCCTGGCTGCAGATCACCGACCTGCGGTCGCTTTCGGAACGCTACCGCATGATTTTCGTCTGCCCCGACGGTGAGAAGAGCTGGTACTGGGACAGTCCGCTGCATGCCGAGTCGCAGTTCGAGACCTTCATCTCCGGGGAACTCCCGGCATGGATCGATGCCCGCTACCCGACGATCGCCGCCCGCGAAGGCCGGGCCATCACGGGATTGAGCATGGGTGGCCATGGCGCCCTGTGGAATGCCGTGCGTCACCCCGATGTCTTCGGCGCCGCCGGATCGACATCCGGAGGGGTCGATATCCGGCCCTTCCCCGATTCGTGGGAGATGAAGGAGCAGCTGGGCGAACTCAAGGACAACCCGGCGCGCTGGGATGCTCATACGGTCATCAATGCCGTCGATTCGCTGCACGACGGCGATCTGTCGATCATCTTCGACTGCGGCTACGACGACTTCTTCTACGAAGTGAACGTCGCCCTGCACGAGAAGCTGCTTCGCATGAAGGTCGGCCATGACTTCCTGGTGCGGCCCGGCGCCCACACGTGGGAGTACTGGGCCGGGTCGCTCCCCTACCAGCTGCTCTTCTTCGAACGCTATTTCGAACGCGCGGCGCAGTGACCGGCCGCGGCACTCCGCGTGCTTCCAGGGGCGGCCGAGGCTCCGGCAGTGCATCCGGAGCGGTCGCTCCGGCCCTCCGGGGCGGAGGGTGCCGTTTTCGTGCCGATTTTCCGGGAATACATACTAATTTGCCCGCCATGCCGTTTGATAACAGGCAACGGAAGCCTCTCCCGATCGAAATATTTGGGGAGGCGAAGTAGGATATATCCCGCTTTTTGGTATCTTTGCAAGGATTTTACAAACCGAAACAGAATGTATATGAAAGGATTTGCAGGGCTTGTGTCCCTCGTGCTGGGCGTGGCGGCGCTGGCCGTGTCGTGCAGTAAGGACAAGGTCAAGGGCACGCTGGAGTTCGAGGTGCCCGCCGTGTTCATGCAGGCGGGCGACGAGGCGGTGGTCCGTTTTTCGTCGAGCCGGATCGAGAGCTTTACCGTGACGCAGAAACCCACGGGATGGAACGATCCGGTGGTCGATATCGCAGCCAGGACCGTCACGATCGTCTCGCCGGTAACCTTCGGTGAGGACATCGAGGGCGATGACGGCGAGACTACCACCGTGGAGACCTCCGGAACGGTCGTGCTCACGGGATACAGTTCCGACGGCGTGGCGGCTTCGGCTTCGCTGTTCGTGAGCGTCACCTCGACGGTCGATCTCGAGGGCCCGGCCAACAGCTATCTGGTGAATAAACCCGCCGTGAACTACCGCTTCGATGTCCGCCATACGGGCAACGGCGGCTCGACGATCGAGCCGGCATCGCTCGCCGTCGTCTGGCAGTCGAAATCGGGGCTGATCGAATACCTCCGGCTGACCGACGACGGGAAGGCATCGTTCTACATCGATGCCGACGAGGACGATGATACGCGCATCGCGCAGGGCAACGCCCTGATCGGTGCCTACGACGCATCGGACAACTTGCTCTGGAGCTGGCACGTGTGGGCTGCGGACTACGATCCCGAGGCTGCCGACGGCACCGTCGTCTTCAACGGACAGGAGATGATGACCCGCAACCTCGGCGCGCTCGACAACGACAACTCCACGACCGACCGCATCCTTGCCTCCTACGGGACCTATTACCAGTGGGGCCGCAAGGAGCCCTTCATCGGTCCGAACACCTACAGCGCGGGCAGCGGATCGTCGGCCACGATGTACAACGGATCGGGCGGCCGCGTGACGCTTGAGACGGTCGCCGCCTCGGCCGAGACCGGGACTGCGGCCTATGCCCTGCAGCATCCGCTGACCTACATCACGGGCGTCACCGATTCGTCGAACGACTGGTGCTGGGCCCATGACTCCTCGTTGTGGAGCGCCGCGGAGAAGACCGAGAACGACCCCTGCCCCGCCGGCTGGCGCGTGGCTCCGGCAAGTGCCTATGCCGGACTGGCGATCTCGGGGACGCCGGGAGCCTCCGATTTCGACAAGTACGGCTGGACGTTCACCCGTGAGGGCGCTTCGTCGTTCTTCCTGGGTGCCGGACGCCGGCTCTATACGAACGGCAAGATCCAGAACCTCTACGTCGTGGTCCCTGCCTCGTCGTCGCTTTCGACGCGCAACGTTGCCGAGGATGCCCAGCCGTGGGAGGGTCTCTACTGGACGGCCGACCCCGCTTCGGAGGGTTCGGATGCGCAGGCCTTCTACTTCTGGTTCGAGAAGAAGAGTTCGACGGGAGGTGTCACGGATAGCAAGCCCTACGCACGGGCCAACGGCATGCAGGTGCGTTGTGTGCGCGAGAAATAAGCGCGGGTCATACCGCGTTGCGGCGGGACCGTCCTTCGGGGCGGTCCCGTTCCGTTTGGTACGACTGTTGCGGTCGGAGACCGAAAAACTCATCCGATCATGCGTATTCAAACGGGTAAAGGCACCGTCTCGCCCGGTGTTCTTCTGGCCATCTGGTCCGTGTCGGCCGTCACGTCGCTTCCCGGCCTGGCCGTATCCCCCATTTTGGGTGATCTGAACCGGATCTTCCCCCATGCGACCAACCTTGAGATCCAGATGCTCACCTCGCTGCCGTCGCTGCTCATCATCCCTTTTGTCCTGCTTTCGGGCCGCCTCTCTGTCGGTCGCGACAAGTTCCGGACGCTGGCCGTCGGGCTGGCCCTCTTCTTTGCCGCCGGACTGGCGAGCCTCTTTGCCCGGAGCATGGCCGGCCTGATCGCCATGAGTTGCCTGCTGGGTGTCGGGGCCGGTATGGTCATCCCCTTCTCTACGGGTCTGGTGGTCGATTACTTCACGGGCGGCTACCGCATTCGGCAGTTGGGTTACAGTTCGGCGATCAGCAACCTGGTGCTCGTGGCCGCCACGGCCCTGGCCGGTTACCTGGCCGGTATCGACTGGCACCTGCCCTTCCTGGTCTATCTCCTCCCGGGTCTTTCGCTTGCACTGGTCTTTCGGCTTCGCCGCCAGCCCTCCGCGCAGGAGCCGCCGCAGAGCCTGCAGCTGATGAACCGCTCGATCGACCGCCGCAAGCTGGTCGGGCTGATGGCCTTCTACTTCTTCATCACCTATGCGGCGCTGGCCGTCGTCTTCTATGCGTCGTTCCTCGTCGAGCGCTACGGACTGGGCTCCTCCTTCTCTGGCGGGTTGATTTCGCTCTTTTTCCTCGCCGTCATGCTGCCGGGACTCTTCATCGACCGGGTCATCGTCCGCCTCAAGGGGCTGACGAACCTCGTCTCGCTGGCGCTGCTCTGCCTCGGACTGGCAGTCTTCGGGGTGTTCCACCATCGGTTCCCACTGCTCGCCGGCGCCGCGTTTGCCGGCTTGGGTTACGGGATCATGCAGCCGGTCATCTACGACAAGGCCGCGACGATCGCTCCGCCGCGCTCGGCGACCCTTGCCCTGTCGTTCGTCATGGCGATGAACTACCTGGCCGTCGTCGCCTGTCCCTTCATCGTCGATGCGTTCCGTTCGTTTTTCCTCCTCCACGGCGAGCATTTCCCGTTTCTGTTCAATGCCGTCTGGGTGGCGGTCGTCTGGGTGGCGGCCCTGCTTCGGCGCGACAGCTTCACACTGGGACTCGGAAAGTCCTATTATGTGCTGTAAATAGGCTGTTCGGAAATAGCATATGACACAAAAAAGGCTTAATTTTGTATTATAAAGTCAAAAACCCCAAAAACCTTTTGTGTCATGATGGAAAAACTCTTGTTGTCGCTATGTGCGGCCGCCGGAATTCTTGTCGCCGGGTGCAGCGACCCGTCCGACGGTGAATCCGATATCCGTATCGCTCCCTCCATTACGCGGGTCGATGGTGTGAACTTTACCGAAGGGGACCGCATCGGCGTGACGGTCTCGCTCTCTTCGGGTGACTATGCCGCCAACCGGCTGATGACCTACGACGGCCTCTTCTTCTCGGCCGCGGGGCTGGTGTGGTACGACGAGGCACAGGGCGCCTCGACCTTCACAGCCTACTATCCCTACCGCGATGAGGGGGTTCCCGGGACGTTTGCCGTCGCCGCCGATCAGCGCGACGGATGCACTCCGTCCGACCTGCTGGGTGCCGTGACCCGCGACGTGTTGCCCGGAAGCACCCCTGTGAAGATGCAGTTTCATCACCTCCTCAGCCAACTGAATATCGTCGTGCAGAATCGCAGCGATCGGGCGGTCCGCCAGGTCGCCATCGACGGCTTTGTCCCCGAGGCAGCGGTCGATCTGGCTGTGCCGGAGGCTACGGTGCGGGCCGGTGAAGCGGTCGAGGTGCTGGCCTTTGCCGTCACTCCGAATGCTCTTTACCGGGCGGTGCTTGTCCCGCAGCGGGCCACCCTGCAGGTCGATGTCACGCTCGAGGACGGCACCGTGGCGAGCAAATCGGTGCCAGATGCGGCTCTTGAGGGCGGCAAGCGCTACGACCTGTCGGTAGTGGTCGAGGCGGTCCCGGAGCCCGAACTCGAAGTGACGCTGAGCGGTGAGATCGTCGATTGGATCGACGGTGGGGAGCTTGGCATCGGCGGGGATGGGGGCGACGAGCCCGACGAAGGTGACGGCAAGACGGTCGTCTACGCCGGCGAGACCTACTCCACGGTTACCATCGACGGCCGGGTGTGGATGGCCGAGAACCTGCGCTACCGGCCTTCGGATGCAACGTTCGGTGACGGGGTCTGGAATCCCGAGGTGGGCGCTTCGGCCGTTGCCGAGCTGGGCTTGCTCTATGACTATGCCACGGTGACGGGCGGTGCGGTGCCGACTTCGGAGGGCCTTCTGCGCGGTATCTGCCCTCCGGGCTGGCACATCCCCGATACCGATGAACTGGAAGCCCTGGCCGCGAGCGGGGAGCGCCCGGCCGATTTCTTTACGGTCGCCGGTTTCTGGAACTCATCGGGTTTCGGCTCCTACGGCGATGCCTCGAAGGGGTACCTGTGGGGTACGGGCTCTTCGGAGGCGGGGCGGCGCGACTGCATCGCCTGCACGACGGACGGGCTGCCGCTCGTCAAGTCGCTGCCCGAGGCGCACGGACTCTCGCTTCGCTGCGTGAAGGATTGACACGCGGTGTGCGGATACCGGGGATAAAACGAAATGTATAGATAGTGATCGATTAGAATAGTGATGCATTGAACGAACGATCAAGCGGTTAGCAGCGCGACACCCCCGGGCGCTGCCCGAAACGAAATGTGACTTTGGTGTTACTTACGTGTTACATTCGTACGTGATCTGAACGCGTCGTTCAGCGTGTAATGTTACTTTGCCGCCAAAAGCAGTCTATTATGGCTCTATTTTGGCGGCTTTTTTACGCCCAGATCCCCCGTACATGGGGATTAGAGCCAGTTTATTGCCTTTTACTGCCTTTGTTGAACAACCTCTTGTCTGAGCGTTCAAAAGGCGTTCAGAGGCTCTTTGTGTCGCTTTTGAACGCTTCGCCTTCGTCGTTCGTTTGTTCTGCTTGATTCGATTTAGGGGGACATTAAGGGGGACGTTTAGGGGGACATGTTTTCCGAATAAAAAAAACGAAATATCCACGTTAGGGGGACATTTAGGAGGACAAATTCGTGTAAAAATTTGCTTCGTATAGTATCGTTACGCACATAATAACGATTGAATTTGCATGAAATAGGCGGTATAACACCCCCTTAATGACATGGTAAAATAAAACATATTGGCGCGTATGGCGCTGAATGTGTGTATTTTGCGGGACAATGGTGGTATGGGTATTCATCAAAGGTGCGCGCGACGTCTTTCTCTACCCCATTGTGTTGAACCGAATGCTCGCTTTAACAAGCGCAAGAGCTTGAATGGAGTCAATCGGTATGTCTTTCGGTGAATGGTGAGGATTGTGGCTGACGAGCCGGACATAGCGGTCGTCGTCTGTTTTCTGGATGTACTTGATTGTGATATAACTCTCGCCGTCAATGCGGAACGACAATAAGTACATCTCACCCCAGAAGATGTTTTTCGACCCGTTGGGTACCTCCTTATATAGGACTATGTCGCCGCTTTTCAGCAACGGATACATCGAATCTCCCCGGACGTAGACGGCCCCGTCGCACGGAGGCAGATCCGGGATCTGAATGTGGCTGATAGGTGTTCGGCGGCCTTGCTCGGTGAATAGAGCGACCAGCCCGGCCGTCGCATCGAGCTCGTATAAAGGAACACTCTGAACGTCGACTCGCCGATCCGTTCGAAGCGTGAATTGCGACTGAACTGTTGCAGTGCCAACCTGGGTGTCTTCATCTCGGATCATGCTCCCCTTGCCGGAGAGCAGCCATTCAGCCGATATATTCGCATTTGCGCATACTTTCTCCAGAACATCATACGAAGGCTTGCCTTGGCGGGTGCCAACGACATTCTCGATAACGGTTGGCGATATGCCCACCTGTTGTGCGAAAGCTCGCTTATTACCCGAGTATAAGCGACTTATAATCTCCGCAAATCGACCGTTAATACCAGTGCTGTTTCCCATATTCGCAAAAGCGTAAAAATGTTCGCAAAATATTTTGATTATTCGCATTTGCGAATTATATTTGCGTTGTCTTAACAGGTTAAGACGCGGTAAAGATAGTGAAAATTACAAGAATAACGAAAATGGGAACTGATATTAAGAGATGGCACACGCAGAGTTACAAGGATCGGGTTTGTTTTTACCTGATCATTCGTGGAATCGCCTTCAGCTACACGCCCGACTTGGGAATTGTTTTCGAGGCCCCGAAAGCCTTTGTGGATCAGATGGCAACCACCTTGATGATTGCCTACGGATGCTCCCTCAAACCGATCATCAACGAACTCAAATAAAGCAATGACAAAGCACGAATTCGAAGCCCGCACGGGCTTGAAAGTAAGCTCCGAGGATTATGTTCGGATCGAAAGTATGTACATGGCTGCCGGCAACATGGATAAGGACTTGTTCTGTGCCGAATACAAGAAGGTGGGGACCAGCGCTCTGGTGGACGAACTTTTCCGGCAAGTGCTTGCCCTGAAGGGGCAACTCGCAGAGCGCAACAACGAGTTTTATGACGCAGTTCGCTGGCGAGCCGATGTCGCGGAGTTCCTTGTCGGGAAGTCTGCAGTGCACAAGGATGACGACGGCGAGGACTTCTACCGGGTCGCGCTTCGTATCGCCGGTCGGAACGACTGCGTCCGCACCAAGCTCGAATATGGATATCCCTTGAACGGAGAGGATATCACCTTCCTCAAATCCCGGTTATAGTCTCAAGTGTCAATCAAACAACCAAGCAAACAATGAAATACATCAAAATCCAGCCAGCAACGAGATCGCGCATTTGTCGCATGCTGGGAGTCAGTCGAGTAACATTGTGGTCCGCCCTGACCTATCAGACACAGAGCGCGCTGGCCGAACGGATCCGGAAGTTTGCCATGCGAGAAGGCGGCCGTGTGGTGTGTGAAGTCGATGTGACGAATGGGTTCGTGCCCAATTGCGAAACGACCTTCTCGCACGGCGACTCAACGGACGGACACGTCCGTCAGATCACACAGACGTTTGCCAACGGCGTGGGGGTCGTCCTGACGGGCGAAGAGGCCACGGCCGAGATAACCCGGAATGGCAAACCGGTGAAGTCCTATGCGAACGTAACGCTCGGCGACTGGATGCAGATTGCCTATGAGGCGCAAAGCCTTTCGGATTCACTCAGCCCTCAACTTCGATAGAGTATGAATAACACGCGACGAAGAGTTCTCGACGAACTCGTTGAACGCCTCGAGGAGGTTAAGGCTCGACTGGAAGAGGTCCGGCAGGATGAAGAGGAGAGCTACGACAACCTCCCGGAGGCATTCCAAGAAGGATTTCGAGGGGAACGGATGCAGGAGGCGATTTCACGGATGGAAGATGCATTCGGGTCGATCGAGGAGGCGATCGACGGGCTGACAGAGGCCCGTGAATAACGGCTGGCCCCAATAGCTCAAAGGTAGAGCAGCGATGCGCATGGTCAAGGCAGCAGGTTGCCGGTTCGAGTCCGGTTTGGGGCGCAAATGAAGCAAATGACATGGAGTGGTTCGGAAACATAATAGCTGTAACGAAGCATGATCTGACGAGGTCGGATGATGGCGAAGGCGTTATGAGCGCCGATTGTTACAAGAAGCTCGTGGCCCGGGGACAACTTACGATGCTCCGGCCGGGCAAAGGGCTTGGATCGTACGCGCTGATTGAGTACGCTTCGATGCCGAGCCGGTTCCGTGACCGGTTCGAGGCCAAATACGGAGATCCAGAGAAAACGATGAGACAAAATGAGATTGCATTGGCAGCCGATCCGGAGGCGCAGCGGTTCTTTCACGATCACCTGCTGCCTAACGGAGAACATCTGCCCGAGGAGAAGCAGAACGAATATACGTTGAACGCCCGGGTGCTGAACGCCCTGCGTGACATGTTCAACACCCAGCGGGCGATGCGCCGCGCGTGCAACAACAACACCCCGGTGATCTGGACGAATATCTTTGCTGCAGCCGAGCAGCTCCGGGCGGCATACGGGCATACGCTGCCCAAGAGTGAGGCCCGCCTGCGCGATAAGATGCGGCAGTACGCAAAGGAGGGCTATGCCTGTCTGGTGTCGGGGAAATTCTGCAACAGCAACACGCTCAAGATTACGAAGGCTGCCGGGCGTCAGATCATCGCATTGCGCCGGTGCCGTGTGCCGGTGTACACGACGCAGCAGCTCTTCGACGAGTTCAACCGGATTGCCGCCCAGCGTGGATGGAAACCTCTCGAATCGAAGGCTTCGCTTGTCCAGTACCTCGAGCGCCCGGAGATCAAACCCCAATGGTATGACGCCGTGTACGGGGAGCTGGCCGCCAGGCAGCTCTTCGCGCGCCGGAACAAGACCGTTATGCCAACCCTGCGAGACTCGCTGTGGTACGGCGACGGAACGAAGCTGAACCTCTACTACAAGGCAGTCGAGAACGGTCGCTGGGTGGTGCGCACGGCATCGGTCTACGAGGTGGTTGACGCCTACAGTGAGACGCTGCTCGGTTACGCCGTGAGTGACACGGAGAACTTCGACGCGCAGTTCCGCGCCTTCCGCATGGCAATCGAGACTTCCGGGCACAAGCCGTATGAGATTGTCACCGACAACCAAGGCGGCCAGCGCAGCAAGGTTGCGCAGCGCTTCTTCGCCAACATCTGTCGGGTGAACCGCCCGACAGCTCCTTACAATGCCCCGTCGAAGAGCATCGAATCGATCTTCGGACGCTTCCAGCGGCAGGTGCTGCACCAAGACTGGCGATTCACCGGAGGTAATATCTCCTCGAAGGAGTCGTGGAAGATCAACCGCGAGTTCCTCGAGGCGAACAAGGAGCAGCTCTACACCTACGAGGAGATGCTCGCGGCCTATGCCGCCGCCCGAGGCCAGTGGAACTCCATGCCGCACTATGAGACCGGAGTCGCCCATGAGGAGATGTATCGCACGTCGGTCAATCCGGAGACGGATCCCGTGACAGAGCTGGATATGATCGACTTGTTCTGGCTGACGACCGAGCGCCCGAGCCTCTTCTCGGCTGATGGCATCACCATCCAGTACCGCAACCGAAAATACACCTACGAGGTGCTCGACGCCTCCGGCCGACCCGACATGGAGTGGCGGCGGGAGAACACCGGCCGGTCGTTCTTCGTGCGCTTCGATCCCGACCGCATGGATCGGGCGCTGCTCTACGAGGAGACCCCGATGGGACTGCGCTTCGAAACCGTGGCCTATCCGTACCTCACGGTGCGCCGAAACATTCAGGAACAGCGGCCGGGCGACATGGAGCTACTCCGATGGAACGACGCTCAGATCAAGGAACAGCGCGTTCGTCGCCAGATCGAGAATCATGCACTCGAGCTCGAGCATGGAGTCGCCCCGGAACAGCACGGGCTCCGCACTCCGGCCATCAAGGGAATCAGCGAACGGGAGTTCGAGCGATTGGCCGATACGGTCATGGTAGTGCCGACGACGCCGGCCTCCGAGCCGATCGCGGTTGGCGAATATACCAAAGCTGTAAGCAATACGGACTACGATCCGACCTCCATTTTCAACAGAATGTAACTTTCAATCACAGCCAATATGAAACAGTTATCACTTGAAGAGAAGAAGAGCATTCAGGCTCAACTGCAGGCGTATGTCGCCAAGTATCCCAGCCAGGCGAAGGCCGTTAATTCACTGACGGGGGTTAGTGTTGGAACTATCAGCGTAATTCTGAACGGCAAGTTCGACGGCGTCAGCGACGAGATGTTTGCGCGCATCCGCGCCCAGGTGGCGCCGGTCGGTGCCGGTGACTGGAACCTGTGCGAGACGACGGCGTTCCGGGAGCTGAGCGCCATCTTCGAGGACGCGCGGCAGAACAAGAATGTCGCATGGATTGTCGGCAGCGCCGGAATCGGAAAGTCTACGGCCGCCCGGGCCTATGCCGCCAGCCACGAAAACGTCTTCCATATCTGCTGCTCGGAGGATATGCAGCGCGGAGATTTCATCCGGGAACTGGCCCAGAAGATCGGCATCAAGAGCAACAAGGAGAGCCTGCGGGAGCGCCTGCAGATCGTTACCGACCAGTTGAAGACGCTCGACAATCCGCTGCTGATCTTCGACGAGGGCGACAAGCTCATGGACTGCGTCTTCTACTACTTCATCTCGATCTACAACGTCCTCGAAGGCCATTGCGGCATCGTGTTCCTGTCGACGGAGTACATCAAGCGACGCATGGAGAATGGCCTCGCCTACAACAAGAAGGGGTATGACGAGATCTTCTCGAGAGTCTGCCGTCGCTTCATCGACCTCACGCCGGTGACGGCTCACGAGGTGGATGCTCTCTGCAGGGCCAACGGGCTCGACGACGATCGAAAGATCGCCGAGGTGGTCAAGGACGCATCGACCTGCCGGTTCGACCTGCGACGTGTCCGCAAGGCCGTACACAAGACCCGTCGCATCGCCGAAATCAGAGGTTAAACGCTATTCAAACGACGTTCAAATGGGCCGTACACTATCCGCAAAACAAGTCCTGACGATCAAGTACCGCACGATCGCGCCCGGAGGTATCTGGGCCGATTGTGTCGGCACGATCGGCCGCTCCGGCGTGATCTTCTTCTGGGGCAACAGCGGCAACGGAAAGACCTCGGCCGTGATCTCGTTCTGCCGCGAGCTGTGCCGCCTGGGTCTGCGCGGTCTCTACCTGTCGAAAGAGGAGGGTGTCGATCTGACCATGCAGGAGACGCTTCGCCGATTCAATATGGCCGAATGCGGCAGCCGCTTCCAGATCGACGGCCGCATGACCATCGAGGAGCTCGACGAGAGGCTCTCGAAGCCTCGTTCGGCCGACTTCGTGGTGATCGACTCGTTCCAGTACGTTCAACTGAGCTACAAGGAATACATAGCCTTCAAGGAGCGCCACCGCAACAAGCTGTTGATCTTCGTCAGTCACGCCGACGGGAAGCGCCCGGACGGGCGATCGGCTACCAAGGTGATGTATGATGCTGCGCTGAAGATCTGGGTCGAGGGCTACAAGGCCTTCAGCAAGGGCCGCTTCATCGGGCCGACAGGCGAATGCACGATCTACGAGGAGGGCGCCCGTCGCTATTGGGGGGGGGTAAACCGGTAAAACAAAATGATATGGACCTGAATTCACAAAACAAGGTAATGCGGGCCGGCTTCATGATCATTCGTAAGGATGATCAGCCGCAGCCCCGAATCAAGTACAAACAGTTCGGGTTTCCCGATTGGCGGACGTTCGAGAAGTTCTCGACCAAGGCCGAGCGGGACCGGCGATTCAAAGAGCTAACGAAAGACAGTACCATCATCGAGGATTAAGACATGAAGACAATGAAGATCTACATCAGTGGCAAGATCTCCGGGCTGCCCATCAGCGAGGTGGTTGCCAAGTTCCGGGAGGCCGAGCGGAAGATCCGCAAGTTCGGGCAGACCCCGATCAACCCACTGAACAACGGCCTCCCCATCGAGACGGAGTGGGCCGACCAGATGGGCAAGGACATCGCGCTGCTGCTGCGCGCCGATGCAATCTACATGCTGCCGGATTGGCAGCACAGCGATGGAGCAACCATCGAGTATCTGATCGCCCGACAGAGGCGAATGCGAATTTTTCTGGCCGAAACCTTCGACGCGCATGTTGCGCTCGAGATGAACAAGATTCTGACCCATGAAACGGAAGCGTAACTATTCACGGTTATATGCCATTGCAAAGGCCAAAGGCATCGACCTCGAGGAGCATAAGGAGGTGCTGGTGTCGCAGTTCACCGGAGGGAGGACAACCTCCCTTCGGGAGATGACTCCGGCTGAATACGAAGAGATGTGTGAATGCCTGCAGACCGGCAAGTCAATCGGGGATGACACGGCCGAGTACAAGGAACGGCTTCGCAAGGCGCGATCGGCGGTATTGAACCGGATGCAACGCCTCGGGGTGGATACGGCCGACCGGACATTCGCGGCCGTAAACCGGTTCTGCATGAACTCCCGCATCATTGGCAAGCCGTTCGGGCTGCTTTCCGTTGAGGAGCTGCAGGCGCTGATCCCGAAGCTGGAGGCGATCCTGCGGAAACCTCGGACCGTAAAGCCCCAGCGCATCATCCACATTCCGTTGTTCATTCGACCTGATCAATTGCCGAGCTGATGGAGAAGCCTACGATTACGATCGATCCGGCAGGGCCGGGCGGAAACGTCTTCGCGGTGATGGCCGAGGCGAGATCCGCGATCATTGCGGCGGCCCGGAAGGCCAGCTTCATGAAGGCCAGAGAGGACAGAGAACAGGATGTCGCGGCTGCAGAGGCGGAAGCGGGGACCATGATGCGGGAGGTGATGCAGGCCCATTCATACGATGAGGCGCTGTGCATCATTCGGAGATATGTAACGATTCAAGAGAAAGGAGGTAGCCTATGAGGTAGTTCCATCTCGGGCAGCGACAGGCAAGACAACTATGGGAAAAGTTGGCTGTTTGAAAAGCAAAATCAAATCAGAGGTTCGAGTCCTCGGCTGCCCGCAAACCTTACAAAGAGAACAGATATGCAGTGGATCAAAGAACCGGTCCCGTTTACCGGGTATTACGAGCAGATGCTCGCCCTCGACAAAAGGGAGGCAGCGTTGGTCTGCCGGTTTCCCCGGGCGAATGTGAGCCGGTTCTGTTCGTACTACGATCGGAGGCTGGGGAATGATGTCCGGCTGACCGACGACCTCCGGAGACTGGTTGCCGCCAGGGCGCAAGTCACCAGGGCCCGGCGGAAGCTGGAGGAATATGTGGCGTGGAATCGGGCGAACAACCTCTTCTTCGACGAGGCCACGGACGAAGAGCTCGCCCGGTTCCGGGCGAAGTTGGCCCGGAAGGTCGCCGGAGTAGAGGCCGCCGAGGAACGGATGAAACGAAAAATTTGGAACCTGAAAAACGAAAAAAATGACTAAAACACTTAACCGCCTGCGCGACGAAGCGTATCAAAATTCCGTGGAACACGGGTTTCATGATTCCGACAATGAAGTGATTAAAACAATGGCCGGTTTACATGCCCTCATTGCACAGCGGATTGCGTTGATCCATTCTGAATTATCCGAGGCGTTGGAGGCGGATCGAAAAGAAAGATATGCCAACCTGTATGCTTTTAATTGCAAGAGACAGCAACCCCCAACATTTGTAGACCGGTTCAAAGTTCACATAAAAGACACATTTGAAGATGAACTTGCGGATGCCATGATCCGGATTCTCGACTTGTGCGGATGGATGGATATTGACATCCAGCGTCATGTCGAGCTGAAAATGCAGTATAATGCCGGGAGAGAGAAAATGCACGGCAAGAAGTATTGAAATAGCGAGATTCTCGCAAAACATCGAAATAATTATGAAAATGATCGAAGAAAGAGCAAAAGACTATTCGGATAGCCATGGAAATCTCTTCATGGATTCTGCAGAAGAGGATGGTATTTACAGAAGCGATCTCGAAGACGCTTTCATCGCCGGAGCCAAGTCGGAGCGAAAGGAGTTGCTTCAATGGGACGACCAAAGCGAGGCCAATGATATTATCGACAGCAAAGAATTTCGTAGTGCATGGAGCGCCTTCGTGAAATATCTGTTCAAATGGCACGACCCGAAGAAGGAGTTGCCGGAAATTGACGTCGAGTTGCAGGTAATGCCCTATGCGGATAGTAATGCCTACGACGTGATGCGGTATGACAGGTACGGGTGGTGGCAACAGGCCCCAGGCGGTGGCTGGTGTGCTGCGACGAACGCCCCTGCCCGCTGGAGGTATATTCATACTTCGATGAGCTATGAAGCGAAAGCGAGAACGGAGTAGGCGCCTCGGCAACGGCGCTCGTAAAATTATAGATCTCATGAAGCAGTCTGGATACCTGTTTCCGGAAACCGATGAGCAGATGGCCGCCTGTAAAACCAACGTAAAGATTCGGGAGTTGCCGGAGAAGTTCCGAACACCGGAATTTGTGTTTAACTGCCACGAGGTAAAAAAAATAGAAAAACTGAATCCTAAACAACAAATTGTGGACATTGCAAAGATGACAGCAGCGGAACGCGCCGAATTGAAGGCGCAGCTTGAGGCCGAAGAGCGTGCCGAGAAACAGAAACGCGAAGACGATGTCGCCGCATACAAGTCAGCCGTGGACGAGTTCTGCAGGCAGAAGTTCTCCCGGCTTGAGGCGTTGAGTGAGGAGATGAGGCGTCTCAAGAACGAGGTGTTCGCCGATGCCGAGACGCTGATCCAACTCAAAGAGGAGCTGTTCAAGACGAAATCCGACCGCCACAGCGATCAGTTCACCACCTCCGATGGTCGCATCACGCTGGCGCTTGGCAACCGCACGAACGACGGCTGGGACGACACGGTTGAGGTGGGTATTGCCAAGGTGAAGGAGTACCTGCAGTCGCTGGCCAAAGATGATGACGGCGCCAAGATGTTTGAGGTGGTGATGAAGTTGCTGGCGAAAGACCGCAAGGGGAACCTGCGTGCCGGCGCTATGATACAACTCGAACAGCATGCCCGCCGCTTTGGTGACCCTCTATTTATTGAGGGTGTGGAGATCATTCGCCAGTCGTATCGTCCTGTCGATAGCTGCCAGTTCATCTCGGCATCTTACAAAGACGACAAAGGCGTCAGACACTCGCTTCCGCTCTCGATGGCAGCCATGGACTGACTCACCCGGTGACAAGAAACCCCGCATCCAAAAGGTGCGGGGTTTTGTTTTATCGAATCCGATGCAGAGACAGATCTCGATCGAATAGCTGGATGTAGAGCACGTCGTCTTCGATATGGCCGGTTGAGGTGTTCGCCCCTGTGTTGATCGATACCTCCGTTCCGTCGATCGAGTATCTGTACTCTTGTTTCACCGCGTCGAAACCCTCGTATTTCCACTCGGCCGTGCATTTGTGATCGGCCGCGAAATAGATCGTATCGGTTCGATCTTCATCGACCTGGCTCCAGACAGTACCGACCAATTCGTCGGACGTCGGAGTTTCGTCTTTCGAGCAGGATGTTGCCAGCAGGCAAAAGGATAGAAAAAGGAGCAGATGTTTCATGAGGTGTGATTTTGCTGCAAATATACGGAAAAGTGTTATTTTTGTGGTGACAAAATATTTGAAGCATGGGAAAATTCTACCTCATAGAGAAATTCGATGCAGACCATCATGAGTGGAATATTGCGACGCCATTTGTTTACGATACGTCCGAAGAGGCGGAATTGAGCTTGATAAATACTTTTGAGGATCATCATACCCCCGGTTTATATCGAATCGTGGAGGTTGAGCAATATCGGGAGGTGTTCAGATTGACGGTAGGTCAGGAGTAGCATCTCGTATGAGTTGATAGGGAGGAACATTCGGTTCCTCCTTATTTTTTGCTTAATCCGTTAAGCGTTTGGAGGAGACGATGATTTTCTCTTTATTTTTGTTGAATCCAAATCAAATCATGAAAAGAGGAAGGAACAAAATGCTTATTGCCAACCGCAACGAGGCTCTCTGTCGTAGGTGGTACTACTGGACGGAGCAGCAGCGTCTGCGGTTTGACGACGCATTGAAAATTCTATCCGAACAGGAGTTCTTCCTCTCCGAGCAACGGATCCTTGCCATCATTCGCCAATACAGCCGCGAGAACCCTGATAGCGGCATCAAGCCGATGCCGAAAGTCAAAGTCCCGCGGCTGACTGCAGCGCAACTGCATCTCTTTACTGGGGAGAATTAGCAGCCGCCCATTTCGATCCATACGAGAACGTGGTTTCGTATACCTTCAGGCCGCCTCCGATAGAATATTCTCTCTCCCGGACACGGGAGATCGCAGATGAAGCTGACTTGATTTTGAACCCCTGTATGGCGTTGAACACCTCCCCGTTCAGAGCGTCTCGCTCGAGGATCCGGTCTTCTGTCGTGGAACCGATGTGCGTGTCGTCGTAGCAATCGATTACCAGCTTGATGGTGAATGACGCATCTCCTCGCTGTATAGCGGGTTGGCCTGCATTCAATGTCTTCCACTCTGTCCCGTCGGCGTTGATGAGAACGGCAGGGAAGACTACCGGGTACTGGTCTTCCTCGACCTCGAGCTGCCCGTAGTCTTCATCGATAGTCACGATCTGGGGAACTTTTTCCCGGATGCGCTTCATGAGCGCGAGTTTCATGTTTTCCATTGTGATTGAGTTTATAAGTTGAGTACGCGTTTGGCCCGCGTCTCTATTTCGGTCTGTATAGAATTGACGAGCTCTTCGCTTCGGCCGAGGAATTGTCGTTGAGGAATAGAGATCTTCAGCTTCTTTTTCTTCGTCAGAGCAAGTGCCCGCCATTTCTCAGCCTCCGGAGAAACCGCGACAGGCCCCTTTTTAGCCGTTTTCCGGCCTTTTCTGTTCCTCTTCGACTGTCCGCTCGACTTGTAGAACATTGCCCAGGCGAAGCGCCGCATTTGGGGCGTTACTTTGGGCTCGACGACTCCACCCCAGTTATGAATAGGGGCATAGGGAACTTCGTTCGCCACGCGCACCCGATAATCGGATGGGGTGTACTTGATCGAGCTGAACAGATGGTTCCGGCTGGAGAGGAGCGTGCCGTAATTACTGGCGGCATCGGACTTGCCGGATGACAATCGCTTCGCCTTCGGCCACGGGTGCAGCCCGTTATTGACGAACCCTCCTTTCCGGAAGTTGTCCTGAAAGTGGTCCTTGGCCATCCGCCCGGCGACGACAGGCATTTCCCGACGCATCATGTCGTCCAGTTCTTTCCGCTTCCTCTTGATCAGTTTTGCAAAATCTTGTATGTTCATAGCCAACAACCGAAAATATTTTGTAATTTTGTATCGAAATCAATCTATCAGACGAATGAACGTCCCTGAACAGGTCAGAACAGCAGCCCGTGGGCTTATTGAGCAATACGGCGAGTCCTTCGATTACCTCGGTAGCGTCGAAGGTCAGGCGGCCTATTTGTTCAAGTTCCCGGATGACTCTTGTACGGGCTTCCCGTTCTTGTTCCTGTATGACGGAAGCAAGGCCACCGAGGTGACCGGCCCTTCTGTCTTTGACTTCATCAGCCTATACGTCAAAGATCTCGATGAACTTGAGGTTGAATAGCTTGTTGTCCACCCTCATGACACCTCTGCAGTTGTGGGAAGTTGAGGCCCCTTTCTCACACAGATATTTGACATCCTTCCACTCCATGCCGGACCCTTCAGAGTTGTCGGACTGAGGCTCGATATACCGCAACTCGCCGTCAGCGAAACGCTGAAGAATAGTTGCGTGACCTGAGCCACCTTTCCAGCCAATGCACAACTCGTATACACCTTCCTCTTTGCACACCTCGTTGAAATACTCCATGTATCGCTTTGGGGTCATTCTCTGGTACCCCTTCGCATCGAGCCAGCTGTTTATGCTGACATGACGGGCCGGAGTACCGTCAGCGTTCATCCAGACTTCGAAGGCGTGGCCTCGGCTTAAATATTCGAGCTTCGACCCCGGTGTGTTTCCCTTTGCCGTTACGTCGAATCCACGTAGCCGCAGCGCGTAGGCCGGGGCGCATGTTTGGCAGTTTATGCTGTACGGCATGTCCCTCGTTCGGTCGTAGTTCTTGTTCCGACTATACCGATTGCCTCGTCCATCTCGATAGATCCCGGCCGGATCCAAAACGAGTTCGTTGACATGCCGCGGATTGGCGTTCTGCTTGTCTGCTTCCTCTACGCTCATCGGCCGGCCTTTGGTCACCTTGAGCGAATTTTCAATCTCGAGGTTGTTCCGGGCGATTGCCATCTTCTCCTCATAGGTGAGGTTGTTCGACATCTCGTCGATCATCTCGTCGATGCGTGCCATCAGCTTGTCGACGGCCTTCTTGGCACCCTCGCGGGCTCCGCTTTGATAGGGGTGCTGATCCGAGAACAGCTTGGCGTCCTTGCCCGGGTTGTTTTCGAGGCCCTTCTGCGGTTTGTCAAGCGGCGACGATTCCGGTACCGGAGTCTCGGGCTCGTCTGTCGAGGAGAGGCTGCACTTGCAGTTCCAGCGATCTCCGGGCCGATGCTCGCTCCAGAAAGCATCGTCGATGGGACGAATCGTCCCCCAGAAGCGCTTATGGTCCAGCCCCGGATGGATCGAGGTTGACTCGACCCAGCGCAGATTCGGCAGGATGTCCTTCTCCCGTTCGAACTGCCGCCAGTCGGCAGCTTGATGAGCTCGGATGACAGCTGTGTCGTATTCGGTGCGAAGCCAGGTGCCCACCTGATGGGACGCGATCGGCATGACCTCGTTTTTCCACTGTTCGAACGGTTTTAGATTACCCTTCGAATCCAGTAAAAGCCGGGCCATGTCGTTCTGCATACGATGCACCTTGAAGGCCGAGAATACGGCATTGTTCCGGAGGATCTCGTTTCGGAAGTCCTCGTCGGGGTCTGCAGCTCGAGACTGCCTGAAGCCTTCTTTGGCTGCGTTGTTGATCTGTGCCCATATCTCGTTGAACAGGCACACCTCGATCTCCGAGGCCGGGTGGAACTCCTTGCTGTAGATATTCAGCAAGGCGCGGCGCAGCACGTCGTCGGAAAACTCGAATCCGGCCGAAACGTCGCTGTTCTGGATACCGTACAGGTTGTCGACTACCAGTCTAAATCCGCCCCCGAATCTTCGGGGGCGCGGCCGAAAAAACTGCGCAGCGCATCTCGAATGGAACGGGGTCTTTTTTTGCCGTCATCCGGATCTTCGTCTTCTTGGTCGTCCCCCCTTTTCTGTGAGGAGGCCTGACTGGAGGTCGTTGAGGGTATAATCTGACGAGCTGCCCGTTGCTCGGCCTTGAGCTCGTCGTAGTTGTCCGGTTTTGGAATGCCGAATTCGTCGTAGAGGAAATCGTCACTGATCGGCAGGTCGGCCTCCTGCTTCAGCTTGCAGATGATGTCGGCCTGCTGCTTCATATCCTTCTTTTTGGGTGGGACGAACGCGAACTTCCCGCCTCGAGTATCAATCCCCATCGATGCAAAAACATCCGTCACCTCGTAATTCAGGGTGTTGAGGATTCGCCGTTTGATGAAGAATGCGATGTCGACCTCTCCTTCCTGCTGGACGGTTCCGAGGGCTTGTGTTCCCTTATCCCCGGCCTCGGTTGTCAGCGTATTGCCGTTCACGGCCTTGCTGATCTCGTTGTTGCAGAACGTCGAGAACTTCTCGTAAAGATCCCCGCTCGATGAGACATTGGATGGCTGGATGAGATTGATCTTGGTCCCTTCCGGATGGATGATGACGCCGGCTCCGCCCATCTTGGCGATGTCTTCGACGAGCTTCTCCCGAGCTGCGTTGTCCCAGGCATCATAGGTGCCCTCCCGGATTGGCCGGCCGAAGATCTCGCCGAGTTCAGCCCAGTCTGCTACGTTATTGCGTTTGAGAATGACCCAGAAGGCCGGTACGGCCAGACTGCCGATCTGGCGGGGATTTCCGACGTAGAGCAAATCGGAGAATTCATCCCAGCTCGTACCGATGAGGTCCGTCTGGTTGCGTAAGATTGTGCGGTTGATCGGGTCGACGTGCTTTCGAGGGATCAGCTCGTAGTCAATCCACCCGTTTTTGTCTCGGAAGAACTGGAAGAGCGAGCCTCCGACTCCCACCCATTCGTCGTCGATCAGATCCTCGATGAACCGGCCGAACCACGGAGAGTCGATGTAGTCCTGCATCCGCTCATCCTGTTCTCCGTTTCGGACGAACTGAATCGGGGTCGATAGAATGGCAGCCTTTTGTTTCCGACGGACGGCGAACAGGTGAGTATCGATCATCACGTCTTCGTAAAGATCGATCAGTTTTGCCCTTCGAGGGAAGTCGATAAGCTCGGCCTTCCGGATCGCTTCCATGTATGCCGATACGTCGAGCCCTCCGCGGCGGGTGGGCTGCAGGACGATCGTCTGCGTCGGCGTTTGTCCAATATTGCCGCCGGCGGTTATCCGTTTGCTTTTTTTGCTGCGTGCCATATCAGAAATAGTTATTTCGTTTCGGGTTGCTGCGAATCTGGAATTGGGAAGCGGCCGAACGGTCCTCCTCCTTTTCGATCTCCGGCAACCCGTCTACGGAGATGTCCCCCTTTCGTACACCTTTGAGCCACTCGATGGCCCGTTCGTATCGATCCACCCGGATCTGCGACATGTTCCGAGGATTGTGGATCGAGAAGATGTGGTAGATGGCAATGTCGATCGCCATCATCAGCACGAGCTGATTCCGGTCCTCTCCCTGCGCGGAGAACACCTTGCTGCAGTCGTAGCGGGCCGATAGATATCCGCGCATCTCGGCGATGGCCCGGTCTTCGCAGATCTCGATGATCTGCTTGTCTGACCGGATCAGGGAGTCGAGGATCTCCTGATGAATGGAGGCGTCGTAGTCCTCCGGGTTGATGAATGCTGCCATTATTGTCTGTATTTATTCCGGCGAGAAACAACCGTGCGCGGGATGGCCGTCATTGGCTGCATTTCGCCCATTTTGTCGTCGATAAATCGATTGCCGCCCTCGACACAGTCCACGCCGTCGGCGTGAAATTTCAAGGCCATGGTGAAGAATTTGAACTCCTCGTCGAGCGCCTTCATGTGTGGATCCTCGCGCTCGGCCTCGTTGAGGACCAGCAACCCTTCCCGATGCAGTGGCTCGAGGTTCGCCTCGATGCGGACGGCCTTGTCGGTCTTCTTCTTCTCGTCGGGAATAACCGACAGGTTGATGCCGATCTCACGGCTTTTGCGGGCAAATGCCGGTCGAAACACCTGCTGAAAGAACGGGTCCTGCAGGGAGTTGTTCTCCTGCACCAGAAAGATCGGAACCTTTGTTCGCGCCCTGGCATACAGGTAGAGGGTGAAAAAATGCGAGACGAACTCCTCGGTGGTCATTTTCCCGAGAAATCCTTTGATGACGTAGAGGACCCGGCCAACTTTGCCGAGCAGCCACACCGCCTTCAACGATCCCTTCTTGTTCTTGGCCGAGCCCTTTGCCTCCGATTGAGTCGGGTCGGCATAGACACACAGGAACGGGAACTGCCGCCATGGCACTCGGCCCCATTTGCGAGGGCCGAAGGTTTTGCCTTCGACGATCGGGTTGTTGAAGTATTCGGCCTGCTGCGCTTTGGTCGAGATCTTCGACAGTGCCCGATCGATACTCTCCTCGGTGTTCTTTTCCGGCCACGTGCTTCGGCCGCGTTCGTCGCGGATATTCACGATGTCCCAATGGTCGGCCATCGCCCCGGCCCGAGCAATGCAGCAGTCCTCGGCGATGATGTTCCCGCACCAGATCACCAACAGCGGCTCGGAGGTTGATCGGGTCGGATACAAGGCGTGTTCCCACCAGTCCCACTTCTTGTCGAGGACGTCGGGGTTCATGCACTCTTCGTCAGTGTCGAAGTCGTCAAGCAGCAGGACGTCCGGGCGCACGGCTTCGTTGCGGGCGCCACGCGGCGCATCGCCGGCTCCGACTCCGATGAACATCGCGCCGCCTCGGGTCTTGAATTCAAGCTCGGCCCATTCGCCGACGCACGCTTGTTCACCGTAATATTGGATGATGCGTCGGTTCGACTCGAGGTTTGCCCGGTACGGCGCGAGCAAACGGGCCGCCGCCTTCTGCGTGGCCGATGCCAGAATAACCGTACTCTTCTTGCCCGTCAGCACCAAACGCAGGACGGCCATCATCACCTTGGTACTCTTGGCCAACTCACGACTCCACGACAGCACTTCGTACCATTCCGGATTGTAGAGCACCCGCTTTCGAGCCTTTGCCTGAAAAGGCGCTGACGGGTATTTCGCATACTTCGGGAAGAAGAACCGCTCCCACTCCTCCTCATGCCCCGGCGCTTCGAGCCAAAGCCGGTGCTTTTCGATGTCGGCGGCCGACATCGATTCGTCAACGGGAGTATCGTTGTAGATGGACTCTTTGAGGGCCTCCCATTCTTTCAAAGCCTCTCGGTCGACCTGTTTCATTTGATCAGCGATTTAATAAACTTGTCGAACAGTCCGGTGAAGGTCTTGGTGAGGTCCAGATCGACAGGACGGAGCCACGCGATAAAGCGTTGTGCCGTGCTTACAATCTCGTGGATCCCGAGCTCGGTCTCGAGCTTGTTGATCGAGTTGGTCAGTTTGGCTATGGTGTCGGCTTCGGCCGGCGTTGCGAAGCGTTTGCCCTGCTCGCGAGCGATGATGTTGTTGTTGATCTCAACGATCTGCCGCTGGAGGTTCTTGATCTGCTCTTCCCGCGTCATGGTGAGCGAGGCCTTGTGTTCCTCCCAGTGGTCGGCCTTCGACCATCGAATAATGGTCTGACGCGACACCCCGCACGCTTCGGCGATTTCCGCCTGCGTGCGGTTTTCGTTGATGTACATGGACATGGCCCATCGGCGCATTTGTTCAGATGTCATCTTTGTCATTGCGGTAGTATTGTTTTCCGCAAAATTGCCCCATAAACGGCTGCTGCGCAAATCGAAAAAACACGATGAAGGCTTATGTGATCGTGTTGATTCTGTAACATTTCATGATAAAAACCCGATTTGGAGGGCGTGAAAATACGATCCATTTTTGCGGCAAACCAAGCACGAAATGGAACGCATTTTTAATATCATCCCCGGACCGCAGGCCGACACCTGCTGCATCCTTCTGTATGGCGAAATCGGAGACTATGCAGACGTGACAGCTTCGGACATCGTCTCGAGGCTCATGGCGGCCGAACAAACCTATCGGAAGATTGATGTGAGGATCAACTCCGTCGGAGGAGAGGTGTTCACCGGGATCGCCATCTTCAACGCCCTCCGTCAATCGAAGGCGGAAATCACAATCTACATCGACTGCATCGCGGCCTCTACCGCATCGTTCATTGCCGGCTGCGGCCGACCGGTGAAGATGGGCAGATTCGCCCAGCTCATGCTGCACCGACCGACCAGTTATGCGCGCGGCGATGCGAAGAAGCTCGCCGCGAGTGCAGCACAGCTTGAGCAGATCGAAAACATCCTCTGTCAGATCTATGCGGAACGGACCGGCAAGACGGTAGAGGATATTCGAAACACCTACATGGATGGCGCGGATCACTGGCTGACGGCGGATGAGGCGCTCGCGCTGGGCTTTGTCGACGAGATATTCGACGATCCGAGTGCGGAGGCGATAACGGATTCGCTGACGCCGCAGCAGCGCTGCGACCGTTACACGGCGCGCTACCTGGGCTCTATTGTACCACTTAATACCGAGAAACAAATGTTCGAAAAAATCAAAGGAATGCCGACCTTCTCCGACTGTGCGGACGAGGCGGCGGCCGTTGCCCGCATTGCGGGCATTGCGGCGAAAGCCAAGGAGCGCGATGCTCTGGCCAAGGAGATCGAAGCCTTGAGGAACAAGGTCTCCGAGTACGAGGAAAAGGAACGTTCGGCGCAGGAGGCTGCCTACGATGCCGAGGTCGACGCTGCGCTCAAGGAGGAACGAATCTCCGCCACTGAAGCGGACAGCTTCAAAGCGCTGATGCGGAAGGACCCGGAGAACACCCGGGCGCTGCTTTCCTCGCGCAAACCCAAGCGCCGGGCAACCTCCGTGATTGACACGGCCGGCAGCGAATCCAAGACCGACAAGGACTACCTCGCCGAGCGCGAGGCTGAGGTCCGCGCCAAGCTCGAAAAGTAATCAACAATCCAATCATCAACACTATGGCAAATCCCAATATTCAGACTGCCTATCCCGGTGAGGTCCTTGATCAGATTCTGGTCAAGGCTGCAACCGGCAATCAGCTCTTTGAGAAGGGGCTGATCCACTTGGAAACCAATATCGGTGACAAGTTCTACATCCCGCGCATGCAGCTCTCGAAGCTGCTGCAGAAGCGCGTCGAGATGCCGAAGAGCGAGAACTCGAAGGGCGCGTTCAAAATCGACGAGCGTGTGCTGGACCCGAAAGACATCATGGTCTATATCGAGTTCAATCCCCGGTCGTTCGAGAAGTTCTGGCGAAAGTATCAGCCGACCGGCAACCTCGTGTTCAGCGAGCTCCCGGCCAATATGCAGGTGATTATGCTGAACGAGGTCCTCAAGCAGGTAGGATCGGAGCTCGGATATCACTTCGTACAGGGCGAGTCGGGCGAAGGTGAGGAGCAGTTCTTCGACGGCATCCTGACCCGCATCTTGGCCGACGAAGATGTCGTGAAGGCAACCTGTGAAAGCACGAGCATGATCGCCCGGCTCCGTTCTGTGTGGGAGAAGACTGCAGAGAAGGTCCGCGATCAGCCGAACTTCACCTTCCTGATGTCGTCGGCCGACTTCGACAAGTACGACAACGAGCTGACCGATCTGCACCACAAAGGCGCGGATCCGACCTCGACGAACATTCCCCGATTCAAGGGCAAGCGAATCGCTGCGCTGAACGACCTGCCGTCGGATGTTATCATCGGGACGCTCTGCTCGCTGGACACCGATTCGAATCTCTATGCCGGCTGTAATCTCGCGGACGACTACAACTGCCTGCAGGTAGACAAGGTGCAGGCTAACGGCGAGCTTTACTTCATCAAGATGCTGATGAAGGCCGATACGCAGATCGCATGGGGCGAACTGGTCACGCTGCTCGACTGCCGAGCAGACGTTCTGGAAGGTTAAACCATTAAAACGCAAATACGATGAAACTGAATCTGAAAGTAGAAAAGAAGTTCAAGGACAAGGAGACGCAGGCACTTCATCAGGTGGGTGAGGTGTTCACCCTCAACGAGGAGTCCGTGGAGCGTATCAACGACCTGCTGAAGCGAGGTCTCTGCTCCGTGAAGTCCGTTGAGGTTTCGGCCCCTGAAATCAACGAGCAGAAGGCCCCGGACAACGTCTCCAAAAGCGAAGGCGAGACTCCGAAGGTTGTGATGTTCCGCGAGAAGGAGTATCCGCTGGCAGCAGTGCGTGTCGCTCTGGAGTCGATCGGTGCGCCCATCGCAAGCAACGGCGGCGTCCCGAGCGCAACCAAGAAGATCGAATCGCTGACCGATGAGCAGGCTGAAGCTCTGGCAGCTGCCCTGTCGAATGTCGAGTAGTCATGAAACCGGCAGAATTCAAACGCAAATACTATCCGGCCATCGAGCGGGTCTGTGCCGAGACAGGGCTGAATCCCCTGTTCGTGGCGGCGCAGGCCGCGCTCGAAAGCGGCTGGGGTGATTCGGCGATCGGCAACAACCTCTTCGGAATCACGGCCGGCGATAAATGGACCGGGAAACGGCAGACGGTCCGCACGTTCGAATACTTCGACGATGCGTATCAGAGTGGCCGATTCGACAAGGTCTATTCAATTACCCGATCCTCGGACGGTCGGTACCGGTACGAGGTCGATCGGGAGTTTCGCGACTACGATACGCTGGAGGATGGTATCAGGGATCACGCAAAGGTCCTTTCGGCCAAACGTTATGCCTCGGCGAAGGCGTATCGAAACGATGTGACCCGGTTCGCCTATGAGATCGCTAAAGCCGGCTATTGCACGGCTGATCCGACAACCTACGCCGACTTGATCTCTGATATCGCCCGGATGATCGAGCGCGTATAAAGCGACAGAACAATGGAAAGATGGCCTGTAATCAAAGACATCCTGCTCGTCTTCCTCCCGGTGACCAGCTCCGTCGTCACGTGGTTCGTTTCGCGCCGCAAGAGGAATAACGACTTCCTTTCGGAGATGCAGGCTTCTATCAACCTGCTGTCGACGGAGAACAAGGAGATCCTCAGCGAGAATGTCCATCTGCGACGCGAGAATGCCGAGCAAAAGGCTAATCAGCAGGAGATGCTTGACAAACTGAACCTGCTCGCGGCGGAAAACAAGGATCTGCGACGCGAGAACGCCGAGCTCAAAGAGAATCAGCGGGAAATGATCGGCAAACTCAACAACCTGACCCGTGAGGTAGAGAACCTCCGGAAAAACTTTAGTAAAGAGAATGGAAAAGTTAAGAAAAATACCATTTCTTCTGCTGCTCGCGATGGCTCTGTCGGCTTGCGCGACCAGCAGATCGACATCGACCATGACGGAGGCATCCTCGCAGGAGGTACGCCAAACCGAAAAGGCCGAGGAGGCCGCAGCCGCAACTCTCGACGGTCAGCGGCACAATGTACAGCAGACTCAGACGGACATCCTGACGACGAAGCAGTTGTTTGCGGAACCGATCCCGAGCGAGCAAACCTCGCTGGAGATTCCGACACAGAACCTCCTTAACCTCCCTGAGGGGGCGAAATACGGGACCCACTCTGGCCGGGCGTCGGTTGAGGCAGAACGGCGCGGGGATAACATCGTCGTCACGGGCAAATGTGATAGTATAGCTCGCCGATGCGTGTACTTCGAGAGCCAGGTGTTCCGACAACGGGAGGTGATTGACTCGCTGGCCCAGCTTCTCATCGCCGAACGTGCAAAATACAGGCAGCTCGATTCCTTGAGCAACGCACGGTCGGGAACCGTTCAGGCTGTTCAGACCGCCCGGAAGTCTCCGGCGACATGGCACTGGTGGCTCCTGTTTGGGTTCCTCGCGGGTGGAACCACAGCGTCGTTGCTGACCAAAACGAACCCGTTGAAAACGATTGTTCAACTCATTAAACAGATCTAATTATGGCAGAAGTCAATCAGCAGCCCGACGGCTACCTGTATGGTCTTAACGCCCTCCTTTTCGACGGTAAGCCCCTTGGCTTGATCGATGAAGAGGGCTTGGACTGGGGCGGAGATGAACCGGCAACGGTGAAAATATGGTCCGCTCAGAAGCGAGCAGCTCCCGTGAAGGAGATTCCGAGTAGCCCCGGTACGAATGAAATCGCGTTCGATCTCATTCAGCTCAAGCCCGACAATCTTGTGCAGGTAGCGGGCGGCACGGTATCCAAGAATGGGAAGAAATGGAATGCTCCCTCCCGAGTCATCACGTTGGAAGGCCCCGTGCAGATTCAGTCGGCCGATGGCGCAGTAACGGATGTTGCCAAGGCTTCCTTGATCGCCTACCCGCGAGGTAAGTTCGATTATCAGGAGGTCATGAAGATGCATTGCGTGTTGACGTTCCTGACGCCCGACGATGAGGAGACGGCACCCTATAGCGTCGACCTGGCTCCGGACGAGGAGGAAACTGAGGCTATCGGATGATACCGCGTCGGTTTGATGTAGAGGCAGCGGGCGCCCTGCTGGATACGGGTGTTTCGCTGCCTTTTTTCAAAATCTTCGGCCGTGAAGTGCGGCTGACGATGAAGAGGCCCTATTTGGGCGGGCTGATCCGCTACTCCAAACTATACGGAGAACTCGGCCACACCTTTGATGAGATCGAGGCCTTTTCCAATGATGAGGCGCTTCGGTTCGTTGCAGAACACGGTTGGCGGCTGTCTCGCATGATTGCTTTGATGATATGTCGAGGTGCGTGGTCAGGGGCGCTATTTGTCCGGCCGATGTCGTGGTTGGTTCGAGTCTGCTTGCCTCCCGAGTATCTGGTGGACGCGAATGCGGTATTCGGAAGACTGCTCCAGACGCGCCCTTTTACGAATATTATCAGATCGATCGAGGTGATCAATCCGATGAGATCGAGGCTGAGCCTACCCCAAGCAACAGGCGGGGAAAGAAAGAGGAGTTAAAGACTCAATACGAAGGGTCCCATAGCCTCTTTGGTATAGTCTGGCAGATAGCTGCCGCAACAGGGTGGAGTGTAAAATACATTCTCTGGGGCGTGAATTATCAAGCGCTGCGCATTATGCTGGCAGATGCGCCTCGCTACGTGAAGAAGAAAAAGAAGCCGGCAAAACCCGATTTGGTGGGTTTGTTTCAATCAAAAGCTAAAAAATGAGTGAACCTGTTGAGATAGAGTTCCTGCTCAAGAACCGGACGAAATCGGGGATGGCGGAAATGGAGACCGGGCTGGATTCCATGCAGCAGGATGCGTCGAATACGCAAGCTGTCATTGCGACGTTGCGTGAGGAGATGCAGCGTCTGCAGCAGCAGGTCGCAGCTATGCCGGCACTTGATCAGAGCGAGAACATCGCCATGATCGAGGCCCTGCAGGCGAAGATCGAGGAGCTCGAGTCGGACCTTGCCCGAATCTCGAAGACGGCCAAGTCGGCTTCCGCTTCGGCCAAAAATACAACGCTCGTTCCCAAAGATGCAGCCAAGGCCCAAAGCACCTTCAACGGTCTGAACATGTCGATTCAGCAGATCGCACGTGAGATGCCGTCGTTGGCCATGGGTCCCCAGATGTTCTTCTTGGCCATATCGAACAACCTCCCGATCTTCGCCGACAACGTGCAGCGGGCGCGCGAAGAATACGACATGCTGGTCAAGTCTGGGCAAAAGGCTGTTCCAGTCTGGAAACAGATTCTCAAGTCGCTCTTCTCTTGGCAGACAGCCCTTACCACCGGTATCATGCTGCTGATCATGTATGGGAAGGAGGTCGGAAACTGGGTTTCGGAGTTGGTCGGAGGAAAGAGTGCGCTGGATGAGATGCGCGAGTCCATGGCTCAGACCTACGAGCTGGAGAAAAAGGCCCAAGAGACGGCAGCTCGCACTCGTTTCGAGCTGATGTCGGTGATAGCATCGATCAAGGAGTTCAACGGTACGAAGGATGCCGAACGGCAGAAGATCGACGAGCTGAATTCCAAATACGGAGAGACGTTTGGGTACTATCAAACGTTGTCCGAGTGGTATGACACCCTCTCCGCGAAGGCCGAACAATACACCCAGCTTCTGTTCCTTCAGACAAAACAGCAGAGTCTTGTGGACAAAGCGCTGGAGGCAGACGATAAGGTGAACAAAATCCAGAACACTCCGTGGCAGGACTACAACACGTGGTGGGGATATGGAGGCCGGATTGACCGATTCTTTTCAGACAATGAACGCTACAAGAACTCGCCCAATGGTCAATGGCTGAAAGAAGAGGCGCTGGCCGAGGCAAGAGCCGAGCGTGATGACTATCTGCGCCAGGCGGAGGAGTTGAGGAAAGAGGCGCAGGGAATAGTCGATTCGACTGGCCTTACCGACGTCGTTGCTGGTTCGGTTCAGGACCTCGAGAATACGATTGCAGCCAAGCGAAAGGCCCTGAAGGATCTTACCAACAAGGCCGACTACGATGCTGCGCTGGCGGAAATCAAGGTCTATGAGGACAAGCTGAATGCCATTACGGGTGGAGGCAAAAAGACGACGAAGTCCGGCGGCTCGGAGAAATCGAATGAGCAGTCGCTCGAGAAGCTGTCGGATATGGAGCTTGCCGCCCGCCAGCGAGTCGAGGAGCGGGTTGTCGAGCTGATGAAAGACGGTTACGATAAGCAGCGAGCCGAGGCCGAACTGAATTTCCGGAAGGAGAAGCAGCGCATCGAGAAGGAGGAGCAGGAGCGACTCGCGCTTTACGACAAGTTGAAGAAATCGGGGGCCAAGGTGTCTCCGGGTGATCGGATGACGATCACGGCGCAAGCCGCCACCCAGCGAGTGCAAGCTGCGCAGTTGCTGGACAACCAGCTGGCGGAGATCAACAAGAAGGAAGAAGAGGAGAATCGCAAAAAGCTGGAGAAACTCCTCGGCCAGTATCAGGATTACGCTGCGCAGCGTGAGGCTATCGAACGCAAGTACAATGAGGATATTTCAGCGCTGCGGTCACAGCTTGGAGGAGGCTATGACGAACAGATCAATCGAGCTATCCAAGTTGCTGAGGCAACAAAGCAGAAAGACTTGTCAAAGGTGGATGCGGCCGAGGCTTCAGAGGCGTTCAAGGATAATGATTTCCTGAAGCGGCTTTTCGGTGACTACTCTTCGATGTCCTTCAGTTCCCTGCAGAACCTCATATCGCAGGCAAAACAGCTGCGAGACTATCTGTCAGGGAATGGAACCGCCAAGGGTATTACCTTCATTTCCCCTGAAGACCTTTCAAACATCGAGAAGAGCCCGGCCGATCTCGACCGCCTCCGCAAGGCTCTCGACAAGTTGCTGAAGGCCGGTTCTGGGAGCAGCAGCAACAAATGGGAAGGCATATTCAGGACATTCGAGTCGGGCTTGGCAAAGCTGAAGGGAGCGAAAGATTTCGAGGATATCTCCGACGCGATGGGGTCGATTGGCGAGGCTGCCACGTCTGCGACGGGCGAAATCGCCAAGATGTTCGAGGAGATGGGAGACACCCAGACTGCGGAGGCCGTGAGCGGTGCGCAGCAGGTATTGGGAGCTGTGTCGAATATCGGGCAAGGCTTTGCGAAAGGCGGTATCGTCGGCGGTATTGCCGCAGCCGTAGGAGAGGCCGCGAACTTCATCGGGCAGGCGTTCGCGGCGGAAGCTCGACATCAGGAAGCCCTCAAGGAGATAGAACGGGCGAAACTCGACTTCCAGCGTCAGTATAACCTCGCGCTGATCGAGCAGAATTTACTGCTGGAGGAGGCTACCAATGTATTCGGAGAACGGCAGATCGAGAAGGCCATGAATGCGATCGAGGTCTATCGGAAGGCCCTGTCGGACTTGAAGCAGGAGCTGGCCGGATCTGCGATCCGCGGTTTAGAGTATGCGCTGATTTCCGGGACTTGGTACGATCAATTGTTCGGTGGGGTTTTTACGCAGGCCAAAAATGCCTATAAAAAGGGGCTTGGAGGCTTGTGGGAGGCGCAAATTGTAACCGGGCACGAAAAGACGGGATTATTCGGCTGGGGCAAAGGCCGAGACGTGTATAGCAGCATCTTGTCTGTCTACCCCGAGCTGATCGACGCGAACGGCGAATTGGATACTGCCATGCTGCAGACGATTCTCGATACGCGAAAGATGTCGGACGACACCCGGAAATACTTGGAGAACCTGATCGACCTGAAGGATGCGATGGATGAAGCCGAAGAGGCGCTGGAGGATTATCTGCAGCAGACCTTCGGATCGTTGGGCGATGGGATCCTTGACTCGATCACTACAGCCCTCGCTGAAGGCGGAAGTGCGCTGGAAAACTTCGCTGATGAGGCCGCCTCCGTCTTGGAGAATCTGGGCGAGCAGATCGCCTATTCCCTGTTTTTCGCCGACAAATTTGATGATCTCGAATCGCAGCTGAAGGATGTGTATGGCGGAGAAGGCAGCCCGGAAGATATCGCGAACGAAGCCATGGAGGTGATCGGGGATTTCTACGATGGCATTGGTTCAGATATGAGTGCGGCCCAGGCGTGGCTTGAGGCGTGGCGGGAAAAGGCTGAAGAGATGGGGTTCGATCTCTGGCAGGGCGGGACATCGCAAAGTGGGAAGGCTGGCGCCTTCACCACCATGACGCAGGATCAGGGCACGAAGCTCGAGGGCCTGTTCACCTCTGGCCAGATACACTGGGCATCGATCGACGAGAAGATGGACAACGCGGTCTCCGGGCTGGGCAGCTGCTTGGACGTACTGGGCCGAATCGCCGCGAATACAAACGCGCTGCCTCTGATGCTGGCCTTGCTGCAGTCTGTTCAACGGGATGGATTAAAAATGAAATAGCCATGATTCTCGAGGGTTTACTTACGATCAACGGAATAGATCCCTATGTCGAATACGGGGTCTTTCTTTCCGAGGAAAAACAGGATGGGACGGAGAACTACTCGGCCCTGATGAAGCCGTCTGCAGTCAAGGAGCAGAAGGAGGTTTCCTTCCGTGAGCATGACGGAGTGAAGCTCCCGGATCGGATAGTTCAAAGCCGGGAGGCCCGCGATGTCACGCTCCGGTTCACGATCGGAGCCGCCGATAGAGCGCAGTTCCTCACCCGTTATGCTGGCTTCGTTGAGTTCCTGCAGCGGGGAGAGGACGGTTGGCTGGATTTCTACCTTCCGGAACTGGAGAGGCGCTTCCGCTTCTTCTATAAGGATTGCTCGGGGTACGACCAGCTGACCGACTTTGAGGGTGAGGTGTACGCCTCGTTTACGGTCAAATTCAGAGAGCCGAATCCGGCTTTTTAATGTCGTTCAAACACCATTCAAACGCATAAAACATGAAGATAGGGAAAGACAAAATCAAACATTTCGCCGTCAACTTTGCGGTCGTCCTTGCGCTCGGCGAACCCGGGGTTTGGCTCGCCGCAGGACTTTCGATCGGGAAAGAGTACGGCGATAAGAATGCCACCGGCAACCATTGGTGCTGGTGGGATCTGCTGGCGGATGCCCTTGGCATCGCGGCCGGATATGGCGTGCGTTATTCGATTGGGCTGATATGGAACTGACGATCCATAGCAAGAACCAAGCGCTGAAGCTGACGGTGTCGCCGTCGGACAACTCGACGCGCCAGAAGGCGCTGATGTCGGATCATGTCCTGAATCTGACGTTCACGGCCTTCGAATGTGTGCGGATCGAGGTGCTCGATTACGTGGACTTTGCCGGCGTGCGGTTCTGGGCCATGGAGGAGTATGTCCCCAAAGAGGTGTCGACGGTTGAGTGGGAGTACAACTGCAAGTTCTACGGCATCGAGAATCTGATCGGGCAGGCTCTGGTCCTCGAGCTGACCGACGGAAAGAACGACCCGGTCTTCTCGCTGACTGCCCCGGCTCGCGAGCACATGGCGCTTATCGTCGCCAACATCAACCGCAAGCTGGGCGTAACCGACTGGAAAGTTGGAGAGGTGCTCTCGACTGAGAACATCACCATCGACTACCAAGGTACCTACTGCGACGAGGCCCTGTCGAAGCTCGCCGATGAAACGGAGAGCGAATTCTGGTTCGACGGCCAGACGGTGAACCTGTGCCGATGTGAATATGGCGAGGAGATTGTGCTCGGCTACGACAACGGCCTGACCAGTCTTGACCGGCAAGCTGCCGACAACATCCAGTTCTTCACTCGGCTGTTCCCGATCGGCAGCACCCGGAACATCGACCCGGACGAATACGGTTATTCCCGGCTTCAGCTTCCGAGCAAGATGTCCTACGTTGAGCAGAACATCGAGCAGGGGATTGTCGAGTATTACGAGGAGGAGGCCTTCTCCGGAATTTACCCTCGTCGAGTCGGTACGATCAGCAGTGTGCGGAGCGAGAAGAAGACCGGAGAAGACGGAGATCCGTTCACGGTCTACTACTTCAAGGATTCGGAGATCCCGTTCGACCCGAACGACTACGAATTGCCGGGACTGGTCAAGCAGGTGACGTTCCAGAGCGGTGAGTTGAACGGCCGAGATTTTGAAGTGAACTACGACTCCCGCAAACAGGAGTTTGAGATCATCACGCAGTGGCCGTATGACGACGACACGCAGCTTCCCGGAGGGGTGCTCATTCCGAAGGAGGGCGATTCGTATATTCTGTGGAATATCAAGATGCCGGCCGAGTATTATCCGCTGGCCGAGAAGGAGTTTGCCGAGGCTGTCGATGCCTATATGCAGAAGCACAACAAGGACCGCTTCGTGTATAAAGGCGGAACAGACTACGTCGATATCGACAGGCGGGCTCTGAGCCTCGATATCGGCCAGCGGGTCCGGCTTGAAAGCGCAAAGTATTTCCCGGCCACCGGCTACCGGTCGAGCCGTATCACGTCGATCACGCAGAATATTCTGCGGCCGACAGAGATGGATCTCGAGATAAGCGATGTGCTGGGCAAGGGGTACCGGAACAAGGTCGACGACGAGTTGTCGGAGATCAGGCACTATGCGCAGACCGCCACCTCGGCGCTGCCTGATATTGTCCGAAGCTGGGAGAGTACGCCGGCCAGCGACTTCAACCTATTCTCGTCGAAGCGCTCGATGAAGGAGTTCCTCAACAAGCGTTCGAACGATACGGCGCAGGGCTTGATCACCTTTGAACAGGGTCTTCGGATTGGCGGATTCAAGTCTGGCTCAACCGGAGGGAACATCGACGCGCAAGGCAATGCAGAGTTGTTGTCGGCCGTCGTCCGGAACCTATTGCGCAGCGTATCGTTCGAGGATGGGATGACGGGATCAGGATGGCAGCTGTGGCTGAACGAGCTCGGAATCTCGAATCTGACGATCGACCGACTGACGGTTCGCCAGACGATGCGTGTGCTGGAGATGCTTGTCGAGAAGGTCCGGGCTGTCGGCGGGCAGATGATCGTTTCGGCTGCCAGCGGAAAGATTGCGAGTGTCGATATGGACCAGTCCGGGGAGAACTACCGGCTGACTTTTGAAATGGGGTGTCCGTTCGTCGCCGGCGACTTGATCAGATGTTCCGTGATGAACGGGATCACCCCGAAGGCGTACTGGGTTGAGGTGGCGTCGGTTGATGGCGGCATTGCAACGGTGGCCGTGTCGGAGTTCGAGGGGGCGCAGCCGGCGGAGGGTGACGAAGTTGTCCTGATGGGCAGTGTCGACAACCCCTTGCGTCAGGGCGTGATCTCGATCTCGGCAACGGAGGATGGTCAACCGCGAATCGATGTGCTGAATGGGGTGTCGGGCAAAACCCTTGATGGGTGCCTGCATGCCAGGTTGGGAAGTCTTGACGGAATCTCCGACAGCTGGTTCCCGGCCGATGGACAACCTCATGGCTACGGTCTTTATGCTGACAATGCCTTCTTGCGGGGACATTTCCTGCTGACAACCGGCGAGGATGTAGCCACGAAGTTCGAGGTCATGGAGAATACGATTCGGACGAGCATCGAGTCGATGCGAAACGATTTCACGACCGGTGAGAGCTTCCTCAACAACCCGAACTTCGGTGACGGGATGCGCTATTGGGATACGAATAACGACATCCGGTTCTTCACGCTGGGCGGAAAATATCTGTGGCTGAACTCGGCTCCCTATTCGACCAAGGGAACCTATGCGGCCGTCGAGGAGCATGACGGCCGGACGGTGATGTGCATCAACAACAACTTCATCCTGCAGCGCGGTACCGACTTCAAGACTCGGCCATCATACGAGGCCGGACTGGACGGCTTGCTGAAGGCGAAGCCGGTGTTCCTGACATTCTTCTACCGCTGCCTCGAGTCGGGCACGCTCGATATCGTGTTCGACGGGGTCGATCAGACGGGATTCCAGTATTTCGAGGAGTTCCACATTTCGCAAGAGGTTGAGGCTGGTGATGGGTACCGGACGTTTGAGGGTACCGGACTTTGGAACGGTACCGGCGATTTCAAGCTGACGTTTACCGGGAAGATGTACCTCTACATGCTGATGCTTTCGCTCGACCACATCGAAGACTTCGTCTACTCTCACAAGACGCTGTTCGAACAGACGGACCTGCTGGTGAAGATCGCCACCGAGTCGTTTGACAAAGACGGCAATCTGATCAACACCACCGGGCTGATTAGCAAACAGGATGTGACGGGGCTGTTTGCCATCGACGGCGACGGGACCCTGAAATCGTTTGTCGGCGCCTCAGCGGATGGGGTGTTCATTAAAGCAGGGAGCATCAAGCTCGAGGGCCTTGTCACGGCAAACGAGAACTTCAAGGTGCTCGAGGATGGATCCGTCGAGGCAAAGAACGGAGTTTTCCGAGGCAAAATCGAAGCGACGAGCGGAACGATCGGAGGATTCGAGATCGGCCAGAACCGCATAGGCGCCACGGCTTCGCAGAGCGGTGGCGGCGGCAGTTTGGCGATCTACGATGACTTCTTCCGAGTCGGAGGTGACAACGGCTACGTCATGTTCGGCGATGATGTGATTCCCGCGTCTTTGGGTGGAGCATTCAGTGCTGCAGGGCGAATCGTCAACAACAAAAAGAATAACCTTGGGATCTACGGCTTCGACAATGCGAACTATGGCCTGTTCATCGACGTGTCGGGCGCAACAAAGAACTACGGCATTCAGAGCAATGCACCTCTGATGGCCCCGGCGTTCATCAACACGGAGGCGGAACTGCTCACGTTTGGGTCTGGAAGCTATTCTGTAGACTTCTCACAACACAACGTCATCCTGCTTTACTACAACGACCCGAACTACGGCAGTGTGGAGGTTACGCTGCCGACAGAGACGTCAGTGGCAAGCAGCTTCGGCGTGACGTCGCTCCCGAGCAATTTCGCGGCCATCGTAACCTTCCGTGTCCGGCCCGGGTCGAAGAATATCATTCTGAAGGGGATTTACGACCACAATGAGAATATGATCAACTATGAACTGGCGCCCGGAGATTCGATTCAGGTCCTGATCTCGAAGATCGACGGCTTCAGATACCAGATTTTGAACCATAGCAATTAACAACAGATGAAAACGATCAACCTTAAAGAATTCGATGTCTTCACGGACATCACAAAGAAGCAGCGGGTACGATGCGATGTACGGAAGTCAGTTGCCAATATGCTGTACAACCAGATGCATGGTATCGAGGCGCTCAACCTGGCACTGATGATCTATAAAAGCGAAGGGAAGCTGGTCGTGAGTGACGATGATCTGCGGACGCTGCAGCTGGCGTTTGAGCAGTTCGGAACCCCGGCGCTGATCGAGGCGTTGGCGGCCCAAATCAAGGAACTCAATACTCCCACCGATAAAACTAAATAACTATGGCAATGACTGACGAAGAGAAACAGCAGATCAAACAGGAGGTCCTCTCCGAGATTGAGTCCTCCTCTATTGGCGTAACGGAGCTTGAGGCGGTCTCCTCTCTCTCCGGAGTCAACTCGCTGCCGGCCATGTCGGGAACAAAGGTTGTGCGTGTGCCAATCTCTCTGTTGTCGAAGCCGGCCGAAGACGCTGCGGCGTCTGTTGAGAAACTGATCGAGCAGGCGAATTCGAAGTTCAGCGAACTCAATTCGCTGACGGTTTCCACAAAGAATGCGGCAGACTCGGCCACGAAAGCCGCTGCAGATGCGGAGGCCGTGACGAAGAAGGTGACGGAAGCGTTGAATAGTCTGAATGGTGTCGCCGGAGAGTTGCGCGGGACCGTAGTTAACGTGAATCGCGTGCTGAACACGACTTCCTCATACGAGGACGTGGTCGCTGCGGCAAATGCCTTGGTAACGGCCGGAATTACGGCGGTCCAGCAGGATGGCGTCGTGCTGATTTTCCGAACGGCGAAGGGCTGGACGTGTAAGCAGTTCACCGGGGACCCGACCTCCCAATTCACGACGGCCGGCAATTGGCGGAGCTTTGGAGGTGGTTCCGGAAGTGGCAGCGGGTTCTACAACGTGACGCTCGAGCAGCCTCTGGCCGAGGGGTTCTACACGCTTGAGACGGCGGTTGCAGCCTTGGCAAACGCGGAGGTTGAAGACGACGGCAAGCGGGGTATGATCATCACGTTCGAAGCTGCGGCCGGAGATTGGCGCGAATATCGCTTCACGGCGACGAGCATTGATTCATTCCTCACTCCTGCAGGATGGGAGGAATACGGCGCCAAGGGTGCGGTCAAACAAGTGACCTTCAACGGCGAGAAGCTGACCCCGGATCCAACCGGCAATATTTCGCTGAATGTCGACGTGCCGGAGACCGATGAGACGCTCGATTCGGAGAGTACGAATCCGATTCAGAATGCGGCGGTAGCAGCAGCGATCGGCCGGATCGAGGCGAATACCGTGTTCTCGATGGGCGCCGAGGTGAGTGATGACGAGAGCACGGTTCGACTGACCCTGAACAACAAGAGCGGGGCCGAAATTGCCTCGGTTGACATCCCGGCCGGGAGCGGAGGCGGCGGTGGTGATGCTTCCGCCACAAAGATCGTCCTTAATGCGTCCGTAGACAAGGCGATTGTCAAGGAGGGCGATTCTGCCCGGCTCTCGTATACGTATGACCACCAGTATAGCGCCGGCGATGAAAAGGGCGAATCCACGGGCCAGAAGGCGACGATCACGCTAACGCTGCTCCGCGGCTCTGCGACGTTGTACACGCAGAGCATTCAGAACGTCGGCAAAGGAAGCTATACCTTTGACCTCGGGCCATACCTGGCTGTAGGCACCACGGACATCTACGTGAAGGCCACGACTACCGATCCGGCTTCTGGCCGGCAGCAGACCAAGCAGGGCTATGTGAGCGTTCGGGTGGTGACGCTGTCTCTGTCGAGCAGCTATAATCTGGCGTCGTCGATTGCCGCCGGCGGATATGCAGCCAGCGATACGGCGACCATCCCGTTCGCGGTCAGCGGGTCGGGAACGAAGATCGTCACGATGTATCTGGATGGTGTCCAGAAGGACAGCCGAGAGGTGAGCAAATCCGGTACCACCAACGGCAGCTTCACTATTTCGATGATCGGCCTTGCTGCCGGGCGCCATACGGTACAGATGGTTGCGGAGATGGAAGCAGACGAATCGCTGACGCTGAAGTCGGAGAGCGTCTACATCGACTTCCTGAAGGCGGGTTCATCGGCTCCCTTCATCGGAACGATGATGCGTTTTGCCGATGGTCGGATCTTCTCCTCGGCCGAATATCGCACCCCGCGCATCTCCGTTGGGCAGTACGAGCAGCTGTCGTTCGAGTTCGTGGTATACGATCCGAACACGACTCCCGCAACGATGTCCGTTTTCCGGGACGACACGAAGACGCAGACGGTGAGTGTCCCCAGAACTGTCCAGCAGTACGTGAATCGATTCACGGCGCAGGAACAGGTCGAAATGATGTTCCTGTGCGGTTCTACGTCGTACCTGTTCAACGTCGACGTCACCGCCTCGGATATCGATATCTCGGAGGCAACGGACGCTCTTGCGCTGAAGCTGTCGGCCGCCGGTCGAAGCAACACCGAATCGAATCCGGCTGAATGGAGTTACGGTGACGTTCGAACGACGTTTGAAGGGTTTGACTGGAACAGTTCGGGCTGGACAGGAGAGACGCTGAAGATGATGAATGGGGCCTCGATCGAGATCGGGTTCCGGCCGTTCGCGGCAGATGCTGCGACCACTGGCGCCACCTACGAATTCGAGCTGAACTGCTCGAACGTCACCGAGCGTGAAGGCGAGATCCTCTCCTGCTTGGCCAACGGCATCGGGTTCCGCATGACGACGCAGGATGCCTCGATGACTGCTTCTGCCGGCACGTCGGTGAGCACGAAGTTCGCGGCCGACATGGATCTGCATATCGGCTTTGTTGTGCAGCAGAAGAGTGGTACTCGCCTGATGGAGCTTTACGTGAACGGCATCCGCTGCGGAGCCAAGCAGTACGCCACTTCGGAGAGCTTCCTGCAGGAGACGCCGGCGACGATCTCGGTTCGGTCCGATGCGGCCGATGTCGAACTGCGCTCGATTCGCGTGTATGAGAAGGCTCTGACGGATGACGAGATGCTGTCGAACTTCATCGTCGACCGCACGACCACCGATGAGATGGTCTCGCTGTTCGAGAACAACGAGGTGATGGATGACGAAGGCCTGTCCGTCGATATCGAGAAGCTGCGTGCGAAAGGGAAAAGCGTCATCCGGATCGTCGGCGACGTGGATCTGGTCAATCAGACAAACAACAAGAAGTTCGAGGTGCCTGTCGACGTCTACTTCTACTCGGCCTACGGCCCCGAATATGACTTCATCGCACAAGGAGTCGGCCTGCGCATACAGGGTACGTCCTCAACAACGTACCCCCGCAAGAACTATCGGCTCTATTTCGACCGGGCGGATAAGTATGGAACCACGCTGACCGTGAATGGATCTCCCGTCCCAGACTTGAGCTACTCGTTCAAGCCAGGTGCGAGACCGGTCAAGATATTCTGCCTGAAGGCGGACTTCTCCGACTCTTCGTCGACGCACAACACGGGAGCAGTGCGGCTGGTGAATGACGTCTGGAAGAAGTGCGGATTCCTGACGCCCCCGCAGGCTGCATATCAAGGAGAGTACGACGTGCGCATCGCGATCGATGGATTCCCGTGCGACGGCTTCTACGATGAGGATGGGAGCGGCACGAACGGATATCTCGGCAAGTTCAACTTCAACAACGAGAAGTCCGAAAGCCATCAGGTATACGGATTTGAGGGCATCGAGGGCTTCAACGATGAAGAGGCGCTGGCCGGCGGCCGCAACAAATGCATCTGTCTTGAGTTCCTGAACAACAGCAAACCGCTCTGCTTGTTCGCGACAGACGACATGTCCGAATTCGACGATGCACTGGAATTCCGCTACAAGGCCGACACGGTATGGGCGGATGCGCATGAGGAAGACCGTGCGGCCGTGCAGCGGTTGTGGAGTTGGGTCTATTCGTGCAAGGATGACCCTGAGCGCTTTGCAGCAGAGGTGTCGCAGTATTTCGACGTCAATTCGCTGTGCGCATGGTACCTGTTCACCGATTACTTCATGGCTGTGGACCAGCGGGCCAAGAACATGATGCTTGCCACCTGGGATGGGCTGAAGTGGTATTTCCTGCCCTACGACGCCGACACAATCCTCGGCGGCCGTAACGATGCTATGCTGGCCTACGACTATACGATCACCGAGGAGACCTACGACGACAGCATCGGGTCCTATGCCTTCGCCGGGCACGACAGCGTGCTGTGGAAGCTCGTGCGGGAGGCTTTGTCCGACAAGCTGATGGAGACGGCAGCCACGATCCGCTCGAACATGAGCACGGAGTCGGTGCTGGAGGTGTTCAACGTCGAGCAGATGGGGAACTGGTCGGAGCGCATCTACAACAAGGACGGCTACTTCAAGTATATCCAGCCCCTGATCGAAGGTGTTCAGACAACCGAGGGAACGAAGTTCTATGACTACCTCTACGCTCTGCAGGGTAGTCGCTATGCTCACCGTGTTTTCACGATCAAAAACCGATTCGCGCTGCTCGATGCGATGTACGTCGCCGGAACCTACCGCTCGGACAGCTTCACGGCTTACTTCGGTTATGCTTTCAGCGGTGACAACCGGAAGATCAAAATCACGTCCAGCGAGCGGTACTATTTCGGCTACGGCTATACGAGCGGCACACCGCACCAGAGCGCCGTGCTTGCACCTGAGGCCGGGAGCCAGATATTCCTGACGCTCGATACGGACCTCATCGTCAACGACCCGCAGTACATTTACGGAGCGAGCCGCATTCGGGAGCTTGACCTCACGGACGTGAGCCATGCGCTGCTGCAGACCCTCAACCTGAACAACTGCACCGCACTGCGAGTGCTCGATGTGAGCTGCTCGGCCGGGCAGAGTACGCTGAACGCGCTGTTGGTCGCCGGCTGCAAGAACCTCCGCAGCCTCAACATGAGCGGGCTGCAGTCGCCCGGCTTCACGGCGCTCGATCTGAGTGCCAACAGCAAGCTCGAGACGTTCAGAGCCTCGAGAAGCGCTCTCACGGGCGTGACATTCGCCCAGGGCTCACCTCTCGCTTCTGTTGTCCTGCCGGCTACGATTCAGACGCTCGAGCTGCGCTATCTGGCCAAGCTGAGCAACGCCGGGCTCACGCTGGAGGGGACGTCGAACATTACGCGACTGGTTGTTGACGGTTGCGCATTGATCGACTGGAAGCAGCTGTACGACCGATGCGCCAATGTGAAGTATCTGCGCGTCACAGGCGTGAATATGGAAGGAGACGGGGCTCTTCTGCGGAACCTGCTGTCGATAGGCGGCGTCGACGAGGCCGGAGGTAACACCCCGACGTGTCGGCTCGTGGGAACCTACCGGCTGACGAACTATCTCGAGGACGCTCTCTACGAGGAGCTGCGCGAGCATTTCCCGGAGCTGAATATCATCCAGCCCGAGTGGACGTGTATCGAGTTTGATGATTCCGTGCTCGACGGGCGCAATATATCGAATCTCGACAATCACACAGGCTATGCCTACGACAATGACTACGTGCCCAGCGCTCACATCTCGAAGATTCTCGCCCAGCGCCATCGGGTTTTGGGCAAGAAGACGGCTGAGGGTGAGGTGACGATCTGCCAGCTCCACGATGAGAACTCGAACTACTATGCGGATGCGGAGGATCCGGCGCTGGCAACCCCGGCGGTCCTTACCGGAGCCGAAGGAGACGTCTGGATGTTTGAGCCGCATTACTGGTATAAAGGCGTGAACGACCTGTTGAATCAAAAGAAATATTCGTTCTTCAGTTCGAACGCGGAGTGCCCTGTCGTCGATGGTCAGTACGTCAAGCTCGAGAAGAACGACCTCGAGGTCGTTGAAGGCATGGCGGTTCGGATCGGTGAAGAGTATGCAACGCTGGAGGACGCTGTGACAGCAGTGTCCGGTGACTCTTATTGTGTGGCCAAAATCCCGGATGGCGGGTACCGTCAGGCTCGATTCCCGTCCCTCTCTTCGGCAGCTTATGGCGGAGTTTGGTTGGATGCGACCGGTGCAATCCTTGGCCGGATGAAGGCAACGTCGAGCGCTGGTGTGCTGAACGGGATGTACCTGTTCGCGGAAATTCCGGAGGGCGCCGACAGGCTGGCTTTTACGATCGTAAATACGGCTGATTTCGACTACGTCCTATTCACAACGAGCGATAAGATCGAGGCAATAGAACCGGACTGGGTCGAGCATGACGAGTGCCTGTGTGGAGTCTACGAAGCGGTCTTGTTGGACGACCTGATGCGATCTGTCTCGGGAGAAATAAGTACCGGCTCCGTTTCTCAGTTCGATTTCACGGTTTACGCATCGAACTCAGGACAAGGATTCGGCCCGATCGACTGGGACCTGCATAAGGATGTCGCAAACCTGTTCTACGCGAAATACGGGACCCGGGATTCGCAGGGGCAATGTGGATACGGCCAGAGCTCTTATACGAAGCGGAGTGGATTGACGAATCTGTTGGGAATGCGGGATACGATTAACCCGGAAAACAAGACCTCTGGAGCCTATTATTACGAGGGCGATACGCTGAAGGACATTCTGTCGACCAACGTCATGGGTTACGAATGCTGGCAGGGAAACAAGTGTGAGTGGCTCGGTTACGTGACGCTCAACAAGGAGAAAGCGAATGGCCGCTGGAGCATCGAAACGCCCGGGCGCCCCCCGCGCGAAGTGCAAGGTATTGCTGTGTTTACTGAGTATTGGCCGGCGAATATGGTGCACGGGCGTTACATGGATATTATCGCCGCTCGAGGCGGCGGATCTGAAACGTCCGGGTATTACGACTGGCAAAATATATCAGGATCCACAGCCCGTGTGGTCTATCGGTCGTACTACTATGCGAGCGCGTATGGCGGCGTG